>Ga0325405_1000019_pt1 | contig 139094 bp, 65 predicted proteins | sample PopdelMetagenome_21_FD_205663 | JGI IMG/M metagenome (GOLD analysis project Ga0325405, IMG submission 205663) | Populus deltoides microbial communities from Bellville, Georgia, United States - Xylem-Control-R2 | ecosystem: Host-associated > Plants > Phyllosphere > Stem > Wood/Secondary xylem...
AAAAAAACAGTTCCTATAACAATATTAAATATAATGAAGATTTACCTTGCTAATTGCTAGGTAGTGGCATTGTTTGACCCCACAAGGCTAACTATACATGTGAAGATAAGTTTTGATCCTTGCTATGATTGAGCAAAATGAGGCTAAAACTGATAGTGGACCGTTATAAATTATTTTAATAGAAATCCAAGAAAATCGATGATGATGACGACGACGACGACTATGTACCAAACCCAATTTGTTTTCTATTGTTTCTTTTTTTCACTGACATATAGTTCATTATTCAAATGAATGGTCCGCCGCCCACTTGATCCGACGGGACGAGAGTTGGTGGAGGAGAATCGTTTTGCAGATTGCTACGCTTGTCTAATTGATCATAGAACATGTCCATTCATGCATGGAACTTAATTAATCAAATAAAATTGACATGTCCATTCATTTAGAAATTTAAAAGATTATACACATTAAAAATTATTAGTTAAAAATTAGATTAGATTAGGATGATTTATTCATCACTTGATTAAAATATATTTATAAATTTAAAAATTAAAATATAATTAATACAGAGATTATTATATTTATAAACTTAGAAAAATCAAGTAAAAACTTGATTGAGTTTATTTCTAAAACTATACTGAATTAATATATGTATATTATTTAAAGAGAGAATTGATATTTTACATATTTATAAAAAATTTCTAATTTTTCTATAAATAATAAGTTGTGTTTTTTATTTTTTTTAACAGTTGTCTGTTAGGTAGAAAAATCATGTAAGTCACAGAATAAAAAAACTAGCATTCTAGATATGAGTCATGACAATCTCTCCTTTCTAAATATGAATTTACAAGATTTCCCACTAGAGATTAATATAAATTACTGTTAGAAACTGAACAATTGGATGTTTTATAGTTGCAACAATTCAATCTTTAAAGAATTATTTAAAATCAAAAAAATTAATTATTTGTATAATAAATTTCTAAACTACTCTAAATTTTAAATAAAGTCTTTCAAATAATTTTATTTTATTACTTTTGTTGCATGTATAATATCTGAAAACTCAATATATATATTAAAAGAGTATATAAAATAACCACTGATAAAAGAAATTAGATTAATTTAAAAAATTTCTAGCTGAGGGCCACCAAAAACAACTGAAGTTGAAAATTTTAAATTGATTATTTTTGGTTGTCGAGCCTTTACTGATTAGATTTTCGAAAGCTGTCCTTTGTCAAAAAGAAAAAGGAAAAAGGCCGGCTTTAATATAATATGCTCTTCTTCTGTTTTTTCCCTTATATTATAAGCAATGCCCACGTAAGTTGGGATTGTAATTTGGACTAACAACAAACAAATGAAATGTACAATAGAAAGAAATCAAATGTGATCCACGTTGGGATGGTACAGGCCACAGACATCATAATCAACCTCTTCAACCCATGTGACAATTTATAATTGTACGTAAGGTTGTTCATGCCGCGTGTTGGCTCGGGTTTGAATTTATAATTATATTCAACTTAATTTTTTATATTTTATAAATTTTATCCATTTAGTTTTTGTTAGATAAGAACGGGTTATATATTTTATAATGAGTTAATTTTTTTATGGATATCCCAATATTAAATATAATTTTTATATTTTATATCATTTTTAAATTCTAGTTATCTCCATCTTCTTCCCCAATAATGAAACATTAGATTTTTTTTATTTATCATTATATATAATATTCATATTATTTAATTTTAATGGGTTGATTGAGATTATATAATACAAATATTATAAATAAACTGATTTTTTTAATAGTGAACATGATGCACAAAGCCCTCCAAATCTTAATTAGCAACTAGTACATATCCCCGTATGCCCACTTGCTGAACAATTAACTTGAAATCTTGTTCCGATGACGATGAACCGACCACGCTGCAAATCATGTTGGATAAGAAGAGGGGTGGCTGCTGTCTCTCGTGGATGCTGCCTGACCTTTTGCTGCCTGAAGGGGCATTTTATAACTTGACATGGTTTCTGCTCCCAGACGGTGGATGTAGTGGTGACCAAGGCACACTACACGACTTGCAAAGCTAGCCATCGGCGTCAAAATCCAAATTAAGAGGAGGGGTCAATGCATGCATGACTCCCTCCAGGTCACTGTGCCAGATGACATTCACCTGTCATGCAAAATTTCAACATAAAAATAAAATTAAAATTAAAAATAAGGAATATATCTGATAATGATATAGATTTGTTATCTAAATCTCACCGGTTTGAATTATATAAATTTTAGAGTTATTGTAATTTTATTTTTATTCTTATATGGTTGTTAATTTTAAATTTTTTAAAATTTATCAAGTTATACACAAGCTAATCTAAATACCCATATTAATAATAAAAAAAAATATTTCGACATCAATCAAGGAAAATCACGAATCACGAGGGAGGATTTTGCCTGGTTTGTTTTATATTTTATTTCATATTTGATAGGACCGTTTGTGTATCAATTCATTTATTTACTGGAAGAAGAAGTGAGGAGGAAGGTGTCTTTCAATACAGCAGAGAACATTGACTGATCGATACCTTGGTGGTCCTTATCTGCCACAACATGCTTTGTTAATTAAATTATAAATTAGTCCTTTTAGTCTTGCAAAACAAACTAAATATTTTTCTTAATTTTATAAATTAATTAATTACTTCCTATGTTTTAAAATCTATTTTTAGCTTAATTCTTTTCTTCCATTCCGTATTCTTTTTCATTTTTTATGATTTAAGAAATAGAAAAGGAAAACAACCAAGTATATACTATAAAAAAAAATGATAAGAAAAGAAGACATTTTTTAAAACAAAATAAATTAAGGTTGTGTTTGTTTCCTGAAAACTGATTTTCAGAGAACTATTTTCCAAACTTTCTTATGTTTATTTGCAATTAGAAAAGTTGGTTAACAAAAAACTATTTTCAGTCAAAGAAAAATTTGGATTGATTTTCATGGAAGTGTTTTCCTTTTATTTTGGGCGGAAAACACTTTTAGAAAGTTGTTATAAATTTAAAAATATCATATTATTTGCTGATTATATCAAATTTGATCTTCAAACTTTTGATTGCTATATATATTTTGTTTTGAATATTTGTTTTTCAATTTCATCCCTTATAATTTAATTTTTATATTAATTTTGGTCCTTATTTTTATAATTGTTATTTGTTTTTTCCCTTATCATTTTTTAGTTGAAATTTTTTATCTATCAAATTTGATCATCATTCTTTTGATTGTTACTTAATTTATTTGAAATAATTTAGGAAATGTTAATTATTATTATTTTAATTTCTTCATCTTTCAATTTTTTTATTTTTTAGATTTGATCTTTATTATTTTGATTATTATTTATTTTATTTGAGATAATTTATAAAATTATATATTTTTTCAATTTCATCCCCATTCAACTTTTTAATTTATAAGATTTGTTTCTCGTTATTTTAATAAACTTGAAAAAAAATAAAACATTAATAAGTCATTTTCCAGCTTATTTTTCATTACACTACCAAACATCGGAAAATAATTCACTTTCCAAAAAAAACTGATTTCCAGCAAACAAATGGGGTTTAAACTAAACATGATCATCAACACTATTTAAAAAATAATTAATTAGTTTTTTAAATAAAAAACTATTTGACTCATTTAAAAAGACTAAAAACTAGAAGGACCAATTTATAATTTACTCTAATTTTATGCAACACTATCAAGTATCAACATGTTTTGCATGAGATTTTATTATATTTATGAAGAACCGACAAATCATGAGACACGACCACAAGACGGATCTAAGCTGAGTGAGAAATGCCATCCAGTGATTGCTGTGAGTGGTAAGCTATGGAATCTTAACCATTATTCTACAACACTAAAAACAATTTTTTTTAATGCTTATTTTACTATTTATATAAATAGTAAAATAAGTTAATATTTTAATAACAAGTGTATGTTGTAACAGTTGAATATCATGTGGGACTAGAGCGTCTGTCACGGCCTAGATACGCTTGCTTGGCTTGCTATAATTATTATGTATATGATATGAAAATAATAATATTAATAACAAATTGTTCATGAAAACTTGATTTAGATTTGTTTTTATTCTTGAAATTTCTAAATAGATTTTGAACATGATTTTATTATATTTATGATTTTTTTTTTAATTTTCAATCACATATAAAATATAAACATAACATTTTGATGTTTTTTTATTAATTTGTTTTAACAATTATAAAATATTTTTTTAACAAAAATAATAATTTTAACTAAAAAGATTGTCTTCGCTAAGATAAATAAGAGATACGCTAATAAAAAAATTTGTTTTGATAGGAAAAAATTTAAAATAAATATATTTTTAGATTTAATAATATATGAGACCTAGATATTTTTATTTTTGCATTTAAAATAATCCTCCCTCTCTATATAGTGCAGGCATACAAACTAGTATTATAGTCATGTTAAACAGTAGATTGTATTTTAACTTCAGCAGTGTTTTTTTCTTGTTAGAAAAAAGATGGATTTTTTTTTTTTTTTTTGCTTGAACGCTTTATGAAAAGAATTTGATATTTTGAAGATATTTTCATTAGCTAATTTTATCATTTATTAAAAGAAGCTAAAATTTCTTAGAAAAACATTATAGCTTCACAATTAAAAATATTATTCGTTAGAATAATGTAATAATGTTTTTGTCTCTCAACTCAAAAAACTTAATATTAGCTATCAAAAGCACTAAAATCTTTTCACATGAATCATTTATTATTATCAAATTGATTACAAACAAATAAATCTTTTTTGATCTTCATTGCACAGTAAAACATTCAAAAAAGCATTGGAAGCAAAATAAATAAATAAATAAATAAACACGTCGCCAAGGTGTATTTTCATATTTGCAAGATGTTTTTTTCATTATTATAATACTATCCAATGGGAAATTTAATATTTGCACAGATATAAAAAAATAAAAAATTAAAATACACAGTAAAATAACTAAAATAACATAAAAAAATCAAGTCAATAAGGTTTTTGGCCTTTCATAATGATTTTGGCATTATTATTATTATTATTGTTATTATTATTATTATGGGTTGTGAATTGAAATTCATCATTTATTTTTTTTTGAAAGAAAGTATTTTTCTTTTTGTTACCATAATTATTTTTTAAAAGGAATTGATCTATTTATTTTTGTTTCCTATTGGTTTTTTTTAATTGAATTAAAGGCATATTATTCAATGGTTTATAACCTGAATCCTTTTTTTTTTTTTACCAAAATACACTTGCAACAAATAAATATTATTTTTTGTGCAAAAAAAAAAATATTCCAATCCCTTGGTGAAGCTAACGCACCGAGTCAGTGTAGTTTATTGACTATAGAGTATGATTTGATCACCACGGTCCCAACACCAAAAACAACCTATAGTCTCTCTCTCTTCTTTCCTTTTTAAATAAAAAAAAGGAAGCAGTATTTAGGGCACATATGTTTCTTTTTATTTTTTCGTTTCTTTTTCATTCTTTCCTTTTTAAATCGAGTCAATGGTTTTTTTTATTTACGAGTTACTAACTAACCTAATTTTTATAATTTATTAAAACTAATTAATCAGTCATCGTGTCATTATAAATAATTAAATAGTTCATTGGATGATCTTAAACACCTTCAATTTAGCAGTTTTTGCTCCAAAAGTATCTTTTTACATTATAAAATCTCTCTATTTTACCTAATTCTCTTTTCTTATTTTGTTTTTCAAAAACAATGAAACAAAATAAATTTAAATAAAAAACATGAAATTAAAAAAAAAACTAGATTATAAGTAAATATTAAAATATATGAATTAAATATATAATTTCTAAGATTATGATGATTAATTAATTAATTTTGTTAAAGCACATAGGTTAAGTTATAATTTTATTTTTTTATTTTTAAGGTAATGTTTGTTTACGTAATAAAAGAGATGAAGACCACAAAGATAAAAACATGTTTAATTAAATAGACAAGGACATAAAAATAAATATGTTCATAGTATAATTTTGGAGTTAATTTCTACACTTCTTAAACATAAGGTAAAAAAAAAAACACATATCTAAAGACAATATTTTTTATCCCTAAAATATCATTGTAAAAAAAACTTTTAACTTCAAAATTGTACAACCAAGACGTATAAGGATAAAAATTGTTATTATTATAATTTTAAAAACCGATCCAGAATAGACCAATGGCAAAGCCAAAGTCATGGGTTGGGAGAGTTAACTTTAATTTATTTTTTAAATGATCAAAACAACATCATTTTGACCAAAAACAATTTCAAGAAAAAAAGTCAATGGGTTTTTTAATCAAGTTTTGACTGGGTTTTACCCCAAGTCACGAGTCAAATTGATTTTTTTTATTTGATGAGATTGGGTCAATCCTTCCTATATTTTCAAAACTTATATCAATCTAGGCTTTGGATCCTGAGATCGGTGTAAGTTTTATAACTAGGGTTACTTTACTATTATTAATTTGAACACTCAATATAAACTAAAGTAGAAAAATAATAATATCTAATTATTTTTTAAAATATATAAGTTTGATAATAATACATATGAAGGGTAAAATATTTTTTTACATATATTTTCTTATTTTTTCCACCATCAAATAAACATCATATAAATAAAAACATTTTATCTTTTACATTACTATTAAATATAATTTTGTGTTTATGCTTTATCTTTATTATCTTTAAATAGTAACCGTTATTCTATTTTACCATTAAAAATTATAAAGTTTGAATACTTAAAAACCTATGCATATCTTTATACATATTTGATTTAATATTTTTATATATGTAATGGGTAATTAGAAATATTTTAAAATATTTTTATATATGTATGTAATATTTAGAAATACTTTTAAAATACAAAAATATGAAATTCAACACTCGTGAAAACTTCATTAACATAAATGCAACTCTTTTAACCATTGAATTTTTTTTCACAAACACTCATGCAATTAAAATGCGTGACTTAGCACTTGAGGGTCTAGCTGCTGTGGTCAATCGTGTGACTTGTTCCGCCCCCGTCCCGGGTTCGACCCTCTATGTGCACGCCTGTCACCCCCGCGGTGCCTTACCTGCCCCTGGGCTTGCAGGATGTTCAGTGGGCCATGGGGAATAGTCGTGGTGCGCGCAAGCTGGCCCGGACACCCCATGTAAATCAAAAAAAAAAAAAAAATGCGTGACTTAAAACATTCTTATCATTATTATAATTTAATGATTATACAAGAAATTATTACACGAACTCAATCCATCATCTAAAATCATGAACTAAATTAATAGAACTATTACAAATCATTAAACTTATTCAAATAATCTATTAAATAAATCATATCTGGAACGCAAAGTTTTTCTCATTTAATGGCAGAGCCATAGTTATAAAGTAAAATAATTAATAATGTATGTTGACGAATGTAGTAAAATATAAAATTATATAATTTTGATCCATGATTTTAGATGATGAACCGGGTCTGAGTAATGCTTTTTATTATTATTATTTTACTATTTTAGAAATTTTAGTTGGTTTTTTTTATTTTTAATACTCAATTGATATATATATATATATATATATAAAGAGAGAGAGAGTGGAATATTAAAATAATGTTTTAATAGCATATAATATCTTAGCTTAGGTGGTGGGTTAATGTTTTTCTTGTGTTATCTTTTTGAATTTAAATTTTTAAAATAGCTGGAAAAAAAAAATCTTACGAATACATCAATTTAAATATTCATGGTTTACCTAAAATTTGACCAAATAGAGATTTAACTTCTGTGCGCAAAACGGACCTAAACAACCTATACCATTAAAAACAAAACAAAAAATCTCTAATTAATATATATATATATATATGTATAAAATAACCCTCCCAAATATTTTTAAAATAAGAGTTCGAGAGAGTAAATGAGAGGTATTAAAATTTTTTTCAAGTGAATTAGCATTTGTATTTTACTCTTTTATCTTTTTAATTGTATATTGAAATCGTGTAAAAGATAAAAAAGAAATTGATGAAATCATTTGTTAATTTTTATTTAAAACATAACACTTATTATTTTTATTTTTTTAATGGTCAAGGAGGTTTACTTCCTTTCTTGATTTTTTTAATTCAAATATCAAAGTCAATAATCAAAATAATTTATATATTTATCTGAATTAATGCTCTAAAACAAAAAAAAATGTATTAAAATTATTTAAGAAAATGATTTAGTCTCAATTAATATGTAAAATAATTTGAGATTATCCTAATCATCAAATAAAAACAAAACTTAGGTGGACCAATAAATTATAATATATAATAGAATTTATATACTTTCTAAAGATAGATAACAATGCATGTGTGTGCATGCATTAAACACACGAACCCACGCGTGTCCTGTTATGAATGCATGGGTAACTTTTTTAAATTGTTTATTTAAAAATACTACTTTGAATATTATTTTAAAATAATATTATTTGTATAGTGGCTTGTTTATTATTTTGTTAATTTTTTTGATTATAAAATAAAGCAATATTTACATATAAGAGATAAAAGTTTTGGAAAATTAAATTGAAATGAATGACATTTATACTATAGACTGCCACTATAAGCAAAAATATTAAGAGGGGTAGGTCCCTCGTAATATAACATATAAAGGACCTTATTCTTTTAAATATAATAAATCAATTTTTAAAACCGTTCAAAATAAAATCTTATCTTGATTGACACTCAAACTAAAAATTCCTTAATCCTTCAACCAAAACACATTTTGCATGCATGACATGTAGCGTCAGTGGGTACGACGAACGACGAATAGACTTTAAGGTGTGGAGATTAATTTTTTTTAAGGTATTAATTTCTCCTATTATGTTTGCTACATGATTAAAACAATATAATTTCAGGATATAACAAAGTTTTAAATTTATAGACAACAACTTCAATAAATTTATTAAAAAAATTTATTTTATTTATGATAAACACAAATAGAGAATTTAAAAAGAAAAATTATGGAGAGTAAAAGGTTGCAATTTGGAAGGAGGTATTATGCATAATTATTAGATTAATTAATTTTGAAATTTTAATTAATTAACTTAAATTAATTAATTCTAATAATAATAATAATAATAATAATAATAATAATGATAATGATAATTAATAAAAGTAGTAATAGTAAAAATAATAATGATAATGACAATGACAATAACAATAACAACAACAGTAGTAGTAGTAGTGATAAATATGATAATTCATCATTCAACGTTAGGTTTTGAAGGGATTGAGTTTCATCGTTTTTCTATATCTGATACTTTCAATCCAATGATCCAGATCACAAGTTTAAAAAGTTAACGTGACTAAACATCCTTTGTATTTTTTGTCTGGGTCTTTTTTTCATGATTTCATTGCTTAAGATTATTTTTTTAAAAATAAATAAATAAATAAATAAAAGTTTTTGTTGTTTTCATAAGTTTCCTTTTCTATCTAGTTAACTTGATTTCATAACTTGACTATAGATTTTATGGGTTCACACAAATTAACTAACATCTTATTATCTATCTTACATATTTATCACGCTATCTTGAATTGACTCGATTCCCTTTTTATTTAATCCATTTACATATTTTTTTTTCTTTCAAGTTATCATGTTTTTTTTTTTTGTGCTTACTATTATTGTAATTTTTTTTGATCATCTAATTAAAATAAAATCAATTTATTAAATCCAATTAAAGTATAATTCAAGACATTTGTTTTTTATATTTATTTAAAGTTCGTTTACCATGTCTAAACATTGTTTTTTTTCGCTACGTAATTGGTGCCCAAGTGACACTTTATTTCTTGAAAGATACATTACATTTTGCAAAACGCCATTCTTCAATTGACTGCCACAAAAAGGAAGTGTCCACTTTCTTCGCGGTGTCTGCACGATCATTATATACGGCCACCATGTTTATCAGCATAAAGTCCGAAAATAATTCTCCAGGGATATATTCTATGATTTGACTTTCAACTGCAAAAGCTTCTATTATTGTATGATTCACTTGATCCGAATGTTTAATCTAAGTAATGCAATAATTGAAAACATTCATTTTTTATTATAAAAAGTCATATTAAAAAAATATCTTACATAATTTTTTGATAATTAATAATTTAGAAAATGAAATAATAATAAAATGATCATAAAGATGTGTTGAGCTTTTGATAAAGTAACAGTGATAGTAGTGATAATTATAATAGTAAACAATAATGTTTATTATAATGAGATGTCTTATAAGTAATATTTAAACTAATTTGATAATCTTTACAAGTGAATTATTGTCTATAAAAATATTTTATATTACTAGTATTTTTGGTGAAATATTTATAAGAAACAAATAAAAAAAGTTAGATAGATATTTCTCCGTAAAATGTTCTTCACACAGATAAAATATTTGGCTTGTTATTTATTATTTTTAATTTTATTTTTTAATATTTAGTTTACTAGACATTGGATTTTTTTTTAATTTATTGCGGTTTGCTTTCTATATGATTATTCTAGTCTCATGACTCATATTTCAGGTTTTGCTAACTCAGGTTTTTTTTTCTAAGTAATATATTTTTTTAATTTCATCATTTAATATTAAGTTGAATAGAAATCAAGCTCCATAATTTGTTTTGGTTTACTTTCTATTAGATTATTTCGGTCTTATGATCCAAATCACGAATTTTGCGGGTTAACCTGAGTTAACTCAAGTCATTTTATTGTGTCTTTTTCTTAGACTGATTTTTTCTCCATTTTTATTATTTAATAATAAGTTGACTGTGAATTGTGTTTCATAATCTTGTTTCAATTTGCTTTATATGAGAGTTATCCTACTCTCATGACTCGAGTTATAAGTTTGGTAATGTAACCTTTTTTTACCATAATCTGTTTTTTAGTTTGCTTTTTATGAGATTTTCTCAATTTTATGGCTTGAATCATGAGTTTAGCGGGTTGAAAACTCGGGTTGACTTGGATTGTTTTTATATATTTTTTTAATCGATATTTATTTCAATTTTATCTTTTAATATTAGGTTAATTGAGAATTAGACTTCATGACTCCGCTACAATTTGTTTTTTATGAGGTTATTTTGATCTCATGACTCAAATTGTGAATTTAAAAGGTTAACTCATGTTGATTCATGCTAATTTTTTTTATTATTTTTAATTGATTTTTTCTTCAATTTTATTTTTTAAAATTTAAATTAATTAAGAATTAGACTTTATAATTTATTTTTATTATTTTATACGGGACTTGGCCCGAATTGATCTATATTTTGCCATCTCAATATTGTTTTTTAAACACATTATCTTAAATTTTTTTAAATTAAAATTATTTTTAGACTTATTGAAGTAATAAGGTAGCATTGATTCAGCATTCAAATAATTTTTTTATTATAAAAACATTAACAATACTTAAACAATTTTTTTTTTTTATGAAGTATATATAGTACGAATGTAGTTAGCACTAAAATTCCAACCATTTAGTTTTTGCTAATTTCAAAAAGGTTCAGACATTACCGGGAACTTCATAGGACAGCGGGCCCTCGCGTTGATGGCGTAACTTTTCTTTAACTTAGGAAAATCACACGGTCAATTTTAGCCAATGGATTCGGCAGGTTGCCACATGGCATAAATCCAAGACACAAGAACTAGCAATTATTACATGGAAGCCAAAAGTAATGAAAAAAAAGAAGAAGAAGAAAGAAAAGAGAGAAAGCCATGATTGATTGGCCTTCCAATGTTTTATTACCCAATTGATAGATAAGAGGTTTATTATATGTTAAAATCTTTAAAAATTAAATGAATTTATAATTATAAAAATATTAAAATACTTAATTATATTTATTAACATCTTATAATATAAAAAAATTAAGAAACTCTAATAGAAAAAAATTACTCTATTCTAACAAAAGACTAAAAAAACCTAATAATATTAAAAAAATTTATAAACTAAAAAAAAAGAAAAAAAAGAAAATCTCTTATTTTTAGAAAACCTCCAGTGTTACCTTGCGTCAGTCCAAATAAGTGTTTTACTAACTAAAATTTACCTCTGTCATTTAAAACTTTTCATATTTAGCCTTATATTTTAACATATTTGCACCCTTAACTTATCTCACAAAAAATCCAATGAGAAATCGAGAAAAAAATAATTATTAAATAATAAAAAAACAATTAATAAATTTTAAATATGAGACAATTGAGAAATTGGTGTTTGCTTTCACTATTATAAAATAAAAAAAACCGTTATTTCTCTGTTTTTTTAATCACATAATAATCTAAGTTTTCATGACAGTTTTGTCAATTAATCTATTTATTTTAACTAATTTTATCACCATTCTTAAAATAAATTTCTATAAGCCATTTTCTGTCATTTTTTTTATGGAAATTACTTCAATTATTTTTTGTCAAATATACTTTTAATTAAATTTATTTTTAACAAATTTTTATAAAAATAAATTTTGAGTCAAATCTAAAGTTAAAGTCACTCTTTAGTATTTTTGCAGCTCAAAGAACATGTTGATATTGAAATATTTTGTAAACTCTAGATCAATATGGGGATATTATTTTTTTATTTGGGAATTTTTTTTTTGTTTTTGATATTTATAGTAAACTCTAGATCCATGTGGGGGTTCATTTTAAATTGTAGAGGTCAAATCAGAAATTTTAATAAATTAGAAGGAGTAAAATATTAGTTGAAGTTTATACATAGAAAAAAACCAGACAGGACAGGGCTGCTCTTCAGGATCGGTAACCCCCCAAAAGGCCAAAACAGCGCATGTATCATCATTATCAGCAGCATCGGCCTCGTTTTCCATTATTTGTTTTTCTCTATCCCTTTTGTAATATAAAAAACTCAAAAGTTCCTTTCTTGATTAAACGAAGAAGCGAATCCAGTCTTCTTTGCAAAACCCTTTTCTCCAATTGCTCTATTTCACTCCATCATTTCATTTATCAAGAAACCACAAAGAATCAACAAATACCAAGAGACTTTTTTTTTGTTGTTTTGGTGGTGATGGGCAAGTTACATGAAAGATTTGCTGGGTTTATCAATAATAGATGGCTAGTTTTTGTGGCTGCAATGTGGATACAATCTTGTGCCGGGATTGGTTATTTATTTGGTAGCATATCACCAGTTATAAAGAGTTCTTTGAACTATAATCAAAGGCAGCTTGCAAGTTTAGGTGTGGCTAAAGATCTTGGTGATAGTGTTGGTTTCTTGGCTGGTAGCTTATCAGAAATCTTGCCTTTATGGGGTGCTTTGTTTGTTGGTGCTGTGCAGAATCTTGTTGGATATGGCTGGGTTTGGCTTGTGGTAACAGGCAGAGCTCCTGTTTTGCCTCTATGGGCTGTGAGTATCTATTGACCTTTTGACTTTTATCATGGTTTAAAGTTGATGATTTGTTTGGTCCGTTTATGTAAAATTTGGAACTTTTTTGATACTTTACGTTGCTGGTAAAGGATCTTCTGCATTCAATTTTTTTTACTCCTATGGTGGATTGTTGTGGTTGCAAATCTAGCTTTGATTTTGACTTTATCTCTGTTTTTGTTGAAGATCTCTGTTATTGCAAGTTAATGCTTTCAAGTTTTTAGTTTTTATGTTTCATCTGTTCAAGTTGGTCTCCCAGATATTTATGATATTTCATAAAATTCTACAGCAATGGATCGTTCCTCTTCCTTCTTTTTTGTTGTGTTTTTCTTTATCCTAATGTTGCATGCATCAGAGTGGTCTATAAATTTTTTCAAGGGTTTAGTATTGAAGTTGAAAGTATCTTTCATTTCGTCTTTTTTACCTTGAGTGTTAGATAAATGTCCGGTGCAGTATTTTTTCCTGATATTTTCTTCTTCTTTCTTCACATGGTAATTTTTTCTTCTTGTTTATTCCTCCTGTGCCTACCATGGTATGATTCTTTCAATAGATCTATCAATCACTGAATAGACAAAGCGAGTTATGTTCTGAGGGAGGATGTTATGGTTTTAGAATTTATTGTGTGATTCTAATGGATTTGGGGGCATATCCTTTCATGCTCGCAACAATCATGTGGGGTTTTGATTTGCGGGACCAAATTATGCAAAATGCATATGACCTATAGACCAGGACACATGTGTGCTTTACCAAAAGGTAAATTTCTTGAATTTGATTGGTCGGAAGTATCATGACATTTGCTGGCAATTAGCTGTTGCCAAACCAAAAGGCAAGCGGTGGTTTAGTTTAAATACGCATGTTGGTTTCTTGGAAGACGTATATAAACGTGATCTCAATACCTTTTGGAAAAATATCTTATAGAAATCTCAGATTTACTGTAGAATTTAAGTTGAATCGGGTTCTACATGTTCTGGACCAGCTTAATTAATCGGACCATGAAAAAATTAAACCTGCTTCACAGGATGTGTGTTTTCCCATTGTCAGATTTCATCTATTAGGAGAAGGATGGTATGGTGACAAGAATCGACATAGAAAGATGATTTTACTGAAGATCTAGGAGGAGTTATTTGACATAGAATTCTGAAACAAAATGAGATGTCATAAATGTTTTAATTAACACTTAACTTAGTGATACTGTTTTGAGTGGATTCCCTGCTTCTAATAGGCCTGTATGTGGTTGCAATAGAAATATATTCATTGGAATCAGGCTGATGCATTCTTGGTTGCGATAATCTCTTCTGCTATTCCTGTCTATTAGAGTAACCTTTTCCTTGTGAAACTTTCATCCTATCATGTGCATGCATTTTTGGTCCAAAGATTTAGTGAAACCTTACAGTGCTTGCCTGGGATAAGTTGCTAACTTGTATAATTGTGCAGATGTGCATTCTTATATTTATAGGGAACAATGGTGAAACCTACTTCAACACAGCTGCTCTAGTTTCTTGCGTGCAAAACTTTCCAAAAAGCCGTGGCCCTGTTGTGGGAATTCTAAAAGGCTTTGCTGGATTAAGTGGTGCAATTTTGACCCAAATATATGCAACGATCCATTCCCCTGATCACGCATCTCTCATTTTTATGGTTGCGGTTGGGCCAGCAATGGTAGTCATTGCTTTGATGTTCATCGTAAGACCTGTTGGAGGTCACAGACAAGTCAGACCATCTGATGGCACAAGTTTCACATTTGTATATAGTGTTTGTCTTCTACTGGCTGCATATTTAATGGGGGTTATGCTTCTTGAAGATCTAGTTGATTTGAGTCACACCGTGGTTATAATTTTTACAGTAGTTTTATTCGTCCTCCTCTTGATTCCTATTGTGATTCCAGTGTCATTGAGTTTTTTCCTTGATCCAAGAGATCCAGTAGAAGAACCTCTTCTACCTGAGACACCGAAACAAGAACCTGGAAAATCTGGGCAGGAGACTCCCGAGGTAATATTCAGTGAGGTTGAAGATGAAAAACCCAAGGAAGTAGACTTGCTACCAGCATCAGAGAGGCAAAAACGGATTGCACAGTTGCAAGCAAAACTGTTCCAAGCAGCTGCAGAAGGAGCAGTGAGGGTCAAGAGGAGGAGAGGTCCACACAGGGGAGAGGATTTCACCTTGATGCAAGCATTGATCAAGGCAGACTTCTGGCTTATTTTTTTCTCACTTTTATTGGGATCTGGATCTGGACTGACAGTGATTGATAATCTTGGTCAGATGAGCCAGTCTCTAGGGTATGATAATACACATATATTTGTGTCCATGATTAGCATTTGGAACTTCCTTGGCCGTGTTGGTGGGGGTTACTTCTCTGAGATTATTGTCAGGTAAAAACTGATTTCTTGTCTCCTCTACGCTGGATTGATTTTAGTGCAAGTCTTGATATCGACTCATTCCTCTCCCTTGTCTAACTAATATCATTCAGGGACTATGCTTATCCAAGGCCAGTGGCAATGGCCATTGCCCAACTTGTCATGGCAGTTGGGCATGTCTTCTTCGCATTTGGATGGCCCGGGGCATTGCACATTGGTACTCTGCTGATTGGACTCGGCTACGGGGCTCATTGGGCAATTGTGCCAGCTGCTGCCTCAGAGTTGTTTGGTTTGAAAAAATTTGGGGCTCTGTACAATTTCCTCACTCTGGCAAATCCAGCAGGTTCACTTGTCTTTTCCGGTCTAATTGCTAGCAGCATATATGATCGTGAAGCTGAAAAGCAAGCTCATGGAAACAATTACCTCGTTCGGAACTCAGGGTCAATTTTTTCAGGCATGTTGGGTCTGAATGAACCGCTAAAGTGTGAAGGTTCCATATGCTACTTCCTTACTTCTCTGATCATGTCAGCATTTTGTGTTGTCGCGTTTGTCTTAAGCACGATTCTTGTGTATCGGACAAAGATTGTCTACACAAACCTCTATGGAAAATCACGGAGTTGACTTGAACAAGAGAACTAAAGCAGGCATTTATAGCTAGACAACATCCAGTTATGACAGTTTTTGTGTTTTCAGAGAAAGGTTTTGATGGGATTTCTTCATATTTGTGTGTATTCACGTTGCCAGAGAGCTGGCTGAGTCAAGCCCCCTACAGTAAACTCTCAAGTAAATACTTCCTGGACGTTATTCTTGGAATGTTGTAATTGCTGTATATTTTTATCTATCTGTTTGAACATTCACAATGGTGATTTTTTGGCAATGAAGTCGGTTTTGTTCATCAAGTTTTTCTTCTTTACGGATACACAATATTTGCTGTGTTAAATAAAGTTGGCCATAAATATTATTCCCATCTGGTTTGAAAAAGGAGAATGCTTTTGATTCTTGGTGGCTAAAACCAGTTTTATTAGGTGGCCTGACTTCAACTTGTGCTGCTCCATGGATGGTGAAATTTCACTACATCCAGCGTTGTCTTGAGAATTATGTGTCAAGGTCTTGTTTTGTAAAGGTGTATCCCAGATTTTACAACCTTCTATTCGCAATCTTGATGTGGAAAGGATTGTGCAAAGAATCTCATACACTTGTAAATCTTATTTTTCTAAGTAATTTTTAAAATATCAAGACTGGCATGTGCGGGCCTCTAACATCTACTTCCTTCGTTTCTTGGTGTCATCTGAATCAACTCATCTACTTCCTTCGTTTCTTGGTGTCATCTGAATCAACTCATCGTGGTTTACCACCGATTGCGGCGTGTGTTGATGTAGACACCCGTTTTCGCTCAAGCAAGCCATTTTTCTGCTCTCCTTTCACCTTGATTTCCGCGCCTAGCAATCTCAAAAAACCAAAGCCATGTTTATTTTAATCAAACTTTATTTTAATCAAGCCATGTTTAATAATAAGAGGGATGCAAATTTCTTGATGTTCCAGTATAAGGCTGAATTCAATAAGATACTCAATAACAATATTGCATGCTTAACTGAGTTGAGGCTGGTGAATTTTAATTCATAATTATTGTTCTTGAAGGTTAAGAGTTTTCCCCACCCATAAGTACTTGACCCGACTCAGTCTTGTTTTCTTATTAATTTTTTCTCTCTCCGTACCATTTCACAAAATTACATCCTAAAAACTTTGTGCAAAGAATCTCACACACTTATAAATCTTATTTTTCTAAGTAACGTTTAAATATCAATAATATATGTAATTTAAAAATATAAAATTGTCATTAAACATGATTAATGATGTATACTAACCAGTAAATTATTAATGATTAAATCATTCAAGATCTCTTTTATGTTTTTTTTAAATAGGAATGATTTTAAATTATGCACTTATTATTTATTAAGTTTTTTATATCATGTACTTCCAAAAAATTACATCAACTACATAAATTATGTCAGTAAATTATGTTCTTTCTAATTTTTATTTACATATTTTTATTAAATTTTATTCCCTTTGTTCAGAAGAAATTGTTTGCCTTTCTATTTTTATGTGTCTCGTCTGGTCAAAGCTTCAAGCTGTATATTTGTTTTTTTAATAAAATACCCCTAATTTAATTAGATTTGTTAGTATTAAGATTTACTTTAAATTCATCAATTTGAGAAATGAAAAGGTAAATAAAATATTCTTTCATCCTTCCATTTCCTATCCTTCACTGAGACAGTGTTTATTTAAGAGGTTGCGTTTGTGTTTTGTTAAAAACATGGATGCAACTTGTTTGATAATTAAAAAAATATCTGTTACTATTCATGGATCCCACAGAATACGCGTTTGAAATGCAAAAATAAAAAGAAAGCAGCTAAGACCTGCTTCCTGCACGGCAAAACGCTAAACATGCTCTACTGTTCAGTGAACAGTAAAGGCATGCTCCACTGTTTTGGCCGGACCGGGTCCAGTTCAAAGCTCAAAATGCATTGAACCGGGTCTGACCCAGTAAAATAAAAAAAATTATTTTTGAATTGTGTTTTATTCGAAAAACTAATGTTTAATATTATTCAATGACACTATATAAATTAGACCAAAAGCGCTCGAACACGTAGCATTTGTAGAATTTGATTGCAATCCCAAATTATAGATAGTTTAATGGAACAATAAAAAATATTTTATATAAAGTATTATTTATTTTATGATGTAATAGTAATAGTAATAGTTAAATCTACAATATTTAAATTAAAAACCATTAATATTAATATATATTTTTTAAAATTATTTTATAACCTTAATTTCAAAAGTATTCTTAACCAAACACATTAAATTATTTTTTGTTTAACCTTAATTTCAACCACAGTTTTAACCAAATATATATAAATACCAAATTAATCTCAACTAAAAGCACTTTTTATAAAATAATTTTTTTAAAATTATAACCATAACAGTTACCACAATACCAAACACACTTTACTTTCAAATCGTAGATAATATTTTACTGCTGTTTTGGTCATGAAAAAACACTTTTCATCTGCATGAATATTGTTGTCCATGTAAATAAACACGGGATTAGAGGGATAGTGCCTTTGTCAATCATTACCGACCTAATGACCTCATGGTTAAAAATACAAATATCTTTTGTGTTGATTGCTATAAAATCAATACTGATAGTGCAAGCTGTTCTGAGTGTTGTTATAAGGGAACATCATGGCTGCTGCTGCTGCTAAACGAATTCATTTTCAAGGTGCATGGAGTGGAAGTTGCCGAAGCACCCGCCCTATTCCATGTCCTATCCACTGCAAAGGATATTGGACTTGAAATGCAGGACTGCAGGTAACAGTCGACATCCTTGGGGTTATTCAGAAATTCCAGACAAGACAGATATTTCATTAGTGATATCATCCTTGCTTTAGCTCTTTCTTTTGTTTCCTTCTCTTGTTCATGAGTAAGGAGACAACGTGATAGAATCGCTCATGAGCTAGCAAGACTTTCCTCTTGCTATCAGGAATAAAGGATTTAGTTGGAAGAAGTCCCTTCTAGTTTGGAGATTGGAGAAGCCAATTGTATTGCTTTCTGTTCCTTGATTAACGAAAGAATGATCTTAAGTTTTTTTTAAAATAAAAATCACAATTATTATTACCTTAAAACTTTGAAGTTAAACAGAGTGATTAAAAGTAACTTGACCAGTTGCTATACATGTTTTTGTAACGATAACAATGCTTCAAAACAAGTAACTTGCAACCTCAAACAATAATTGTTTGAGTTTTCATGAATTAATGACTGTACAGTCTGTCCTGATACTTCCTTGGCTACCTGTCTTAACTCGCACCCTTCCAAGCTTTTTCATGGCAGTGGCAAAAGCTCCATTAAAATCGCTCTCGAGCTATTAGCAAAATCTTTGACAGTTGGCTGGGAAGCTGGATCCGTAAACAGCACCTCATCTGAAGTGAACAATCCCTTACCATTAACCAAATTCTGGAAATACACATTGTCAAAGGTTTGTGGGGTTACAGGGTCCATGTTAATGGCTATGCCGGGGTCTACATTTCTAGGACATCCATCCATTAATTGCTTGGCATAATCTTGATTTAGAGAAGGGTCAACAGGAGAGGACGAGGAGAATGAGTAGAGCCGATTCGCAAAGCGGCTGCAATGAGAGAAGCCTAGCGTGTGGGCTCCTGATAGTGCAATCATATCAATCTGGCAAAGGTTGTTTCTCGCAAACATAGCGTGAAGTTGAGAAAAATTGAAGCCAGGTTCTGGCAAGTTTCCTTTCACAAGTGATGCTTTTAAAACCAAGCCATCACGACGTCCTAATTCTACATTGAATGAAGGACCTCCAGCCTGAGTTTTGATCACACAAAACCCAAAGGTTAAGTTGGTTTCTGCTTTCAAGTAGAAATAATAGAAAAAATAAGTATAATTAGTTTGTGCGTTCCCTTACCAGGACTACGACATCCCTAGCAGCTATAGCTAAAATGTCTGCACAGGAGACTACTCCGGGGCAAGCTCCTTCGACCTTTTGCTTTGCCTTCACTACTGTATCAAATCCATCCCCTGCAAGAGAGAGATTATCTGGAGCATCCTTCTCTGCGTCTCCATTTGGTGAAGAAACCATTGTTGAAGCATCACAACCCTGTTAGATTGCAAGTAGAACAGCTAGAGAAACTCATAAGGAAGGCGGCAGTATTGAAAGCCTAGTTGAAATCGCCAAACGATTCACGTATACAAACAATAGGAATATATAGTAATATTAGAACATCCAATCTCCTATAGTTTGACGTATGATTGACAATACCTTGGGACAAAGAATTCAACATTTTTTCATGACACGGTGCCTGAGGTTTTAGAACTTAAATTTTCATCAATGGAATTAACAAAAATTATGACTACATGTATATTATGTATTGCATGTACAATAACTACGCTAATTAGTTCACCATGATGATCATTCATAGTGCTTGGACACACAATCAAAAGGCATTATGATCAGTAGCAGTCATGGATGATGATGATGATGATTATATAATTCATGACTACAGATGTATTAAAGAGTATCAACTACAAGTGTCAAAAATGGAACAAAAGAGAATCAATACCGTACCGTAACAAAGCAATCATGAAAAAACAGACGAAGAGTTGCTGGGATTGTAGTGAATGTCTGGTTAAACTTTGTGGAAACTGCCTTCTTCACTAGAGCTTCCACGTTAGGACAAGTAAGGCTGTAGAAGTCTTCTACGTACTAGTTGTCCCTCTCCCCTACCTATGTCCATGATCAAAACCATCATCAGCAAGAGCATGCAACCTCGCTCTCCATTTCCCCCACAACCTAGCTAGCTGTACAATCAATCACCTCTTTCTCATGAATACTCCAAAAGCCAAATGTGTTAATTTATACAAATGGAAATAGAGAGAGCAAAAGAAAACAAGAACGGTTCCACCCTTTAACATATAATCGCAGGCAATTGCCTTGTGAACCAAGTTGATGCGGTGCGTATAAGGATTCAAGTATACTACTATTCTGGTCATCTTGTACGTAGTCGTAATTTAGCATGAAGGTGGGTAGAAGACCTTAACTTATATGAACACCTATCCAATAAGATGTAGCCACATCATCTTCATTACTTCATAGGTGTCTTTCTAAAACAATATGCGTTGGAATAAACAACACGATATCGTAATTTTCAAGCCATATGTTACATTTATGAAAGTTATGTCCAATATATATATATATATATATCAAGCTAGTTCTGCTGGGTCATATGCATGAGTAGCCCTCTGATCAATTCTTTGTTTCAACCCTTCATTCCTTTTCAATTCGTTGAATGGGTATAGCTGCCATTAGTTTAATTTAATTTACTAGTTTTTAGTATCTCTAGATAGATTAGGCCTAAACGACACCTTGCCCTTGAAATAGATAAGAAAATGACACTACAACAAATCCCCATGCAGTCCAATAATAATAGGCATTTACAAGTATAAAAAGCAGAGTGGATTTAAAGTAAATAGAAAAGTTTATCAAAATTATAAACGAAGTTTTTATTTTATTTTTATTTTTATTTTTATTTTTTTAATGTATATCTAACAAGCAGATCTTGAGAAATTTTCATTTTGTATTTGAGGTTGTTTGTTAAGTGAGAGCAATTTTCATTTCATAAAAGATAATTGACAAATATACTTTTATTTATTCTTGAGATTTTTTTTTTGTTAAGTGAAAGTTTTGTATCTTTGTTTAAGTTGCTTTTATATTCTGGTCGCCTCTTAAGAAAAACACACGTGTGTGTGTGTGTATATATATATATATATATATATATATATATATATATATATATATATATATGAGTGTTGGTCAAATATGAATGTTAGTTTCATGGCTGATTTTGGGAGTGTGGTGTAGTTTAATTGGTTAGGTTTTAGATTTGTTTTTTAGAGGTCATTAATTCGAGTTTTATAAATCTCAGGATCACTGGAGACTTACATGAATGTTAACTTCAGGACCCGCGGGATTAGTTGAGATGCATGAAAACTAGTGAGGACACCCTTGTTAATAAAATATATATATATACATATATATATATATATATATATATATATATATATGACTGTTCATACATATTTTTTCACTATATAATATTAGGACTTTGTCAACGAATTTAATAAAAGTGATTAGCAATGTGATTAACAAGAGATGTGATGATTCTAATAAGAAAGAAACCAAAGCGAGAGAGAGAGATGATGATGGAGACGTGTCGGCAATAACGCCACGGGGCATGCTGTGATCGTGCATGTTAGGCTGTACTTATCTTTTCAGACTGTGTGATTATTTACAACTCACAAACAATAAACAAATACGCACTGACCATTTAATTGGGAAATTAAAGATTAACGTCATCCATCAGAAACACATACAAATTAAAATAAAATAAAATAAAATAAAAATCTTAAGGTTATCTTATAAGTTTCAGGGGAAAAAATTCCTTTCACCTAACAGGATCAGTGGTTTCTTATGTTCAGAAGTTTTAAGGAATTGCACTACCCACTTGTAAGATTTTTTTTTTTTATAATTCGGAGTGTTCGGGTCAGCTTATACATACCATGATAAATCTTTGAGCTCATTGAACACCTTGTAAGCTTTGTGAATAGGTAAGACATTACGGGGATGACAGACATATACAAAAAGGATCAAACCCAGATGCAGAGAAAAAAAACAAATCTCTTACCCTACTAGGTCACGACCTCAAATGCACCTGTAAGATTTGTTTAAAAGCAATCACCAATTCACCATTCTTGCTTTTTATATAATGCACATATATAATCTATGCTTATTTATTTATTGTTACTTCTTAAAAAACATCGAATTAAATTTAAATATTACTTTTAATATCCAAAAATAATATACAAACATATATATATTCTCTAACCATATTATATTAGAACTAATTAGATGATTAATGTATTTGGTTAATATGTAGTAATTAAAAATGATAGGTGTAAAAGTAATAGTAATGCGTTGGTTGGAGAAACATAAACGAAAACATAAATTAATTTTTTTTAAAATAATTTCAGAGTAAATTTTTATAAAACAGGAATGATAAAAAAAAAATAAAATCCACTTAGTCCCGAGTATCTTTGTCTATTGTATTTTGAAACAATAATAACGTTGTCTTCTTTATAATAAATAAGTGTAGCTTTTAGTCTCACCTCACCCATAAACCATTGTAATATTAGAAAATATTATATACGTGGAATCACAATTTTACAATTTGACCCTTCTAAATCCTCATAATGAAAAAAAAATAAAAATAAAAAGGAAAAATGTTTCACTACTGTTGATAGTGGCTACCAAAATGTTTTTACGGGCAGGCTCGAAGCCCAAAAGGCCCAAACCAAAATACCCACTGCTTCACAGATCACTAGTCGTCTCCAGAACTTGCTCTAAACTTTCCGTTAGAGAAAAACTGATTCAAAATCCAAACTCAACACTCTCTCCCCCCCTATCTCTCTCCCTCTCTCAGTGATCTTCCCGATGGCGATGCTTGTAGATATAGACACCAAAACCGAGTTAGGGTTTCCGTACTGGAAACCGATTCGTCGTCGTTTTGGCCCCGAATCTCCTTTCTTCTCTTCTGGCAACATCGAGAGAGAACTCCTCGCCAAACAGGTAATCACTCTGTCATTTTTGCCTTTTCATCTTCCACTCTTAAATTCACAAAATCTTTACAGAAATTCTGTATTGTTTTTTCTACTTTTGATTTTCATTACTTAATGATATTGCTTTTTTTTTTTTTTAAAAAAAAATCTAGGTTGCGTTAGATTTAAGTGAAGATGAAAAGCATAGGCTGCAGGATTTGATAGACGAGGATGGAAGGTATGAATTTTTTTATGAATTAGGGTTTCATCATTTATAAGAAATTTAAGGTTTGTTTTGTATTGGGTTTGTGCATTGAAACTTATGATTCTATAGTAGGGAGGTGGTTTGTCCGATTGTTGGTTGTGGTGCACACTTGATATCCTTGGAACACTTTGAAGATCATTATACTGGACGGCACACTGCGTCGTGTTCGGTTTGCTCCAGAGTTTACCCAACGTCGCTCCTACTCAGCATTCATGTGTCGGAAGCACATGACTCTTTCTTTCAGGCAAAAGTTGCACGCGGTTATGCCATGGTATCTTTTATCGGCTTCCCTCTTTTGTGAAATGAAGTGCATTATGAATTTCTAATATAACATTCTGTTTGGTTCTAATCGAGCTTTTGTACCGTTGAATCCTGTTTGATGTCTAGTTCTTTTTTTATTATCAATGCTTTTGTAGGTTATTTGTGCTATTTTTTGTTGTGATAGTGTTTGCTTAAGGTGTTATTACCTGTGCGCTACCATAAGAAATATAAATGCCTTTGCTGCCTTTTTTATTTTCCATTCCTTTGTAATATAATGTCTCCATAAACAATCTAAACTGCCCTGTAATTCCACTCCTGAATGAACATACAAGAATCACTAAAATGAGAGAAAATGGCAAAAAAAAGGCTGGATTAGAACTCATTTGGATTCATGTCTACTGGTTGTAGAGATGATTGTGTATGCAAACACATAGTGTTGTTGGTCTTGTCTGTCTTCTTAGAATCCCATTGTTTTTTGTAAATTCACAAGATGATAAAACTTCTTCAATTTGTTTGAATGCTTGTCCTTGTGTGTATTTTCACTATTGTCTTTGTTTAATGTTAATTCTTGTCTTTTCCTGCAGCAGTGTGAATGCTTGGTGGAGGGTTGTGGTTTGAATCCCTTTTCATTATTCATTTTCAATTGATTTTCACTATGACTCTCTAACAGTCATTTGATTCTAGTTGATCATTATGCTGTCAACTCTTTCTTGGTTTCTATTGTGTTTGTCATCAGAGGATTTGGTGCATGATTTGTGTTTTTGTTAGCTGTAATAGTGTCTGTATGATGCCCTACATATGATATTAAGAATTGTTTATGCTTTGATCCAACTTCTCTTCCTTTTTGGTGATTAGTAGGCTATTTGTCTTGCTTACAATTACTTGATAAGCAATCGAAACTATCCCAATTCCATTTTTCAATGAGAATCACTAAAGGCGAGTTGATAAATAAGGGCTGAAATAAAAACTGAAGAGGACAATGCTTAGGAGTTAAGGCTTAGGGGACTGATCATTTCTGAAATCACAAGGTTATGCTAGTCTGTCCAATCTACTTTGTGGTTCTTAGAATCTATAATATAAATGAAATCATGACAAAAATCCTTCAACGTTTTGAATGTGCCTTTTAAGCTTCTTGCCTCTATAATGTTGTTCAATGCTAATAGCTGTTTTTTTCCTGCAACAGTATGAATGTCTGGTGGAAGGTTGTGGTTTAAAATTCAAGAATTACAAAGGTAGGCAACAGCATCTGGTAGATAAACATAAGTTCCCTAGTTCATTTGAATTCTTCAAGAAAGCCCACCTATCCAAGAAAGCAAGACAGAAGCAACATCGCAAACAAGCTATTCATAGAAGCGAGGAAACTTCCAGCAAAATGGACATAGAAGGCGAAACCATTGATGGCCTTGTTTCAGCAGTATCTAAGCTAAGCACTTCAGATTCCTCTCCTTCTTCAATCAGCTTTGGCCGCCGCAACACTCGTGGCCTCACATTTGTCCCTCGAGCAGTTCAGCGAGAGAAAAAGGCAGATTCTGTGCCAACAGGAGGGAAGCAATAGCCAGAACACTTGTAAATACCTTGTCTGCATGTAATTGCGGGACTGATTACTTGAGAGTTGGAAATAACCATCTACGAATGCAAATCTGAAAGTGGAATTTGTGGAAAAGCTGATACTTAGTTTTCGTTTAAATCCCACATTTTGTCATGCATTATTAGGTACTGATAATTGCATTCATACTACACCTAATTTATTTGTTATGTTTTTTCTTGAATTCAACTCCACAGGTGAATTTATTCCTTTTGAGTTGAAATGAAAGCCTAATTTAGAGTGCCAAGGCCTGCATGTATCTTCTTTCATGTAAAATCCATTACTTTCCTTCTGTTAATGAAAAGGAGACAAACACCAATGGCCATGCCATTTGGTAAATGGTTCCAGTTCTAGCTGACTGAAGGGCTCGCCGTCCCGTTCTTGGTTCCTGTAAATAAACTCCGTGTGTAAAGTCATCTAAAAAGCAAAGCTATCAGAAGACGAAATAGCATTCCTGTATCTTTGACAGCTGGCCTGCCATCACCTTGGAAATAGAATTCACTTAACGCAGTCAAACTGTGTCGTTTCAAATAAGGGCTAAGTAGTCAAACCAGATGACGAATCAGGGGCATCCATGTCCAAGAAAAATACCTTAAGTCATCACGTCCTTCTTCACGCTCTTAAATCCCAGTAGCTCACTGATCCACCATCTTCACAACCACCAAAAATAGAGAGAGAAAGAGAGAGAAAAAAAATCGAAAAGAAATGGACGCTATCGATTCAGTATTCGATCCATTGAGAGAGTTCTCTAAGGACAGCGTTCGCCTCGTCAAGCGCTGCCACAAGCCCGATCGCAAAGGTTAGCAGCACCACCCACCCTTTCTTTCCCTTTTCTTTTCTCTCTTTTAGATTCGATCTTCTAGTGAATTCTGACTAAAAAGACGCGTTTTTTTGTTGTTTCAGAGTTCACGAAGGTGGCTTTCCGTACAGCGATAGGATTCGTAGTGATGGGATTCGTAGGTTTCTTTGTGAAACTCATATTTATTCCCATCAACAACATCATTGTTGGATCCGTTTAGGTAAGCTCTATTCTTTGATTGATCTAAATATAATTCTTTTTTTATTATTTATTGAAAGTTTTTAATTGCTAAATTGAGATCTGTTACTGAATTTTGTTTGAATTATATTTGATCTCTTGCTTTTATGATCAATAATTGAAGTTGCTTGTTTTTGTTTTTCTTAAAAAAAAATTGTGATACAACCTGGACACCAACTAGAAAATCCATGTTGTTTTGGTATGGGCTAGAGAGTTACTTATAGGAATAATAAGCAAGGCGAAGCCCTCAATCTTTGGTGCTGTCATTGACGGTGGTGGTGGTAGTATGTTACAAGATACCTATGGTGTATGATTGGGTCCATCCGTAAAGTACATGGTTGGGTTGTAATGGGTTGCAAAATGCATGTCATTAGGCTTTTTACCCTCTGTTAAAAATGAAGCAAGGCGGGTTATCCAAAGGCTATATACATGTATTGGTTTTAGTATTAGGCATGAAGAGATGGGTATATTGATTCTTTTTAGCTCACACTTGATGGTTTTGTGCCTTTTTTGCCTATGGTTTCAGATCAGATTTCACCTCGCTCTTGCTTGAATGAATGGTCATTTCAAAATAAACAGAATGCATACTAATGACATTATTATGCATAAATGTGCTTACACAACACACACTTCATTTTATTTGATATCAAAATGTTAAACTTGATGCTGTTCAGGACCTTAAAATAATGTGATGAAACATTCGGCGTATGAATTTGAGTGTTTTTGGGTGACTTGGAGTTGGAGTGTAACATTTTGTTGACATTGCAGGAGCATGGATGGATCCAGGCTTGATCGCAAAATCCTGAGATAGATGGCAATGTGGTGAAATGGAATGTTAGCACTGTTGATGTTGCTTTTTGCTGTATGTTGGTCTTAAAACTGTAGAGGATTGAGGATGTTGTATGAAACTTTTGTTCCTTTTATCTAGTAGCTTTTTTGGATTTACAATTTTTCTTTTCTCGCATGGTTATTGTGTTCCAACAAGTGTTCATGTTTAATTATATAGCCCAAAATGAAATTCAGGGAGTATTGCAACTCTTTATTTGGCCTCGGTCGGTCCTACACGGTAGGAATCAGCCTTGTCCCTGAGCTTCTGAGCAAGCGAATTACTGTCTGTTGGGGTCAGTTGGAGGCCTTTTCGCACCTCAAATATTAAGCAGGATCTAATTTCAGGTTGCTTGTGAATAGCACACCGACTTTTGGGTCGTGACCTGCACTGCAAGTGATCCTCCTCCCACAAATCCTTCAATACCTATTATAGGCTTTAACATATGCCAAGTGATTACTAGAGCACAATCGTGAACTCTCTAGCCAGTCTGGAATGCCTTCAGATCACAAAATGGCTTCAATTTTTTTCCTCCAATTTAAAGGCGTTCCAATATACGGAGCATAGAAAACCCATTGGCTGGGTATGTTACCGGAAGCACGTCAGTAAAGCCATGTCAAACAAAGGTTTCCTCCATGCGATGAAACTGACTAATTTGACACCATTCACAAGGACGTCCAAACAACCAGTGTCTCAGTATTTGTAGTTTTCAATCTTGATATAATTATAGAAATGTAGTAAATTCAAACTGAAGGGCGTAAAAGAGCAAAAAGACACCTGATAAACCAGATATTAACAGATTAAAAACAAGCATTTAGGATCACAATGCACACGGAAAAAATTGTTGTAGTGACGCGCATCTATTTGCTACAACATAGAGCAAACGCAATTAAAAAAGATTCAAATTCAGCAAACTGGGTTGCTATCTGCAGCATCAACATTGGAGGCAAGTACTAGCTGTGGCTGAGCAACGATACCTTCCTTTCTTGCCTTCTTGCGTTCACGCTGCAACCTGAAGTTCTCTCTCTTCCTTGCTCGATAGCTGTTGGGATTCTCGGGCTGGATTTCTCTTGGGTACACACTAATCTGCCAAACATACAAGACCATAATGCTTCTCAATTTGGAATATTTAGCACTCTCACAAACTGTAAGGTTTAGAATATAGAATCTACCTTTTTTCTGTCAGGCCCAAACTTCTCAAATTTCACCAATCCATCAATCAAAGAAAAGATGGTGTGATCCTTGCCAATCCCCACATTCTTCCCTGGATGAAACTGAATGTAGACAAATACTCAAATGTGGTAGCGTGAAAAACTAGCCACAACACTATTTAATGCACATTGAACGACAGTGGGGAACAGCAGAGCAGATATGTTCCGTAAAGAGCAATATTAGAAATAAGAAATTCGCAATTTTCAATATGCATAGAGCAGTCATCTCGAAGTGATCAAATTTAAATTCCCTTATTCCAAAAGGAAATCCTTCCCATGGTCCCTAAATTCAGAGTTAATAGCTTTCACCCTCCAGAGCAAAACTCCAATCCACTCTTCCTAGACGAACCAAACATATAGAGTCAGCATATCAGAAAAGTGAACACAAGATTCGCTAATTTGATATGGTTTTGCTTTACAAATCTTTTTCACCGGTGAACTACTATGATATGGACCGCCATTACAATGAGGGTTCCTATAGTCATGGATTTGATAGTTTGGATACAGGGTGACTAGTGGATTCCATGTTGGTGAAAGCTGGAGACTAGCAGAATACTCGGTTCTTTGACCTTGACATTCCAAAATACAGACCTCTTGCTCTCCCATTTCCCCTTTTCTACATTACATATCACATTACTAAGGAAATTCCCTAACACGAAACCCCTTATTACAAAATCAAGCATTGCCAAAAAAATCAATTTAATTCCCATCGAATCGAACCTATAACTAATAACAACTACAAACTTAACCCAAAAACAACTTATAAGAAAAACAAAGGTGCAAAACAAAAGTGAACTGCTAAATTTTGAGGAAATTAAGGCCAGACCTTGGTACCACGCTGCCTTACAATAATTGCGCCAGGTTTAGCAGCTTGGTCACCATAAATCTTGACACCAAGCCGTTTGCCTTTAGAATCACGGCCGTTCTTGGTACTCCCAGCTCCCTTCTTGTGAGCCATTTGAATCGTCAAGGGTAATGGAGCCTTCACCGGAGCCTTAAACGGCAACAAAGCAGAGCTTTTCAAACCAAATTTGAGGGACCCAGCATCTCCTTTGAAGAAGGAAGATGAAGAGCTTGAAGATAAAGAAAGGCCTTTGAATGAACCAATTAGATTGAAGCTGACTGCCATCAGTGCCTTTTAAGCTGAAAATTTGAAGACCCAGAAATGAGAATTAGAGGTTTATGTTTGTGGTGAATTAAATTAAAAACTAAAAACTGATTTACAATTTTTTTTATTGCTTTATAGGGTTTGTTTTATGGTTACAAGTGAAGAAGAGATGAGAGGAGGAAGGGAGGGGAGGGGATTGAGAGCTTTATCTTTTGAAAGGTATTCACGTGAGAGCGTGATGGATTGGATGGGGGGGTAAAGGTACATTTCGTGCCTATACTCTTTTGATTTTCATACTGGTCCCTCCTTTGCCATATTTCTTGTTCTTGTTCTTTTGCCGATCTCCATTACTAGCATTGCATATGTCATAAGAAGCTATGCAAGAAGTATAGTGGAAACCACAGTTGTTGCCCATTAAGATCGTGTTCGTGTCCTAATGGATTAAAGAGGGAGAGAACTGAAAACATCAATAATATAGTGAGCTGTTTAGATTAGATTCATTTTCAAACTATTTGTAATCCTAGAAATTAAATTCAATTTCAAGGATGAAATCAATTCGTGTGTTTGAAATCGTTTTGATGACATTGATTTGAATTGTAAATAAATTCAAATCATAAACAATAAAAATAAATAAATTAAAGGAAAAATCCTTTGATTTGCAAATCAATTCCTTTTAAAATTAATATTAAAAATACTTTCTTCTCTTCAACCATTTTACTGTAAATTGTGCATCTTCAGAAGATTCGGTTTTGTGGAGCAAAGTCTGCTGATGCAATAATACATCTTCCAGCAAGGAATTTACGTGAAATAAGAGATACCATTAAAGCAATAGCGTTTTGCTTCCGAAACTAAAGAAACCTGATAGAAAACTCGGTTCTTGGACTGTCTAGGGATGTTTCAAGAATTTATAAATGTATTTGGCAGTGTGGTTGTAATTGTTTTTCAAATAACTTTTCGTGTCAAAATACATGCTAATGATATTTTTTTATTTTTTAAAAATCATTTTTAATATCAGCACATCAAAATGATTTGAAAACACTAAAAATATATTAATTTGAAGTTAATAAAAAAATTAAAAAAATTTAAATTTTATTAAAAACGCTTTTGAAACGCAGAAACAAACAAATCTTATATTGGTCCAACTGCAGTTTCTAGACTATTATCATTATCACCTTGCTTGAAGGTTTTGTGTGCAATGAATTGCCTGCTTCTTGAAGAAAAATATTCCTCCAGTGTGAATAAATACAAATAAACATTCTTCCTTTCCCTTTTCACTGATATTTCTAAAGGACTGGCTTTTTTATTTGTTGATATTATAAAATGGAGAGGAGACAGCTAAAAACATTTTTTTTTTTCTGCAATACAGAATATAAACAAATAACCTTCTAATCCTGTTAAATATAAATTAAAGAAAAAATAGTTAAAATTGATAAATCGATTTAATTGAATAGATGTTTCAATTAATATAATTGATTTCAATTATGTGATTTAATATTTTATTTTAAATATAAAAATTATAATAAGTTATTAATTGAATTCAAATCATGTATGAAATTGAATTAAATTTAACTATACTTGTGATTCAGTGTGAAACAGGTTGCTGATGTTTTGTAGATCCCTCATGTTTTTTTAATATAATTAGAACATGGACCGTCTATTAATGTTCTTATAACCTTGTTTGTTCATGTGGAGGAGTGCAGGTCATGATTTATCAGCCTGTGGGAGGCCATTTGAGACAAAACAAGGAGAGTTATGTTTTTCTTTTTAAGGTGGACGATGCTTTTCAAGATAGGTTTTCAATTAAATTGTCTAAAATTAATCATGATCATTCTTTAATTTACAAGAAAAGCAATGAATTACACCGAAGAAATTGATGGTCATTGGATTTGGAATTGCCTGCTAAGAAATTAGACACCGAAGAAATACTCCGATCAACTGAGTTTTTCTTAATTCTAAAATTAATCTAGAATTTTGGGATTAGAACTCAGAAGTGAATTTTAATCATTAGAAAACATGTTAAAAAAAGGGAAAAAAGAAATGTTGAGAGTGGGATTTGAACCCACGCCCTTTCGGACCAGAACCTTAATCTGGCGCCTTAGACCAACTCGGCCATCTCAACGTGATGCTAAGTGTGGGAACTATGTTTTATATGTATAAAAACGCCGTCTCTGCATAACTTAACGGGGACCAGGCATATGAATCTTAACGCGAGGATCATCTTAGGGATTTGGGATGGGAGAACTCAGCCCAATCTGATATGGTATCAACCGAACGTGGCGGCTGGATGACAGGCGCTCCCATCATTAACGAGAGGGAGCCAGGCTTTTTAATATTGGTGGCGGGCGTATGCCTAGAAATGATGGTGGTAATTGACGATCGTTTTCCATTGATTGAACTCAGCACGACCTCTGCCAATGTTTTTACTTTATGTAGGTTCTTGAAAATCCAAGTAAGAAAAGGATTCTGATCCATTTAGCAAGTGAACGTATATCACTTGTTTTGGATGTGCTTTAATTGCATAATTTTCATTGCTTTGGGAAATGAAAGCTCTTCAAATGTATTAGCATCAAGCTACCTAGCATGACCCATGTTGCATGAATTACCCTGAAGTGAGCACTGTTTTGATACGCCTACATCCTTCAGTAGTAAAGGTTAGAGGAGTGGACCAGAACAGAAACACTTCAATAGTCAACTGAATTTTGGAATCGTTTGCTAATTAGGCCATCTTGGGGATTGAGGCCTATGCAGGATATCATCAATCTCCACTTTAGATGCCTCACGATCCCGTGCAAAAAGAACATGAAATAACGTGGATCGGAAAAGGAATGAACAGCAATAGTTAGCTATGTACGAAAACTAGCTGCTACAACAATGAGCTTACATTAGAAACATGCGGAACGTCGCAGCCCAGAATGAAAATAGAATACAGACAAATTGAGTGTCAATCTACCTAGGCTGAAACAGCGGTGAAACCCTTCTTCGAACAGTCTCCTGAACTTGTTCAGGTGACAAAACTGATGCCTCACCTTCAAAATTGGCATTTTCCATCTGCTGATGCAACTGTATAACACAGGAAAGAGTTGACAAGTGTTAAGAGGTCCCTTCCAAGTGAAATTGATCAATTGTTTCATAGCTAAATTGTTGTTAGAATATCCAAAATATGAGCAGCAAATGAGCATGAAATAACATGTCTCCAGAATGATGTCCAATGAAATAAATTTTACAGCCCCGAGGTTTGCATTTTTATCTTTGAGCAAAAACTGCTAAAGTGAATGAGAAAATGAATCACACAGGCATTTACCTTCTCAAGAATTGCAGATTGATCATCCAGGTGAAATTTGCGCATGTGCTTTAGCATCTCTAGTTGCTGCAAAAAAAATTCCCAACCATTTAGTTGTATCCATCTTCAACCAACCTCTAATACCAAAATTCAACTAGATTTTACCTGCTCCTGTAGTTTTTGTTGATAGTGCATTTTTCCAGCAAACTCATCTGGTCCAAGCTCAGCTTCATCGCAGGCCATTTCTTCGCTGTCATTTCATTGCATATCAACACCAAAAATACAGAATCAGATAATCCAATCCCTTGCAAAAACCAGTGCATGTAAATGGAACATCTGTTTCAACTCATGAAAACAGGGACATCATAAATGACATCAACTTTTTGGAATAAAAAGTAAAGGCACTGTGAGGAAAGAACTCGGAAACAATGCAGACAGTAAAACGTAATTCTCCAATAAGGAGAGCATTGATAAAGACAAGTCATGTTCCTTAAGTAAATCCATCTCGGTGACAATAATATAAAAGGAATGGTCAAGTATGTCATCAGGGTTTTTCCCATTGTGACCAGAAAATACGAAAATAAACACCCTTACTTACCAAGTCCTAAACTTGTGCTAACAGGAGATGAGTAAAACAGAGTCCCTGACCCTCAACCAATTCAGCTTGTTATCCAAGGCATTTGAATTGTCTATCAGTTTTATTTCATAATCGCCATTAGTATTGTCCCTATCACGCATAAAACTTCATGTATGTAACCCCATCCATATAGTTGCTCATTTTTCATTCCCAGGCAATGAAAACTGCATTTCTATCTTCCAACCCCATTGGAAAGGAATCTTCTACATCAATTACATTTCATGCCAAAGAGAAAATTGATCTTCCATAGGCCCAGTAGAGTTCAAGATTTATCAATGGTATCTTTACTTGGAAAGGGAAATTTCAGCCAGAAAAATGTTGGAAAGTTGAAAAAAATTGCATGCTGTTGGAGAGAAAAAAGCTCAAGACTACATTCAACTCCTTGGGAAAATGTATGAGCTCACATGACAGCAACTGTTACCTAAGAAAAAAAGAGGAACTGCTTTTTACATCTTTAAAAAATTTGTGAAAGGCCTAAACCTTAAAATGACAATAACTTTTACAGTGGAGGCTGGAGAGATGATGCTGTACATCACAGGTAAAAAAAAAAAAATGAGGGTTGTCCCTGTACAAGATCATAGAAAATTAATGGCAGGTTCTTGTACTATCTCATATGTTTGTGTCCTCTTTAAAAGTAATAATAGTTCACATAAAAAAATGCAGAATACTCATATGTTGTCCAATGGCTTAACAAAAATTACTCAATCAGAAATCTGTACCAGAGACAGAGAGACAACATACTTTGCAACAAATTTGTAAAAGCGAATCATCAAATCCTGATCATTTTCATAGACCACGTTCACTTTTCCCAAGCATGAAATACCAAAACTTGGATCTGCAATAGTAAAACAGTATTTTTCATGATATCAGATTGCCTTAACTTCTTAGCACAAAACTTGCACCAGTATTGAAGAATAACAAATGTGAGTCAGAATAACTGAATGGATCTTTCAATGTCTGTCATCATGGCATGAAAGCTAAAATAGTCAGAACTTTCCAACTAAGAGTAGTCAATTTCCAAAAAGAGAATGACCACTTTACCTATACAAGTCGAGATGCTAGTGATATCTTGAATACCAAAAACAGGACTTTAAAGGATAAAAAATATTCATGTAAAAAAGTCCAAAGTGAGATGGCCCCTACATCAGTTTAACTGCTATGAAAGCATAGCAGCTATCCCCTCCACAAATCTATAATGCACTATCCGTCACATTGAGCTTCATTTGCCCTATTTTAAGATGAATTGCAGTTAAGAGTTTACTTAGAGGTAATGTTTCACTTTGCAGATGCATTTGCTATCTACAAGAAAGAAAAGAGATGCGTGGTTCAGCAATAAAATTTCCAAAGCTCTAAGAACAAGACTAAATACTGATAGATCTCCATGAGATTGCTGTAACAAAGGCAAAGAAAATAACAAATAAAAAGTTACACAGCAACTTGCAGCCCATGAGAACATACGAGGAAAGAACACAACATTCTATCAACAAGCCTCAACGACTGTATGTTCAGCTCAAGCACAATGAAGCAAGTGCAACAGATTTAGTTACCCACGAAATGCACATACAAGTCAAGCGACAGTGCACTTTCCAATCCAACCAAGCTTAACCAACCATATCACTTTTTTAGATTAAAAATGGATTTTCAAAGATAAGACTCGAACCCCTGTCCTAACAAAAGTCCTAACCGCATTTGCTTTGCAAGAGTACCAATACCCAGCATTTTGAAAACGAGCAACCCCCATTTGGAAAAACATTTTGAGAAATTCAAAGATACTTCGGGACAGACTCACCAACCCCCATTTCCAAAAATATAGATTCCTGTATTGTAGTGGTAGCAGCAACAGCTTCCTGCATTAAAAATCCCATCTCAAAATTTGACAAACAGAAGCGATACTTGTTAATCAAAGGGCAAACCCATCATGTTTTATTATAAAAACACTCACCTGTTTGTCATTCACGGCATCAGCAATCCTTTTCTTTACATCTAACAAAGAGTATTTATATGAAAATGGTAAATTTATAGTTACAATGAAGGAAAAAGAAAAGGAAAGGGGGGGATTTCGAATTACCAGGCTGGGAAGTGAGTTGAGAGAAGGAATTAAAGAGATAAAGCAACTGTTCTCTTGATAGCATTCCTGAGCTTTGTAACGGTGAAGTTGCCATTGATGATGATGAAATTTCTCCGCAAAATGGAATCAGACAGACAATATCGCTGTCACTTCACCTCCCTTTAAAGAGAAGGCAAAATGGAGCCTTTCATATACTAGACACGACGGCCATCATTAACCCATATTCTGACTTACCCTTAGAACCACAGAAATAACATGGGATGAGAGGCCCCAAGTTTTCATTTTTCATTTAAAAAAAAAAAAACTGTGTAGATTTTGACTTTTTTTTATTATTTTTATTTGTGAGGGTTTAAGATTAAACATGTTAATTTAAGTTGATACAGTTTCAGAAATTTAAAAAAAATAAAAACTGTAGTTTTAGAAAAATAAAAACTAAACTAAGTTTTAACTCAATTACTAATTAATCAAATCAATTTCAAATTGATTCTTTAAATTGATTTGATTATAATAGTAACAAAATACAAAGTTAGTAGTTCAATACTATAATTTAGGATATTTAAAACTACTTATTTTTTAAAATATTTTTTATTTAAAAATATATTAAAATAATATTTTTTTATTTTTAAAAATTTATTTTTGATATTAACATATCAAAACAATATAAAATCATTAAAAAAAATTAATTTAACATGAAAATTTTAAAAACAACTGATCAAATAACCTTTTGATTTTTTGATTTTAATTCTTTATATTATCAGTTCAAATCAACACAGCAAGTTGAAATAATTTGGGACAAGTTCTATGCAAAGCAAATTGGTTGGTGGGTTTTTTTATTTTTTTATTTTTTCAAGAGAGGTTAAAACTCATGACTTCTTCCAGCAAGGAAATACTCTAATGCCAATTAAATTATAACTAATTGAGTAATCAATAGTTGTTTTAAACTATATTACAGATACAATCCAACATATTAACAGTGAATTAATAACATGATTTTTTTTTATCTGAATAAGGTTCAACATAATAATACCTAAACAACTAAAACATATGTAGTTTGATATAAAAATTTATTGTTTATAATAACAGTGAAGCTCTTGATTCTTGATTTTTATTTTTTATTTTTATTTTGTTTAATTTAATTTCTTTTTAGTCTAATGGGATGAAATTAGCCTTAAAATTATGATAGACTTATAAAATTAAAAAATAAAAGACTCAAATGTAATATATGCCAAATCCCAAATTTGATAATTTTATTTTGATCATAAAGTTTATTTTTGTATTTTTTTCATTACCAATATAAGAGAGAGGGTGACATGCAAGAAAATAAAATAGTATTAGAGAGATAAAGTATTTAGCTGTAGCAATTCTGGTAAACAAAATGGTAAAGTTTAGTGTTAAAATGTTTCATTTAATAAGAAGTATTTGATAGTGGTAGTTTAGGTCCTCATTTTGCCGGAAAGATAGATTGAAGCTTGAAAAGATTTGTGATCTCAATTTGATTTCTCATATTTTAACTAGTTTTTCGCTACTTTAAAAACACAAATGGATTTATTAAGGTTTGTTGAGTGTTTTCAACCACTTTGGCTACCGGAAACTAGGTAAGCAGATAATGCATCATCTATCATGACAAACAATGTGTCATCCACTTTAAATTGTTTTTTCTAAAAATTCACCTTAATAATAAAAGTTAAAGTATGGTTAAGCATAGAGGTCTGATACTAGGGGCAAATGCTAAGTCTGATCATTTTATGTTTTTTTTCTTATCTTTTTTATTCTTTGTTTTTTTTTTTGCAATAAGAAAAAAGTTTATTTCGTTGATTCACTTGCTTTTTATTTTTGATATGGTTCTTAAATAATATTATAAATTTTTGTTTTTATTATAATAATATTTTTCAAATTAAGTAATAAGCTAAAGGGTGTGGGGATTCACTGTTCACCCACACCCACGAATTTCTTTTATTTATTTATTTATTTTTTTCACTTTTTCCCTCTTTTTTCTTTTCTTTTTATTTTTTTCCTCAAAATTCTCTTTGTCAATTTTACTTTTTTAATAATGAGCTAGTTAAAAATTTCTCTTTCTAATTTTTTTCCTTTAAAATACTGTGAATTGCTATGGTGTTTTTCCATATGGTTTTTCTATTTTTCAAAATTATATTTGTTGATTTTATTTTTTTAATATTGAGCTGATTGAAAATTTAGTTTTGTAATTTTTTTCTTTAAAACATTTTTGATTGCTACAGTGTTTCTTCACATAGTTTTTTTTTATGATTTTCTCTAAAATTATCTTTTTAGAATTTATTTTTTAATATTGAGCTGGTTAAGAATTACAGTTACAATATGTGAGGGAAGCATTGTAGCTTTCCTCGCAAATTATTGTGGATTGCTACAATGTTTTTTCTCATATAGTTTTTTTTTTGTTTTTTTCTAAAATTATCTTTGTCAATTTTTTTTTTAATATTAAGCTGGTTAAGAATTACAATTATAAGTAAGAGCCGATTGAAAATTTAGTTTTGTAATTTTTTTTTAAAACATTGTTGATTGCTACAATTTTTTCTGCATAGTTTTGTTTTGTTTTTTATTTTTTTATAATTTTCTCTAAAATTATCTATTTGGATTTTATTTTTTTAATATTGAGTTGGTTAAAAATTACAGTTACAATATGTGATGGAAGCACCATAACTTTCCTCGCAAATTATTGTGGATTGCTACAGTGTTTTTTCCCACATAGTTTTTTTTTTCTAAAATTATCTTGTCAATTTTATTTTTTTAATATTAAGCTGGTTGAGAATTACAATTACAAGTAAGGCTAAATCATGTGGGGAAAACACTGTAACTTTCCTCACAAAACACTATGGATTGATACAGTTTTTCCTCACATGATTTTTTTCAGTTTCTTTTGTGTTTTCTTTTTTTGTAATATGTTTTTTTAAAATTATCTTTGTCGATGTTATTTTTTAATATTGAGCTGGTTATAATTTAACTTTGTAATAAAGCTTAATCATGTGGGGAAAGCACTGTAGCTTTCCTCACAAAACATTGTAGATTGTTACAGTGTTTCTCCACATAGTTTTTTTTTCTTATGATCTTTTAAAAATTACTTTTGTCAATTTTATTTTTTTAATATTAAGCTGGTTGAGAATTACAATTATAAGTCATTATAAATAAGGTTAAATCATGTGGGGAAGCACTGTAACTTTCATCACAAAACATTGTGAATTGCTACAGTGTTTCCAGCATGATTTTTTTTATCCCTGTTTTTTTGTTTTGTTTTATTTTATTTTTTCAAAAATTATCTCTGTCGATTTTATTTTTTTAATATTGAGCTTCTTGAGAATTTAGCTTTGTAATTGTTTTTCTTTAAAACACTATGAATTGCTGCAGTGTTTTCCCACATGATTTTTTTTTAATGATTTTTTCCAAAATTATCTTTGTCGATTTTGTTTTTGAATATTGAGTTGATTAAAAATTATAATTACAATAAAACTAAATCATATAGGGAAAGCGTTGTTGTTTCCTCACAAAACACTGTAGATTGCTACAATATTTTTCTAAATGGTTTTTTTTTATGATTTTTTTTAAAATTATCTTTATTAATTATATTGAGGAAAACATTATAGTTTTCCTCACAAAACATTGTCAATTGCTACAACGTTTTTCCTCATGGGTTTTTTTCCTTACAAAATTATCTTTGTCGATTTTTTTTAATATTAAGATGATAGAGAATTTAGCTTTGTAATTTTTTTTACTTTTTATTAACAGAAAAGCTAAATCATGTGGCAAAAGCATGGTATCTTTCCTCACAAAATACTGTGGATTGCTATAAATCATTTTGTTCAGTCTCTAAGTTTTTGATCACCAACACAATTTTTTTTTTCGTCATGAAATATTGCCTCCATCATACATTTAGTTTCTATTACGTATCTAGCGCTAATTCACAATTATAACATTATCAAATATATTTGTTTTATAAACCCGCAGCAGTGCTCAAGTATACCATCTCGTGTTATGTATTTGATGTGAAAATAATAACACTAGTAATAAATTGTTCTTGGAAATTTGATTCAAATTGTTTCTTGTTCTTAATGTTTTTAATTAGATTTTGAACATGATTTTATCATATTTATAATTTTTTTAGTTTCTAATCGCACATAAAATATAAACATACTATTTTGATATTTTTTTTAAACTTGTTTTAATAATTATAAAATGTTTTTTTATAGAAATAATAATTCCAGTTAAAAAACTTGTATTTATTAGGCTAAACAAAAAATATGTTAATAAAAAAATTTATCTCAATGAAAAACAATATTCAAAACAGTTGTATTTTTAGATTTAATAATAATGTAAAAGAATTCCTTTACACTGGATATTTCTTTTACATTCAAAAAGATTTTGGTCTCCCCACAACGTAACGTGGACATAAAAAAAGTCTTGTTCCCAGGTTACTGTTCAATTTCATGATTTTTTTATTATGACTTTTTTGGGAGCAATTTATTATTATATAATTGAATAAAATATAGTTTCAAAAAGATAAAGTAATTGAACCAAATCGAGTGTATCATCTCGAACATATATTTAACGAGTAAACCTGGATTGGTATAATATATTATCATTTTAATATTTAAAAACAAACATGCATGCATTTTGATAAAAAAAAAACTTAATTCTTGAAAATGCGCTAATAACACTTGCATATTTTTTTCAATGCATGTTTAATGAATGCTTTGAAAAACCTTCTCTAGTATGTTGAAAGGTAGCACGACACATAACGCGATCAATCTTTATAGTGTCTGCTAAGTGATTGTTTGTCTTTGTGATTGTGTTGTGCTTTTAAAAAAATAATTTTTTTTCAAATATTGTTTTTTATATTTTTTTGATCATTTTGATGTGCTGATGTCAAAAATAAATTTTAAAAAATAAAAATATATATTATTTAAATATATTTTTTTAGTTGAAAAACAATTGATATTATAGTATCACACACTAATTTAAATGAAGCCGTGGTTTCAAGTGTATAAAAAAGAAAAAGAAAAGATGGAGATTGTTTTATGAATGAAAATATAAGGATATGAAAAGCTTTTATGGTTGGCGGATTTTAACACACCCTCCCTTCTAGTTTTATACTTTAACCGGCTCTTTTAACTTTTCAAAGGTCGAAATAACATATTTTTTACTAAAGTTTTTCTTTAATCTTATATTATATATAAAAAAAATTAACTAAAAGAATTATATAAAACATAAACTTCAATTTTTGAAAAACTTATTTGAATATTTTAAATCAATAAAACTATTTAAGAAACTTGATCAAAATTAATTTCTATTAACATTTTAAAATTCATCAAACCAATAGATATGAGATGAGAGATTCATGATTATTAAACAAAGCTCAACTCACAAAATTGACCAATAATCTGCTAATTCAGAACTTGAACTAAACCTAGTTTCATTTTAATTTACTAACCTGAGATTAATCAAATCAAAATAACCTAGTTGACTCATTCAAGTCAACTCTAAATTTATTATATTTATAGAAAAAAACTTGAAAAAATCAAGTGATATCATTTTAAGGTTAACCTTGCAAGCACGTAACCCGAACCTTTATCCAATTGAGGACAGCATTGCATGTACATATAGAATGGGTCCGAGAGGAAACTTTACAAATAGGAGAGTAGATTTGAACTTTCGGGTCCAATTTTTTTGAAAGAATTTGTATGATTTGGCGGCAGTTCTTATGGTGGGCGATTTTGAAATTTTAGTCTGGAAATGGAAGTTTGAAAAATAGCACAACGCAATCAATTATAGTTTTGAGGAGGGATGATTATTTTTGGGTTAATTCAGTTTTTATTTAAAAAAATATTTAAATTTGAAAATTAAAAAAATCAAAACCAAACCGAAATCAGTTCAAATCTACCGGTTTTGGTTTTTATTTTTTAGGACAACCAGTTCAACCCAGTTTGGCTCAGGTTTTTTTTTTGTTTGAATTCGGTTTAGTTTTAGACTTATAAAACCAAAACCAAACCAAACCGGTCAGTTTTTTCAAAATTTTAATTGATTTAATTAGTTTTTTTTACGGTTTGATTTTTTCAGTTATTTTTTTTCGATCTTCTCTGTTTTCTCAGTTTTTTTACTCGCTCCTAGTTTTGAGTTTTTTTTATTTAAAATTATGTTTAATTAAATACATTTAAAAATATACTTAAGCAAGAAAAAAATCAAATTAATGTTTTTCAATTATTTTAATATATTCATGTTAAAAATTAAAAATTAAAGGTCTAAATTATAAAAAAACAAATACATTATAAAAAAACTCAAAGCACCATAATATTAAACACATTTAAGGTCTAAATTAACACAAAAAGATTGAGCATGTACAAAGACATCAAAAGGGAACTTGCCATTTACTATTCCTCGAGCAAAAAAAAAAAAAAAAAACAAAGCAGAAGTAGAGCATATAATTAGATAAAAACATGAGCCCAAAAGGACTCTAAAAATCCTCATCCATCTTGAACACATGATTGTCACCATTCCCATTAATACTAGACATAACTGAAGCCTTTTGATACTCTCCGACTCTTTTCTCGAAGAAATTTGTCTTCCCTTGCAAGGATATCAACTCCATCCAATCAAATGGATTGGCCACATTGTACACCTTCCCGCACCCAAGCGCACCCAACAGCCTATCAGCTACAAACTCAATATACTGACTCATCAATTCCCCATTCATCCCCACCAACGCGCATGGTAGCGAGTCCACCACAAACTCCCTCTCTATATCCACAGCTTCCTTCACTATCCCCTTCACGCGCTCCTCGCTCAGCTTCTTCCTCAACAGGCTGTAAAGGAGACACGCGAAATCACAATGAAGCCCTTCATCTCGCGAGATCAACTCGTTCGAGAAGGTCAGGCCCGGCATTAGCCCACGTTTTTTTAACCAAAATATCGCACAAAAACTCCCCGAGAAAAATATCCCTTCCACGCAAGCAAAAGCAATTAACCTCTCCGCAAAACTCTCGCCTCCGTCGATCCACCGTAAAGCCCACTCCGCCTTCTTAGCCACACACGGCACCGTCTCAATGGCATGAAACAGACGGTTCTTCTCAGTAGAATCCTTGATGTAGGTCTCCAACAAAAGACTGTACATCTCTGAGTGGATATTCTCAATCGCGATCTGGAACCCGTAGAAAGCACGCGCCTCCGAGACTTGGACTTCTTTCATGAAACGTCCGGCTATATTCTCGAGGACGATTCCATCAGAGGCGGCGAAGAAGGCAAGGACGTGAGAAATGAAGTGTTTCTCGTCAGGAGTCAGGTTTTCCCAGTGACCGACATCTGAAGAGAGATCGACCTCTTCAGCCGTCCAAAATGAGGCTTCAGCTTTCTTGTACATCTCCCAGATTGATGGATATTGAATTGGGAACATACAGAATCGGTCTGGGTTTTCAGCGAGGAGGGGCTCTTCTGGGATTGCAGGCATTTTGGAGGCTTGTTTTGTTTTTGTTCGAAAGAGATAAATTAGGGTTTTTTGTGGTGAGTAGAGGTGGGAGTGCGGGTGTGGTTTTTTATAGGGGAAAAGGGAGAACGGAGAAAGCGAGGGAGGGTTTTGAAATTTTGAGAGCAGCGGGGATTTTGAATTTTTTATTTCTTTTAATAAGAAGCTTGCGGGAGAATGAACTTGGAGGCCGGGGCTAAAAAGGGCAAGTTTTGGGAATAGAATGAATAGGTGACGTGGTAGGTTTTAATTGGTTGCCTGGTTTGAATATTGTGATAAGTCCAGGATTTTAATGGATTATTTTAGATTTCCAGGGTAGGGTTGGTGGGGGATTTCGTTTTTTATTGGTGGATTGCTTGCGAGTTGTGGTGCCACGTATTACGAAATTGGGCTCGGCTCAACGGATCAATTTAGATCCGGTTTGATATCAGATTTAACCCGTGCTAATTTTAAAAATTAATTAAAAGTTAATTTGGTTAAATTTTTAGAATTAGATAAGTTAATTCAAGACTGGATAAATTTGTCAAAACTTGATTTGATTTAAAAAAATAAAAAATATATCATTTTAAAAAAATGATGTTATGTAAAATTTAATAACTTTGCTAATAAATTCAGATATGATGAAGGGTATAATGGGTATTTGGGAAAATTATTGTGAGATTCACAAAACTAGAATGAAATTGTTATTTTTCGGGTTCATGAAAATGGAGATTAAATAGCAAAGATGGTTTAAAATTGAATGTCAGAGATTTGAAAGGGAAAGGGTGGATTTGCAAAACTATATAACGGTATTATCTTTCATTATAAAATAATTAAATAAATTAAAATTATTAAAAATTGAATTTTTTTAGCAGATAAAAAGTCATCTCGATTATTCCTCCTTGTGATTTACTTATGTTTCCTTTCTGAAAAAATTCTTAATTTAAACAAGTTTTATTTTGCTTTCTGCCTGGAAAAAGGAAAGTTTTCAAGTTTCGGACCAAAGTCCCTACACACGACCTAGAACTGTAATTAGAGGTCGGGTTTGGTTCGGAAATAAGATGTTGGGGATGCGATAGTCGGAAACTCGGAACGATACGGTAGGAGACAAGATTAATTTGTATTTGATATGATGGATGAAATAGAAACTTTGGGGCTTAGGTTAAATGTCAAATTGATATTTTTTTTAAATAGAAAGACGATAGTATATTAAATTCAGCCAAGTATTTTGAGCTAATTTCTCAAACTCGTTGCACTTTTTTAAAAAATTCAAATTGATATTTTTTTAAATAGAAAAACAATAATATATTAAATTCAGCCAAGTATTTTGGGCTAATTTCTCAAACTCGTTCTATAGATCATGGATTCTATTTGATTTCATTATATTTTTATTTAATTATCTAATAAAAAATAAAAATTAATTCAAAATCAATAAAATATTGAAGGATAAATTCGAAAAAAAAAACAATAAAAAACCAATATAAAAAAAGGTCGTTTAGGCATGTAAACCTGGATGGGCCAAGACATATGTGTCTAAAAAAAAACATAGGCACATGAATCTGAAACAAACCCTCTTGTCTTAGCTATTTTTTTTAAAGGATGAACCACTTGTTATCCACCTTTTATTATATTTTTTTTAAAACAAAAAAGGAAACATACAATGAATTATTTGCTCTGGTAGACGATGTGCCACTATCTAGAATCTAACCACTATAATGGTAGCTATAAAATTAGGACTATTTTTTGGTTGAAAATCTATTTTTCAATCTATTTTAACCTAACAACACTATAAAAATCAATATAAACCACCTAACAACCCAAAAATAACTCAAAAAATCAAATGAATAAAACAAAGTCAAAATCAAACTTAATCTATTTGTCCAACCATGTTTAGAGGGGAAAATCACTGTACTCAAACTTTTTTCATCGAATGAAACTCTTTAGCATCAAACTTAGCTATTTTGGTTGCCGAAATCGTGAAAACCACTAATTTTCTCCTTTATTTGTTGTTTTCTAGCGAGTTTCTCTATCTTTCTAACCCAAAGACTAAAAAAAAAATAAAATAATTTTTTTGTACCAAAATACAAATTATTACAAAACTAGGGTTAGCCATATTATTTTCTTCATGTTTTACTTTGCAATCTTCAAACTTTTACTTTGGTAGTTCTACTATAATTATAAACCTAATTGTATCTAATTAGGCTATTGAATGTTGGAATTAAAAGGAAAAAAGCTATTGAAACATGGAATTGAAAAAAATAATTAGAAAAAAAAAGAAATAAAGGAGCTTCACAATTTATATGAACAATGAAGATTCATGAAATTCTTTCCCTTAGTGTTTCGGTAGTATATATTATGTAAAACTTTTTCTTAACTATATTTTATTAATAATTTTTAGATTGATGTGTGTTAAAAAATTAAATAAAAAATTCTTTCTAGTAACTTTTCCAATGAATACATTGAATCCATCATTTACATTAAACCAGGAGCATAATTGGTTCATTTTAAAAAAATATTGTTTAGCTTAAGTCATTAATCGCTTAGATTTTATGGCAAGTCCATTATTTACATTTTTGTTTTGTTTTTATTTAATGATAAAGATATTTTTAGGTCAATTTATATGTTAACCGAGAATAAATACACATATTAATCTAGTAGTATATTGAGAAGAATTTAATAAATTTATTTGCATAGTAGCCTCAATATTTAAATCTAGGAAAGTTAAGAAATAAGTATAGATTACCATCAAGCCAACCTATTGAGATTGGTGAAGGCATTCGTAGGTAAACCCACATGTCATCCGAGATTAATTCCTTTTCTAAATAATCTTAAACACAAACACATACTATTTTGGTGTATTAAAAAGAATTTAATAAGTGTTTATGAGTGCAACTCTCAAGATCTGAACCCAAAAAATTAAGAAATAAACATATATTTTTAACCACCAAGGTAACCTATTGAGATTGGTCCATCATTTACATTTAACTCGATGGTTTAATACATTAAGCATAAGTTAATAAACAACACCATACATCATTTTCCCATCATGCATTCACCCGATAAAAAGACATTATTCCCTAACAAGCTAAAATGTTGAGTTTGGTTAGCATATTAGGATAAAAATATACATATAAAAAGGATACAAATATATCTGATTGGAGAGGCGAAGAAAAAGTATTTGAAATAACCTTTAAGTAAATTTTTATCATTTCAAAATAATAGATACGAGGGACATGTTTTCTCTGTCTTTATTATTTACATTTCTTTTGCTTCGAGACAATAACCAAGCACTAACAAATATATAAATAAAATATAGTTGATTCTCTCATAATTCGCTATTCATGTCATTGTTTATTGGCCATTTTCCTTTTTAGATCATGGAAACTTTTGGTTCCTTCTGTTTTGATCATTCAACTTTATTTTTTTTAATTTGATCCTCGAAAGCTATGTTGTCATGATTTTATACTTTGAGATTTGTTTTAATTTGCATGCTATTGCAATTGTGAAATGTTAGAGAATATTATGATGTTAAATGAGAAATCGGTTTCATAAAAAAAAGTTTCATGTTATTGTTAAAAAAATTAAAAGAAAAAGGACTAAAATTAATATGAATAAATATCATAGCTATTTTTTTATTGCATTGTTGAGAAGTTGCAAAACACTTTGGTTTGGTCCTTTTTTTTTTTTGTAATTTTGGTCCCTATTCCTTATTTTGTATTACAATCCTAAACTTTATTTTATTCTTGTTTCATCCCTAATTGTTGAGAGAGGAGATATAAAGTTATTGAAAAAGAAAAATTAGAGAGATAGGGTCCATTCAATCATAAAAAAACCATTATTGATGTTAATGAAATCATTTTAAATAATAGAGTTCAATTGAGTAGGTGATTGTTCTTCGAACATGTAGGGAAAAGTAGATCAGAAACTCTATGGTTATTTTTTATTTGGTTGGATTTTTTTATATCTATATTGATTAGGGCGTGGTTCCAGATTGAAAATGAACTTATTAAGATTTATATAATGCAATTTTAGGTATTTTTAGGTAAAAAAAAGTTAAAAATCAAATTTTTAAGGTTTAAAAAACTCTAAATATGCTTCTTTGACTACATGAGGTGCTTTGGTTTATAATCACTTTTAAAGCAAGGTTTTTTAATCAAAAAAATATAAAACTCAAATATCTCTCAACAATATGAACCTAAGTTCTAGATTTGGGAGGAAAATTTAAGCATAAAAAAAACACTAAAATATAAGGGAAGGAAAAGTGTGTAAAAATCTTTAAGATTCTTGGATTAAACTCTTTATTCGTCTCTTTTTTTATAGGAAATCTTGGAAGCTAAAAAGTTGAGGAATTAATAAGAACTAATTCCCAGCATTATCAATATTTATTTAACCATCATAAATCAAGAATTAAATCTAGAAAAATCAAGAGTTTTTTATAGTAGGAAAATTAAGGATTATTTAAGATTAATTTCTCATTTATCCATAATTTATTTAATTAAAATAAATTTCCAACAAAAAAAAATCCATGCATAATGAAACATAAATCACGTTTTAAAAAAAAACTTATAGAAAAAGAAAAGGAAATAAAAAAATAAAAGATTTCATGAAAAACCATTAAATTAAATGGAAAACAATCCTGGGTTGATTAGGAAATTTAATGAATTCTCAACAATTGTCCGGACCCTCTGAGGAATATTATTTTAATGAAAAATTTGTGTCCTTAACAGGAAAGGAAACAAAATATATTTTTATAATCATGGAGATCCCATAAATTTCCTATTCAAAAAAGTTTATTTATGAATAGCTATCCAAATATGCATTGAGTGCGGTAGTGGGTTTTTGGAGCTGTCTTGTGAGTTGCCATTGAAGCTAATTAAGGTGCTTTCTTCGGTTTCTATTATGTATATTTTATGGAAGAAAAAGGCTTTTTTTTTTAAAAAAATAATTCTGCTGTCTTTTCCTTTCTTTGATTTTTCTACATGTTCAAAGTAACATGCAACCCTTTGGTACGTATCAGTTGTTTCCACTTTCTATTGCATAAAAATCTTATTACTTTTTAAAGTGTGAACTTAATTCATATATTACGAAAAACGAGAGCCTGCACTAACATGAGCAGAGACATGCTGCTATACACTCCCTCTGGATCTGCTGAAGTTTTTGCATGTCGTTTCCTGTATTAACTCTGCTACAATCTCAATTCTTGGACAAGTTCATTAGCCTTTTTTTTATGTTAATAAAGCTTCAGGAAAGCTGCACATATCTATCAGTCTTGATGTCTATTGTATTCTCCTTGATGGTAGCTAACTCAGGTTTTTGATTTGGTACTGTATCTTGCTTGCCAGCAATGCTACTATCCCTTCTGTAGAATAAGAACCGTTCTGAATTACTGAAATAGAAAGAGAGATGTATATTTTCTAATGGTATGTCCATTTTGCTAGATCAAATAATGGTTAATGAAAGAATCAAAATGGAATCGATAAGGAATGAAAAATCTCGCATGCTTACCTTCAGGAAAAGGAAGACGACTTTGCTAAAAAAGGTTTCAGATTTTTCTATTCTTTGTGGTGTTGATGCATGCGTAATTATCTTTGGGCCAAATCAGAATGATCAACCAGCTGCCACTGCTGAGACCTGGCCTTCAAATTCCGATGAAGTGAGATGTATTATCAACAGGTACAAGGCATGTGATCAGCCAAGAAAATGTTACCAGGGCTCGGACTATTTTACTGCCAAGAAGAAGAAGATAGATGCAGAGTTCACTAAATTGCACAGGCAAGTTCTTAAAGCTAAATATCCTGCGTGGGATGACCGTCTGAGCAGTTTATCTAGCGATCAACTAAGGGTACTTCTCGGTCAATTGGATACTAAATTAATTGAAACTGCTGATAAAACACTCAGTATATTCAAAGAATATCAGTATGTGATGGATAATGATGCATCATGGATGCAGGCTAGCTCTCACGACGTAGAAAAGTGCAGGAAGAGAAACGGTAACAACGATGATAATATGGATTCTACTGATTTCTTGCAGCTTGTTTCGAATTGGAAGTCATTCGAAGCCCAACTGCCTATCCCTTTCCAGCCGCCTATCCCTTTCCAGCCTGAGATGAGTTCTCCCATGGCTAAACTTGATGCAAATTCATTGAATCAGAGGACCTATAACAATGGCTATTCAACTCATTACTCCGAACCAAAGGCATTGAATGTTTTGCCGCCAGTTCATTATGAATCTAAGCAGAGTGCTTATTGGACTCCATCACAAACAAATATAACTGAGGATGCGATGATGAAGATAATGAGCTCTCAGAGCCATAACAACTCATTTGGTTGCCAGGCTAGTAGCAGTAACAATCAACACCTCTTATACAATGGACCTCTTTATGTCAACCCTGCAACTTGGACGTGGTTTAATAATGCCGATTCTTCAGTGAGATCCGTTGCCCCAACCATGCAGCCGATGCAGCCATACAAGCAATTTCCAATGACAAGTTTTCCTCAGCAGTCGCTCTTTTCTGAAATCAATGAATTCAATGGTAATGCGGAATTTGAGAGAAGGGATTAAAGTTAAAACTAGAAGTGAGTGGGATTATGAAGATTTAGATTGTTTTCTGATCAGAATAGGCAGATTCGGTTGGTTTTATAAATTAGTTTTAAATAAGAGTCGGCAGATTTCTTGAACAGTCTGGAGATTAATTTTGCAGGTTCGGACTTCATGTTATCACTTTCGACACAATGTAAATATTTTTTTTCTTCATATGATCTAATATTCAACAGTTAATCTAACCATAATTGATGTGTTTTCATGTACCCGATTCTCTCAAGTTGAGAGAGGTAGAGAATTAATGGGTGCGAATTTGTGTTATTTTTAGCGAAGGTGAGTTTCATTAAGTGTTTGATTTGGGGATTTTAGAATTTATTAATTAGGGTTTCGATCAACAATTGATTAATCTGAGGATCTTTGTGTTTCTATGAAGGGGTCCTTTTTTAAAGAGCTGTAAAAGTCCCCTTTAAAATATTGACCTTTTCATTTTCGTCCTTCAAGAAATAGAATTCAATCTTGGACTGTGAGTGACACATGGCATGATTAGGATCATCAGATTTAGTCAACTGATGGATTTTGGTCAAACTAACAGCACTGGTGGAGGAAGTGATTTTTTGTCCCAAAATCAAAAGTATAGGGGCTGGTTTGGCCAAATATATTGTAGAAGGGTTAATTTCACTAAATTGACACAATAAAAGGGTATGCGGTGATGTTTAGCCCTAAAAAAATTGAAGGGTACTGTCAGTATCTCAAGAAGAAAGGTCTTTTGGTCCATGAGGTTTAAGGACTCAGTCACATTAACCCTTATGACATCATAAAGGGCAATTAGATCCTTGATATTTGGGATTTTCCATCAACTATAATTTTAGATAGGGGTGAGGAAAAAACCAAAAAACCGATTAAACCAGAAAAAAATAACTTAAAAAACCGAACTGTGAAAAAAAACGGATTAAACAGATTACAATTTTAAAAAAACCAACTGGTTCGGTTTTATAAGCCTGAAACCGAAAAAACCGAACCGTGAAAAAAAATGGATTAAACAGATTAAAATTTTGAAAAAACCAATTGGTTCGGTTTTATAAGCTTGAAACCGAAAAAACCCAGAAAAAACCGAGCCAAACTGAAAAATTAAGCCAAACCGGAAAAACCGAGCCAAACCGGTCTGAACTAGTTTTTGTCCTAAAAACTGAACCGAACTGAACCAAAACCGGTCGGTTTGAACCTGTTTCAGTTTTTTTTAAATTTCGGTTTGATTATTATTTTTTTTTATAAAAACCGAATCGAACTGAAAATAATCATCCCTAATTTTAGACTAGTTTGAATCCCCATGGCGCAAGATGAAGGTTTTTTCTTTTCTCAACCCAAGAAATAGGTGCAAGCATTGTTAATGGTTTTTTACAATCAATAAGAAAAGTTTATATATATATATATATATGTTTAATAAAATAAATAGAAAATTATATAAGCTAATAAATGATAGCAAATATGTTGATTTTAACCGAAGATTGAGTTGTGAAGTTGAGATAAAGATGTTATTTTTTTAAAAAAGATATTTTTTTTCAATTTAAAATTGGGTCTCTAAAATTTTAATTGGTTTGAATTAATAAATTTGATTTTTGTTAATCAATTTGAACATTAACTCAACATTGAAATTTATTTTTAACATTGCAGGAACCCATATAGAGCCAGTCAAAACAAAATATAAAACCCAATCTCAAATTAACTGGATTAGATTGAGAATTAAAAAAAATCAAATAACCAAAACAATTAAAGAAAAGGAAAACATTGTAAGTAACTAATGTAATTCATAATGGATTGTGTCTTTTTTTCTATGTTGTATTTACATTGTTTTATATATATATATATATATATATATATATATATATATATATATATATATATATATATATTTTCAGTCTCATATTGTTTTGCATGTTCAAAATTTCAAATACTATTTTATAGTTCACAAAGTGTTAATTTTACAAAATCAAACAATAAAAAGCCAAACGACCTAATTACCTTATACTCTAAACCGATTGGGATATTCGCTATGCATTTTTTTACCATTTATTCTCTCACATTTTATTGTGGATGGACTGTGCACAATTTTGTATTTTTTCAATTTGGTCCTCAAATTGTTTTTTGGGTGATTTAGTCCTTTTTAAAGAGTTATTGATTTTGAATTCTTATGAAATGGTGGGATTGAAAGAGGGGAAACCGAAATGAGAAATGTAACAAACATGGGTGACGTACCATAAGTTTCAAAAAAGATGGACTTTGGTCTTCTAACTTAAATAATCACACAAATTATACAATTTCGGGCCCTTAAAATTGATCAAATTCTATTTTGGTGCAAAAGTTTATTTTTGTTATTTTTTTCCCTGGTTGAGAGAGGACAGAAATAGAGATCGTCGGATTCTAGCAGTAAATATAAACATGTCGTTGACACTGATTTAAACCACTAAAATAAAATGATATTTGTGTGAAATTATTCCATTTGATAAGAGGAGTTCATATTAGATGTTTTTGTATCTCAAAAGTTCGTGAAAAAATATATATGAGCTCAAGTTGATTTTTGGTTTTGGGTGGAGTTTGGTTTTGGGGGCCTTTTTTGAGGCCATAGATAATTTTATTATGGTTTCTAAGTTGTTTATAGGTGTTTTGGGTCAAAAACAAGTTGAAAAACAAGTTTTTGGGTTAAAAGAATATAAACCTTGATTTTTCCATCACCGCAGTGGCCAGATTAGAAAAAACAGGTGACGTGTTGTCTGTTTTTTTTCAAAAAAAAAGCAGGCGACATATTGTCCACCCCAGGTACAAATTAAAAAAAAAGCCCAGTCGCATGGGCTTGCCACTGCCCTGGCAGGCCCTGCTCGTGGGCCCTGATGAAATGGGCTAGCCTGGCTTGCCGGCCCCAACAACGTCTGACTCTTTTTTTTTTATTTTTTTTATTTCAATTAATGCTTATTTTATTATTATTTTTTGAAAAACTTAATTATATTTATATTAACACCCCTTCCCTCTTTTATTTTATTTAGAGAGCCTTTTTTAAATAATGATGATTTTTTGGTTACACGTTTAATTTTCGAAGAGATTTTTCTGATTCATCTATGATTCCTTTTCTTTTATATAAATGAATTATGTTTTTGAAAATAAAAAAATAATTATTTTCAGATGAAATTTCTAATATGTGTAGCCTTACATAATATTTTTTTTTAAATTTTATTTAATTAATTTAATATGTTTGTCTATTTCTATTATCGTTTGATTACATAAAAAAAATATTTTAATAAAAAAATAACAAACATGATGAGGTAAATATTCTATCTTACGAAATTAAATATCTTAATTTATATTTATTTCTTGATTTTTCAAGTTTTGTTTTTAGGTGTCATTAATAATTTTTTTATTAGTGCACATAATTCTCAATTTATTTGATTATATGTGTACATAAATTCTTTGATTTTTTTAAAAACTTTTAACTATAAAAATGAATTGAAAAAAATCTGCATTTATAAATTTTTATGAAAAAACAATATTTGAACCGCGGCGGAGCGCGAGTCACATAAGTAATAAAACCTAAAGAAAGATGCATATGAAAAAAAAAGTTTAAGCTGGATTTCCACATATTTTTTACAATTGTTCAATTTTTTTCCTATTGAAAATTCATATTCTTTAAACAACAATGAAATGATTAGTTATTAGTAGAGGGGATCATTTTCGGTTCGGTTCGGTTTTTACCTATAAAAACAACCAAACCAAAATTTTATAAAATACAAAAAATAAAACTGAAACCGAATCGAAATCAGTTCCAACTGACCGGTTTCAGTTTAGTTCGGCTATTTTATATTAAAAATAAAAAAACTATATTGTTTTTTGAGCTTTTTTTTTGGAATTTGTGATGGGATTGGTTTCGAATCAATTTTCAGTTTAATTCGGTTTATTTTTTACTAAACCGGTTCGGTTGAGGTTTTTCAATTTGAGGCTTTTGAAACCAAAACCGAACCGAATCAAATATTTTTTTAAATATTCTAATCGGTTTAATTGGTTTTTTTCATGATTCGGTTTTTTCAGATATTTTTTTTTCAATTTTTTTGATTTAATCGGTTTGTTAGTTTTTTTAATTACATCTAGTTATTAAAGCTACAAGGGATATTAAAATTGTTTGAAAATATGGTGGCGATTACTTTTTAAAATATTTTTTGCTTAAAAATACATCAAAATTATATATTTTTTATTTTTTAAAATTTATTTTTAATATCAATACATCAAAAAATTTTTTCAAAAATATAAAAAAATTATTTAAAAAAATTAAATTTTAACTCACCTCGGTTTGGATCATGATTCTAAATAAACATTAAAAGAAAAAACTAGCTTAATTAATGCGGGTCACACTAGTGGATATGACAATCACATAAAAAATTAACATAAAAAAAACCATAACTTTTTTTTTTTATGGTTATTTACAGAGAAACTTAATCTCCATTAACAAAAAATTAAAAACAAAAACTTGACCAGTAGGAAAAAATTGTATGGTATTGTATGATACCCATGCATCTTTAAAATAATAAAATAAGGCGACAAACAAGATGATGTAGAACAGATGAAGGCCGATGTTTGACCGCTACTTTTATTAATCTTATCCTATTCTACCCGCAAATTTCATTCAATAGTCAACACCAGATATGATTCCCTATCTTCTTCCCTTCACATTCTCTCCCTGCCCAGTTCCTAAAGAAAGAGGATAACAGTAGCCCAAAGCGCAGACCTTGAAGTCGTCCATTGTTGAGTTCTGCAGATAATGGCCCAAACATTGTCAGAGAAGGAGCTTTACTCTGTAAGGAGAAGAATGGCCTCTGTTGCCAACCATCTTATGGTACCTTCTCCTCCTACAGCTTCTAGTTCAAAATGTGACTCGGTTGAACTAGTACCCAATGCTGCTTCCATGAATGATAACTACCATAGAGTCCATGGTAATGTTTCTAATAAAGAAGTTGTTTGGAGAAATGTTGCTGCTTCTGATCGCAGTACTAAGGACTTCACTGACATTATTTATCAAAAGGCTGTTGGTGAAGGCATTGCAAAGGTCAGAAGTGCAGTGATATCTTTGATCATGGCTCTTGTGTCTTTCTCTTTTTGTTTGTTTTAATGTCTGTTTTACTGTGTTTGTAGATTGTTATTAACAGGCCAGAGAGAAGAAATGCGTTCCGGCCACAGACGGTTAAGGAACTAATTGCTGCGTTTAATGATGCCAGGGATGATAGCTCTGTGGGGGTTATCATTCTTACTGGCAAGGTTTTCCTCTTCTTCGTGCCTTTTTCAAGCCTTACGAATTAGTATAGTAGTAATTAATTTGGTTTTGTAGGCAATGTTAAGGATGTAGAACAGCTTAAAGCTTTTGGTAGGTTGGTTCTAAGTTAAGAAGCAAAACTGGTTTTCTTGCAACTTTTCTATCGCATTTTATTCTGCTTGCAAGAAAGTCATGCCATTTTCCTTGGATACGATTAACATGCTTGTTGTTTGCTATTGCAATTTTCAATTTGTATATAAACCTTGAATCTAGCATACTGAGATTCAAGAGTGAAATTTATGAGATTTCGAGATGTTTGTTTCTATAAGGAGGCTTGATTTTGATTGTGAAAAAACAATGTTGCTGTAGGGAACCAAGGCCTTTTGTAGCGGTGGCGATCAGGCATTAAGAACCAAGGATGGCTATGCTGATCCTAATGACATGGGCCGCTTGAATGTATTAGACTTGCAGGTGCTAGCAACATTGTAATCTAGTATGAAGATTTTGTAAACTGTACATGCATTGGACCTTTCCAATTGAAATTTGTTGGAAGCTTGCCTAACATACATGCATTCTCATGGTCTGCAACTACAATTCAAAAGATCATTTCCATTTCAATTTCAGTTCAATTTCTTCCATTCAAATTTTAACCTTTCTGATATCCAGTAGCTTTCTTGGGTCCACTTTCATCGCCATCAGAAATGGCCGAAGTCATATGTAGCAATATATTATCCTAGTCATTATTTTGTGCTTCATACCTTCTACCACATTACAGCTGTTTTCAATTCTTCATTTCAATCATCATGCAGGTACAAATTCGGCGCCTTCCCAAACCAGTAATAGCAATGGTATGGTATTCTTCACTTTTCACAATTGTTCTCTCATGTATATACTTGGTAACTAGATGAGAAGACATGAGTTTGTGGAAGATATGATTAGAACAAAAACATGAAATACTACGTCTCCGTTTCATGCTCTATATTTAATTACTTTGTGAGATTCAGGATTCTTATATCAAAGATCCAAATCCATGAGAGTGTAACTGTTTTATTCATTGCATTTTCCGTGCACATTACATTATCAGGTTGCAGGTTATGCTGTTGGAGGAGGACATATATTGCATATGGTCTGTGATCTCACAATTGCAGCCGATAATGCTATATTTGGCCAGACTGGTCCTAAGGTAGTCTTGTCGTCTTCTGTCTCTCTTGTTATTTGCAGACTTAGAGTTTTGATTTGTAGGCTGGATTGGCCCTAGTATGGGATTCAGTTATGATTCAGTTGAGTTGAGCCAAGATTGGCAATGATCCTATAAGGCAAGGTTAATCGTATTATAGCATAGGACGCTTACAAATCACCTCTCACAAGTTCCATTTCTTTTTTGGTCCAAACTGTCTAGATCTGATTAGTGTCTGCTGTATTGTTTCTCTTTGCAGGTTGGAAGCTTTGATGCAGGTTATGGAAGTTCCATCATGTCCCGTTTAGTAAGCAATTGAACATATCTTTGGTTGACTCAATACTTGGCGTCATATCACTTCTTACCTTCTAGTAGGAAATTTTAATATATCATTTGATTCTTCTGAAGACTCCCTCTTCTAGTTTTAAGGCTGCCTCATCAACCACCAATGCTAGAATAAGTAGATGATTTTCCTGATCATTGTCCATTTGATATCTTTTATACCGTGTTGTTTTGCATCTGAAAATTTAACAGGTCGGGCCTAAAAAAGCACGTGAGATGTGGTTTCTGACAAGGTTCTATACAGCTTCTGAAGCAGAGAAAATGGGCCTTGTTAACACTGTTGTACCAGTGAGTTCACCATTCTCTCTATTTTTTTCCAATATATAGCGTAGGATCTGTTGGTATTTTGACTCATTAAAACATTAAACTGTCTCCTTCCAAACTGTATGATTCTCCCATTACCATCATTCTATTTTTGCTGCTAATTATTGCTAACGTTTAAAAACATCTTCTAGTTAGATAATTTAGAACAAGAAACAGTCAAATGGTGTCGAGAGATTCTAAGGAATAGCCCAACTGCGATTCGAGTCCTCAAGTCAGCTCTTAATGCTGTTGATGATGGTCATGCTGGACTCCAGGTACCCTTAGACCATCTACTTGTATTTGTATTCTTCAAGCTACTTTAACTAAATGACCTTATCTTGTTTCTTACTCTGTACTTGTATCATGCAGGAACTTGCTGGGAATACCACACTCATATACTATGGTACTGAGGAAGGCAGCGAGGGGAAGTCGGCATTTATGGAACGTAGACCCCCAGATTTCTCAAAATTTCCACGACGACCTTAATGTCAACTTTCACCTGTAAAGACCCAATTTGTTATCGATCTACCAGATAATGTTTTTCAATAAATCCTTTGTGGCTTCTTTGTTATGTATTCTTGAGATTAACAATTTTATATTGAGCTCTCATGGAAGCCACATTATCAGTTGTCAAAAGCATCACCCTCGCTTCAGCAAATGAGTTCAGAAGAAATTACTCTCAATTGCCCACGACTCTTTTGGTACCTTCTTTATGTAGATTGCCTAGAAATAGAAAATGTCTTCTTTGGACTTGGAGCTAGGTACTGAATTTAATTGATCAGCAATAAAATCTACATCCTCCCACAAAATGAGGTATTGGTATTGAATTCCATTTTTAGATAAAAATCTTCACTACATAGGAAAACAAACAAAAAGAACAGACAAAGTTAATACTGTTACATCAGTAAAAAGCAATGACGGATTTCGTATTATATCTAGTAGCTTTTCTATGTAAATTACTACTGTCTGGTCTAAGAAGTGGAGGCTTGAGAACTATCTGGGGTTTTAGGAGAGAAGAATTGGTCCCTAAAGCGGCTTGTGCTTTCCTGACCTTTTGAATTCCCAGAGAAACTAGCCCTTGCCAACTGCCTTAGTTTCTTTAGTTCACTCTTTTTCTCTAGATTTAGTCCCTGTGAACCTTTTCCTTCCCCAACGCTCTGAGCACTATGAAGGAATGTCTCTGCAGTTGTATAACTTGTTTCTTGAATAACATCTAGACTTGGCGAACCAGGACTGAGCACAGGAACCACTGTTGCAGATATAGTACTAAGTGGATCACCATGGTGTGTTCTTCTATCTACTGATTCTGGACTTAGAGGAGGGACAGCAGATAGGCCTGTTTTTGGTTGGGAGAAATTTGGAATAACTTTTGACCAGTGCTTCCTTGGTAGGAAAGGCAACACAAGACCTTTAGCGGCAAGCTTCAATCCGAATTTGAAAGAATTCCTCCGAGGCTGAGAAAGTCTTAGAAGGCATTTTACCAATGCATACCATTCATTTACAATATGAACAATGAAGGTTAGGAAGAGGAGAGCCGACATTGTGTATCCGAGTATGCTTTCTTCCATATGATTTGATCTTTCTGTAGCAATAGAAAAACCGAAGATGCCTGCCTCGCATAAGAGAGAGATACTTTCCACCAAATGGACTCTCCTTCTGATGTATGGTTTGAGTGTAAGCAGATAAATGAATTGTATCAATGTGATTGCCAACGCTAAAAGGCTTTGACTTGATTCTGGTGATCTGTATGCTCCGGATAGTATTCCCAAACCGATTCTTCTCACAAGATCCAGAATAACATAGGAAGATCTAGCACACCCCACGAGTCGCCTGGACCAAGGCATTTTAGTTTCTTCATTGCTGTCATCTGAGCTCACAGCTCTCATTCTTCCAATTCCACTTTGACCACTTTCAATCCACGTAGGCAAGGTGTTTGGGTCACAATGATCAACAATGACAAATAATGGAGGACCCCTTAGATTTTCAAAGAGAATTCCAAAGCGTGGAAGGAGAGATGTGGGCAACCCCTCATAAAACCATTTACCAATTACTTGCTTACCAACAAAGACAGACCACAACTTTTTATACCATGGATCCCCTACAGCAATATCCCTGATTTCCTTGTACTGAGCAAAACTCCCAGAGAAGATAGCAATTATGAGAAAAAGGATGGTGAATAAAATAAGTGCTCCTGGGACTACTAGCAACAAAGCCCCGATGATGATTCCTCTAGGTGAGCCCCCTGAAAATGAAGCAGTCTTCATTTCAAGAAAATCTTTGACAGGCCTTAAACTAAATCAGAAAGAATATCGGTAAGTGCTCACCTTTCATAACAAATGCTGAGGACTGAGAGATACAAGGTAACATGAGAATTAGAAGTAGCAGCTCAAACCTGGGAACCGAAAATATCCCATGAGCTGGTGCTCCTGTCCTCCATCTTAGGAAAAGTAATGTTAGCACATGGATTATAAGTAAACTGCCTCCTCCCACACCAAGCCAGAACAAGTTCTTCTCCAAGTCTTGCCACCTATTGAAGAAACAATGTCATCCATGTTTTAACCATGAATATGTGTTAAAAGCAGCTGCAGTTTTATAACTTGCAGGTATTAAGACTTAATCTTCTGTGTTAGTGGAAGTGATTTTGTTTGAATAAGCAGATCCTAATTTAGAAGTTAAGTGTTGGGCTACCCTTTGCAGTTCTCAGTTTCCTTGATGAGATTGGTAGCAGATGATGGTTCCCCTCTCTGCAAGACATATGAATACAGCTGATGTAAAATTCTCATGAAATCACAATATACAACTATGCAGGATGGTAAATACCAACCAAGAAATAGGTGAAATATTCTCTGGAATTGAGGGGTAGACCATATGGAGTACTTTTCATGCTTGTACTATATCCATGACGCCAACCAAAGTTGAGGTTGATTTCAGTCTGAAATGGAAGTTGATCTTCCATATTAGAAGAACTATTTAAATTTGTATTAAACCAATTGTGATATTCAAGTGATAAGATTCTGAGATTTTCTTTAGCCAAATAAACATGGTTGGGCCATATAGAAGTGCCACCATCTTTCCATGGAAGCTTTTGACGAGGTATGAGCCACCTCAGACCTTTTGTTGTCTCTGAGTACTCAATTGGATGACTGGCAGAGAGCCAATCAGAGAGAACAAATACTTGAAGGTGTCCAAAAAATCCCTACAATAGAGGAAGTTCATAATTATCAAATAAAATCACAAAACACAACGGTTCTTCAGTAATGACATATGATGTCTAGTACAAAGTTATTGGAAGAACTTGTATGCAGCTTTGGCCCTTCCAGTGTTTGAACACTCACATGCAGATTCATAGATGGTTTAGAAGCAAAATTGTCAGTATCTCCGGCTGCAAGAGAGCGTATAGCTCCAAGATTTGCAGTGGACAGTGAAAGTGCAGCAGCTGTCAGCGATGTTGCTATTACTCCAGAAGTCACAAAAGAGTATAATGCCATTGATATTGCCGGGGTTGAATCTATTGTAAGGTTTAGATTTTTAAATTCAGATGCAAAATCAGTAGTTGAGCTCTGGAATAGTGAAACAGTACATTGTTCTTACAGTGTTTCACTTCAAGTAGGTTAGAAGCTAAATTTTGATTTCCTGAAATATCATGTACTTTCCCGGCAGGAATTGTGATGGAGACCACATTCTGAGTAACAGCAAGGACAGTCAGCGAGTATAGAGCTCTTGAAAGTTCCTTAAACCTAGATAAAGAAACACAAGAGTCAGGTAGTATTTAAACTGCTATTTCAAACCGTTTGCAGTTCTTGAAAGTTTGTGCTGTAAGAAATTCTAGAACACTATGAACCAAGGTTGTCAAAAAAACTACACGGAATACATAATATAAACTCGAATCATAAAATCGTAAGTAAAATATTTTAACTAATTATATATTAACAATTTCAATCAAGTAGTAATTAACAATATAACACAATTAAAATAAACAAAAAAAAAGTCCAAACATCTTTATTTTATTCACATTGATTCCTCTACTTCTTGTACAAATCGACCCACTTACTTTGTCATTTACAATAAACGAGTCCCTTTAAATTTTGATAGACCATTTAACATTAATTACTCCAAGAGTCAAGCATGCCAATTTACAATTTTTATTCTATATATTTGCCAGCTAAAACAGAGTAAAATATCAATTAATATGTTGATAGTTTACATAAGAAATTGTGAAAAATGAATATGTATTTTAATTTTACGGAAATAAAATCCACAAATAACTTGTATCATTAAAAAAAATTATAATAATTATAGTCAAAATCAAACCCTTGATTATCAAATTGCATAAGTTTTGCAAGATATAAATTTAAAACAATGAAAATGCTAAGGTACAGATTACCAGAATGCATAATTTTATATTTTTTTTCAAACTCGTAAAATCGGTTTGATTTTACCGAGTTTGAACGAGTTTGACTGATTTTACTAGTTTTTGAGTTTTAATCCGATTTGATACGTTAGATACATGTTGGCTCGTAAAAGCATAAAATTTTAAGAATGAACTCGCTTTTTTAACAACATTGCTATGAACTATAACTGTAATAGCTTTCAGAGCAAATTATGCACCTGCCTTGTAACTTTTCCTCCTTCCACTTGTACCTTGGAGGCCTCAAAGCCAAACACCGGCTTCGTAAACCCTACTATCACCTTCATGTCAGATGCCTCTGTAACATTTGGTGAGCTGGTGCTCAGTCTCACCTCAGGCTTTGTTGAATCTTAAAAGAAACTGCATGAATTAGTAAATCTATGAAACAGAAATGAAAGAAACTAGTTTGGAAAGCACAAACAATGACAACTGCAGTACCAAAGAGAATTGTCAGTGAGGCCGCTTGTGAAACAGGAGTGCCTGTTCTGCCAACTAATCCAGAATCTAGTTCAACCGTAATGGTTTCAGCGTTCGATGCATTCCTGAGCTACAAATATGAAAATTAGAGTTTTGAAAATACAAATTAGATTTTCGAGTATTATTGAAATTTTCAGGAAGTGATTATGAACTTAATATTATTATTTATAGTATTGATTTCTTTTGAAAAAAAGATGCTCGTGTCATTTAAAGTCTGCTTACTTCAAAAAAGAACTTGCGATTCCAATGATTTCCAATAAGAACAGGTAAAACATTATCTGAGTTTACGTGCAAGGAATTAAGGACTTCTTCTGTTGAATTTCCAATGGGAATGCTGAAGTCCAAACAAATTTTCATGTCCCCAATTTTGTTAGTTGCCAAAACAGTTCTTGGGACCCCATTGATCTCCATTACATAGGATGGAACTGGCATCCACAAATCTACCAGCACTGGTCTTCTATCTAAGACAGAAATTGAAGTATAAATAACAGAAGGATCCATACGCAAATCTATTCATTTATCTCCGGCAAGTTACAAATGATGAACGATAACTCACCAAAGTGAATAATTAAAGAGGAACTGTTTGTCCTTGTAAAAGAGTTTCCAGCCTTATCTGTACAAAAATTATCTGCCATTCTGACTAAGATGCGGCCACGTAAACTTTTCAAGGAGAGAGTCAAGTCAAGTCTGTATTTTATATTAGGTTTGATGATGTGTAGAGAAGAAGCATGAAGATATGCTGGACCATTCAAAATGACCTGCAGAAGTGAAATGTTACCTGAGTTCACATTAGTAGACCCATTGATAACAATCTAAGTTCCCTCTAACAATTAATATCACACACACAAATGCATGTTTTCTGCAGGGGAACTAAAGAGTAGTTTGGACCTGGAAATGCACTTACATCGCAATTTGATGAGTTCGCACACTTGAATCCACCCAACCCGGTGCAAGCTTCACTGAATGTTACATCAATGGTTATATTTCCAGCATTTGTGTAATTCTGTTCACTAAATATTGTTGCAGTTGGTGGAATTGTGTCTGGACAATGCAATCATGAAACAGACAAGTAAAGTCCCAGCAGATAAAAGTCTTGGAAGAAAAACACTTCAGTGAGTATTCTTCCAAGACCAGACATTGTCTAAGCACTAGCCATCTGAAAGAATAGAAAAGGGACAGAGTTACTTACCTATGAACCAAGAATAAGATGATGAGTTTCGCTCTCCATTACGAGTTGTGACACTGAGAAGAAAACTGTGTTTGTGGTTTACAGTTAAGTTCTTGAATACTATTATATCAGCAGGACATGATCTCAAAGTTCGGCCATCGAGCTGTGTTCAAGTCAAATTTTGTAATGATTCAAACAAATTCAAGCTGCCTCGGAAAAAATAAGTGCTACTAATCATATTTTACAAGCAATATACTTTCCAAAGGGGAAATTTATTTACTTGGGGACCTTCTGCAGATCAATATATGAATTTATCAAGAAAGAAAAAAGTCCTGAAAACATTAAATAATCTCAAGAAGAGCAAAAGCTAACTTGCAGCATTACTATTTACACGAGTTTTACCGGTTCAAATTAAGGAGAAAGAAAGAAAGATGTTTCAACAGGAATGTTACCTCACAGGACATGTGGCAACTGTTATTCTTGCAAGCGTTGCTACCATCTGGAAACTCTGTTGAATACTGGAAAACAGCAGTAGAGATCCTTGATTGTTCAGGAGGAGCTTGATGAAAGTTAACGATAACTATTGACTTAGTTGAGTCTAATGCACACAAAATCATAACTGCAATACACATAACTAGTTTGAGAAGTTGGAGTAAACCAATTGCAGAAGTTGCCATGTACTTCACTTCACATTTAAGCATGAATCAAGAGAGGAATGAGGAGAAGGGAGATATGCTTTGTTTGCTGCAAAAAGATAATAGCAGTTGAGAGTTTGGATAAAGAGACAGCTTGCATCCAACTTCCATTATAAATTTATGCTGAGAAGCTAGAAAGAGTTGAGGACAACTACCACCAACAATTGTTGTCAGTTTCATTACTTCTTACTTAAAGATGCTCACATTTCCTCATTAATTGCCATCAACCTGGACCAATCCTGATAATCTTTTTCTTCATTTCTTCTTGTACTATTTTCCGTTTTTTATTGTCCTTCCGTTTTCCTATACGGGGAAACTTTATGTCATGAGTTGTCAAAGCTGGTCAAAACTTTACAATGCATGGAAAAATATTGGCTAATTGATTGAGTGATTTCAATTTCTACTTTCAAACGTATTTCAATTTCTACGTTCTCGATGGTACATATCTTTGACCTGCTTGATGCTTAAAATTTGCAATTTCTGCATGACACAATGAAGAGAAAAATGGATTTACCCTTAATGCAAAAGGACGCAAAACCCTAGGCTGGTGCAATGATGCCGTGGAAGACAAGCAGAGTGTACAGAAACTGGCAGTCCCGCGTTATCAAAACAAAATTTATGATAGATGAATCATGCGGTCCTCCACGTATCAATGTTCCGCTCCTCCTTTAATGTTGAGTGATAAATGTCCATTTAATACTGACTTTCAGAGTGACAAAATTGAATTGTTTATCAAATGTGGCTATGTTTCTAACAAGCATACAATTCAGAAGTTCAAAAACTTTATTGGTGACATGCACAAAAGCATGGCTATGATACAAGGTTCTCTTCTGTACATATGCCGTATCGTTGCACTTGCTATAAATTTACATAGCACAGATGTTTTGTGCTAATTTGTCAGTGGAAGGTGCTAAATATCCAACAATAAACTGAAACTTCAGAGAAGGCAAAAGCAACAATCCAACTTTGAAGAGTTTTGGAATATGATTTTTTACAGGGCTGCCTTAAGTAGCAGAATGTATGAGATCTTCAACATGAAAAGCAGATTCATCGTCATCTTCAGCTACCATCCAGTGTAATTTAGGCCCCTGAACATGATAGCCCATGAAATCAAATATTGCAACAAAAGCAGCAAGTATAGCATTCCTTGTATATTTTGAGCATAATTACTTCAGAAAATGGAGGATCAAAAACTCTCATAAAAAAAAGTGGCCAGAAAGTTTGGGAAAATACTTTTTTTAGAACAAAAAAAGAAGAGAAGAGGCAGTCCCAAAAAAGAATCCATGCTTTCTTTGATTAGCATCTGGAAGTTTTTCAGTTACCAGTGATAGAAAAGGAAATAACACTAAAAATGGCATTTTCCCACCACGTAGTGTATTTTTTTAATAAACAAAAGCTTTCCAATATCATAAGATACACCATGAAGACTGACTCGAAAATATGGAGAGAGGAAAAAAAAAAACCACCATTTACATGTGTGATTACCTTTCCTTGCCGTATAATTTTTGGAGAACTTCCTGTCATGTCAACTACAGTAGATGGATCAGCCACTCTGATGCCTCCATTAACAACAAAATCAAGACCCTACAGAAATTGAATCACACAGAGTTAGAACAGTTTGAAAATTTCCCTATAGCATAAGGACCCCTGCCCCATTGTAAAATATGAAAATTCAAATGTAAACATTGCTCAATCTTCTTGTGATACAGAAGCAAAAGTACGAAATGTAAAAGATACTTCGCATTTCCTCAAAGAAAAACAGCATGCACAAGTAAAATTCTGATGGACAAAACCTTGAATAATTTTTTGTTAAGAAAAAAAGGAAGTTGGATTCTACTGTATGATGGTTAGGTGGATGTGTTCTTTGTTATTTACATCAACATGTTATTAAAGTAAAAACTGGGGCCATATGAAGAAAAGGGAATGCATTAGTTAAAACTGACCACCAATTTCAGTCATTTAATTAGATTTTTATCTCTGGTTCCAATATTTACATCAAGCAAAATATGATTTGATGGGTTAAATACTAAGCTGGTGCCACACCATCATTATTTGCAGTATTGTTTTACCCAATTCTTCAATTCCTATTAACAGCATCACTCACTGGAATATTTAAGCAATAGAAATTAACACTGTATCCAGCTTACACCAGACCTATATAGTTCTTTAGTCTTGGAGTACAAAATCGAGCAAGCCTTGTTGATGCAATAAAAAACATACCTCTAGTCCATATATATCAGCTATTACAACTGGATCAATCATCCACTCGTTTTCCTTTGGCGACCTGACACTGGCACAGTGAACAGATATTCAGTCCAAAGTCACTGCAGTCAAACCCATTTCTTTACTGGCACCCACATGAAACAGAAAACGTGTACAAAAATGCACACAAAAACACACCCTTGTTTTTTACAGCTAGCACAAAACAAAACAAAAACAACCTTGTGGATATAAGTGGTGCATCCATCTTCTCTAGGATTGCTTGACAAATAGCATCATCAGGCATTCGGATACCCACATTTTTCCTTGAAGCATATTTGGCAGTTGTAGTCCCAAACCGCACACACTGTTTTGGTAGTTCTTTGCTTGCAGTTAGGATGAAGGTATACTGTCACATAGAAGCACCATCTTCAATGAAATATCCACTTAAGAAGAGTGAGGAAACTATATTACCCAAAAAATCCAACACATGAAAAGTTCACTAGCATTGCATACAATGCCAAGCCGAGACTCCTAGAAAGAATGCAAAGCCATAAAAAAAAGGCAGCACTTTGGAACAGAGATATCACACAAGTTGGAGAACTAAAATAATGAGATTAGAATTAATTTCCTCTGAAAATATATTGTTGTGTCTCCATTCACCAAGGAAAGAAATACAAGATAGTCACATATAAAGTTGTCCAATTATTCTAATATGTGAGAAAAGCAACTGAATGACTGGTCGTGATTCTGGTTATGCTTTCTGCATGTAATGATTCGAGGCTAATATATTAACTCAAGGATGACTCTTATGAGTACTTAGGTTGCTTCCTACTAGCAGTAAAATACATCACATAACATCCTTACTGGCCCTGGTAAGCAATGCTTAACGGCTCGAAATATATCAGCATGACCTTGACCATCACCACGTGGGAATCCAGTCGTATATGTATCTATGTCTCTCAGAGAGTGGCACAAGATGCTAAGAGGCTGCGTGAATGAAAAGACAAGTCAGAAAGCAAGAACAATAGAATGCACTTTAAAACATAATACATAAAGTAAAATCAGTGAGGTTGGGTGATATGAATTTGATCAACACTGGAGAATACAGAAGGAAGAAAATAAACATGTATCGGTTAATGTCCAATCCAGTGTCATTCCAAATCCAGAGCTTCTATCAAAGCCGACTATAGTGGTGAGTGAAGAAATGCCACGTTTCTTGCCTTGGAAGGTTCTATGTTTTTAATTCTGCAATGCAAAACATACAAAACCAATATCACCTTAAGAGTTCAGATTGAGAAACAAAAGATTCAAGCATAAAGCTTTTAAGTTAAGTACAACATGATCTACCTACGAAGACGTTCAATTGCTGAGTTGCTTTTCAAATCACAAACAATCGCATACCTAACAACAACAACAACAACAAAGAAAGTAAATCGAGAAGGATCCAAATTACGAAATGATCACATGCAAAACGTTCACACAGACAAAATTCACAATCAGTGACAATTAAATCACTCAACTTTAAATCTACAATTATTGTAATAAAAAATGCAGGGACCGCAAAGGAACCAATATTGTACATCTCAAACTTCCCAATTCAATGGAAATAACTTTTAAAATTCAAATTTATACCAATCAAAATATGTAATCATATCCAAATAAATTCAGTTCAACAAGTCTCGGGAAAAAAAGCACACAAGTAACTCCATACAGTTTAAAAAGCCCACCAAGAAACCACAAAACTTCCATTGATGCTTATATATGTAACAGTCAAGCGAACAGCATACATACACAGTATCAGTAGGAATAACACCAACAGCTCCTTGTTTCAAAAGCTCAATCACAGGTTCCAACTTCCACGTGTCAGATCCTAACTCGTCAGCTTCCACATAAAGCAGTCCGTCCTCCTAACATCGCCATCCTCACAACATAACATTTTTGTAAAAACAATTTAGCATTACCTCAAAAACCCATTATGTAAAATTAAAAAACAAGAAATCCCAGAAAGCGTAAGGAAGGGATAGGTTGATATTGACCTTGGTAAAACGAGGAGCAGAGTACTTGAGTCGTTTTGGGCTTCTTTTAATAGCCATGGATAAGACACGGAGGCGAGGGGGTTTTGGGGTGTTAAAGGAAACTAGGCTTGGAAATGGAGCGACATGTCGTCGTAGAGTTGTTAAAGAGGGTAGAGATGAGAGTGATGGAGTCAGTTTGTAACCGTATAGTTTTGTTTCCGCCATTTTTTTGAGGTTAGTGAAGCAGTGGTCTCTGGAAGTTTGTTTCTGGGAAAGGAAAGAGACAAGCAAAGGGCCTTTTATTTATTGGAAAAAAAAAACATATTGATCAAAAGACAGGTCGTTCAGTCATTGTGAATTAAACTATCTTGATTTTTTCCCAGACGGCACTAATAATAAATATCATGAATCCAATGGTAGAAATCTTTTAATAAGTAAATTCGACATGGATAAGAACCTTTCAGCAAGATTATCTCATTATAATCATAAAATATAGAGTGAGATTTAAATTTATATCTCTCATAATAAAACATAACAAATCATGTTCTCAATCTCTCAATTAATTTTGAATTTAATGACGACTAGATAAGAACAAGAAGAGTTTAGTTATTGTTATTCTTATCATGCACTAAATTATATTCATATTCTTTAATTTAAATTTTATAATTAGATTTAGGCCTTGTTTGTTTCAAGAAAATCAAATTCCTGAAATTCACTTTCTTCATTTTTCCATGTTTGATAACCATTCGGAAAGTTAGTCAAAGAAAAATTGTTTCTGATCAAAATAAAAAACCGCCTTTTATCACAAAAAAGTGTTTTCCTTTCCTTGTCAAAAGGAAAACACTTTCCTATCTTTACATAAAACACTTCTCAAACCCCTTTCTCTGTGTGTCTCTTTCCGAAAACAATTGAAGCAACAGTTGAAGCAGGAAGAATTGAGAATCATATCTCTAGAACACTCTTTATTTCAAGTATTTTTTTTTCCTCAAATTTCTCTATTTCTTTATATTATTTCCTTTATGCTTTTATCTTCTTTGTTAGATCTATAAGAATTATAGCAAAAAATCCTTTGATCTTGTTTAATTTATTGTGTCTATCCCGAAAAAAACTATTATTTCTCTGTTTTTGTATTTGTTGTTCAAACAATCCATCATGGTTTATCTTTTGCCTGTCAAATTTTTTCCCATACCCAATTTTCTTCTTCTTCTGCCTGTCAAATTTTTTCCCATACCCAGTTTTCTTCTTCCACGTTCAAACAAGTTCACAGAAAAAACCAACCAAATTCATCACAAGCAAGCCATAAAAAACACATTTTTTCTTGCACATTCGGCAACTTCTTTAGAGAAATAAAAATCCCCAAACTTTCCCATCCAGTCCCTACCCTGTTTCCCCGTCCCTGGATCCAGCACAAAGGGAGAGAGAGGCAAAGTAAAAGGGGGGGAATCAGTGAATCTGTTTTTTGCTCTCTTTTTAATTCACTTTCCCAGCATTATCAGTACATGTAGCTGGGGGGGGAGAGGGATGAGAACTGGGGAGGAGGAGCATGTCCTTGAGGTCTAACCCTCCTGCCCCTTGCCCCTTGAATCTGTGATTTTGTCCTGCTTCCTTAGAGAATAGGGGAATGGCGAGAGAGAACCAAGAGAGAACAAGGGAATTAGAGAAAGAGAACCGAGAGAGAATAGCCAAGAGAGAAAGTTAAGGACTTTAGAGAACGAACAGTGAATGGTGAGAGAGAACAGAGAAAACAGGAGGGAAAACCCAGGGGAATTAGAGACGACAGAGGGGAAACCAGGGGAATTAGAAAATGAGGGGAAACCGACAGAAGGGAAACCAGGGGAATTAGAGAAACTGAATGAGGGGAAAACCGACAGATAAAACAGAGAAATCCATGAAATGTTGTCTTAATTAAGTTATAGGAGAGAGTTAGAGATTTGCAATGCAAAAGCTGGGGAACGGTGGAGTTTTTTTATAAAGGATCATAAGGAGCAGCCTTGCCTGCCTATTAGTGCCTAAACTCAACAATCTCCATGGTTATAACTAACAAATTAAAATAAAATAGAACAGAATTGAACCTATCCTTGAACTCGATCGTGTATTGTGTTGCTGCATGCGGGGTGATTTTCAAAACTTATTTTTATTTAATTATTCGATAATCAGATTATTTTTAAGAATTAAAATGATTTAAATTATAGAAAAATATAGTTGATCTTATTGATCGTTGTGAACTTATGAATTGTATAATTTTCGAAAGGGTTTTATCATCGAGAAATTGAATTTTATGGTCTTAAATAATATATTTTAAGACATTGTTTAGGGAATCAGATATCATTGCCATAACTATTATACATTGTCAGCTTCTTTGAGCATAATTTATTGTATTGATTATGTAAGTATTTTATATGCTTTTTTTAATATTTATTTCCCTAAATTTTTAGGTTTTATTATCAGAAAACTTCACTTTCATGTTATGGATAGTAAGATAATACATGCAGCATGTATGGGAGCAGTTGTAACTGTGATAGCTACATGGCTGGCTATTATTGAACAAGAAAGAAATAAAATTTATATACCAAGAGAACCACGTATAAATGCAATTGCTCAACGAGAATTCTATATTGACAACATTTTGAATCGAGGTGATAGACATTGCGTTGAACAAATTCGTATAAAACATGTTGTATTATATAGATTGTGTGATGTTCTCACAAGTCGTAACCTATTACGATCAACTCAAAATGTGTCTATTAGGGAGCAAGTAATTGTGTTCTTACAAATTGTAGGCCAAAACCAAAGATTTCGTGTTATTAGTGGTATATACTATAGGTTTGTTGAAACTATCCATCGTTACTTTAGAATTGTTTTAAAAGCAGTTTTTAAGTTATACAAACACCTTATTAAAGATCTAGAGGATACAATTCCAGCAGAGATAATGAATAATCAAAGATTCTATCCTTATTTTAAGGTATGAAAACAATACCAATATTTTTATACATTAATTAATTACATCTAGAAGAAAAGGTTATAAATTATTTTTTCATGTTTATATAGGATTGTGTGGGAGCAATTGATGGTACCCATGTTCCTGTAAATGTTCTTGTTGAGATTCAAGGAAATTTTCGAGGTCGAAAAGAAGGAACAACACAAAATATTTTAGCAGCTATAACTTTTGATTTGAAATTTATATATGTTTTAGCTGGCTGGGAAGGAAGTGCTCATAATTCACGGGTTTTAGGTGATGCATTATCAAGACCTAATGGTCTAAAAATTCCAGAAGGTATATAATAAAGTATGTATTATATGCAATAAAAATATAAAATGTCTTATTACATAAAGATAGTAATAGGTTTTTTTTTTTTAATTTGTAGGGAAATATTATCTCGGTGATGCTGGTTACGGTATTCGAAAAGGAATCATTTCTCCTTTTCGTGGAGTTCGATATCACTTGAATGAGTTTACAGAACATTCACCGGAAAATAAAAAGGAGCTATTTAATCTTTGTCACTCTTCATTGAGAACCGCTATTAAGCGAAGGTTTGGTATTTTGAAGAGTCGTTTTAGATCAATTGATGGAAAATCTTTTTGATCTTATGAAACACAAGTAGATGTTGTGCTTGCATGTTGTATTATTCATAATCACATAATGGGAGTTGATCCTTATGACTTTTTTATGGAAGAAATATGTTCGGAAAGTGAACTAATTAGACGAACAATCAACTTAAGTCAATGGGAAGAAAGGGAAGAGAATAGGGAGTGGATAACAAAAAGAGAAATGATTGCATCAACCATGTGGAATGATTATAACACTCAAAGAAACTAGTAATTGAGTGTTAATTATATGTGTTTGTTTTTATTATGTCTTGCTTGAGTTTGTATTATCTTTGTTATGTATTTGGAGTAAATGTTGATTTTATTGTAAGTTCTTATGTATTTTATGTATTCTCTTTTAAATATTAATTGTAATTTTTATATGAAATTTATTAAATCTAAATATTATATGATTTTATTTTGTATAAATTTGTAATTTTTTTTTTTTGTAGAAATGAGTTCCACATAGAATGAAAAATACAAGGGCAAGAACTTCACATGGTCTAAGCCTATGTCTCACATGTTAATTGAGATATTAGCTGAGGAGGCACTTAAAGGAAGCAAACCTTCTTCCACCTTTAAAGCAGAATCTTTTGTTAAGGTGGCTACAAAAATCAGTTAAAAGTTCAATGTGCAATGCGGGCCTAAGCATGTGGACAATCATCTCAAGACTGTGAAAAAAGAATAGGGAATAATAACCAAACTTAAAAATAAAAATGGCTTTGGCTGGGATGATTGTTTGAAGATGATTACAGTTTCGAAAGATGTATATGATGAAGAAGTAAAAGTATGATAAATATTATACTCTTTGTAATTTTTATATTTACTTTTGTTTCTAAAATGTTATACAATGAACTAAAAAATTGCATATTCTAAACTTTATGAACAGACACATCTCAATCATGGCAAGTATCTCAACAAAAAACTTGATATGTACGAGGCAATGACAATTGTTGTTGGAAAAGATATGGCAACCGGAAATTATGCCAAATCATATGCTGATGTCAACTTGGAAGAGAACACTAAAGAGCAATCAATTTCAATTGAAAATGAAGGGGAATATGAAGAAACTTCTAAGGGAAAAAAGACATCTTCCTCTAGTACACAAAAGAGGCAACATAGGAAGAGAAATCGCATGTATGAAGATGATGGTGTTGAAAAGTTGTTTAAACAAATTGGAGATGTAGCACTTGCAATTCAAAGCCTCAGCAAAAATCAACTTGATGTTAATGCGCTGTATACAGAAGTGATGAAAATTGAAGGCTTTGATGATATCACTTTTAGGGAGGCATTTGATCATTTAGTCCAAAATGAAATGTTGGCAAAAGCATTTATGGCAAAAAATGCTAATTTGAGGAAAATTTGGGTTCAGAATTTTGTGAACCAACACTACTACAGGCCTGCTTGCTAAGATGATTTGACTATGATAAGAAACTATATGTTTGTTATTTGACAAGTATGTTTACTTGTTTAATTCGGTCTAGCATATTTATGTTTGTTAATTTGAATTATTATGTATGTATATGACATCAAAACTTAATATTTATGCATGACTATGTTTGATGTTAGATATTTATATTTATTTCTTGATGCTTATTTGATATATATTAAAGGGATAATTGCCTATACCTGTAAAAAAAAATCTTTATCCAAAAAACCCATCAAAATATTTTTGTATTTATTTATTTTTTAAAAAAATCTTCATACAAAAAAAAAACTCAAATATCTAACTCTTACTATAAACTAATTTGACTTTCTTCATATGAAAAAAAAAACATATTTTAAGCTTTTAAAATTGAAAAAAAAATTAATAGGTTTTATTTATAAAAAATTTCATAAGGTTATATCTCTATAATATTATATGACATATATAGTTATATTTTATAAAATAAGCTATATATAAATATATGATATAATAAAAAAATTTATCATTACACTTTTTTAGATTTTATTCTTTTATTATAAGTGATTAAATATTTATATTTAATATTTTTCATACATTAGATAAATTTGAAAAAAAATTTTAATTCATTAATAAATTATTTTACAGTTCATTTTTCATAACATAACTAAATATTGAAAAGTATTTTCCAGCTTATTTTTCTTTACACTACCAAACAAAAAATATTTTTTCAAAATTCACTTTTCTAAAATTCACTTTCCAAAAAAAAACTATTTTCCTTCTAAAATTCACTTTCCAAAAGGAAACTATTTTCCTGCAAACAAAAAAGACCTTAATAAACACGAACATTAAAAAAAACTTTTTCTACAAACTTGAAATAATTGTTTAAATTTTGTTTTATAAGAATTTTGATAACGTGAAAACCCAACCTAAGCAGGTTAAATAAATAGATTTAACCACGTTAAAATTTTTTTCTAGCTCAACTAAAAATCTGAGTCATGAGTTCCCCGTATCAATTCAATTCACCCGACCACACCCAGGTTGTACAACTATGGGTGCTAGAGAATGAAATTGAAGTTTAGCGTGCATGTAGCAGGCAAATACATATCAATATCAAAGACAAGCTTCAGCATATGGCAAATGAAAAAATCAATGTTTTCTCGTTAAAGACGACAACTCTTGCAGCTTATTATCAGTTTACAATGGGAAAACCTCGCTAAGGCTAAAATTAACTAATGTGTGAATGAAAGATGGCATGATTCCTCAAGAGTCTGCATAGACCAACTCAGAGCTCCGCTAGATGTTTCTGGGAAATGAAGTGCTTATTGTGTAGGAGGAGACGGCATCTGGGATTTTGCAAATCCAATCCAAGCAACAATGCCAACAGCAAGAATAACCCATCCGCATACATCATACGTGAGATCGCTGCTTTTCTTCTTCTTAGAACTCTGAACAAAGGGAGACGGGGCAATGCATCAGTATATATATTTTAAACTTAAATAGATGCAATGGCAAACTAGAAAAAATAGTGTAACAAATCTCAAGGATCACATACTGACTGTCAAACACAATAAATTCTTCCCATGCATGTCTGTGTATGTCGTAGATATGCCATATTTACATGCAAAAGTCAACAAGCTATTCATGGTAATTTTGCAAACTTGCACTATATGAACAGGTTAAATGCAATGTGCAACACGGCATAATTTAAACAGTGTTTATTACCAATAGAATCTAATGCAAAACTCATTAACACATATATATCAACCCTTGTTAGGGTAGAAAAATCAATAAGGATAACTTATACCTCACCTTTACAAGATCATCTACTTGTTTTTGCGTTTCAAAAGGGTTTTTGAAAAAAATAAAAAAAAATTATTTTTTTTCTTTACTTCAAATTAGTATTTTTTTGGTGTTTTCAGATCATTTTGATATGCTGATGTCAAAAATTATTTTAAAAAAAAATATATATTATTTTGATGCATTTTCAAGCAAAAAACTTTGAAAAGCAACTGTTACCACACTCCCAAACACTTTAATTTACAATGGTTATGATAAAAATTTCCATAAATTTTAACAAATTAGATGCTTGTAGCCATATCAACAAGACATTGCAGCAACATAAATAGTTCATTATCCAACAAAAACTAGAAAGAGAGGGAAAGAGAGATAAAACAGGCATAGCACAGCAAAAAGGAACAAGAAAAAGGTCACCTTTGCACTTGATGAAGTAGAAGCTGCAGAAGCAGGGGCAGCTCCCATTTCCAGTTGATCTAAGCCACCATGCTTGTGAATCTGTGAGTGCAACTCTGGAGCCTATGAATGCAAAAGATTCAAATGTTAGACCAATCAAAGTATACAAAATATATTACAAAAAACAATAGAACCCAGTCAAAGAAAAACTACAGAAGATATCACTCCTCAATGGACCAATAACTCATTAGTCAAAATTCACATTTCTCATGAAATCAAGGCTCATCATTTACTGGCAACAGAAGACCTTAATAGAACTCAAGCAGATCAAGGTGCATATAGCACACATCTCAGCATGGTTGAATGCTTACTCGGCAATTGCTTAGTGGCTTCTAGTTTTTTTTCACAGCATAATAATGATGGGTCATGGTGGTTTACTTAGTTTCAGAATACAAGAACTTAAAAGAAAACAGAACTGTATGCTTTGTTCAAACTTTAAATGACAAAATGGAATTATCAAGTTTTAAAACAACCCAAAAACTCATCACAAACTACTTACTCTTAACATTTTATACCATTTTAACAATGTGAGTAAAATGAGGTTTGGTATAAATATGCCACAGCCTGGGAAAATGAACTCCACAACCCACTTTCAAAACAGCACGAGAGAGAAGATTTAAAAGTTCAGTTCAAGTGCTATGCAGAAACCTATCCCTTTTATCAAGACACCACACTGCTAATCAGGCAGTGATGGTATCCAGCTCAAAGGTATTGTTTCCCAGCAAAAAGCTTAGTAAATAGATCCCAGAATATATCTAATATGATATTATACAGAAATTACATCTAACATCAGGGTAAAATCCAATGGCCAGATATTGATACTAACTAATTCTCTTTTCCCATTTTTCTATTATCACATTAGATTGAGTGATAAAGAAAGAGGTGTACCTTAGAAGACACTTCCAAAGACTTGCGATAAAGTTCATTATCTGGATCCTGCCAAAAACCAACATCACACATTTATAATCATTCAAATAACAAACATATAATACAGCAATGCCCTTGCAGTATGATTTCACAGGAGAAAGAAAAATACCTCATCAACAGCTTGTTGAAAGTAGACAGCTGCCTTTTCAAAACTCTCATTAGCCACATCTTGATCTGCTGTCAAAAATGCATATGAAGTATGTGCATTTCCCAGGTACCAGATAGCCTCGTGTTTCTTGGGGTTAATCAGCAACGACTCCTCCAGCTTCGTGATTCCATCTGCATATTCAACTCTATCACCCCATCCATATTGACACATTTAACTATAACATTCAAAAAACAAAATCGAATAATCAACTCATTCCATAACCAATTCCTTGTCATGAATGGGATTTAGATTCCATCATTTCTTAGCAGAAATTATAAGCACGGTCTCTTTTAAAGGTAATTCATGCTAAAAAAGATAGATTAGAACCTAACCTAGCATCATCTTCTTTGAATCTGGAACACTCTGAAACTGAGCCAACTCCAATAAAGCTCCTCCCCACTTCAACAAATTCTGTCCAGAAAACCATAAAACTCATAAATTTACAAAAATCCCAAGACCCCAACAATTCTACAAAATCAAAACCACTTGGGTCCTTCCAAAGTTCCAAACTTAATCACTTCTCGATCAATAATAGAAAACTAAGAACAAAAGAAAAGAAAAAATAGATAGATCCAATAAATGAAGCAAGAGATTGAAAAACATACATCGGCATCAAGAGGGTCTTGAGCATAAGCATCTTCAGCTGTTTTACGTGCGTGCTCGAAAAACAGTAACCTATCAAAGTCGTTTTGCATTTCCATGTCTCCTTCTATCTATCTATCTATCTCTGCAGACAGAAAAATAAAAATAAAAGCAGAGAAAAGATGAACTTTTGAGGTTTTGCTGTGTCTGACGGCCCGTGCTCCGTTTTTCTTCAGGCTTGCCTTTGGAGATTAGCTAACCACAAAGTAGAATGGTCCGACTCTCACGCGCGCTTGATTGGCGTGGATTATAAAATAACATGTCGATTTTGAATTTTGTAATCAGACGATTTGCCGTTAGGGGCTACGGCATGTGGTCTAATGACTCTAATCTATCTATACGATATTTCGAGTCTGTTTGGCTGGTATTTATTTTTAATTATTTTAAAAGTATATTTTACTTTAAAATATATTTTTGATATTATCATAACAAAAAAAAATATAAATATATATACATATATTTTAAAGTAAAAAATAAATTTATTTTTTTTGTAAAAACACTTTCCAATTACAAAAACAAACAAGATCTTAGTATGTATTAGCTATTTGACAGACGCTATGTTGCGGCCGGATATATATTTTTTCCAAAGAAAAAATTAAACATGTTTGCTTTTATGACTTTTTATATATAAAAAAATATCAAGTGTAAATTCAAAAGTTTATGCATGAATCTAATTAAATAAACTAAAAATCGTTTATATCAACAAATAAAAAAAAATCATTAACAATAACAACATATGTATTAGGAAAAGTTGAAAGGTGGATGTAGATTAAGATATTTGATCTCACAACACGATTTATTTAACTAATTGTATTCATTGTCTCTGTTTATTTAATTTTTAAATATTTTTTATTTGTTTTCTAAAGTGTATTTTATTTAAAAATATATTGAAATAATGTTTTTTTTTATTTTTTTAAAAAAATTATTTTCGATATCAACAAATCAAAACAATCTAAAAACATCAAAAAACATATTTTGAAGCAAAAAATAAATTCAAATTTTTGCAAAAGCGCTTTCCAGCTACAAAAACAAGCGGGGCCTTACTATTTACTAGTTATTTGACTTACGCTCTATCGTAGGCTAGATATTTTTTTTCAACAAAAAAAATTAAACATTTTATCTTTTATGACATTTTTATATATATAAAAAATATCAAGTGTAAATTCAAAAGCTTTCGCATGAATCTAATTAAATAGACTGAGAACCATCAACAAATAAAAAAAATTATTAACGATAACTAAATATGTAACAGAAAAATCGAAAGATGGATGTAAATTAAGATATTCGATCTTGTAATATGATTCATTTACCCAATTGCATTCATTGTCTCTGTTTATTAAAATTATTTTTTTATTTAATAAAACATAGTAGAAATAGACACGCATAAAATTGATTGAATAAAATCAAAGGGAAAAAATATCTCACAAGGTTGCACTTATTAGAAATACTATCCAAAAATAAATATTTGTTTTATTTATAAAAATAAATTTCAATTATATAAAATATAGATGAATTAGAAAAATATCTTCCAAAGTTAAATACATGCAAAATACTTTAAAAAAACAACCACTATTTAAAAAAGGCTAAATAAAAAAATAAAAAATTAGAGAGGATAAGTATTAATTTAAATATAAATAAAAAAATTATAAAAAAAATACATATAAAAAAATAAATTTACCTAAAAAAGCAAAAAAAAAAAAAAAAGGCTAGTGTCTGGTCCTTTTAGAAGGGCCTCTGCGCAAGCCAATTTTTCTAAATATATTTGGGGTGGATGACATGCCACTCACTCCAATGTTTTTTTGAAAAAGAAGTCAGAAAAAGCATCATTTGACTTTACCCATATTCTAGACACTGTGGTGGTTGGAAAATCAAAGCTAGATATTTTTTTGGTCAAAAAACTATTTTTCAATTTATTTTTGACCCACAATACTTAGAAAACGTCATAGGCACGTTAATAAATCCATTTATGGCCTTAAAAAAACCAAAAACAATATCTCAAAATCTGAAATCAACCTAAAGCAAAAAATCTTCTCAAGCTCAAATTTGTTGTTTTAAGCGCTTTCAAGGTAAAAAAAAAACTTAAGTTGAACTTATCTCATCAAATTGAATCATTTAACACAAAGATCAATCATTTTGGTGGCTAGAATCGGTTCCAATGATATTTTTCTCTCTCTACCTCCAGAATCTAGTGATCTCTCTCTCTCTCGCTCTTTCTCCTTTCTTAAATCATGAACTAAAAAATAAAAAAAATAAATTTATGTATCAAAATTAAATTGAAAGAATATTGAGGTACAAAATAGGTATAACATGTGAAGTTTGAAGACTAAAGTGAACTTTTTTTTTAGAACTTTGAAACTATCGCTCATATATAGTGCCTTTTCCACTTTGATATTGCTTATTCCAATTTTATCCCCAGTCAACAAATTTGACTCAATTATCCTTTAATCTAGTAAAAAAATGCAATTGCATAAAATATTAAGGACAAAAAAAAAATTGAATAGTAAGTTCACAGTAAAATGTGAGAGAGTGAATAATATATATACAATAAGAACACCACACCATTTGGTGTTTTCTATAACTAGATAGGGGCTCACGCTACACCGTGGTTGGATCTAAATTTTTTTTAGTGTAAAAAAAAATACTAAAGTGATATAAGTATTTCTAAAATAAAAATTTATTGACTCGATTATGTTTAATAAGTTTGACTAATTCAATAATACAAACAAAAAAAAAAAGCAAAGATGATAAATAAACTGGAAAAAAATTGACAATGTAAAAAAGGCTAGAAAAACCCGACTTCATCCCATCTAGGTTAACATGCAAAATCGTTGACTTGGTTGAAATACAGGGATAATCTCGTCGAAAACAAACTAAATAATACTATGAAGTTAAATTATCAAACAACTTAACGTTGAAAAGCGGAACTGAAAAAGAGAATAATTAAAAAAAACAATGAAAAAAAGGATAAGAGTCTCTGGTTAGCTTGCTAACCCCATAACCATAGACATAGGATTGGGGAAACCCCATATAAAGGAGATTCAAATACATAAAGTACAGAGACCAATTCTTAATAATTCAAATATTAAAAGATAAAATTAAAAACATAATTTTAAAAAAGAACCTAAAAAATAACAAAGTAAACTCGTGTTAATCTTCAAAAACTGTTACCTTAATAATGAGCCCGGAACTAACCTTATAGAAGACAAACCCTAAAAATTAATGAAGTAAAATTCCAAATTATCAAAATGCTAAGTGATAAATTGAGAAAAAAAATGCAATAAAAAAATAATAATTAAAAGAATTAAAAGAATGAGAAATAAATTTGATATAAAATAATTTGAAATCAAATGTTGCTTTAAAAAAAATATCAAGTAGGAAAATGATTAAAAATAAACAAGCATCAGTCAAAAATAATAGAAGAATGTGTCAATGTTGTAGGTGTGTTTCATTGTATTATGATTTTTTTTTAATTGAGAAACATAAAGCTGTTATTGACACTTAATGAAATAAATATAAAATATATGAATCGATAAACTAAAAAAAATTTTCTAATGTTAATTAAATGCTAAAATAAAAAATTAAATTTCCATAAAAGCAAAAGACAAATAAGTATTCAAATATTTAACCCCAATTTTTACTTTCAATTTATGTATTCTTTTTTTTTTTTATCTTAAATGTTATTTTTTTTATCACTAAGAATAAGTCACATCATGCAAATATAATTTATCTATATCAAATATAAAACAAAAGATTTTAAAACAAATTAGAATAATCAGTTTGAAATATTATATACATACAAAATAATTAAAAATTATTAATGTTATTTTAAAAAGTGAACTAAACAATTTAAACAAAGGCTAGGCCTGCGTGACTAACCCATTAAAAAAAGTCCAGGCATGTTGGCCTACAAGGGTAGGCTTGCACACTTGGTCTTTTAATTTTTTGTTGGCCAAAAAGGTGGATGAATATTGTTTTTGAAAAAAAATAAAGGCAGATAATGCATCATCTGCTTTCCAATTTCTAACCACCGAACATGTGATAAAAAATCAGGCTAGGTTTTTTTGACTGAAAAATGCTGGTTTCAACATATTTTCATTTAAAAACATCTAATAAACATCTTTATGATATCAATAAACCAATAAATCAACTCAAAACACCTTAAAATTTGCTTAAAAACATAAAATCAAACAAAGAAAATTTTCTCTCTCAATCTGATCTATTTTATCCAACAAAATGAAAGGAAAAAACATCATAATAAAAATTGTCTCATCGAGTGGCACCCATTGACACTAATAATGACCTTTTTTATGGTTGAAATGTGACCAACCAACAACTTTTTTTCTCCTTCATCGTTTTCCAATTACTTTTTATCTTTTCTTTCAAACTTAAGGCTTGTGTCAATTAGTATCAAAGATCAATAATTCAAAAGCAAGATTTAGAATTATCTCATCAATTAACAAAGATGAAGAAGAGAAAACTGAAGGAACATGAAGAGAGTGATCATGAATTTATAGCTAATTTTGAGAACATATTTCAAAGGTATGAGCATAATAGGTAGCTTCTTAATCGAGATGAATATCACGGAGATTTTGGTAATCCTATTTATATTGAGATAAATGTGGAATGATATTCTCTATTGGTTTATAATGTTTATTTTGATGATGTTTATGTTGATAATGGTATCATATACAATGACAATAATGATCGTGATGATATCGTTAACGGTATTCTTGTAGATAATTTAAAGGTTAAGTACAAATAAAACATGAAAGATGCTCGACGATTTAAGATATATTGATTCTTATTATTACAATTTTACTAATATCACAAAGATAGATGAATTCAAAGATTATGTGGAAACAACATATATTAATGAAACAAGTTTGAGGTTTGAACTTATTACTCTAGAAGCTAATGAAAACAAAATAATTTGTTAATTGTTGTTTCTTATACAAATTTTCAAATGAAGGTATTGAAGTTAATGTCTAAAATTGTATACACCCAAAGTGAAGAAAGAAAAGGGGTTGGAAAACCTTGATTAGACATCCACAAGATCGAAGCGAGAGTAATTTAAACTCGAGGACATTGGTTTTTCAACTCGAGGAGATTGATGCATGATGTTTTTAAGAAAAATATTTTTCCTTAATTATTTTTATTTTTTTCATATTTAGTTGAACAAATTAAATAATATGCTTAATAATTTTATTTTTCCTGGTTTTTTAAGACTTTTATTACTTTCCTTTATTTTTAGGTTTTCTAGTTTGTTTAAGTTGATTTTTTTAGTTTATTCAAGGAGTAGCAGAGTATTTGAAGATAAATATTCAATGGTAAAATTATGAATTAGATTTTTGTGCAACAACCTTAATTGGTTTCAATTCTTTTTTTTCTAACTTGTTGTCTTCTTGTTTGTATTGTTGTCTACATTAAGTGTTATTAATTCGGCTTGACCCAATGGATTAACATCGTGACCCACCAGTCTAAAACTTGATCCGAACTGAATTTCATGTCAAAATAAATAGACGTTGACCTAATCAAGGTCAAAACTAGAAAGAGATCCGATTTTAATTTTTTTTTAAAAAAACATTTTAACTTATTTTTTTTAAACTTAGATCAACCAATATTGACACACCTAATTTGTGATATGAGGGTTTGGATTAAGTCATGAACTTAATAACTATGTTAATGACATCACTTAAGTAATTTTACTTGTTAAATCCCTTATTAAAATCAACCAATGTCCAATTTCATTGCTTACTTTCTCAAGGTTATGGCTATGAACTAGATAAGGTTGCCCACGTGTTGTCATGGGCTATTTCTAGAAATGCGCGCTGCTTTTAATTGTAAGACAATTGAAAGGAAAAAAAACGCTTTCTAAACATGCAATCAATAGGTGGTAGCATTAAAAGGTATATGATTTGACTTTCAAGCAATAAATAAATAACATGTAAAAACTTTATTAAACTGTCTCGAATTTTATATAAGAATCAAATTGTAAAATGTAAAAGGACATCAATATAACATAGACATTGTTTAAGCAACTCAAAATAAAAAGTAGCATGATGAACAAAAAGAGTATGGAAGCCTAACTTTTGATTAAGAAGTGAAGTCCCAACCAGTGTTAGCAAGTAAAGAGTAACAAATGTTTGTCAACTACTTATTACTACAAGGACATGAATAACTTAGTTAAGTGTTTTCAAAAATATTTTATGTCCATATATGTGTCTAGACTAAGTGTATAAAATAAGTATGGTACATATCTCAAACACTCGTCTTAGAAGATAAATTTTTCCCTCAAGAGAAAGCAATCGAAGAGCACCTAAAGTCTTTAAACTTTCTTGGGCAAGTATTGACCAAATAGTTTCCTCCACCTGATTATACATACATATATATATATATATATATATACATATATATATATATATATATATATATATGAAAAAAAATCATCAATAATAAACAAAAATGAAATTGAGAAAAACAAGCGAAAAATAAAGATCAAGATATCTCACATCGTAACACAGGTAATTTACATGATCATGTTTAATAAATTCCTCAATCAAAATAAATTTATAATAAAAAAACAAATAAAATTTATAATAGAAACCGACACACATATAAAATTTATTGAACAATAATTATATATATATATATATATATATATATATATATATATAAAACAATGCAAGGTTGTACATAACACATAAAATTTATTAAACAATAATAAAAAAATGCAAGGCTGCACATATGAAAAATTTTATAAAAAAATAATTTAATCTATATAAAATTAAAAAAAAATCATAAATGAATCATACCTACCAAAACATAAACCATTTTTTTTTTTGAAAAAATATACACAAATAATGGATTATTAAAAAAAACTATATATATATATAACATGTCAAGTGCTTGTAGGTCTGGTAAGTCAGGCACTTGGGTCTGGCAAACATACCAAGCCCATGTTATTTTGAACTTGGCTAACTGCCACGTCCACGCTCTGTGAACTTGGTTGGCACCAAGTCCAGACACCTAGGGTTTGGTAACCATGCCGCACCAACGTTACTTGGGTTTGGCTAACATGGTTGACCCACATTTACTTGGATATGGCAGTCATGTCTAACCCCCATTACTTGGGTCTAGCAAGCATGCCAGATCCATGGTGGTTGGGGTCTTGCAAGCTTGCCACACCCAACCAACGTGGGTCTGGCCTTCATGCCAAGCCCAAGGAACTTGTGATTGGCATACTTATTAGACCCAAGTAACGAGAGTGAGGTATAGTTGACCTGCCAAACCCAACTAACATGGGTCAAGCCTATATGTCAAATGTCAAACCCAAGAAACGTGGATCTAATATGCTTACCAGACCCAACAAGGGTGAGTTTGGCCTGGTTGCCAGACCCTAGGAACATAGGTCTGGTATGCTTCCCAGACCCAACCAATATGGATCTGACATGCTTGTTAGACCCATGTTACTTGTCTAGCAACCACGCCTATTTAAGATTATGGTAGAGATTGTTTTTCAAAGTATTTTTTAATTGGAAATATATCAAAATAATTTTTTTTATTTTTGATATCATCATGTTAAAACGATCTAAAAATATAAAACAAAAATATTTTAAAACAAAAAAAAAATAAGTTTTTTTAAAACGTTATCTAGCTATACAAATAAATAGCTACTAAACATGTTTTTGTGGCTATGAAGACGAAGGCCTTATCCTTATACATGTAACACGTAAAACCAGATTCTCCCCTAAAAGCTTTGCTTCAATGCACAAACATCTTTAATATTTTTTTAAAACAATTATTTTATGCATTAATGAGTTTATTTGCAAGCTAATCTCACCCGATAAATCTAATGGTTGAAATTAAAAAAAAATCAATAAAATAACCCATCAATTCGAAAATAATTTTTTGTTCATTTTAATTTTAATAATGAATTATGAGGCATGACTTTACATCAAGCTTATTGGAGTGCACGCTCTATGTCCATACAATCTAGAAGAGCAGTAAAATCTTTCCATCATATGAAAATAATAATAGTAACAGGTCTGGCATGTTACTTGGGTCTGGCAACAATGTCAAACTCGCGTTTACTTGGATCTGACAAACATTCCTTTTAAGATAATATATAAATCTGTAAACGTTGTAACACAAAAAATTTCAAAAAATAGACAAACAATTGATAGCTTTAAAATGATTTGTCTTGTATAAGAGAAGCAATGTAAATGTAATGCATAATAGCATCAATGACATTGACCCACATACATGTTTGCAGTGGATCTACATTTCAAACACAATGCTAATCACAAAAATAAAGTCATTTCCAACAAAATAAAATTAAACTCTAAATATCTTTTAAGACTATGATGAAATACTAAATAAAAATGTTTGTGTTGGTATGAGCAATGATCAACATATCTGGACATGTCCCCCATCGAAGTTTAGAAAGCCAACGATCCTGCATTTTTTTTTCTTATTGCAAAAATCAAATAAACAAATAAATAAATAAGGGACTGAATATAATAACATGCTATGCTTGAGCCATGCTTGAGATTTTTTCTTTCTTCTATATAATGAAAGAAAAAGTTATGAAAAATAAATCGAAGACCGTTTAGATTTTTTTTTATAATGATAAGCAGAGCTTAATTACTAAGCTTGTAGTTAGAGTTTCTAAGCTTTTATCAAACTTTCAGTTTTTTCCTTCCCTCCATCTCCATCCATTAAACAAACCGAATTGATAACATTGAGCATGCATTCCTTAATCGTATCAACTACCTTGTTCTTTCATTTGGAATTATATTGTTTTTTATCTCATATTTCTCAAGTTTATAAACTCTAAGCATATAAAAAAAATATAGATAAAAATACATCAAATCTAACTACAAAATCTTGCAAATGAAATCATAACAAAAATATAAAAAATATATATAAAAAAGCATGTTTTAGTTTTGTAAAAATAAGGTTTAATATAATAAAATTATTCATAATACTACACTATATTCTTGTCGAAATCATAATTTTTTTTGTACTTAAACTTTCATTGTAAAGAGAACAAATATAATTGATTTTTTGTTTAGCGATTGTGGTAATTTTTAGATTTAATTTTTCTCAGTTGATTTAATATCAAAAACTGAAAGCTACAAAAAAGAGATAATATCTTTTGTTTGAAATTTAAAATGACTATATATAAACACGCTATCGACTTCACCATATCAGATATAGGTTTTTGGAAGTTTGTTTAAAGGACGGCTAGCTGCTACCAAATTGCTGTGCCTTTGCTAATAGCTTTTTCTCCTTTCATTTTCGATTTCATGAAGGTCACCTTAAGTCCCTGCAATTCTCTATAAATAATTTTCTGTAATTAAGTTGTTGCCTTCTTTCCTCTGATTATCAGTTTTATTTATTCTAATATATGTTGGCAATGTAGTTCATGTTATGATTTATGCAGGAATGATGTGTAGAAAGAAAATAGATGCCAAAGCTGACTCATCCAATGATGAACAGGAAAGAAAGGTATAGATTAATGGCTCAAACAGATTAGAATTGCTGTTGTTACCTTCTTTTTTAAAAAAACAATGAACATAAATGGAACATTTGCATGAGTCGCTGGTGATAAATTTCATGGCAAATGGCTATGCAGGAGTACATTATTTTCATGTCTTCCCATAATTTGACGTCTACCCTCAAAGATATATTACAGAAAGTCACTGGCAGGTTGATGAATGCCCTCTTTCACTCCCATGCAGTTGTAAGCATTTATTTTATGGTACTTAATAGGAATTATTGCTGAGCGATCGATGTCCTCTCCAGCACTGATTCCATAGGTTACTATAAAGTTAAGTTTTGTATCGCAAAGCTTACAGAGGAGGAAGTGAGAAAACTAGCAAGCACGTATGAAGTTTCCATTGTTACCACTAAGCTTCTAGACTACAATGACAATAGAAAAGTTGTTAGAGAATAATATAAATTATATTTTAAGATTTTATCTAATAGTTTAAGTTTTTGGATTGAGATGGTTATTTAACATGGTATCAAAGTCTTGATAACCAAGCAGTCACGGGTTCGAATCTCATCATCCTTATTTATTTGATAAAAAATCAAGCATAAAGAAACATGAGCCTGTGCAAGTTTCAAGCTCAAATAGCTTTCACTTGAGGAAATGTGTTAAAGAATAATATAAATCATATCTTGGAACCCTGATACAATCAATAAAAGCAGCACATGAAATTGTCTAAGGTTTTTTAAGAATAAGTCAGATGAGAATACATTTAACAGTTTAAGTTTTTGAGTTGAGATGGTTCTTTATTTATTTTTGAGTTGAGATGATTCAAACAAATTAGCTCTCAGAAATTACAAACAAATTTGGTGTCGTGATAAAATACAAACAAATTAGCTCTCAGAAATTAGAATCTCACCAATATCTGAAAACTCATGTGGACTCTCTCCAAATAATGAACAAGAATTTTATAAACTTAATCTGCCCTTTACTAATTAGAACAAGGCTTTAAATAACCAAATTATAAATAACTGAAAATTACAAATAACTAAAATTGACAATTAAGCAATTAACTGTCCATTATATAAAATAGTACCCAACTTCCATCATCTTTAATGAGCACAATAAAAAAAATAACAAAAACAGACGCAAATGATAATTAATAAGGGTAGTAGACAGTTATTGACAATTAAAGAAAATAACAAAACGGATGCTAATACTTATTATTTTAATGGCCATATAGTGAAGCAAAGGCAAAATACATGGGGGGTTTTCTTTTTAGAAAAGAAAGTTTCAAACTCGAGATCTCTTGGAAAATGCAAAATATAAATTCGACGTCTCATTGGCTAGATCCATTTCAATAGAGTCATGTTAGTTGGAAAAATGGGATTGAAAATTTAATTTAGGGATGTTGATTCGACACCATTTTGGTTACATTGCAACCGATTAAGCTGTGCCACCAACTAAATTGAAAATTATACATCACATACCATATCATGTGAAGACGATCACAAGTTGATGCTATTAAAAGGCAGCTCATGAGACATGCCAGGCGGCTTCAGCATTTATATTTATTTTCTGAAAGCCTAATGAGGAGTTTCTGAGTTATTGTGGGGTTATTCTTTATGAAACAATGGATATAGACCCAGTAGCTCCCAAGAAGATGATCTGCCAGCTAATTTTAGGAGGGATTTCAATATGAGTGTTTTACATTATTGCCCACAATTTATTTCGAAATAGCTTCTCTGTTAATGATATGAGGAAAAAAATCAAGAAAAGCTATTCCAAATATTATATATAAATAAAAATATATTACCATTAGACATGCTCACGGGTTCCATTGTGAAGTAAAAATGAATTGAGTCTTCACCCAGGAGTTCATCTCTCGAGTGATAGGTGCCTGCACTACCTAGAGGGTCGGCCCAAAATTTTCCCATCATATAAAATGGATGTTAATGCGATGCAGGTGTCTATAAAGAAGAAGAAAAAAACTGAGACTTCAGTCATTGTTTAATTTTTTACTTAAAATTAATTTTTTTATATTTATATTTTTGGATTATTGATGTTAAAAATAATTTTTAAAAAATAAAATAAAAACATTTTTTAATGTATTTTTAAAAGAAAAGCAACAACTAGCACGCTTTCAAACAAGCTCTTAATAAGCTCATATAATTTTGATAATATAAATAAAAAAATACAATAACAACAAAGAAATTGGCAAAAAATAGTGGCAAAGAAAAAAAGGTAAAAAAAATTAGTCCGAGCCCATTCGAGTTACCATGCCAAATATATGACATGGTCATGAATTGAGTTAACCTTGTCAATATTTTTTTCAAAAAAAACAATGAAACTCGATTATCAAATAATCCAATGTTGATGGGAGAATAAGAAGAAAATTATTTAAAAAACAATGAAAAAAAGATCTGATTCAACCCGGTTTAACCGATTGACCCGCAATCATGAGTATAGGATTGAGATAACTCTATAAAAAAAAGTAAAAATAAAGCGCAAAGACTAATTCCTAGTAAATTTAAAGGATGAGATTTTAAAAAAAAATTATAAAGAACCTAAAAAAAAACTGAAGTTAACCCATATTAATATTCAAAACCCATGAACCTAGCCATAAACCCGAAACTAACCCTATAGAAAAACCCTAAAAATAATGAAATAAAATTCTCAATAATAAAATAATGAGGGATGGATTTAGGAAAAAAAAAGCAACAAAAAAAAAAAGATCTAAAACAAAACAAATAGTAATAAAAAAAAGGGAACAAAACTTGATATAAAAATAAATTGAAATTAAATATTGAGGGATGAAATTGAAAACAAAATTCATTCAGAAAAAATAATAAAAAAATAACAATTAAAAGAATGAGGATGAGGATGAAAATAAAAATAAAAATAAAATAAAATGATAAAGAGTAATAAAAAATAAGAATCAAATTATATATATAAAATAAATAAATAAAAACTTTTGTATTTTACAAAGGAGAAGAGAGAGAAAAAAAGATAGGAAAAGAAAAAAGTTAATCAGAGCACATTGTCAGTTATCCACCAACATGCACCCCACCACCAACAAGCCCTTGACATGCAACTTCTAAAGCCACCGTAAAAGGTAGTGTTTGGCGGGCAGAGGAGCCTGCAAGTGCTGCTTGAAAGACATAATAAAATGATGAAAACACCATTATAAGCAAGTTAAAGGAAATAAAATACAAGGGTAGTTAGGTAATTATATTGTAAAAAAGAATGAAAAATAAAAAAAAACCCTTTGCCTCCAATTAATTTTTTTATTTAAAGGGTAAATTAGTCATTATGTTGTTCAACAAAAATATAAAGAAACCGACTTACCTCCATTTAATTTTGTTATGCCAATTTAAATAAAGTGAAATGATCATTTTATCCTTCAATTTTCTGTTCTTTGGCTTGCACCGTGAAGGATAAAAATATCATTATACTGTAACAATTCATAATACAATAATTCTTGCTCCACAATGAATCACCGAACACCTTTAGCTTTTTTTATAATTTCTTATAGCTAAAACCAATTATTAACTATTTTTTTGAATTAAAGTGTAATTAATTATTTTTTTAATAGCTTGTATATTAATTGATGCTATATTTTTTTAATTTTAAAAACATATTCATCACATTGATCTAATATATTCAGAAAATTAATTTCAAAACTTAAACAAGATAAAATTAATTTTTTTAACCATCCAATATATTTTTTAGGATTGCAATTATACATATAATATACATGGGAATTTATGATCTAAAATTAAAGAAATAAAAAAAAATTAGGGGATATTATGGAGGAGAATGAGATCATGTGCAACTTATAACTAGCTAAACAAAACCGAACCAAAATCAGTTCAAACCGACCAGTTTCAGTTTGGTTCGGTTCGGTTAATTGAAGGAAAAAACTGGAAAAAACCAGTTTAATTTTTTTGGCTTTTTTTGGGCTTTTTTGTGACTTTTGATGGGGTCATTTAAAAGCTTGTAATTGATATAAAAAACCTATATCTATTATTTAACTTTTCTTTACCAGAATTCATCTCAAATGACAGGAGAAATATCTTTTAATTTGCACCCAGTGGTTTTCTCAAACCAATCAACTCTAATCAAAATCCAAAATAAAATTATATAGGAAATAACATGAAAAATGATTAAGACCTTGAAAACAATGGGCTTACACCAATAAAACAATGCCTCTGATAAAATTTAAAAAATACAATCTGCAGGAGTCTCTTGAAATTGAAATAAAACACATCAACTGTTTGTGTCCCAGTACCAACAAAAACAAAAGAAAAGGAAAGATGCTGCTATTTTAGTATTATTGTTAACCATATGCCTTTAACATTTTATTGCTTATATTTTCTCAGAAACAAAGTGAGAAGAAACTGTGGAGAAAAAAACCAACTCTTAAGGCGCGTAAGCATGGACATTAAAACTGCATTTAGCTCTCTTGAATAGTTCACCTGAAAAGTTTAACAAAATAGGTTAATATAAACTGATAAAAACTAAAGGAAGAAAAAAAAAGAAGAAAAACCAATTTAGAAAAGAGAATATGAAGCATCAAATTTCTCATCCAACTTGGAGAGACAAAGAACTTGAATGAGCGACTACTAGTTTTGATATAGAGACAGAAAGATCGGGAGATGAAGATTTGATTGAGAGATTGAACAAGAGGGAGTGGGGGGGGCTGGGTTTGCTAGAGTTAGAAGAAGAAACTAAAAAGTAGATCTGTAGATAAGAGAGATGAAGATTTGATCGAGAGATTGAACAAGAGGGAAAGGGCGGTGACTGGGTTTGCTAGGGTTAGAAGAAGAAACTAAAAAGTAGATCTGTAGATGAGAGAAATGAAGATTTGATCGAGAGATTAAACAAGAGAGGGGGGCAGCGATTGAGTTTGTTATTGTTAGGGTTAGAAAAAGAAACTAAAAAATAGATTTGTAAATGGGAGAGAATAGAGATGAAGATTTGATTGAGAGATTGAACAAAAGGGAGTGTGGGGGGAAGAGGGGCGGTTGGGTTTGCTAGGTTAGAAGAAGAGACTAAAAAGTAGATCTGTAGATGGGTTTGGAAGTATAACACCTCATCCCACTAGCAAGATATTGTCCGCTTTGGCTCACAGGCCTTACAGATTTGTTCTTCCCAGATACACATGGCCCTAAAACATGTCTTAATAGTCAAGGTGAGCATGCTCATATAAGGTCATCCCCCAACTCCTCACCCGCCGATGTGGGATATTACAATCCACCCCCTTTAAGGAGCCCGACGACCCCGTAGACACCATCGGACAGCTAGTGAGCCAGGCTCTGATACCAAATGTAACACCCCACCCCACTAATAAGATATTGTTCGTTTTGGCCCACGAGCCTTACAGATTTGTTCTTGGCAGCCACGTATGGTCCCAAAATGCGTCTTACTAATCAAGATGAGCATGCTCATATAAGGCCCTCACTCAAGTCCTCACTCGCCGATGTAGGATATTACAGGAAGTTATTTATAGTACCAGTTTTTTTTATTTGAACCAGTTCGATTCAGTTTCAGCCTTTTAAAATCGAAACTCAACTGAACCAAATTGTTTTTTAATTTTTCTAACCAGTTTAATCAAGTTTTTTCACGGTTCGGTTTTTTTGGTTATTTTTTTTCCGGTTATCTCGGTTTAATCAGTTTTTTGGTTTTTTTTTCTCACCCTTAATTAGAGGTAGTATAGTCTTTTTATAGGGATTCATTAGGCATTACCATATTCATGAGGGATAAATAGGTTTTTTTTTTGTATTTTTTATGAATAGTAAAATGTCTACAATACCTTTATTCTCAATTTTGTTTTAAAAAAACTGATTTCATGGGTGTTTTTGTATTTTCAATTTTTTAAAATACAATAAAATGATATAAATATCCTTAAAAGTTGAGTTTTCTTTGGCTTGCATTCAGTGGCATTTTATTTTTAGGTTGGCTTAGGAGAAATTTTATAATCTAATTAACATAAACAATATTTAAAAAAAGTGGTTGACATGTTGGTGGCCTTAATGCTATTCAGGTGGTGCGTGCTTGGTTATTCGTTTACTAAACATTGTTTTTCATGACAACATTTGAATTGTTTTAGCGTCCTCTCTGCTATGAGGTGACACATGTGGCTAACAACCATTCGGTTTGACACTAATGCTGTTTTTTTTCTTTATTATTATTTTTATTTGGAATAATTTTGATTTTTTTAAAAAATTTCATAATTTTTCTTTTGATTACTATTTTTTTGAATTGATATAAATTTTTAAATTAATTTTTTTTGTTACAATTTCACCATCCTTAAGTTTTTTCCTATCATACTTGATTCCTATTCTTTTTAATTTTTTTTTTTACTTTGGCTATATATCTTTTAAAAATTGATTTGTTTTGGTTAATCTTTCAGCATTAAATTGTTTGGAATTGAGTTTTATAGGATTTCACGAGTTGTAAATTTTAGAGATGAACTCAAGTTTAAGAGGTTAACCTGAGTTTGCATAATTTTTTTTTAAACTCATGTTTTTTTTTTCATTTTTATCCTTTAGCATTTATTTTATTGGAGATTGAGCCCTATTAATTTCTTTTTATGGTTTTTTTGTTGATTTTAAAAATAACCCAGATTATCTAAAGTCTTTTTATTTATTGTTATTTTTTTAATTTAGCTTTTTTTTAGAGATATCTTGTTTTTTAATTAAATTAAGTTAATTGATTAAGTGTTTGTTTGATATTGTGGTAGTGGTTGTTTTTTAAAGTGTTTTTCGCTTATAAATACATAAAAACAATGTTTTTTTTTAAATTATTCTTGACATTAACATATCAAAAAAATATTGAAAAACTAAAAAAATAATTAATTTGAAGCAAAGAAAAAAAATTAAATTTTTAAAAAACATTTTTGAAACGTAAAAACAAATAGGCTCTATGTAAGCGTGAAATGCTCACTTCATGATATTTAAAAAAAATAAAAAATACTTTTATCGGACAGACATCGTTCTATTGGCATGAACAATTATTTGATTAAATAAAATATTTATTCAAAGAAATAAAATAATTTAACACCACTTGATTCTTGTCCAACAAGTTGAAATATTTTGAATTATATCTATTTTTTAGTTTTTTAAATTTAAATTTAAATTTTATTTATTACTAATATTTTTTATATATTTATTGGCATGAATTATCAAGTTATTGAATTAGATGTATGTATAAATTTTTTAATTTTTTATTAAAAACTTTTTTTTATGACAAAAGAAACACATTAAAAAAATCTATATATTTATTTTTTTAACTGAAAAACAAAATTATTCGAACCCGTGGCCGTGACCGGTAAAATAGCTAGGTTGACGTACTTTTGCTTTGATTGTAGCATGATGCTGGGGGACATAGAAACATCATCCATGACATCACTGTTGCCAGCTGTACAAAATTGGTCTCACCGACAGCACTTAATTTTGTCACTCGTGAATTCAACATTGACAGATGTATATAGTTAAGGTGATGTTTTCTGGCAGCAGTTATTTTTAAAATGTATTTATTTAAAAATATATTAAAAGATATATTTTTTATTTTTTTATATTAATATATTAAAATAACATAAAAATAAAATAATTTTAAACAATTATTTTAAAAGTTTGTGCAGTTTAGCAGCACTCAAGATGTACAGAGTGTATGAAAACGGAAGCCAACCCTGTTTTTAAAAAAAATAATTTTTTTTTGTTAAAATTTAATTTTTTTATATTTTGAATCGTTTAGATAATTAATTTTTAATATATTTTAATATTTTGTTAAAATTATTTCAATATATTTTCAAGTAAAAATACTTTTAAAATACATATGCACCAGTATAATAAAACACACATTAAAATTCTAATTACAATCCATTCATATTCTATTTAAAAATTTAAAATTTTAGCTAGTCTACTTCATGCATGAAAGCATTAAATACCTACAAAGTAAAACCACGACTGCATATTTGTTTAAAAATATGGTAAAAAGTGCATTTTAAAATAATTTTTATTTTAAAATAATATATTTTTTAAAATTTATTTTTAATTTGAATTTATTTAAAAAAAATACCAAAAAAAACTTTTAAACAAAAAAATTCAAATCTTAGAACTAATAATTTAACGTCCCTGCAAACACCGCTGGCAACAATTTTCAAAACCGTACTCACTCTCTCAAAAAATTCAAAATTCCACAGTGGCGCAACCGCAATTACACCAACATGAGAATGGCATTTTTGGAATACCAAGCTATAAATACAAAAATAAAAATCCACTCGACGTCCATCTTTCTCTCTCCAACACACATTCACTGTATCGTGTCTGGCGGGTTTCACAGTTAAAAGCAGACAAAAGAAAATAAGGTACTGGTTCCCTCTGTCTCTCTCTTTGGATCCTCAAATCTAGGGTTCCTTTTGATCTGCTAACATCTTCATGTAACTATTTACTTTAATCAAGCTTCCACTCCTTCATTTCAGCTTCTAAACCAAGCTTGCTTCTCTGGTCTCTATTTTTTATTTTTTAAGGGTAAAAATTGAAGCTTTTGACTTAATCTGTGTTTTTAGTTTTTTCTTTGGGTTCCTTGGTTGGTTTTAAAAGTGGGTTTTAGGTTTGTTAAGTAAAGTTGTTTGCTTTTCGTGTTTTTTTGTTTGGTAATTTAATTGATAATGGTCTTGTTTTAGGGTAAAAATTCAAGCTTTTAGTTAGCTTGTGTTCATATTTTTTTTCACTTCTTTTGACTGGATTCTTGGATTGAATGTGGGTTTTGGGTTTTGATTTTGGTTGGTTAAAGTTGTTTTATTTTTAATTTTTTTAAAAGGTAATTTAGTTAATGTTATGGCTAGATTTGGGGCGTGGTATTGGTTATGTATGAGCTAGTTACTGGTTTTAAAGACTTGAATTAAGGGTTTGGCCTGGACTTCTTGTATTTATTTCCTTTTTTGGGCTAAAGTGCTGTTTGGTTTTGAGAAATGTTGCGGAAAAAGGAAACTTTGTTGTATTTGCTTGTTGGTTGTTATGACTTGTTTTATTTGTTCTTTTTCTGGGTCAATGTGGTTTTGGTTTTTTTGATGTGCTGTGTTGTTAGAGTTTTTGCCCTGAGATAGTTGAAAATAATTCATTGAGATAGTCACAAAATCTAAGCGATTTTTAGTTTGTTCTGTTATAAAGTTGGTTGTCTGCTTTTCCATAGCATAGAAGTGATGGGAATTAAATGATTGTGCTTGGTTCTGTTAACAGATACTAGGAATTGAATACCCAGTTGGAATTGTTTAGAATGTTTGTCTGGAATTGCTTTTTTAGAGAAGTGGTTTCTAATCATTTTTCTCAAAAATAACCATTTTACCGGGAATGAAGAAAAGAGGCATGTTCTTTTTTAAGAATTCGTTCACAAAACAATGATTGAAATGAGTTAATTGCAAGTTTTTCACTTAAGTACTGTGGGTTTTGCTTGATAAATACTGCTGGCAACCATTTTTTCTTCATTATCTGGATTAAAAAAGATGAGTTTTTCATTTGGGAGGGGTGGGGGTTTAAAAGATGTGAAATACTGCTGGCAACCATTTTTTCTTCATTATCTGGATTAAAAAAGATGAGTTTTTCATTTGGGAGGGGTGGGGGTTTAAAAGATGTGCTTCTTTAGAAGTAATACTGGTGGCAGTTATTACTTCTTTCAATAAATGTTATACATGGTTACCTCACAGACTTCTCTTTAGTGTTGGAATTTATCGTAGTCAACTTTGAAATAGAACATGTGCAGAATCAATGGGGTTGGTTTATCCTGTCACACTGGGCTTTGTGAGTTGATAGGATTGCTTGCTGATGCTCTTCACTTAAATTTAATACTGGTTTGTTTCGTGCCGCAATGGCTTTATTTTATACACTTGGACTTTGATCTAATTCTGTTACCTTTTCCTCTGATCCAGCTTTCTCCTCCTTATATTTCCATATATACTTTCTAACAAGTATGTAGCTTGTGTGACATCTCATCAGGATTTGCAAGATGGAAAGCCTGCGCAGCTTCTGGCAACTGGGTGATGAGCTTCGAGGACAATCAAAAGTCTCAGAGGATCATAAGTGGTTGGTGGCTGCGTCTAAATTGGCTGAGCAAACTCAGGCAAAGGGTGAGCGTATGAATAACCTGGACCTTTCAAAGGGCCTTCCAGAAATGCGGCCAAGGGATAAGCTTGGGTTCCAAGAAAATAAATTTGAAAGTTTCAATTTCAACATGATGAACTTGGATTCCAAGATGACAGAAAATGTGAACAAAAGTTCCTTAAGGAACAGTGCTTACAACATGAATGCAGTGTACCGGAAAAACAACATGAACAGCATTGGAGATCTGACTGGTAGCAAGTACAGTGGCAACAGCCTTATTAGCAAAGAGGCCAGTAACCACAGCAATATTAATATTAACAACGACAACAACAATGCAGTTGACAAAAGGTTTAAGACCTTGCCTGCCACAGAGATGCTCCCAAGGAATGAGGTGCTTGGAGGATACATCTTTGTCTGTAACAATGACACCATGCAGGAAGATTTGAAGCGTCAGCTTTTTGGTAATTTCTTACACCCCCCCCCCCCCCCGGGGTTTTCTTGCTAGTTTTCCCTTGATGCTTTAAGTAACTTAAAATTGTTTGATGGCCACAATTCATGCAATATCTTTTCTTATATTGGGAAGTATGAATGCAAATTTTCCTCTAGGTCAAAAGATTGAAATGGAAAACCATTATATATGTCACAAGTCTTCACTAGGAGAGTTTTTTTTTTGTTCAAGTCTGACAATGGGATTCCAATCGATGATCATTAAAAAAATGACTGTTTTCAAGCTCTAAAGCTTTCTATTCAACTCTATGAATACTAGTGTCCATATCATCTTGAGGTATGTCATTTTTAACAATATTAACAAAGTCTTACCTAATGGTTGTTGCACATTGATAGGTTTACCACCAAGATATAGGGATTCTGTCCGGGCAATAACACCCGGCTTACCTCTCTTCCTCTATAATTACACCACTCACCAGCTGCATGGCATTTTTGAGGTATGTTCTCATACTTTTATCCATTTAATTTGCTATGGTTTTCTCTATGATGCTTTACACTATCAAGAGTGTTCCAAGTCTGATCTGGGTGTTCCTTTTTGCCTTGCCTGTTTGTTTGATAGCCTCTTTGAATCCAGTATTAGTCATCTCTGCATTTATTGCGGTGAAATGGCCAAAGTGTGCTGCACTGATTATTTTACTAATACCGAGAACTTATGTTTCCCAAATTGGTCGTATACAGGCAGCAAGTTTTGGGGGATCCAACATTGACCCAACTGCGTGGGAAGACAAAAAGTGTAAAGGAGAGTCGAGGTTTCCTGCCCAGGTAAAAATTGGATTCCTGATATGGATTTTGAATAACTTAGTTGATTTATCTGGAATCCTCTTTGTTTCATTTCCTTTTTCTTTTATTTAATTTCCTTTTGGGTGATTAATAAATAGGTGAGGACCCGAATTAGAAAACTCTACAAGGCATTGGATGAAGATGCTTTTAGGCCAGTTTTGCATCATTATGACGGTCCCAAATTTCGCCTTGAGCTCTCAGTTCCTGAGGTATGATCAACAGTTAAAACTTTGCTGTCTTTGTCCTCTAACCTCTGCTTGAATGTTTCTTTTGACACAAATTGATTTCAGTTCTCCAATGCTCATGAATTCTATTATGATGTTTTGCAGACTCTGGATCTATTAGACCTTTGTGAACAAGCAGGCTCTCCGGCTTAAGCAAACTTCCATAATATGGAACTGATGTTAGGCTTTGTGGTGAATGTCAGCTTCTGCTTTTCACAGATTTCCCATAGAGCGCAAGCTTGGGGGTTGAAGTCTGGCTGGGTGAAATCTTCTCGGGAAAGGCATGGATGACATGTGAACCTGCTGAATAAATACATTTGTCTTGTGAAGATGGTTGTTTAGCATGGGCGTTGTGTTTATTATTACTATAACACTATAGACAGACTTGAAGTTGTAAAAGAGAACGATAGCTTTTATTGTAATGGTAAAACAGAAGGAGACAACCTTGATGGGTCTTCATTTTCTGTATGTAAACCGAGTGTATGACAGTTGCCTTGTGTGTTGTCCAGCATCTATGTGGAGTTCTTATAAACTTATTAGATGTTCGAATCCTCCTATAGGTCTTTGTTACTCCTTGGCAAATGCAGAATATAACTGAACCACCTTACATATAAATTTTTCACGCCCTGCTATGTGGTGTTATGTTGATGGTGGGTGTCATGGTGTGAGATAAAAGTGTAGTCCTAGAGTCTCAAGAGTAAAAACGTAACTTGTCTGGCCATCGGCTCTTAGTTGCAGCATGAGGGTGCCTGCTGCAGTTGACCTCCGGAATTTTAAGCTTTCTTTTTAGATTATCATGGGTATCCGATCTCGACTCCACGAGTCATGATACTGAACGGGTCTGGGTTGGTGACATGATAGAAAAACTTAGAATTGAATTAGGCACATATCCAACTCCAGATATTGAATTCCAAATCTTCCTAGCCAAATAGTTTCATTTTGAAAATGGCAGCACAGTATGGCACACAAAAATAACAGAATAGTCGACGTGCAAATATTTATATTGTCAAACATCACAACTACAGAGTAATCTTCGGATCCTATGGTTAAAAGCTATAAGATGATGAGCCTTCATTCAAGCCTGAAGCACAAATTGATATCCCATTCCCTTCGTTTTGCAAAATGCATAGTAAATCTTAGCTGCCTCCACTTTTCAAGAGACCTCGACAAAACAATGATAAACAAAGCTTCCATCCCATTCATCAACTTCAGCTTTCCTACTACTACATAATTTAGGAAATTGGACTGGCGTATCAAACAGCGGCCTGAACGAGAAAAGAACGGATTCTTTGCAGCAGCTCAGCCTTTACAGAATCAGGAATTGAGACTGCAGGTATAAAGGAACAAAATTTTCAGACTTGATAAAGAAGATATAAACCAAGAGGTAAAAAAGAAATTGATAAAGATGATATAAACCAAGAGGTAAAAAAGAAAAATGAACTAAAACTGTGAAATTCCTAACTGAACTGGGAAAAACAATTCATCAGCACAAAATGTAAGGTGCATTGAACCATAATGAACATGTAGACATGAAAATCAAGTCAAGGCAATCGAATTCCTTTTCAAATTCCAAGCAGTTGCCAAAATTTACATCTGAACTCCAGTAACTATCAGATGAACAAATAAATTATCCAGAGCAGACAACAGAAGATAAACTTCAGAAACAGAAGATCCCACCTCTGCCCTTGGGTGTAATTACATGTACAAGGTCATCCACAGTAACATTGTTCCTTCCTTTCTTCTTTATAAATGCCCTACAACACAATGACATCGAGAGAGATTTAGAATGGAGAAAATGATGCCAAACAATATTGCAAGGAAAAGAGGCCAAACTGTCCATTAATATGGCAAGAAAATGGGCCAGGAAAAAAATTGCGGCTGCCAAAAAGTCTAAACAGGCCTAAAAAGTAAGGATTCTAATACAATCTCGTACAGCTAAAGAAAGCATATCTTTCATAATCCCTTCTCTTGTCATGCACTTCCAAAATTCATGGAGGGAGGCGTGTGAGCACAAATTTCCTGAAACAGAGCTCCATTCAATCAACCAAAAACTAGCTGCATCACTATCCAAAGCATTTCCTTGAGGAAGTTTCCATAGTTCAGGAACATAAATCCTAGCGCTCTAGAAACATCAGAAGTGGCTGGCTCAGCCTTTTACTCATCCAATTCCAACTTTCATATTAGCAAGCCTCAGACAATTACAAGTTACAACAAACCATAGAACCTTAGAAGGAGATGGGAGAACCTCTAGTACACACTCTGGATCGGCTCCATCATAACTTGGTGAACATGATCTTCCATTGCATCTTATGATTCTTCCACATAGAAGCCCTCATAAAACACCAGGACTTGGACCACATTATTCATAGAAATATTACTAACTGGATTGGATGTCATGAATGCAGTATATTCATCTACCCAAGAACACCAGAGTTTGGAGAATAGGATCCTCCTCATCAAACTGGTGGGTAATGGTGATACCATCTCAGTTTTTTTCCATTAAAAAAAATAAAAGAAAAAAGAAACTCCTTGTTTCACCAAAAGTCACTCTTCAAAATTGCTATATTCTGTAGCTGACAAGTGATTTGCCAAAAGTCACTCTTCCCTATGTGGAATCGATCCCCGTGCTTGTCATGTCAAATATGAACACAATCGCAAGCTTTCTTTACAAGTCCTAACAAGAAGGATTGAGTTCTAGATTTGGACACAAGAAGAAGAATAAACGGCTCATCTGTCCCTCAAAGGATTTATTAGAATGAAAAGCAGTGTCATTGCATTCATTTTCATTGTATTTCTCCTAGTTTTTCAAAAGCTGATATTGCTGTTTTCCCACAAGAAATCCCTACTCAATTCTTCACATGAAATATATATATATATATATATATATATATATATTAAAAAAAAAACAAAAAGACAGCAATAAAAGAAAAACCCTTATAAAGGCTGCCAAATGTTCTTCACATGAAATACTATAAACCAACAAAAAGAAGAGGCAGAAGACGCAGATAATTACAACACAAAAAAAAAAGCAATGAAATTAAAAGAAGAGAGAGCAGTGAAAACCTGCAAAGAGCTTTCATTTCATCTTTCCATCCACACTCAATAAGCCTTTCTCTTAAAAGCTCCGTTAATCTTTCCTTCTCTCCACTCTCGATTAACTAACACAACCAATCAAATTAATCAACAAATTAAACCCACGCCATCATCATAAGAAATAAATAAAAAACAAAACCCCATTCAGAAAAAAATAAAAAAAGAACCTTAATATTAATTGTTTCATGAAGGGTCGGTTGTTTCTCCTCCTCCTCCGCTGTATCATCTGGTGTTGGTGGCCGATTCACCGAATTCCTCCTTTAACAACAAAAACTTAAATATTTAGTGAAATTCTTTGTTTTTGTTAAGTACTAATTTAGAGCGGTTTTAGCTTAGATTAAAGACTAAAAGGGAAATAACTAACATTGATTGAGAGCTGATGATAAAATCGAATAATCTTAAAGCAAACTGAGAAACAAGTTCGAGAGTTTTGTCTTGGAGATGAGAAGAAAAAAGGTTCTCAGATTTATGTAGTCCTAACCCGACGTCGTTCCTATATATAGTTCTTGTAATTGTTTTTTTTGGTGATAATTACAAAAACACTCCTAGTCATTCTCTCTCTCTCTCTCTTCTTTTTCTTTTTCTTTTTCTTTTTCTTTTTAATTTATAGCTTATATTTTATTGTTTATAAATTATATATAAAACTAGATTGTATACCCGCATGTTGCCACATATTTATGAAACAAATATATTAATGATGTTATAATAGTGAAAATATTCTATAGTTATTTTTTAATATTGGCAATAATTTTTTTTTAAATGTATTAATTATTTTATTAATAATATTAATTATAATAAAAATAATAATATTTATAATACAAATAATAATATTAAGAAACTTAAGATTATAGAATCTTGGGTCCTGACGTAGGACCCAAGAAAATTAGATCCTGATAAAGAATCAAATTCTTATGGGTTCGGACGGTGAACCAATTAGCCTTGGGTCCTTTGTAGGACCCAAAAGAATTAGATCCTGACGCGGGACTTATGAGATTTGGATCCTCCTTTAGATTTAATAATCTTGAATCCTGACGTAGGATCCAATAGCCCAAGAGAATTGGATCCCGAAAGTCGAATCAAATAGAATTGAGTCCTGATGTAGGACACATGAGAATTGAGTCCATACGTTGGATCCATTACCCTTGGATCAATTGCTGGACCCAAGAGAATTAGATCCTACCACATGACCTATGAGAATTAGGTTCCTCGTAGGACCCATGACAGCCCTAGCATCAGGTGTCTGTTGCCCGAGGTCTGCAACCCCATCATGTCCCACCAAAAATTACATTGATTGTTTTCTCTTAAATCATTTTTTTAATGTTAAATACATCCCAATGAAAAGATAATCTCACTCTTCTCTGCAGTCTTTACAACTCTACGTGACAAGAGCAGCTCTGCCAGTACACTGTTCCAATCCACAGTGTTAAAAAATTTAAATTGTTAACAAAACTCTAATTATATTTTAATTAATAATTAAAAAAATATTATATAAAATATTATAATTTTATCATCAAAACAAAAAAGATTAGCAATTTGTTGGAACTAAGATTCGGCACAAGGATAATGACTTCTGTTATTTTTCATTTTCTTCGGGTGTGAAGATCTGCATCTTTTTTATTTTTTATTTTTATCAATCTTGAAGATTTGCTTGAACTACGTCATCGAAGGTCTTTTCTACACCACGCAATACATTAGAGAATTTCTTCAGACCACTTCAGGTCTATTGAAGAAATCGAAAGGACAATGGCTGCAAAAAGAATTGCAGAAGCTAGCATGATTCCTTTTTCCTTGCTCCTCTTCTGCCAAGATACCAAGAAACCGCCATACAATTGGCCACAGAAAGCAGATTGGCTATGCTATCTTTCAAATTCAAATTTCTATAACCAGCAGCTAGGCCAGTTAAGAATTCACTTCCTCCTTTGCTTTGTCAAATTTTGCCCATAAGACAACCAAGATTTCTCGTGCAAAACCAGAAAATCTTGAACAGACCATGTTGTTTTGACATGATACTAAATTGTGTCTCTTCCAGACTTCTTTTATATATATATATATATATAAAATTCAATCAACCAGGGCATATTGCTTCATCCCCGGCTTCTTTCTTAAGCCAAATCCCCTTCCGACTCCCGCTCCACCATTACCTCCTTAGCCAAACTAGCCGAAAACGAAGCCAACAAAGCCATCTCTCAACCCCAAGATGCTGCTTCTCACATTTTAAAAGGGTCATCTCTTGATCTACAAGGGTACAGGACATCAGCTTTGGAATCGACAAATGTGGCTTTGTCATCGCTGGAAAAAAGTCCCAGATCTATTTTAGGCAAAAATCTTGTGAATTTTTTGTTGAAATTTCAAAGATCTCATCCTCAACTATTCAGATGAGGAGTTTTACTAGTAGACAAATAATTATTTTATCAGTGTTGAATTTGTCTGCAATTTCTATCTTTTAATTGAAACAAGGAAGAGATAAAGCAAGAAAAAGGAAGAGATAAATGGAAGAGATAGAGTGTATCGATTAATTGTTTAAAAATATATTAAAATATTTTTTTATTTTTTAAAAATTATTTTGACATTACTCCATCACAACAATTTAAAAAAATAAAAAAATTAATTAAAAAATCAAAATTTAGAAAAAAAACTGATTGGAATGCAATTCCAAAATCAACCCTAAAAAAGAAAGTTGAAATGTGGTTTGTGTGCTTGGGAAGGCGACCTAATTGGCAAAGATTTGTTTTAAAAAAAATTATTTTTTTATATTTTTAAATAATTTTAATATACTAATATTAAAAATAAATTTAAAAAAAATAAAATAAAAATATTATTTTAGTATATTTATGAGTTGAAAATACTTTAAAAAGTAACAACTATTACAATATTAAACATTACCTATGTTATATTTGAGGAGAGTAGATTTATCTTTTTATATTATTTTAAATTTTGAGTTGATAATGTAAATTTTATTTTTTAAAAAATAAGAAAAAATTTAAATAATACTAAATTATAAAGTACTTGTACTTTTATATTTATTAAACACATTATTTTTGTGTAGTGAAAAATAAATACAAGAGTGATTTGAATAGATGAAAAACAAGAGTATTAATGTGGAAGGATCATGTTTATTTAGGAAGTGTTGGAAATAAAGATAACAATTATTTTTAAAGTATTTTTTTAATTTGAAAATATATTAAAATAATATATATTTTTATTTTTTAAAATTTATTTTTAATATCAGCACATCAAAACAATTTAAAAACATTAAAAAATTAATATAAAATATAAAATAATAATTTTTAAAAAAATCCAGTTAAAACGCCCCCGAACACCCACTTATAGAAGAATTAGTTTATCTTCTTCTTAAACTCAACATGAAACTTTGGTTTCATTTAAATCTTTTATGAAACATATAGAAAATTTTCAACTACAGGGGAAAAAAATAACATTTAACTTATACTATTTATGACAGCTCCTTTTGTTTTAATGCATTCAAAACGGTGGAGTGAAATTTAAATAATTTCTTGATATTAAATTGACATTTGATCTTATAAAATTAAGTTTGAAGTTTCTTTTTTAAAAATAAATTGAGGGATTGAGGACAAAAAAATAACATAAAGGATGAACAAAGTACCTTTTCCACTATTGACGCTCTAAAGTTCAATTGTTTTTTAAATTTTTTCTTGTTTTTTTAAGGTTAATATATTTTAGTTATAAATTTTATTTTTATTACATTTTAATCTTTAATAATTTAGAAAATAGAAAGAAAGTAAAGTGAAAAAAAAAGCCCTATTATTATATATATAAAAAAAACAATTGGCTCTTAAGGCTTGGTTTGCTAGGTAGGTGCATGGGTAAAAATGTTTAAAGAGTGGCGCACCTTCCAAGTTCCATGACACATGCCCTATCACTTTTTTATATTTATTTATTTTTATTTTATAATAAAATATTTTTTTTAATTAAGATTACTACAATGGGATTTATTAATAAACCAATTATGCCTTGCTTTTCAAAGAAGATTTGAGGTTTTTATGGTAACATTGTCAATTACATTATAATTGTTTTTATATAAATATATTATGCATATTTTATTAAAATAATTGTTCATGAATATTAAATGAAAATAATTTTTTATATATTTTTTCACTTGATTTTTTATATAATTTTCTAAATTAGTTATTAATTTATTTTTTACATTACTAGTCAGAAATATTATGAAATGGTTTTTTTTATTGGTATTTCCTTTTCATATAATACTAAGTTTTTATTTAAAAAATTATTATTTCAATAAAAAAAATATTTTCACCGGGAAAAAACTTGAATAAGGAAGAAGGGTTTTGGGTAAAGAAATATATATTTTTTTATTTAAATAATGTTTATTTTGATTGTGTTATATTTTCATTAAAAAATCATTCTACTTATATAAAAACAAAATGCATCTTTTTGTCAAAACAAAAAATACTTTGATGAAAAAATAAATTTTGAGTGAAAAAAAAATAAATTTTTTCTCTATGATTTAAATTATTTTAATTCTTAAAAATATTTACTATGACTATCACACAATTAAATAAAAATAAGTTTTGAAAATTGCCACGTGGCAGCACGCGTGTACATGACTAGTTTTCTAACACGCATTTAAAACACTGAAAACATCATCAAATATACTAAACTATTCGGGAAAAGAAACCCTGCATTGTGCACTGTTCCTCCTGACCCAGATGCACTTTCATTTTATATAAACCCTCAGCCCAAAAATAAGTAAATCGATAGTAAATAAGGTAATCTTCAAAAACTTAAATGGTAGATTAAAAGGGAATATTATCATAATGTGGTGTAAAAATCCATAATAATCAAATTAAATTTTAAATGAAATAAAATAATAAAATCAGTACATTAAATGGTAATCAATGATAAATCATGTAAATTTCTTGTTCGAGTAAAATAATAATTTTAAAAAAATATTTTTTTATAAATTAAGTTGAGAATGGTTAGAAAATAATAATAATAATAATGGAATGAAATTTTGAATAAAGTAATGTATGGTTTTAGATGCAAATAACGTTTACTTATCGATATAAGCCTGGTGTATATTTGTGTTATTTCAACTGAAAATGATGAAAACTTTAAGGATGTTTTTTTTATTATGATTATGGATGAGAGTCTCCAATGAATTATTTTGAAAATCATGATGAATCAAATAATGAAACAATAAGCAAATTTGGATATTTCACAAAAAAAGTTTATCTACTGTCAAGTTTTATGATATCAAGTATAACTCTCAATCAAACCATTGAATCGAGCTAAAATTTTACGAGAAGTCTCTTGATATATTTTTCTAATATTGGTTAAAATTTCAAATCAATTGAAGTTAGAAAAGACCATACAAAATTATCACTAACCAAAAACAAAATACAGAAAATAGCTTGTGGCCAATAAGTAAAGGTAAAACTATAATTAGCTTGAAAATTCCAGCTCCTTCTCCTCTTAAAAACGCCAGGAGCCTTGAACAAAGAGCAAAACTCTCTTTTTTCCTGTTTTCTCTAAATTTTTCATTAATCTTCTCTAGAGTCAGGATTCTTAAAGTGTGTTAAGGGTTGATTAAGAGGAATAAATACATAAACGTAGTATTTAGAGGGACTTTTAGTGAGGGAAATGGTGTTTCTAGTTTTGGCTTGGTTTTCTCGGTTCTAGCTCGATTTTTTCCGGTTTTGGCTCAGTTTTTTCGGTTTGGCTCGGTTTTTTTTCCGGTTTCGGTTCAGTTCGGTTTGATTTTTTGCTTATAAAACCGAAACCAAACCGAATCAGCCATTTTTTTAAAAAAATTTAATCGGTTTTTTTATTTAATTTTTTTAGTTTTTTTTCCTTCCAGTTTTCTTGGTTTAATAAGGTTTTTAGTTTTTTTCTTACCCCTAAAAGGATGTTCTGCCTATACATGCAGTAAGATGCTTGGTTAGAGATTCTTGAATTTCTAGGAATCTTGAACGTCTCAGGTCATGAGATTGCTCATAAAGTTGAGAGTGTAATATCCTACTAGAAGTAAAAGAATTTGAAATACCAAGACAGTACTCGATGTGTTTTTTTTAACCTAAATACCTCATATTTTTATATTAATTTAACTGTTATACCCTTATTTTATTGATAACAATACAAAGATTTCAGATAACTAACTCTAGCTAACAGTCCACGCATATTTACTCGTAAAATAATTTGAGGGATAAAACAAAAAATTAATGCAAACATACTGATAATTATTTATATAAATAAAAAAATTATTAACAATAACAAAAAAATAAAAACATTAAGAAAATATATGTTAAGATATTTGATCTTGCAAAATGAGATATTTACTTGTTTGAGTCTACTGAATTTACTTATTAAAATAAATAAAAGATAATAGAAACAAAAACAAATACAAAACTGAAAATGTCATACAAGCCAAACATATAAGAAATCTCATTTAAGAATAAATATTTGTTTTTATAAAATAAAGCTCACCTATATAAAATAAAATGAATTATTCACATTAAAAAAATCATTTTTTTAAAAAAGCTTTTTCAAAAAAGTATGCAAAACTCACAACCTAAGTGGTTAGTACTTAAAAGTGTATACTCATTAAGGTTTTATATCATCATATTACACTAAAGTATCATTAAATTCCCTAACTAAATCATGTTTTATAATAACAAGACTGATAATATAATATATCTTTAATTTATGGTAAATGCTTGTTTTGAATGCAGGTATATATCACAATTCAAAGGATTGATTGATGTGATTAACTATCAAAATAAGAAGACAAAGAAAGAGTTAATAGAAGAGATGCCGGTTCAAACTGGAACACCATTCGGTTATTGGATCATAACTTGAGTTATAGACCTTGGATTTAGGTCTGCTTTATATGTATAGAAAACTATGACATAGGCTTAAAACTTTCATGGGGAGTCCAAGACTCAATTCTGCCGTTTTCAAGTTCAAATATTAGCAACAACAGAGAAGTCAGAATTTGTCCTGCAACTCAGACACTGTTCGGTTTTTAGCTCATTTCTTGAGTTCTAGAAGTCCAAATGAGCTCTATTGTTTTTGTTGGAAAGCTGAGACAATTGCCCACAACTTTCATAAGTACATTGGGCTCTAATTCTAATGTTAGCAATGATGTTTTGGCCAACCAATAGTATCAATAATCAGCCAATAATATCAATAACTAGCAGCCAACAATGTCAAAAACCAGTTACCAAATCAATGATTGGCCACCAACTATTTTCTTAGTCAATCAATCAATAGTTCTGAATCTTAGCCTATAAAAGGAGGCATTTGCCATGTATTTGGTCATCTTATTTTTCAGATCAAAATCATCTTCTTTCTTTCTCTCTTTATATCTTTGTAATGTTCAAGTTTTCTTTCATGCTATATTAATCTCTTGTTTATGCTTTTTCATTTCCTTTCATATACTTAGTTAACTTATATCATAATCATGTTCTTATATTGTTTATTTATGTTCTTCTTCTTCATTATGTTTAGCTAAGTTAGTTATGTCAAGGTGAAAAGGTTTCTCTAATGGTGTTAGAATATGTATAATATAAACTCAACATGGACTTTAATGTTTATATCCAAGAAAGATTGCTATTAACATGTTATCTTTTTATCTTACTAATTCTTAATACTTTGCTTATTAAATGGTTAATCTAGATTTATGTTGTATAACACTTGGTACATCAAATGCTTGATCCTTCATAGTTTTCAGCCGACATCATTGTTATGATAGGAACTTAATTTGTTGTTAACATAAGTTAGCATCATGAATACCTGAAAATATTTACAAGTATGGTGTTATTTAGATAAGATGATTAATATGATCATGTTAATAATTTATAATGAGCTAATAACGATAAATCATCTGATTGGAAGCTCCTTTGTGTGCGGATTCCAGTTGAGTAATAAAAAGAGTTTATAGTATATTTATTTGAAATACCATTAGTGGATTCTCTAACCTTGACATCTGTTTTATCATTGTTTAATCCTTACATCAATATTATATCTCAAAGTTCTTTTCAACATCAATATCATTTTATTATTTGTAATTTATATAATTCATCTCTCTGTGGTTCGACCCTGGTCTTGCCAGGTTATTTATTACTTTGACACTCCTGCACTTGGGATAAGACATCAACTCTTTGATCGTGTCACTAAGCCACGAGACCATGATAAACTGATAGAGAAGAAATTAAAGATAACCATACAACCAAATTTTTTTAGAAGAAAGTAATGTTGAATGTTAATATCATAAAAAAAATTAAGAAAAAGAATCTTGAATCACATGAACTTGTAAAACTCGTTACTCATGAAAAGTTTTGAATTCATTCCCCATCAAATCAAAGGTTGAAGGATGAAACATGAGAAAAAAACCACACAAAAATTATTATTAAAAAATGAGGGAGAAAATTGAAAGAAAAAATAAATTAGAGGGTATAAAAAAATTTAAATTGGAGAGTTAATTTAAAATGAAACTTTAACAAAAGTGAAAATAAATAAAAAGAATGGGGACAACATTGAAAACAATAAAAAATATAAACTTCGATTGAATGATGAAATTGAAAACCAACAGAATTTTAATAAAAAAGCCAAGGGGAAAAAAATTAGAAATAACAAATAAGGACTAAATTGAAAAAAATAATATATGACAAATTTTAATTTAAAGACTAAATTAAAAATAACTAAAACTTTTATAAGAGGACTAAGAACGAAAATAAACAATAAAAAACAAAAGGACTGAAATTGACAAATCTATAGAAAAGAAGATAAAGGTACACTTTCTCTAAGAGAAAGAGAAAAGAAGATAGGAAAAAAAGAAACAGCCGTCGGCAAGAAACTAACCATAATACGTTGACACCCGTTGCCTTATAAGAAAGAGGACACATTGGCACATCTAATGACACGACGAAAGGGCAAGTTCGGTCACCAAATTGGCCCGCAGGACCCCTCAAACACTGCGGATGACACCTACTCATTAGCGCGTGAACGTGATGCGCCAACACCTTTTTTAAATAATTGTTTCTCAATATAGAAATACCAGAATGTCCTTTATGAACCCGAGAATCACAAAAAAACCATAGTGAAAGTACACAAATATGAAATACTCCTAGATGCATGCCTTGATTTTTGTTTTTTTCTAAAGGTATAATAACATTTTTACTGTATTTCAAAGTGCAAAAAACCAAAAAATCCTCGGTCAAAAACTTATTTTTTTTTATTTCAGGGGTAAATAAGTACTTTAACTATTTTTAATGTTTTTGAAAAGAATAAAAAAACCCTTGGGCAACATCTCAAGAAATTGTTAAATCTAGGGACAAAACTGTATTTTTAATGTGCAAAAAAAATAAAATACTAACATACTCCTAAATAAACTTTTAATGACTATTAGACTAGTTGTAAAGACCAAAAAGCCCTTAATACCATTACATTTTTTTCTCAACTCAGAGGCAAAAGGGTAATTTCACTATAGCAATCCATAGTAAACTGTGTCTACTGCTATAGTGGAAAACCTACATGGTTTAGAGTTTTTGTTAATCTTTTAGTGATAAGATTTGAGCTCGTTTAGTATTGTGGTAGCGACTGCTTTTCAAAGTACTTTTTACTTGGAATGTATCAAAATAATATATATTTTTTTTATTTTTAAAATTAATTTTTGACATCAGCATATCAAAATGATCTGAGAATACCAAAAAAATATTAATTTGAAGCAAAGAAAAAAAAAGTGTTTCAATTGTTTTAAAAAAATACTTTTGAAACGCAAAAACAAACAAACTTAATGTGTGTTTAACATTACGGTAGCTTTTGTGGTTTGAAAAAAATAGATTTAAGAAAATCAGTTTTAGTTTTGGTTGGTTGGGTTAAAATTGTAATTTAAATTATTGTTGAATAAAAAAAATCAAATATGTTTGGCTAAAATTACGGTTAAAAGTGATGTTGCTAGTAAAATGATTAAAAAAAACATGTATTAATTTCTTAGTTTGCAATTACAGTAATGGACATTGAATTATTAATACATCATAAAAATAATAATATGATATTAAAATCTTACTTTTATTATTTTATTAAATTAGCTGTAATTCCATCTCAAATATAATTCATTCAAGAAGGCTTATGGTGTGCATGACTTAATAAAAATAGAATGACATCAATTAAAAAATTATTAAGATGAGTATCAAATTCAAGGTGTCACAAAGAGGGAGAAAAAAAAAAGGAATTCAAGGCAATTTTATTTGAGCCAACTTATCATTTAAATATCACAAATTAGGAAAATATTTTATTTTTAATGTAAAATTTGAACTTCTTTAATATATATATTCTATATTTATAAAAAAAATTATATTTTTTTAATATTAAATAAAAAAATTTAATTTAAATATTTTAACTTAAAATGATAAAATAATATATTTTTATTATGAAATAAATTTTTTTTAAAATAATCTTTTAAAATTTTATTATTTATAATATATATAACATGTATCCACATAAATTTTTTTTTAATTTTTAATATAAAATATTAAAATTCTAATTTTTTTTAATTTTTTCAAGTTGATTGAAAACAAAACTTAAAGGATGTTTGAATGAGAGGTGGCTTGTGCTTTTTTGAGTAAAAAGCATGTTTTTATAGCTTTTAGAGATGTGATTTATACTTAAAAGATATTATATTTTTAACAAAAAACCACCACACCTCCAAACCAAACACACCCGTAATCTATTAACCAAAGTCAGCCCCTGTCCGGATCTCATAACCTTGGCTCAACCACCCTTCTAGATTAATGTATCTTTTTTCCATAATTTCTTGAAGCTTTGTTTGACTTAAGTTAATGGGAGGCAGCTGCCAATTTGTCGGCATGTCGATGTTCTAGAATCTAGACAAATCTCTCCCATCTCCATTCTTGTGATTTTCGTCAGGTATATTAAAAATAGTTAAAGAACTAGATAAGGATACACGCATTGCTGGGAATTTATATATATATTTTAAAAATAATGTTTAAATAATGTGAACAGAAATAAAAGTAATTAATGATTAAAGTTATAATCTGACGGAGATTAATAAGTTGATTGAGATTAATATTTTAATTAAATAATAAAAATACAATGATATTAACCTCATATTTCTATTTTAAAAAGATGTTAATATCTTAAAAAGGAAACAAACGAGAGCATGAAATCGGATAAAAAAATTAGTCCGAGTCAACAAACACTAATGAACATAATGGGAAAAAATAATTATATAAAAAATTTAAAATAAAAAAAATAATTAAAATAATAAGAGTAAAAATTAAAATAAAAAATAAATTAGAAGGTAACTAATTTTTTTTATTGGAGAGTAATTGAAAAAAAATAATTAAAACAAAAAATAAAAGAATAAGAAAAAAATAGAAAAACCATAACAGAACATAAATTTGGTTCGAAATGTGAGATTAAAAATTAAAATAAAAAATAAACTAGAGTGCAACTAAATTTTTTTGATTGGAGGGTAATTGAAAAAAAATAACTAAAACAAAAGGAGAAAAAAAAGAATGAGGAAAAAAAATTGAAAAACCATAACACAACATAAATTTGGTTTGAAATGTGAGATTAAAAACTAATAAAATTTTTATAAAAGAGTTAAGAAAAAAAAAATCCAAAGAATAAAAACCAAATAAAAAAATATATGAAAAATTGCAATTGAAGTACTAAATGGAAAAGAAATAACATCTATACAAAAGGGCAAATGATGAAAAACAAAAATTAAAAAAAAGGACACAAATTTTTGTTTGGATGCTTAAATTGAAGAGAAAAATAACTCCAATAAAAAAGAAAAAAAAATTAAGGATCTAATTGAAAAAATAAGACAAAATAAACTTTGATTAAATGGTGAAATTGAAAAAAAAACTTATATGAAATGGTCAAGTAAAAAAAATAATCAAAAGAATAAGGATCAAATTAAAAAATATGATATATTACAAACTAGAATGAAAGACTAAATTGAAAGGAAACAAAACTCTTATTAAAGATTTAAGGATAAAAATAAGAAATTAAAAGAAGAAGAATCAAATAAAAAATATCAAAAAAACAAAGAAGACCAATCAATAATTCTTAGGGGAGAAGAGAGAAAAGAAAATGAAAAAAAAAAGAATCCGTTGACGATTAACCATCCACTCATTGATAACACATGCCATGCCAGCTGAAAAAGAACACAACGATACATCTAACCACATGGTGGATGGTCAGGTTTAACCATGAGAAGGAGTTGCACACACCGTTCAAAGTACACCGACACCTCTCACTAATCATGTTTCGACTTAAAACAATATTATGTTATTCTGGTAAAATACAATATGTTATTCTGGTATTCTGGTAAAATACAATAATGTCTTTGATAAAAAAATAATAAAATAACCAATATGAAAAGATATAAATATCTCTTGACCGATAGCTTTGATTATTTCAACTTAAAATGACCTTTTTAGTAATCTATTTGTAATCTAAAATAAAAAAACCAATAATACCCATTGACTAAAGGCATGTAATATATATATATATTGTCTCAAAGGGCAATTTAGTTTTTTTTACTATTCATATAAAATAAAAGGAACACCCTTTAATTAAACATTAAAAACCATCAGCCGCCCCCCTCCCTTCCAGAACTCGTTCACGACTCTCTTGTTCTCTTAGAATGTGTTTTTTAAGAGAAAAGCATGGAAGTCATGGGAGGTGTAAAACTTTCATCCACATCCAATAATACTCCTCTTATACCCATTCCCTCACGTCACGTCTCCTTTGAGCAAGTACCGCAATAATTTTTACGCCATCGAAAGAAAACAAAACCGAATTTGTTTATGATATCATGCGGTGAAAATCGTGTTTTAAAAAATTTAATTTTTTTTAATATTTAATATATTTTATATTTTTAAATTATTTTTATGTATTAATGTCAAAAATAATTTTTTAAAAATAAGTAAAAAAAATTATTTGAAAAACCATCACAACCACATTATCAAACTGTCAAAGAACCATCCCAACCCAATAATTTAAACTGCTAGGTGAGCTTTCAGAATATGATTTATATTATTCTCTAACACATTCCCTCAAGTGAAAGTCCTTTAAGCTTGAAACTTGCACAGGCTTACTATACCTTGTGCTTAATTTTTATCAAATAAATAAGGATGGTGAGATTCGAACTCATGACCGCTTAGTCATCAAAATTCTGATACCATGTCAGAACCATCTAAACCTAATAATTTAAGCTATTAAATAAGTTATTATAATATAATTTATATTATTTCCTAACACAAATAAATTTTTAAAAATATTTAAAAAAAATATAGTAGTGGTACCAGCTAAAAATATTTTAACATATTAACATAAAGAATATCTTCTAATTAAACTATATAATTACCCTTACATGAAAGTACTAGCAATCATCGAGAAGAAATCATTTTTTTAAATTTCAATATGAATCACTGGTTCCTCATTCTCTTTTCTATCTCCATCTCCATCTCCATCTCTGGTATACTCAAATTCATCGTCAACCGATACTTTATCAACACAAAGCCTACTACTCTCTACAAACTCCCTCCAAGCCCCAAATCCATTCCAGTAATCAGCAGCTTCCTATGGCTCCGCCGCATCTCTCCCTCTAATATCCACTCCATCCTGAACTCACTCCATGCCAAGTTAGGCCCGATTATAACTATCTACTTAGGCTCCCGCACTCTCATATTTATAGCCGACCGCTTGCTAGCTCACAAGGCCTTGATCCAAAATGGTGCAGCTTTTGCGAACCGCCCACCAGCTTCTGCTACTCAAAAACTTGTCACCAGCAATCAGCGAAATGTTAGTCTTGCTTTCTATGGCCCGATTTGGCGTCTCCTGCGGCGAAACCTTACTGAAAACTTCCTCCACCCTGCCCGCGCGAAATCTTTCTCTCATTCGCGCCGGTGGGCGCTGCAAGTCCTTAAGAATCGCCTGGCATCCCAAGAAAAGTCTGGCCAGCCTATCTGTGTCAGGGAGCACTTTCAATATACCATGTTTTGTCTGTTAGTCGTAATTTGTTTTGGTGATAATGTCGATGAAAACCAGATTAAACAAATCGAGGAAGCTCAGCGACGAGCCTTTTTGAGTTTCAATAAGTTTAATATACTCAATTTATGGCCAAGAGTGACCAAGATCGTGTTGCGTAGGCGTTGGAAGGAATTCTACCAGCTTCGTAAATGCCAGCTAGACGTATCCATTCCATTAATAAGAACAAGAAAGAACTTGCAAGAGGAAGACAGGAAAAGCATGGAACCTCATCATGATCGTGCTTTATGTTATGTCGATACATTATTATCCCTGGAATTTCCCGATGAAGAAAGAAAGATTAATGAGGAGGAGATTGCTAATTTATGCAGCGAGTTTCTAAATGCGGGCACTGATACTACTACAACTTCCCTGGAATGGATCATGGCAAATTTGGTCAAATACCCAAAAATCCAAGACAGGTTATTCATGGAGATTAAAGAGGTTGTTGGAAATGGAGATCAGGAGGAGGTAAGCGAATCTGATCTGAAAAGGATGCCGTATTTGAAAGCAGTGGTCTTGGAAGGCCTGAGGCGGCATCCTCCTGCACGTCTCTTGATTCCACATGCAGTGATGGAGGATGTTGTTTTGAATAATGAATATTTGATACCAAAGAACGCGGCCATAAATTTCCTAGTTGCTGAGATGGGATGGGATCCAGAGGCGTGGGAAGATCCACTAACATTCAAGCCGGAAAGGTTTCTGAATCATGATAATGGAATCAGGCAAGAATTTGATATCACAGGGAGCAGAGAGATCAAAATGATGCCATTTGGTGCTGGGAGGAGAATCTGTCCAGGCTACCAATTAGGAATGCTTCATTTGGAGTATTATGTGGCTAATTTAGTTTGTAAATTTGAGTGGAGGGCTGTGGATGGAGATGATGTTGATTTGTCTGAGAAGGCAGAGCGTACAATGGTTATGAAGAATCCATTGCGGGTCCACATATCGCCGAGGTAATCGAGTGTGCTGTGTGGACATTCGAAATGGCATATCCACTTATTGCGGGTCAACTGATCGCCGAGGTCGATGAAGATGACATGTAGAAATGGCATTTCCACTTGTTGCAGGTCCCCTAATAAAGAAATTGCTTTATATTTATTTGATTCATGTTTATATAAACACAAAAGCAAAGCTAACAAGAGTAAAACATGAGCTTATGAATATGAATAATAATTTATTTTTTAAATTATAAGTCTAAGGAATAAATCTATAGAAAGGCCATAAAGATTGTTTCACATGTTCTCAATCAAGAGAAATATTCCATATGGGTCATAAAAATAAGTAGATAGTAGAGTAACTAACAAGGTTGCTTAATGATAGATCAAGATTAAGGTTGCTTAATGATAAATCAAGATTAAAGCAACCAATATATAAGTAAATTATAAGATTTTTATGGAGGAAATGGATGATAAGTTGATGTCCCAACAAGAAGTTTTTTTTTTTTTTTTTTATCAAAATAGAAAAATCAAACACAAAAAAGAAGAAGCAAAAATAATCCATCAAATTAAAAATTACAAAAACATAATAGTTTACAAACAATTGACAAACATTAATGGCTAAACCAATTTATATTATAACTTTAAATCTTTTCTTTCTAACAACCAAACAAATAGTACACAATCACAACAACCAAAAGGATAAAAAATTAATATTTTCAGTCAGCAAAACAAACCCTAAACTAAAAATTTATCACTTTCTCAGCTTCAATGTTGTTAAGATATTCATCAATAGAGTAAAAAAGATTGAAACTTTATGTTTTCTATATGAAATTCAAGAGACCAGAGAGAAATCTTAGTGATATATCTACTTTTAAAAGGATTGATTTTGATTTGAGAAAATTTACGGGATTAATCTAAAAAAAAACCTTAAATTCTTCATCCATTGATAAGTAAAGCAAGTATTGGAACGAAGTGCACTTACCTAATTTAATTTTATTGATTTCTAATAATTTCTAGTGTTTGTTGATAGGATTACAATAGAGAGAGTTAAGTGTCGTCTGAGTGTCTGAGTGTGCAGAGAGAGGGGGGGAGTTTGTGGGTGATAGATAAGAGGGTTTATTTCTTAATTATACAACTGAAATGGAACAAGGGTGAGAAACCAAAACATCTCGGTCAGAACTTGGGCAAGAAATCCATAATAACCTAGGATCCTGAGCGAGATAAAATTTGTTCTACTTTATTTTATTTTTTAAAATAATTATACGAGATACATTAGCCATTTTGATCAGAACATAATAGAATTGACAACTTTGCTCATAACGATAATGTGTGATATATAACAAGATCTAAAAATAACGAGTGATATTTAGACCAAAAAGAGTGTTTATATATTTATTTATTTTTACAAAAAAGCAAAGTTTCAACATTACGAGCAAAGAATCCTTTTAAAAATATTACCATTCCCAGGTTGATTCTTTAGTAAAAAATAAAACCTTATATTTTATAAAAAACCAAAAAGCTTTTATTTTTTATGAGCAAGACATTTTTAAGGATTATACCATCCATGATTTGTTTTTTTTTTAAATTATTTATATTTTCTGAAAACCACCAAACTTTCTACTTCCCATGAATAAAATCCTTTTAAGGATTATATAATCCACGAGTTAATTCTTTATATACCTTAAAAAAAAAATAAAGAATCAACTTCTATAGGACGTAACCTTTATAAGGATTATATCATCTCTAGATTAATTTTTTGATCAACAAACATCATATAAAGAGAAACCTAAGATTCATGTAATCACATTAGAACACAAAACCTCACATTAATTAAGGAACATATACACATAAAGATTAGTAATATATTATAAATTAATCAAAATATATAAATCTATGCATTAGGGTTTGAACTTAACCTTTGAGAGTCACTAAAGTTGACTAGAAAGCACTGGAAATTGATCTAGCAATGGAGGCGTATGAGTCGAACATGCAGACAAACAAGCTAGATGATGTAGCGTCGTTGCATGTGTCAGCGAAGTGAGAAGGCTTATAGGTTAATGGATTATGACTCTTCTTCTTCTTTCTTCTTACACCCACAGTGGAATCCACCATCACCTGTGATCAAAGATTGGGTCAAGGACTATTTTGGTCTTTGTTTTTCCCTCTTCTTTTTCCCTCTCGGTTTTATCTTCCTCTTTGATGATGTTTTTTTCATTACTGTTGTGTGATGCTGTGATTCAATTTTTATGGTGGCTCGTGGTAGAATGAGGGCTGTGGATGGAGAATCTGTCCAGGTTACCAATTAGGAATGCTTCATTTGGAGTATTATGTGGCTAATTTAATTTGTAAATTTGAGTGGAGGGCTGTGGATGGAGATGGTGTTGATTTGTCTGAGAGGACAGAGCGTACAATGGTGATGAAGAATCCATTGCGGGTCCGCATATCGCCGAGGTAGTCGAGCGTGCCGTGTGGAAATTGGAAATGCCATTTCCACTTATAATCTTCGAGGTCGATGAATATGATATGTAGAAATGGCATTTCCACTGTTGCATGTCCACTTGTTGTTTTTATATTTTACTTATTATTAAATGAATACAAAATTTAGATATTTGCTAGTATACTCCTCAAGCTCCGATATGGATGGAACCAATTTTTTTAAAAATATAAAAAAATATTAAAAGCTTGTAGAATTTTTTAATAATATTATTTAATTTATTCAAATGAGTTAATTTTAAAATCTCTTGTCTTAATTTTATTTTTAACTTAACTTTTTAATTAAATCGCTTGAGAATTAACTCGACTTAAATCGATCGGTTTTATAAGTCAAAATGCAACCTTGATGATGGATAAAAACATAATTTAAATTTTAAAAAAACTTCAAGATGATAATTTTTTAGAAAATATGAAGACAGTGACAAATTGGATCAACATCGGCCCTCCGCGGCCTGAGTCATGGATTCTATTAGGTTTAATAAAATTTTCTATTTAATTATATGATAAAAATAGATGTTCATAAAATTGAGTACCAACCTAAAAATAAACATTTATCCCTAGAAAGCAAATAAAAATCAATAATGCAGACCGTTCCCCAACCAATCCAATATTAAATTGTGAAATAAAAAAAGAATAAATTAAAAACAATTAAAAGACCAAAAAAATAATAATCCTATTAGTAGGTAAACTCGTCAAACCTATGAATCGAGTAAGCCGGGCTAGTTCGTCAAGCCTGTGAACTGGGTTATGAACTCCACTAAGATTATAATTTGTTTTTTTCAAAATTATTTTTTATTTAATTATATGATAATAAATATAGATGATTGTGAAATCAAACAACAACCCAATACCAAGATTTTTTTAGATTGCGATAACCTCATAAAAAGCAAAACAGAACCAATTATGAAATTGAATTCCCAATTAACCCAGTATCTAAGGATGAGAAAAAAAACTAATTTAATCTGTGAATAGGTACATGGACTTTATAAATTTTAATAACATATATATTTTTTTAAAACTATTTTTTTTAACTATAGGAGAAAAAAATTGACAATAAAAAAATCAAGTTCAATTAAAAAAAAAATACCTCACCAAACTTGTAAACTAGGGCAACTCGGATTATCCTTACAAACTTGCAAACCATGCTAACCTTATAAAAAGGTAAAATAAAAAGAAACAAATTATGAAGTCAAATTCTCAACCATTCTAATATTAAAAGATGAAATTAACAAAAACAAATTTGAAAAAAAAATCATAACAAAAATCAAAAAAGAAAAAAAAAAGAAAGCAAAACACTGTAAATTACTATTGTAATCTACAATACAATGAGTGTTGGGTGAATATTAGTTTCCTTTACATCCTTTAATTTTTGTTACTTTATAAAGTTTAATAACATGGTTTTTCTCTAAAACTATTTTTTTTTAACAATATAAGAAAAAAATAAAATATAAAAAAGCAAAGTTTAATTAAAAAAAATCCATCAAATTCATAAACTAGGACAATATATTTAAAAGTAAGAATATAGTTGTGATCTGACTTGATAAGGTAACCTCAAAAATTCATGACTTGATCTAATTTAATCCAGACATGTACTGTATAAAACTCTCATAGAAAAGGCACTAAATAATTTTTTTTATTAGATTGTCATTTTATACATGGAAAAATTTAATAAAAGTTTTTTTTAAAAAAACTTGTCTTGTCAATACTAAAAATTGTTTTTTTAAAATGAAATGTCAATATTTTAATAAAAATAATTGTCTTAGGTTAAATTTAGGTTAAACTGGTAATCCACATCTTAACTTGATGACCTAATAACAAGGCACTTTTTCAAGTCATGTTTGACAAGTATCAGTGCCAGTTGGCTACTCTTTTAGCAGTGATTGGTGACATTCAACCAAACATATTAAACTGAGCCCATTATATGACTTTTTTCCTAGTCATGGATTAAAGGTTAATTAAAACAATTTTAACTTGAAAATCTTTTTAATTAAAAGAAAGTTTTAACCGAGTTAATACTTGTTGAGTTGACTAGAAAAATTAAGTCAACTTTAAGTTCAATGTTTTTCAAAACCTGGCCTGAGCCAGAACCAGGTGAGCCAGGTTGATAATCGAGGTACCAGGCAGGTTAATAAAATGTATGCATTGAACACCATGCCGTCCCAACCAACCATGCATTGCTAGTACTGTAATATAAAATTTATTTATTTTTATTTATTTTTTAATTTTAGGAGGAAGAGAGGGAAAGAGAGGTATTACTAGAACCGTTTATCAAATGAGTTTACTAGAGGGCTTTATAGAAAAAACTTGGTGTTGGACATAAATTTTTATAACTCCTTTTTTTTTAATATTAGAATGCATTAAATAATTAAAAAAACTATGATGAAATAGAAAAATAATTTAAATTTAAAATAACTTATTTTGAAAATATAGCATATTATTTATTATATTTATTTTCCATTAGGTTAGATTTATTTTCTCGAGTTTTTATTTAGGCCCTTGTGTTGTTTTTCTTAACTATTTCACTCTCTATATGTAGTCGGACTCAACTAAAATATGTTAATAATAAACCTTGTTCAATTAATATGAACTATGATTTGCCATTTTATTTCAACGCAGGAAACAACAATTAGCATTGTTTGTTGGAGACACAATAACTTAATTGATACCATTCAAATTATATTTTGGTTTAATTGAGTATATAATAAAAATCTTTTTTTTTTTAAATTCTATCCATGTGGGAGTCGTTCATAAAAGAAAACCTAGATAATTCTGATGGATTAAAGTTTTTAATCACGTTTCAGAATTTCAAAATTGAAGTTAAATATGTTCATAATTATATCATATTATATTTGTTTTACTGTTCTTTTCACTCCCTAAAAAAAAAGAATCATTCTGGATTGCACTTTAACAATGATTTTAAAGAGTTCTAGAATTGAAAATGGATTGCACTCCCATCAAGTTTTTTTTTGTTTTTTTTTTTATGCATGTAACGAGGACTATGGTCCGATGATTCGTATCAACGAGCTACACATACATGGAGCTCACTAATAAAAAGATGAATTTGTCTTGGAGTTAAAAGAGGATTTGATGCTCATGAGAAGATTCGAACAAACAAACAAGAGGAACACTATTTTATACGTTTGCTGGCAAATAAATTATGATTGTTATATGTCTCCCTCAAGCAGCACTTGCCTAGTGCACAATGGCCTACATCAAGAGCTCACTAATACAGATGAATTTGTCTCGGGGTTAGAGAGGACTTGATGCTCATAATACAGTCTATAAAAAACAAACAAGAAGAATTATTATATTTTATACGTTTGCTGGCAAATAAATTATGATTGTTACATGTCTCACTCACTCAGCACTTGCCTAGCTAGTGTTGATGCATGCACGCACGCACGGCCAGACTCTCATGCCCATCGATCCCTTAACACGTACGGGTGTGTTTCCTTGCTGATAAAAAAAAAAAAAAAACAAGAAAATAAATTATGATATGATATTTGGAGATCGTATATACATGTGGAGCTGATTAATAAAAATTGTAATTGTCTTGAGGTTATGAGCTTGATGCTTAAAACTATTAACACGCATCACATACATAATTATCATTTGTTCATAACTCTTGTAACCGATTTTTGATCCCATATTAAAAATAAATAAAAAAAATTGAGAAGCAAAATGACGACAAAGTAAAGAAATAGGAACTAAAATAAATGACTACTTGGGTCTCTCTCCAAAACAATCATGAAATAGAGAGATGGCTAGGGAGACAAGTAGATAGAAAAATAAGAAGGCATAAGATTAAAAATCAGAATGAGTTAAAGGATATGCAAGGAAAAGCCTATAAATAGACTGCATAGTAAGCAAAAATAAAAATAATTTAGGGAAAGAAAAAACATTCTTGAGAGAATAATAAGAGAAATCATAGGGGAAAGAATAAAAAAGAGAAGATCCATTGAGAAACAAAAAAACAAAAAAAAAACGAGATCAAACAAAAAAAAAAAAAGATGAAAAAACTAGCCTAATCTCTTTCCTCTTTTTCCCCTTCCAATACTTACTCACGGGCAACAATGTTTCTTACCACCATACAACCTCTTTCTATAGACCCATTACCTTCATCTTTTTCTCTCCATCAAAATATCATTACAGCTACCATTAATCTCTCTCTTCCTCCATAACCAAACTCACAATCTCATTTCTTTCATCTTTTTACTTGATTAACCACTTAGACCACAACTCTGCCCTTATGATGCCACGAGCCACCATCACATTTGAATTACAACATCACATCGAGAGAGAAAAAGAAGAGAGAAACAACAAAGATCAAAATTCTCCTTGACCCAATCTTCGATCACGAGTGATGGTGGATTACACTATGGGTGTAGGAAAGAAGAAGAAGAAGAAGAAGAGCCCATAATCTATTAACCCATAAGCCTTCCCACTTTGCCGACACATGCAACGACGCTCCATAATCTAGCTTGTTTGTCTGCGTGTGCAACCCATGCGCCTTCCACTACCAGACCAATTTTCAGTGCTTTTTAGTCAACTTTAGCGTCTCCCAAAGGTCAATTTCAAACCCTAATGCATCGATTTATCTATTTTGATTAATTTATAATATATTATTAATCTTAATGTGTTTATGTGTTCCTCAATTAATGTGAGGTTTTGTGCCCTAATGTTGTGATTATATGGGTATTTGGTTTCTCCTTGTGTGATGTTTGTTGATTGAAGAATTGACCTAAGGATGGCATAATCCTTAAAAGGGTTCTTTCCTAGAGAAGTTGAGTTTTTTTTTTAAATTTTAAAAAAAGATAAATAAAAAATTAACTCGTGGATGATATAATCCTTAAAAGGGTTTCATTTAAGAGAAGTTGAAAGTTTGGTGGTTTTCAGAAAATATAAATTTTTTTTTTAAAGAACCAAACCGTGGAAGGTATAATCCTTAAAAAGGTCATGCTCATTAAAAGTGGAAGCTTTTTTTTTATATATAAAATATAAGGTTTTATTTTTTACTGAAGAGTCAACCCGGGAATGGTAATATTCTTAAAAGGGTTCTTTCCTTGTAAAGTTGAAACTTTGCTTTTCTATAGAAATAAATAAATATATAAACACTTTTTTTCGTTGCAAATATCACTCATTATTTTTAGATCTTGTTATACATCCCACCTTATCGTTATGAGCAAGGTTGTCAATTCCATTATATTTTGACCAAAATAGCTAATATATCTCGTACAATTTTAAAAAAATAGAACAAATTTTATCTCGCTCAAGATCTCGGGTCATTCTGCATTTCTCGCCCAAATTCTGACCGAGATGTTTTGGTTTCTCACCCTTGTTCCATTCCAGTTGTATAATTAAGAAATAAACTCTCTTATATATCACCAACAAACTCCCCCCCCTCTCCACACACATACACACACTCAGACGACACTTAACTCTCTTTTTCTATTGTAATCCTATCAACAAACACTAGAAATTATTAGAAATTAATAAAATTAAATTAGGTAAGTGCCCTTTATTCCAATACTTGCTTTACTTACTTATAAGTGCATGAATAATTTAAGGTTTTTTTTTTAGGTTATTCCTATAGATTTTCTCAAATCAAAATAAATTATTTTAAAAATAGACATATCGCTAATCTCTCTCTCTAATTTCTTGAATTTTAGGTAGAAAAATATAAAGTTTCAATCTTTTTTACTCTATTGATAAATATCTTAACAACATTGAAGCTCATAAATTAATAAATTTTCAATTTAGGATTTGTTTTGCTGACTGAAAGTATTAATTTTTTTTACTCTTTTGGTTGTTGTGATTGTGTATAATTTGTCTGGTTGTTAGGAAGAGAAGATTTAAAGTTAAGAAATAAATTGTTATTCATATTCATGAGCTCATGTTTTACTCCTGTTAATGGGATGATTAAGGGCTTTACTTTTGTGTTTATATAAACATGAATCAAATAAATATAAAGCAATTGCTTTATTAGTAGCTAGTATTGTTATCATCCATTTTACTTCTTAAGTTTTACTACATATAAAAAATCTTTAGATCTCCAATCAATACAGTCCTTAATGCTTTCCCAATAAAGTTAGGCAATATAAATGAATTTCATCTAAGCAAATATAACTCTTATATTATTAGAAAAGTTAGTTGAATAAAAATAATAATTCATGTCATGAATTCACCTAGTAAAAATCCAAAGGTCATAACAATTGTAAAAAATAGAGCCCTCTATTTTATCAGGTCTTATGACTCACTTATCAAGGTTATCATGGCTAGAGTAACCTAAAAGATAGTTATATTGGTGATAGCCATGACGAACTTGTCTATGATGGTTATTGTTGTAACTTTTAATGGTTTTTGGGTGCCCTGTTTAGAAAATCTCTAAGGATTCAACTCTCTTAAACAAGTTGATCATTTTGTTTAACATAAGATATGGTTTCTTTTGAATGGTTCTAAGGGTACCACTAAGGGTCAGGTTCATGGTAATTGTAGATTTGACATTAGACATTAGATCACCATGATGTAAATGTATGCAACACTAATTTGGAGATGAAATTAATATCATAAGTAATTCTTGCAAGAGAAATCATAATATAAAAATAAAAAAACTAATCTTGTTTTTTTGTTTTTAACGTGAAAATTAATTAAGATCAAAATACACAAGGAAAATCACAAACATGCAATGCTAAACTTCTAAATGTAAACGATTAATCAAACACGAAGTCATAATTTCCTACAAGTATAGCAAAGACTTACAATTAAAAATACAACTAAATTCTAGATATTATTGACCAAAGAGGTTAATAAAAAAATAGAAATACAAGGCATAATATTTTTTTTAGATATTTTTTTAAGTATAAAAATAATATTAATGACAACTTTAAATGACAAGTGCAAAACTACAAAATTAAAATCTCAAAAACTCAAAAAATAAAATGATTTACCAATCATATTATTTAACAGGCCACTTGAATCACACAGCTATTGCTGATATACATTGTACTACTAATGTGGTATTGTATTGGTGATCCCTTTCATTTTTTTTAAATTGTTTTACTGTCACTTTTCACTATTTTTATTTAAATATTTTTTAAATAAATATAAAAGAAAAAGAAAAAGAAAAAATGAAAGAAAAAAAGAAAAAAAAGAAGAAATAATATTGATGTAACATGGCTTCCTTTGTCTCGGCTAGGAGTTTGCTTTGCATGGTTGCTGCTGTAGCCGACTCTCCTTCAGCGGCTTGCAGCATGCTTTGATGATCACCGGCTTGGTGGTCCTTCAATCTAGTTTTTAGTGATGCTTGGCCTTGCATGGCTTGCTTTTGGTTGGAGTTTGTTGCCTGTTTCTGTTATTTCTTATACGATCTCTTTGTGGTTACCAGGATGCTCCTTCGTCCTTTTTTTTGCTTTGTGTTAGGTTAGGAACCTTCTGGTTTTTGGTTTCTCTCATAACCATTGTTTGTTTCCATGCTGGTTTTAGATTTAGTGGTTGTTGTTTCGGTCTTTAAGGGAGCATGTTCCCTTTCTGTTCATCCTGTATCTGAACTTGCTGGTTTTCGGCAATGTATATTTTTTGATCTTTTATACACTTACATTTGATCACAAAAAAAAAAGAAGATGGGATTCAACATTATTCTAGACCCTTTTCATGCGTCTCTTTCTCTCAAACTCTGACCTGCAGTGGTGCTTCTCTTGCGACTGACCTACAGTGGTGCATCTTCAATGATGTTGGGTGGTGAAATCGTGCTATCTATTAGATTTGTGGAGTCTAATGCTATTGATCTGACTGCCATGGTTGATGGTGTGGTTATGGTGAATCAGGTTTATTGATATGTTAATCCTCTCCGCCAATTTGCTTTATTGATCTATGCTTGATAACGCTCTCTTGACAATGGTTTTGCCTGATTTCTTTTATGGAGGTTGTCAGGTTTATGATAGGTATTGCTAGCTGTGAGGGAGGATGGTTCTAGTAATTGGTCTTGGTTGATGTGAATCAGTTCTATGATAAGTTGGATGGGTAGTGGGTGGGCGTGGCGGTGGAACAAGCTTAATTGGAATTGTTCCTCCTGGGATTTCTTCCAAGTACTTTGGTGAACTTTGGGAGCTCACTGTCAAGGCTAGCAATGGCTTGTAGTGGTTAACATCCATAGAAGAAGAAGAAGAAGAAGGAAGAAAAGGGGAGAGATTCTTAGAATTCATTCATTATTTTACCTATGCCCACGGTTCCTGTCATTCTGTGACATATAATCTCAAATTCCTTCTGGAAGAGCTGTAAGTCATGCTTTCCTCTTAAGCCACATGTGGCCTACACACAGTACACTAAGTAGAGAAAATGACAACTAAATGAAACGTTATGTATTACAATCCTAACACCTAATCAAGTGAAGCGTAATGATCACTAATAATCTTCCCAAATATTCATTTCCATATGCCAAAATCCTCTCCCCAGATTGAACTTGTAACAATTTTCCCCGTTTAAAGTGCCCTTGTCCTCAAGGGAAAATTCTAATGCACCAGGTAGGATCATCTCTATGATAGAAGTATTAGTAGAGATCTTAACACAGATGGCATAGTCAAGCTTGACAGTGCCTTTCATCAAGCCAGGGATGGTATTGAATTGCCTGCAAACTTCCTCAACCATCTTAAGTGTTGCACTTCCCACACTCTTCATTACCATGACAGAGAACCAGTAAAGAAGCATTGCACCCACAATCAAACCAATGAAAACTTCAGGAGTCAATACATCGATTGTTCAAATTATGCACCAAGGAGGGCCAGAGAGTAATCCCTTCTCAATAGCAGCAGTGGTGTTTCCGGCAGTATCAATTGCATCAGTTCTGTCTCAGATTCTGTGGATCATGTCTGCCATCTCAGCAATACCTCCGGCATTGTCACTAATGGGACCATATGCATCAATTACCAACCTAGTGGCAATGGTGCTCGATATTCCAAGGGGAGTTACAGCAATACCATACATAGTAGCGAAAGAGAAACTAACAAAAATGTTGACTATGATAGCAAAGATAGGAACAATGACAGATTTGTATCCCAATGCAAGCCAAAAATAACATTAATGGCAGCTCCAGTTTGGCAGGAATCAGCAGCATCTTGAACAAGGCTGTGTGCATTGTTAGTATAGTACTCAGTTACAAATCCAGTAATAAGATCGGCCCAGAGACCAACAACAACACACAAGAAGAGTTGCCAATTCTTGACAACTTTCTGGAATTTGAAATTGAAGATGGTAAAGGAAGATGGGAGAGCTATCCAACTAACAATGGCAAATCTAACGATCATTAAAACAATGAGAGTGATGAGTTGATTCTTTAGTATTGACTTAATTTCCTTCACAGCCTTGATTTCAAGGAAATCAGTTGCAAATAAGATGGTTATCAGACAAACAATGATACCCACAGAACTGACAATGCGAGGATATAGCATTGAAGTCAATTCATGATTGATTCCAAAAGAGGAGATGAAAGCAACAACTAGGGTAGCACAATAAGACTCAGCGTATGAGCTAAAAATAACAGATCCCATGCCAGCTATATCACCTACATTCTCAGCGATCACAACAGGATTTCTTGGGTCATCCTAAAAAATGTTCCTTTCAACCCTGCCAACAAGATTAGTACCAACATCAGCAGCCTTGGTGTTATACCTCCACTAACTCTACCAAAAAGAGTCATGGAAGATCCTCAAAGTCCAAAACTAATTACAAACTCAAAAGGCCCTCCCCAGTCATCACCATAGTACAGCTTGAAGACGTTGATGTTAATGTAAAGCACCAAGAGTCCATTTGCAGCAAGGAGAAAACTCATGACTGCCCCATATCTAAATGCAATGATAAAAGCCTTCCCACCTCCAGTTCTTGCCTCTAGGGCGGTTCTGGCATTAACATAGGTTGCAATTTTCATCCATAGAAAGCCATAAACCATTGAAGTGACAGCACCAAGCACGAAGGATATGGTGCTGAAGCCAGCAGTGGCAAGAACAGGCTTGCACATCTTGAATGGGTTTTATGCAAGATTGTCAATTCCGTTTCGGTAGGTATTTTGTTTTTTTAATTGGAATGAAATATTTTAGTTTCGAAGTATTTCGGCGTGCTGTTTTGGGGTTGTACTGTTCATATATATATATATATATTTAACAAACATAATTCAAATTCAAGATAAATTAATTATAAATTATGCAATACAAACACAATACCAAACAAATATAATTTTAAATTTTAAAATATTTCTAAATAGTCAAGATTAAATAGATCTTTAACTTAAAGTAATTCAACTTAAACAAAATATCAAAATATTATAAAAGTAAAATGTTTTAACACAAATATTTTAAATATAAAGTTAGGTCAATGTTATCAAGGCTAATGGAATCTAAAGCATCCCTTATTTTGCTCAAATTCCTACAAAGTATAAACATGAAAAAAACAACATGAATATAAACCATATATATTAGTGATAAATCTAATTTTAAAAAATTAATATCATTGTTAATGAAAATAGTAATAATAATTTTCAATATTATTATCAATATCATTTTTATTGAAAATAGTAATGAAAAAGAGCTTTTTATAATTGGGTGGTTTAATTAATTAAATTGAACAAGGTTCAATTTGATTCAATAGCTTTTCAAGAGCGGAACGGAACATGTGGAATGAAACCGGAACGTTTCGGGCGGAATTTAGTCGAAAAATCCGGAACGGACCGAGATTTAAAATGAGATGAAATTTGTTCCCTTTTTTGAATTGGTATGGAATATTTCGGCCATTCCGGGTAAAACGAAACGGAATTGACAACCTTGGTCTTATGTGCAAGGCTGAGTTTTCTTTCCCAAGTGAAAATACAATATATAATATCTAAATTTTAATGTTTTATAGAAAAAACTTGAAATGGGCAAAAATATATTAATGCGTAACAAATTTTAAATACAAGTATAATACTAGCAACAACTTATTAATTTTTTCATATGTTTATTGTATTTTTCTTACATAATTCATTTGAGATACGAAAAGGATAAATAAAAGCTTATCATGTGATTGTTTGTAAAAATAGTAATCAATATAGAGAATAAAAGGAATAAAATTGCAAAACCATAGGTAGCATTTAAAATATGTAAATCCTAAATCAAAGCCTAGTGTCTATTGCCATATTATCTTTTATTTTTTGTATTATAATTTGTTTATATTTTAAGAATATTATTAAAAACAATATTAATATTAATATCAATTTCATATCATTATTAGACTGAATCAAGGTAGATTTATATTTGATTCATCTAATAAATAAATGAGTTAATATATTCAAATTATAATTGGACTCATATTTGATTCATCTAATAAATAAATGAGTTAATATATTCAAATTATAATTGGACTCGGGCTATAAAATTTATATAATAAATTTCATTTAATTACATCAACTTGTAGATTTAGGTCAAAATCCAACCCATTAACCACCTTAAATAGGGATAAAACTCCAATATTACTATATTATTAACACTCAATCATTACACTACACCAAATTTTTTTATGTGTGATTTTCTTTATGTCATATAAAAGTTTTTAAAGATCCTTATTTTATAACATACACCAACTACATAATATTAAAATTATGGTTTTTTAAATAATTTAAGAAAATTTTAAAAATTTTCTATCCGTGAAAAAGTCAATGTGTTTCTTTTACTGAAACATCTTACTAAATCGATCTTGTGAAAAAAAAAAAGAATTGTTTCCATCGATAATGATAATATCTTAATTGTTTAAAATAAAAAGACATATTCTAGGGCATTTGTCAATATTCCACTTTTTTAAAACTTTCATATCATTATATAAAAAAACCTGAATCATAGAAGGGAATGTAGCTTCTAACACAATTAGTGAGGACACAACTAAAAAAAAAAGAGATAAGGCTAACAAATGTGTTACATAGTTAGTTTTTTGTTGAGATTTTTTGGTCCATATGAGGCAGTCTAGTCCTACTAGACTTAGCCTTTCCTTACCACTTTCACTCATGTTTTCCTATGACCAAGTATCTCCCATACTTAAGAGGTTTTCCGCACTCTTACAAGTTGTAAGCAAACAAAATCACATAAGTAAAGAGATAGCAAATTAGTACACAAGATATATGAGAAAAATTCCCAACCTTTCTTAATCTCAACAACAAAGAAAATATACAAATCCGTATGTGTGTGTTATGCACAAAACTAGTATCCTATACATAAAACTAGCATCCTACATAGCCAAGGCTCTCCAACTTATTTATATACAAGCATATGAAATGTTACAAATCATAAAAATACCATCCCTACATTTTAGGAAGTAATGAGGAACTTTCTCTCCCATGTTCCTATGAACTTAGTAAATGGTTTTGATCCATGATTCTATGATTTTAGTGTCTTGAGGAGTAATCCCAATCATGCTCTCATGTTCAATAGCCATACCTTCATGACCTAGACATCTATTTCCCCTATGAAGACATGATCATAACTGTTATAACAACCCACTACACTACCACGTAACTATTAATCCATGCTGCCAAATATGCTTTGTTTGTTGTCTACCTTGGACTATCCATTTTCCAAGTCCAAAACACTATTGATTTCACCACTACTGCCAAATTTGAAATTATCCCACAAATTGCCACTGTATCTTTCCAATAGTGTTTTCATCAGCGTATTCATGCTAAATTTTAACTTTGTTATAAACCTCTCCCACTAAAAGAAACCTACACCCTCTTCAGACAGACTTAAGATACCCTTACATTACATCTACCCACTGTCACGATTCTGTGTCACACACACAAAGCCTCTCGGTTCTGCTCACATTTAAACATAATTATTTCCATCGAATCTGTGATGCCTAGAACACCTTGATAGTCTTGTTGTAAACTAGTTTTCGAACCAAGTTATGATCTTTTTTAGGATCCTACTTGTTTCCCATAAATTCAAAACACATTTTGAGTCCCAACCCAAAGCATTGAGATCAATCCCATCGATCTCGTCTGACCAAAGATAAAGTTGCAACACTCCACTGTCACATAACTGTCATGTCTTTCAGAATTCCTATGTGACTTCCCTAAGCCATACACAATCTGTCCTCATTCATTAACAATGCCACATGCCAATTCATTGACTTACAAGCCTGTTTTCATGACGTGTAAACACTTCTTAAGCATCCAAGGCTTCCATCCTTTTTCTCATGAACAACACCATAAAGAACCACTTTGAAGAATCACATGAATCCCCATAAAATCCACCAAACTCCCCAACTATTCCATATACAACTTGTAAGTAAAATGAGACAACCCTTTTCGGTGATTAACATAATCTTATGTCAAAATTTTTTCGGTAAGTTCTAGCCTTACCCAAACATACATACCTACAAGACTTCATTGACATAATAGTACCCATACTATTTTAACCCCTATTGCATGTTTCGTCCACCTAAAACTCACAACATGATATCCCAACAAAGACCATGTATTTTATCTTTATCACCTTGAATAACTTTCAACATCAAGATGTTTAAGATAGACCCTACTACCTCTCCACTAATGTAGCTTACAAAATCATCAGCGTCAATGATTTTGGCTCCTCAATTAAACCCACTAACTCAGCTACTGAATCTGTCACCTAAATTGTCCATCATCAAAGTGCAGACTCTTAATATCCTCACTTTCATTCTACCTCCCCACCAAGGTAGCATACCAAACCAATTCCCCTTGTTTCAGTTTGGTTTCCCAACCAAATCGTTAGTGACTTGATTGCTGAATTATTCATCCTACATAATCCATCATCAAGATACGTCGAATTCCTAAAAATTGTTTCCTTCATCCCAACTCATATGTTTTCCAAGATGCACAACATATGTATTCTGCTTCTGTCACCCTAATCTGTCTCATGATCAAAGTGCATAGAACAACCTCAAATTCTGCCCCACCCAAGGCAGTTTAGCCAAGCCATGTCCTTTTCCTCCAGGCTGGCCTAATCATGATTGAATTCAATCTCAGCCATTAAACATATGCATGAGATTTATGTATACGACATCTTTAACACCATCTTCCACAATGACAACATTGAGATGTCCTTTTTTTTAGCATTCCCTTGCAAAGTGATTTCTATTGCAAATGAAACATCGAAAATTTGGTTTTGAACCCTTACTAGATGCCTTCCTATTTGACCTTTCATCATTAGCAGTATGTTTAGGCTCTACCTCACATAAAAACAATCCAAAACACTATTGATATTTTGCAGTATTTTCGTTAGCGTATTTAAACTGAATTTTGACTCTGTTATACCCTCGTTGGACAGACTTAGAAAACCCATCTATCACATCTATCACAAATATGCCCATATTCAAATAGAATTTTATCCACCGAATCTGTTGTGTTTACTACTTACATCTTCCAAGTCCAAAACACTATCGATTTCACTAATGTTGTTGAATTTGACATTATCCCATGGACTTTTATTGTCCACCGTGTCTTTCCAGCAATGTTTTCATCAGTGTATTTATATTGAATTTTAACTCTGTTACATGATGCCTTTATTATCAAAACAAAAGCATAAAGAGATTAGAAATTTATTGTGCACATACTCATAATTTATTATGGATTTTTATAGTAAAATTTCTTTTATGCCATTCTCACATAGAATTATTTAACTTGGTTTGAGGGCTATATTTTCTACTATAAATTATCATTACCAAATTCATTGGGGGCATCTAGTCATCTCACTTTTTATTTGCACAATAAAATTACTAAATAGCCCATAAAAGAAAATTTTATTTAACTTGTCTTCAAGGGCTTTTTTGGAAAATCAGTTTAATTGAAAACATTAAAAGACTAAATTAACCTTAAATTCAATTTTTTTAGGCTTGCCTCAAGGGGTTTTTTGTCATTTAATTTAGGTTTGTTTGCAATTAGCTAGGAGTCTCAGCTACAATTAAGTATTTTTAAAGATTTTAAATATTATTAAAAAAAAAAAGTTGCTAGAGCTTTAGCATGCACCAACACGTGGGATGCGCCTACACTACTCAAGTAGTGCATGTGACGACTATCGACAAACAAAAATAGTCAACCATTATGTCTTCTAAAGTATATGGTATTAGTGCATCTTATGGGTTGATACACGTAACAGGATTCATGGTCGTTCGGTAATGGTTGATTTTTTTTCTCCTCCTTTATTTTTTCTCATGACCTAGCCAAATTTTAAAGTTGTCCTCCCTGTTTTGTTTTTCAATTACAGTTCATATTCTTTTGATTGCCCTTTATTTATCTTGGGTTCTTTTGTTGATTGACTTTTGTTTTTAATTTCATCCCTTAGTATTTGGTCCTATTTCATTTTTTATATCAAATTTGATTCTTATTTTTTTGATTGCTATTCTTTTATATATATATATATATATATATATATATATATATATATCTTTTCTTAATCAAATTTGTTTTTCAATTTCATCCCTCATCATTTTATTTTAATATTAGTTTTAGTCCTTACTCTTTTAGTTGCTCTTTCTTTTTTGCTTTGGTTTATTTGTTTAATTTTTTTTTCAATTTTATCATTTAACATTGGAATGGTTATGAATTGGGCTTTGTTATGTTTTTTTTTGTGTGGTGATTCTGATATCATAATCCAAGTCATTAGTATAAAATATTAACCAAAATTGACATCGGTCTTTTTTCCCTTTTTAACTCCAACTTTCTTTTTCAATTTCATCTCTCAACATTGAGTTTATTGATGATTAAGCTTTTTTTTTTTCTATGATGATAACTCGGCCTCACGATCTGGGTCATGAGTTCACTATGCTAACTTCGATTGTCTCGGGGCTTTTACATCCTTTTATTTCATTTACTTTTCATGTCAATTTTTTTTCTCATTCTTTTAATTGCCTTGTGTTTTTCTTTGGATTATTTTTAAAAATTTATTAGTTTTTTTTTATTTTATCATTCGTCATTGGATTGTTGAGAATTTGACTTCGTATTTTTTTTTGTGATGATCTTAATTTCATAACCTAGGTTATGAGTAAGGAATGTTAACTTGAATCGCCATTGGTCTTTTTTTAATTTTTTTTTATACTAATTTTTTTTACTCCATCCTTCAACATTTGGTTTATTGAAGATGAAGCTTCTTTATTTTTTTTAGTTGCTTTCTATGAGTATAACCTGGCCACTCAACTCGGGTCGAGGATTTTCCATGCTAACTTGGATTGTCCCGAGCCTTTTTTTTATTTTATAATATTTTTTATTTTGCTTTTTATCATTGGGTTATCTTAAGATTTGTCTTCATGATTTTCTTCTTCTCTTTTGCAAGAGGTTATTTTTTTTTTTTGTAGATCATTGTTATTACTTTTTCTCTATGGATTCAGTGCATTTATTGTCATTACTTTTTTTTTTCCATCATGTGATTAATGTAAACCATCTTATTGGATCCAATTGGGTCTATAACTCAAGTCATTATATTTGTTTTTACTTAAGAAGACACTGACAAGACTTCCATATCATTTTTTTAAGTTTCAAAAACATTTATTCACCCCACCTCGAAGTATGGGCCACCTATCTAGTCTAATATACCAAAAGAAGTGGTTTTTTATGGTGCTTCACTATGAACACTAAAGCATCTTGTTTTTTTTTTCATTTTCAAACTTTTTTTCTTTCCAGTTGAATCTTTTTATAGCCTAATTAGATTATATTAGTTTTGAAATTATGGTATAACTAGCAAATTAAAAGAAATATAATTGAAATATAAAATACAGAGAAAATTATGCATAATCCTATTCTTGACAATTTTTATTTTGCTCCAAAAGTTCAATCTGTTCATTTATAGGCCAAAAATCCTCTATCCCTGATTTGTTTACCACCCCAGTGGTGGTTGGATTCTGTGCAACAATAAGTAACATGTCGTTCGCTTTTTTTTTCTTCCAAATAACATAATAGGAGCGAACAACATGTTGTTCATCCTTTAAAAAAGAAAAAAAAATAGCCTAGGTGCGTGGACTTATCTTAGGCTCAGCTAAGCGCTAAGCCTAGACGCTTGTGGGTTTGGCAAGTTTCCAAACCCATCATTCCTGGGCTCAACAAAGCACTGAGCCTAAACGCCTGTTGGTCTAACGAGTTGCCAGACTTGTCATTCCTAGGCTCATTTAGATGCTGAACCTAGATGCCTGTAGGTCTGGTGAGTTGCCAAACCCATCGTTTCTGGCCACAACCAAATGCTAAGCCTAGACGCCCCATGATGAATCAATCAAAGATATTTTATCCTGATGGGACTGTAAATTAGATATATTTTATCCTAATGAGGACATAAATCAGAGATATTTTATCATGATAGGACAAACCAACATCTCCCCTACAAGAAAGAGAAGTACCTAGGGGGCTATAAAAGAAGGAAACAAAGATGATCGTGCCAAGTTTAGTTTTTCTCTCTAGTTATCAGGACTTATCAATCTTAAAAGTCTTTTTTAAAAAAGTATAATTGATCTCTTTATGAACCAACACTAATTTAATCATCGAACAGTCCCTAAATAGATAAAAAAAAAAAGACCTTTTGTAGGTAACGACAATGATCTATTTGTGTTTTTACCATAGAAGGGTGGGTCAAATTGCCAATTACAAGATTAATGAATTTATCTCGGGCTTAGGCCCGGCCTTCAAGCCCATGAAATAAAACCATACTTCATCATTGGTGTTGTATATGGGAAATGATAAAAAGACATCAATAGCTCCTCCAATAACCAAACCATTATCATTTATAATTACCGTCGGATTTGGAGCCTTGAAGTTTTGAAGATTTTCAATAGATACCAATAAGATATCGATTCAAACCGTGTAACTTTAGGAGTTATTGTAAACTATGACTTAATTATCTTTATCATCCTTAATTACTATCATAGTTGGAACTTTGAGGTTTCAGAAAGCCTTCAACGGTTACCAACAGAATATAGGTTTAATCCATGCAACTTCAAGAGCTATTGTTATCCAAGGATTTCTACCAAGCTTGTGAACCTATAAAGGTAGATGATCCCTATGTAGGGAGGTTACCTTCTTTTTCACTAGTTATATTTCCATAATAACTGAAAGAACTATGTTTATCTGGGAAGATTCCTTTTGATGACTACCCATCAAACTTTCATCGAAAAAATATACTTCCCTCTCTTTTTCAGGGCCTCAAAGCAAGATAGAAATATATTATGGTCAATGAATAGAAATGTAAGTTTCATGTATATGAATTATATGTTCAAAATAACAAATGCTTTCTACTTCTATATCTAAAAAATCTTTCAAAAATGGGATGAATTTACTCTTCTTAGTGTGATCGTGCATATTTTGAAAGTAACGAACATCTCTCTAGTGTTACGACATAATTTACCTTGGAAGGGATTGACATACTCTTCCTAGTACAATCACATCCTTTTTAATGATAAGATGGACGATGCATCAACAATGGGGATGGATACACTCTCCTCATAAAATCTTCTAAATATAGGATGAATTTACTCTTTCTAGTATGATAACACATTTACTTTGGAAGTAATGAATGTATCCCTAGTGCTATGACACAATTTATCCTTAAAGGTAAATTAACATACTCTCCCATGTTACATACTTTTCATAATATGATCACACCCTTATCCAATGATGAGAAGAATGTTATATTAACAATGAGGATGGATATACTTTCCCTACCAAATCTTTCAAAGATGGGATTACTTTACTCTCTCTAGCGTGATAACATATTTACTTTGAAAGTAATAAACATCTTTATAGTGTTATGACACAGTTTATCTTGAAAGGGATTGACATACTCTTCCTAGTGTGATCGCAACCTTCTCTAAAGATAAGATATATGTTGTATCAACAATGAGGATGGATGTGTTCTCCCCACCAAATCTTTCAAAGATGGAATGAATTTACTCTTTCTAGTGTGATAACATATTTACTTTGGAAGTAACAAACGTCTCCCTAGTGCTACAACATAGTTTACCTTGAAAGGGATTGACATACTCTCTCTAGTACAATTACACCCTCCTTCAAGGACAAGATGAACTTTGACTAGACGATGAGTTTTATGTTCCCTTAGGAACAATGCCCATGAGGCCTTATACGGACTAAAATTAAAATCATTCGACACCAATTCCTATCAGGAGGCTTCTTAATGGTCTATGATGAATACACCCAAACTAATAAGTAGACATTTACAAATGGCATCTTTCCCCCCCCAAAAAGACAGAGCCATCATAAATCTAGATAAAGTTAGATTGTCCACCATTTGAACCCAGAAATGCTTTATTAAGTATAGGCATTGAACTTAGAAATGCTTCATTAAGTATGAATAATGGATTTATAAATGCTTTATTAAGTATGGGCGATGGACCCATAAATTCTTTGTTAAGTATGGGCTTTGGACCCAAATAGGAACTCTGTATAGGGATTAAAACTCATAAAAATCAACAAAAGAACAAAGAGTTGTGTTATAAAAATGCAATGTATATGAAAAAGATCTAGCTCAGGCTCTTCAGTTGGATATTCCCCTCATTAAGCCATAACAACCCTCACTAAGAAGACATCTATAAAGTCTAGAACTGGGACGGGATGGAAGGTTGCGTTAAAATTCACATGCATTCCACTGGAAAAGTTGAAGAACTACAAGTTGGACATGGCAAAGAATATCCTATCTCTCACCGTCTCGGTCAAAGTTACCGAGCCCCTTAAAAACTCCTAAAGTTCCTAAGGAGAATCTCTCAAAATACTATAGCTTTGCCTAGGAGGAGTCCCTTAAAAATTCTAGATTTTCCTAGAGACACTAGTTCTTTTCCTTGGAAAAAGAGAACTAAGTTTAAGGGGCAACAAACTTAGTCTATACGTTAACTTGGGAGTCCCTAGCTTGAAGGAGTTCCTCTCTCAAGGGAACCACCTGGTTATAAGAGGCCTTGAGTGCTTTCTCCTGAGAGCTCGGTTTAAGAGCAAGACTTGTGTTTGGTCCTTTATTTTGGAATAAACCACCTTAATACTCCATAATGCAGCCTTCATAACATTTTTTCCTCCTTGTCGTACCCTCTCGAGAGCTCGACGTCGCGGCGACCCTTCCTGGTAGCAGGGATTGGTGTTGGGGTCTTTGTTTTGTCAAAAAGGGAGTCGCCACCTAGTATTAAGGTCACTAGGAAACCTAACT
>Ga0325405_1000021_pt1 | contig 137946 bp, 88 predicted proteins | sample PopdelMetagenome_21_FD_205663 | JGI IMG/M metagenome (GOLD analysis project Ga0325405, IMG submission 205663) | Populus deltoides microbial communities from Bellville, Georgia, United States - Xylem-Control-R2 | ecosystem: Host-associated > Plants > Phyllosphere > Stem > Wood/Secondary xylem...
CAATATTTGAAACTTAATTCACAGAATTACGAGTTGTTCTTCCAAATTGATTTTGTGAAGAACCCTACCTGACTTATCACTCTTCAATCACAAAGAGTGTGGCGTCGAAATCCTAGATTGATCTTTATGGCGTCCAGATCGACTTATCAAAGTATCATTCTAGTCTATCCCCCATCTTATTTACCTTAAAATCACTACAATCCAGCCTAAACACCAAAAGAAAGACAACACAACCAGACCCATCCTTCATCCATTTTCGTCAGATTCATTGTTGCTGATTTTCGAATCATTCACGGCACATCACATTCAGAGATATCACCAGAAAAAAGATCATTGTTACATGTGAAAGGGTGACCACACAAAGTCATCGTGTTGCCCTGTGATTCTTTAAATAGTGTTGATACAAAACAAGATGATTGGGAATAATAAGCAACAATTTCTACCATTATCAACATTTTGAAATACTAAGTGCAAGACATTCCCTAGTCTAGAACTTCTATAAGTTGAGTGGTGACGGTCATTTTAGATTTGAAGGTTGAAACTACAACAAGGAACAACAAATCCTCCCTTCTAAATTTACAAGCACTTCAGTGGGAGGAATGGAAAAAAAAAACAGGCAGGGCAGTTCTCTAACTATTCAGCCCCATACTGGCCAGTGGATGGATTGATGGATGGCCACAACATTAGGAAATGAGATTGACCAACACTTTTCTTCACCTCTAACTCACACAGATGAGCACAAGAGAACGCTCTTTCTATTCACGTCTAGAACAGTCTTAATAATCTCCCTTTTTTGGGTTAAGTAAACAAAAAAGGGTGAGACTAATGGAGAGGGGAGTGTATAAAGCTATCCTCTCTACAGGTGTTCTAAGAGATTCTTGTCAACCAATTTTGAGGCCAGAAGGCATCAAGGACGTCTTATACTTTCATTTCTCAAAAGATTAATTAAGGATGTGATTTCAATAGAATTTCTTAAACATTCCCAAACCGATTCTCACAGATTGATTGACCTACCCAAAATCAACCCACAAGTTCCTCCATTTTGTACCGTCATAAACTTGAAGGTCATAATATCACAATTATATAGAGAATTGACAACTGGGATATTCCTCGTGCTCATTTTGCATTGTATATTCACAAACTTAAAAATACAGGCAACCCAGGAACCAGCAACAGCACAAGTAACCAAAACAAAAACTCCCTAGACTGGATTGTTTTGAATGACTCGGGTGTGCACCCAAGGTAAGCCCTAATGAGGAGATAATCACCACAATTTTCAAATTTTCTTTTACCCTTCAATTGCAGTAGGAAATATGCTCATGATTAAACCCATGTAGAGTTCTCTCGAAGTGGAACCCAAACATGGGCTTGCTTAAAGTTATTTGATGTAGGATTCCAAGGATTTACAACTCCATGTTGCCTAGGACTTCTTTGGCAGCACACGCCATAGCATAAAAACTGAATGTTGATCTTCAAAGTAGCGCACACAACACAAATTTTCTAATGCTAAACTAAGAGTTACAATATCTCAAACTACGTGTGAATCTTGAACTTCGCCATTAATCTCAAAATACCACATAGAATCTCAAGTAAAGTCAAAACCCTTTCAATGGATGAAAATCATACAAAATTCTAAAATTTAATGTTGAGATGATTACAGTCGCAAGCTTTAGAAGCAGCAATCAGGCCTTAATAATAATAATAATAATAATAATAATAATAATAATAATAATAATAATATATATGTGGTTTCTCTCTACAAAGTTAAGTCATTTGACTCATCTGGAGCATTTGTTTCTCAACGATACTCTCTATAATCACACTCACCTTCATTTGCTGACTATTCTAACAACACCTCATAACCCAACACTAAAAGGAAAAGTCTCACTCCAAAGGAAGAATTTCTATTTGCTCTTTTTTTTTTTCCTTTATATATATATAAAAACCCTCAAAGAGTCTCCACCTCTGCAACCGTAAAAAATGGAACCTGATTAGATAGCCATTGCCAGAGTTTCATACATGGCATTTCTAAACCAAAATGTCATTCCAAGGTTCAAATAAAGTAAACATGATTCCCCAATTGCTTCAAGAAATCTATCCCCGAGTAACATCCTTATCGAACAAAGTTGAACCGATTTATACAACTGATGACAAGTGATCCTAAGTTTTCCTACTTGTTTCTTTCTCTAATCAAAGGTCACTAACTTAGTAAATTTGTAAAGCCAACCAAACATGCTCATCAACACCTTCAATAAATATCAAACTGCACATAAAAACTTCAAAGAAAAAAATTCATAGGAAGCCCAATTGAAGGAAAGTCTTACAGATACCCAACAGAATCAAAACAAGAAAACATTTCAAATGTGCACATTATTCAAAATTTAATCCCAAACAGAGTTAGCACATTCAAATTACGGAATATCCCAAGGCTTAGGCTCAGGGACAGCAACGACCATACCTTGGAGATCCTGGGTAAGCACAACCTGACAGCTCAACCTTGAATGCTTGTTCAAAACCCTAGCTCTCGAATTCCTCTTCAACACATACTCCTCGTCATAAGATCTCAGGGGCAGCCTCTCAAGCCATTCCTGCGCGATGTTGACCTCGCACTCGGCGGAGCAAGCTTCGATCTCCTCCAGGCGGTGCGAAGCTGGGTCGATTAGGCCGTTGTTTGCTAGGGCTTTGAGAAGAGTTTGACCTGAGAGCCCTACGATCTCTCGTTTCTGACCGTCCGGGTCGATCGCGGAGAGCTTCACGATTCTGTCAGCGACTTTGGCGAAGGAGCGGGTGAGAAGAGATTTGGTGAAGGGAGAGAGAGAAGGGAGGCGGTTGAATTGAGAGGAGAGTCTGTTGAGAGTTGATATTGCCATTTCTTTGTGTTTGGGTGCTTCTTCCTCTATTTTACAGTGTGGGTAGTAGTAAGTTATTATATTAAAATTAAATTAAATTCAAATTATATAAGAAAAAAAAAACTAAAGGGCAGTTTTTCACTATGCTGTCTGAGAGGTTTATTGTCTATTTACAGCCTGAAAACTTTTTTTATATATATTTTTTTTATTTTGATTACTTAATTTATTTATTTATAATTTAGTTCTTCTTTTTATTTTTTTTATATTTTATAATTGAATTATCTTAAAATTTAACTTCTTAATAAAGACGTTATTTTTTTTTGCAGGTCATCATATTTTTTTCTTGTTAAATTTAGTTAGTTTATTGTCATTATTTTTTTAATTATATAATTAAATAAAATTATCTTTAAACATGGTAGGATTTATGATCCTAGTCGCAAAGTTTTTTTTTTTATTTTTTTAAATATATTAGCAGGCATTCATATTATTTTTTAGTTAAAAAAGTTTAACTCGGTACACAATGAAATGTAGGCCACCTATGTAAGTATTATTAATGTTACTTATTATTATTAAAAAAAGAAATAAAGGCTGTGGGGAAAAGTTTTGTTCACCCATACCCATGATACTACAGATCACTATTGAAAAGTAATATTTAACCACATCCATGTTATTATGGATTACAATAATAATTCATGATGTTTTTTTTTTTTTTTAATTTTGATTCTTTGATTTTCTTTATTTTAATCTTTTTTTTAATTTATTCATTTAAAATTATATTTATTTAGAATTTGACTTGACTATATGTTTTGAATGCCTAGTTATGGGATTTCGAGGTATGGAATAAAAAATGTTGTTTGGTTGATGCTTAGTTTAGCTATTTTTTTTTAAATAATCAGGGATTGAATTGTACCGTTAGGTAAACGATTAGCCCCAATTTTTTTTGTCACTTAATTTCTCTTGTTTTCAATTTAATCCTTTTAAGTTTAGTTTATTTGGGATTCGACTTAACAATTTTTGTGTTGTTTAGAAAGGAAGATCTCATGGTGTCAAGGAAAATTATAACAAGAGATTGATGCTTAACATTCAATTGTATTAGTTTAAAACAATTAAGGTTTAAGGGATCATTTAAAAAAAAACAATTATGGTAAATGATCAAAAACAAAAAGGTCTTTAGCGGCGTGTGCAACTTTCTCTTATGTCGAACCACCACCTTCTTTGGTGTCTCTGAATGTATCTCGGCAAGCTTGTCCTAATGTGCGGTGCATTTTGATTTCGGAGACGCATGATAGTATATTTTTCTTTTTCTTCTCCTTTCTCCTTTCTCTTCCTTATAACACCTGCAATTTAATACAATGTCTAACGATACTTGAAGCCTTATACTCAAAGAAAATAGGGTAATTTTTTTTTTTACTATCCATCAACATTTATAAAACTCATGAATTATTTTCCTACTTTTATGTAACATTTAACCTAATTTAGTTTATTCTTAATTCAACGAAATTTCAACGAAGTTTTTTTTCATATAGAACTCTTATCTAATAACTTGTCCTACTAAATTTCTTGTATATAATAAATATCAGAATCTCCACCATTTATCACAACTAAGGTTGCCTCAGGCATACCACTCAACAACAAAATCTTCATCTATTCCATAAGAATATAATCCTATATGACCCATACATGTACATAGATATAATTTCATGTTACTAAATTCACTATACATATTTATACCGTAACTAATATCCATAAATCAAGAAAAAATGTCCTCCATTTCTTATTTACAAATTCTGATATTATGCTAAGCCAATACAAGAAATAAATCTAAATATAATACATTGGATTATTCTACAATCTCCTAATTTCTAAACTAATTTCATAAAAGAATCTAGAAAACAATCACAAAGTTGAGGTCTTTGGTTGAATATACTTGTCACACACCTTTAGGATTCAATAATGGCCTTTATGGTATTGTTAGAATTGTCTCAATAAAGGCTTCCTCATAAGGTGGCATGTGACAATGGTGAGGATTCGATGTTGCTTTGACGATCTTTACTTTTTTTTTCTTTTTTATCCTCTCTATTTTCTCTCTTTTCTCTTTATTTTTTACGCCTAGCCTTATTCAAAATAGCAAAGTGACTTACTAGTTTTTTTGTGTCAAATTTAGTCTATGTTCTTTTTGTTTTTGTTTTTTTAACCCTTTTTTAATTGGATATTTTTTTCATTATAGTCCTTTAATATTTGGTTGGTTAGAAATTAGACTTCATATATTTTTTTATGATTTTCTTTCTATGGGAGTATCTTCAGTCTTATGACTTAAATCATATGTTTAGAAGGTTAACTCGAGTCAACTTGGGTTATTTTTTTTCTTTTTTTAATTCATTTTATTTTTAAATCCCATCCTTCATTATTGAATTGGTTCGGAATTGAGTTTTGTAATTACTTTTTTGTTTTCTATGAGATTATCACAGTCTCATGATCTAAGTTGTAGGTTTAGTAGGCTAAACTAAGTTGACTTAGGTTTTTTTGTTATTTTTTAATTGATTTTTTTTTTAATTTTATCCATATTGGATTGGTTGATAATTAAGTTTTATAATGTTGTTTAATTTAATTTATATGAAGTTATCTCGTTTTCATAACACAGGTTGCAAGTTTGGCAAATTTATCGAAGATGACTCAAGTCACTTTTTTTTTGTCTCTTTTTATATTGATTTTGTTTCATTTTTTTCCTTCACCATTAGGTTTAATGGGAATTGTGCTTGATAATATGATTCAATTTATCTTCTATGAGGTTATCATGATCTTATGATCCTTATTATGAATTTTACAGGTTGGTCTGAGTTGATTCAATATGAAGTAATCTCAATATTTTTTTAAAAATGATATTGTCCAATATGTCACTATCTTAATATTTTAAAAAGTGTTATCCAATATGCATAATATTTTGAGTTCATGATTAATTTGTTTTTACTACTAAAAAAATACGTTAACAACGCCTTTATATTTTTTTAAAAAATTAATATAGCCTCCAGCATAGCGCATGCCAAAAATCTAGCTAATACTAATACACTTAAAAGATTTTGGGTGTTATCGTTAATATGAACAATACTCTATTTTTTTTTCATTTTTATGCTTAAACTTGTTTTTTATTGCATCATTTTATGGACAATTTAAGGAGTTATGGTTTCAATTTATAAAAGAAAAAAATCAAAGAGAAAAAACAAAACTCAAATCCTGGGAAACATAGTCAATATGAAATTCATGTGAAAAGTTATTTTTATATAAAAAATTATTTTATTTATTTATTAGTCCTTGAGTTTAATAAACATGAGATAAACTAGCTAGAAAAAAGTGATGAAAAAAGAAGGTTGTTGATTATCCGTATTGTGATAAAAAAAAGATGATTTTTATGTCAATAGGTTCCTCTTCTACGGAGGATTTAAATGGAGGTGTTTTTTCAAAATAAAAATTCTAAGAAGAATGTATTGATATTTATTTGGTTTTTTTCATTCAACTGATTTTTTTTTTTGAAGTGACTTTTGAGGTTGGTTAGTGGTTTTTAGAGGTTTATACTGTGTTTCTATGTAAAAAAAAATAAAATTGAAATTTAGGTTGTTGGGATCCAAAAACTTGGACTTTAGTTTTTTAGTCATTGGAGGTTACTAAAACACAAATTAGCTAGACTTCTACAACAAATGACATGTCACATATATATATATATATATATATATATATAAACAAAAGAGCAAATGGCGCATTGTTCGCTGTTGATGAAAAGAAATCTAGGTACATGTGTTACTAGATTTTTTTTTATTAAGGTCGGGCGTGCTACCTTGATTCATCAATACCTAGTCTATTTTTCTATTTTTCTTTTTATCTATTTTTAGTAATTGTTTCTATTTGGATATTAGATTATGTTTTCTCTCTTATTTCTTAAATAAATTTAATAAATTTTATTTTTTAAATAGTGATTATCTTTTTATATTTTTCTAGTTGCATGATATTTTGAAGAGATTAGTTTAATTTGTATCAATTTTTTTAATCTTATTTGTATAAAGATTTTTTTTTTTAAAAAAAATCTTTTGTTATTAGCAACATCATTTAGCCATTAAGATAAAATGAAGGAAAACATTTAAAATAAAAAGAATAGTTAATATAAAATATTTGTATGTACATTTATATTTTATTTCTACCATGAAGTTAGCTTTCCACTTTAATAGTTAATTAGTGTTGGTGACTTTTTTTTATTTATCGGTTCATATATTTCTCAGTTTATTTTATAAAACATGAATAACATCTTTTTATTTCTCAATTTAAAAATATTATAATACATGAAAACATATCTATAATATAATTATTATTTTTTATGTTGGAAACTGACTTGAAATCCTACACAAAAACAACATGTTTGCATTTTTTTTAATTAAAAAAGTTATGAAATTTTAAAATGCTTCCATAAAATTAACACATTTATTTATTATGTTCAAAATTAATTTGAAATTCTATATGTGACTAGTGTGGGTGAAAAAACTAATTAATATTAGTAAACTAAATGGTTTAGTTTTTTACTATTTATCATTGTGAACGCTCTTTTTCAGTGTTTATTTTTTTTTACTTTCTCATTTTAGTTTCTAAACTTTATTTTTTTCAATCATATCCTTTATATGATGTTTTTTTTTATTATATTTGATATTTTATATGTTGATGTAATGTCCATGATATTTTATGTATTGATATTTTCTTCTCCTTGCATTTTCTTGACAACTCAATGTGTTTGACAAATCTTTATAATTGAATTATAGGTCAAGTTCATGAAATATGATTTTAACTATAGTGTTAAAAAATTAAAAAAAGAAGGATAAAAAACACAAAACTAGTAGGGATTTTTTTAGATTCATGTACAAAGTTCATTTTCCTCCAAAAGTTTTGTGTTAACTTATTCTTGGTTCCTTTAGTTTTAGTTTTAGGTTTAGGTTTTCACATTTAGGTTCTAAACATCATTTATTTTATATTTTAGTTTCTGAATTTTAATAGAGATTAAAGAAAGTTATTGAAAAATAAGAAAAAAGAGATAAAGTGATTGGTTGGTCATATTTCAACATTAAAAAAAAAATTAATCTTGGTGTCATTGAATTTTTCTTGACCAAAACAGTTTTAATGAGATATTATACAACTTCTATCTTGCAAAAAAAATAAAGATCAAGACTCAGAATTTGTTTTTGTTCTATTTGATTTTTTATTTTCTTACATATTCAAGGGTATTTTGAGGGAAAAAAGAGGATTTAATTAGATTTTTTAAGTATTTATTATGTGTTTTTTATTAAAAAAAAATTAAAATAGATTTTTCTGAAAAAAAAAATCATCATCATCAAAATAATCACCACCCCATTGCATCCCTCGTGACCAAAAGTTGAGTTTGCTAGAGGTACAAATAACCTATCAAAAGTTGGTCGCTTAATAGTTTTGGGACTGCTAATAATGAACCTTTAATGAGATAATAAGGTCTTTTACCGCTTGGCCAAGAAAAGAGAAGTTACTAAGGCCTTATTTGTTTGGTGGAAAGTGGTTTTTAAAAAACTACTTTCTAAACTTTTCTGTATTTGTTTGTCATTAGAAAAATTGGTCAATGAAAAACACTTTCTAATCAAAGAAAAATTTGATCTGGTTTCCAGAAAAGTGTTTTTTTTTAGCAGAAAACACTTTCCAGAAGTTGTGAAAAACTTGGTCTTCAAACTTTTGATTGCTATATATTTTGTTTTGAATTTTATTTTTTCAATTTCACCATTTTGAATTTGATTTTTATATTAACTTTGGTTCTCATTTTTATGATTGTTATTTACTTTTATCTTATTATTTTTTTAATTGAAATTTTGTATCTATTAAATTTAGTCTTTATTTATTTATTGTTACTTATTTTATTTGAAATAATTTATAAAATTATAATTATTGATTGTTGAATGTGATCATGCCGGCACCAAAAATCAACCCTGTAAACTTTATTCGTAATCAAAAGAAAATACATAAAAATCCACCTCTTGTCATCATACTTATGGCACAACTATAATTGAACTTAACATTCATGTTGTAATAAGTTGCTAATCATCATCTTCAATGCCCGGCAAGAAAAGCTAGACATGGAAAGGAAAATAAAAGATTTATCAGCGTGACAACATCCCCTGATTAAAGTTAACGCGCTAGAGAAGTTAGAAAAGGACAATGAATTTGTGGCTGTCTCATCGGAATCCCATTTGCATTATAGAACCAGAGACCTCCAACTTGAACACTGTCTCAACATGCTGTCAATGGTGGTATGTCTTCAAACACAAACAAAACTTCCCTTTGAGTATAATTACTGTAGCAAGTAAAGCATGTGATGGGAAAACCAAAAGTGCTAAAGTAAACTTGAAAGGCAAGCAAGGATCAGATGCATAGCTAATGACCGAAGCTAGGAACATTTTGTTTCCTTCCACGTTAAGTAAACACCAAGTTATAAACACCTTCACACACCAGCATTCATTGCAGCAAAAATCAGATGTGTACTTAATAATACAAGGTAGGCAGAAACTCACCAAGGTTCATTTAAGATGATATAGCGGAAATACAGGCTGAGCAATCCCCACTAGGAAGAAAAAATAACAAAAATATAGAGATGGTGTTCACCAGAGCATATCCCAGCATGCAAGAGCGAGAGAGAGATGTCCAAAGCAAATTTCAAAATCATCATATCAAGCAAAACATTATAAAGGGAAAAATTGTTATTCAAAATCATGGGCAATCAGGACCAGGAAAATCAACATCTGTACAGATTTATAGCAGCACTACAGTCGATCCAAGTAAGTATTTGAGTTATATCAAGTTTTATTTAAAATGAATAGGTTTTGCTTGTCTTGCATTCAGTCATAAAACTAAAAGAACAGAAATTTATCGTTAACAGTCAGCTGAGAAACAAGTGAACTACCCATCTTACATAGCCCTGCCCCTTGATTATTATTCTAATAAAGTATTCTCCTCACAGTATAAACATATTAGGCCGAAATCTTCAGTATAGTGTTATTTATGTTATAACTTCTTTTTCGGCTATGCAAAAAACAACCTAATGCAAAATAGTTCTAGAGAAACACCAAGAAATTGCATTTTTTTCCTTGGAATATGTATTTCCACAAAATTTATTACAACATTATAGCTATTTCTGACTTATTATTGCCATGCAGTTGATATAATTGATATCAATTTCCCTTTGTGTGTCTTAGATGTAAAAAAGTTAGGAATAACTTAAGTTCTCAAAAACTAGATGAGACCAGCTGACTGGACCTTAAAAATTAGGATAATAATCCATGATGGTGCGACATCAGCTGATCATAAGAAACAAAAGTTTGATAATGATAAGTCTGTCTGCATAACATCAAGCTCCTTGTGATCTTCTACTTCATGCTGCCTCTACTAGGCACAGGCAAAGGAAAGTTGAGTGCAAAGGCCTACCTCAAGCATGGAAAGAGCGAGGGACATGGTGGCACAAAAACAAGAGTATACAAAATAAAAATACATGTCGAGCCGGACTTTGGGATTCCAGGAGCTTTTCTTATGAAAAATCAACATAAGCATAAATTCTTCCTTGAATCTGTAACTCTTGAAATTCTAGACAATCAGATCATCTACTTTGACTGCAGATCTTGGGTATATCCATTTCAAAAGACAAAATCAGAGCGCCTATTCTTCTCAAACAATGTAAGTTAGAAGCCAAACTTATACACACACACACACACACACACACACAAAAAATAAAGCACAATCAAACTCATACCTAATGTTGCAGAGTTATCTTCCAAATCATACACCTAACGCTCTAGTGGAGTTGAGAAAGTTGGAACTTGCTAGCCTGAGAGGGGATGGAAAACAAGTAAGGAATGAATGGGATCAAATCTATGACTATGATTATTACAACGACCTTTGTAATCCAGATAAAGGTCAGGAACACATTAGACCAGTCCTGGGTGGTTCTGAATTACATCCATACCCTCGTAGGGTGAGAACAGGTCACCCTCCCAGCAACACAGGTATCCCAAATTTCTCTCTCACGTGGTTCAGATGATCTGCCATGGTTCCTTTTTCCTATAAAATTCCCTCATGGCTTTTTCCACTGTTAATACATGATTTTCTTTTTGTTTGCTACTTGTGATCACTTACATATAGAACCTTCAACCGAGAGTCGGACAGAAACAATCAACTTGGATATATATGTTCCTCCAGATGAGCGCTTTAGTCCCAAGAAACTATCAGAGTTCATATCAAATTCAATCCAGGCTACTATGCATTTCATTATCACAGAGGCAGATTCATTATTCAAACAAGATTCCAGTAGTTTTGAGTCGTTTGACGAGATATATGATATGTTTTCTAGCAAGAGAAGTAATGCAGTAAAGGGAAAGGCCAAAGACAAATTGAAGGGAAAGGTCAAAGAAAGATTGAAGAAATTAGTTCCAGATGTCCTTTTCAAAGAAATTACTTATGCAGACAAAGAAGACCTCGTGAAATTCCCATTACCTCAAATTATAAGAGGTAATTCCTCTAGCAATTTGCTCTTATAATTCATAGATCGTAAAGGATTGTGTTCTATTAAATTGTCTCAGCATTATGCGTCTATTTTAAATGTACTTTTCAGAGAATGAATTAGCCTGGGGAAACGATGAGGAATTTGGACGTCAAATGCTTGCAGGAACTAATCCAGCAAGGATACAAAGTTTGCAGGTTTCTCTAACCTTATGAACTGCATTGGATCTATCATCAGCTTAAAGCCTAAATTTGCACCATTCTATACCAATCTCCATTAATCAAGAAATTTCCTTAATATGTTCATAAGGCATGAACTACATACAACAGACAAACATAACAAACATCATGTTCCCTATACCGGTCTTAACACCTGGCAAGACTCATTATTTTCATGTTGATTTCAAACCCACAGTATAGTTCTTATAAATTGCTCTTCACAGTTCAACACTGTAGCAGCAGGTCACCTTGATATTGAGTCATGATTTAGTCATAAGCACCCATCAAATGTTCTAATTTGACTATACTTCACAGCAATTCCCACCAGAAGGCAGATATGGAGTGAGTACAATAGAGGCATCACACATAGAGCACAACCTTGATGGGTTGACACTTTTCGAGGTAACCATCCACATCCTTCTCCACTTAGTAAACCTCTTCTTTTTCCTTTTCTCTCTCTCTTCCCCCCTTCTCTCCAAGGAGATTGATGATGCACAACAAGAGTAATCACAGGACATGAAATTCGTTTCATAAATGAGACTAGGCTAAAGGTTAATGTTAAATTAGAATGGTGAACACTCGTAGAGTTCAAAAAATTTTAAACAATGCAGGGAAATAATAGAATACATAAAATGTAAGGTTCAGATATTTAGGAATAGCGACAGAGGTTTAACAAAACTCATAAGCCAGGAAATAACTTTTTCACGCACCAATAAACACTTAAAACCATTTATGTTCCATGTCCAAGATTTATTATTATCCACAAGGTAGTAAGAGACAAGAGAGATGTTAAATTATGAACTAAAGCAAGTACTATAGAATTAAGGAGCACTAGCAAAGTATTGTGAGATCATAGAATGCCTATCAAGTCAAGGGGAGAATTATGCAGGACAGCGATAACAGCCAAATTTTACGCATAGAATGTAGGACAACCCATACTAGAACAAATGAGTAGCTCAATTAATCAGATTTTAAATTTGTTTTGTAAAGATTACCAGTTCGAGTCTTATAAACTTCAAGGCTACTAGAGGCTTACATGGTTGTTAATTTCAGGACCTATGAAATTAATCGAGATACACACAAGTTAACCCAGACTTTCACATTAATTAAAAAAAAATTCATATATCTAATCGCCACAAGTTTAGAATACTTTTCAGATTGATTTATTAAATATATCATCAATCTACCCTAGGATATATAAATACCAGTAAACACTATACATTGTGTGTCATAACAACAGGAACATCACTTTTGGCAAAAGATTCAATATCAAGATTACTCAATGAGACTACTTATGACGAGAGAAATGAAGAAGGAAAAAAATAAGGGGAAAAATTTGTTTACAAAGTGGAGCCTCGATTATAAAATATAATCACCCTTCAAGCTTGGGTTTCAAAATATTTTCTCTAGCCTTTGCAAGCCTCGAATCTTTTAAAATCATGATCTATTATTAGAAAGCAGCCTTAAGGTAAGTTGGCATTCTAAGAAGTTTTTCAGAATATACAGCAAGCACTCTCATGGAGCATTGCGTATATAACTTATCTAAGTTGGAAAACCCTGTATATATTTCTGATTATCCTTCTCAAGGAGTTCAATGCAGAATGCAAGAGGTCTTCTGTAACTATTCACTTCTTTCTAAATATAAATCACAGGCGATGAATGAATGGAGGATATTCATCTTGGATCACCATGACTATCTCATGCCGTATTTAAGCAAAATTAACACAGAGGGTGTTTGTGCTTATGCATCAAGAACACTATTTTTCTTAAGAACTGATGAGACATTAAAGCCATTAGCAATAGAATTGAGCCTGCCTGGCTCCAGTGAGGACACAGAAGTCAGCAGGGTGTTTCTCCCGGCAAATCAAGGAACTGAAGCAGCACTATGGCAGCTTGCTAAAGCTCATGTTGCAGCTAATGACTCAGCATACCACCAATTAATCAGCCATTGGTGAGTTGAGATACTTTGCCAATCTCAATCCTGGATTTTCCATATTATTTGTGGAGTTTTACCCACAACAAAAATATTTTCTCAGAGATTAACAGCTAAGCATTATATAGGCCATCCAATGACTGTTTCTTTCTTTCTTTTTGAGAATTTTTGACTGAAATTTCTAAATGCATTCTTAAATCATTACTGATGGTTCATTGAAAAAAGAAATGCCCAATGCTTTTGTTCTCTCTGATATGTGCATTTTCCAGGTTACACACTCATGCAGTAGTTGAGCCGTTCATTATTGCAACTAGAAGGCAGCTGAGTGTCATGCACCCAATCAACTGGCTACTACGTCCTCATTTCAAGGACACCATGCACATAAACGCATTGGCTCGGAGTATCCTCATAAACTCTAGAGGAATCCTTGAGAAAACACTCTTTTCTGGTGAAATATCCATGGAATTGTCTTCTGAACTCTATAAAGAATGGAGATTTGATGAACAAGCTCTTCCTGCTGATCTTGTCAAAAGGTAATTCATTCTAACAAATAGCCCCCCTCCCCCTTGCACCTAGTTTCTTTTTGCTATCAACACAAAAGGGGAAAAAATCCATAATGTCAACATTTAAGTTGAGATCATACGATTATTTTCATGATCTGTAGATAGTTAATATAATAAACAAGAGAAAAGGAAACAATGAACATAAATATCATAAAATCTGTCAGGGATATGCTGAATATTTGCCATGCATTCTAGAGTAAGTGCAAAATAAAATTCTGAGCCAAAAAAACCAAAGTGAGCATAGTAGAAAACAAACACCTAGAAGCAACCTCAAAAATTCAGAAAACATGAATTCTTACTCTAGCATTCAGTTCTAATGTTGTCTTATAACAAATGCTATTTCAGAGGATTGGCCCTGGAAGACCCAGACAATCCAAATAATCCCACTGGGGTACAGCTCCTCTTCGATGATTATCCCTATGGTGCAGATGGACTTGATATTTGGCATGCCATCAAGACATGGGTCACAGACTTCTGCTCACTTTTCTACAAAGACGATTCTTCTGTCAATTCTGATGTAGAAATTCAAGCATGGTGGTCTGAGATCCAGAATGTGGGCCATGGTGATAAGTGCAACGAGATATGGTGGTACAAAATGACAACTCTCTTAGACCTAACAGAGGCTCTAACAACACTCATATGGATTACATCAGGCCTTCACGCTTCCGTCAACTTTGGGCAATATGCATATGCTGGCTGCCCTTTAAATCGTCCCATGCTATGTCGAAAATTTATTCCAGAGGAAGGGACACAAGAATTTGCCGAGTTCTTAAGAGATCCAGACAAATATTATCTTAACATGCTGCCCGACAGATTTGAGATGAGCCTTGGTATAGCATTAACAGAGGTTCTCTCGAAGCACACATCTGATGAAGTATACTTAGGTCAGAGGCCGCTGTTAGAGTGCACTGACAGTGTAGTTCAGCAAAAATTCAAGAAGTTCAATGAACATCTCCAAGGGATAGAGAAGAAAATTATTCAGAGGAACAAAGATCCCAAGTTTAAGAACAGGAGCGGCCCTGCCAAGATCCCATACGAACTTCTCTACCCAGATACATCCAATGTTGGACCCAGATGGGGCATCACAGGAAAGGGGATCCCTAACAGCGTATCAATATAGCACGACTCAATTATACTGCAAACTGTAGTCCAGTGATGACTATACAGTCACTATAGAAGTGTTTCTCCAAAATATATACTTGTCCAAAGCATGTTAAGCTCCACCATTTTCCTGGTCTCATCCTGATAGTGATTGCATTACTGAAACATGTTCTTTGTTTCTTATGAGTCAAAGGGGAGAAAATATCAAGGGTTCAATTTAATAGTATTCATCCAAGGCAGTAAGCTGCCGATGGACTTTGTCTCACCTAGACAATCATCGAAAGTGGAGAAAGCTAGAGCCAGAGAGTGAAATGGGACTATAACATTTGTCTTAGATGTGCACGCAAGATTAACAGTAAAATGATGAAAGACAGACAAAGGAGAGGAAAAAAAAAGAACTAGAAGATAAAACTAATGGTTCAGTGAATACAGATATAAATTAAAGAAGCAGATATACGAAAGGCATACAAGATATGTCAGCAGCTACCAAAATTCAGCACTATTTCCTGTGACCTTGAGATGTCCCAGAAAACCAGCAGACCATTAAATACCGGCCAATCATGCAACCATTCCATCTTCCATCTTGTAAAAAACACGGGTATTTATTAGCAACATCGACCCTGAAGTGCAAATGCTGCCACATCAACAATTCCAGGATTGCCCAACACCATATCAGCAACCATTTCAGCAGTACCCAAAGCCTCCAAATGGAAGAAAAAAAAATGATGAGCGATTCCTTTGTTCAGCAGAGATTTATCAGCGGTCAAAAGGATAAAAAATAACTGCAAAGCTAATTTCCAAATACAGGCAGGGAACATAAGCTGTCACTAATCAAGTTTAGTTTAAAACTAGTTTCCAAATACAGGCAGGGAACATAAGCTGTCACTAATCAAGTTTAGTTTAAAACTAGAACAATATGGTCAAACTTAAAAGCCTGAATTTATTTTTAGAAGGGGAAAAAAAGAATAAGAAAGGAAAAACACCTAACCACTTTTCTTCAGTGGAAAAGGGGGATGCAGATATTACCATAGAAAGTCCTCCTCCTTCATGCCCAGTTGCGATGATCACATTCATCAAACCAGGCACAGGCCCAATCACTGGCTTCCCATCAGGCACTAGAACAGTAGAACACCTTTCATAAGTACAAGGTGATGGCTTAAAGTACAAATTTAAAATTTTCAAGTCCCAGTGCCTTGGAAAGAAATTTTTTCCTCTATGCATGTCCTGAAGTACATGGACTTACTATAAGGGCGTAATCCTATTCTCACTTTTCTATCCAAAGTGAAATCTTCTAGGGGCAGCTCTTTTAGTTTGGGAAAGAACTCTCCAGCCCTCTTCCATATATGATTAATAATGGACTCATCCACTTTAGTGCTATACCCAGTAAACTGACGGCTGCTCCCTGAAAAGTTGAATAGTAGATGATGGCCATACAAGCAGTCATTGAATGAACAACAGTATCTTATTTTGAAGTAACATAATTACGAAGAAAACAATATGCTAGGTTTCCCATGTAGATTTACCAGAAGACGTGACATAAATATCCAAGATTTACCAGAAAGCCACACTCACTCTCTGTTCGCCAAATACAATTACTCATGCAAACAATTTAGTATCAAGTCTTGTGAGGTTGCAAGTCACCCAAGTTATTGCATGCAAGTTAAGATCGATGATATTAGATATCATGGAACTAAAAGTACAAAAAATTTACCAAGAACAAGGTTTCCCATTGTGTCCATGGTGGCTGTCATTGAGACAGACAGGGTTTGCCCTTCCTCAACTTTTACTGAATGTGAACTTTTGCGATCTAAAGCATCATGTAGATGATCAACATAACCCATCTCCATCAGGCCATGGTCCAATCTAAAGGAACTAAAGTTCTCAAGGACAACCAAGTGACCCTGTTAAAAAGATTAAATGCATAACAGGTCTTATATATACAACAAGTGCAAGATACAAAATGCAATCACCCAATAAAGCTCATGTTTAATAAATAAATAAATAAAAAACAAAGAAAGAAAATGGTAATCCCAGGTCATTTTATATAATGCAAAATAAGAATAAAAATCTTGGGTTATGTGATCCTAGTTCCAACCTTCCGAGGCTTAACGGGGACATTCAACAAAATATCTGATTCTCTAAACAAGTCATGTACCAAAGACCCGCTCCAACAACCAGCTGCCACTATAACAGCCTTCTTACTGTACAACGTATTCTTGAAAGTCCGAACACCTTCAACCTCACTGCTGCTATCAGATCTGTACACGTTAGAATTGTAGTAATCTCAGAACTTATACCCCCTTGAAACCACAATGAATTCACAGCCAGTTACAGAGAAGTGTGAGAATAAACCTCAATAAACCTGTCACAGGATCATGAAAGAACTCCGCATATCTCCCTTTTGTAGAAAAATGCCTATTAGCCTACATACACATGAACCACACAAGCATGAATTCCACCACATGCCAACTGAAAACAATGCTGACTAATTGAGACAAGGGAAAAATTAATAAACCTTTTGAATGAATGCAACAGCACGTTGAGCGTCCAATTGACAATCATCGGGTAGAAACGCAGCCCCACCATCTTTACCGACCTCAAGCTCAGGTTCCTTTAATCGCAAAGCATCACTTGTTAAGTACTCTGCTCTCAATCCAGCTTCAGATAATCTCTTCACCTTCTTTTTCAACGTTGCCGCCTCTTTGGCAGTTCTGCCTACCAACAAACTTCCTATAATAATAATTTAAGAAAAAAAATCACAAACAATTATCACACTGCCCAATTAGCTAAACATAAAAGTTATCTTCAGAGACTTTTATGAATAAATTTAAATAATTACCAGTCCGTTTCCAACCTAATTCTTGTAACGGATCCAGGCCTTGGGCACGCACCTTCTCTGCAAACATTTGCCACAGTTGGTAGCTTCTCATTGTGAGGTCCCATGTGTCACTCTCTGGTTCCTTGTGCACCATCCACAAGTATCCCTGCCCTGTAACCGTCACAAAGTAAAACAAAAACAATATTCTGAAAAAAATAAACAAAACGAGAGATAATAATCAGAATTTGTTACTAAGAATACCAGCGCCAGTAGCACCAGAGCAAGGGACGTCCTTATCAACAACAGCAACGGAAAGGTCCGACCCGATGAGGAACTGCCGGGCAATAGTTAACCCGATGATTCCAGCACCAATAATTACAACATCGAACGTGTGAGTAGAAGAAGAAGAAGAAGTGATTACGGGTTGAGTTCGAAAGGTTTTTGGTAGAGAAAGCGGTTTCCCGTTCGCGGTCAACGAGGAGCCAAAGAAGGTTGTTTTGAAGGTGACGATAGGGAAATGATTCCTTGGAAGCGAAACGACGTCGTTGTTGAGTGGTGGTGACTGTATGCGTAGCGTAACGGAAGCCATTTTTGGCTTTGATTCGCGATTGGAAGTTGAAACAGAACACGGTTACCTCGACAAGGAAAAGGAAAAGGAAACGGTGTTGACTGTTACGACCGTACTTAATCCTTAATTCATTAAATTTTTTATCAATTCAACTTAGAAGATTAATAATATTAAAAAATAAAATTAATTAATTAATTTAAAAATATTTTAAAAAAAATTAAATTTAATAAAAACCAATCTATTTTATTTTAAAAACAAATAAAAAATTTCATAAAAAACAACAAAACGCTGGAGGGTGATAAAAAATTCTAAAAAGAAGAAAAAAATAAAACCAAAAAAACTCGAGTCAATGTTATAAACTGGGATTAATTTTTTAAACTTTCAATTCATTAAATTCTAGATTTAAATTTAACTAAGAAGTTAAATACCCAATTAATTAAACGTTGAAAGATAAAATAATAAAAAAATTCTTGCAAGGTAAGACAATACAATAATAAAAAGAATTAGATTTGATATGAATAAAATCAAGAATGATTAAATTGCAATAAAAAAAATTATAAAAATAATTTAAATAAAATAAATAGTGATTAAAATAATGGAATCAAATCTGACATATGAAAAATATTCATTGAAGATGAAATTGAAAAAAATATCTTTAATTTTATAAATTATTTTAAATAAAAAATTGTAATAAAGAAAATAGGGATGGAATTAAAAGAAATCTTTAATTTTATAAATTATTCTAAATAAAAAAATTATAATAAAGAGAATAAAAATAAAAATTTAAAGATAACAAATCTCAAAGGGCTAATTTGAGACCAACACAAAAAATGAGAAAGAAAGGGAAAAAAAAATAAAACAAAAATTCGCAGCGTCAAATTAGCCACCATTAAGTTACACGCGCCGCTTTAATTATGGAGGGGATGCCAAAATGTTCCGGTTGCCGTCCTGAAAGTAAAGTTTTAGCTATATGAAGGAGATATACATGTCGTCCGAAACCTGTAAAAACTGTTCATGCACCTTCAATTTTTTATTTTTTTTTTTTGCTTATTACCAAAATTACTTTATTACCTCTAATTACACTTGATAACTACAAAAAAGCAAAGACAAAACTTTTTAAATTTCAAAGTTAATAACGTAATTTAACTATTGTAAAATCAAAGTTAAAGACGAAAAAATCCCTTAACCAAAGTTTAATGTTTTTTTTTTGCTATCAAGGACAATACAGTAATTATGTTATGCAAGAAAAATGCAAAAAACAAAAAATAATTTAACCATATTTTTGCTTATAATAACTAAAAAAACCTCTCTACCTCTAAAACAAGCCAAGCCAAGTAATGGAAGGGTGAAACACTAAACTCTTACACACACACACACACTTCTCTTTGCATTGAAAATCCTAACTTTTTTTTTCTTGTAAGAAAAAGGGGGCAACTTTTCCCTCTACTCTTCAGGAAAAAAAAAAATCTAAATACTCAATTTTAATTGAGTCCAAAATCTAGAAATTTGATACTGAACATTTCAAAAAAAAATCTGAATGTTTATCAATATTTCCATCAAATTTCCTTGTACATGCGCATTAGACAAAAAGGTGTTGAGCGCTCAACTTCCCATCAAATCTTCTTGCTTTTCAAGTGCACATTAAACCTACAAGCTATTAAAAGAAAAACATTGACTACAGACGAAACTGGAAATATTTAGGATTTAACTACAGAATTTATAGGCTTGGGATGCAACTCAAAACGGGTATAGAGGTTTCTAAAGAGAGGGAGGGAGAGGATTTATAACAAGATCACCAAAATACAACATGGGAAACTCATTATACAGACTGGGAACAGAACTGCAAATGCACATCTCTAATCAAATCAGCTTGAAGCCTACAATGGGGGAAACTCACTTCTAACCAGAAACCAGAGAGAAGTGTCGTATCGCTGCCAAGTTAGTTTCGTCTTCGATAAAAAGGTAAAGTTCTATGCTTCGACCTTGTTATGAATAAAGACTAGCTACGCGGGTCTCGAACTCAATAAATAGAAACTAAGCATCAGAGATCATCCAGGTTAATTATCCACTCATTGCACCTATCTGAACACTTCGTTTTAGAATCAGCTTCGGAAGCACTGTCAGAGTCAGCCAAGGCTCTGTCCAAGGAATCTGCTAAACTTGACTCCCACAAACCTAACCTACAAGCTCTATTGTAAGTCTCATACCCTGCAGCTCTTAGACCTTCTGAAACCATCTCCCTCAAAGGTCCGCGCATGTCTGAGCACTTATTCATGGTATTCAGAAAAGTTTCTGTCAACCCATGTTGCCAGAAAATCACAATGGCGCAGCTATTATCTACCAATCGCACATCAAATTCCTTGGAGAAAGCTTCATGAGACTCTTGGAGCAGGCTCTTTAGTACCCCAGCTGTCACCCTATCCCCAAATCCCCACAAGAAAACCAAATCCTCACAGCTCACAGTTCTTGTGTTGTTAGTCCATATTTTGATTTCTCCATCTATTGGTTCTTCAGATGCAGTACAGAATGGACTGAAAATATTTGCGTAAGCTTCAAGGGCTGAAGCCCCCTTTTCTTCATCTGATTTGACAGCAGCTGGATCAATTTTGAGTATACTGCATAGCCTAGCAAACAATTCACAAATCTTCACAACATTTTGCCCATGAATAGTGTCTTCATTTTCCATAGCTGAAAAGATCAAATATGGTGTACATCAATCAAGTATGTCAAGTGGTATAACTTCATAATTTGCCGAAAGAAATTTTCAATTGCCTACTTCATAATGTTTGGAGACCAGGCAAGAAAATAGAACCTACAAGCTATAAATAAGCAATTCATAAATAGACTTCCGTAACACAGATTTCCATGAATCCCCTATCATATAACATATGTCAGCCTGTTCATGAAAAAACCAGAGAGAGTAACTGACCTTGGCATGGAATTTCCATATCAATGGGTGTAAAGAACCGATTCTTTAATTGAGAAATAGCTACAGGTATACTAGTAACTTTTCTCGTAGGACTGATCTCCTTCATCAGATGGTTGACATCAATTACCAGGGGGAAAGCCAAACGCAAGGAACACATAAACTCATCCACTGTAGAAGGCAGGGGAGCTATGAATTTTGAATGAATAAATGTTAAATCTGCATGTAGCAGTATCGATCCATGAGATTAGCTACCAAAAAAAAAACAGATACTTTGTTTTCAGATAAACAGAAACTTGAGTTCATAGATATACACCATTAAGGGAACCATGCGAGACAACAGGCTTCTGAGAAGCAGATATCAAATCGATCACCTCTCGAAAGCCACGGACCTTTTTCTTTAGTTCCTGTTCGTCATTTTGAAGCTTTCCCTGTCAATCAAGCATCAATTAGATCATTAAGTGTAGCTTGACCATGATCATCACCAAGGATTGAGATATAGTTGCTACCTGCAGAAGATCTTTATCCTCCTTTGAACTTGTTAAAACAACACGAACTGCCTGCATTGCTCCACCCTTTGCTGGAATTATTAAAGGAACAACATCATCAGCAAATTCTTGCAACATCTGTAGCCAACAAACATAAAAATTCAAGATATTATTACCAACAAAAATTGAAAGCAAAACAAGTCTAATTCAGTAAAACCAGCAATAAGGATAAGAATCTCATGCATCACTACTAATTGACAGTCCAGACTATCCTTTCAATCTACCTCAACCACAAGCTGCGCTTGGCGTTCGCTGCAAACATCTATATTCATGCACGGTCTTGAATCATACTCTTCATTTCCTAGAACGAGTTTTCTTAGGGATCTGACCAGAGCATCTGGAAACAAAAAGTTAAACTCATAATAATTTTGTTTTCTTATAAAAAAAAAACAAACGAAAGGAAAGGAATGACATAATCAAACCACCTTGAATTTGGTTGCCTTCTTTCCTTGTGCTAGTTTCTTTACATGCTTTCTTCCAATTTTTAATGTGTGATTTAATCCTTTCAATGAATACAGAATCAGCAACAGAAAGGGTAGAAGAGGATTCTGTCACATTCTTTGCGAGTATTGGATTCCCCATCTGAATTTTTGCAGCAGATTCTTGTTCTCTGGACAAGTATGAGATACCTATCAAATCAGAAGAATCACACAGATTTTCAAAAACAAGCTCAATACATGGAGGCAGCAGACTCTACTCGACACTTGTCATGCTCCTAAAATGATACTGGAATACATTCACTATCTATTTCAACAGGTAAAAAAAAAACCAAATATGGATGATTCTTACTTTGATTAGGCTTAGACTTGAGAGTGGCCAGTTGTTAGTGCCAAAAATAACTATTAACTCAACCTTGTTCAATGATTTGAGTGAGAAAGCATCTTAACCTTGGCTCACTTCTATTTTCTTTAATTTAAACAATGTGGCATTCTAAAGGATTTAAGGGAATACATACCATCATTTATGCAAGAATTAAAGTCAAAACCTTGGCGAGCCATAGATATCAAAGACGAGGTTTGACAATAAAAACTGTAAGAAGGCATTTCCATCTTTAGTTCAGCTCTTGGGAACAAGTGAAAATTATATCTGCGCCAAAAGCAATATCCAGTTTTAGTTCATCATCAATTCTAGATTTTAACAGAACAAAGATTGGTTAAAGATTGTTGTACTAACGGGTAGGCAGTGACTTTAGAAGCCCTGACAGTGAAGGGGCAAACAGCGAAATGAAGAACCTGGAACCTTTCAGCGGCATACTTGGCTTTTAAGTAAGCCGTGTCGGCGGTGTCAAAAGGGGAGACGCGTTGCCAAGGGGCGGAGAAGAAGCCGGTGTTTTGCAAGGACACGGCCACAAAATCGGAATTGGAGACATGGGATTTTATGTCCTCAAGAGTGTCAGCGAAGTTTGATTTTGTGACTTGCTTTACGCTCCATTGCTGTTGAGGTTTATGGTGGGTTCTAGTCACGCTGGTGCTTAACAGGCGCCTTTGCAGCAGCGGGGAGACGGCAACCATTTTTATTTTTCCTTTTATCCGGCGAACGAAGAGAACTAGGAGCAGAGAGAGCAGGTAGATCAAGATGTGGGCTAATTGCTTATTGTTGATGAAGTCAAATATGGGCCATGGCCCAATTATTTCATGGGCTATTCTTCACCAGGCCGTTGGTTGGGGATTGCAAGACTCTCTCTATTTATGTTAAAGACTTGCCCCCTGGTGCTTGTTGGTTGGGGATCAGCACAGGTTGGATCCTCGTATTGTTAGTAATTTTTCATGAGCGTATCTGGAAGTAAAAGTACGATGTAATTTATTTTTTAATGTTTTGTATTTGAAAATGTATTAAATAATATATTTAAAAAAAATTATTTTTAACATCGACATATCAAAATAATTTAAAAATATTAAAAAATATTTATTTAAAGCAAATATAAAAATAAAAAAGTTCTAATTTTTCTTTTAAATATTTTTAAAATTCAAAAACAAATATATATCAAGATGGTGACTTTTTGTGTGAAAAAAATGATTATTCAAGACATGTCATCAGTTATTGAGGGATTCAAGAGGGTAAGGGTATTTATTTTTGGTTTGGTCTGATTTTTACCTATAAAAAAAACAAAATTGAAATTTTATAAAACATAAAAAATAAAACCAAAACCGGTTCTAACAACTGGTTTTGATTCGGTTCGATTATTTTATATTAAAAATCAAAACCTAACCTACCAGTTTTGGTTCTGTTCTGTTTGGTTCAGTTCGGTTTCGATTTGGTTTGATTATTTTATATTAAAAATCAAAAACTATATTGTTTTTGGGGTTTTTATTTTATTTTCTGATAGGCTTGATTTCGGTTCGGTTTGGTTTTTTTTTGTTCAATTTTTTTTCCAGTTTAGTTTGGTTTATTTTTAACTAAATCAATTCAGTTCGATTGGGGTTTTTCAATTTCAGACTTATAAAAACGAAACCAAACCAAATATTTTTTTAAATATTCTAATCGATTTAATCAATTTTTTTCATAAATCAATTTTTTCAATTATTTTTTATCTCAATTTAATTAATTTTTCAATTTATTTCCTCACACCTACAAATACTACAAAATGGTGGTGCCCGCGGCCTCCTCATGGTTGAAATTTTTTTACCCAGGTGTCCTTTGCTTTAAGAACTCTTGATTTTTAATCTCTAAATTAATATAGGTATTTTATTTTTTTAATTGGAATGGAATGTTTCAGTTTCGAAGTGCCATTTCAGGGTTGTACTATTCATTCATATATATATATATTCAACAAACATAATTCAAATTCAAGATAAATTAATTATAAATTATGCAATACAAACACAATGCCAAACAAATATAATTTCTAAATTTAAAATATTTCTAAATAGTCAAGATTAAATAGATCTTTAACTTAAAGTAATTTAACTTAAACAAAATATCAAAATATTATGAAAGTAAAATGTTCTTGATTTTTAATCTCTAAATTAAGGTTGTCAATTTCGTTTCGGTAGGTATTTTATTTTTTCAATTGGAATGGAATATTTCAGTTTCGAAGTGCCATTTCGGGGTTGTATTGTTCATTCATATATATATATATATATATATATATATATTCAACAAATATAATTCAAATTCAAGATAAATTAATTATAAATTATGCAATACAAACACAATGCCAAACAAATATAATTTCTAAATTTAAAATATTTCTAAATAGTCAAGATTAAATAGATCTTTAACTTAAAGTAATTTAACTTAAACAAAATATCAAAATATTATGAAAGTAAAATGTTTTAACATAAATATTTTAAATATAAAGTTAGGTCAATGTTATCAAGGCTAATAGAATCTAAAGCATCCCTTGTTTTGCTCAAATTCCTACAAAGTATAAACATGAAAAATAGAACATGAATATAAACCATATATATTAGTGATAAATCTAATTTTAAAAAATTAATATCATTGTTAATGAAAATAGTAATAATAATTTTCAATATTATTATTAATATCATTGTTATTGAAAATAGTAATGAAAAAGAGTCTTTTATAATTGGATGATTTAATTAATTAAATTGAACAACATTCAATTTGATTTAATAGCTTTTCAAAAGCGAAACGGAACATGTGGAATGAAACCGGAACGTTTCGGGCGGAATTTAACCGAAAAATCCAGAATGAACCGAAATTTAAAATGAAATGAAATTTATTCTGTTTTATTCCATTTTTTGAATTATTATGGAATATTTCAACTATTCCGGGCAAAATAAAATAAAATTGACAACCTTGCTCTAAACATGAAAACTTTAAACATTTTTTATTAACCTCTACCTTCCTAAGCGAAACAAAGTTTTTGATTCGTCACTGTCGTCAATCACTCAAGAGTTTATTTCATGTGCTAAATGTTAAAAAGCAATCATAGAGCACCATGTGTTACGCATGGAGGGAAAACCTCTTTTTATGTCAGAAAGTTATTGGATTAAGACTCGACAGAGGTAGGATTTGGTCACGGCATGTGGAAACTGGTCCAAGCATAAGCTTACATATGTAGTGATGAATCTGCAATAAGATTGGTGCTTGAAGAAGCAAAGTATGATGAGATACATTCACTTGTAGCGTAGCATAAAAGTAGTTGCTTAACAAGGAAGTTGCTCTCTGCAGGATGGATTTATTCATTTCTCTGCGTGCGATGAAATCTAGTGATCAACAATGTCTTATATCGGTTTCCCAGACAGAAAACGGCTGTAGAAATCTAATGCCTCTCGTGGTTTGTATTCTGGGACAGTATGTCCAGCCCCCTGCACCAACATGATAATCAAATTAGGGCAAGGATGATGAACAACTCAAGTCACTGAATGAAATAGCAAGCTGCGACCTACCTTCATGGTGAGGAAAGTTAAGTTGTTAGCATACCCTTGTGTATAACTGCAACAAAAATGACACCCAGAAGGTGTTTATTTGTTACTCAGAGAAAAATAGTGTGGAAACTGGAAGGTCATAAAGAGAACGTTTTTTCGTTTTCCCTCCAAGCTTTTTGTCCTAATGTTCTGAACTTATGATTTCATCACTGAAAAATTAGTCTCATCAATTGGAATTCGAAAGCAAGAAAAGGTTTGTCCTTTCCAAAAGAAGAAGAAGAGCAAATAAAGTACCCGGCAACTTGTCCATTGGAAGTCCATGGCCTCCATTCATCAACTATATCATATCCCATTGATCTCGTCCATGCTTCACTCCCGGTGTATGGAACACACATATCATGATCCCCGCTACAAGTAAAGTAAAGCTATAGCAGTTACTATCATCCTCCACATAATTCAAGGAATAAACAGTGCAAGAAAAAAGTGTAAGGATCTCATCTGATCCATGACGTTGAAAATCAGAGAACTACAACTACACAGATGGAACCAATAAAAAACAAGCACTGAACAAGAACGTTCAAAGTTGTATGTATCTCCATTGTTCTTTACACAGGCGGAAAACAGTAAAAATAAATCTTACAACAATTTAAACCCCTTCCTTTCTTTTCCTGTCTTCTCTAAGTCACTTGTCTCACCGAAACTACTAAGATTAAGAACACAAGTTTGAAGATCATGTACCTGAATATGAGGGCACGAAATCCCCTCAAAGTAAGGTTCCTGTGGTACTTAATCATGCTACCAGCATCATGATGAAAACGAATTCTATCTGTGCACAACTCCCAAGTACCAGATACACTTTCCTGTTTTAAATAAGGTTCATAAAATACGTTAACTGCTTTCAAAATGTAGCGTGACTGACAAAAGTGAGCAAACTTACTAGTTCAGAATGGATTGCTTTCCTAACTGCTTCATTGTTCAGCCATGACGTGGCAACTTCATCATCCTAACAAAATGGCATTTCAGATGAATCCAAATTGTTAGCAAACAGAAAGGCAAATGTGAACAAAGAAAATGACACCATGCACATAGAGAAAGTGTCAATTGGGTATAGCTAGCTACGACAGGTTGGCTTCAAGGAATCAAGAAAAATGAAAACAAAAAAATCTTCTTTATACTTTTGGCTTTTGTTTAAACAGTGATGGTGGACACTACACAGGGGAATGTCGATAGTAGAATGAAAGCACAATAGTCAAACAATAACATTCCTTAAGGTTAAAAACTAAGCATGCTGAATTTTAAATAAGTTTCAAAGAAGGTACACCATAGCATAGATTTCATAAAGTTTACTCATTTTGATTGAAAAGTGAACATACAGTGGACTATTTTCATGTAATCTGTCCAACTTCAAGATATAGAAAAAAAGAAAATAAAATGTTTCAGCAAGCATTCTATATTTTCCATCAATGTTTATTTAAGACCAAATTATATCCCGCCACAAGATTGACATTTAAACCTTTTCCCTTTGTCCCAGGGCTTCCTTCGCTTATAAAGCTTATGACTGTGTTTTCCTCACTGGCATGGTCGTGCCTTTGTAATGAAAAACAAAAAGAATTAGTATCAGCTAATCTAGTTGGAAAATGGTGTCACATCTATGCAAATGCAGAACTTCTTTCAGTAGTGTCATTACTGATTCTTAAGAACTTATCACATTATTCATGAAGCATTTCAACTTCGATCTTTTTTTTCTTCTGAAAAACAATTTTTGTGCAATGTTCACCATACACTACTGGTGGAAGTTTATAAGATAAAATAGCATCAAACATTACAACAATAACATTCAGCAAATCTAGATAACAGAACAAGCCACCAGAATTCACCATGGAGGATTTCAGAAACAAATAAGTACATTAATAGATAAAAGTCACAGGATTTACAACAAATAAATATTGGACTTACAGTGCATGGAACACTCTCGCCATCGAGGAGCTGTGGCCATGTTGGAACAATTCCAGGTCTTACAGGAGCTCTAAGAGGCCAGGCACGGCCAAACATCCTTTTTCTCACAGGCAGAGGCCTTTCGGTCTCACCTAATTGCCGAAAGCTGGATGGTAACCTGATTCTATCATCTGTAACCTCCCTTATATTTGAGCCATGATAGCATGGTTCTAGAATGTCATATATGTTTAAACCTTCAACGTCCTGGGATTAGTAAAAATATCAATGCAAATGACAGAGCACTTTATGCAGATTATTTTAACTTTCAAATTATGAGAAATCCACTAAGTACCTTGTAAACTTTTTGGAGTTTGCTCTCACAAGTTTCACCAAGTGGGTTGTAGAAATTTCCAGTGCACTCCTTGGTTACCTCCTGTAGCATATCATGCATTGTCAGAAAACACGTTTTGAGGAAAGAAAGAAACTCCATCTTAATATCAAAACCACAAAATATTGTTAAGGATTTTATAATGATGTGAGACTCCACGGTGCAGATTTCCAAGTATTTAAGGAAAGCTAGCATACAGAAACAGCATAAATCATCATAGAATGTTTATCTTACTCACCTCAAATAACTCATCTGGGATCAGGCCCATCCCATGTGCAAATGGAACAAGAGCATTGCCATCAAACTCCTCATCAGTAACTCCATTTCCCACCAAATATCCCTGTATAAAATGCAGGTTTAAGTACTTAGCAGTCATAAATTTTGAATTCAATAAAAGAGGATTTCAAGAATCCATACCTTGAAATTGAGAATGGGCTTTACACCAGCATCAAGTCCTGAAAAAAGCAAGAATGCATTATACTCTCAAGTTCCAAAAACACAACTCATAGATTGAAAAAAATACCTTTCACGACTTCATAAGCAAGAGTTGGTACATATATTCCAGCATAGGACTCTCCAGAAATAAAAAATGGGTTAGAGAGGAATTCTGGGTATAGCTCGAACCACTGATTTCAGAATAGCAAATTACTGATATTCAGTATTTTGGAAATAAGAAAGCAGCTATAAACATGCTCAAATTATCCATTTTTCTTTCCCCTCTATACCTTGAGTAGAAAGGCATGCGAATCAGAGGCAGTCTTTGTGTCACCAGTTATATAATCAGTTTCGTTCTTGGAATAAGAAAGCCCAACACCAGCAGGAGAATCTAAATATAAAACGCTGGAAACCTGAAATGCCAAAGCAATCTTATGACGTTTATTAGCACACAAAAGAAATTATATCTTTTGTCAGAAGAAAATTCGGTCAACCTTGGACCAGCTGTATGGATTAAGATGCAATTTGGGCAGATCTCCCTTTGTTTCTGCTGCTTCAAAATTGAAAGGACCTGCATATACATTGAATTCATTGTTCAAAAACAACTAACTCAATCCACAAAACCACAGCAACAAGACACAGTTGTTTTCAGAGTATGAATTGGTAAAAAAAAATAAAAATTCCAACATAGCTAGGTGCTGAATAAGACCATCCTCTTTGTTGTTAATTCAATTCCATGAGGTCAAATAGCTAAGATGATAAAATTGATGGGTTTTGAATTAGTGACTGAACTTTACCCTGGGCCTCGCATTTTTGAAAAACTAAACTGACATTACAAAAAAGTAAAACGTAGACAATTCACCGAAGAGGAGCAAGGCTTCCTTCAATCCCTATGTTATAACCAACCCAAATCTCAATCTAAGCACAAAACAGATAGATTAAAAAGGGAAACTTGATGAGATGAATATTTACCATGTTCATATACAAATCCATCAAAGCTAGAGCATCCAGGCCCACCATTGAGCCAAAGAACAACTGGATCCTTTGATGGGTTCCTTTCCGATTCAACAAAATAGTAAAACAATCTCTTGCCTTGACTTTCATCTATGGCCACATACCTTCCAAAAAAATCCCAATATAGACATTAATTCCAGTATATCAACTACACTGTTATTCCCAGAATTGAGAAACAATAAAAAGAACTCGCTTTGGCTTTGACAAATCTTGAACCATCAGCAATGAATTACTTACAATATAAATATAATTGCAACAAGAAATTCTATGCAAGTAGAGAAATGACAAGGCAAAAGGAAACTAAAATACCCAGAATAGTGTTTAGAAGGAAAAGTGCCAGAGAAGCCAGGAAGCTGAGTAACAAGAGCAGTTTCAGGGGCTGAGTGAGTGAGTAAAACAAAGCTTAAAAGCATAAAAAAGATCCTATACAAGATAGGACCTGACTTAGCCATGGCTAGTTCTTTAGCTTGCTATGAATAGAATTGTCCGTTGGAACTGTATTTATAGATGCCTGCGGATATTTACTTGCGCAACCTGTCGGAGTTTTATTCACTTAAAAGCCAAGACAAAAGATGCCAACAGAGGATAATACTAATACTTGAAAGTGACCTCAAAAATCAAACTAATCAGTTGTTCAGTTAGTGAGCTCGTAATCCCCAACCTTAAACTCCATAATCTTAATCTAAACCCAAAATCCCTAACTTTAAAACCCTAATTCTAAAACTCAAATTTTAAATTCTAAACACTAACCCTAAATATATATCTCTATTCATAAACACTACTAACCCTAAATTGAAAACCCAAAAACACAAATAATTTTAAAAAACACAGAATAAAAATAAATGGGATATTATTAGGTTTAAAAAAGCACCAAAAATGATATTAAAATTTATTTACGTTGATGTAATATTTTAATGTTGTTTTTGTTTCTGTATTATAATATTAACTAATCTTGACAATAACACAACATAATAATGTATTGTCTTTGTTCACTTATAAATGTTGTCATATTTGTTAATATGTAAATGATTGCTTTGCAATTATATATAATATTTTGTTAATAATTGCATATTCACTTATAAATTTATAATTTTAAATTCTACTTACTTATCTGAAATAAATTTAAATATTTATAATATAAAATACAATATTAAAATCTCAACTTGACAAGTTCAAAATAATTATAAAAGTATAATAAATTACACAACTAAAAAAATAACACAACATAATTATATTATCTACATATATCCTAGTCTATCTACATTTATGATGATGAGTTGATGGGCTGACTTTCCAGTGTTTAAATCGTCTTATCTTTTAAAACAGCATCATCAAGATATGATGTCTCTCTAAGCATATCAAATATAATGCGGCAAGTGTTAAACCAACAAAATGCATAATAATAAACAAGTCCATCATCTTTGAGCTCATAAATATTAGTAACGACTTCTCTATCATCACGCAACAAATTGCCAACTTAATATTTGGTAAATATAGTTATTAATCCATAAATAAAACACATTAAACATCACATATTAATTGCAAAAAATATCAAACACTTACAACATTTTTAATTACTTGTACGTGTGGCTCGTACTTCATGTTACCTGGAGGAACTTGTGTTGGGTTTGGTGGGACGATACGGCGTGTTATACCCTAATACCACTCCATGTAATGATCTTACTTGTGCATGTGGCAATATATATGTAGGCTTGAAAGGCATTTGAGAGTTTAAAAACATGATCACTTGTTCTGTACGGAGCTCTTCTAGGTTCGGCACCTTGATTTTGACATTTTTAAGGAATAATCTCACCTCAATCTCAATTTTTTAAATTCTATATCAATATTTGATGTTGATATTTTGTCTTTAATTGTGGACTTTGTGTCACATTAGGGACATTTAGGGAAGCTTTTTTTTTTTTTCTTGCAAACTCTCATTAATATCACTTTTTATCTTTTTTCTTTTCTTTTATTTAAAGAATTTTCAAAACTTGTACTGAGAAGTGATCCTAATCTGGGTTATTATTCAAGAAATTTTTCAGGCTCAAATTTGAATTGTAAAAGATATAATCTTGTTTATGGAAGATAAATCAAAGATGATCTTTTTTCATCTCAAATCTTAATATGCTCATGTTGATAAATATTAGTCTTATTCAAAATCATTATTGAACATAAAAACCATGAGGTTAATCTTAGAAAGGAAGTGGTGGGATCATGACTTGATTAGATAATATTTATTATTATCTAAGTCATCAAATCATTTGATCTCATTTTGGGCATAGTTATATCATTCCATATGAGATTTTTTTTTTGAAAGAAATATTTTCCTTTTAGAGGTTTGTAAATAAATAAATAAGGTAATATGGAATTCAAAATGAAGGTATGAAACAAGGTTGACACTTTTAAGGTTTATGGGGGTGGAAAAAAAAGTTTTAGGATTCTGAAAAATAAGGCTAATATCTATATAACATGTCTTAAAATCTGACCAATGACTTTGTTATTATATTTATGTCAAGTGTTACTCTTAAATATACATCTCTTGATTTCATAAAAATAATAAATCATGAAAACAAAGGCATATTTATTAAAAGATGCAACATAATCTCAAAACGCATGAAAAAAATCTAAGAAAAATAAGGTTTAAATGATCTTATTAACAAAGTTTTGTAACAAAAATAAATTGACAATGTTATAATCATTAGCTTTTACTAGCCACATTATGCATCTTATATCATCTTAGTCAGGGGCGGAGCAAGAAAAAAAAATCAAGAGGGGCCAAATTAAATAACGTTTTAGGGGGGATTTTCTTTCTGAGACTTTGTTTCAAGGGAGGGGCTGAAAATTTCAAGGGGGGGCTAGAGAAAATTTTCCTTGCCAACCCCCCTGCCTCCACCACTGATCTTAGTGTTTGCAGCTGAATTTGCCTATCCAAAGGATTCAAAAGTCGTCATGTTGATTTCTTTAGATTATATGTTCTATCCAATCCTTGAAGTGTTAAGAGATAGTAAGCTCTCAACTTCATGGTGGAATTCATCGTAATTATCAAGCCCCTAGTCTTGATGAAACTCATAAGATTAGCCAGTGCATGATATGAGTTGTGCTCTGTTTGGGTTGCTAACATGTATTATAGCTTTTAACATGTCAAACAATTTAGCTATTAGTACTTTCAAAGATGACCTTTTTGGGATGTAACGAGTGAAAATGATACGATCCAGACAAAGTCAAATTTGGATTTTGACATAGAAAGTGCACTTATTCAGTTTTACGGCAATAGTCATAATTCTTAATCTGACCATTGGATCAAGCTGAAATTTTACGTGGAGTCTCCTGACATGTTCTCCTACCTTGGTTTAAAATTTCAGGTTAATCAAAGTTCAGAAAGGCATCGAAATACGGGTGAACATAAGCTGTATGAATTTTGTTATTTACTTCCTTTTGACTTGTGGACTTCCTATTTGGCTAGGATTCTTTTTCTAAAAGGATGTGGCAGCTTTTTTTGGGAATCTCCTAATTCTACAAAGATCTTTAATGGGCTGCAACATAGTTTCCAAGTGTGGCAAGGATTCATAATTATTTCAGAATCCTTTTCTTACAAGAATTCCTTATTCATCCTAGCTACAAAAAGGAAAGAAGACTTCAGAATAAATTCTACATTCAGATCAAATTTCCTAGTCTATTTGGTGACTTTTTAATGGTGACAAATCTGATTCTAGCATATTTAGGATGGTAATTTTCGGATTTTTATTATTTTTATTATTTTCTTCTTAGTCTTTGGGTTATTATTACTTATTTGGGTTAATTGTAAGTGGGCTTAATATAAGTCCACCTAAGGGGGGTCCATTAGAGTTTATTTAAGTTTAGAGTTAGTATAAATAAAGGCATAACCAGACATGTAAGTTAGACAATTCAGATTAATAAAACTTCTTGTTTGCCGCACTTTGTGTGTGTTGGTGAGTTAATCTCTCTTCCATGGTTCTCTAATGAACTGAAACCAACACCAAATAAAACCAACTTGGCAGCGCAATCCAAATATATGACTCAAGAAGCAATAAAAACCAAAAAACAAGCAAAACAAAACTATGATGATAGTCTCGCGAGAGCAAGCGAGTCTATCCGAAATATGAACAAAATTGAAGACTCGAACAAAAAAACAGAAACAAAATATAAAAAAAAATGAAACAACACCCAGATATGTTGGATATGATGAAAATAAACTGCAAGAAATGAAAACAATAGAAAGCAAGCGAATTTCAAAAGTTGACGCAAAACAGACTCGTTTACAATGAGTGAAGTCCGAATTTGAAACCTAAAGTAAATGATGTCCAATTGAGTTACAATTTCAGATATAGTGCTATATCAACCCAGATAGACAGAATATAAAGTTTGAGAAATTTACGATAAGGTTTGATATACTGATGCAAAAACGTTATGAATCAGACCTGGTTAGACCCGAATTTGAAACCCAAAGCAAACAATATCCAATTGATCCTAAATTTGATATGTGGTGCAATTAGGAGCCCAGTAATCATAGTATAAAATTTGACCAAATTCCGAGTTGAGTTGATCCAATTTCTCTTGTTTAATTTTCTGCGGCAGAATCGAATAAACGTCTTTTTGAACGGATTTTTTTTTGCTTTTCTCTTTTCTCTTTTGTTTTTTTTATGGTACTGATATATTTTGAACAATAACAGAATGAAATAACAATTTTTTTTATATGCCGCAAATTCAAGGAGAAGAAGAAATTGGATACTAAGGAATTTTTTTTTTTTTACGGAATCAACAAGAAACAAAAATTTTAGAAGGATATAACCTGATTAATGGAGCCAAGCTCTGATACCAAATGATGCGAACCTCATGATCACGTGGTCACGCAACCCACATGCAAAGACACCAATTCTCGAAAAGCCAAGTAAATCAGGTTTGATAGGAGTGTGACACAAAGATAACTTGTACCTAGGCACCAGCACTATTGGAAACGGAGACCCCCACTCAACGAATATTGATTCGCGAACGAGAAGTATAAGGATGACGCCACGAAGACAGTTGTTCTTTGATAAGTCGTTTTCAGTTCTTTAGAGAACCATGGAAGGGAGATTAACTCACCAACACACACAAAGTGCGGCAAACAAAAAGTTTTATTAATCTGAATTGTCTAACTTACATGTCTGGTTATGCCTTTATTTATAATAACTCTAAACTTAAATAAACCCTAATGGACCCCCCTTAGGTGGACTTATATTAAGCCCACTTACAATTGACCCAAATAAGTAATAATAATCCAAAGACTAAGAAGAAAATATAAAAATAATAAAAAAAACCAAAAATTACCATCCTAAATATGCTAGAATCAGATTTGTCACCATTAAGAAGTCACCAAATAGACTAGGAAATCTGATCTGAATGTAGAATTTATTCTGAAGTCTTCTTTCCTTTTTGTAGCTAGGATGAATAAGGAATTCTTGTAAGAAAAGGATTCTGAAATAATTATGAATCCTTGCCACACTTGGAAACTATGTTGCAGCCCATTAAAGATCTTTGTAGAATTAGGAGATTCCCAAAAAAAGCTGCCACATCCTTTTAGGAAAAGAATCCTAGTCAAATAGGAAGTCCACAAGTCAAAAGGAAGTAAATAACAAAATTTGTATAGCCTATGTTGACCCGTATTTCGATGCCTTTCCGAACTTCGATTACCTGAAATTTTAAACCAAGGTAGGAGAACATGTCAGGAGACTCCACGTAAAATTTCAGCTCGATCCAATGGTCGGATTGAGAATTATGACTATTTCTGTAAAACTGGATAGGCGCACTTTCTACGTCAAAATCCGAATTTAACATTGTCTGGATCGTATCATTTTCACTCGTTACATCCTTAAAAGTTAATAATTTTTTCCTTCAACATTGGTGTTGGTATGGTTTGTAAGAGGGTTAATGTTTATATATGGAGTGTTTGTGTCTTTTTTTGAAGCATATCCAAACATTCTTAATTAACAAACCAACATGTCTCTTAAATGAAGTAAATGTTTCAATGTCATGACTTATCGCCTCCAAATGATAATCATATCTTTTATCAGGTTTGTACTAATAAGGGTAAATTGGTTATATTCATAAGGGATAAGAGTAATTTTTCATAGTTTAACTAGGTGCTAATATATAGTTCTTTCAAAGGGATTAAGAGTACAATGATTTTTTTTATCATGTCTTTTGGTATGTTGTTAATTATGGTAAAAAAAGTTGGGTGTTTTATGGTATAACTAGATGTTGGTATTAGGGATATTGTGGCACTTAATAAAACATATCAACCATGGTTTTAATTGAGCTATATGGTGTAGGGTAGGCATTATAAATGAAAAATATGGTGGAGAAAAGGTATTGATAATGTCATCTTAAGTGAAATAGGGGCTAAAAGATATTTCATGATTGCTTCTATAGCCTTTCGGCTGATAAGTCACTTGGTGCACATCTTTCTCTTTCTTTTATTAAGACTTCCTCTATTTCTTGAAATAAATTCAGTTGTTTCACCAACTCTACCAACTTTGATTACTTGTTCTATTCATTCAGCCACGAGCATAATCTCGATAAAACTAGTTGATTTCTCTAATAAATAATCATAGAATGAACTTTTAAAGGTGTTGATAAAAAGGAAAACTATTTTTTTTTAAGAGATGGTTGGATATGAGTCGAGACTACTCTCTAATGTTAGGCACATTTCTTTACTGGCTTTTTGTTTTTCTCCATCACCTATAAGCTTAACTTGTTAAGAGCTACTTCTAAGCTGGCTTTATATTGACGCATAACTGCCTCAACAGGATCTTTACACTTTTTTATTTTACTTCCATCTAGACTCATGTACCAAGTAAGGGCAACACCACTTAAACTTTCATGAAAGAAGTGGATGAGCATTGTCATCTTTGATCACTTTAATTATTTTACTATAATAGATGTTACGATAAGGTCTTTAGGCATTTAACTCCATATACTTAGCAAACTTGAGCACTGTGAAATTTGGATGAATACCGTTACAGAATCATACAAATCAATACACTTGATCGTTTTTAGGCATCCTTTTATCATAAAAAATAATTCTTAGGCTCTAACTCTTCTTTAGGCTTTTGATTAACAACCTCCTTTATAGTTGGCTCTAAAGTAGGGGTAAACCATGCTTTTAGAGACACTGAAAAAAGGATTAAGAGCTTTTGGAAATTCTTGGTTTATTGGTTCAACATGAAATGCAACTTCTTGGTGGGAAATACCTTATAAATAAAAACCTGGAACTATATTTGGAGATTATAAGCATCGAGGGTATGTTATAGGGTATGTATTCCTGTAATATTTTCTTTGTTAGAAAGCTCTTCACTAGAAAATCTATTCTAAAAAATTTGTTCAAGCAGAATTATAAGCCTAACGATCTCGCTCTTCATAAACTCATTTTCTTTTTTGTGGTTTTTCTTTAAAAGACCTCTCTCTTTATTCTCCATTTTTTTTTTCTGAGCTTGATGTTGTCGGTTTAAGGGGGAAGTTTGGTTTTATAAGGAAAAGCTATGTAAAAGGAAGTGAGAATACAAATATAAATTCTCACAAATAAGTATAAAAAGATTTAATTAAGTTGGATTAGCTTTGCATGAAAGGTGATAATAGTTGCTAAATATTTGGTGGCGATATAGAGTCCAATAACCACATTTGTAATTTTACAATAGATTTTGTTTTATTTTTATATGGTATACAAAATAAAGATCTAGTATGCTTCCTTATAGATCCAAATAGCACTAAACCATCAACATATACCAATCTATCAATTTTGTGAATAAAAAATTAAAGATTTTCATTCGTTTAAAAATATGGGAAATAACTTAACACAATATCCATATATTTTGGGAAATTAGTATACAACTTTTCTTTATCCAAAAATATAAGAAAATTACGAGTCTTGACCTATACCATTTAAGAAGAAAACTTTAAAATTTTACTCATTAAAATAATAGGGTAATATATAAAATAGTTTGTTAGCAAACCATGCCTTAAAAACTCTGCCATATCGAGCTATTTCCTTAAAGAGATTACAACTTATAAAAAATATGTACTAACTAGGCTTCTAGTAACATTGTATTTTCTAGCTTTTTCCAGAAGTTTATAAGCTCTTTTGGCCATTTGATACAAATGTTTTAGATCCTCTATTCAGAGAACCCCTCTGTATTTTCAATCTTTATACTTTTGTTGGTACTTTTTAGTATAGTTTACTATCTCAATTGTCTTGTCATACACCTCCTAAAATTTCATGCATATTAGGCTTGCCTAGTAACATTATAGGATGACACCCTAAAGAAAGGTTCTAGTCATTACATATGGGTAGTTTGTCAAACCTAATGGTCTCAAAAGGTCCCTTATTTCTTAGGTAAACAAACCTTAAAAGGTCGATTCGAAGCCCACAAGGTGCAACGAGTATAGAATAGGTCAATTCCACATCTACTACTAATCACAACCAAGTAGACTTTCATTGAGAGTCTGAGGTTTCTCACATGCTAGCTTGGAGCAAAGTCACATTGGGACACCATTAATTCCTCATACTAACTTAAAACGATGCATCTGCAAATGAGTGTTATGCAGTGTGTGCATGAGTATAATTTCATATCCTATCCAACATACATGATAACAAAATATATATAAAAAAAATAAATCAGAGTAGAAAAATAAACAAACAAATCACATTATATAGGTAATCATAAAAATATAAGTCACAACAAACATATCATTTTTAAACAAGAAAAAAAGGCATAGCCCTTATTAATTCCCTAATGGAGTTGTCATTTTGTAGTAAGGGACATCTTGGTGAGCTAGGGTAAAAAAAAAAAGGATTTGACACCTAATTTTATGGTAACTAGGAACCTTAATTGGTCTTCAGATGTTCTAGGTAAATGGTTGGTTATATAATAGAAAGATAATTATCATCTTGTTCATCCTCCTTGAATTAAGCTGCATTCAGTGACGGAGCCAGGAATTTTTAAATGAGAGGGCAAACTAATTAACAAATACTTGATATTATATATTATGTATTATTTAGATATACATTATATAGAGAAATTAATTTGAAATATATGTACTAACTCATATCAAATAAAATTAATGTAAACTTGGGTTAATTTTTTTTTTCACAATTTAGCTTTTTTGGTTTTTTTTTAATTTTTTCGATTTAATCAATTTTTCAGTTTTTTTCTCAACCATAAAGTTAACAATAGCTAATTTGGATTAATTGATAACCAACAAAAAAAATTAAATCTGCTAGATATTATTAATATTAATATAAAAGGAATTAAAAAAAGATTAAGGGGGCAATTACCTACGTGGCTCCGCCATTGGCTGCATTGTGTGTATTTTTTTTTTATGATAAAGGTGTTTGTTGTTCTTACATACTAAGAATTTGTTTAAACTGATATATAAGTGCTTAAAAGTAAAAGACTATTAAAACCTAAAGTAGTGATTTGGGACCCGGGCCTAGTAATAAAACTCATTCCTTACTTTTTAGGTATAAGCATTGTAGCCGAAAAAATAATTATTGTTAATTAGACTTTAACCCATTTTTTCTTGCTATATATCAACTAGGCCTGAAGGCTACCTCTCGCTCTTAATGGGCTTATATGGGTACACATCGATCCATCCAAAATCATTTACAATATAAAGGTAATCACATAAAAATAGAATCATAAATGTGAATTCAACTTACTTACCTTTAATGTGACATCCAAGAAAAAACCTTATTAGGATTTTTAATTCTTGAGTTGATTTTAAGTTACAAGGAAGGTTTAGACAACATAAAATTAAGAGAAAAAAAAAAACAAGAACATGATAAATCAATATTCATATACATAGTGACTTGTTTACATTTAATTCAACATCCAAAAAAAGCCTAATTAAATTTTATAATTCTTAGACTAATTTTAACTTGTGACAAAAATACAAATCCACCAAAACAATAAATATACAAATATACATTTCATCAACATTTATGATACAAATCCAATTATTCTTAGTACGACATCCGAGAAGCAGAATTTACAATTCCTGAGCTGACTTTTAGTTATGAAAAGTTCAAATCAATCGACATGTCCAAAATCTAAATTAACAAGAATATATTTACACTTCAATCAAACCAAATACACATTCATCATGATTCAAAACCAATAACATGTTTTAGTGACCGTAAAGTCAGTGACTAAAGATATGTTGTGATGATACTTAATAACTATAATGTTGGTGACTAAGGTTATTTTATAAACTTCACCACAATTATGAATTCTCGTATTCATGTTTAATCCATGTCATTAATACACATACTTACACATTTATTTACTTGTCAACTTATAATTCATTTCATTTCATTTCATATATCATGATTATATATTTAGTTATCATACTTCTCAACTTATGAATCTTTCTACATTCTTTATAATGCATTTATGAATACTTTCGTATCATCTTATTCATCCCTAATATCTCATTTTCTCTATTACACTTTTCAAGCAAAGTATCATTATCATTATTATCATATCCACACTTACCCATGTATTACCACTTACATAAGTGAAATACACACATACCAAATGTTTTTCCATCTAATCATTTCTTGCTAATTTTTTTTGTATAATTCTTCTTGCCATTATGAATCCAACCATATCATTCGTAAATTTTCTTCCTTCCTGTTTTCATTGACTTGGCTGAATGGCCAATGTGTTCTTTTATGGATCTTTTTGAGTTATTTGATTGTTTCCTATTCTTCACACTATTACTTACATAATTAATGTTACTTTATATAACTTATCATCACTAGCTCATATTTCCTACTACATTTCTTACAATCCATGTTAGGAAGTGCAATATTAGTTCTACATAAGTTATTGTGACAATTTGCAACAATTGTTCTCACTTCCTCATCATAAAATTTACATACAATCACATTTTACAAGAATTTTTGGTTTTATCAATCAATTGATTTGTCTTTAAACCAACCTTATGGTCATCCCTAAAAAGCTCATTTTTCAAGTTCTTTAATTCCAATTACTTTATCTTTATTTTTGTTTCCTCATTCATACATATTCAAACTACCATTTAATTTTGTTTCCTTTTGACTTTGGAATACATTAAAGTTCATCTCTTAATTTCACACAATGTACCTTCTTACAATTACTCGAGATCATTCAATTCATTATCTCAATAATTTTTTTTCTAATATCACTTCTCTTTCACCTACTTCTTTAAACATATAACATTGCAAATTTCTAACCGATTTCCATCCCTTTTTTAAAAAATAAAAAATGGTCGGCCTTAATGTTAGGGTTTCCTATTAATTTGTCTCAATTTTCTTTTATAATTTCTTTAGTTTTTATCCTTTTCTTATTACCTTAACTCATTTATAAAATTAAATCCTCATTTTTAAGTATTCACAAGAACCCTAAAATCTCAATATTTGGGGTTTTTTTTTTTATCTCCTCCAGCAATGTCTACTCAAAACATAATTTAAAATAAGAAGATCTATCTTACCCCATAAATTTTAGTTAAGTTTATTGATCTTCTCCTTCCTTTTCTTTTCAGGGTTCACTCGGTTCTCTCTCTATTTTTCTCTTATATAACTATCCTTCTCTCTCTCAATATCTCTTAAAGTTTGCTTTCTTCTTCACACACACAAACACACACACACACACACTATCTCACTTATAAATCTTCATTGCAAGGACATGCAAATGGGTTTTGTAAAAGAAAAAGAAAGAGGAGCTTCTCTTAGGGTTGTCTTGGCCAGCTCATGTGAGGGCGGAAAAGAGTGTGATTTTTTTCTTTGTATATTTATAACCCCTCCATTAATGATCCTAGGCTTTGTTAGGATGTACCCCAATTAAGTTTCCATAATTAATGTATTGTTTTGTGACCAAAGTTTAACATTCTTAAATTAACTCCCTAAATAATTTTATCATGTATAAATATTTTGTTCATATACACTAATAGTTTATTTTACTTCTTATTGTTTAATTTTCTCTGATGAAATTTTCATCATATTTATCAATTATTTTATTCGTAATCTACTAGGGTTTCACACTCAATATGCTTCACTCCTCATCTTTGCACCTATCAAAGAACAAGTGACTTTCAAGATGTGTTTTCTTTAAACTATTGTAAATTTTTGTGAAACTAGGGTGAATGAACTCTGGGATTCCATATTTTCTTTTTATATAGACATAAGACTACATGTGCCTCTCTTTTTTTCTTTTATTTAGTCCAAAAAAAATTATATTAAATTTGGTCCTTATAATACTTTGGCCCAAAAATATTTGGGTTGGGGTATTACAACAACAAAACTAAAAGTTTTATCTCTTCTATATATTAAAAATTAGGTGAAGTAGTGATAGAAAGCAAAAGAAATAAAAACCTAAACCAAAACAATTATGTTAGGAATAAAGTTGGTTAGGTTATGATTGTGGTTAGCATTAGATTTTGCCTTTGTAGTTTTTTCCTTCAGGGGTTATAGCTATTTTTTTAGGGTATATGGTTAGGATGCAATGTCTCATTGAAAGCAATTGGTTTTGTCAATTTCTGATCTCTAATAATGACTTTTATATTGTTTTAACATTACCATGTTTTTTTTTTTGTGAGATATTGTCTTCTGTTTTTGTATCCCAAGAATTATTGACCATTCCCAAAAAAGTGGAAAACAAGATTGATTTGGTAGCAATGGTTTTTTAGGTTTTTCTTCCTTCGAATATATATTGTTATCTCTTATTTCTTCTTTCTACAAAGTTTCTACAATTGTTTTTTTTTTTTCCTTTCAATAGAGTTGTTGTGGTTCAATATCTTGATCTATACTTTGAAAGGTATAATTTCTTCTCACTTTTAATTTTGTCTTCCAATTTTATATGTTCTTGCATTTCATTTTATGTTATGTATGTTATGTTTTAGCTTGGGTTCCTATTTTGGTTCTTCTGTATAGGTTTTCTGCATATCTTTTATTGTGTTTGGTGTTGCAATTTCAAAGTTAATTTTCATTTCTCCTTAACTTTGTTCGGCTATTTTTATGCTTTTATAGACATAATTTAGATTGTGCTCCTTTCTCGAGTTTGTGTTCTTTATTGGAATATTTGGCTTTGTTCTTGTCTCTTTTTTTTAGATGTTCTGATTACAAGGTTTGTTGCACTTTAGTGTTTTTCAGCATATAAGGGATTGTTCATCATTGAGGCATAGGTTTGTGGCATGTATGAGGTAAGGCTAGACAATATGTTCTAACATTGTTTGTGAATAAAAATAGGTTGTTGGGTTTAAGAGGTTTTTTTTTGTTAGATTTGTTGACATCCTTTTCTAGAGTTCTTCCTACCAAAATTAACTCATTCTTTGAACTTGCTTTGACACACATTGTATCATATTTTCTTTTAGTAGTTTATAAAGTATGTTTAACTTGACTATATGTTTTATAGTTATTTTTTGTTTGATACTTATTTTAGATCCATGTAATAACTTTGTCAACAAAACTTCCATTCCCAAACACAAGCTATGTCTCGTATAGCTAACTTTGCTTATATATTTCTTTTACAACAATTGTTACTTTCTTCCTAATATTTAAATCAATGTTTTGCAGTGGAATTGGATAGGGATGACCATTTAACCTGAACCCAATAGATACTTACTTGAATGGATGAATTTTTTTTAATCATGTTAATTAGACAAATTTTCAATAATCCCTCCACATGAATGGAAATTGCCTCACCAATTTGAAAATGACTCAAATATTTGTTGAGAGATACTAATTTGGTAGATTATTACATCAGAATATGTAGCTTTTGACTTTGAACACTCCTTAGTGAAATACTATTAGATTTAAGAGGCTAAATAGTGAATGCAATGTCTTGAACTATTCAACCTTTTATGTAAGTCAAAATAAGAGTACTCACATAGTTCTCTAACTAGAGATTTCTTTTGGTGCTCACTATTATGTTCATTTTGGTCATAAACAACTTTTGGATTCATAAGTGTTTTAGAGCATTCAATCTTTTTTGAAATTCTCAAAGAAACAATCATATTTCTCACTCATAGAGGTAATCTTTCATTAAAAATATTATGTTATACTCCACTTAGTAGACCAAGATATAAAAACTATTAAGAGCTCATCTCACCATTTATCACACTACAACTAACATATATTTCATCGTAAGAATAAACAGGAAATAATAATTTTCTAGTGTTACCGAGAATGTTATATAACTTAGTTTTTTATTTAAACCTAGATCTTGAGATCTCCAAACAATTAAGTATGGTTACCGTAATTACACCATTTCATCTTTTAAAGGTTTTAAACTCACTTCTCTTGATGAATTATTCACAATCTCTCTCGACAAACCTTTGGTTAACGGATCCGCAATATTTTTTCTTTGACTTTACATAGTCAATGGAAATAATTTCATTTGAGAGAAAGTATTTAATGGTATTATTTCTATGATGTGTATATCTATATTTACAATTATACATACTACTTTGTTCATTTTTAATTGTTGATTGACTGTCATAATAAACACAAATAATTGACACCGGTCTTAGCTAATATTGAATATTCTGTAAGAGATTCCAAATCTATTTGACTTCCTCTCCACCTTTATAAAGAGCAATAAACTCAAATTTCATTATGGATTTTGTAACACATATTTGTTTAAAGGATTTTCATGACACAACTACTCCATCAAGTGTGAAAACATATCCACTTTTGGATTTCAAATCCTTAGTGTTGGGTATCCAATTTGTATCATTATACTCTTTTAATATCATTGGGTAACTAGTATAATGTAGCCTAGTCTAAGGTGTATCTCAAATACTTGGAGCACCCTTCGTATTACTTTCTAATTATCTATACTTGGATTATTTATAAGTGATGCAACCATATTATTCAATAGTTTCACCCACATTTAACTAGTGTTTTGCCTATGTTTTTTTATATAAAATGCCTTGATATTCTTTGTTTTATGTTTTGAAGGCACTTTTGGATGAAAGATGCAAAAAAGAGTAAATTGAAGATAATTGGCAGATTTGACCTTCAGTCGATGTTTTGTGCAGAGCGTGAGCTCTAAAGGTTGAAATGAAGTGATTCCAGTGGCATTAAAAAGATCCATACCTTTCCGGAAATCTACCAGTGTTGACCTTTGGCTATTCCAACTTGAATATCTGGAGCTACAGAAACCCAATTGATGCAAACTTAATTTTTTTGGATTCATGACTCAAAGTTATATAAACGCTCCAAAGTTCAGCCAAAGCCGATGTCATATGAGGGAGATATGATTTTTCAAAGATGACATCTGAATTCTGCCAGCAAACAGGTTTCGTGAAGAAACGAGTCCAAATTACATTCTGAAGCATCTAAACCGATATCTAAGTTTTTATTTCAGCAATTTAGCTCCTCTAAGTCAAAGCTTGAAGATTTCATGCAAGGCTATTTCTCTTTTTTTAGGAAAATAGTTATTGAAGTACTTAAATGTAAACAGTCTACTTAATAGAGGACTATTTTGTAAAATAGAGACCTAGGGTTTCCTAAGATATAAAAAGAATGAGAGAAGAGAAGGGGGGCAACCAGCCAAGAGGAGAAAAACGCCCCCCTCCTCTAAGAAATACGAAATTATGCATTCTTCCTTCTTTTTGATTAGTTGTTCAACAAACATGCAAGGCTAAACACTTTTTCTTGGTTACAAGGACACAAAACCTTCGGATTTTAAGAACTATGAGATTTATTTTACCTTTTCTTTTCAGTTTATATGATGAATATGTTTGTTCTCCTATGCTTATTTTTCCTATGATTGTTTATTTTAATTGCTAGAGCGGACTCTAAGTTATTATTGTAGACAATCTATTGCTAAGTTTGATATCAAAACCAGAGTTGTGGTATATGAACTTGTGAAGCAACTGAGTTTAATAATTGTGGCGGATCTACGTTATTAATCTTAGGGAGAATATTCAATCAAATCAAACATAGACTGCGGACAGTTATGTTTTCTTGATTAATCAACTTATCTAGTTCTTAAAGCTTCCATTGAATTAAATTACTAGTGCAAACACTGTGGTTGTTTGATGGTTAAGGTTAGTTATACGGCGGATCCGTTAACTAACCAATGTTAAGAAGAGATAAATATTCAGAATATAAATTGATGTTTCGTTTCCATGGTCAATTCTGATTTCTGTAGGTGGATGTGTGCTTGTGACCAAGGTTTGTTCTCTTGATAATTTTCTGATTTTATTAAAGTTCGTTTGATAGTTTTCTGTTTTCTTTTGCTTTAGCCTACATAACGTCCAAACCCCCCCAAATTGCATATCATCTAGCATAAAAATCTGACTTGAATCTTCCTCGTGGGATCAACCCCTTACTTGCTCTATACTATCTTGTGTCCTGTGTTTAAAGTTAGGGTAATTAATTTATGCGATCGCGACATCGCAACAATAAGTTTACTAAGTTTGCTAACCAAATAAGTAATATTAGGTCTTATGTAGTTCATAACATACACCAACCTTCTAATTATCCCGGAATATTCTAATTGGTTTATTCCCTTGCCCTTTTTTTTATGGACAAATAGATATTTATGTCTATTGGTGTTTTCATAATGCTATTGTCACCTTTAAAAAATTTATCAAGAACTTTCTCAACAAAATAAGATGGAGACAATATCAATCCATCACATTTCCTAGAGATTTTTATACCTGGTCAATCTACAATACCCAGGTCTTTTATGTCAAACTTGTTAGTTAATATTTTTTTAGTAGACCTGATCATATGATCATTACTACCCACAATAGAGACATATAATGGCATAGACTTTATATGTGTTTTTTACATAAATATATTTATCAACTTCGTTGATTTTAAATTCATTTGACAACATAACCTTATCAAATTTGTCATGCTATTGTTTAGGTGTTTGTTTCAAACCATATAATAATTTAACAAGCTTACAAATTTTCTTTTCTTGTCCATTGACAACAAACCCTCGGGTTATTCCATATAAACCTCCTCATCAAGGTCTCTATTTAGAAAGTTATTTTTTACATCCATTTGATGTATTTCCAAGCTTCTTAATAGTTGCAATGACTATTAACATTCATATGAAATTTTTTCTTAACACAAGTGAAGGTGTGTTAAAATAGTTCACATCTTCTTGTTATCTAAAAACTTTAATAAGTCTAGCTGAATAGTTTCATCAGCTTTTATCTTTTGAAGATCTATTTATGGCCAAATGGTTTACTTCCAAGAGTAAGATCCACTAGTCTCTATGTATGATTATTCATAATGGATTCAATTTCACTATTGACTTTCTCATTCCAATATGAAGCTTCCGGACAGGAGATTGCCTCAAAGTAAGTTCGAGGTTCATTTTCTAATTAGTATGTTTAAAAATCAACACTAAATATTTTGGTCATTTTTGTCATTTCACTCATTTTAAGCTCAACTTCATCATCTTCTGATTGATGACGATCATTTGAGTTAGCCTCAATCATTCTTTTAAATGAATAATTTTCTTGTGCTTCCTTTTTTAGAAACATATCTTCAAAGAATGTATCATTCCTTGATTCCATAATAGTATTGGATGCATATCCTTAATACTTGACTTGTGTACAAGAAATCAACATGCATTACTATTGTATACATATCTATAAATACACAATCCATAGTTTTAGATCCTATCTTGGCCTTTTAAAGATCATGTATTGCTATCTTTGCAAGACATCCTCATACTTTGAGGTATTTATAGGAAGGTCTTCTACCTTTCCATAATTTATATTTCGATCAGGTATTTAAGGATTGAGTATGCCTTTTTTAACTTTTTATGAGGTACTTTGTTAAGTATGTAATGGGCAGTTCGAAATGCCTTGCAGTATAAGTTCTAAGATGCTCATGAACTTATCAACATAGTATTCATTATTTCTTTCAATGTTTGGTTCTTACGTTCTACAATTTCATTTTGTTATGGTGGATAAAGAGTAGTAGTTTGGTGGATAATACCATTTTAGGAACAAAATTCATCAAATGGTGCTTCGTATTCTCCATCTCTATCGTTTTTTATTACCTTTATCTTCATGTTAAGTTGATTTTCAATTTTATTCTTGTAATTTTTAAACATTTCAATAGCTTCATCTTTGCTCATAAGCAAATAGCTATAGCATTATCTTGTTCAATCATCTATAAAAGTAATATAAGATTTTTTTTTCATCTCTAGTTTGCATAAAATTTAAATCACCAATATCCAAGTAAATTAAGTCTAGTAGGCTTTTCATATATGTGAAAAATAATGTATGCGTGAATCATGTTGTATACGTGAACAAAACCAACCAGATAGCTTTGATGTTATTCTTAAGATTTAGAAATTTGTTGATTATGAAACTTTTCATAATGACAACTCCAACCATGAACTTTTTATCCAAAATTTTTCAAAATGACTTTTCACTCTTGATTGAACAATACACATCATATTATATATTGTTTGAACTATTCAAAATGTAGTTTTTTACGCATAAAATCACTATGATTTCATACATCCAAAGCTATCAAACTAATAAAATTGAATTAATTATTTGACAACATTAGCACTTTTTCCAAGTTCAAGTTGGGCACATAAATCAACAAATTATATTATCACTGTTTAAAGTTCAATCCATTGAACTTTTCAGGTTTCTCATTATGCACCATAAAAATGATGATGGAATCCTCACTACCAAAGTAGTTCTTGCCTAAGCAATATTAAATGGAAAAACCAATTCTCGAGTTAAAAACATGATATAAATTATAAAAATGGTATTCAATAATATTTATAAATAAATATTTCAGTTCCACAATAAAAAAGTAATATAAAAAAATAAAACTTGTAATATAGCAACTTAATAAACAAAAATATTTAAATTATGCAAGATAAAAATAAATAAACACTTTTGTTTATTTCAGTTTAAATTAAACACGCATTATGTCAAAACAATATGTTTAAATAAGAAAGACAAAATACATGATTATACCAACAATGTTTGCAAGAACATGTATAAACTAAACAAAGATATAAACATGGTTTTATAAAAGTCTAGTTTGTGTGTGTGTATCGTGCAACAACTCAAAGATATTCAGATAAATTGTATGAATTACAATTTTAGAAGATAAAGTATAACTTTAAAACAAATATATATAACAACCTTCTAAAATTAAACAAAAACAAAAATCATAAAGCTTTAAACAAACCAAAAGGTTATAAATTAAAACATAAAATATTGATATAAAACTATATGTAAGAATATAACAAATTAAAAGGAAGTTAAATTATAATTTAAAATTTAAATTTAAATATGAAAGCAAGATGTTTCATAATTAATCTATATAATTTTTATCATTATTTTTATTCCTCACAAGATACAAAAAAAAAAAGTGTAATATAAAGAATAAAGCCGTAAGATTATAAAGCAAAGTTTGTTATAAATATATTAGACTAGTGAGTGAAGATATTTAGTTTATCATAATAAAAAGATACAAAACATAAAGAAAAATATTCAAGGAAAGCCTAATGTAACATCCTCAATTTCAATTGTCCTTACAAGACTAATTTCTCTTAATGAATTTCATAATTTTATAAATGAAAAAACTCAAGGAATACTTTTTTTTTGTTGCTAAAATTTCAACAGAGTTTCTTTTTAATTGGTTAATACCAAATTATCGACTCTAAGACAATTATGTCATTCAAGCCAACTATGGAACATCATTATTCATCATTTCTCAAACTTTAAACTTATATAAATATTAATGAGAGATAACTTATATATTTTAACAAAGCATGAATAGTAGGTATATTACCATTATACCTTTACCCTTTATATTATTTTTTTGTTTTGCCTCTACATTGATGTATTTAATTCGGAAACTTTTCTAGCTCTGGTTTCTGTGAGATTGTAATCTAAAACACATCAACCTATCAGATAACCCCTTATAAAATCTCAATTCGATCCAACGATCGGATTGAGATATATGCTTAAGACATAAAATTGGATGGTCTGTGATTTATGTCAGAAAAAATGAGATTTGTACCTCGTAAATTTATTGGGATTGTCATGATTCGTACATAAAATCATTGAATGCATTTTGAAAGACTTGTGATCAACATTTTCTCTCTTTTTTATAAATAAATATTTTAATTAATACAAGAAATTCTAACCGGGGTTTACACCTAGAGTACATACATGTTTAAATCTATATACATGTAAAATTAAAATCCAAGGCAAATATGCTTTCAATATAAATATAATAAAAGATTACTAGCATGCATATTAAACATATATTCAAACTAGAAATTGATATAAAATCAAATCCCTAGCATGCATACTAATAATAAAAATAATTATGATTAAAATTAAAAAAAATAAGTTACTTATTTATTGAAACACTTTAAAATAATGAGACTTTTATTATTATCAATACTGAATTATTTATCCTTAATGATTTATTGTTTCTCACTTGTGCAACTAGAATGCTTACAATATGTCTCTGAAGATTCCAACACCACCACCTTAGTTTAGATGATTTTCTAAATAATGTTTTTGAACTAAAATTATGGGACTCAAATATCTCCCAACAAAGTATGAACCTAAACTTTAAATTTGAAAGGAAAAAAAAACATAAAAGAGAATGAAAACACTAAAAACAAGGTGAGAAAAAGTAAAAAAATCTAAGAAATTCAAGTTAAAAACTCTTCTTTTACCTCATTTTTATAATAAATTTTAAAAGTTAAAAGTTTTAAAAAATAATTTTTACCCTTATTAATTTTTGATTAGTCATTATAAATTAAAAATTCAATTTTTTAAAATTTTATTTAAATCATACTAATTAAAAAATAAATTTAACATCCATGACACGCGAGAAGGAAACTCTCACCGAAAATTGACTGACCAAGATGATCTATCTCGGCACATTTCGCTTTGCCTACACTCATTGACTCTGCCTTAGACTTCCCTTGTACGTTTGCTCATAAAAATAAAATAATTACATTTCCATGCGTTCTGCAACTATTGCATCTTGGCCTTCACTTTGCTTTTGCTTTTGCTTTTGCCTTTTGCTTTTGCTTTTGCTTTTTGCTTTTGCTTATAAAATAATCACATTTCCACGTCGCAGAGACTTCATAAATACGGAGGCTATCTCCTCTATCATTATCTTGGAGTAGTGATGATTATTTTTTTGTTTAGTTTAATTTTTATTAAAAAAAAATAAAATTGAAATTGATTCAAACTAGTTTGGCTTGGTTTTTTTGGTTTGACTCAAGTTTTTTTTTGTTTGGATTCGGTTCGGTTTTGGTGTTTTTGGTTTTAGGCTTATAAAACCAAAATCAAACCGAACCAACCAGTTTTTTTAAAATTTTAATCAATTTTTTTCACGGTTGGATTTTTTCAATTACTTTTTTTAATTTTCTTATTTTTTAATTTTTTAACCACCACTACTTGGAGTTGGTTCTTTGAATGTAGATCCTTTGTATAGCTACTATCCCATTTGAGAGGGAAAAAAACTCCGCATGTTATCCATGATGATTCCTTTTGTTTTTTTTATTACAATAACTAGCAGAAAGAAAGCACCAATTTTTTAAAAAAGAAACCTTCTTTTGTCGTTCCACTAAAATGAAAAATAAAACAAGGAGAGGTATGCCCACAAATCTGTTTTAGCATTTCTGGCAATTGGTTCACGATGATGATACATCGCCTCGCGGTATAGCACGAACATCTATACCAATTCAAGAAATTTTATTCTCAAATATGTATATATATATAACTTTATCCTTTAAATTATTTGAAAATTATACTTTATACAACCTCAAATACAACTCAATTAAAACCCGGTTTGATACCAAGAATAAAAAAAATCTCAAAATAACTATGTATAACTCTTTCTTTTTATATATTGAGATGATAATGAGTTGGATCGATTCAAATCGACTTGGGTTAACTTCTCAAACCCATGTCTCGGTAATAAACATGGATGTGCTTAATAAATCTTTTTATGTATTTTTTTTAATTATATAGAAATAAAAATCAACGTGTGTATAGGAAAGTTATAGGAAAAAAATTTAAGAAAAAAGAATCACCATGAATGGCTGGGCAAAAAGAATGTTTCCTATTTTTATAAAATAATGCTATAACATTATTTGAAAATAAGTAAAAACTTGAATGTTATTTAATAAAATAATATCCAAAAAAATTAGTAGTTGAATAAATGTTTTAAAAAAAAACACCATGAAAGGTAGTACTTGCCAATATAATTAAAAAAAAAAGGACTATGATCTTAGTAAAAGAAATAAAATTTTAATGGTATTTAATAAAAAAATCTCAAATTAATTTTTAATTAATAAATTTTAATGGATTTAAGTTAAAAATCTAGAAAAACAATAAAGAATAAAACAGGTTCGATGAATGGATCTACATGTCTAGCCCACAAAAAAAGAGCTCATGCTCGCACCAAGTTTCCTTTTTATTTCTTTTTATGGTAAAAGGTAGATTATTATTTTATATATAAAAAAAAGGAGATAGATGACATATATCACTTACTGGATTGGTTTGGGCTACTAATTGAGCTTTGCTCCTTTAACCTTAAAACAACTCATTTTCAACCATTTTCTCACCTAAAATAAACTCTAAAATCTCAATAAACTCATATTTAACCTTAAAATAACTTTTAATATACTATAAAATCAACACCAACCTGGAATGAAAAAGAATTCCCAACTCATATTCTCGAGCTCATTTTTTTTTTCTGGTGATATTAGGGGTAAAAAACACCCGAATAAAACTCATTTTATCTAATGAAACTCAATGACATCAAGATCGACCTTATAGATTGTCGGAATATGGAGAACCGACGACCTTCCCTTTTTTTTATTGTTTTTCGATGACTTTCTCTCAATTTTTTTCAAACTCATAGATCAAGATGTGAATAAAATAAGATTTTGTATCAAAAAAATAAAGAGACAAACTAAAGGGATCGAAAATGAAATTTGCCAAACTCTAAAGGCAAAAAATTTTAAAAGTTCCCCATAAATATTATAACAATCCACGGTGTTTTCCTTATAAACTATAGTGCAATCACTTTAAATGTGCCACATTTTTTAGGTTTATGTTAATAGGTTAAAAAATAGATAAAAAAAAAATTAATAGTGTTTTTTTTTATTGTTGATTTTTTTATTAAAAAAATTAAAAGATGGTATATGTACATAATTTCACTTTATTTACCTGGGAAAATCATCATGATTTATGAAAGCTAAATTATTTTTATGATAAAACAGGGAGCAATGTGTCTTTGACATGCAAAAATCCTTTTCTTCTTCACACAATTGTTAAGATACCATTCTGTTAGGCGCACAGTTTTTTGAAGTTTTGTCAGAATTTTCTTATTATGTATTTATTCTTACAAAAACATGTCATTTTTACTAATAACATTATTTTTTAGTCAAAAAATTATCATGATATAAAAAGCATGTTTTAATAATAAAAAAATTATGTATTGATTTTTTTTTTCATGTAACTATATGTGAAAATAAAGAAGTAATTGATTTGAGAAAAATTGTATAAAACAATTACAATGAAAAATAAAAAAATAGGTATTTTATTCTCGTTGAATATTCATATTCATGAAAAATTATTTTTTTTTTTAAAAAAATACGTATTAGATTCATATATAATTATTCATGAAATAATTACTAATATTATTATAAAAAAAACTCTAATTTTATTTTAAAAAATATGGTATTATATAATGAGTTCTAAAATACCACGATAATTTTATTTTAAAATATAAATAAATAAATAAATAAATAAAAATATAGTGAAAAACTCAAATACACCTTACCTTAAAAGGATCCAATCATATGTGAGATCAAGGGCACACATCTATTTTTGTTTCCTAAAAGTTAATTACATTAGTCTCCTATAACTTTTTTTTATTTTTATTTTACTTTTTTTTTTTTTTAAATTACATTGTTTCAAATAAAAAAAACAATATATTATATGTAATATATCAAAAATACCACAAGCAACAAATTATTAAAATGAAATTTCTCTCCCTTCCAACATAATAACCTTCTCTCCTCTACAGATATAAAATCAATCAAAATAATCATGGGTTTTGATTGATTATTTATCGAGAAAAATTGTATTTATAAAAATTTTCTAGTTTAGTAATAAAAATTTAAGATTAAAAAGTTTGTTTTTTTATAATTTTAGATTCGAGCTATTTGAGAAAGATTTCAACATGTACTTATAAAAATTTTCTAGTAGGTGGTTCAGTAATAAAAATTTAAAATTAAAAAGTTTGTATCTATTTGGTTGTTAATATGATGATCACTGGAGACTTACATGGTCATTAACTTTAGAACCCGTAAGATTAGTCGAGTTGCACATAAACTATCCGGATACTCATATTAATTTAAAAAAAAAAAAATTCATCTCATTAACGATGTCTCTCTACCTAAGCATCCACAGAACAAAAAAGAGGAGTTGCCGCTACTGTGGCCACCATCCACAGAATCGCAGCCACAAAGAGAGGAGTTGCCGCAACTGTGGCCACCATCCACAGAATAGCAGCCACTCCACCATCCACTATCGACCAACCCACCTTCATCACGAGGTCGTTTTTGCCAAGTCCTAGAGATATAGGCTCTGAAGATTTTCAAGGGAACTCATTATCGACTACTAGCACGGGTTCAGTCTTTTCTAGATCAACATGAAGGGATAGATGGAGATTCATCATATTCCCCTTTACCTGTAGCGTCGACCATCTTTAATAACTCCATGGCTGGAAGATCTGATTTCAATTATTCAGAACCACCATCATCAACAGGGCATTGTGTTTCTCAAGACAAGATCAGGTTGGGCTTAATGTCTGTTGGGATTGAGCCTTTGGCGCATGATGTTGATGCAGATCCACAAGCAGCAATCACACGAGTCTCTGCTGGCAATACTCGGAATTAGGATGGTCATTCATTCCATTGCGACACCCCTCGATCATGGGTGTGAGAAATTCATCAATCTCAAATCATTTATGGTTTATTTATTATAGAAAGATAGAGAGGGTGAGATTGTATATGGGTGTGAGATTGATGAATTTTTTTATCAGAGATTAGACATTTTAGAATAAATGTTAATTTTGTACAGTTTCGAGAACAGACAAGGGTAAAAATCGAGCTTGATCTCCTCACTTAATACTTGTTTGCAACATCAAAAAACATTAACATGCTCTTACATTACAATACATTTGTAACCTTACATGTGATAAAAGCGTAACAATCCTTTCATCCCAACAACACTCTTAAATATAAGGTCATGATCAACACAACCAAAAAGGTTCTGCTCGGACTGGCGAGTGAAGGTGCACCAGAAAAACTAAATCTCCGAGCCTGGTCCCTGCAGAATGTAAAATCAGACCATTAAAAGAGCAGATCGCATTAAGTAATTACAATGAACTTTAGTCTACAGCCATTCAACTTTGTGAAATGGAAACCAGGTAGGAAAAAAACTTGTCCAAGAATATTCCGACGTCAATAATTTTGTATGATTTGCACACCATGCTTTGGTTCCAGTATATGATGAGATATCCAGAAACGTCATGGAAAAGTAACAGAATCACCAAGAAAAGATCAAACTTCGAACAAAATTAATTCGAAACTTAGGGCCTAGATGGATAGACTTCCAGTAAATGTATAATTAACTAAGAATATTAACAGGATCAATCTAGTATAGTCCTGTTTCTGAAATCTTACTTCTGTAAGGATGAGAGTATGCCACAATATATAGTATTATCAGGCAAAGGAGCCTCGGATTTGTCGATCTCTGGATTCATAATGCTCAAATATACTTCTTGGCCCAGATACCATGAGTCAAGATTCTCTGAACGGAGATTCCAAATGCCAGCATTGTCAAGAGAAACTAAAATAGCTGTCCAAGCTCCAGGAAAAACCTGTTGTCAGAAGAGAAATAAGAACTGTGTCTAAATGTTAGTGGCTTAAACAGTCTACCGATTCCCCTTTCCATTCCTCAGATGAACTAGGCATAAAATGAAACGCAAACCACCCAAACTCACCTAAGATTTCATCATTCAATGGAAGAGTTGTCATACCTATTGGCATTCAAAACTATGTAGTTAATTTACTTCCTTGGTGACCTTTTTGAGCAACTTGGTACCGAAACAATCATTACATTCAAAAGGAAACTGTGTCCTTGCAACCCCATTATTCTTGCTGTTATGTTCCCTTGCATGTCATGATTCCATCATAGCGTATACAGTTCGTTGTTCATGCATGTAAATATGAGCACAGCCTATTCTCCACCTTGGCAAAATTTAGCTTTCCTATCAGTAATGTAATTTATAGCAATTTCCAGTTTTCCTTAAAAATATATAAAGCATATTAGCAGTTATTCTAATCCCACAACTGCCAGCCCATTGAGCAGGGCTGGGTGATTGGATTAGCCTGATTGTCAACTGTATTTCAGTCTAACCCTTTCTCTTATAGCTTTCCAATGGAAAACCTGTTGGGCCGTGGCTTGATACAACCATTTGCAATGATAGTTACAAGATAGAAGTACCTGTGTAGTGCTGCGAGCAACGCCGTCCCATTTATTGTACGTGCTTCTGCTATTCTCTGTCCACACTCCAAAATCCATACTACAGAGCAGACAGGAAATTTGAAAACTATGTTTGAATATCTGAGTTCCCTTACTTAGGTTTAGAGACAGTAAGGGCATCAAAAATAAAAGCTCACCCCACAACAAAAAATGCATATCCATCCATATGGTAGCTCTGGACAGCGGTATCATTGTTCTGAAAGATAATCTCCATGAACCCTTTGAAAGTGCCATTGATTAGGGAAGTATCAACTTTGGGAGGTCTATTCATCTGTGCGTTGGGGAAGTCAAGCTTGTAGACCCCTGGGATGTTATATTGCTGGGCAAGCTTTAGTGGTGTTGAAGGTGGTAAATATGAAATGCCATTGAGGGTAGTACACCACTTCCCATCAATAAGCTCTGCAGGTCTATTGACAATCACATATACATCTGTCACGGTAATCTGACCATACTTAAAAGATCCCTGTGGATTTGGGCGAGCAGCACCAGCAGAGACGTTCCATCTGAAAATATGTATTGTCATACCAAAAGAGAATCTATTAACAAGGAGAAACCATGAAAATCAAAGGTGACAAAAATTAGCAGCAACAGCAACCATGAAAATTAAACGCAGTTCCATGCATATGAATTTCATGGAAATGAAGTAGATAAAGAACCAAATAATAGATTTCCCAATCTCATTGTGGCTTAAAGTTTCCATTCCTGTAAAATCAGTTATCAAACTCTCCAGAATATAATTCATTCCAGATTATTGAATCACTCAACAACTACATTAAGCATAATAATATCTTCAATTGCTCAAAACGTTGGAGGTTAACAATAACTTCAATGTTAATCCAAAATGATGTATACTTAACTACAACCTTATCGATCTTGCTTGATTCATTGAGAAAAACGAGTCGTATTCATTAGGAGGATCAGGAAGAGGACCTGAAGCAGGTCCCTGAGAATTGGCATAGTGCAGGATAGCAACTCCAGAAGCTTTGGATGAAATGACATATCGAGGACTTGCAACGATGTAGTAATCACTGCTAGCAGTTTGATCCATTGTAACCAGGAACGAGTACGACTGCCCTACATGAATATCCATGTTCGTGTAGTTCTGCTGCACAGTGTATGATCCTTCAGTCTCCACCAGAAGCAAGTTGTGGTTTTGTATTCTGAAATTCAAGCTGGTTGAGATACCAACATTATGCACCCGGAACCTGTACGTGCTTCCTGTACAAAAATATAAAGCATTTTTTTAATCAAGAAAGCAAGAAAAGGAATTTACAGCATCTTAAATCATAAGAAACAAAATTTGTATCTTAAACTTTGATCACAATTGTGAGAAAAGGCAGCTTAAAAAAAAAAAAAAAGCTTTGTCATGCTTATCAGAAATTTTGGGGAAGTTCAAAATAGAATGGCACAATTAATTCTTCCATGGAAAATTCAAGTTCTGGTGAAATAAGAGAAATATGAGCATTGAATACAGGGGCACACACATACCAGGTTCAACGTTTATTATCTGGTAAGCAATGCCTCCTTGTACAAGTGCCTCGTCATATCTGTACGGACCAAATCCATTGATAAGAATACCATCTGGAACTCCTAGGTCTTCTCCATTTTCAACATCTTTCCTCAGTTTCTGTTTCCCCATAAATATTGGCAAATTATAGAGAAAACTAAAGTAGCTAGCATTCAGCACAAGCAGTCAGAAAAAAGAGAAGAAAACACCATCCCTACAAACCTTATGACTTTTAGTATACCAGTCACTAATAAAAAGTACAACATCTGCATCAGGTACCGCGAATGGTAGTGGAATAACATCTCTATTGTTTATAATGACCCCTCCGTATCCACCAGCTGATCTCTGGAAGTTGAGGGAAGGAAAGTAAAAGAAACTTCCTATCTGATCTTTGACTTGGAACTGATATGTCCAATTCCACCCAGCTGGGATTGGACAATTAGTCCCTAAAACACCATCTTGCCAGGAGTTTTTCCTGTGTTGAACACCATTCCTACATTGAGCTCAACCAACATTAAATCATCAATCCTTCAATTACCAGATTTTGATATCAACTTTAACAATTACACACGGCCGTAAACAAACAATATACCATGTAATAAGCAAAGGTTCATCGAGATCATTCTTGACATTGACAACAACGTTCCAGTTAGTAGTGACATTAAGAATCGGTCCTGGAAATTGCCTGTTAATGCCAATCACCTGGAATTTTATTTAAATCACAAAAAGGATCATGGGTCTGCGACCAACATCATTTTAGACTTAAGGAACACAAATAAGAAAACAAGGACATAATTCAACTACCATGAACTTTGTGGAGACATATATATATATAAGTTAAACTGTACAGATTACTACATATCTTGAATTATACTATACATGCATGAGTGGATTGAATAAGAAGAAGAACCTGCTGTTTAATTCCAAGTGGAGAGGCAGTGAGGTAGGAGACAGTCCAGTCAAAGAACACATAAGGGTCACCAGCGAAAGAACCAGTGACCAAACATAGCACTAGCACTACATATGTGCATGAACATGGCGCGATAGAGGGCATTGGATCCCTGCCTCTCTCTCTCTCTCTCTCTCTCTCTCTCTCTCTCTCTCTTAACTTGCTATGGTATCTTATTCTTATCTCCCTCGAGATTCCTTGCTAAGAAAATTGCAAGCGTTGTGTCCGTTTGCTTTAAGAAACGGGAGTAGTGGTAGTGGCGCTGTGAGAAAAGGAAAAAAGTCACAAGGCAGTGGCAGTGTAATGTGCCGTTTGCTGACAGCTTGGAAGCGGAGATGACTGCCCCACTTCTTTTGGCAGGGCCCAGTTTTTGCAGATTTCGAGGGATTTAGAGCCACAGCCAGTGGAAGTGAGTAGGGAGCCACTGGTCACGGTGGTGGTACTTTCTTCCAATCTTGGACGTGTTTGTCAAAAAGGTACCAAACGAAATGGGAATCTGACCATTTCCTTCACCGACAGATCAAGCTCGGGATCCTAATCTCCAACCCCCCTGATCTGGGTGCTTGCTAATTGCTATCATGGAAACAATTTACAGAAAGGAGCTGTGTTTATTTAATTTAATTATAGAAAACAAATTAAACTCGATCCTAGTTATAGTTACTTGAAACCATGGAAGTAGGGGAAAAAATCCTAATTTTCTGTGAAAATAAAGATTCACATGATTTCCAATTTCCATAAGAGGATTTTTTTTTTTAATTTCTGGTTTTAAACTACACAATAAGAATAGTTTGTTTTTGTAAATTAAATGAAGAAATTAAGAAAATTAAGAATCGAGCCTTTACTCTAAAAAAAACAATTTAACACGAATGCATAAAGGGCTCAACTTTAAAACAGTAAATAATTACGAGGCCTGAAAAACGACCCAGGCTTATAAGCACCAAGATTGGAGTTTGGGTCCAAGATAATTTCGTCCAAGATTACTCAACTTACTTGTAAAATTATTTTTTATCTTTTTATTTTAAATTAATATTTTTTAAATGTTATTAGATCATTTTAATGTGTTAATATCAAAAATAATTTTAAAAAATAAAAAATATATTATTTTAATAATTTTTTTTAAAAAATATATTTTTTAAAATAAAAATTACCATGAAAAGCCAAACAAGGATGGGAGTTACTCGTAAAGATGAAGTTGATATAAAAAAGGAAGAGGAAACATCTTTTATTCCCAAAGCAACAGGAAATGGTGAAGATGGAGGTTGAAGGCAGTGATTTGGTTGACATTTCAGCAAAGGAGATTTAGTTTGTGAAGATGCTAATTATAATGTTATGTTTAAAGTATACATATATATTTTATTAAAAAAATCTTTATATTAATATTTATTTCAATATTTACCAGGTTTGTTTAGCTTAGGATGAATATGATTTTTTTTCTTATAGAAACTGATTATTATTATTATTATTATTATTGAATTTAGAACTTATTTAAGAAAAAATCTCAATCCATAGTTTTATTAATTTAAATGGTTAAAAAACATTTACTTGCTTGAGAAACATTTTTTTTAATTTTAAAATATATAACTTAACTGGTTAGTTTGCTCCTCATAGATTATCAGTTTAAATCTCACAAATTTTAAAATAACTAAAAAATTATATAATTATTAAATTTAGAAACTATAAAATTATTGTGTTTCAAATATCTATTTTAATCTTAAAAAAAAAACTGATTTTTTTCTTATTATAAAATTACAGTTTACGCTTATAAAATTCCAGAGCCGGAGATCTAGATTGCAGGAGGTTACGGCTCATGATTATTTATATTCAAAGATTAGCTAATATTTTAAATATATTATTATTATTATAAAAGTGAAACTTAAGAATAATAATAATAATGATAAATTATTTATCCTGACACTGACACGTGGTTATTTTTATGCGGAGACAAAATCATAATCATACTCGAAGGCCACACACCCCCATCCTTCACATGTCATGTCTCTCCCTTCTACTGTCAAGTCAAAAAGTTTTTTTTTTTTTTCTCCTTTACAAACGAGAGTGAGGTTTATATTATTATTATTATTTTCCTTTTCAGCGATGTTCTTAAGAAGTATACGATTTTTTTTCAAATTATTTTTTATTTTTTGAAAATATATTAAATTAATTTTTTTAAATTATTTTTGATACCAATACATTAAAATAACTTAAAAATACAAAAAAATTATTAATTTAAATAAATATAAATATAAAAATTTTAATTTTTTTCAAAAAAGTTTTTAAAACGCAAAAACAAACAAATATGTTAGCGATTGTGGTTTAGAGTGTTTTTCACTCTGAAATATATTAAAATAATATATATTTTTTATTTTTTAAAAATTATTTTTAAAATCAACACATGATCTGAAAACACAAAAAAAATCAATTTGAAGCAAAGAAAAAAAATAAAAAATTTAAAATTTTTCCAAAAGAGTTTTTGAAACGTAAAAACAAACAGGTGCGTTAGCAATTGCGGTTCCAAATGCTTTTCATTTAAAAATACATCAAAATAATATATTTTTTATTTTTAAAAATTATTTTTAAAATCAGCACATCAAAAATACCCGAAAACATATAAAAAAAAAATAAAAAAATTCTAAACCCTGGAGTAACGTTGTTTGAACAGCGTTGCGTTCTCAATCAGGCTATTCATGGAAAAGGACTAATCTAATCATCACAACAAGAACGAGGGGCCAACTTGAACTTTTTCTTAAATAGGAATACTAATAATTATCACCATAATTACCCACTACTGTCACTCGAGCTCAAATATTTGTCTTGATGGCAAGGAGAGGCCATTATTCAGCTGCTTCAGGTTTCACACTCGAGTCATACACATCACATCATCCGTTTCTTTAGGAGGTGACAGCTCTGCATTGATTGACTTGACTGGGGGAAATATTCTATTTTCAATCTTATAATTTACCTTTTATAAAATAATTAAAAATATAATCTAATATTTTACCTTTTATAAAATAATCTAATAAAATAATTACTGGACAAAAACAAAAACTATTTAACTAAACAATAAAAAAAAAAACAAAAACTACGTTGTAAACAAACTACTGGACAACCTCTTGTACGCTTTCAGTTACTGGTCTTTGACAGTTTTGTATCAAGTTGTTACCCGAAAGCAACTTTTTATTATTATTTTTATTACCACTCCTTAAATCAAGCTTTCCTCATGTACTATTTATTACAGCACTGCATCATCATCATCATCATCACACCCTCCATGCACACTCAGCACCTTCACTCTCTCAGCAAGCGCGTAACACCCACTTCCAACGTATTTTCAAACCTTAAACACCACCTCCTCGTCCCACTTGCCAAACTTCTTTTCGGTGGCCCTCCAGCTCACCCCTAAACGGCCCCTACAATCAAGCCGCAATTACAAACCACCACGAAAGCAAATCCAAGTGGCACTTTCCTATTAGCAAACCCCACGAGAACACCATGCCTTACCGTAGAGAAACATGCCTCCTAAGGACCCCACAATACACCACCAATAATTGATCAGTCTCCTCATCCTCTCTGTATGCAAGCTGGCACCGCTGTCTTGTTCTCCTCTCCTTCTACTTCTTCGAGCTACAATCTTTCCGCGACCATCTCTCTCTCTGCAAAAAATCCTTAAACCCTAACCCTAATTTCTTCCCCAATCTGTAAATAACCATTAAATTCATGCTCTAACCACGCAAGCAACAAAAAAAAAATGAAGAAAATGCTTCGTTTGATCTGTTTCCTCTCATTTCTCCTAATCTCAGTCCCAACCGTATATTCTGATAAAAATCAATCGATTTACGATGTCTTGAAAGCCCACGGGCTGCCGATGGGGCTGTTACCGACGGGAGTGAAGGAATTCAACATCGACGAAACGGGGCGTTTCGAGGTACACCTCGATCAGGCTTGCAATGCTAAATTTGAGAGTGAATTGCATTACGATATGAATGTTACGGGGAGCTTGAGTTACGGGCAGATCGGGGCTTTATCGGGGATTTCGGCCCAGGAGTTGTTTTTGTGGTTTCCTGTTAAGGGAATTCGTGTTGACGTGCCGAGTTCTGGTCTTATTTATTTCGATGTTGGTGTTGTTTTTAAGCAGTTCTCGCTTTCCTTGTTTGAGATGCCTAGGGATTGTGTTGCTGTTCGTGATGAGGAAATTGAGGCTGTTCTGCATGGGAAGTTTATTGCTGATGCTGTCGCCAAGGTTTAGTCTCATTCATTGTCTTTTTTTTTAATCAGATTTAATCAATAATTTGTGTTTTGAGCTTCATTTCCGATTGAAATTCAGCAAAAAACTGAACTGGATAATATGGTTTACAAATTCATGTTGTACGCCCAACATTGATTTTTTTTGTTGGGACGAGAGATCTTTACGTTGGTTGATGTTTTTGACTCTCTCTTTTTTTTTTTGTGTGTTTGCGGTCTGATGTTTTGTTAATTTTTGTGCAGAGTCAATCTGGGAAGTTAAGATATGGGCTTGATCAGGAAAATTTTGGGAGGGATTTCCTGTAGTGTGTGCGGGAGAAGGTTACTTATGATGTGCACTAGCTCAATCAATTTGTGGGTTCTTCATTTTACCTTGTAAATCTCTTCAGCAGAGAGTCTGCTTAGCAGGTCTAATGCTTCCATTCAGTGTGTTTGCTTGCGTTCATTTATCCCATATAGTGCAGATTATGGAAAGTAGGGGATCCAGCTCTTGTTTATTCATGGACTCCGTGTGGATTTGATTGAGTTGAAAGGGAAAATTTAAGGAGGCTGCAGTGTGATGACCGTCCGCGTCCTGCTTGCAGAAGATAGAGGGAGACAGGAGCAATTCGGTTGAGGTGATTTCAGGTGATAAATTCAATATAAGTTCAATTTATATGTTAATTTGTTGTATTATGAATACAAAATATGCGTGTCATCCATATGGAGTCACTTTTTGTAGTGTAAGTTTTTTAGATGGACGAGAGGCACATACTCAATGATATAAAAGTTCAGGAATAAAAGGCTTCTTCTTGCTCAATTATATGTATGTTTCCTTCTACAAGTGTGATGGAATTTTTGTTTTCATTTTTACGACACCATTCTTCTCGGTCAAGTTTTTTTTTTTTTGAACTTTTATCGTGTATTTTTTCTTGAGATTCCATCCTTGGGTATTGACTTTTCTCTAATGGCTAATCCATCAATTAATTGGTAATCTACATTTTCTTTAACCGACTTGTATTCATGTTGTTATGCTTAGGTGTAAATCTCCAGAGTCTCTACTGTCAGAGAATTTGAGCTGAGGAATTGACTTTATTACTTGTAAAAATAGAATCCTGCAACCAGATATAGCTTTCCTACTCCGAGAGTTTTTTTAGGGCTTGGGGGGTTCGCTAGGAAAAATGACTGAGCTTTTAGTTTCAGGATTTTCAATTTGGTTCAGGAATTATGAATTCTTGATGTACAAATTCATGATGTACAACTGTGCTATATTATTATGCACAAGTCTAGTGAGATTTATATTGAAGGTAATGTTTCAGATGTAGCTTCTGTACTAACTCATCCTCCATGATCCTTTACCTGTTCCCTGATAATCTTTCCTTCTCTCATCATGAAAGGGCTGAACTCTGACATCATATAAACTTTAACTTGCCTTATGTTCAGAAAATGTTAGCCTTTTCCCTTTCTTTAAGTCGGGAGACTAGCTCAAAATTTAGAGTGTTCTGGTTTAAGGGCGACTGATTTTCAGGTTGGATAATCTAGCCTGTTGTAAAAGCATACGGAAACTACACTTGATTTGATCTTAGAACAGTGAGATTTAGAGTGTTCTGGTTTAAGGGCGACTGATTTTCAGGTTGGATAATCTAGCCTGTTGTAAAAGCATACGGAAACTACACTTGATTTGATCTTAGAACAGTGAGATTAGGACCTTGACTGGCTTGGTAATTATATCCAACCAGCATAAGCTGGCCTTACTTACCACTTAGGAAATGATGATCTGCCTATGTTAGTGCATGGCCCCAAGTTGCAAAATGCAAATTAGTCCGTACCCTAGGTTATATATGTATCAAGTAAACCTACAGCCTTTTTGCAATGAATTACTTCTCAGTTGGTGATCTGGCATTAATAACCTAGAGGACCTGTAAGAGATACTGCAGTGTTTGCGCAGAAGGAATTTCTGGTTGAGGTAGTAAATAAAACCAGAATGCATATTTTTTTTTCTGCTTACTGATTTAGCTGGAGGTTTAATCCTGACATTCTAATATGCTACAGTTTTTTGTTAAAAAGCGCTGTGGTTGAACCAGATAGACCAAGATCTAGTTTCTCTCAGTTTTTTTATTGCTTGCCAGTTGGTCCGACATGGTTTCTGGACAGTCCTGCATATTCTTGAACAATTATTCATTCATTTTATCGTGTGCTTCATTACTGTCATAGAATTATTGTATAGAATATAGTCCCATCACTTAGAGGTTTAGACGGGACAAAATGGGATGGACTCGGTTGCCTTCTCTTGGCTTGCTCCGTGTATGGTAATAGTTAAAAGACATTAATATGGTGTTCGTCTGGGATGGTATCCATGTTGAACTCCGTTGCTAGTATAGAAAGGTTAGATCTTTCATGAATGGAAGGGCATGCGTATTTGATCCCTAAAAATCCCACATGCAATACCAGCCAGTTGTTGTGTTTGACCAACATGCGTGTGGTAGTGATCCTGCTTTTGTATACTTGTTTGATCTTTACTGTTGCAAGTCTGATATGCGCAGCATGTAAGCTGTATCGTGTATGACCAATATTTGTACGAGCTCTGGGTGTGATGAGAAAATGGCATGACCCATCCTTTCTAATGGGGATGATGGCAATGTTCATCCATTATATGTGTATCTTGTGTGGCAATACAATTATTGATCAAGACGGTCCTATTCTTTGGTACTTGTGCTCATTCTGTCAGTATGAACAAAAGGTGAACTGTGCTTGTGGACTGACTAGGTTAACTATATTTCTTTCTATTTATTACTTAGACTCTTGTTATTAAGTTATCGATCCAAGATAAAGGAGACAACATGTTTTTGTGGGAAGGTGAGTTAAAATCTTATCTTTGCATTTGACTGAGAAGGCTTCAAATACTTGTTTATTCGCAGCTTGATGACCTTACAGTTCCAGTAATTCTCCCATTCATGATCCTTAAAATATTTTTTTATGCCCTGCACTCTGATTTGGTCTTTGTCCTCTCAATTTCAAACACACTAACCTTACTTTATTTATGCTGTAAAGCCTGTTTAGCTTGATAGGTTGTAGTGGATGGTGGACTAAAATTAAATCCCATATTCGGTATGCAGCTGCAAATTAGACCGTGTTTAGGTTTGATGTCCTGTGTATAAGATTGAGTGAATCCCATGTTAGGTCTGTGTCTAAAAATATACATTTTGTGATCAACATCTGCTATCTGCTTTTAATTGCTTTGTTTGTTTGTTTTTTTGGTTCTGGATGAAAGTATTTGCGAATTTGCCATATGCACGCAAGGGTTAATCCAACAGTGCGTGTTATTGGAGGCTGGCCAGCTTATATGCCTTATAGCTAGCTAGCTAGCTAGCATCACTCCAATTTGACTGTGATGCATCAACATGAATAAGGTATTCTGCAACCTGATTTTTTAATCCAGATTGGCTCTTTGCAACAGTGCATTTTAAGCATGCGATGCTTCATTTATAGCTTGCCAGCCTTCATCTTTGATTTGCTGTCATCTCTCACTACTTTTATTGGATTGCTCGATCTAACTAGGACGACCACTCATGTGCAGCAGCAATCAGCCTCTTGTTTTTATCTACAGTTAATTATATTTTGGTCCTTGTAGTGTAGCTGAAACTAATTTAATTAGTCCTTATTGTTTTAGAAACTATATATTTAATCCATATGTTTTTTAAATCAATTTATAACTTTATCTTTTCTGTTAATTTCATATTCTTTCCAATTTATCTTGATTTTTTGTTTTTATAAATAGAAAAAGAAAAGGATAGGATATGATGGAAGGACTTGTGAGAAAAAAAGACATTTGATGAAACAAGATATTATTAAATTAAGTATGATTACTATTAGTCAAAGAGTTATTTTGGTAAACTAAATGTAATAAGTTATAAAGAACTCTTTTATCTATAAGAAATAGCTGCCTAGCCGAACTGCAGGACATATATATATATATATATATATATATATATATATATATATATATATATATATATATATATATATGACGTGGCAGTTTATGAGTAGGATAATAATTATTCAATTTAATGGTTTGATAGGTTTGTTTTGTGTTAGTTTTAGTTTTAAAAAAAAATTAAAGAATAGGGACTGCATTTGATTATTAAAAGGTGATGAAATTGAAAATAAATTTTAATTCTATAAAATAATTTAAATAAAAAAATCAATTAAAAGTAGTTATAAGAATAAGGATTAAATTTGATAAATTAAAAAAAAATGAGGATGAAAATGAAAATAAATTTTAAATCTATAAAATATTTAAAATAAAAAAGTATCAATTGAAAGAACATGGATCATTTACAAAGAAAAAATAAATTGAAGTGTCGTGAAATTTTAAAAGGTTAAGGATGAGAATTGAAAATGAGAAAAAAAGGAAAGGGAAAAAAAAATTGTATCAGCATCAAACCAGAGAGAATAACATTACATGTGCCACTTAAGAAGATAAGCCCCGACACGAGGAATCTAAAAACATTAAGGAATCTAAAATCTTATTCTCTAGCAAGTTTTATACATGCGCCGTTAACTTTTTCTTTTATATATATATATATATATATATATATATATATATTAAAATATCAAATTGCAAACCAAATGTATTTTTTTAAATGAAAGTATAAATAAACCCCTGAGACAAGGTAAGGAAATTTTGATTTTAAGAGCAAAAAAATCATTTTATCATGCTATGAAAAGTAAAATATCGAAAAAGCTTAACCAAAGTTAAATAACTTTTTGTTTTTAAGAGCAATTTTATTGTACAAAAAATTTGAAAATACCAAGTTACTCCTGGTCAAATCTAAAAAAATTAAACCATGTTACTCCTAATAATCTATTTAATAGTTTTTTTTTTTTAAGATTCAATTGTTAGATATATACTTTGACAGAGCGGCTTAACACAACCATTCTTTTGGGCACTCAACAGCTACTCACTGGAGTCATGTCTTATTGGATGATCAAAAGCTTTTAGTTTTTTAATGTAAATAGGGAAAATGGCTTGAATAACAGAGAATTAGAAAAACAAGTTCTTTATTTAAGCACTGAAACATACTTAATAATACACTATTATGATACAAACGACAAGCTAATCGGAATATCAACCGACAATAGGTTCATGATCTGGAGAGAGATTCTGATCTGATAGGTTATCCTAATCTCGAGTAGTTTGGACTGTAGGGCCAACACATAGTCATCATCGGCAACCATTTCCATCTCATGTGGTTCCAGAAGCGTTGGGATGCCCAAAATTATCTGCTTGAGTTTTTTGTTTTTGTACTGCATTTGCAGGTCATGGAGATGAGCAGAATATTGAGGATCATACAAATCATAGTCAATTTCTTCATCAGGATCTGTTCTTTTAGGCCAGATTTCATCAGGAATAATGTTGTTCTTTAGGCACACTGTTTTTTGCAAGGTCCTGATTTCCGGGAGGTTTTCGAAGGGGTGTTTATACAGGGAGTATGGATGAGTTTTGTAGATGGTAGCATGTGGAAAACTCATAACCAGATTGATTGTTGAAGCTTTAAAAGGCCTGTGGAATATGAAAATAGAGAACAAATTGGCAACAACCTGCTTAACAGACTTATTTTGAGATGCACTACGATGTACTTCAATCCAGCAAGGTTGTGGATTGGGCCATTTGGATTTTTCATGTTGGAGAAGGGAGATCCATTGTGTGGGGTTGTGGAACCAAGTGAGGAACTTCAAAGTATAGTACCAAGAGTTTGCTAGCCAAGAAGTCCTGAGAAGGCTGGAAAGAAAGCAATCAGTGGGAAACTCGATGACAATATGGTACAGGTGACAGAAATACCATAAGAAGAAGTAGAGTTCTTTGGGGAACAATCCAGAGGGTTTGAAAGTGAAGAGATGAATGAAAGGATATTTAGGGTGGATGCCTAAGCTTTGAAAATAAAGGGAAGACATATCATAGTTAAGAAGAAGGTAGTTTTAGAGGCTAAACAGTTTTTCCTTGGCCTGCAGGTCAAGAGTGTGGTTAAGAACCATTTCTCGAGCAAGAGGGGGTAGGTCGTCAGTAAGGAAGTCTTGGTCGGGTGGAGGTAGGTTGAAAGAAGATGCCATAAGAATCAAGGGAAGGAGCAGTGTTTGTGTTTTGGGTGGTCTGGTGAGCATGTATGGGATCAAGTTTTTGGTGCCTTTTATATGCTCGACGATGAAGTTGTACTCGGAAAACCACTCTGCTAATCTCAGAAGCTGGGGATGAGGAAGCATCTTACGTTTGAACTGTAGCATTTTTGGAAAAGAGGAACAGTCCATGACGACTGTAAAGTGATAGGCTACTAGGTGGAACTCAAACTTTTGGATGCCATACTTTACATCTAAGATTTCCTTGAGAGTGGAGTGGTAGTGGGTTTCTGACTTCTTGAATGACCCACTTTTGTATTCATATATGTGTCGGTGGCCATTTTTGTCCTCGAGGAGGACAACACTCCAGTACTTGTCACTGGCATCGGTTTAGAGTATACGCTGGTCTGTGGTTGGAATGACTAAAGCAGGCAGATTTTGTGTGGCTGTTTTTAATTTTCTGACAACCCGAGTCTGCTTTTCTATCCAAGAGTTCGCATCTTTCTTGAGCATAAGCTGGAGTGGTCTTGTCATTTGTGCAACTTGAGGAATAAAATTTCTAAGATATTGGACAATGCCCAAAAACTGTTGAATTTGATTTCTCATGAGAGGGCCGTCTAGAAACTTTTGGAGTTTTCAGCTATATGAGTGCCAAGTGTATAAACACCATCTGTAAAGACCATGTCAAGAAATTTGATTTTCTTTTAGCAGATGAGCATCTTGCTTTCAGAAAGCATGATGCCATGGTGGTGAACAATCTCTGTAAATTGCTTTAACAAAGTAGCATGCGAGTCCTCATCTTTGAAGAAAAGTAACACATCATCAATGTAGATTAAAGCTGATTGAAGCATATGTTCAAATACTTTAATCATGGCCTTTTGAAATAATAAGGGTGCCACTTTGAGACCAAAAGGCATGACTCTTCATTGATAATGATGATCGGGTATGCAGAAACCTGTTTTGTATCGGTCTTCAGGATGAATACCCAGTTGCCAAAAACCTGTCTTGAGATCAAACTTGGAGAAAACTTTGGCATTGTGAAGGCATGAGAATAATGTCATTGTGTTGGGTAAAGGGAACTTATCATCTTAGAGGAAATGGTTCAAGGGCTGGTAATTGATGACCAGCCTGAGTTTGTTTCGTTTTTGTTCAAACCTTTTATTAACATAAACGGCTTCACAGGACCATTGAGAGTTTGTAGGTTCAATTAAACCTTGGGCCTGTAACTGAGCACATTCCTCTTGAGCTAGTATCTTGTGCTCAGGATTCATTTCTGAATGACTAGCTTTCGTGGGATTGATGTCTTCATTAAGCTTGAAAGGAAGTTTAATAAAAAAAAACTATGGATTTTGCCATAATGGATGAGGACATTTAGCAAGAAAGTCTTGATGAGAGTTTTAACATAAGTGTTGGATAATTTGGGCTTTGAGGAGGGCAGTGTTCTTTGTGGAAGAGGGTTGGATTTCATAGAGTGAAGGGATAATGGTGTATGGAAGGAAATGAGATTTATACTGAATACCACGAGGAAGGATTCTGAACTTGGATTTGAAGTAAACATCAAACCTAATGACTAAGTCTTTACCAGGTAAAGGAGAACCAAGGACATGGGTTTTGACAGAACATTGGGGCAGGATTTGTATGGTAATAAGCTTTTTAGTTTTGAATTGGGTGTAAAAGACTTGATTATCGGCAGCTCGAAAGTATTCTTTATGGGTGACCCAATAATGAGAGGGAAGAACTTTTAGGTTAAAAATGGTTCTGTGGGCTCCTGTGTCAAATAAGGTTATGGCTTTGATGGGCTTAACATATTTGGAGGTAAGAATGGTGACAAGGGCCATGGGTATTGGATGTGAAGGAGAAATGGTAGGTTAGGCTTGGTAAAGTTCATAGATCTCATCATCAGAACTTTCATCTGCTACAACAACTATGGTATCAGGAGTGATTTCATCCGTGAGTGAGAATAAGGATTCAACTTCATCATCATCAAGATTGAACTTTGTATTTTGGACTAGAAATTAATTAACTTCAACAATTGGGCCTTCTTTTGGGTACAGGCTTTTGCAAAGTGACCTTTGCGCTTGCAGATGAAGCATCTGTTAGAGCTGGGAGTGAAGTGATTGGGGTGTCTAGTGTGGCGGCGTCTTAAGAACATACATTTCTTCTGGCGACCATTGAAAGAAGTTCGGTGGATTTTTTTGAAATGCTTTTTTTTTTCATGGAACAATTGCAATCAATATTATCTGAGCATTTAATCAGCAAATCTGATCGTTTGCAAGCACAGAGCATATTTTTGTCAGGCTGTAATATCTTGGTAAAATATTTGTGTTGATCACATATTTTATTGAGTGCTTCCAACAACTAATGAAAGATGGTGCCAAGAGATTGGTTGTCAATAACTTCTTTTTTGGTTTTGAATAATCTAAAAGTCTCATCAGCTAGATCTCTAGGTATGGATGCCAAAAAGGCATGTTTGAGGCTTGGATCATCGGGACCAGAGAGAATATGTAGCGTCTGCACATGTCTTTAAAATGCCTTTCAAGATCAGATCGCAAATAGGAACAACACTTCATTTTGAAGTACTCATACCGTGCTATTTCTTTGTCATTTAAAGCTTCACCATGGAATTCATAATGAAGCCAGCCCAAAGCTTCAGAAAGAGATGAACTGTTCACAAATTGCATTTGCCTGTAATCACCTAAGGCATGGAACCAGTCCCATAAAATGCCAGAGAACTTTGCAGAGAATTGCTGTAATGCATCCCTGAGGGTTGCGCCATCCTTGAGCATATAGCTAGTTAGCCATAAATGAAATTCAAGGATTTTTTCTCGCCATTTTACTCGTGGGATATCATCCAGAGTAAAATAACCACCGGTACCTGGAGAATGGATATGGGGATGATAATGGCGAGGATTGAGATTTACCTCATCATCACTGCTAATTGGTTCATCCACACTAACTCTTATGGTAGAGGTTGGGGGAGGCTCTTGCCGAGTCTGTGATTATTGAGGATCTGATGTCTGTGCTGGAGGTGGATCAACCATTAGTAATGGTGGCATAAAACAAGTGTCAGAAGAATCTTCTTCAGTAAAAGAGTCTTCAGAAGTTACTAGAGTTTCATCATCAGGAGTCTCTTCTTCAAATGTATTGGTAAAGGGTTCATGGGTAAGGATTTTAGGAATAGTTTGTTGGGAATAAGTGGTAAGAAAAGACTGGATAGGGTTGGAAGGGTGGTTTGACTGGATCATAAGTTGATAAGGGTCCTAGGAGTCTTGGAATGGATCATCAGTGTCATGCTTTTTAGATTCAAAAGAATCAAATGATGAAGAGATGATAGGGGATGGTGATCTGGGTTTTTTGGAAGTGGTGGGTACGTGGGTTTTTCCTTTATCTCTTTTGGAGAGAGGTTTGAAAAGTTTTTCAGTGTCTGGGTTTCCGAATAGTTGAGGTGTGGTAGGTGGAGGTTAGGGGTTGTAGGAAGGGGAATGTTTAGCCCAAGATTGTTCACCACCATGGCATCATGCTTTCTGAAAGCAAGATGATCATCTACTAAAAGGAAATTGAATTTCTTGGCATGGTCTTTGCAAATAGTGCTTATACACCTGGCACTCATATAGCTAAAGAACTCCAAAAGTTTCAGGACGACCCCCTCACGAGAAAGCAAATTCAACAGTTTTTGGGCATTGTCCAATATCTCAGAAATTTTATCCCTCAAGTTGCACAAATGACAAGACCACTCCAGCTTATGCTCAAGAAAGATGCGGACTCTTGGACAGAAAAGCAAACTCGGGCTGTTAGAAAATTAAAAACAACCACACAAAATCCGTCTGCTTTAGTCATTCCATCCACAGGCTAGCGCATACTCCAAACCGATGCCAGTGACAAGTACTGGAGTGCTGTCCTCCTCGAGGATAAAAATGGCCACCGACACATATGTGGATACAAAAGTGGGTCATTCAAGAAATCAAAAACCCACTACCACTCCACTTTCAAGGAAATCTTAGATGTAAAGTATGGCATCCAAAAGTTTGAGTTCCACCTAGCAGCCTATCACTTTACAGTCGTCATGGACTGTTCTTTTTTTCCAAAAATGCTACAGTTCAAATGCAAGATGCTTCCTCATCCCTAGCTTCTGAGATTAGCAGAGTGGTTTTCCAAGTACAACTTCATCGTCGAGCATATAAAAGGCACCAAAAACTTGATCCCATATATGCTCACCAGACCACCCAAAACACAAACACTGCTCCTTCCCCTGATTCTTATGGCCTCCTCTTTCAACCTACCTCCACCCGACCAAGACTTCCCTACGGACGACCTACCCCCTCTTGCTCGAGAAATGGTTCTTAACCACACTCTTGACCTGCAGGCCAAGGAAAAACTGTTTAGCCTCTAAGACTACCTTCTTCTTAACTATGATATGTCTTCCCTTTGTTTTCAAAGCTTAGGCATCCACCCTAAATATCCTTTCATTCATCTCTTCACTTTCAAACCCTCTGGATTGTTCCCCAAAGAACTCTACTTCTTCTTATGGTATTTCTGTCACCTGTACCATATTGCCATCGAGTTTCCCACTGATTGCTTTCTTTCCAGCCTTCTCAGGACTTCTTGGCCAGCAAACTCTCGGTACTATACTTTGAAGTTCCTTACTTGGTTCCACAACCCCACACAATAGATCTCCTTTCTCCAACACGAAAAATCCAAATGGCCCCATCCACAACCTTGCTAGATTGAAGTACATCGTAGTGCATCTCAAAATAAGTTTGTTAAACAGGCTGTTGCAAATTTATTCTCTATTTTCATATTCCACAGGCCTTTCAAAGCTTCAACAAACAATCTGGTTATGAGTTTTCCACAAGCTACCATCTACAAAACTCATCCATACTCCCTGTATGAACACCCCTTTGAAAACCTCCCGGAACTCAGGACCTTGCAAAAAACAGTGTGCCTAAAGAACAACATTATTCCTGATGAAATCTGGCCTAAAGGAACAGATCCTGATGAAGAAATTGACTATGATTTGTATGATCCTTAATATTCTGCTCATCTCCATGACCTGCAAATGCAGTATAAAAACAAAAAACTCAAGCAGATAATTTTGGGCATCCCAACGCTTCTGGAACCACATGAGATGGAAATGGTTGCCGATGATGACTATGTGTTGGCCCTACAAGTCCAAACTACTCGAGATCAGGATAACCTATCAGATCAGAATCTCTCTCCAGATCATGAACCTATTGTCGGTTGATATTCCGATTAGCTTGTCGTTTGTATCATAATAGTGTATTATTAAGTGTGTTTCAGTGCTTTCTGATATAATCAGTGATGTAAGCAAATTAAGTGTGCTTCAGTATGATGTAATGAGTGATGTAAGCAAAAGCCTTAAATGTAGTATATATAGAGGCTGTTTGTAATGTTAAAAGGCAGAACCTTGAGAGGGTAGACCTCGAGGAGAAGCCTCTTAAATAAAGAACTTGTTTTTCTAATTCTCTGTTATTCAAGCTCTTTTCCCTCTTTACATTCAAAAACCTAAAGCTTTTGATCATCCAATAAGACATGACTCCAGTATGTAGCTGTTGAGTGCCCAAAAGAATGGCCGTGTTAAGCTACCATGTCAGAGTATGTGTCTAACAATTGTGGTATCAGAGCTCTATTACAAACCATAATACATCAAGACATTTTTACCGTGCTTTACCTACATCCTTTAGGTTTTCAAGTCTTGGCTCCCATTCCCTTTACATTAACGGGGTGAATAACAAGATGATTGAGCTTATTATTTGTTTTTTGAAAAAAAAACATCAAAATTAAAAACAAAATTGTAGTTTTAAAAGAAATGTTAAAACTCTCAACTTTTTATTAATCAATGTCTTCTCCCATAAGGCTTGTACACCTTTTTTTTTCTTTTAAATAGAAAATTTAGAGAGCCCTAAACTATCAAATAGAATAAATAAATAAAATAAAAATAGAATCTACTAGTTTTTTTAATATGTAATTTTCCAAATAAAAATAAACATAAAACTCAAAAAATAATATATCACATGCTAGACAAATAAAGGTATTTTTTAACAAAGAATTAATTCAGTACAATTTTATACAACTTATAATTAAATTTGAAAATTATAAGTTAGATTGTGATTTGTTAATATTGAAAAACATTTGGTACTGATTCAAATTCAGCATTAAAGCTTATAATTAAACTAGCCAACATAATTCTGCTTTGTCACAGTTTGGATCAAAAGTTATTTTTTTTAATACAAAAAAAAGCTTGAGCACTATCAACGTGTTTTTTAGTTTGATAATTTTTTTTAATTATATGATTTTTTTATTACAAATCAAAAACTTGATTCGTGCAATTAATGAAATAAATCAAGAATTATATATACAAATAAATGTTAGAATGAGATGTTGATGCACATCAAAGACTAAATAAGAAGCTGAGAAATAAAAGTAAATCAAGATATCTGATCTCATATTACACGGAGCTATTTAATTTTTTTTCCAGTTAATTATATGTTAATAAATTATAGTGAAGATGGTCTTTTTTTCATGGAAATTGAAGCCTTGCGAAGGCAAGGCAGAGGAAGATCTAGAAACCAAACAAGAAAAAAAAAAGGATTCTAGAAAATAAGGAGAAGAAATAAAGAAATACTTAGAGGTTGTGTGTTGTTAGACCTTAGAAGATAGTGAAAGCAATTTATTAGAAGAAAGAAATCTGTGAGAGAGATGGAAAGAGCGAAGCTAAGTAAAGTGAGAGTAGACTTCAAATCCAAGTTTATATTACTTTCTATAGTTTTGGTAATCTTCTTTTGAAAATGTAAAAACGAATATAAAAATCAAGTTTACTTGATTTTACTCAATTTTACTAGATTTTAGTTCAGATTTATCAATTTTTTTAAAATTTTAAAGTGATTTTGCACAATAAATATATGTTTAATCGTAAAATTATATGATTTTATGAATCAACTTGTGATTCTAACAACATTGATCCAAATAATAGGGGTTACACTTCACTCTCATTAGGATGCAGGTAATCCAATGTTATTTTGCATTTATATTGTCTAATTGTAACTTTAAAAATGCAATTAAAATGATATGTTTGTAATGTTAGATGGTGTGCTAGTAGATTATTTTATAATAATCCAACACATTGTGTTGTCATTTTATTGGAAGAAGCTAGATAGGCAGCAACCTATCCAGGTATTTTTTGAACCATTTGTTAAGAACATCAACTTAACGTCAACAAATTATTATTGTTTAATATTTATGATACTTATCTTCTACAAGTCATTTGGACTCCGTATGATGATAAATTGATAGTTGCTCTAGTTTTTTGTATTACTAGGATAAGTATATAGACATCAATAATCCCATTGATAGTTTTTGATATGGTTAAGCTACATTGCCCAGCTCGGGTAATGTGAAAAGTTGTTTATAGATATAGCACATTCTAATCAACATTGATATGAGTGGTGCATTTTATGCCATAAATTATCGAGGTAAAAATAATAATTATAACTGGTTAAGCTATCACAGAGCTTATGTATCACAATGGGATGCACAGAGAGATGAAATATTTACAAAGATGCATCATGTGATTATAGAGGATAAGTAAAATGATTTAATACATGAGTATGACACATCGGGTTATTACACTGGATCTCGAGTAGGTTCCTCCACCTACAAACATACAATACAAGCAACATGCCCAACAGATTCAGAATATTGTAAGTAATTAAATATTTTTAGAATTAATATATGTTAAATGATGCGTTTTATTTATAGACATTTTAATTTAACATTAATGTTTTATTAATATTGGACTGACTTGTTGCTATGAAAGGATCAAGAGGCCACATTTATACTTTGTAATATTGATGAAGTACACAAATGATACACTTATACATCTCGATGGTTCAATGTTTACTGTAATGCACTTGAGAACTTTGAAGAGATGTTAACTCTTAATAATGTCGTGGCAGGGAACGAGGTCGCTCAAGTAGGAACAAGGTGTAGTCATGCTATTGATGAGTCTAGATCATCTAGTAAACAACGTAAATGTAAATAAATAGATGAGTCATGTTGATATATTTTGGGATTTCAATTGTTTAAGTATTTCATATTTCTTTTGTATATATGTATGTTATTTGCATTCGTCTTACGAAAATATTCTTATTTAAAACTATCGTTCATAAAATGTGATGGGTGAAAATAATTGAGTTTTGTGGTTCCAGTGGTAAGTCTGAGACTATTTCTGATTATGAAATGTAAGAATTTATTGCGTTTGATTATTATGGTTATTTGCATATATTTTAAAAGGTGACAAAATTTTGGGTGAAGTTTCTAAATAGAGGAAAGTCTATTAAAATTGAAAAATTTCTTACTTTCTAAAATCATTAACTAAATTAAATATAAAAATAACAAACTAAATAACCATTGAAATTACATTTATCATGCTATTCAATGATAAGTAATTTTCTACCAAATAATTAAACAAAATCATCTTACTGAACTATAAAATCTATATTTTTTTTATTTTAAAAATTCATTAACATAGTCTAAGCATTAATTTTTTTATATAAAAATAAATTTAATCTAGCCCGCATATTATCCAGTATAAACAGTGCTTTAGGCAGTGTTTGGCACTTCGGCTGAAAAGTATTTTTGAAAAATTTTAATTTTTTTTACTTTAAATTAATATATTTTTAATATTTTCAAATTATTTTGATATATTAATATCAAAAATAATTTTTTAAAATATAAAAAATACTTTAAAAATTAATCCTTGCCGCAATTCCAATAAAATTTAACTATTCTGTTCTATAATGACCAAACACGCGGCCAGTGATGCAGAGCCTCAGCGTTTAGACATTCAAGAAAGAAACAACCTCATCATCCACGAATCCATTGGATTCTGTCCTTTCTTCTTCTTATCACATAAAGTAAACGGCAAAGTTAACCATCGGGACCATGCCTTGATTGATACTCGACCGTAATTAGCAACTTCTGGTCCCAGCCACTACAAACTCTACACGTCACCACCAACTCCATGATCACGAAAGAGGAGAACCACACCTGAGCATTCTCTCTTAATCACTAATATTCAAAAATTAAGATTAAAATACAATCCTTTTCTCCGCTACTAAAAAGAAAGAGACAGTTTATTATAGCCTGGTTCCTGTATTTTAATGAAGCTAAAATACAGATCCTTATAGTCTTGGGAAATATATATTTAGTCCTTCTATTTGTCAATATTTTAATAACTTCTCTCTAAAGGTAAGACTTTCTGGTATTTTCGGACCAAAAAAAGTGTAATTGAAGATGATCAATGCTCGTTAAGGGATTATCTTCATGCTAAGGGACCCCTTAATGAATTGTAGTAAAATATAGGTACTAAGTTATAATTGACTCAAAAAAATCCATAAAATCTCCTCCAACACTCTAGCTCCATCTCCTCCTCATCTTTTCCTAAAACTCCACCACCTCCCTTTCCCTCCCTACTTCGCCGGACTATACCTCTCCCCGGCGGACCTTCCTCTTTAACCACCTGAAGAAACAAAATCCGCTGCCACTCAACACCCCCCCTTTTTTTCCCTTTGTGAAACACAATTCAATGGCCTTAATCTCCTCCATCTCCCCAATACCAGTACCAAAACTCTCAATCTCTACAAAAGCTCAGAACTTCGTTTCTCTAACTTCTTATTCTTCATTTACTTGCCATTCCCTTCCAATGAAACGATTAAATAAGGGCTGGCCGAAGAATGGAGCGCTGTTTACATTTGCTTGTTCAACCTCACCGTTTATAGGAAGAGTTGGGTCACAGAGAAGAGAAGGCAACGTTTCTTTATTGCATTTTGGGATTAACCCAAATGCAGAGGTGGCAAAGACCGATTCTTCTCAGGTCTTATCAGCTATGCTTCCTTTTGTTGTTGCTGCCACCGCAATAGCTGCTCTTGCTCAGCCTGCCACTTTCACTTGGTTAGTTGCTTTTATATATAAATTTAATTTCCTTTTAGTATTCTTTTTCGTTACTAATCCCGAGAAAAAAAAAATAGTCGCTGTTCAAGTAATTTTGGTTTAGTTAATGCGGGAAATTAGTCTTGTTCTTGGGATTGTCTCTGCTGCTTTTCCGGGATGGGTTGTGTTTGATTAGTCGTTTGTTGAGTCCCCGAGTTTTGATTGTTATATATATATATATATATATATATATATATATATATATATAATGGACACTTTTCGAAACTAATCAATATTAAACTAAACTTAGCTTACTTCGATGTTGTTCTGTTTCAATATTTTATTTTGATTTTTCTTATGAAGTTTGATTGATATAGTACTTCTTTAATTGCTAATAATTTATTTATTAAAGAATATAATAGATGAATATGGTCAAAACTTGTGCTTTTTATTTCTTTCTGGTGGCTTTTCAGGATTTTTGTTGTATTCTTTTTCTGACTAAAAAGGCTTGGGACTGGTCTTTAAGGGCTCAAAAAGGAGTGTTGGATGCCTAATTTAGTTTGCAAGTTTGATTTTGAAACTTTGTTTCAGGGTATCTAAGGAGTTGTATGCTCCAGCACTTGGTGGGATCATGTTGTCAATTGGGATTAAACTTTCTATTCATGATTTTGCTCCTGCAATTAAACGGTATAGGTTTTTTTCTCGTTAATTTAATTCCTTTCTTTGAACTGTTGAATGTATTATGTCAATTTGCAAAATTTAGAATCAAGTTTATTTTTTCCATCTGTTGCAGACCTTTACCACTATCTGTTGGGTTTATCGCGCAGTATGTGCTCAAACCAGGCCTTGGAGTATTAATTGCAAAGGCATTTGGGATGTCTCAGATGTTCTTTGCGGGTTTTGTCTTAACATCTTGTGTTGCAGGAGCTCAGTTATCCAGCTATGCTAGTTTCTTGAGTAAAGGGGATGTAGCCTTGAGCATTCTCCTTACTAGCTCCACTACCATTGCATCAGTCCTTTTCACACCTCTTTTAACTGGTCTTCTCATTGGCTCTGTAGTTCCTGTTGATGCCATTGCCATGTCAAAGTCAATCTTGCAGGTAATGAGAGCTCTTTACTAACTGATATGTTTTTAGATTCACTATTTTATTTCTCCTCCCTCAAGTTTAACATTAGATTCCCTTTTTTAAGGTTGTCCTTATTCCAGTCGCTCTCGGCCTCGTACTAAATACCTATGCAAAGGAAGTTGTAAATTTACTGAATCCTGTCATGCCATTTGTTGCTATGATGTGCACTTCACTTTGTATTGGGAGTCCACTAGCAATAAATAGAAGTCAGATTCTTTCCAAAGAGGGACTCTGGTTGATTTTTCCAGTATTGACATTTCATGCCGTGGCATTCACTTTGGGATATTGGGTCTCCAAAATTCCAGCTTTGAGGTAATTTCATAAATGCATTTTGGGTCGAGTGCATTTTGCAGTTTTAAAATTTAGAATTGATAAAAACCAGTCCTCATTGCCATTGTCCTGTTTTGTGACCCCGCTTGTTGTGATCCTCATGCAATAGTTGTACAAGTGATGTTCCCAGTCCCACTGTTATGAACTCCTCCTTTGGTTACTGTGCCAAAGCTATATACACCAATGGACTTGGTGATGGTTATGCTTATGTGGATGTTTGCAAATGTAATTTATTCTGGAAACCTCATGTGACCATCTGACCTTACCCACTGTCAGATTTCACACATTGTTGGTTATTATACTGTTGCTTATTTCTTTCCATTTCTACTGCTTATGTTGGATTTTCAACCCATTCTGCTACATCATTCTGTTTTTCTGAACTTTTTCTTACGAGTGAATATTTTAGAAGCTGAAGTCCCTTAGTGAGAGTTCAACTCATGACCCCCTGCTTTACACGGGAGGCTAATACCAGTTAAACCGAAGGCCAATTGATGTTCCACTGATCTTATAACCTGCCTTTTCCAGTCGCTGCCTTATGCCTTGAGATAATTCAACTTAACTTGAAATTTCTGAGAAGCTATTTGGTCCTGTGTTCTCTACGCAGATGTCGACTAATTCCTGGTAGAAAATTAGAGCAATGTTGGACTCCAGTTGTTCTGATTTCTATCTCCTCTTTTGCCAGTTATAGCAACTCCCCTGACCTTTTGTGAATTCCTCAATAAGATGTTTGCTTTTAATATTGGCAATGCTCCTCAGAATAGGCTGAATGAAGGTTTGTGTAACAATCTAGAGCAGTTTATTTGCCCTTTAAAGCAGATTCTAGCAAATGCATGGTTGGTTTTTGTTTTTTCATCTTCCTGTACGAACGAGTTAGAATTTTGTATGAAAGGGGATATGAAGTTAACTTTTGTGGTTATTGTCGCAGGCAAGAGGAAGAAGCCAGCAGGACAATTTCATTATGTACAGGAATGCAAAGCTCCACCTTAGCTGGACTTCTAGCTACCCAGTTCCTCGGGAGCACACAGGCTGTCCCACCAGCATGCTCTGTAGTTGCCATGGCGATCATGGGTCTTTGTCTTGCCTCTTTCTGGGGTAATGGCTACCGGATAAGAGATATACCATCCCACCTCATCCCTCAATTTGGTTCTGCTGTCAAGGTTTAACATAGCAATTCCCAGGAGCGCTCTGTGGACTAGGTGGAGCTAATTTCGCACATAGAGAGCACTGAAGGACCCCTGGTACTGATGATTGAACCATCTAAACAAGGTGAAAAATAGCAAGATTGTATACAGGAGCGGGGGTGGTGGATATAGATAGATAGCGATACTGGCATTGCCTGGTGTTGTATAGTTTAAAAGCTTTTTTCACCAGCTGCATCTTAAAGTTGCTACTATTGTATATATCAGAGGTATATAGATTACAAAATGTAGCGAATGCTTGAGATGCTCTATCTTTCTCTATAGCAATGGTTTGCTCCCTTGACTTTTTTGAGTTTGAATTTAAAAATCAGCATTTAATGGAATTTATAGGAGGCCGATCTAGGCAACAAACCCTATGATCGTTGAGAAAGTAAAGTTAACATCTGTTGATTAATAAACTGGTACTTGGCATGTTACCTCGCTTGAAGCCTAAACTTTGACCTAAACATGCAAGGTGTTTGATAGTCTAGGCTGGTCCTACATTCAACGAAAATAATCATCACAGTTACCTTGTCCGAAGAAGTGGGGTCCTGAAGTATCGTGAACCACAAAGAAGGTTGAAAAGATGATAATCATCACAATTAAACACATGGGTGGGGCAAGGCACTGAAACTATTCTCACAACAAAAGAGCATGAATTGCTATAATAATATTTTTTTATATGTTTTTATTTTTAGGTATTTTTTTGTTATTATTATTATTACTGCATTATTCTGCTTTTTATTTGAGCTTGAAAAGCATTAGAGAAACTCTAAAACATGTGAGAAAAACACTATAATTTTCTCATAAAATACGGTAAATTACTACAATATTTTCTTGTATGATTTTTTTTTTGGTTTTTTTGAGTTTTGTTATTATTATTATTATATTATTGCTACACTATAGCTAATTGCCCGGACTTTGAAAGCATTATACTTCCATAAGCAAGATCATGATGATGCAATAATGCTTTGACAATTTACCAATGTCTTTTCTCTTTCTTTGTAATTAAGTCTTTTCTTTTTCTATGCAGTTGAGAGCAGAGTTTTTAAACCCGACTCGGTAGTCGACCCGTTCCAAGTGCCGGGTTCTGGATTTTAACCGGGTCACCGGGTCGCCCGGGTCAATTCTGATTTTTTAAATAAATCAAAATGATGTTGTTTATTACAAAAACAAAAGTCAACAGGTTACAACCAAGTTTTTGACCGGGTCTTGTCGGGTCGTCAGGTCAACCCGCCGGGTCACCCCGGGTTTTGACTTCCTCTATTTTTTTCTTAAACCCAACCCAATTTCAACCCCGAGTCAACCCGTCGGGCCAGGTTTCAAAATTATGGTTGAGAGAGTTGCTTTTCATGGAGACTTAGAAAGACTTTGGATTTTCTGAAGACTTAGAGAAGCTTGAAAAAATAGGCCATCAGCTTGAAAATAATTAAAGAAACAAGTCAAGGGACAATAAGCTTGCACAACTAATTTTCAAGTCTTAGGAGCTGTGCTTAGCAACGGTTTGGGCATAAGGATAAAATATATGCATAGCTAGCTACCCTGCTTTTCCTTTGGGATTAGAAAGCATTTGACTTGCACAGGCATTGATTTTGATCTTAGCTTCGCTATGGAGTTTGTATCAGGGATTGCGTGTCCATTAAGAATCATTGTGCATTAAATGATTGTGACAATGACATCATTATACACACATACTTGTCCTCACCTTGGTTTTCTCTGCAGCATTAGAAGGGCTGCTCCCATTTGTTTGGGGGCTAACATGAAATTCGTTTGTGACAGGGAATTGCAATGTCACATTTTCCTCTACTATTGTCTAGGTGGTAACCATACTTCATTATTTCCTGTTCTATTTTGGTTAGCAGTTCAATTTTGGTTAGTATAGTTGACAGGTCTTTTTTATTTGTTTGTCATTGTCTCATTGCATTGGGCGGTGCTTTCTGGTGTTTTTTTAGTAATTCAATTCTGTCAGCTCCCAACTCCCTCTTCATCGTATATGATATTTTAAGGGTTTTTTGTGTAACTTTTTTTCTTTAGGTTGGGTTAGCTTTTTTTTCTTCATATTTTACACTCTTTCAGAACCAACTACCCTTGCTATATTTTGTTGCACCAGTTTAGTCATCTTTTTTTCATTGCATTACCTATCATGTTTTTCCTTTGTGAACCTTATGATTCCATTATTTTATTTTTTGCAGTACGTGGTTCAGGTTGTCTTGGCTTTCGGATTGTTTGACTGCCTTTGTTGGTATGTTTTTTTTTTTTTTATCAAATGTTAGAATTTTATAGATCAAAAAGCAATATTAGCTGGAAAACCAGCATGCCAAAAATACATATGTACAGAACAAGCTAGTGAAAACAGGCTCCCAACAAGTGCAAACAAAAAATAAAACCCAGAGAAACAAAACTTCTCATACATAGAGAGAAGGTAACCTCACTACAGGTGCCAAGAACCCAAAGATATAGGTGCCAAGAATAACCGAGGGAACAGAAAACCACAAGCCATCAAGACAAAAATGCTTAACTACATTTACCCAAAATTCCAAAAGCCATGGATTGAGACCACGGACAAAATCAGGTGGACCCGACAGCAAAGAGATGCACGTGTAGCCAATCTGCATGAACCAGAAGCAGCATTTCTCTATGGAAAAACCATAACTGAGAGTACTATCTTCAAAATTCCAACACCCAAAAATATATGAGCGCACAGCCACCCGAAGACAAAGCCTGGAGGGCCCAGAGAGGTGAACCTGATGTGATGAACATACCACAAGAGCAAGCATCGCACTTCCTCATGCAGTCACGTAGGGGAAGGGAATCGATTAGCCTTGCTCATGCAGCAACGTGGTAAAGAGAGTGGTCTTTTTCATGGAAATGCAAAACTGTGTAGAAAAGAATTTGGAATCTTCGAAATGTGGCATCTATAGAGGATGACTTGTGTGCAAAGATGCGGTTGTTTCTTTCATCCCAAATCAAATAAACAAGCAGGGCAAGGGACGCACGTCTCATTCGTTGCGTCAGCTCTTTTCTCCTACCATTGAGACCGCTTATGGCACTGGAAAGTGTAGACATAGGCCGGTTGATTCTTAACCAGCTCTTAGCACGATTCCATAGTAAAGAAGTCCAGCTGCAACTGAAAAAAAGATGGGCATGTGTCTCGTCATCACTATTGCATAAAGAACAAAGAGTTTCTGTGGAGAGGTAGCTGAGTCGGTCCCTTGTTCGGAGTCTACCGAGGGCTGCGAGCCAAAGAATGAATTTAGTCCGAGGCAGAGACCATTCCTCCCAAACAACCCTAGTCCACTGGACACTCTCACCTTTAGACCTAAAGAACTCATGAGCATTAATAAGAAATGTCCCCGAACCAGTATCCCAACTTTGAAGAGTGTTGATTGTAGCAGGAACGCCTCCGCATTGTTCTACCAGCTGGTTTTTGAGAGTGCAAATGGACTTCCATAGAGGTGATGAAACGCTCCTTACACCCACATCCCAGATTGTGGTATGAGAAAGGTAATAATGCGCCACCCAACGAATCCACAAAGAGTCTGTTTTAAGGTGAAAGTTCCATAGCTGTTTGACCAAAAAACCTTTGTTACGAGCCCTGATATCTAGGAGAGCCAAGCCTCCTTCCTGTTTGGGAAGACAAACCTTTTGCCAGGAGACAAGAGCAGAGTGAGGCGAACAAGAGTTCCCAGACCAGAGAAAGCTACGACAGATGCTATTGATCTTGGTAATAACTATACCTGGAATCGGAAAAATTCTGAGCCAGAATTGAACCATGCCATGCAGTACTGATCTAATGAGCTCAAGGCGACCAACATAGGAGAGGAGTTTCCCCATCCAGCTCTGAATAGAAGATTCCAATTTCTGAAGGAGAGGGGAGAATTGACTAGCCAATAATCTGTGAGGACTTAGAGGGACTCCTAGATAACGGAAAGGAAAACTCCCTTCTAAAAAACCAGTGAGGCGCAAGATGGCAAGCTTAACACTTTCCCCCACTCCACCAAAGTATATAGAGGACTTCGCAGCATTAATAACAAGACCTGACATCCGTCCAAAAGCAAGAAGCTGCTGGTTTAAAATGCTAACTGACTGCATATCACACCGACAGAGTAATAGGACATCATCTGCAAAAGCTAAGTGGCTGACCCCTAGAGCACTACACTTGGGGTGGAAATTGAAATCAGTGTGCTGCGTACTCTGGTTAAGCATTCTAGAAAAGTATTCCATACAAGCAAGAAAAAGATAAGGGGAAAGGGGATCTCCTTGACGAACTCCGCATTGCCCTTTGAAGAAACCATATAAATTCCCATTAACAGCAACAGAAAAGGAAGCAGTCTCAACACATTGCATAATAAGCCAGACAAAAAGAGGAGGGAAACCCAAGGATAGCAAGACTTGTTGCAAGAAAGACCACTGAATAGAGTCAAAAGCTTTCCTGAAATCAATCTTGATAATACATCTAGGGGATGCCCTCTTCCTCCCATAATGACGTAGAAGCTCCTGCATGAGGTGGATATTGTCAGCCATATTCCTTCCTCCTAGAAAAGCATTCTGGGCAGGGCTGATGAGATCCTGAAGAACATGTGCTATTCTCCCCGCAAGAATCTTGGAAATAACCTTATAAATAACATTGCAACAAGAGATCGGCCGAAAATCAGCAGCCAAGTTGGCATTGGATGATTTTGGAACAAGGGCAATGATCGAATGGTTGACCTGCTTGAGCAACTCTCCAGAAGCAAAGAAATCCTTGACTGCAGCACATAATTCACCGCCAACTATACTCCATGCTTTCTTGAAGAACAGGGATGAGTATCCATCTGGCCCTGGGGCCTTCTCGTTGCCAATGCTGAAAAGTGTTTGCTGGATGAGGTCATCTGTTACTGGTCCCAAAAGAAAATCATGAGAAGCAGCATCAAGGCAGGGGCCACAATGGATGACATCCTCATTGATGGGGATAGTTTGTTTTGTAGAGCCGAGGAGACTTCTATAGTATCGGACGAACTCATGCCCCACCTCATCAACCGAAGAAGTATACATGCCAGAGGGAACCTGGATTGCTGGAATATGATTTCTCCTATGCTTTTGGCTCAGCAAAACGTGGAAGAAACGAGTGCCTTTGTCCGCTTCCTTTAAGAAAGTAAATTTGAGTTTCTGCCCATAGTAACTCTGCTCTGCCGACTTAAGGTGCAAAAGTTGTGATCTGAGATGCTTGTCCTGAGATAGAAGATGGATGTTATCACGGTCTTGGTGCAAAAGGGATTGAAGGCTAGCTAGTTCTTCCTCTGCCCTGGTAACTCGTTGAGAGATGTGACTATAATGAAGTTTGTTGAGATTCTTCAAAGGCCTTTTCAACAGTTTCAGCTTCCGACACAAAGTGAACATATATGAACCATAAACAGGAGTATTCCAGCATTGCGCAGTCAAATCCAAGAATTGAGAGTGATCAGCCCACATGTTAAAAAATTTGAAGTTCCTGTTCCTGCAAAGCTGCCGTGGACCCAGCTGAACAGAGGAAGGGGAGTGGTCCGAGAAAGCCCCAGGGGTATCAAAATGCACGTGAGCCTGCTTCTGCAAAGTGGACCAATGAGTGTTTACCATAACTCTATCAATTCTGCTCCACACATGTCCATTTGACCAGGTGAATAGGCAGCCAGTCGAGTTTAAATCTGCAAGCCCCAGGTCTGAGCAACAATCCCTAAAGTCTGTAACCTCATATTTGGAAACAGGAGCTCCATTGTGTTTATCCTCCTGAGAAAGCACCAAATTAAAATCACCAAGAACCAGCCATGGAGAGTTAGGACTCCACCTCCGCAGGTCATCCCATAGGGATCTCCGAAGAGAGATAGTGTTGAAACCATAAACAAAAGAAGCTGTGAAACTGTAATGACTTTCCAAACAAGTAATAAGAACATGTAGTACTTGAGCAGAAAAGTTAAACAAAACAACATTTACAGAGCTGGGGTTCCAAAAAAGAACAATTCGGGCAGTGGAGGCCACCTCACTGTTACTGATACACTTCCAGGATTTCAGTCTAAATCTATGCATGAGACCAACTCTGGAAGAGGATAGCTTGGTCTCTAAAAGGTAACAAACATCAATCTTCTTTTTTTTCATGAGGCTAACAACCTCATGCTGCTTCAGAGGGCTATTGAGCCCTCTAATATTCCAGCAATGGATAATCATCCTTTGGCAGGAGTGGCAGGTGGACCCCTACCACTTCCTTGGGCTTTGTTGGCATGCTTACGTCCTCCACTTTTAGTAGAGACTTCGGCAGAAATCCCTGCATGTAACTCCACAAAATGCACATTGTTGCCTTTGTGGGTTTGAATTGTTTTGCTGTGCTTCCATCTCACAACCTCCCATTCATCTGCTTCCACATGCATGGGGTCCAAACAGGTATTCTCAACAACTGTTTTCCCTTTATCATTCTCCTTATTATTGTGTACAACCTCTGTTTGCCCTTTGTCATTCCCCTTGTTGGAGTGTGCAGCCTCTGTTTGTCCCTTGGCGTGCCCCTTATGAGTGTGCACAGTTTTCCCCAAACGCTGAAAAGCAGTAACTCGATGCACCTGAGGAGGGCCAGAAAGAGGGGCAGCCATATCTTCGGAGCCCTCTTTATCAGGATCAACAAGTGTAGAGGATTTAGTACATGCTCCAATAGAGTGACCAAGAACCTGGCAATGTTTGCAAAATCTCGGCAAACTTTCATATACAACAGATTGATGTAGAGTAGTGTCGTTAGGAAGACAAATAGGGATAGAACTAGGCAGTTCATCCATTAAATCAAGCTCAATCAAGACTCTAGCAAAAGATAGCCACTCCATAGTGGCTGTAAACTTGTCACTCTGTAATGGCTTTCCAAGGACACTAGCTATCTTTGCGCCTTTGTTGGTATGTTTTTTTGGCTTCTGTTGAGGTGAGTTGTGTTAGCGTGAGCTGTACAGTTTAGGAATTAATGTTAGCGTGAGCTGTAGAATCCAATATAGGAATTATATTTTAATATTCTGTAATTGTATATATCCCGATATATATGGGATTAATGTTACTTACCTAGAGAGTTATCTTGGGAAGGGTTTCTCTATATAAGAGAACCACTCTGTAACGTTTGATAATAAGAAAAAGAAGGGAATTCACAGGGCGGCTGCTCTCTGATTTATCATGGTATCAGAGCTATGTTCCATTCTTTGTTTCTTGAAGATCTAGCAAACAGCCTAAGGAAAATAAAGCATGGCCACACCAATCGACTTGATTGAACAAGAACAACCGAATACAACTACAAATCTTGATGATCTCACGACGAGAATGGCTCAAATTGTAACCCAAAACCAGACCTAGACCCCATCAGTAATCTATGATACTGTTGTTGTACCGATTGGTATCAAACTTGATGGTACCAACTATGCTTTATGGTCCCAAATTATGGAGATGTATATCTCAGGAAAAGACAAGTTGGGATACATAAATGGTGACCTTCCACAACCAGAACTGAATGATCCCCACTTCAGGAGATGGAGAACAAAAAACTCTATTGTTACGGGATGGCTTATTAACTCAATGGAGCCGTCTCTCATAGGAAACTTTATCCGATTTTCCACGGCCAAACAGGTATGGGACTCGATCGCCACTACTTACTTTGATGGATCCGATACTTCTCAGGTGTATGATTTGAAGCAACGAGTAACACGAATGAAACAATCAGGAGAGTCCATTGAAACATACTACAATTGCCTCCAAGGCTTATGGAGGGAAATTGATTTCCGTAGACCAAATCCTATGGAATGTGCTGTTGATATTCAAAAGTATAATGCTTTGCTTCAAGAGGATCGAGTGTATACTTTTTTGGATGGACTAGATGATAGGCTGGACAATATACGTAGTGATGTACTCTAACTGAAACCCTTCCCAACGGTTGAACAAGCTTATGCCTATGTTCGAAGGGAAGCTATTAGACAGACGGTTATGCTCACTAATAATGGAAATTCTCCTGCTGCAGCAATGGTTTCTAGGGGAGGGAAAGCCTACTTACCTCGACAGCAAGCACTCCAAATAACCAGATCAGGGACGTCTTCATCAGGAGGGCGTAACATTTATCACCTAGCAAAGACTAAAGGACAGGTGGAGAGTGAAAGCAGTGGCTGTTCTCATTGTGGAAACATAAAGCATACACGGGACACTTGCTTCAAACTGCATGGCTATCCAGAATGGTGGAATGAATTAAAAACACGGAAGCAGAGGGTTGTTGCTGGGGACACAGGACAAGCATCTTTGGCAGACAATAAGCCACAATTATCGTTAGCTCCACTTGTAGAATCTGGAGACGATGCCATAATTCTGCCTAAGGATCAAGGTAATACAGGAACTAAAACCGACTGGATAGTGGACTCTGGTGCAACGGATCACATGACTTTTTGTTCAGGAGACTTTGCTAATACTACAGAACCAAGGCGAACTGGTATAACCAATGCCAATGGGGTTGTCTACCCTGTCACAGGAGCTGGAACAGTGCACATATCACCCTCCATATCATTAACCAATACTTTATTAGTGCCTTCTCTATCAAATAAATTGTTATCTGTGAGCCAAGTTACCGAAGACCTAAACTGTGTAGCACTAATGTATCCAAAATTTTGCCTTTTTCAGGATATTCTCACGGAGGAGATCATTGGGCGTGGTACTAAGAGAGAGGGGTTATACTACATGGATGACTTTAATTCCAGTAGAGTCAACACCGTGAGTCGATCTTTACTGACAAAAGAAAACCAGATTTGGCTATGGCATTATCGATTGGGACATCCATCTTTTAGCTACATGAAGTATTTATTTCCGAAATTGTTTTTGAATTTGAATTATTCAGACTTTAAATGTGAAACTTGCATCCTTGCCAAGAGTCATCGTGTATCCTTTCCGATTAGCTTGAATAAAAGTGATACTCCTTTTGCCTTGGTTCACTCTGATGTTTGGGGACCATCTCCCATTACCACTGTCTCTGGCATACGTTGGTTTGTTACCTTCGTGGATGATTGTACTAGGATGACATGGCTCTATTTACTGAAGCGCAAAGATGAAGTTTTTGATGTGTTTCGTATGTTTCACGCTATGGTTCATAATCAATTTTCAGCAAACATCCGGATTCTTCGATCGGATAATGGGGGAGAATATGTGAATAATAACTTTTCAGCATTTTTTCACAGGAACAGTATTCTCCATGAATTATCCTGTAGTCAAACTCCACAACAAAATGGAGTGGCAGAACGGAAAAACCGACATATTCTAGAAACTGCACGGGCATTATTATTTGGAGCACAGGTGCCTAGTAGACATTGGGATGATAGTGTTACTACTGCTGTCTATTTATTGAATCGAATGCCTTCAAAAACCTTGGACTTCAAGACTCCTCTACAGGTTTTGTCACGACATGTTACTCTACCATCTATACTGTTACTTCCACCGCGTGTGTTCGGCTGCGTGACATTTGTTCATATACATAAACATCAACGAACAAAACTTGAACCGTGTGCTGTTCGTTGTATGTTTCTTGGGTATGGCTCGAATAAGAAGGGATTCCGCTGCTATGATCCTAAAACCAAACGACTCTATACTACAATGGATGTTACTTTCCTAGAGTCAGAATATTTTTACTCATCCACGACATCAACTTCTCCTCTCCAAGGGGAGACGTGGGATGAAGAGAAGAAGTGGTGGAACACTGAAGCTGATGAGAGTATGGTCACGGTTCTAACTGAAGCTGCTGAGAATATGGTAACGGTTTCAACCCCAGCTGAGACTGAAGCTGCTGAGAGTATATCCACGGGTCCAACTGAGGCTGCTGAGAATATAGCCACGGTTCCAAACATGGTAGCTGAAGATGTTGCAGAGACAGAGTGCATTAATAACAGTAAGACAGTTGATGAGGAGGACCAACAAACTGCACCCGACAGAATGAGTAAAACCCCCTCTCTTGAAGTACCCGACAATGAAACTCCTTTGCATGAGGATATTCCTGAGGTAATTTCTCCTACACCATCCACCAGTAATATTTTGAATTCTTCCGCTAGCTATCACTTACCTTTCAGGCAGAACAGAGGTAAGCCTCCAGCCCGGTACTCACCAGATATTGCAGGAAAGAAATCAAAGTACCCCGTCTCCAATTATGTATCCACACAAAAACTGCCTATGCTTCTCAAGGCCTTTGCATACAAGTTGTCCTCCTGCCATATCCCTTATGGAATTCATGAAGCATTAGCAGATCCCAAATGGTCCCAAGCAATCCAAGAAGAAATGGTAGCCCTAGAAAAGAACAGAACATGGGACATTGTCACATTACCACAAGGGAAGAAAACCGTTGGGTGTAAGTGGGTATTCTCCACCAAATATAAAGCAGATGGATCCATTGAGCGACACAAGGCAAGATTGGTAGCGAAGGGGTACACACAGACTTATGAGATAGATTATCAGGAGATGTTTTCTCCAGTAACAAAACTGAACACAGTCAAAGTTTTGTTATCCTTGGCTGCAAATTTAGATTGGCCACTACACCAATTTGATGTGAAAAATGCCTTCCTTCATGGAGACCTTGAGGAGGAACTGTATATGGATATCCCACCAGGATATACTTCAACCAAACCCGGAACTGTCTGCAGATTACAACGGGCTTTATATGGATTAAAGCAGTCACCACGCGCATGGTTTGGTCGATTTAGCATGGCTATGAGAAAGTATGGTTTTCAACAGAGCAACTCAGATCATACCCTCTTCCTGAAGAAGTAACAAGGAAAGGTAACTGTCCTGATAATTTATGTAGATGATATGATCATTATAGGAGATGATGAAGAAGAAATTAAAAGATTGCAAGAGCAGCTATTTACCGAATTTGAAATGAAGAACTTAGGTGGACTTAAGTACTTCTTAGGGATTGAAGTGGCTAGATCAAAGCGGGGAATTTTTCTCTCACAAAGAAAGTATGTATTGGACCTACTGACTGAAGTAGGAATGCTTGACTGCAAACCGGCAGACACTCCAACCGTTCAGAATCAAAAACTTGGATTGTATCCTGATCAGGAACCAGCTGATAAAGACAGGTATCAACGATTGGTAGGTAAACTGATTTACTTATCTCATACTCGTCCAGATATTTCTTACGCTGTCAGCCTAGTTAGTCAATTCATGCATTGTCCTAGCAAGGATCACATGGATGCAGTTGGTCGAATACTTCAGTACCTAAAATCCGCTCCAGGAAGAGGACTTATGTTCTCGAAGAATGGTCATTTGGATATTGAAGGTTACACGGATGCTGACTGGGCAGGAAATTTGTTTGATAGAAAATCTACATCTGGCTACTTCACTTTCGTCGGTGGTAACTTGGTTACATGGAGGAGTAAAAAACAGAAAGTGGTAGCCTTGTTGAGTGCTGAGGCTGAGTTCAGAGGAATGGTTAAAGGCCTTTACGAACTTCTTTAGATTAGAAGACTACTCTCTGAAATTGGTTTCACTCCTAAGTCAGGAATGAACCTGTACTGCGATAATAAAGCTGCAATTGCGATTTCTCAAAATCCAATTCAGCATGACCGGACAAAACATATCGAAATAGACCGACATTTCATTAAACAGAATCTTGAAGAAGGAGTGATTTGCTTTCCTTTTGTTAGATCAGAAGACCAACTTGCTGATATGCTCACAAAGGTTGTTTCCAACAAAAACTTTCGTGACTCACTTAACAAGTTGGGCATAGAAGATATCTTTGCACCAACTTGAGGGGGAGTGTTAGCGTGAGCTGTACAGTTTAAGAATTAATGTTAGCGTGAGCTGTAGAATCCAATATAGGAATTATATTTTAATATTCTGTAATTGTATATATCCCGATATATATGGGATTAATGTTACTTACCTAGAGAGTTATCTTGGGAAGGGTTTCTCTATATAAGAGAACCACTCTGTAACGTTTGATAATAAGAAAAAGAAGGGAATTCACAGGGCGGCTGCTCTCTGATTTATCAAGTTGGACTTTTTATCTTTTTTTTTTGTTTGTTTTTTCATGTATAATTGTCATTGTCCATTGAATGAACATTGATGCACTGCACCAACAAGTAGCGTTTGTTGAGGGTTCAGATGGAATGTGCTTTTTTTTAGCATTGAATTCTTTTCATTTATGTCTGCCAGGTTGCGTTTGATTACTTCAATTTTTTTCGGACTTTTGTTCTGCCTTGAGCTTTGCATGCTTCTCTCTCAACTTTGCTAAGGTGTTTGATAACATATACTTGGTGCTTAATAGGCCAGGTGGCTTGTGACTAATGCCTGTAAAGGTCCTTTTTAGTGGAGATGAGGACTCTTCGATACTTAAATAAGTATCTTTTTAGAGATAGAAAATGTAAGAATATTCTAGAAAAAAATGCTTTGAAAATATATATATACAGTAAATAATAAAGATTGTGAATAATTGATTTGAATATTTTATGGTGTATTTATAGCCCATGAGTCTTGTCTTTTTTGTAAAAAAATAGGTATGAAGTGTAATTTTACCATGATAGCATTTAATGAGGTATAAATATCCCTTACATCTATATTAATGCTTGATTGAAATATGATGGGTCCTTAAATGAATTTTATAAACCTAAAAGGTATAGGAAGATTAAGGTCCAAGATGTTAAATGTAACTGAGCCCATAGAAGTTGAGCTCTTACCCTAAGTTAGACCCAAGAGAGGAGGGTCATCTCTTTGGATGTGTCCCGTGTAGGATGGTCATTCTATTGAGCGTACCAAGGGAGGATGATCGTTACCTTGGACTTGTCAGACTGTCAAGTTTAAGTACCTCGAGTTTGACATGTTTGCTAGATTTATGTTATCTTGGACTTGACTGACTATTAAGTCCAAGTGCAATGGACTTGACGGACTGCCAAGTCCTTGTGCCTTGGATTTGACATGCCTGTCAGGCCCACGTCATCTTGAACTTGGCTAACTGTCAAGTCTAATTGCAATGGAATTGGCGGACTGCCAAGTCCTTGTGCCTTGGGTCTGACATGTTTGCTAGACTTACTTTACCTTGGACTTGATAGATGGCCATGTCTAAGTACCTTGAGTCTGTCATGTTTGCCAAATCCACGTTATCTTGAACTTGGCACATTGCCAAGCCTAATCACATTGGGGTTTGGCCTGTGCCAAACCTAGCGTGTCGGGGTTTGACACACCACTAAGCCCAACTGTGTTTGGGTTTGGCTAGAGCCAGACCCAACAGGCCCAAGGCTTGACATATTGTCAAACCTAATATTCCCAAGACTTGGCACACTACCAAGCCCAATCATCTCTAGGTTTGGTCAGTATTAGAGCCAACGTGCCCGGGGCTCAGCACACTACCAAGCCTAGCATACCAGGGCTTGACCAGCGCCAAACCCAGCATGCTTGGGGCTTGGCAGTAGAACACCTTCACTAAGACGTGCTTGTTTTCCTGAAAATTTATACCCATAAATCTTTTTTTATCTAGTTTTTTTTTTATAAAGATAGATTGATAAAAATTTATTTCATTAACATGTACATAAGATAAGGGTTGTTTTTATACTTATTAATCAATGTTTTACCAGATTTTTCCAAAATATTCATGGTAGAATGTGATGCTTCTGGAAATGGGTTAGGAGCTGTTTTAATACAGGAAGGGAGGCCTCTAGCTTATTTAAGCCAAGTATTAAAAGGTAAATATTTGTTATTATCCACTTATAAAAAAGATTTTTTGGCTCTTGTGTTAGCAATTCAGAAATGAGACATTATCTGCCGGGGCTCATATTTAAAGTATGGACTGACCTAGCTCTGAAGCATCTTTTAGAGCAAAAGGTTGGAACACCTTTTCAACAAAAGTGGATAACAAAGCTGTTAGGCTTTGATTTTAGTGTGGAATATTATAGTGGCAAAGGAAATAAGGTAGCAGATGCTCTTTCCAGGTTACCGGACCATAAGAACAGTTTAGAACTGGAGGAGACTATGACTAATTATGGAGAAGCCAAGGCTATCAACATGGTTACAGTTAATTGATGGGAAGAGCTCCATCAAGTATATCACCAAAATCCCTAGTTGCAACAATTACTCAACCACTACCATCAAGGTGATCTTGATCCCCTCAAGTACCAGGTTAGATGGGGGTTCTTATTCTACAAAGGAAGGGTACACTTAAGAACCTTAAAGGTGCAGCATGAGCAAGTCATGCAACAATTTTATAGCAGCCCTATGTAAGAGCATACTAGTTCATAGAAGACTCATTCCAGGCTCAAGAGGGAATTCTTTTGGCATGGCTTGAGAAAGGACATCAGAAAATTCATTAGAGAATACGAGGTATGCCAAAGAAACAAAACAAAAAACCTCAAACCAGCCGGGGCTTTGCAACCTCTACCAATACCAAGTAAAGTATGGGTAGATACTAGTATGGACTTCATAAAGGGGTTACCTTTGTCCAAAGGATATAATGTAATCATAGTGATAGTAGACAAGTTCGGCCAAGTACAATAATTTCATACCAATGACACATCCATATACAACAGCAATAGTAGCAAAGGCATTCATGAAAAACATATTCAAATTACACGACATACCACATAGTATAGTCAATAATCGAGATACAATATTCACAAGCAATTTTTGAAAAAAAATCTTCCATTTAAGTGGAACCAAGTTGTTAATGATTTCAACCTATCATCCTCAAATGGATGGGCAGACAAAGATAACAAATAAATGGTTAGAAGGGTATCTCAGGTGTTTTACCAGTGATAGACCCAAAGATTGGGTCAGTTGGCTACCTTTAGCCAAATGAACATATAATACTTCAGAGCACTGCTCCACAGGGTTTACCCCCTTTGAGTTAGTATACGGACAAGAGCCACCATGGCTCCTCCCATATGAGCTTGGGACCACAACAGTACAAGCAGTTGAAGACGAAATGAAAAGTCAAGATTGCATCCTTAACTTGGCATGGAAAAACCTGCAAGAAGCTCAAACGAGAATGAAGTTATACGCAGATAAAAAGAGAACAGAGAGGGAATATAGCGTGGGGGATTAGGTCTATTTGAGGTTAAGACCCTATAGACAAATGACAATAACAGTGAGGAAAAGCTTGAAGCTTTCTCCAAGGTATTTCGGGCCCCTCTAAATCATTCAAAAAATTAGAAAGGTTGCATACAAGCTTGATCTACCCAAAGACTTCAAGATTTACCTAGTATTTCACATCTCCTGCCTCAAGAAAAAGATTGGAACTCAGTTAAACCCTAACCCTAGACTGCCGACAGTGATGGAAAAAGGCACACTAACCCCCAAACCAGAGAAAATATTAGAAAAAAGGCTCAAGAAAAAAGAAAATTGTGCAGGAGTTGATTTCTTGGTTCAATGGAAAAGAGCTAACGAGGAAGATGCCACCTGGGTGGATACAGAGAAGCTACGTAAGACATATCCCGAACTCGTGGGCGAGTTCTTCTAAAAAGAAAGGTTATGTTGCATGCCTAAAATGTTTAAGAGAAATGAAGCTAAGTAAGCTAGGGAATCACTTTAATTATTAAGCGGATATTGTTAATTTAGTTGTTATGTGATTTATTATTTGGTAATGCACAATTCGTGCAAAGTGGGTCAATTATTTCCTATTAAAGACCAGTTAAGTGGGTCAGTTATTTCCTATTTATTTGCAAGTATATAAAACACCTATTAAAGGCTAAAGCATTAGGAATGAAGGGCGTCATTTGAATCTCAATTGTGTCGTGTGCATATGTGGAGGTTTCCTAGCTCCTCAAATTGCCAAAATTCATTTATATTAGTTCTCTGGGTATAACAAGTAGTTGTTGTTATCTTGCTGGCATGGTGATTATGATCAGTGATGGGGGCAGTGTGGTGTTAGCATGTTAGAGGACGCAGTGGTCTGGTGAGGAGGGGGTAATGGTTTGGTCGATTTGGTGGACGATGAATCTGCTGGTGTTTGAAAGAGATAAGATGAGTTTGAGGCTTTTGTCGGGAGAACAGGTCTAGAGGCTCAGGGTAAAGGATTGGTCTCTGGTTTACTAGGGGTTTTTAGATAGAGAGGGAGACTAGTTTGGGAGGAAGGAAAAAAAATAGAGGGTCAGCGGCTAGTAGGGATTTTTTTTATGGCCCATCCCCTTTGTGTACACATGCACGCGCGTGTGTGTGGGGCCACCTATTTATAGGTGGAAAAGTTTTGTCTTCTTCCTTCAATTGTTTGGTCCAACATTTGTATTTTGATTTTTTTTTTTAAAAGAGCAACATCAATGTCAATTTAATGAGAAAAATCAATAATTTTAAAAATGACATGTTAAAAGCTGAATGCGTTGAAAAGACATTTGAAATTTAAATCTTTTTGAGACAAAGTTGAAAATGACGTAAATACATCAAAAACATAATTGTTTTAGGTTTTTATTGTTTTTTGTTATTTTATTGGTTTTTTTTAAAAAAATTAATTTTAAAAATAGGGTCGGAACAAAAATAAAAAGACCAAATGATTAGAGAAAAGAACCTTGGTGCTAGCAAAATAAACAATATGGGTGACATGGTTGATGCCATAGAGAATTGAATTATACAGTAGAGAAGAAGCAAATGGACTATACTCTATGAGGAATAGAGATGTGGAACAACACTGCAGCATTTAAAGCAGGCCGAGGTCGATCGGTGGCGCAAGGTTACAGGTGGAATATTGCATATTGGCGTGACAGGACAGCAGTATGGCGCATGCAGTATAAATGTACATTTGCCAGATATTTGGTGGGCAGGGCATCGGGGAGAAATACAGAGAAGGGGATGATATTGTAAACAGAATAGCTGCATACTTACTGGATACTGCTAGAACAATAACAGGGGAAGGAAAACGAAAAATTTTGAATGTTTTTTTTGTACTCAACTTTTTTTTTTTTTTGTTTTTTTAAACTATTGATGGGATTGAGAATTAACATCGGCGGCCCCTGCGGCAGACTAGGGCTCCAGCATTTGAAGTGATGACCCCGACCATCGATGAGGACTTGGCCCCTAAGCTTGAGGCCCTGGCATAGCTGGCTGCAGCTCCAGCTCCTGATGCAATGAAGTAGGCTCCGTTTAGCAGGAGGTCGCCTTCTGATCTCCAATTCCAATGCCTCCATACTCCAGTTTCCGTGTCTACCCTTTTTGTCACCTGCCAGTATAAATTTTGTTCTCATGACTGTAATCATCACATGATCATCGCTATCACAAGAAATTGCATGTTCATTTAGTATACCTCTTTGGCAAAAGCGTTGGCAGGGGCAAGATATCTGTTGCCCTGGCTATTAATCGTGGGATTAGCGCTTCCTCCAATGGCATACATTTCCCAGTGCGTGTAGTCGTTGTTCACTACGTGGAAATACCCATGCCTGCATCTGCAAGGTTTATGAATTGACCTCGTTAAGATCATTCTATAAATCCTACGAGGAAACCGCACAAGGGATGCATATATATATATATATTGATGGTCAGTTACCGGGGCATTCTCTGGATAAGACCTTCACCAAAATGGTTATAGGCAATGGTCACTTGCATCCGCTTATCTCTTTTATAGGAGTCACTGTGGCCTAACAGCATAACCTGTTAATTCATTTTTGAAGAAAATCTCAGTCATTCTACACTGTTATAAGCTCATATAATAAAATAAAAAAACAAGAATTGATGGATAGAAAGCATAATTGACCTCGTTATGGTGAGTGAAATAGTTGTTCGAGATGGTAATGGCGGTGGACCCCATTATAGCGTCAATAAGGCCATCTGCGCAATTTGAAAGAGAATTGTGATCAATCCAGATGTGGCTTGCTCCGAAAATGGAGATACCATCTCCGTCAGCCATAGTTCTCCACCCATAATGGCTAGGCGAGCTACGAACCATCGCATTGCCTGTACTCTTACAATCATGTATATGGAGACCATGAATTATGACATTCGAGACAAACTGGATGGTGATGCAAGCCCCATTGGCAATGTGGACATTGGTTCCGCGAGCATCTATGGTCTTGAAGCTGTTCATTATAAGCTCTTGCTTGAGGGTAATCACCATGTCCCTCTTGAACACAATCCACAAAGGCTGGTCTTGAATGACAGCATGGCGTAGAGTCCCTGGTCTTGGGTTAACAGGGTCATCATCGCCAGGGTTGCTAACAAGATAGTATTTTCCATCGCGACCTCCGACAGCATTGCGTCCAAAACCAATGCCACAGTTAGCAAGGCGCTTTCTGTGGAGTTGCCAATGGGGATCACATCGCCAACAATCATCAATAGGATTGCCAGTTACGCATGAGAAAAATCCCAATTTCCTCCTTTCAGTGCTGTTGCGTATGCTCCTGGTAAAAACAGAAATCACGGTTATGAAATTGCTATCACCGTCGTCTAATTAATCAAGTTGTTCCTTTCCTTTTCCAATGAGTTGACACGCGAGTTACTAATTATCCACGAGTAACCAGTCTGAAGTCCAAGTTAAAGCACGTGTAGCAGAAAAATAAGAACGAAAAGGCAAACAGTTGTGTACATTTATCGCAACAACATTAGATGTGTTCAAAGTCGCGGACCAATATAGTGTAAGTATTTAATCAAACACTTGGAAGTTAAAGCAGGCTGTCCCGCTTCAAGATGTGTAGGCCATGTGATGGGAGATGGATACGGTGCGTACGGGAAAGCGCGTGATTCTCTCCCTCAATTGGCTGTGTATGAAATAAATGCAAGACTGGGGGAACGAATTCCTGTCTGGTACTTAGTGTGTCGGTGGACAATAAAAATGTGGACATTTAGTGAGTTCATGGTGGCCCTATTAGATAAATTGTGCAGCTGCTGGATCAACAAAAAGGACTTGGATAAAGGCATACGGTATGAAACCAGATCTGTGCTATGTGACTTGTATCTACTGTCTCTTGACAGGCTGGAGAATAGGAGAAGAATCTAAGTTGTCTTCCCCACCTGGTCTTTTTACAGGGCAATGTACGTAATTAATACAGTTCCAATAAATCTAAAATGTGAATTTTAGCCTTGCTGGAAAAATTTATGAATTTATAATGGTGTGAAAGAATAACAACAGCTCAATTCTTTAGAAGTGGGACAGAACTTGAGTGAAATTGATTGTAGAATTTAGTGGCAACTGGAGGTGAAATCCTATATTATATATAAAAAACGCAGATTAGCACCCATAATTTGATTCAAGAAACTAACTTATCAGTAAAATTCGAAGACTCAATGCAAAAAGATATAAACTCTACCATCAGAAGGGTTTGGCATGCTAGATATCCTGCAATCTGGTAAAAGCAAAAGTCAGCATGCAAAACGGCATCTCCTCTGAATATTTTTTTTTTCTCTCGTTTAATGTACACTCAAACTCAACAATGACTTCTTAAAAGGCATTAAAAAGACCATTAAATAATCACAGGCGCATTTGATATAAAGCTAGTGTACTTGTGAATGAGATTTGGACTGGGAAAGAAGACAAGGACAGGAAATAAATTAAGGGCGTGGTGCGCGGATCTCAGGACATGTGCATGTGCATAAACTGGCAGCAAGATTAAAAGGTGGAAGGAGAGAACGCAACAGTAGAGAACATGGTTGTTGATTAATCCTCAAACGATAGATGGGAGCTTCTTGAACAATAATTTAAAGGGTCTTTTATTTATCACAAAAACCGACAGTAACAGAGAACCAAAAGCGCATAGACATTAACATGGATGAAGCCAAACAGCTAGGAATTATCCTTAGATTTAAACAAGCCTTCTTTTACCTTTTCCCTTTTTTTTTTCCCACCTGATTAGTAGTTAGTAACGTGTATTGAGGCTTCATATATACCATTTGTCATTGACTCTTTTGACTGAAACTTCAACACCAGTGAGGTAAAAAAAAACATCTAACGTTCCGAAAGACCAGTAGAGACTATGCTTGATATACATATCCTATATTTATTTATTTATTTATTTATTTATTCCCCTTAATATTTCCAACAACAGGACTCTTCTCCAACAAATATAGCTTCAAACTAGCCACAACATTTGTCGTTGACTCTTTTGTGTTTGACAGGAATTTCAGCACCAGCGAGGTGAGAATGACATCTAATGTTCCAAAAGAGCAGTAAGAGCTAAAAACTATACTTAATGTTAAATAAAGAAGACTAGATCAGGGTTTACTTTTGGGTTTAAATATGCACAAGTCATGTAGTCTCTTCGTAGCTCTAAAACTTAAGAAGTGCATTCAATGGAATCACGAGATTTATGGAAATAGAATGGCATTTGCAGAATAAAATAATAACTTAGCATGCATTAGACTTGCTCTTAGTAATTCTCATGGGAAGAGGGATCCAAAATAAATAAATTAAAAAACAAAAAACAAACCAGAGAGAAGGAGAGAGGCACTCACTCATCAACCATTGCAGCCACCTCCTCTGAATCCTCTACAGTATGCTCGTTCCATGCATCATCAGACCTGAAAACATACAAGTAAAACTGAATTTTAATTCAAAATGAAGACATTTTCACATATTTGATGCCTCACAAAATCCTGTTACTCGAGTAAGGTCATTTTCGTACATTAAAAAAAACCCAAAGAGTGCGATTCTAACAAATCTAAGCAAAACGAATTAACGATCGGTCCGGATTAATTTTCCGGGCGCGATCTCAATGGCTTAAAATTAACGGATGTTAGATAGATTCCGCTCGATTTCATCCAACGGTCCGAGTCCCACCATTTTCAACGTTTACGATTGGGAGCTCTGTTCAGATTTTTAACTTGTCTGTTACTCACCACTCTGCCATCGACGAGTTCTTTGACCTTAGCAACTCCTGCGTTTCCTTCAACCTGATAGAATAAATACAAAATATCATGACGACTCTGCGTTGAGCACTAACATTTTCTTCTTAATTCATTCAATGCACTAGACATTAAGCAAATAGAAAATGCTCGTATACGGAGATTCTTTTGGAGCTTGCAATGAAGATCACGGTGATTCAAATGTGAAAAAAAATGCACCTCTGTTTCCATTAATTCCTACTGCAGTCTTCTATATTGAATGAATTCTCATCAAGATGTACCTCAATTTCAGCTCGTCTTTCTCTTCCGCAGCGTTTACACTGAGAAACATAACTAGAACCAGCAATGTCCATGTACAAAAGCATCTTAGCGAAACCGCCATTGTTGAATCAAAGAACACACACTCTCTTATAATTGCTCTTTCTATTCTCTCTTTCTCTAGAAAAGAGAAAATCTCTCTGTTTCTTTTTCTGTGCACTGATGAAGAAGAAGAAGAAGAAGAAGAAGATGGAGTCAGAGAAGAGGTGAAGCTGAGCTCTCTTTTTTATAGTGAAAATTAAACGTCTGTCAAGCCTATATCACTTGCCTAACTTTTTCATTTAACCCTCCTTTTTAACTCTAGTTAAGTTAATTGACCCTCTAATATTAACCACATTTAACCGCCACCCTACCTCCCTAACCGCTACTAACTGATTTCTTCTCTCTCTCCCAAGGAAAGAGTGAGAGAGAGAGCCTTTAAGTCTCCACGTCTCATGTGTGTCGGTCCATCACGTGCCAGATCACCTCCTCTCTGACACATCAGCTCACAATCACTGGGGACCACCGTGGCCTTGTCAGCTTATTTATTTTGATTTACTGGTATTTGGTACTCGCTTTTGAAGTTGGGTTAATGGTACTCGCTAGTAATGTTTGCCACGCTGTCACATGTTTTTAGAATCCGGTTTCCTACGAATTTGTCTGTTGATTGTAAGATGTACGTCGTTGACAGCTGTCCAGCTCATGAGTACGGTAAAAAGGGTCTATACTCTTCAAGGTTACTGGTTCTTCCGGTTTGTGTCTCTGTGCAAATTCCCACGTAAAATGTTTCCCGCTAGTTTACCGCGCTTCCCCTTTCCCTTTCTTCCTTTCTCAATACAAATTTGTTCAGTTTTGACTCGTGTGTTAGGCTTGCTTTCTTTATGTATAGTTATACTGGGCTATACAGTGGGCTTTTTTTTTTTCAATAAAAAAATCTTGAAAACCTTAAAATTTGAAAGTATTGAGTTTTCCTGTAGAGCTTGGGTCCGGCTACACGGCAGACTTTATAATAATATTTATAATATTAATAATAATATATAACTTCTCTAATCCAAGTTTATATATTTTTTAATTTATTAAAAAAAATTATGGTATTTTTTCATAGTAATAATATTTTAAAAAAATTATTAATGCTAATAATAATTTTTAAATTTACCTTTTAAATCAAATTTACGCTTCTTTTTTAAATTTATTAATTCTTATATTAATAATATTAATTATAATAAAAATGAGAATATTTCTAATACAAATAATAATATTTTTAATATTAATAACAATATTAAACTTACCCAATAGTAAGTGGGTCTGGATGCAACTCAAGAAAAATTGGAACTGACCATTTTCTTTTTAATTATCCTTTCAATGTTAAATGCATCCCAATAAAATAAAAAGACAACATGATCCCCCTTTCGCAATCGTTGCAACTCTTTGTGGTAAGGGCAGCTCTATCATTACACTGCTCCAATCCACAAGTAAACACTAATAAGAACATTGAACCTTTTTAGTATATTATATAATAATATGATATTTTAGAGCTTCGTCCAAACTTAAAATAATTGTTTTTTCTTATTTTTATAGAATTTATAAATAAAAATAAAAATTTTCTTTTCAAAAAAAATTAAGATAAATGTTTTATTTAGCTTCCATCTCTGATAAAATTTAATATACGTTAATATATTTTTTATTACAGTTAGAAATTAAAAATCAATTAAGTATTTTCTCCGAGATTTGTTATACTAATCAAACTAAATACATTATGTTTTATTTATTGACTTGAATAGTCATATTCATGAATTTATTTTTTTTGTTAAAAAAAAAAAGTTTTCAATCTCAAAAGACACTAATAATATCTGTTGAATTATAATTAATCTTTACAAATCAAGAAAAAAAAATAGAGCCGCCGGATGTGTAATTGAAACCAACTACTTATAAGTGGTTGTCCTACCTCCTAACATGATGGAACTCTTAACTAAACTTTAAACCTAAAAGAATAATTTTTATAGGCTGATCTAATAATTTTATTTTTCAAATACTTTTTAATATATAAAAATAATCTCGAGAATCTATCATATTTTCATCTTATTAATGAATATGTAAAAAATATTTATTCCTCGTTATATATTATTAGAAAAAATTAACTTTTCAGCCCATTCTCTCCACAAAAGATAAGACTCATTGGTTATATATTCTTCATGAAATCTTCAAAACTTCTGGATCACAATTTTTCATTCTTTAATGCATAAATATTTTCAAAGTATCTCTTTTTAAAATATCATTATGTTCTTTCTTTAAAAATATGCTTATTTAAGCATACAAAAGTTCCTAAATTTAAAGTTTCTAGCCACATTGGCTTACTTGGTACCAGATACAGGCTACTAGTCACCTTAACTAGAAAGAATGAATCAGATTGTTAGAATCAAGAGATTAATCGGTTATCCAATAAATAAGTTTTGTTTCTAAGTTACTTGGATTTTATTAGAACATCATAATTGATACTATATATAAAAACCTAATAAAAAGCACTCTTCAGGGGATGGGTTAAATGACTCTCTAAAAAAAATCCAACAAATCATCTCAGGATATACTATCATTGATAGAAAGTAAATTTATTTTAAAAATAAAATAACTGTATTTTTAATATCAATAAAATTAATCAATTATCTAATATATAAATTTTATTTTTAAACTACTTGAATTTTTTAAGATAATATGATCTACGAAAGATTTGAATGTTAATGTATCTCAACTTGGAAGGTGGTGATATATATATATATATATATATATATATATATATATATATATATATATATATAAAAAGAGAGAGGAGTTTTGAAGCTATTATCAACAGAATTTGACTAGAAAAAGGTCTCAAACTCAAATCTGGGCTTGGCTTCGATAAAAATAAAATCATTGCATCCTTTCTCTTATCTTTTTTTCTAGCAACTGTGTGATTAGACATTCAATGTACAGTGCCCACAACCTGAGATGGGTCTGTCTGCATTTGTCTTTCCCAGTACGCAGGTGGATTCAAATGGTCCATTAATTAATTAGTTTTCTCAGCTCGAGAGCTCTTACAGATCAAATACCAGATCCTTGCTATTCTATGTGATCTCACTCATGCTATATGCTATCCAATTATTGACGTAAAGAGTGTATGAACACAACAAATTTGCTCATCGTTACAATTAAGAGGTTTGAGTTTGGCCTTTCCTCGTAAAAAAAACCAGAGAGATTGGCACTTTGGCCTCTTACTTTTTCATGTAATGATTAGATTAATTTCCTGTAATAACCCATAACAGGCAGCATTTTTTAAAAAAATATTATTTTAATATATTTTAAAATAAAAAATATTTTAAAAAATAATTATTATCACATTTTCAAATACTATCTACATCCAAGTCAGAATTCTTGTTGCTGTAACACATCACTAAACTAGGATCAGCTTATTAAAAAATAAAATAAAATGAACAAATTTCCACCCCTTTCCTTTGTTTGTCAAAATTAGGGCAGACAACAATTGCCACTTATGTTCATAAGCATGAGAGAGTTTGCGTCCCTGCTAAGTAATAATCGCTGTGACTAGTTCAAAAAAGTAACAATGGCTATAATCATCAATATAAGGAGTGATTGCCTCTACCTTTTTTCCTTTTCCTTTTCTTTTTTAATTTATATACTAATTTAAGCATATTAATATTGAGCTGCTAGTCGTCTAAAGGCAGATCATCCATGAAAAAGCCACCTCTTTTCACTTTTTTTTTTTAAAAAAATGTTTTCCCAGTCTGGACGCTTAACCTTAAAGGCTTTTGATAGTCAAAGCAAGTGCAAAGAGTTACGATCAAAGCCAGTGTTCATCAGTCAATCATTTTAGAGTCTAAATTACAAGTTTAAACTCTTGAATTAAGGTTATTTTTTAATATAATATTAGATTTTCTTTGACCAAAATATTACAAATTCAAATCCTTACATTTTCGTTATTTCTAATTAAATTTTAGGATAGATGTATACTTGTACAAGTTTTAAATTTAAAAATTTTTATTTAAAAATTTATACTATAATATAAAATCATTTTAAAGATCTCCCATATCATGTAAAGATTTGGGTTGGAAGAATTTTTTTTTCACTTTTATATCTTGCATATATATATATATATATCATTGATGTAACTTAATTAATGTAACTTAATTGATCAGGTTTTAAGTTTGCTTGCTAGAGATTATTAGTTTAAGTTTTACAAACTTTAGAGTCATTGGAGACTTACATAGTCGTTATCTTCAGGACTAATAGAATTAATTAATGTACGCACAAACTAACTCGAAGAATCACTTTAATAATAATAATAATAAACATGTATATACAATCACTTCATCAAACGTGCATGTCCTTGCGAAATTTAGGTGGAACCCCGCATATTAGCTAGCCAATCCCTTGAGATGCAAGCCAGGCTAGATTGGCCCCCATGAAGGCTTGATGTTTTGCTACCCCCACCAAAACCTCACTCACTTTGATGTTTCCGCTTCTGTATTCTGTAGTGTTAAATTGAGGGAGAAGGTACAACGCAGACAGCAGTGTTGTTGAAGCAATATTGTCTTGCTGTCAGAAATTAATTAAAGTAAGCTTGATAACTTAATCGGCTTCCTTAATCACACAAGAACTTAATTGACATAAAATTATGGAGCATGTCTTGGACTCTGCACGCCACTGATCTTGAGTTCCTGAATCATAAACATAACAAAAAACTCTTACAAGGATAATGAAAGCCTCTCATCGTCTGTTATTACTCGAATTAGAAAAAACTCTTGACAAGGCACTTGTTTAATTAATGCTACTTTCAGCACTTGAATTGTCTAAAGAGAAAATAAACAAATAAAAAATATATATATATATATATACTTGCATTGACTGTGCACAACATAGCAGGGGCATATGGCAGCCGTGGTTGATTTCTTGTTCCAAAATGATGGTGAAAGAGAGACTTTTGGACTTTAGCTCTAGCACCGTTTCGTTGCTTTATTCACCTACCTCTCGTGATGATTTGCAAATGTCATCAACTAAAAATTCTGTTCTAAATCATTGTTTTATTGCGATTCGTCTGTGTTAATGGTGCGGGAGGGTCAACGTCACTTCATGTTTGTGTCTGCTGCTGCACTGGGAGGAGGGCGAGTCAAGGATGTTCTCATTGAATCTCTGGAAATTGCTTCAAAATCCAAGAAATGTGAAATAATTAAGATACAAAACACACAATTTTGTAGTTGTAATGAACGTGGACCACCATTTCATTCAATTCAAAGCTCCACAAAAACTTTGACTGGTTAATTGTACTGATCAACTCAAGTTTGGTGGTGAAGTGAACCACCCACAAGAACCATATTGAAATGGCACTCACCATGTTTATAGCGCATTCCATTTTCTATGCCTGGCCATAATTAATAATCAGTATGTCTGTAAGAATATATATATCCCTCCATTGAATGGCATTATTTCAGTGTTGCCTGCGCATCAGCATGCATGCATGTTCCCTTATTTTGTCTAATATACGTCTTCTAAGTTGTAGTTAACGTGTTACAAGAGGTTTCAGGGGGACGTTTCCGACCAACTTCACTGGTAAAATTGAATATTGATCAGAATCAGAATCGAACTGGGGTTGGTGGGGGTTAGCTGCTGGTTTGTTTATTAGGTGTGTGGATTCTTTGTTGCCTGCACAACTCGAGAAAAAAAAAAGGTCGCATGTCTGTTCCCCGCTAATCAGGGGAGCTAGAGCCTGTTAATTGATTCCTTCCTGAATACGAAATACTAATCCCACCAATTTCTTCATCTCTTTGATAAAACAAAAGTGGGCTATGAAACTTGTGGGCGTTCATGTTGACTTATTTGTGTTTGAAACTGTGGTGTAAGAGTTTTTTAAAATAATTTTTCATTTAAAAATGAATTAAGTGATTTTTTTTGTCATTAATTTGATATATTTTTAAATAAAAAAACACTTAAAAACAGCTAGAAATGTGCTCTCAGGCACCCAATTGTAATTTGTGTTGATAGGTCAGAGGAAATGATAGTGATCAGTCGCTTATATATCTCCACCAACTCCTTGCTAAATTAGTCGCTTCTCCACATACAAAACATATGATGAGAAGCCATTATGAACTCGACACAATGGCAAGAACATGATCTATCATGCTAGAATCAAACACCCGCAAGTCAATTGTTAATTGCTCCTGTCCTCCTTCCACAGCAAATGACAGAAGTAGTCGTCCTTGCAAAGATTGATGGGTCGACTTCACATTAACCAAACAAATAATTAACGGGTGTGGAGAGTGACTAATTGTAACTGTCATGGTTCCACAGTACTGTCCACTCCTATCAAAGAAAAACTAACCAGCAGAAAGAGGGAACAGCCAAGATGATCATGTCATAGACACAACATCTTTGTTTTGACAATTTAATGTCAAAGAATCATTTATATATAAGGTTTCTTTCCCAGATATATATATTAGCCCGAATTCAAGATAAAACTACCTTGGAAAACAAATTGAGTTTTTTCTTTCCCAGCCGAATCATAAGTTGGGATTCACCTTAGGGAAAAGGGCGGGCGCCAGTTCTATTGGACTTCTTTGTGTCGTTAGGTATATCAAATTAGTCGAGAAACTAAGTTACAATTCATCGTAGTTATGAAGTGATTGTTTTACTAACGCCAACCTAACTTGGCTGCTTTCATAAACCGAACACTTTGCAGGCTACAAATACCTAATGGAGCAATTGTGTGTAACTCTGATGTCATGCATGGTTGATATCAACCCAGTTAATTGGTTGTAAATGTAGTGAAACCAAACCCAATACTCTGCGATAGTCAGGCATTGTGAGCGGAGGTCAAACTTCGAGATGTTTTTGGAAGATGAAATTAAGATCAATATTGTGGTAATTCAACACCGGATCACTAGCTGGTTGGGGATGAGGACTCATTGGTAAACAACCTTATCCACTTAATGGAAAGATGTAATTTATTGATCGGAATGCGATCGATTAAATCTTTCTCTCTGCTCTTTCTTTTTCAATGACTCTCACTCTCTTCTCTCAACATCTGAGTACCTAAACATGAAAAAAATAAAGCTTATGATTAAAACATTAACAAAAACCCAAAGCCCATGAGAAAAGTACTATGGAGAGGCTTTCGTATATACATTATGTATTGGAATAGTTAAATAAGTATTTTCCCTTCTAAAAAAGTAAATTGTTTATTAGGGTTTGTTGTACCATGCACGACATTGGATGGCGGGTCATGCTTCCTACATCAAATGAGTTTTGAATGTATTTGGGATAAATTATAAAATTATGATTTGAAAGAGTTCAAGAGTCACCACCTAGTATTATGGTTACTAGAAAACCTAATGGTCCGCGAGAGTCTAGGTAAGGGACTGGTTGATTAAGGGAAAAACGTATCATCCCTAGTACACCCTACATATGGTAAGCTACATTATTGATTATTCAAAGTCATGTTTCTATTTGTTAGCCAGCTAAGGTTTAAGAAAAGTCTTCCTCGGTAAAATGACCATTATCTTATCATATTAAAACCTAATCATTCTAAATTCTAAAAAAAAATTGTTTGAGGTTTAAGAAAAGTTCTCCTCGGTAAGGAGATTTTTATCTCATCAGGTTAAACACTAACCATTCTAAAGCCCACAAAATAAAATAAAAATGGTTTTTTATTTGAAATTATGACCAAACCCTAATGAATAATCACAAACTTGTTATGATACTCATTAAATTTTGTATTTTTCAAAGTATGAAAAATTACAATTTATATATTGTTTTTTATGAAATATGCATAAAAATTTTAAAAGTTGGTCGTATGCATGCAAAATAAAATATTTTTTTGTATTTTTTAAATGAGAATTTGTTTTAGAATTTTTGGAATTTTTGAAATTTTATAAAAAAGCAGGTATTTTTAAAACCGGGTCAGTATCTTACAATATAAGTTTATAGCTCCAATAGTAAGTGAAATTGTTGGAAACATATGCGAGGAACTCACAAGTAATTTTAAAATGACCCCTGAATTTTTTCAGGATTTTTGTAAATTATTTGAGGGTTTATTTGGTAAAAACACAAAAAATAAGAATATAAACATTGTTCGAAAATTAGTAGGGCTTTTTTGCCAAACATGTCTTTAAATAAAATTTGAATGCTTAAAAAATATCTTAAGGACGTGTTTTACAAACATAACTTAAGAACAAAATATTGTGTTTTTTCTTGAATAAAAATGATTGTGCCAAACTTTGCCTTACTGAAAAATAGGTTCAGCCTAACCACGTGGATTGAGCTTCCTGGCCCAAAGACTCAAACCTACAATCACGACCTAAAACCAAAATAAGAAAATAATGATAAAAGGGGAAAAAAAATTGAATTTGCTCAAGAACTTGCGAAAAAAAAAAAACCCAAAAACAAAGATTCAAAAAATAGACTAGGTCAAATCGAAGTGAAGGCACATAGACATGTAAACACATTATTTAAATAAGAATCTGAAACTGAATCATCACGATAATCAAACAAATATCATGATTATTTGACTTTATGCAAAAAATAAAACAAAAGAAATGAAGATAAAAAAACCTCCTTTTAAATCTTATCAATTAAGCTCAAATTAAGCTTCCAAACTTAATTTATCACCAATTAATTTTTTAATAAAATTAATTTGACCCATTAAAAGTCTAATTAAGTCCTTACACTTAATTAATTATTTTAATTTGGCCTAAATTAATTTATAAACTTAATTAAACATTTAAGTATACATATGATTAAATCAAATTACCCTATTAAAAATCTAATTAGATTTAAGTTAACCTTAAATTTTTATGCAAATTCATCCATCTTTTTTAAGTTAACCTTGAATTTGAATTTACACTGCCTTTTATATTTACATCCTTTAATGGTGCAATTGATTTTTTAATAAAATCAAAGATCTAATTTGGTCCTTCCATCTCTCATGTATGCATGTAGATCATTCTTCCAATCAAGTCGCTTGTCTTCCTATATTTTTTTTCAACCTTTTTTTTCTCTTTTTTTTTTATTTTATTTAAAAGAAAAGGATAATTTTAGGGGAATCTAAAATTGGATTATTTCTCGGTGTTTTTAAGTTATAAAAAACTTAGATTAAAGATTAACAAGCATGCGAATGCACATGTAAGAACTATCAATCAACCGAAATGACTCAAAAAATAACAACCTAAGTAAAGTTCGACGGATAAATGTCAACCTAGAAAAGTCAGCAAACGCAAAAGGCCAATAGAAGATCTAAACCTAGAAAATTGCAATAAAACTAAAAAAAACAACCTAAACCTAGCAACCTAAACTTAAGCATGTTATCATGAATTATTGGAATCATCAAAACAATAAAAAAAAAACAAAAGATTAAAGGCAAAATCAAAAAGCAAGAACCATAATGACAACAATTAAAAAAACATTTCTCTATGCATAAACATTGTTCCATTGATCATAGAAAATGTATATCTACCACGGGGATCAAATCTCATCTGATTTGAAGGTTCAGAACTCCACATTCATTGATTGGAAAGTGAGCTCTCGATAAACTTAAAACTGTCAAATGCATGGGAAGCTTATTAGGAACAAGATGTTGTTGAGTTCATTGAGTCAAAGGAGGTATAAACATGCATTGAGGATAATTGATCGTTGTAGATGATGTGTTTCTCAGTCCATTAATGGTGGTTTGAGTCACTAAGGTGGTTAGAGATACCTTATTCATTTGCCTGAAGGTGGCAACCCGATTAGCCTTCTCGATTGAAGAAGATGACAAACAAGGACTGCATAACGTGTCAATCATTCTCTTCATTGAAGATGAATGACATGTCATTCATATTAAACACTAGAAATTAAGGTTTTCTAATTGGAAATTCACAAACTTCAATTTGGTCTTTGTTGTTTCAATTCTAACATATGCACTCTCAATTGACCCTCAAATTTTTTAATTTTTACAATTACACCCTTGAAAACTTTGATTTGACTACTTTGATTTGAGCGTCTTTTTCAAATTGGTCCTTGGTTTCTAATTTGTTTAATTTGACTACAATTCTAACATATGCACTCTCAATTGACCCTCAAATTTTTTAATTTTTACAATTACACCCTTGAAAACTTTGATTTGACTACTTTGATTTGAGCGTCTTTTTCAAATTGGTCCTTGGTTTCTAATTTGTTTAATTTGACCACTATCAACCATCAAACTTTTAATTTCTTTCAAGATGACCCCTGATTTTAATTGATTTTAGTCCCCGAACTTACACGTCTTTTGCAGGTCCTTGATTTTGAGATTCTTCAATTTAGCTCTTACTTGACCCCTAAACTTTGGTTTTCTTGCAATTTCAACCCTGATTTCATCTCATTAAGCTTGTAAAAATTAAATATGGTCCTTCAAAATTTAAATCTTATCAATTAAGCTCAAATTAAGCTTCCAAACTTAATTTATCACCAATTAATTCTTTAATAAAATTAATTTGACCCATTAATTTATAAACTTAATTAAACATTTAAGTATACCTATGATTAAATCAAATTACCCTATTAAAAATCTAATTAAATTTAAGTTAACCTTGAATTTTTATGCAAATTCATCCAATTTTTTTTTTTAAGTTAACCTTGAATTTGAATTTACACTACCTTTTATATTTACATCCTTTAATGGTGCAATTGAATTTCTAAATAAAATCAAAGATCTAATTTGGTCCTTCCATCTCTCATGTATGCATGTAGATCATTCTTCCAATCAAGTCGCTTGTCTTCCTATATTTTTTTTCAACCTTTTTTTTCTCTTTTTTTTATTTTATTTAAAAGAAAAGGATAATTTTAGGGGAATCTAAAATTGGATTATGACAAGGGTCATTGAGTCATTTCATAAGGATTATTTGTCATTTTATATTTGAGCAAGGACAACTTGGTTTTTTTAATTTTTTTGCACAATATAATTACTTTATTGCCCTTAAAAGAAAGCATAGTAAAATAACTTTATTGCCTTTGAAATCAAAGTTTCCTTACCTTGCCTCCAAAGGCTTATTCATACTTTTATTTTGGTGTTTTTGACTTTTTGTAATTATCATTTGGTCTTAAAAGAAATTTTGTATTTTAATAATTATAAAAAAGAAAAGTTGTTGGGACATGATAACCCCTTAATTGTTTTTCTTTGGATTTGATTCTTATTCTTTCAATTAATTTTTTTAATTTGAATTATTTATAGATTTTTTTAAAAAAAAAAATTAATCTCATCCTCCTTTAATATTTTAATTTGACATATTTCGTCTTCATTCTTTTGATTGCTTTCAATTTATATTTTTTTTATTTAAATTATTTTATATAATTAAATTTGATTTCAATTTCATCCTTTTTTAATTTTTCTTAATATGTTAAATTTGGTCACATTCTTTTATTGCTATTTATTTTATTTGAGATCATTTTTAAAATTGTTTTTTGTTTACAATTTCATCCTCCTTCATTTTTTATTGCTATTTTTTGCTTTGACAAATTTTCTAAATTGATATATATATATATATATATATATATATATATATATATTAACATTGAATTGAACTTCTTAATTAAGTCCAAGTTTATAATTTAATGGATTGTGAATTTTGGAGATTACCCCGGGTTTAAGAGATTTATTTGGTTCATTTTTAAAAAAAATAAATTTTTAATTTCATCCTTCAACATTTGATTTAATTAAAGACTAGGCTCCACTATTTTTTTTATTTACTTTCTATAGGATTTTTCACTAATTTTTAAAATAAATCTAGTTATCTTGAGTTTTTTTATTTGTCAATCTTTGTTAAATTTAGCTTTTTTAAAAAGAAATTCTTGTTTTGAATTAAATTAAATCAATTGCTTAAATATAAGCATGTTATGCTTACTTCACGATATTTTTGTTTACTTAGATATAGCTTTTTTTGTGTACTTTTTTTTTAAATTATTTTTTTTTCTTTTTTGGCCTTCAATATAGGTCTCAGATCACGGGTTTCGCAAGTTAACCATGATTGGTCTAGATCAAGTTAATATGTCGCAATCTCAACCAATATATCATCATCTCAATACCTTAAAAGTGTTTCATCTAGTATGCATTGAAATTTTTACTTTATGTAACATCTTCAGAATTTTTTATAAGCTTACGGAAAAAACAATCTGACTTATGGCATATAATGCGAGCCAAGAATCTAGTAAATAACTAAAACTCAAAGGACGAAAATAATTTTTTTGCGTCATTTAAGGGTTGAAATATGAGGGAAATAAAGTCTTAGGGCAAAAACATAAATATCTAAAATTACAAGGGTAAAAAATATGACAATCTAAAACTTTAAAGACCAATTGAACTTTTCGCAACATCCACTGAATGAAACGTGAGTAAAATGAAGTTTATGATTAAAATGCAAGCAACTAAAATTATAAGGACCAAAGATGAAAAAAAAACTACAAGGACTAAACCATATTTTTCTAAAAAACCTAAAACTATAAAGATCAAATATAAATATATATATATACACACTCACACATACATACATACATATATATATATATATATATATATATATATATATATATATATATATATATATATAAGAACAACAACATATTGTTTTCCTCTACGAGGTGGTTGCATAGTAAAATACCCGTTTTATTTTAGTATATAAGTAATGTTTCAGTATATTATTTAAGAGGTGGAGCACGATTGCATATATATTGGTGTGAAATTTAATTTTAGTATTATATCAAAGACTCAAAGTCACTAAATTCTCAGAGATGCATACTGTGAAAGAACAACCAAGATTTCACCGAGTTGCCCTTTGGCCACTGCCTGTCTCACTTGTTTCCCTAGAAATCATGTCCTCATCTCCGACTTTATCTTCGATAATCTTTCACGAAATGAATCGTCAAGCTGATAATTAAACATTATGAAATTCTTGTCACTCGTTTCATCAAGCCAGCAGTCAGCCAGCGACTGGAGAGGCAGCTGAAGGGCCCAATTGGGTTCACTCTAACATCGATGGAAGCCAGCCTTAGTGACCCAGTTAAGAGCGGCCCAATAATTTTCAAGCTTGTTGCTACAAAAGAACTTAATCTCGATTAACATATAAACCAGTCTGATGATTAGTTTACCACAGACAAAAGATTAAAAATGTCTGGGGGTCAAGAACCTTCCTTCATGGCCACCATATGAAGAACAAATGATAAAGATAATTGAAAATTAGCTACTCTACAATTACCTTTATTCCATAACTAAAAGTTAATTAGTTCTCAAGCTTGTTGCTACAAAAGTTAATCCAGCCCATTCGGCCAAGGTCATTATCTTACCATATTTTTCTTCATAAATGAAGAGACAAATCAAGTTTCTGATCTTTATCGCTCATGTTAATCCCCATGTTGGTATTGCCATTCACCATTGAAAGATGTTGGTTGGACCCACCTTCGTTGAATCCATTGCATCTTATGCTTCTTTGCCAGTTCAAGAAACTTTGCTCATCTTCTTGATCATATTGACGATACCTACTGCTCCCATAAAACATCACATTATCAAACCTGGCTGCATTATTGGATCCAAAACGATCGGAAAACTGGTGAGTAGGAGGACACGGGAGGGTGGCTGCATGAGCAGTTCTGTACAATGAAGGGTGCAAGAACCCTAAATGATGACTAGGAGCAAACATAATTGGGAATGTTGGTGGTGGGAATATTTCAGATGCTCTTTTTGCCTTCCTTGCTGCATTTCTCTCCTTCCTGTGAGCATTCTGGTGGCCTCCTAAGGCTTGAGAACTGTAAAACTTTCTTGAACAGAATAAACAAGGAAACACTCGTGCTGTTGTGTCTTCTCCTGCGTTGATTGGACAGACCTCTTCTTCGGGTTCCATGTCTGCTACCAGGAGAAAAAAGAAATCATCAAAGGTTAACTTTCATCATGAAATTAAAGTCACAAAATGGACTGTAGTGAGACTAAAACGAAAGAGAAACCTTTCTTCTTGTTAAATTTATTTTATTGATCATAAACGTTGAGAGGACACAAGGTAAGACCTTGAAGAAGAATAGCAGATAAAACGCTTGAAAAGAATGGCAGAAGGACGAAATACCCAAATGTGCTGACTTGGTGTTTGATATATACTTTGATCTGATAAAAGTAGAGAGTTCAGAAGCTAAGTTATCAAGAGTTGGAACATGTGAGGAGTCTGTGTAACATTATTAAATAGGGTGCTGTCCGGGCTTGGGAACAGAAGAGATGAGAGATGAGCCTGGATTGGGAAGTGGAATCTCTCTCTCTTCCTCTCTGACAATGATCAGTTTCGTGGGCAAAGGAATTTCATCCTGGAAGGAGTTGAACTCTTTGTTTCGTTCGTCCACTTTAAAGTTTCTTGTCACAAGTGAAGGCCAGTGAGAACATAATCCTCTGGTTTATCTTTGGATTAATCAGGTTCCCACAGGTTTCAATGCACAGTTCTCCCACTCGAGCAAGGGCTACACTCTCCGATAAGGAGCATTCGATAAAGCGATTTGTTTTTTATTCTTGTCAAGAAATTGAAATGATCAAGATGGAGAGCCTAATCAGTTTTGGAGAAAGAGGAGAGTCAGATTTGTCAGAGAAGCTGCGCTCGGACGATCAGCATTGTGATCTTCAATGGCAAACGTGGTAGGATCGTGTGACTTAGAAGCTAAAACCAGTGCCCACTTGGTCTGAACCGCAGTAATTGGATGTGTTAAATGCTCTGTCCATGCAAAAGGCTGTTTTTTTCCTCTGCTTTCTATAAATAATAGTTATGGGGCTAAACGCCACTCGTCCTGCATTCTCCACCGCCATTTCCGTGCAATCTGTCACCTTTTTCATCCACTTCTGGCATGCACCGAAGCCTCTTTGTCATGCCCCCGACCAGGGAGAACCCAGAGCTTCGCTTCCAGTACATCGCCTCCTCACACGTGGCAACCATTAAGAACTTCAATTAAGATCATCTTGATTCGGCGGTGATTATTCACACGGTTTCGATACAATATAAAGGGGACGATGGCCAGATTTAAGGCAACATGGGACCCACTCCAATTAGACAAGGACTACAAATAGACATTCATCTGCAGGGAAGCGACATAAAAAAGTCGAGCAAAAGACGCCGCCTATGTTCAGTTTTCGAATTTCTTTTTTTTTTTTTTAAAAAAAAAAGGTAAGACAACGCCACAAACATAAACCACAAATTCAGAATCCACCTGGGCAGGTGACGCCGAGAGAGAGAGAGAGAGAGAGAGAGAGAGAGAGAGACCCCTAATCATGACCCATCATCCCATGAAACCTAAAGGAATCGAAAACGGTGAAGCTATACACAAACGAACATACAAAGTACAAACTCTGAGAAACGGCACAACTGTTACCGAGTACGAACCAAATGACCGCAATAAATGGAGATAATTACAATTTATCAAGTATGGTCGAAAATTCCTCTGGCGGTTCACGAAACAGGTATATTCTATCTCGGTTAGTACTCAGTAGACACACCACCACCGAGGAATCTTATCATGCTATACAGGTAGATGAGTACACCTCCACCAAGTCCAGATGGATCCAGCTGAGATTCAGGGACAACCAAAACATTTACCGAAGGAGAAAATACTTGATGGTTCCGTTGACGGCTCTGACTCGGGCTCAGGCTCGGGCTTTTTTCGAGGGAGATGCTTGAAGAATGCTTTTACAGCTCCAGCAACACCATCCTCATTCTCCATGTCTTTGGCAAGCTCCACCGCGCGCTCCTTCACCTGACATGTTAAATTCATCGGGTAAATCCCTCGCCTAGAATCCGTTGCAAAAATATATAGTTTCTTCTAGTTCTAAATGACAGTAATCCTACTCTTGCGGCGACTGGAATTGATGTGGAGGGAAAGCTTACGGTTTGCTTTTTTAGCTCAAAATAAATAGAAGTGTTTTTAAAGCCACATGAGTAAATATTAAAGCTTGAGCTCCCTCCCTGATGGCAGCAGAGCCATAAACTGTATCTTTTTGCCAAGATTAGAAAGTTCATAGATGGATCATGTTTTTAATTCCAGATCAAAAGGAGATTGCCCAAGTTCAAACTCTCTTAATGCCCTTGATACATGATGAAGTGAACTTAAGCCCATCAAAAGGAGTTCCCTGGATGAGTAAATAAATATAAGGAGGTCCGCACATGCATTTTTTTCCCCTACCCAAAATGAACTTGAGCTTATCAAAAAGAGTTCCTTGTCAAGCTTTTCGCAAGATTATGAATTCTGCCTGGCCAGAAAGGAAAAGAGGAATGTCCAGTGATTTGACATTACCTTGGGAGCTAGCATGAAATGTATCGCGTCTACCAACTTGGTAAGTGAGAACTCATCAACAGGTATGGGTGGAGGACCTACTCCTCTCGCATGCACCCGCTCACCCCAGAAGGGTTGGTCACCAAAGAAAGGCACAATGGTTGTAGGGCACTACATTCACGAAAGAAGAAGGATAAAGAAAAGACAGAAAGGACAGGACACAGAAATCTACAATACAAACAAGCCGCAGCTATTACCGCAGCTTTAAGACCAGCAGCTGTTGTTCCAGCACCTCCATGATGAACCTACAGCAAAGTGCAAGCTAACAACAATGGGACAACAAGATTGAAAAAGGAAACACAAAAATTGAAGAACCCAATCAACATCATCATCAACTACTCAAACTTTTCACCTCCCAACTCTTTCGCATTTTATAGATTTTGATGAGTGACAGTTGTTTCTCAAGTATTATATCCAACTGACAAAGCTGAAAAATTAAGCCTTACCACTGCCTTGCATTGCAAGAATAGCCAATCATGAGGACAGTTATCCAGTAGGTATATAAAGTCCTTCGGTTCTGCCACTGAGAGGAACCAAAATTAAGCTAAATAGATAGTGTACGAAAACCTAAAGATGCATATGCTGTGCTCACGGACAGTGCAACAGGAAAAAGAAACAGCTAGTAAACATACTAAACTCTAAAGGGGGGACCGGAAACTTACAGTTGCCCAGGCCACCCCAGCCTTTATTAATGATGCCCCTCTGCCCAGTTTGCTCCAGTGCTTCAACAATTGTTTGGGTCATTTTTTCTGGTTCTTGGACAGGCTGACATGAATAAGAAGAACGTAAGGACAACATCTAAAAAAATAGTGAGTGAACTGAGAAAATAAATTAAGAAAATGGAGGGGAAAAAAGAGCATGTATGATAGCAACTAGTGTAATCCTATTGCAGAGTCGATCTTCTTGGTATCAACTCCGCGCTCAATTATTGGGCACTGACACTTTGATGTGGACCAAATACGCAATTATGATTATATCTCAATCCACACACTAATCCACACATAGTGGAGACATCAGCGCGCTAACAAATTATTACATATAAGATCAGTTATGTCCCTGGGAGGAAACAACAGGTTTCAAGTCCTATGAAAACACTATGGAATATTTCTATCACATGAGACACCCAGCAGATTACATCAAATGGTAGTATCTGAACAGAAAAGGTTCCACCGCAGTTGATTCTTTTTGAACTGCAGTTGCTTAAACTTCAACAATAATCCACTTCAAACAAACCAAATATGAACAAATAAGTTCATCTTAGCCAGAAAACACATATGAACTCTTTATGTTCAAGAGCCTCTCTCATGCCCATGTCAGAACAACATAAGATATAAGAATTATGTTCAGATTCCATAATGCGCATGTCACAACATACATTTACAATTCTTGAGTAATGTTTGGATAGAAAATAGACCTTAAATTTCCTTTAAATAACAAAATCAAAGAAAGAACTAGGAAATGAACTCACAAGACTACCAAATCCAATATAAATAGGTTTCTGACCAGCCTCAAGCCATTTCAAAAGCGGTTCAGGAGGTTCATAATTTGATGCTAGGTCAAGAAAGCAGAAGCCTACCACATCAATTTTAGGCCCCCAATCTGCACTCAAGAAAAAAAATGCAAACTATAAATTAGAATATTTCCATTAAAAGTCATGCCAGCTTGCATACCAGCTTGTTTAATATGAAATCGCACATAATATGAAATAAACCATCCGTAAACAGCATGAATCATGACTGATAAAAACTCATTTGTGATCAGTTATGAATACTAACAAACTCACTCAAACGTGACCTCAAACTTGTTCAGTAAAGGATCGAAGCTTGGATAAGACTAGGTTCTACAGTTTTAGATTTGCAAGGAGGATCAAGAACAAACTATTTATATGCTCCATCTCAGGATCATTTTATAGATCCCTGTAAACATTGATTTATCTTAGTTATATCCATTAAAGCCATTTGAATTAAAAAAAATTCACCACTGCAGAGGGAATCATCCTCAAAACATTCTATGATTTGTTATATTAGGCGACAGCATATGCAAGTCTTCTATTTTAGAGTATATGATTCCAAGCTAGTTAATGAGATGATATGAGTTTTGAGTTCAGCTATTAAATCATAGATTATTTCAAATAGAATTTGGAATAGCTCTTATAAACTCAAGTGGAGATTCATTCAAGCTCAAACTGAAAAAGATTTTACCAAACCCAGTGTGAGCAGTCCAAAGCGTTACTTTGACTTGTTGCAACCCTACGAAGGAAAAAAGGGTACCTTGATGCTTGGCTAATAGCACAAGTTTCTTTTTTTTTTTTCAAAAATTTATAAAAGGCAAAGCATTTAGTGGCCAAAAAAATCATTCCAAGACATAACTTTCAAGCATATCAAGAAAAGACACTAGATGCTCAGAGCAAAGTGAAGAAATTAGAAGCTCGCTGACCACAAACACCCTAATCCAATTACCTAAGAGGATACAATTAGTTATCACAAACAAAACATTTTAAGGTTCAGGTGCTACCAAATAATCATTCTTCTGTCTAAAACAATAACCCTGGTTGTGTAAAATTCATAAAGACACACGAGCAGACATGGTAGAAAACAGTCTAAAGTATACAAAAGGGATATGGGGGAGATATGCAAGCCTCGAGGCACGCGCCATAATTTGGTGGGATAAAGGAGAGGACTCCTTGTGGGAGTTGGTTTAAGTTTCTGATGTTGTTTAGTTCCAACAGAGCTGCATCAAAGTTGTCCAGGGCAATTCTATAATTTTACTGAATTGCTGGAATTTTGATAGGAGCCTGTGTTGTTTTATTTTTCCTGTTCAGATACTTTATTTAGTCCTTAAAAAAGTGGACTTGTTTATGTTTCTTATATTGGAATCCTTATGTTTTCCTACATAGGAATCCAAGTCCCGTCAGGATTAGGAGCCATTCGAGCATTATAAATATGCTTGTAGTATTTTGATTTCTAGTAGAGAATTTTTCTATTGAATAAATTGCAGCTTTTGCTAGGTTATGTGAGAGTGAGGCTTCCAATCTAGAAGTGAATCCTAAACCTTTTAGTGTGAGGGTAGAAGTTTTATTCTCTGTTCTGTTTTTCTATTCCTAAAGCCCTAAAACTTCATATTATGCAACCTAACCTAATAAACATCCAGCTACGAATATCCCCCTATATTTGTCCTGCAACAGGAAAAGCACTCAATATGAAATGTTAGCTATAATTATTTAGTATGGCAGAAGATTAGCAGAAGCAGGTAAAAATGTAATGCCAACTTTCGACATTCTCCCTGTATGCAGCACCTTTGGGTTTAGGGACAAGGTGAGGACTCCATATGTATCCATATGGCACGTCAGAATCAGACCCCTGTGAACCACTGAGATAAGTGACAGGTCGTAGCTTCAACTTTTTTTTCCTTAAATCATTTATCATGTCCCGTATTCCCAGCCAAATCATCGAATCGACTATTTGATATGAAAGCTACAGAAATTGCACGTGGCCAAAAGTAAGTCAGAAATAACCAGATATTTTAAAGAAATCGAAGCTACAAGGAGAGCTAAAAGGGAAAAAAAATCCAGTGGGCTTACTCGATATCCAGCTGATTGCTTGACACGCGACAAGGGATGAGGAAATTCACTAGTTGGCCTGGCAAGAAAAGATAAAAAAAAAAAAATTGCTTAAAATAGTTGAGGATTTACCCATTGAAGAGAATTATATATGTCAACATTGACAAACAGTAAGAATGTTGAAGCTACATCCTACTAATCAAGATTCAATTACCCAGGGAAGACTTACGTCCATGGCATGGTGAAGAATATATGAAGTGGTACTTTTAGGGCCTCTGCCACATGAGTATGCCCTAAAGAAAACATTACAAGGGTAATTTGTAGAATATTGAACATGAAAATATAAATACAGGTTGAATGTATCTATGTAAGAAACAAACAGAGATGTTCCATGCAAAAGAAAAATACACATGCCACATCTGCATAATTTGGTAAGAGCAGACACACACAAGAGAGAGAAATGTAGAGGTGGAAGAGAAAATGATGCAAAACAGCAAAGAACAGCAATATAATGGCCAAAACTTGAAGAAAACTGAGAGAGAGAGAGAGAGAGAGGATGCACATCCAAGGAATTTACAAAATATTACCACAGGAGGAACAAGAGCAAGAGGATTGCCCTTTCCTAAAACAAAATTGAGTGAACAGAGAAATATAAGAATCATTTCACAAACCAAAAAAAAAACTCCCATTCCTCAACCCCCACTTCAAAATAAAAGGGGGAACAATGCCAAATGAGGGAGTTAAAAAATAAATGCTTCAATTACCTTGATCTTCGTGTATTAGGGAAGCAGTTTTAGACATAACAAGTGAGATGCCAGTTATGAAACCAAAAATTGATAAAGAATGGAAAAAATTCGAGATTGAATAAACAAAGGGAAATGAGGAATTTATCCTAAGGTACAGTGACGCACCATTTACAAAATCATGATCCCATTCAAGGTTGTTAAAATCGCGAACGAGTCAATGTCGGCTTTACGTGCTAAATCATTTATAAAACTCGAAAATGAGTAAAATCAGGTTAAATCAAGTAAAATCGTTAAAATCTGGTAAAATCGCGTAAAATCACATTTTTACCACCGATTTAACGATTTTACACGCAGAAAATAAATTGCAATTGCTATTGGCGGTGTCGACTAACTATTGGCGGTGTCGACTGACTATTAGCATTTGGTGCAGTGCAGTGTACGTGTAGCACGAGAAACAATAAAACAGCGTGTCCTTGTTCATTGTTACTGTTTCCTTGTTATTTTAAATTAATTTTTGCGTAAGCTAGACGGCTCCTGTCATTTTTCATGTCTCTTCTACCTTGTTCTATCATGTTGGGCAACTTACCCCTTCTAACATGTTGTTCGATGAATCTCTGTCAAGTATCAACTCTAAATAATTTGGGGCTGCAGTTTAGTTAAATTAAATTGAGTGTAGATCTTGACAGTAAGAGAGAGTTGTCGATTGCAATTTACTCTACTTCTTTAGAATATAACATTGCTTTATATTTGTTTTAGTTGTTTTTTAAAAAATTAACTTTTTTAAAATTAATTTAATTTTGATATTTTTAGATTTTTTAATGTGTTGATATAAAAAATAAAATTTTAAATATATATTATTTTAAATTTTATAATATTTGATAAAAATCTTATAAATTTGAATTGTTTATTTAGGTTCATACAAAATGAAGAAATCGCGATGAAGTTGGTTTTAGTTTACATGACACACTAGCAAATTGTTTGTTTTAAGTTTGTTAATTATTAGTTAATGAAAAGTTATTTAAATTATATATAAATTTTTATCTAAACCATGTATTTTAAGGTGCTTGAACTATATATGAATTTTTATTTGAAGCATGAATTTTTTTAATGTATTTTAAAATTCCTTACGATTTTACGATCCGTTTTTACGATCCGAGTTTGTTTTGCATTTTCCGTGCCGTGTTAAAATCGCGATTTTAACAACCTTGATCCCATTTAATGGAAGAACAAGTACAATTAGGGTTTATGTTGAACAGTTGATTATAGTCAGGAAGAGTTACAGAGGTGCTGGAAACTCAGCAGAGGATTAAGAAAAAAGGTAATGCATGAACATTACAGCAGATTTCAACTGAAGCACAAAACATTATGAGAGTTTCAGAAGAAGTTTTACCATATGCTGGAGGATTGGCAATGATAGCATCTGCCCTAAAAGGGATTTTGGAATCAATATCAGGATCCTTGCAGGCAGGAAGTAAGGAGTATATAATTTCTTTTATTTGATTTCGTTGAATGGATACCTCAGAAGGCCCTGATGGCAAGAATCCTTTATTTTTTACCATGTCTGCTCATTAAAGCCAAACAAAACATGAAAGTTAGTGAAGGAACTTAAATTCTGAATTTGCAAGCATCCAATAAAAGCATAAACTCTAGTAAATCAGACTCGCAATCAACCGTGTAATCTTTTGGAGAATCAGTCTCAAATATATTTGTAACAGAAACTTGTACACAAAGCAACTTACTGGGGCTAGAAAGCTGTCTTGAAAGAAAAATTAAATGTGGCAGATAAACTCCAAAATTCTCCAGTCAAAACTTTTGCAATAAAAAATTTGTCTATAGCACTCTTTTGAACATACAGAAATAAATACAAAGACAAAAGTATGCATTATCTGTTGCTAGTCAGACCGGATTACTATTATTGTTGAAGTATAACTTAAAACTTTTTGTCCATGCTGAGTAATCCACAGGTAGAATCCTACAAATTTGGCAAAAGATCATCCGAACTTCACTTTGTTATAATAAACCAACAGTGCATTTTGCACAAAAAGAAGGGTTCATAGGCTGCAGCATGGACAATGAAAACCATTTCCTGGAATTCTTTCAATGACTTAAGAGATATAGAACTATTCCAAAAGACTAAAACATAAATACTGAGGGGGGAAAAGAGCCCAATAACTTAAAAGAAGTGGCATTTCTAAATACATACAACCAGCAAGAACTTTAGGATCTCCACCCAAAGGAAAAAACTCCAACCCAGCTGTCAAGACAAATTCTCTAAAATTTGAATGAGTTGCCAGTCTAACACGATGGCCATAATCCTGCACAAAAAGCCCTTGTAAATGAACCAATATTTGCAAATGATTAAGTCTTGAAAACAAAATAGCTGATAATAATCTGACCTTATATTGACTAACGCTTTCATTGTAAACAATACAGTGAACAAAATGGAACTTTAGATTTTCTTTGTTCACAAAACATAGCAAGAAGCAAGCTTTTTCTTTGTTCACACAATCAGCATTGTAGATAAATAAAACCATTAGAAAGATAAGCCAAAAATGATGGGGATGATCAAATGCAGCAAAAGAATGACTAATGGCTAAGTCAACCCAACCTTCATATTTTTTTTAAAGCTTCTGTGGAATAAATAGCAAACATATTACACATGCTTAAATTTGACGATTAAAGCTTCAAACAACTGTTCATGAATAGGGCTCCCATTGAAAAGCTGATAATAAGAATCATCGACTAACCTGTAGACGTTTACCTATCGCAATAAATGGCTGCACATCTCCTCGCGTGCCAACAATGAGTATTACTATTTGCAGTGGCGGTATATACTGGTCTGTTGCATCAAGAGGCTCGTCATCAGCAACTGTATTACATGCATAATCAGATCCGACCCCAAGAGTTCGGGGTTCGACATCCCCTGGAACCACAACTTCTACAGTTCCATTATCTTTGACAGTTGCCATTCTGTTCAACAATATACGCTGCATATTTAAAAAAAAAATCAAATAAAAACTCTAACCATGGTTCCATCATCTTCAACAACTTAAAACACCACAATTATAGGAAATAAAAACCTAAATCAACTAGGAACAACTAATCACTGTCCCAAAATTAACTAAAATTATTCCACATCTTGAATAGCCATCGTAATTAGGAATTGGAGACCGAATATTAGCAGAAGGCTAATAATACCTTCTCCTGATCAGGAAGCTTGTCATCGTAGATTTTTGCAGCCTCTTCAGCAAGTATATTTTGATGCCTTTGCCCCTCAGTTTTGGATCTTTCTAACTTAAGCCGACTCGGAGTTGATTCTGATTTGTTGACACCAGGCTTTTCAGCCCTTGAAGTGTTTGGTGTCCCGCCGCCGCTGATTCCTAAACAAAGAAATCTATAAGCCCATAAAACCAAGAAATGAGGCAAACACAATAAGAATCAAACTGTCAACGGAAATTTCTCATCCCTATGCTCAACAATGTTATCAGAATCTACTAATTAGAAACGAACTACAGAATTCTGTTTTTGACAACGGAATTAAATTCAACAACTTGACGAATTACCGTTACTAACAGAAGCAACATCAACTGCCTCTCTGCTCTCCAATTCATTACCATCACCACTGGTTTCAACACCAATGCTGATTTCCCCTTCGATTCTTACCGAGATTTCGCCGGAACTCGAAGAGGACGAAGAAGAAGACGAACTCCGTTGCTGCGACTCCGCCATCGCAGCAACCGGCTCCGGCGAGCTCTTCTTGTTCTGATCCAGATCTGACGGCAGATTCTAGAGAGAACAAAGAGAGCGTTTAGTGCGTGGGAGAGTGTGCTTGGATTTTGGAGGGATTTTTTTTTCTTTTTCTTTTTCTTTTTATTTTTTCTTTTTGAGCTGTAGGGAATTAAAGTACAAAAGGATGCCAGAGAGAGAGAGAGAGAGAGAGGAGAGGCACGTTCGATGGAGTGGGTTACGGACCGCCAAGATTATGGTGACACGTGTGTATTTTAATTTGCCGGCACTTTTATGATCGATGCGAATTACGGTTCTGTTATTTGTCTTTGCTCGTGGTGTCTGTCTTCTGTGTTGGGAAGCGCAGTCGTGAGTTGGGACGGCTTTTATCAATGTGCCTCGGTTTTTAAAAAAATATATTTCTCTTTAAAAATAGTATTTTAAAAATATTTTGATGTGTTAAATAAAAATAAAAAATTTATTTTAATATATTTTTAAATAAAAAATATTTTAAAAAATATTATCATGAATTAAAGCACGTGATATTTTGTATCGCGGGTGAAGGAAATGGCTGCAGACACATCATTGATCCTTGATGTGCTGCGGGGTTCTAGATCAATAAGTGCAGGTCTGAATAATACCTCTTCTCCTATTGACTTTATGTTTTTTTTTTTTTTTTACTGGGGGTACGTGCTGGCTGGGATGAATCTGAAATTTTGCGATAAGATCCCTAGTTTATCAGTCAAGATTGAGCTTCATATTTCTTATAAATTGGTTTTTAATGGTTTTTTATTTTTGTATTTTAAATTTTTTTTATTTTGTTTCTTCAATTTAATATTTTTTTAATATTTCAAATCATTTTAATATACTAGTTTCAAAAATACTTAAAAAAACATTATTTTAATATATTTTTAAATAAAAAATACTTTAAAAAACAACTATAACTACAACTACATTTTTAAACACTTTTATTTAAAAAAAAATTTCCTAATCAGATCTGGGATGGGATTTTCACAAATGTTATGCAAGTTGTTTACGAGGTATTTCTTCAATTATAGCTCACCATTGAATTGAATGGAGCCACATTGATAACCTTGAACTTGGGAGCCTCGGGTGCATGATCCGATAGTAAATTAACAGGTTTTCGAGTGCTCAATTATTCTGAAGAAGATAGCAAAAGTGATTTCTCATATTGGTTGGTTAGGAGTGTGATAGCGATGGTAATTTAAAATATTATTTTTAAAATATATTAAAATAAATTTTTTTTATTTTTTAAAAATTATTTTTTATATTAACAAATTAAAATGATCTAAAAACATAAAAAAAAATTTAAACAAAAAAATTCAAAGTTTTTAAGAATGCAATCCAAATATGCTCTAAATCTTCTTCTTGCACTACGATCAACACTACTAAGAAATTATCAAATGGAGATATCGATACCTCGTAGGGTAATGAGAATGTCTTGTAACAAAAATAATTTCTAAATTAAAAGCAAAATATTTAAGATTGTTAATTTAATTTATTTTCATAAGTATTACAAACAGTATAATTAAATGCAATTATATGGATTAGTATTTTATCCCAAACATAAAAATTATATTAAGTTATCAAAATAGGCTTATAAGTTGAATTCAATTTAGTATATAATTTAGTTCCAAACAAGTCTTTACAAAACAAGTCTTTACAAAATATCAATTTCATTGGAATTGGATGGATATTGGTTTGAATGGTATAATATTTTATAGATAGTTCAAGTTCATGATAGATTTGAGTATAGATAACAAGGACAAATTTGGGTTTTGAATAGATAATGGATATTGCTCTATTCAATTCAAAACTCGCATCACCAAATTTTACATTTTTATCGATGGAAATTTTCGTCAATATTTACATTCATAGTTTGTTGATAAGTATTTTACTGACGAACTCCCGAATGAAAACCGTCAATCGGCAAAACTCTTGTCAGTAATTGCGCGTCAAAAAAATTTACCCACTTCATTCCGCTAGTATTTCCCTTGAGATGTTTGTCATATAACTAACAAAATACCGTATGCAATTCCATCAGTGTTTTTATTTGTTTGTCGGTATATCTGTCGGTAAATGTAACATATCACCAAAGAAATACCATATATAATTCCATCAGAGAGTTAACAATAACAATGACATTTGCAATAATTATTTTCCAACTCTTTGAAATACACCTACGGAAGTGTTTTGTAGGTAACCCCGTCAGTAATAAATTATAATATTTTAAAAAATATATATATTGACCAAAAGTAGAAGAATAATTAAAAAAAATTAAAATCAAATATATAAAATGAAATTAAAATAATACAAAAATTAATTATTTATTACAAATTTAAACACTTGTACTTTCAAATATTGTAGTTACCCAACAAAAAAAGGGGTAAAGCTAGAAACGACTCCGCCGCCGCCGACTTCTTAATCAGCAGCGACACAGTTTTCATTGTCGATTTCTGAATCGACAGTGACACAGTTTTTCATTACTGATTTTTGAATCGACAGTGACATAGTTGTCGTTGATGACTTCTAAGTCAATAGGGGCTGTATGCGATGACGAATTCATGCATTAGCTGTGAAATCAGTTTCATTGATGATTTCTGAGTCAGCAGCGGCTCCGTATTCTTTGACAATTTCTAAGTCAACAGTGGCTAGGTACGCCGATGAATCCATGCGTTTTGTAAAACCCGACAATTCTCATCTTTGGTCGAACCATACTCGAAAGAATTAAGGGGCGAAAAACCAGCTAACTTTGGAGAAAAAAATGAAATCATAACACGAACTTGAACAAAACGCCGACCAACACTAAATAAAATTAAGGGGACCAAAGCGGTTTACTCTTGAGAGACCTTGGGAAGGGGGAAAACCAGTTCTGGGATAACTTAATGAGGAACAATGATAAGGTAGAACAACCCTTAAACACCCCAGCACACTTATAGGGGCTATAAATACAAGGAGAGAAAAAGGGTAACCCTTCCTCTTCCCAAAGACCAGCTGCAACAGCTGCATGCTCTTGCTCCTCAAACTCTTCTCTACAAAAAAAACCAGACCCAATCCAGCTGCATGTCCCCTTCATTGATTGTGTGAGTGAAAAAAGAGCTAAAGAGTGAGGTTGATGACTGAAATCAGGGAAGGAGAGGGGGTGTAACTAACTGGCTGGACAACAGGTGAGAGAGGGAAGAAACTGGACTGAAAGAGCAGAACAAACCACCAAACCACTTCCTAAAGCTGTTGAGAACCGTGAGGTATGAACCATGACTCTTTTCCATCGCTCTTATGATTTTGATAGCAAATAAAAAGATGAAAACCTCAACTAAATGACCTAGGATTTTCCAGCAGCTGCTAAGGGAAATTAGACTAGGAAAAGGGATGAAAATGGGGCTGGATAAGAGATCTATATACAGAACATATAACAAGGGAGATGGATAATTTTGAATGTACAAACTTAGCTAGATGGCCAACCATAATGAAGGCTTGACAGACCATAAACTTAGGTGACTAAATACTTGAAGGATGACCTTGTTAAGACCTTAGAGTCATACTTAAACCAGAAAATAGAATCATACATGTATAAATGATGTAATTTATGTATATGTCATTGATAAAATTCTGTGAAAACATGTTGAAATGTTGTTGAAATGTAATTGTGTTGTTGGTAAACCTTAAAAGGGCATGTTACAGTTGAAATAGGACTCCCTCTAGTTAATGCCTTGGTTTTATTGATGTGTTGAATGGACATGAGTGTTTATGAATCAATAAAGTAAGCATGTGTTTGTGAATTATAGTTTTGAGTATGGTTATGATAAAATGTGATGAATTGTATGTCCAAGTTGGGGAGAAATGGGCAGGGATGTTTCGGTTGAAGGAAAGAAGTAAAACCAGAAACAACTCCATCGCTGCTGACAATTTTCAAATCAGCAGCGACATGGATCGCGTTGACGATTTCAGCATCATCTGTGAAATTATATTGCGTTAATGATTTCTGAGTCGGTAGCGACTCAGTTTTCATCAACAATTTCTGAGTCAGCTATGGATCATATGCACTGACGATTTACCCATCAGTTGTGAAATTATGTTGCGTTGATAATTTTTGAGTCGGCAACAACTCAGTTTTTGTCAACAATTTCTGAGTCAATTGTGGACCATATGCACTGAAGATTCCAGCATCAGTTGTGAAATTGTTTTGCGTTGATAATTTTTTAGTCGGAAGTGACTCAGTTTTCGTCAATGATTTTTAAGTCAGTTGTGCACCATATACACTGACGATTTAAATGTTAGCTATAAAATTATGTTGCGTTGATGATTTCTGAGTTGACAGCGACTCAGTTTTCGTCAATGATTTCTGAGTCAGCTGTGAACCACATGCACTGATGATTTCAGCGCCAGCTATGAAATTGTGTTGCGTTGATGATTTCTGAGTTGACAATGACTCGGTTTTTGTCAATGATTTCTACAACAATAGTGGCCTACCTGCGCTTATGATTTCTTTCGAATTTTGTGTACTAGCAAATGATGAGTTTGCGTCATCAGTGAATGATTCTGTGTTCTAGCGAATTAGTTTGCTAACGAGTTTGCATCACCAGAGAACCAATTTCGCTAACTATTCTATTTTCCAACAAATCAGTTTGCTAACGAGTTTGCATCACCATCGAATCAGTTTCGCTAACAATTCTGTGTGCCAGCAAATTAGTTTGCTAACAAGTTTTCATCACCAGCGAACTAGTTATGCTGACAATTCTATGTTCCAGTGAATCAGTTCGCTGACGAGTTTGAATCACCAGCGAACTAGTTCTACTAATGATTCTGTGTTACAACGAATCCGTTTGATGACGAGTTTGCATCACCAGCGAACCAGTTCCGCTTACGATTATGTGTTCTAGCGAATCAATTCGTTGACCAGTCTGTGTCACCAACGAACCAGTTTCGCTGAGGATTTCGTGCTCCAGCAAATCAGTTCGCTAACGAGTTTGCGTCACCAGCGAACCAGTTTCGCTGATGAATTTCTACGGCAGATTACATATTAGAACTAGTTCAATGATTAAAATGATTGCATTGTATGATTGTAATATATGAATGTTAGAATATGAACATGTGTATTCTTGAAATTGTATAATGACAAGTTGTGTGATTACCAGATGCAAATGTATTAATTTATGACCATTGATGTGTTAAGTGGTGCGATTAGGATCATATCCGCGTCCGAATAAGGACATCCAATGAGAGGAGTAGGTAGGTGGTTTCCTCCTTTTTCTTGTATAATGTTAATGTTCTGAAATGAGTTGTTTAAGGATGATATATTATTGTGTTATGATGAATGTTAAACCAACTATGAAATGTGATTGAATTATTGATGAAATTGGGTTGTTGATGAATGTTAAACCGACTATAAAATGTTGATTGAGTTGTTGGTGAATGCTAAACTAATTACGAAAATTGGGGTTGAGTTGTTGATGAAAATGTTAATGTTCTAAAATGACTTGTTTGAGGATGATATATTATTGCATTGTGATGAATGTTAAACCGACTATGAGATGTTTATTGGGTTATTAATGAAATTAGGTTACTGACGAATGTTAAATCGATTATGGAAAATTGATTAATTTGTTGATTAGCTTCGACTAATGACATCCGAGATGGATGATTGGGTTGTCATTATTGATTAGCTTCAGCCAATGGCATTTGAGATGGATGACCGGGTTGTGATGGATGATTAGCTTCAGCTAATGGCATCCGAGATAGATGACCGAGTTGTGATTGATGATTAGCTTTGGCTAATAGCATCCAAGATGGATAATCGGGTTGTGATTGATGATTAGTTTTGGCTGATGGCAATGGCCAAAGTTGGTTATGATGATTGACTTCGGCTAATGGTATCCGTAAGAGATGATGGGTTTGATTTTTGTGATTAGTTTTTGTTAATGGCATCCAAGACGGATGACCGAGTTTAGATGTTGTAATTAGCTACGGTCAAAAGCATCTAAGATGGATGATCGGGTTAAAGTGACGTAATTAACCCCGACCAATGACTAAATTTTAACCCCACCACTCCTATGGAGAGGTTGGGGCATACGAGTACGAATAATACATTTAGCGAAATAATAAGGAATGTACAATGCATATGAGAAGTAAATGAAAGAATACACTCATTTTCAGTTGATAACGAAAATCAACGATAACGTCCTTTTAGTTGTTGATTATTATGTTTAGATTATTTACAATCCTTGTATCCATGTTGTTTTTGTAGAACATCACACAATTAAGGTGTAGGAAAGTCGTTCAACGGGCTCACATACTTTGAAAGGTGCTATGTAATAATATGTTTTAGGTGTTATGTTTTTGATAAGAACAAACGAACTAGTTGAATAATTTCTATTCGACACTTTTATAAAGACTTATATCAAAAATTAAAATGGAATACGGATATGAAAGTACGATCTTGCAAACATGATGTGGTGAATGGATATATGTGATATTCTCTTTTATGTGAATGTTGTATTATGAAATCCCATGAGTATTGCACTACACTAAGAGATGAATTCTGTTATGATAAACCCAAAACATCATTGCAAGAATGTGTATTGTCACTTTTTATGGGATGTTGATTTCCTTTACCCTATGTAGGTTGCGTTTTGCTAATGAATGAAATAAATTGATCAATTCTCATAATGATATTGTGAAAAGCATCGAAAACCTAATGACTTACAAAAAAAATTCCACTGATTTTGGCTATGAAAAAGCCAGGACATTACAAATACAATAAATCTAAAACAAAGGTTGTGTTGGAGTAGAAGGAATAAATCTAAAACCAGAGGCGACACTAGAGGGGAAGAGAAGGAGGCTAGTTGTCGCTGAGACCGTGGAGCCAATAAGGAAAAGCACATGGATCACTCATGTGTGGTCTCATCTTCATTGCCATTCAGCGGAGTTCTTTATAAGCTGTAGTGACTCGTTCATATTTTTCATTGAGATGGGTCATTTGATCTTATACTTATTGGTTAACATCACCTCAAACTCGGGAGTTTGAATGCTCGGAACTGATTGCGAGCATCCAACTTTCGTAACGCTACGGGTCATTCACAAGTTCTCTATCATAATATTAAAGAGTCTGTACACCTGATTTCTATCGGGGCCCTAAACGATCGTGTCTCCAACCACAAATCCATATCGAGATCCAGATGAGTCAAAGGATCGTCTATGTATCTCTCCTTCAGGCGGCTGTTAATGTATCTTAGAAAGAAAAAATAAATTTATCAAATTGAAGAAGTTACAACTTAATAAAAAAAAATGGTTGAAAATGATTATAGTAAAAAGTGCTAAGCTCGATTATCCACAAACTGTTACATCCCTTTTTAGCGGTCATCACTTCACACATGCGTTTCAACAAAAGGTTCATCGAACTTGGCTCATGTCCAAGAACCGTAACCTGCAAGATAAAAATGTTGTTAGTTAAATATGTGTATAAAAAAATAACAAAAAAAATGGATGTTGTAAAAAAAATCTTATCACCCGCTTTGCATGCAAAAAAAAGAAACAGAGCTGTTGATGTGCATGGTAAAGGGCCTATGAACATGCTGGTGCTAGTTCTCCATGCCAGACTATGATCATCGAGTGAAATGCGTGGACATCACGTGCTGAATGTAGTCTACCCATACAACCTCCTAGATATATGGTGGTTTGCAATCCTTCCAAACCGTCACGTCATTCCAAATTGAAAGCTCGCTTTCTCTCGTATATTTTTTTGTTTTTTTGTTCATCTCGTATCAAAAATCAAGTAACCTATAAATGACCAATAAATTATATATTAGTAAATAAAAATAAAATTTTAATATGTGGAATAAAAAAAATTATCCTAATTTCGATCTTACTTAGTTGTAGCGTGATTCTTTCAAACCCTCCTCACAACATTATCATCAACTCTCTCTCATTCAAATTTTCCCATGCACTAAAAATTTATAAAAGGAAAATTTCAGCAATTTCAATAAACTAACCAAATTAACAAAATAAAAAAATATTTAAATTAATATTAACCTTAAACCTTGAAAACCATGCATCAATATGCGGTTTCCATTTAGAATGTCTGGAAACCTGGTTCTATTGAAACAATAAAATTTTCATCGATGATTTAAAAGTTGATGTTAATATTCTTGTAGTCTCAATGTTTGTAAACTTGAAATAACATTCATTAAATAAAATTACTTTTAAAAAAATTATTAAACATGTCAATGTGAAAATACAAAAATTATTCTTTCATTGAAAGGTCATCTTTCCACTATGCATATTACTTGTAGGCAAATGGATCCCGCTGTTAGGGACTCCCTCTCGACGTTGCAACATCGCACTCGACGACCCTATATCATGAGTCAATGGATGAGCCTTATGTGCATATTCTTAGTAGGCACCTAATGACACGTGGTTATCAATATCGCTGCTAGAAGAAATAATAGTGATCATGTCTTCATGATGTGCAATAGACTTTCCCCGTGACATCTACACAAATTAATAACAAAAATCAAACGAGTTATATTTTTAAAAAAAATTTAGCAGCACCTCTCCTATACAAAAAGCTACCCACATTTTTAAACTTGCAAATACACAATATATATTTCATAAACTAGTTGATTTTATTCAATTTCTTCCAATAAATTTGAATAATTCAATTTTGCATAAAATTCTTATTTTCCAAGTGGTAATATATTTAATTTTAAATTTACAAAGATTTAATCTAAATTAACAAAAATTCAAAATAATAATTAAAATTAATCCTACACATTTAATTGAAATTGAACAACTACTAAAATTCAATAAAATAACTAAAAAATTATTACAGTAACAACTAAAATTCAACACAAAATTGAATAAAAATAATGATAAAAAAATAATGCAAAAAAAAAACACAAATAAAGAAGAAAAATGAATGAAAAATTCTTATCTTTATAGAGTGATTAGTGTCAGCTGAGAATTAATAAAAAAAACAAAATAAATAAAAAAGGATTGTTAAAACACCTGAAAAATAGAAAAATAAGGAGAAAAATAAAAAAAGACAACATATCTTAGGAAGAGAAGAGAAGATGATGCTTGATTTCGGCTCAGGTCGTGAACAAAAATAAGATTGAAGAAGAAGAGAGAAAAATAGAGAGAGGATGAAAGAAGATGAAGCCCTGTCTACTGTGCTTTGGGTTTTTTATATTAGGTTTTATCGACAGAATTCCTGATTGAATATTAAATATTAATATCTGTAAAATTTCCATTGATGATTCTATATGTAAGGTCAAAGTAATATGTTCAATTTGCAGGCTAAATTTTAGAAACCCCTCTAAATATTACCGATAACATTTTATTTTGTCAAGGTTTCTATCAGTAAAAGAGTAAATAGTCAATAGTTAGAAAGAGCATTAATTATCAACACCTTAGAATTCACATTATGTCGGGGAACGTATATGACAGTCAGAAAAAGCATTAACTGTTAGTGTGTTAGAATTTTCATTTTATTAGTGATTCTGTTGGTAAAAAAAAGCATCAATTATCACCGCCTTGAAAAGTGAACAGTGTCAGAGAGAAGGGGAACAATTCCCTTCATCTTCTGAATATACATCTTTTCTATATGTATAACATCAAAGTTATGGCGGAAGAGATTGGTCTCCCAATAAAGACGCTCTCGGAAAATACTTTTCTTAACCCAATTATAGGTCAAACCAAAAGCAGAAAACTTCTGTTTACTTGATTGAAAACCAAATACAATGTCACCATACTTCGATACCACATCATATAATTCCTCACTTGAAAGAAATGAAGGCGCAACATCCCTTTAAACTCTACCAACAAAGAAGTCTTTTTTGTTCTTTCTATATTTAAAATCAATTGGCAAAAACCACCAGTGATAGTAAAAAAAGATGTTTTACCGTCATTTGTTAATGTGAATGCCTTGTTATTTTCCATATAATATGGACATGCAAGTATTTCATATGATACGGATCAGCCCAACACCTAGCGTAATCATGCCAACGACCCATTAGAGGTGTCAATTGGGCCAATCACAAGAGCTAGGGCAAAAAAGCTTAAAAATGCATTGAATGGACTTGTTCAGAATATATGGAGCAAAATGGACCTAGAGGGGCTTGGGACATTTAAGAAGCATGAAGGGCAGCCTTTAATTCATCTAGTTCAGGTCCAAGAAGAGCCCAATTCGTGTGGAACAAGAGGTTGATGTGTCCGGCCCAATACCAGCCTTGTTAGGCTTGTTTTCCTAATGCTACAAGGATAAAAAGTCAGCAATTTATTCTCCTAATTAAGTAAGGAAGTTGGCCATATCTTATTCCTAAAGAGAG
>Ga0325405_1000023_pt1 | contig 128030 bp, 63 predicted proteins | sample PopdelMetagenome_21_FD_205663 | JGI IMG/M metagenome (GOLD analysis project Ga0325405, IMG submission 205663) | Populus deltoides microbial communities from Bellville, Georgia, United States - Xylem-Control-R2 | ecosystem: Host-associated > Plants > Phyllosphere > Stem > Wood/Secondary xylem...
GGATAATCTCGAGGTAAAGTAATATTTTTGCAAGTTTATTTACCTAACTTAGTTAATTAATACATGATGTCATCATAATTTTATAGAGGTTCGATATAAGTCATGGATGATCGTTCATGGATGTATCAAGATTCACCCCAAGGATTGCGGAGGATTGATTATTTTAACAGGGTTCAGGGTTTTATTAATTTCGCAACATCTATTCCCATAAATTTTACTGGAGGCGGTATTTGGTGTCCATGCAGGAAGTGTCAAAATAAAAAATATCTGCATCCAGATGTTGTAATGATGCATCTTCTACACAAAGGGTTTATGGAGAATTACCAGTGTTGGTATGCACATGGAGAAGTATTTGTTAGTAAGAGGAGAATGGGAGAAACGGTGGTTGGATCAACTTCTAGTGTTAGCAACATGCATGAAGCGGCAAATGACAACACTAATCCTTACAGAAATATGGTTATAGATGCAATGAGAATGAATAAAGGTAATGTCAGTCAATGTCCAATCGTAGAAGAAGAACCTAATGCAGATGCAGCTAGATTTTTTGATTTGTTGAAAGATTCTAACGAACCATTATGGACTGGCTGCACAAACCACAGTAAATTATCGGTCGTAGCACAGATGTTCACCATCAAGTCAGATCACGAGTTGAGTGAGGCCGGGTATAACAAAATTATTGAATGGGCGAGAAGCATTTTACCTGAAGGGAACAGGCTGAAAGAGAACTTCTATGCTGCGAAGTCCATGATGAAACCCCTCGGTTTAGGATACCAGAAAATTGACATTTTTCCTAACTTCTGCCTATTATACTACCTTGAAAATGCTGAGATGACCGAGTGCATGACATGTAGGCATTCCCATTACAAACCTAGAACTGGTAGGGGAAAGACTCTAGTGGCATATAAAAAACTTAAATACTTCCCGATCGCACCTAGATTGCAGAGGTTATTCATGTCACCAAGGACTGCTGAGCACATGACATGGCACCAAGCACATGATGCGGTTAATGGAGTGATGGTGCATCATTCTGACGGCGAAGCGTGGAAACGCTTTAACAGTGTTCATCCTCACTTTTCAGCTGAATCAAGGAATGTGCATCTTGGGTTGTGTACAGACGGATTCAACCCATTTGGGTCATTTGCTGCTCCTTATTCTTGTTGGCCGGTCATACTCACAGTTTATAACTTGCCACCGGGAATGTGTATGAGGCCGGAGTTCATGTTTTTATCTACTGTCATACCCGGTCCAAGAAGCCCGGGGTGGAATATAGATGTTTGTCTTCGACCGTTGATTGATGAGTTGGCGCAGTTGTGGTCCTCCGGAGCTCTGACTTATGATATATCGAGGAAACAAAATTTCCTTATGAGGGCGGCTTTGATGTGGACTATCAATGATTTTCCAGCTTATGGAATGCTTTCTGGTTGGAGCACGCATGGAAAACTCGCATGTCCATACTGCATGGAAAACAACAAGGAATTCACGCTAGCAAACGGAGGTAAAGCTTCTTTTTTTGACTGTCACCATCTCTTCTTGCCACTTAATCACAGGTACAGAAAGAATAGAAAAGATTTCTTTGTTGGCAGAGTTGAAAAAGATGTTGCATCCCCATGTCTTTCTGGTGAAGAATTGCATGATGTTGTATCAAAGTACGATGACATTGTGTTTAGCCTTCAATCAGGTAAACAAAAGTTTCCTGGTTTTGGTTTAACCCATAATTGGGTAAAGCGAAGTATCTTTTGGGAGCTTCTTTATTGAAATACCAATCTGCTCCGCCATAACCTTGACGTCATGCACATCGAAAAGAACATGTTTGAGAACATTTTCAACACCATCATGATGTGAAGGGGAAGACAAAGGACAACATCAAGGCTAGATTGGATATAGCTTTATACTGTAACCGTAAAAATATGGAGTTAGTTTATGATGAGTCACGGGTCGCAAAACCAAGAGCAAGCTTCGTGTTAGAGAAAAACACACAACTGCTAGTCTACAAATGGCTTAAGAGTCTGCGTTTTTCGGATGGACATGCATCGAACATATCAAGGCTGGTTAATATAGAGGACTGTAGATTGTATAGAATGAAGAGTCATGATTGCCACGTGTTTATGCAAACACTCATCCCATTAGCTTTTCGTGATTTGTTGCCAAAGGGAATATGGGATGCACTCATGGAGATCAGTCATTTCTTCAGAGATATATGCTCCAGCAAGTTGAATGTGGATCACATTGAGAGGCTTCAAATGAATATCGTCGAGACACTATGCAAACTTGAGATGATATTCCCTCCATCATTTTTTGACTCAATGGAGCATCTCCTTATACATCTACCGTTCGAGGCAAAAGCTGGAGGACCGGTCCAATATAGATGGATGTACCCGTTCGAATAGTTAGATATTACAGTTACAATGTAATTCATATATAAAAGTATTTTATATGTTTTTCTTAATTGAAAATACTTGATTAATATTTCAATGCAGGTACTTGTTTAATCTCAAGAAAAAGGTTAAGAACAAGGCGCATGTTGAGGCTTCGATATGTGAGGCCTATATTGTTGAGGAGATCTCAACATTTATCTCGTACTATTTCGAACCTCATCTGAGAACGAGAATCAATCGCGTTCCACGACATGATGATGGCAGTGAAGTGCCTTCTAGTGGGAACTTGTCAATATTCTCCAATACTGGACGACCCACACCTAAAAATGCCATAAGAGGAAGATATTTGTCGGAAATAGAGTTCAAACAAGCACACAACTATGTTCTATTTAACTGTGATGAGCTGAGACCTTTTATTCAGTAAGTTTATATATGTGTAATACTAATTAAACTTTGTTAGTAATATACTGTTAATTATATATTGTAATATCATACACTCATTATCACTTGCAGGCAACATCGACAATATTTGCTCTCCAATAACTCATAGCTGACCGAATCCTAAATCTTTCAATTACAAGATGAATAATTTGCCACGTGGTTCAGAACACATGTAAGAACTATCACAAAATCATTCTAACTTGCAAAATTACTGTACGTATGCATGTCATTACTAGATTCTCGTTCATTTACTATTTATTGATGTACATTACATACAAGGTTTATCAAATGGGAAGGAGTGCGCCTAAGTCATTGTTTTCACTAAGCCTGAGGCCTGAAAGAAAATGTAAGTGCTATAACGAGTATTTTGTCAATGGATATGTTTTCCATACTGAAGAATACGGGCAAGGAAGAAAGACATACAACAACGGTGTTTGTGTTAAGGGATCCACTAGTAGTGAGTTAGAAGTTGACTACTATGGTAGATTAGAAGAGGTCGTCGAACTGCAATATTATAACGAGCAGAATATAGTGTTTTTATTTAAATGCTATTGGTATGACACGACTGACAGAGGAATCAGAGTTGATCTGCACTATGGTCTGGTCAAAATCAACTCAAAAGCTAGACTCCACAACATAAACGATGTCTTTGTTTTCGCAAAGCAATGTCAACAAGTTTATTACACATACACCCCTTCATTTAGAAAGGATCGATCAAGAGTGGATTGGTTGTCCGTTTTAAAAACGAAACCCCGGGGTCGTGTCGAGGTTATTCAGGATGAGAACGAAGACACAAGTGTGCGAGATGAAGTCTTTCAAGTTAGTGAGGTGGTTGAACCATATTGAGTTGCTCCTTCGATTGAATTGGAAGAAAATTCAAATTTTCGTGTTTTCGATGATAGTCTTGTTGATGTTGACGCAGAGGAGTTAAATTTTGTTTTGAGCTCTAGCGGACAACCAAATATCGATGAAGAAGATGATATTCATATTGAAGATTGCGATGAAGGTGATGACAATTCAATTGATGACGAAGAAGAAGAAAATTCTGACTAACTACCAAAATGAAGCCCTATGTAAAACCCTTTTTTACATGTAATTTAGATTATGAATGATATATATATTTTGAAACACAAAATATTTATTACTTGAAATAATTTGTTGAAATGCGACAATTATGATGGATGATATATTTTGTGACATGAAATAATTACTTGAAATGCCACCAGATCACCGACGGCCTTAAGTCCGTTGGCATTTCACAGAGAGTTCGAAAATAATTACTTGAAATGCCACCAGATCACCGACGGCCTTAAGTCCGTCGGCATTTCACAGAGAGTTTGAAAATAATTACTTGAAATGCCACCCAATTACAGACGGAAACACCGACGGACTTAGTCCGTCGGTGTTTCACAGAGAGTTCGAAAATAATTACGGAAACACCGACGGATTTAAATACGTCGGTAAGTTGTTGGCGGTTCAATTTTACCGACAACATTACTGACGGACTGCGCGAATTTCAAAGGGTTGCGCATTTAATGCGCCTCTGACCGTGTAATATTGCTGACGGAATTACCGGCGGACCACGAAAAATATGGAGGGTCATCGAAAATTTTGGTGCGAAATTCAAACTTTGCCGACGGATTTTTAACATATCACCGACGGACTAAATTAAAATAATAATTAATTTTATATCCGTCGGTGAATCCGTCGGTAAAACTGCCATATAAGTTCAAGTGACCGCCGTTTCAGTTCATTTTTTCTTCTCCTTCGTTTCTCACCTTAAGCTTTTGATTTTTTTCCTCTCCATTCTTCAAAGCTTTCACCTCCAATCTCTAGCAAGTTTTCTTCATCATCTTCATCAGTTTAAAAGGTTAGTGTTTCCTCTATTTCATTTTACTTTAATAGTTTTTTTTTGCTATTTTTTTGGTTATTTTTTTTGTTTTGGTGTATTTTTTGTAATGTAGATAAAGTCTATAGTTTTTTTTGCATAATTCATTGCTAAAGTCTATAGTTTTTTTTTGAATTTATTGAATATTTTTTATTGTTGTATTGGCATAATTATTATTAGTTAATTTGTTGAATATTTATTGTTAATGTTGAATTTACCATAGAATTAGTAATTGAATATGTTGGAATAATTATTAATTTTACTCTATTATTGCATGATTTGTGTTTAAATTTTTCCATTTATTTTGATTGTTATTCTAGAGTTTTTTTTTTAATTTATTGTTTTGTTGTATTGGCATAATTATTGAATAATTTTTTGAATTGTAATTGTTAATGTTGAATTTACCTTAGTATTAGTAATTGAATATTTTGGAATAATTGTTAATTTTACTCTATTATTGCATGATTTATGTTTAATTTTTTTCATTAATTTTAATTGTTAGTTTAGAGTTTTTTTTATTTATTGAATATATTTTATTGTTGTATTGGCATAACTATTGAATAATTTGTTGAATTGTAATTCTTAATGTTGAATTTACCTTAGAATTAGTAATTGAATATGTTGGAATAATTAGTATAGATTGGGTCAATTGGTTGTGGCTATTGTTAATATGTGCAGGTTTGTGGATTTGGGTAGTATCCAGTATAGGGGAGATGCTGTCAAATTTTTTTTAACATTTGAATTTAATTATATAATTATTTGTATAAAATTGTGCAGATGCGTAGAATGAAAACCAGAGCTGGTCGCTCACGTATGGTCGCAGCTAGTTTGTCTAGCAGCAAGGATGATATTTCCTTAGGTGTTTCTCAAGAAGAGGCACCTACATCACCTACGCCGTCAACCGATGTTGCCTCTTCCAGCGGTAGTTCACAGCGCAGAGGCGGCGTGCCTTCTCAGCGGAATCAATTTACCCACAAGTACGACGTACAGTAGAAGGACGACCTTTCAATGTAAGTTTGTTAAGATTTTAGTTTTTTTAAAAAAAATACAACATAATTTATGAAGTAATCACTATTGAATTTATTTCATTTATTTTCAGGTTCACAAACACTGAGGCCGCCCAAGTAATATCATCAGCGTTTAAATCGTCGATGGAGATTACATTGTTTCAATGGAGTCAGATATCCAAGCATCCTGAATGGATGCCTCAAATCAATGCATGGTTTGATAAATTTGAGATTGGTGTTAATTTATAATTTTCAGCTTATTTATAATAAATTATTAATATAATTGTAAATAAATTATTATTTTTATTTAAAATTATTTATTTATACACAGGAAAAATTCTGTTAGGACGGTGAGCATAACACTGTTGCGAGGAGGGTGTAGGAAAATCACAAGGTAACTAGGTAACATCAAAAACAATACAAGATTTTTTTAGACAAAACTTTATGTTTCGAAATGTAATTTTTTGTTGCGTGAAGTAGGTTGCGTGATTTTTGGTATGAAGCACAAAAAAGGGAAAAAAAACTGCGAGAGACAGGGGTTTCCAAGGCTGGAACGATGTTGCGGTTTGGAGGGATTTCAAACCGATATACATCCCGGAAGATATATGGCTGCACTATCTTGAGCACATGATGTCTGAGCGGTTCACACAACGCTCACAGTCTAGTGCTGGCAACCGGAATCGGCCAATTCATGGCTTGGTGACAACGCACACTGGCGGCTCCGTTCTGTTTGCTACACATGCGAAACGGATGGTAAGATTAATTTAAATAAAATATATCGTTAAATTAAGTTGTTGTTAATAAATCTTTTTTCATTATAGGCTACGTCTCTTGGACGTGAGCCGAGCCCGATGGAGCTATTTATGGAGACGCACGTGCGGAGTCAAGACTGCCAAAAGGGGGCACAACAGTTCGTTGATAACCGTGCTCAACATTTTATGGTATGTTTGTTCAATCATTTTATTTCGTAAATTATTATGTTTATTGAATTGAATATGATGATTACCTTTTTTATTTTCAGGAGACCTATAATAATCAGTTGAGGGAGAGATACGAGGACGATATGTTGACCCATCCAGAATTCGATCCGGATTTATGGATGGAGGTTAGATCGTTAGGTGGACCTGATAAAAATCGGGTTTACAGGCTCTCCAACACTACGGCCGACAACTTGTGGTCAGCCCGTAGTGTTTCAACCGTTGGGAGCTCCTAATCAATATTGAGCTCCCAATCTAAGGAGTTCATGGCCTTACAGCAACTCACGGTTCAACTCACAGAAAAATACGACCACCTATCAGCGGAGTACGCACAACTCAAAGCGTCTCATGCACAACAAAGAGCGAAGTCTGAACAACTCAAAGCGTCTCAAGCACAACAAAGAGCGGAGTCTGAACAACAAAAAGCGGCTTATGAACAGCTTCGTGAAATGGTCATGAACATGGCAACACGTAGTGGAACATGTGCACCTAATCCTTTTTGGCTATATAACCACCAGCCTCCTCCTCCATGACCTCCTTCTCCTTCAGCTCCACCTTTATATTAATTTGTAATAAACATTATTTACCTTTAAAATTTCATTTAAATGTTTTTTTGAAACACATTCAGTTTGTAATGAATATTATTTAACTTTGATTTTTTGTTTTTGATGTTTAATATAAATTTTATTTGCATAATTGGTTTTTATTACCATTAATTTATATAATTTTATATTATGTATTCTAAATAATTTTTTAAAGACAAATTTAGAAAAAACTATTACAAAGGGTTTTACCGATGGAATGAATCCGTCGGCATTTGATAGTAGTTGCCACATTCACCGACGCATTTATAGACGGATATATTCGGCCGGTATTTCATACACTCACCGACAGCTTTACCGACGGAATGAATCCCCCGGCATTTGACAGTAGGTGCCACAATTACCGACGAATTTACAGACGGATATATTCGGTCGGTATTTCAAACATTCACCGACAAATTTACCGAAGGTACGTAGCCGTCGGTAAATCACGATAACACCGACAGAATAAAATCCGTCGGAATATTTCAAGCGGGAAACTTTTTTTTGGTGCGCAAATCCCGTCTGTAAAACCATCGGCAAATGGTTTTTTTGTGTTTCCAACCGATATAGCGACGGAATGTGGAATTACCAACGAAGGGAAAGCCGACAAACGTAATCTGTCGGTGAAGACGTCGGTAAATAAATCACCGACGAACTGGTAATCACACACCGACGGAATATTTCTGTCGGTAAAACTGTGAAATCTTGTAGTGAATTATTTTAATCACTAGACCAATTTAGAAACGTAAATCTGAAGCAGAAATTAGTTAGCAAAAACCAGTTCGCTAGTGACGCAGATTCACCAGTGAATTGATTCGTTGCAGACAACACAATTTGGCAGCGAAAACTGATTCACTGCATACAACACAATTCGATAGTGAAAGTCGATTCGCTACAGACAACACAATTTAGCAGGAAAAATTGATTCGCTATAGACAACATAATTCGGCAATGAAACTTAATTCGCTGCAAACAACGTAATTCAGCAGCAAAAGCTGATTCGCTGCAGACACTACAATTCAGCAACGAAAACTGATTCGCTGCAGACAACATAATTCGACAGCAAAAGCTGATTCGCTGCAAACACCATAATTCGGCAGCAAAAATTGATTCGCTACAGACAACATAATTCGACAGGAACATCCACATGTGTTTCGGTTCCAGCACAAAATTTGTTATTAGAATTCAGCAGAATCACATAATTTCAAGCATGGACATCTACATGCAATTCGATTCCAGCACAAAATTTGTTATTAGCACCCAGCAAAATCACATAATTTTAAGCATTGACATCTACATGCATTTTGGTTCCAGCACACAGTTTGTTATTAAAATCAAGCAGAATCACACAATTTCAAGCAACATGAACATCCACATGCATTTTATCACACAATACATTTTATCCAACCCTTCAGCTATGGTCGACCCTCTACCAAGCTTTGTTCATTCAATTTATTCATTTTTCTTTGTTAAGTCTGCTAGAATTTAGCCCCATTTCATCTCTATTTTCTTATCCTTCTAGTCAGTTTCGGTTTCCTTCACAGCTGGCCTAGAAATCCTAGGTCATTTTCTTAGGGTCTTCTTCTTCATTTTTTTATTCTAGGGTCTCAAGATAGGAGGAATGAAATTACATGACCCATACCTTTTGAATCTAAGAAGGTTTGGGGAAAGTTTGATAGTGTTTTTATAATTCACGTCCACTGTTCATACAGCGGACAGAGGGTGAAGAAGATGAAGAAGAAGAGTAAGAGGAAGAAGAAGGCTACCTGGCGCAATGGTGGTTTGGACTCAGAGTAGGTTCGGTCGCTGGCTTGGGAGGCGTCGGTGGAGGGAATGGTGGTCGGAGTCGGCTGTGGGAGGAAGAAGAAAAAGGTTTGCAGAGGAGAGAGAAAGGCCGGAAGAAGAAGAGAGAGTCATGGTGGCTGCTTGGTGGTTGTGTCGGCTTTCTATGGTGGAGCTGGTGGCGGAAGAGCTGGTGGTAGTGTGGTTCGAAGGTTGTAACGACGGAGATAGAGAGGGACAGAATTGGCAGAAAATTAAGGGAAGTGGTTGGTTTTTCATCAACTTTGGACTCGATTTTCCACATGTTCAGGCCTTGAAATCCACCCTTATTTGTAGGAGGTGGAAGAGGATAATCTTGTCTACAAAGAAGAAAAATTGCAGTCATTGATTCGGTTGGGAGGGATCCCAACCGTTGGTTCAAAGTAGGCTCCATGAACTGTCAAATCTAACAGTTCAAGGCTGCTTGAGGTGGCCATTTTAGGCCGGCGTCGGGCCGCTATGTTGTCATTCAGAATGAATGGGCCATACCCGGGGATAGAGGGTCGTTAGATGATCATTTTGGTTCACTAGTTGTCAAATTTGATGGACATATGAGGCATTAAATGCACCTCAAAAGTAGCCATTCGGACAGCTTTTTGGCTAAAAATCAGGGAAGATAATGAATAGTTAGCAAACAACGCGTTGTCTAATTTTTTTTTTAATTCAAAACAGAGTCATTTAAGGTTAAATTAGGGATTTTGTCCAACTTCAATTTTGTCCTTCAACTTTCAATTTTGTTCGATTATACCCCTTATTGACCTTAAACTTTTGATCTAATGCGATTAAGTGCCTGCCGAACTTCAATTTGAACCCTGGATTTATGCACCTTTTGCATTTTGATCCTTGGTCTCGGATTTATACCATTTAGCCTCGAATTGACCATCAAACTTTTAATTTCTTCAATTTCACCCCTGGTTTCTTTCAAATGAACCCATATAGTTTGGCATCTTTTACAGATTGATCATTAGCTATGAATTTCTTCAATTTAACCCTTAATTGACCCCAAAACTTTAACTTTCTTGCAATTTTGCCACTAATTTCAATCAATTAACTTGGTAAAAATTAAATTTGGTCTCTTAAAATTTCAATCATCTCAATTAAGCCCAAATTAGGCCCCAAAACTTAATTTTCACCAATTAAGCCTTTAATAAAATTAATTTGACAATTTTAAAGTATAATTAAGTCTTTGCACTTAATTAAATCCTTCAATTGGAATCAAATTAATTCTTAAACATAATTAAACTTTAATTTGGCCCATGATTAAATCAAATTGGCCTATTAAAAATTTAATTATGTCCTTAGTCTTAATTTTTATGCTAATTCGTCTAATAAGCATTTAATTTGACCTTAAATTTATATTTTTTTCTCCATTTTTTGGGTATAATAGGGGTACAATTAGGTTTCGAATTTCCTTCAAAATTACAGCTTAATTCCCGACCTGCTTTCTCCACGTTGCTAGCTTTTATTTTATTGTTTTATTTTTATTTTGAAAAAAGTGAATTTTGGGGAATAACTCAGAATTGGGTTATGACACGCATCAATCACAACATTTACAAATTTATTAAATACATTTTCTTTATTTAACTTAACTAAGTTAACTTGAATCATTCCTCGAACATCCATCCCATTTCCATGGTAAAATTTCTCTCTCTACCCAAAACCAGGTCCAAACCCTCAACCAAGGCACCTAATCACATTGCTCACATGGGGCGCTAGTCCCTTAACCAGGACAACTAGCTCACATTGCCCAAACTGGATGTTAGTCTTTAAACCAGGACAGCTAGCTAACATTGCCCAAAGCAAACTCTAATCCCTAAACCGGGGCAACTAGCTCACACTACCTAAACCGGACGCTAGTCCCTAAACTAGGGTAACTAGCTCATACTTATTATTGATAACACAACCCTAAATCAAAAGAAGTTGCAATTGCCTACTTAATTTAAACACTTAATTAGCTACGTTAGGGTATTTAACACTTACATGTTCTTGTCAAAGATCATGCACTTGTAGCTAGTGATTTAACTCTTTGTGCTTCTCCTATAACAACATGACACAAACAATTATCAAACCATACATGAAACTTAGGATTCCATAATTAGTTTCGCACTAGTTTCCTTCATTTATTTTATTAACATCAACACATTTACATGAGCATCCCTTTCCATAATGCATTCATTATCCGAGCATATTGTTACATATTTTTGTAATACCCTTTTATATCCACTACTTTGCTTAATTACCATAATATAAACACAATGCAAGTGCATGTTGGTTTGCATAAACCAAAAAGGATCATAAAATTCTAGATAGACAAAAACATAAAACGAGCATTATTCATACAGCAACAAAATTTACTATTCATCTAGCAGTAAAAGTCAATATTCATCCAGTATCGAAACTTTATGCATTTTAACATTTAATACTTTCATCAGTCCTTTGCTTAGTCTAATTTTTAATATCCATTAATTTCATCAACTAATATCCAATGTTTAAGTATCTATATTTTTCGTCGATGAATTTTCATGTCCAAAGATATACTTTTCATCACCAATTTTTCAATGTTCGTTGACATCACTTTTCATCACTGATTTTTCAATTTCTAAAGACATACTTTTCATCACCGAATTTTCAATGTCCAAAAATCTCATCATTATATCAAACACATAGTAGACATTGGATTCAAAACCCTTTAATACTTGAAATTTGGACATACAAACCCTTTCCAATCCATATCAATAGTAACTCAAACACACAACAACTCATTTACAACCATCATAATCAATTTAATCAATCAATCAATCAATAACATCACAACCAAAATATCCATATTAAAAAAAACCAAGGATTAGAATTTCCTTCAAGTTCCAATTTGTGTTTAGCATGTCATTTCACATTCCTTATTATTCGTATACATCCAACAAATATTTTTTTATTTTCTCATTACACTAACTTGTCAACCCAACACTCAATATACATAACATTTAAATTACAAGCTCCTATATCACTTTCTAAGCATGCAACATCAATTAAAAACACTAATGTTTATACAATGTCACTATTTTCCATACTTTCCTTTCACATACAATTAACAAACATAATTCAATATCCAAGCATCAACATCAGAACCATGATTTGAACACAATTTTGTAATCACATCTGTAACAAAAACAATATAATTTCATTAAATTTTCCATAATTTCCACATTCTCACATGTAACAACAATAACATAATTTGGGTAATCTGCATCACAATATTCATAACTAACTTTAAATCTTCTATATCATCATTAAACATAAATAATTTTTATATCTAAAGGTATTTTTTTAATTATCCCATGAACCATAAAGTTAAAGAATGATGAGTTTTTCAATTCTTCCAATAATTGATCCAATTCAACCATTATTATACATTACCCGTAACCTAATGCATTCTAATTTCATCTATTAACAATAAAATCTCATTTTCTTCAATTTTACTTTTAAGAACCCTAACTAAAAATATATTAAAAAAATAATGCATTAACATCATTTCTTTTCATTAAAACTTGTATAAATAGGATTGAAACCCCTTACCAAATGATAAATGGACTTCTAACATTAGCCTGTTGACTTTTCTTCACTCCTCTTCTTCCTTCACCAGTTCTTTCTTTCTCTCCCTGGCCATCACTTTCTCTCTCTTATCTTCCTCTCTCAAGCCCTCCAAAAAATGCTCCTCTCATTGAATTTGTCTACTCTCCCTTTAATCTCTCAATTCCTATGATTTCCCCTTGGATTTTGGTGTTCACTAAATCTTTTTCTTCTCCTTTCTTCCTTTTTTTTCCCAGTAACTTCCCGTTAGTTTAAAAGGAAGGAGAGCTAGGTCAAAAGAACATTTGTCATTAATGAGCCCATGAATTTATCTAATCTATTGTTATTCTCGGGAGGCCTTACCAAACTCTCAGTGCCCTGAAAATTTAACCCTAGGTATAAATATGTGACAGGAGACTCCATGTAAATTTTAACTCGATCCAATAGTCAAATTAAGAATTATGCTCGATGCCATAAAACTGGTTAGTAATGATTTTTATGCCAAAATCCAAGTTTTTATAGTGTTTTATCTATTTAAATCATCAAGGTTTTCCAAATAATTCATCAAAAACTTTCATCCCTATTTACACTACAAATTCTCCTTAACCTTTGCTCCTTTCAGGTTTAAAAACTACGCAATTATACACAGGGCATGTATTAGTGGTCAAGGTCATTCGCACAAAAAACCTTAGATTAACTTATTTGAAAATTCTCAAATATTTTTTCTAACTATTTCTATCTCAAATTTATAAATATTCTACATATTTAGCACTATTTTATCAATTTCCTAGCTAAGGGTTTATATTGTACCATTTATGTTCATTGGGTGATATTATCCAAATTTTCATCACTTGTTTATACCAAATTTAAGCTAAGCTATTTTAGATTTAATTGAATTATATTCCAATACCTTTCTTTCCTCATACATCACTTCCATTTAATTTTTATTCGTGTTTCTATATTATTATTATTTATTATTAATTTTTGACCATTTTTCATATTTTCATTTTTAAATTAACACTTGAACATTTTATTTCAAGTTCCTAAAATCCAAATTTATCTTTTTAATTCAAATATTCAATTTACTGCTTTAACATAATATTTGCTTCAAAGATTTTATCTAGGGATTTACACTAGCACTGTAGAAGCAATGCTCATGGCATGCCTAACATTGGCAACAACACTTATAGTTCTTAATTTAAAAAAAAACAAATTGTGAGGGAAAAAATAATTTTGGGACAAATAATTCACACATGCCAATAACAAAAAACAAATATACAATTTAACAACTCTAGTTAGCAGATGATGGCTTTGCTACAACTATTGGGTTTCTCAAAAAATATATAAGCAGTTGAAACTATAATTTAAGAACTTTTCAAGAGTTTCAAGAATCTTGTTATACAAATATAATTTAATTTAGGGTTTATATAAATATTATCTGAAGATCAGATATTCTTTTTGGCTTTGAATAATTGCTTCAAGGTTGGGTTATCGCAAATTACAAGTCGTTCAAGTATCCAGTTTCTAACAGTAACTCAAATGAACCACCAATAAGAAATATCATAAACCCTTTTAGGAGAGAGATTATTATACCTTTTAGTGCTAACTTTTTTCTTTTGTGATTCGGGTGTTTTTTTATTTAACATAGTTTTTCTTTGTATAACAAATAAGAGGCATAATATTATATTTATAGGAAAACCTGAAAACCCTATAAATAGAAAAGTATCAATTTGCTACTTAAATAATATAACATATATTATTTAAGGATAATTTTAGAAATTTATTCCATTAAGTCCCTACTTGGTTTTTTCTATATATAGAATTGTAATCCCCTTATTAATTACATTTTAATCCTCAATTTCTAAAACTATTTTACAATCAAGTCACACTTGATTAATCGTTTTATTTTAATTTCTAACCAATGGTTCTTATGTGTTTAACTCATTAGGTTCCCTAATAAGTTTCCTCATATATAAACCATGATTGTAAATAAAATAGGATTAAATAAATTAAATAATTTAATTTATTATCAATTCAACAATTGATTGATTTATTTTTTAAGATCAAGTATAATCTCTAGCAACTTTACAAGATCTCTCAAATATTAGAAAATTCATAAGTGGTTTGATTTAACTTTTTAATAACCAATTTCTAAGTGTAATTAATATCCTTTCATCAAAAATATTACGATCTAGATATTATTGTATGAAGTATGTCGACTTTGTTAAATCATTTTTGTTCTCAACACTATCACATGAGCCTTTTCATAGGCATTGGTGATCTCTCCATATAGAATTCTCATGTGGGTCAGTTCAGTGTACATGTCATTTAACAAGCACTTACATATTAGTTCCAAATATCTCTCATACCTCAGCTTATGAAAGTAATTATTTTCTTTCATAAAGAAAAGAACATAATATGTATTGTCTTAACAACTCTAATTAATCTCCAATATTAATAGAACATTAACTAAGAACATTTAGAAATAATATTTTGATGCAATGAAAATCTCATAATTATAACTTTATAATTTTATTTGCAAAGTATTTTTATCTTATGAAGTTTATCTTTACTCTAAATTCATTAATTAAACATTGGATTTATTAATCAAATATAAATGAAAAACAAAGAAAGCATTTATTAATAATAAATATGTTATACATGAATAAAATAAGTGTAACATCATCCATAATTACACGCAATCATCACTCGATATCTTATGAATATTACAATTTTTAGAGTGCATATATATATATATTGGAAAATCTCCTAAAATTTCAGGAGAGTCTCCTCTATACTGAGAAATCCTAAGTTATTGACTAGAAATATGTTATACTTCAATAATCAACCATTTCACATCCCATTTATTGTCCAATCATCCTGGACTCATTGTATCACATAATTAGAATATTTCATCCATCATATTTCATTATATTTTAAATAGATAGATAGATACTTAAATTATCTAAAAATAGTGAAACATAATCACAATACTAATGTCTATGACAATATAAAAGAAACTAATGAGATATCATAAGTTTACATAAAAGATCGAATTCAAATTACGTAATCTCCAAGGCAATTAACATTTAATTACAACAGTACAAAAGAGGCATCTATTACATATTCATTCAAAATTATCAAAAAATTATCCTAATTATCTATCATTCAGCTCGTGGTTGTGTCATGTAACTAATTTATAAATAATAATTAATTTTACAACATGTAGATTATCAAACAAACATAATTAACATAAGAGTGAATATAGATTGTAAACTCAATATTATTAATAATTTCTTATTAAAAGTCAATAGAATTTATTCATTAATCTACAATATTCATTCACCATATCGAAATTATCTGTTTAACATAAACTTAATATAATCATCCCATTCATGGCAATTACCCCTCGCCATATATCAATTTTCTGAAACCCAATATTTCTAAGTAATAACCAACACAGGGTAACTCTTTCCTTTACTCATGTCTAGGTGTTATTCTTGCTTTTAGGAATCTAAATTTATTGTCTATTACCGGGCACTACTCCCTCTTTCGTGATCCAAATTCATCGTCCATTACCGGACATTAGTCCCAATACCGGGAAACTAATTCCTTCTCCCTTTGCTATGATTTTAATATGATAAAATATTACAGTTTCTCAATAAGCTATTATGATAAACTATAAGAAAATGTTGAGGTGTATGACACCTATTTGTTGTCGGAGCTCAAGTAGTACCTCCATTTTTGTTGCACAGCTGTTATGATCTCTCCTGTATCAATAAGTGTTCCACATTATTTTTCATTACATACTCATTCCACACACACACACACACATATGTATGCTCATTCAAATTTCTTTCTTATATCCACTACCAGATTAAGTCTCACATCAAAATAACTTTTTAATTAAGGTAGAAACTAACCAATCCTGGTCAATTTAGACTATTCATTCAACGATACCGTCTCTCATTTACATCACAATTATAATCATAAGAAATATAGTTTTGATTGTAACTAATCTTCACTAACTACTAGACTATATTTAGATTGAAGAAGGGAAGACTTAATTCAGCCTTTAACCCACCCAATTTACTTGATATCGCAACTCAACGAAACTGTCCAACACAATTCTCACCCCTAATACCTCTCATATATTTGTCTATATCCGAAGTTTTATAACTCCGAATTATGCAAAATCAATTTTGTTGGAAAGTTAACGTCCCTTGTTATAACTGCTATGAAGAAACTAATTCCAAATTTCATTATTTTCATGACCTAAACTCCTCTGAAAGTCAAAAGATGAAACTGTCCAATTTTTCATCCATGAATTACACAAATAACAAAATATTTCATTCACTTTCTCATTATTCAAACAAGCATTTTTCTCGTATATATTTTACAATATCTCAAATTTCAACCTTCCAAGGTTCATATGAATTAACGACATTTACAATTACACAACGTGTCATATACTACAATCATCATTGGATTTCTATTTCAATTATTTTTTCTTTGGCTGGCACTACCACCTCTTCTTTTATCATAATTCATTCTTGACGTCTTTAATTAAGTCTTTCTTATATGAAAAGTCAAACATTACCCAATATTTGTTTACCTTTCAAAGCACCAATCCTCTCTAAATTCTAAATTCTAGATTCTCAACATTATAGTATTTCAATTACACTTTAAATTGTAAGTAATTTTTTTCAAAATCACTTTCCTCACACAATTATACATTAGTTCACCACAATTTCTCTTAAATACATACAAATCTACTTCATGCAATTTGGTCCTTTATTGGCTAGCCATTGGACCCTTAAGAACCTTATGATTTTCTTCATCATTTCTACCTAATTTCACACGCAACCTAACCTAATCTAATTTGATTTGTTCAATTTATAGTCAATTTACAATTCCCCTAACTTTCCATCATAAACCCTAGCATTAATTTCATTAATCACCTGAATTGTTATCCAATTCATATTAAATTAGAACTCTTTACCGAATAATAATCTAGTCTTTGAATCTAAATCAGTCAAAAATTTCTGAATCCCTCCGTCAAATGCCCTTGCTGTCGTGAGAGTGCTTTGTTTCCCCGGCCCCTTGATTTCCTTCACTTTTCTCTCTTTTAATGGTGTGGTGGTGAGTGTTTCTCTTAACCCCCTAAATCCTTTAATTGATTCTTTAATGTTTTATCTAAGATAGCCGACCATGAAGGGAGCCGGGCGCCCGCGGGGGCGGGGGGGCGGGGGCGGTTGCTTTTATATACACTTTAACCCCTCCTTTACATACAATTTTAATTTGTCCCCAAAGTTTCTTGTTAATTTTCTCCAGTGTCTCATCACTTTTATTTTTATTTTTCAATTTCACTTTTAACATTAATTTTTAATTTTTTTGAATCTTAATTTCCAGATTAAGTTTATATATATATATATAGAAGTTTACAATAAACGTGTAACCAACCAATTTGTTAAGGGATATATTCACTGACAAAACCATATTCGAAGTGCCAACAATGCAAATACGAAACCATTGCGTGTTGATTCCCTAGTTTACTTTTACTAATATAACCATGGGTTTTACTGAAGGGTTACTTGTCAATATTATTATTTTTTTTGCGGTGGATCGTTTAACCACATATATGCACCCTTCATTCCCCTTGCCCATCCATATTCTGCGTCTGTGGTGGCTTAGGCATTCTTATATAATGTTTTTAAATTGCATAGATTGCCTCTTACCATTTTCTCTGATCGCAATCCATTTTTAAGCAGGTTTTGGAAGGATTTGTTTACTCTGCAAGGTATAGAATTACGTGTCTACTGCCTATCATCCACAAATAAATGAGCAATCTGAAGTTGATAGCAGATGTTTGGAGACTTATGATACAATACTAATAACCATCGTATGATACGCATCTCCTTTTGAAGCTTTATATGGATATTCTCCTGCTTTACATTAATTTATCCTATTTCCTTGGAGATTCTAGAATAAAGTTAAGGCAATTGATAAATTGTTGTTTGATAAGGAGTCTATTTTGCATTTACATAAGTATCATCTTCAGCATACACATCATCGTATGAAGCAGCACGCTGATAAGAAGATAACTAATTGTGATTTTCAGATTGGAGGCATGGTATATTTAAAGTTGCTGGTTTATAAGCAAATTTTGTGGCTCGTCATCCATTTCAAAAGCTTTCCTCATGATTTTATAGCCCTTTTTAAAGTCATTGATAAAGTTCGTAAGGCTTCTTATACATTAGATGACGTGAATCTCTTTATCACGTGGTCAAGCAACCCTCAACAAAGTAGATAACAATCTGAAAAGTCAAAAATCAAGTTTGTTACAACCTTGACTCAGAGGTAATCTTCTACCTAAGAACCATAAGTGTTGAAAAATGATTTGGACCCAGAAATAATTTTGTATCTAAGAACTTTAAGTATGCGAATTACGTCACAATGTGAGTTATTCTTCGACAAGTCAATATACGATCTTTGTTTCTATAAAAAAAGATTGTTTTGCCACAAACAAAGAAAATAAAAACTCACATTTATTCTCCAACTTGCTGCTGAAATTTGCAGCAAAAAAAAATATAATATAGTCTTCTTTATCTAATTCTAATGAATCATTTTTGGGTTGCAAGTTAAGGAGCCTAAACTAGTAATCAACTAATAAGTCCAATAATGAAATAAATCCTTAAACAATGTCTAATGGGCCAAAACAAACTAAATAATTTCTAATGGGCCAGAACAAACCTAAATTAAAAAATAATTATTCTAAAATAAATAAATAAAATAAGATACTAAAAACAAAGTTTTCATGCTAAAATTCCTCCATGTAGTCCGAATCTCTAATTTTCACACATTCTTAACACATCGTTCTCTCTTGTTTGGATGAATTATTAGGCATAATATGGTTGAAAAGCTTGAGATGTCTAGTTTCCAGCACAACCTTAATTGCAGCAAACTTACACATATAACTTTAGATATGTCCCAAACAGTTCACAAATGTCTAGTGTGACAGATTTGACAAGATTTGTCTAATAATTTCGACCCTCTAAAATAATATATTCTCGAACTCCATTTAACCTGAAAATTTACCAAAATATATTTTTATGTGTCTAGTATCTCCCTACATAAAGGTCTAGTGTGGTCAATTTGACAAGATTTATCTAATAACTTTGACTCTCTGAAATAATACATTCTCGAACTCTATTTGACCTAAAAATTTACCAAAATATATTTTCATATATTTAACATCTTCCTATAAAATTGTAGCTTTTTTAGATGTACAATTTGAAAGATATACTCGATCTTGCAAAACTAATCAATAAATATTTTAAAGTCAAATTCTTGTATAATTAGATGAACCTTAGATGTCTTTGATTCATCTTAGACTCCATGTTTCTCACGTGAAACTTGCTTATGGGGATCACTTAGGCACTCTTCAATTTCCTGTTGATCCAACTTCACCTCCCTACCCTATTGCTATTTTAGATAGGAAAATGGTGAGGCGACGTCACGTGCCTGCTACTAAGCTATTATATAACCATTTTCGAGTTTAAGGACTCAATAACCATTATATAACCTCCGAAGGTAACATGAGGCGCACAGGAGGGAATGGCCATCGGACTGCGCCTATTCGCGGAAGGAAGATTGTTGATGATCTTTTAAATTTTATCACCTGTTATTATTTAAGGGTATAATAATAAATTTATTTGAATTTCGAATGACTTCCGTGCATAAATCAAACACAATAAAAATATATTACAAAGACTTCTGGTTTTCGACAATATTATATTTTCCAGCCCTCTTAGGAAATTTGCTAGTTGGCCCAATCTCACTCCCCTGCTTCAGCAACGGGGCTGACTCTTATTGATTTATCCACTGTTTCTCATCAAGTAATATCCGCCCGGAGCTTTAACTCCCGCAAAATTAACGCAAGAAAAAACTCCATCTGTCACTTTTTTTTTTCCATTTCTGCAAAAAAAAAAAATCTTAAGCCCGTATCATTTCTCGAAGCAGAGTTTTAATTGGGGGGAAATGAATCTGTAAGGATGGTACTCTGAAGTGAACAGGGCATCATCTTCAAAACAAAGAGAACATGTTTTTAAGCAAAATACACTCTCCGAATTTCCTGATCCTATACATTAATTAAGGATTTAACTTGTCATCATTGAAGGGTAGCGCGTACAGGAAAATGGTAGCAAATTACATAAAACAAACATTGAAGAACTACAACAAAATGTCATTCCTATCAATCTAAACTATCTTGTAGGATGATCTGATATAACTACAATTTACCCAGCAATGGAAGATGTATCGCTCCGCTTGTTTGATGGTAGTTGCTGCTGCTGCTGCTGCTGCTGCTGCTGAGGTTGAGTATCAAGCAACTCAAGCTCTTTCTTCCTAACAATCAGTGCCATTCTCTCATTTTCAAGCCGCCTTCTCTCATTCTCTAGCTTTACTCTATCCATTTCCCTCTCTTTCTTGCTACTGAATTTCACCCACTTCAACCTTTGCTTTTCCAGCTCATACGCCTGACATTGGTAGCTCACTTGCTGTTCCTCTAATTGCATCAACCTCAGCCTCATCCAATGCTTCTTCTCCCAAGAACTCTTTGCAACATCTTGGAGCACGTTCATTATTTCACCATTCAATTGCTGCATCAAAGGTGATGTTGCTGAAAACACATCTTTTCTTGGCCTTTTCCTTGATGATTTTTCATCACGGTTCTCTTCATCCCCTTGCCCATGCCCGTTTTGGTGCCTAGAATTGCCTTCTATTGCTTCATCCCCATCATCTTCGCAGTCATCTTCATCATTGTCGCTGTCATCATCGTCGTCATCCTCTACCTCATCCTCTTCATTTATTGCCCTTTTTGCCATTTTTGACCCTTCTGTTTCTGTCCTTGAATTGGTCACAACTTGAGCATTTTCAGTTGAATGAGAACACCTTTGATGTTGCTGAGCATGCGCAGGAGATGGGCCTGTAGCCATCTCTGGTGAGTGATTACTACCAAAGGCAACCCAACTTGGAGCATGGCCACAGCTGTTATGATAGGCACACATTTCTCTGAAAAACAAGTGCTTGGAATTGAGCAATTTTCTCACCTCTTCCTTCATTTTTGGTGACAAATCCATAGTATCAAGTAAATTTTGATTCTCCACAACCCTGCAAGCAGTCCCCTTCCCTAGGATGTCATTAACCCTCTTATACCTCTTGTTCAAGTCATTGAATTTATCCTCACATTGCTGTGGAGATACATAAAATCCTTTCTCCATCATTGCCCGAGAAACTGATTTCCATTTCCCTTTCTTCTGCGCCAGGCCACCTGGCTTTTTCTTGCCTATAGGGTCACTCCCTTCAGACCCAACATCATCACCAATGTAAAAAACTGCCATTATAAGGAGCCTAACCATGTGATCAGTCCACTTCATTCTTTGCCATGGAGACATTTTCCTTTTTCCATCAGTAGTGCTGTCATCTCCAGTGAAAGAAGGCTCATCTTCATCACTCAATGGCGATAATAATTGTTTGGGCTTTGTGGAGGAGGCATAAGGATAGGCATGTTTGACAGATTGTTGGGAGTGTTGGCGGTGATCAGATTCATGGTCGGTATAAGCTACCACTTGGGGATGGTTCATGTGGTTAGGGTTTTGTGGGTTTTCTGGTTGGTGGAGCGGCAATTCTAGTCCTAACATTCCTGATCCCATGCCCGGAAATATCCCACCACCTAAACCATTGTGTTCCATCAACTTTCGAAGTTACACTTAATTAATTAACTAAAAATGAGAAAAGTTTGTGATCAGCTACTTCTCTAACACTTTCAAGATTTTAGGAATAATATCCAACCAACTTTGGGATTTTCTAAGATATTGGAGCATTGAGATTCTAGAGCATAATTGATCGGCGGTAAAAAAAGAAAAGGAAAGCATACCCAGAAACAGTAGGTGAACTGAGGCTCAGAACAAAAACAAGTAAAGATGACTGCTCAAAGCACCAAGAACTGAAAGATTGAAGCTGAAAAGTATCATCATGATATCAGGTTCTGCAAAGCAACTTCTTTAATACCCTGGAGAATTTTAGTGCCCCATTCAGACTTGGCAGGTGAATATTTATTACAACGGAAAGACGGAGAGAGAGAGATGTGAGAAGTTCCTAGAGAATGATGGTGACAGAGTAGATAAAACCAGAACACAGAGAGCGCAGCAGTCGGTTTTGATGTTGTGTTTGACAGAAAACTGCCCATGGTTTTGCGTTCGTAACTAGTACCGCTGGTTTTTTTAGAAGCGACCCCTGGGTCTTTATTTCTTTAGAAAGGAAAAACTGGGATGAAAGCTGGAACTTTAAAACCCACCTGACACTAGTGAGCACAGGCGGTATTTGTTTATGCGATTGAATATGATTTTAGAAGTATTTTTTAAATTATTTTTGTTTTAAAAGATATTTTTAATGGGCTGGTGTAATAAAATTAAAAAAAAAAGATATTTTTAAAAATAAATGGTAAGGTTTTGTAATGATTGTGTGACAAAGAGATAAAAATAACATGATAAAATAAATTTATGTTTTTAAAATTAATTTTAGGGTAAAGACAAAATAAAAAATAATAAGAAAATTAGGTTTTGATAATTTTAACAGAAAATTGAAGTAAGAAAACTCAAAACACGAAACAAAATTAAATTTAAAAATAAATAGATAAAATCTAGTTTTAAAATCAAACTTTAATGTCAATTACTAATACAAACTTGGAGGGTAAAAGCCTCATAACACATAATAAAAATTAAATTCTAATTAAAAAAATAAAAATTAAATATGATAAAACCGAACAATTACTTTGATCAAAGAATCAAATTTATAAAGGTTAAATAATGTAAATAAAAAATCTTTGATAACTTTTGAATAGTTTAATGAAGAACCTATAGTAAGAGGAATTCACTCCAATATTATTTTTGAAAATCAATGAGTTGTCATAACTTACAAATTAGAGAAAGTATTTATAGTTCAATAAAATAAATCTTATTTGAATATTAGGTTGAAATTAAAACTCAAATATAAAATAATTTAAGAGTACTTTTTAAAATAAAATAACAAAATCCATGTCTTAATATATAAAAGCTCAATTTACATAATAACTTCTAGACCTCATCGGAAGGTCTTCTTGATATTTAATTGTTACAAAATTCTAACCCTATAGGTAACAAGACCCTTAAAATATTTTCATAAATTTCAGTTTGATCCAGTTATTAAATTAATAATTATGACTATTTACATAAAGTCATGCAACCAAGTTCTATAACATATTAAAAAGCCTCATCTTTTACTTGGATTATATTGATTAAGACTTTATTTGTTTGGTGAAAAGTGATTTTCTAAAAATCACTTTCTAAACTTTCTTGTGTTTATTTATCATTAGAAAAGTTGGTCAATAAAAAATACTTTCCAGTCAAAGGAAAATTTGACTTGATTTTCAGGAAAGTGTTTTCCTTTTATTTTGAGCGGAAAACACTTTCTAGAAGTTGTTAAGAAATTAAAAATATCATATTATTTGATGATTATATCAAATTTGGTCTTCAAACTTTTGATTGCTATATATATTTTGTTTTGAATATTTTTTTTCAATTTCATCCCTTAGAATTTAATTTTTATATTAACTTTTGTCCTTATTTTTATAATTGCTATTTCCTTTTTCCTTATCATTTTTTATTTGAAATTTTTTATCTATTAAATTTAGTCCTCATTCTTTTGATTATTACTAATTTTATTTGATATAATTTATGAAATGATAATTATTATTATTTTAATTTCTTCACCTTTTAATTTTTTTTATTTGTTAGATTTGATCTCTATTATTTTGATTATTATTTATTTTATTTGAGATAATTTATGAAATTATATTTTTTTTTTCAATTTCATTCTCGTTCAACTTTTTAAATTGTAAGATTTGTTCCTCATTATTTTAATAAACTTGAAAAAAAATAAAACATTAATAAGTTATTTTCCAGCTCATTTTCCATGACATAATCAAACACTGGAAAATGTTTTCCAACTTATTTTTCATTACACTATCAAATATCAAAAAATAATTCACTTTCTCATAATTTATTTTTAAAAAAAAATTATTTTTCAGTAAACAAACAGTCTATCACTTAATCTCTTTCTTAAACCTAACTTTATACTTGATAAATAACTGTAAAAGTTTACTCGGCATCCTGAAATACAGTCCTAAATGTCTATTTGATTTTTTTAACTCTTGCCCTGGTAATTAGTTTCATCGTTGCTTCCATGAATCTTATTTAACATTAATTCTTATTATGATTTGCACAAAGATTTCCTAGGTACGTAGGTTAAAAGTTGTGCAGTTGATTGAACACGTGTTAGTTAGTGGTAAGAGACTGGAGAATAAAAGGGAGGTGTCATCCTTGAGAATATTAGATTGTATTATTTTTATGTTATTATCTATTACCTTGAATTTTACAATGTTTTATATTTGTTTTTTTTAGTCTAATATAGGTGTTTGGGTCAATTTATACGTACTTTGACTAATTTTACGGACCCTAAAGTTAATGATCATATAAGCCTTCAGTGACCATCATACAAGTAATCATAGGGTTTGAACCTGATACTACATAAAAAACAAATCTCTTAATTTCAAGTTCTTACTACTGGAATACCATTATATTTGGTTCTTGATTTTTGCTTATGTGGTTTTTACGTGTGATGCAGTGGTGAAGAGTTACGAGACACTCTTTAGAGCAACATTGAAAAGAAATTGATATTGAGGCTTCTCTACACGAAGTAAAAGCTCTAATTGTCATCACTTTTTATGGGTTAATTTCAGGTCATATAATTCTAGGGTTAGCAATGAAAACCTATTATTTTATTTATTTTCTTGGTTTTCTTAATAGCCACCCATGATCGACAACACTTTCATTTCAGTTATTGCATGATGTTCATTTTATTTTATCTATCTGTTTATTTCATACATTGACATGCCTATAGCCCAACAAAGTCCTATTATAGTTTTTTTTTTTTTTCATGAGAAATCCTCTCTTTATAAGAATACCAAGCCTCAACAGCATAAGTCATGCACATTGGTGCTTTAATTTGAATATACCTGAGTTGTTGGTGTATAATGAGTTGTAAACTATATCCTACCTATTTTTAAATGTCTTTGCACATACAAGTGATGAACTTAAGTTGTTTGCCTCATGCATGATTGTTTTCATGTTTTCTTTGCAACGTTAGAGAGATGTCGATGCAGATTCAGTAACTTTCAACTTTTTCGCATGCTAGAACATAACAATGGGAATTGCTAGACCATCAGAGAAATACTTTGTATGAACCCCCACGACCATAATTAAGGTTTGTGTAAGAAAGAACAATATTTCTAGTAAAGTACAGTTTGGTTGCTGTTGATAATGTTACACGTGCTTTTCTAAGTGATTCAATTGCTTCTCCATTTGGTTCATGCAACCATAATAGACTTTCATGTGTTCAAGGGTTAGTGGTATGTATTAGAGTTATCCAAGGCGATACAAGATGCTAAATAATAGGTTCTTATAAAATCTTCCATCAACTCCACCACGGTAAGATGGTAAATAACTTCATTAAAACTACACACTATTATTATGTTCGACAAAAATAAAAGAAGGAAAAATTGCAATCATATTAGTTTGTTTATCTCTTTTTTGTTTTCTCCTAGACTTTAAGTGTTTTTTTTTATTAATATAGGTATTTGAATCAACTTGTATGTATTTTGATTAATTTTACAAGTCCTAAATTAACAACTATATAAACTTTTAATTTACTTAAAAAAAAAAAAAAACACTAGAATACTCAGAGCAATTAAACTACTTATTCATACAGGTGTAGGGTTGATTGTATTGCGTGGATGAAGAGGATACATAAATTGTCTATTGGTTGGTCAGAATGCCGAGAATTTCTTAGGGGGCGTCCGCACACATCGAGGTTTATGACAAGAAGTTCAAAGACCCATATGTGATAGCAAAGCTTAACAAAACTAGGATCTTCCAAGTACTGCACTTTGGAGCTTTCAAAGCGGTTGTTAACCTATGCCACCTCATCATTGCCAATGTATTCAAAGATAAATCTCATGAAGTTTTTGCAAAACCCAACTTTTAGAAACCCAGCAGCTCTTGACAAGTTCTACCGACGATCCTGCATTTTCGATGTTACCACTAGTACCACACATTGTAAACATTATTGTACCACACATTGTAACTCTTGATTCTTTGTTGGCAATAACATCTGTAATTCTAGCTAATATATATTTTCAAAGACCGTACGTAGAGCTCAAACAAGACGAAGGCTCAACTTCACATAAAAAAGCGCTCCAAATCCTTTGATTTTTATAATTTTAGTTTTGAAGACAGTCAGCTCTATATATCTTTAACAAAGAATTGCATTTGTTTATGAAATCGCATGATTGTTTAGCCTTAACTTTCATTTGCCATCTCGCAACATAACCTAGTTGTTTGCTTTTCACCTCTACACAAGCTTAGTTCCCCCGGTGTTTTCAATCACTCCAACATACCAAGTGTAGACAACCTATTTGACTTGCATGGTCCTACGGCAGTGATTGGTAAGACCTTTTAGCAGTGAAGAAACAACTAGCTAGCAGAGTACTCATAATCAGAAAAGGAGGTAAAATTCCAATCCACAACTAAATTGACAAGCCCTGTGACTTTGTCCATGCTTTTGTGGTCGGCATTATTAGACACTTGTAAATTTGAAAAGCCTTGACATTCGATTGCACATCTCTAGGGTTTAAATTGTTCCTGCTAAATGCATCCATATAGAATTTCATCCTTTGTGGTGGTTGTTGGTTTTGCACTAGCACTATATATGATCAGATATCGAAGTGATTCTCAAGCTTTCCTTGTTGTGCCTATGAGTAGGAACTTTGGTTTAAAGTGTTTTTAAATAACCGTTGACATGGATGCAAATTGTTATGATACGTACAAGTGGGAAGAATGTTGTTTTACGTTTGCCCTTTTTTGCTCCAGCTTATTTCTTTATGCTTGTCGTTTCCATTCAAGCCTGTGAAATGAGTACTTCTAAGGCTTTTTCCTTGGACAACAAGATTCTACCTTTTATGGTTTATCCATACATTTAACTACTGTGAAGCATGATCAATCACAAGCAAATTGTGTTTGGAGTGGGCGGGTCTCAATTGTTGAAAGAGGTTTCTAGACGAGCAATTAAGTGTTTTTATTGTTATTATTATTATTTTGGTTTGCCACAACAAGACTCGTTACTCGGTTCCTTGCAACTTTTTTGGATTGAAATTATAGAACTATGAAATGTAAGTTTCAATAATATGCTTTTATTAGGCTCATTATGCTGTCCACAATGAATCTAATGCGCTGTGTTTATTTTTTAAAAAATAATTTTAGAAAAATAAATTTTTAAATTTTTTTATATTTATTTGTTATTATAAAAGTTGGTTAACGGAAAATACTTTTCAGTTAAAGAAAAATTTAGATTGATTTTTAGAAAAGTGTTTTCCTTTTATTTTGGGCGAAAAACACTTTCCGGAAGTTGTGAAAAATTTAGAAATATTATATTATTTGTAGATTATATCAAATTTGGTCCTCAAACTTTTGATTGCTATATATATATATATATTTAATATTTTTTTTTCAATTTTATCCCTTAGAATTTAATTTTTATATTAATTTTGGTACTTATTTTTATAATTATTATTTGTTTTTCCCTTATCATTTTTTAATTGAAATTTTTTATCTATCAAATTTGATCCTCATTCTTTTGATTGTTACTTATCTTATTTGAAATAATTTATGAAATGTTAATTATTATTATTTTAATTTCTTCATCTTTCAATTTTTTTTATTTGTTGGATATGATCTTTATTATTTTGATTATTATTTATTTTATTTAAGATAATTTATAAAATTATATATATATTTTTTAATTTCATTCTCATTTAAATTTTTTAATTTATAAGATTTGTTTTTTTATTATTTTAATAAATTTGAAAAAAATAAAATATTAATGAATTTCATGAATATTAAAAAATAATTTATATTTTTAGAATTCAATGCTGCTAGAACTTTAAAGCAATCCGTAACACTGTTATAAGTCAATCGCTGCCTCGCTGGGAGCAAAGGCATGCAAAAAAAATGTCCAGTCCTTTATTTCCAAACCCTAACCATTGAAGCGGGCACTGGATCTGGTGTTATCTAATTGAAAGCTATATAATTTCATTTGATCCGCACATATCCATGAAGCTTTTGTTTGTTTTTACCTCAAAACAAATCCTAATTTCCTTCTTTAAATAATACAAATAACTTGTAACACTGCTGCCCTCCATATATCTACTCAGATCAAATAAACACACCCATATCAACTAAATTAATTTCTTCCTTTCTTTTCCATTTGCCTCAGAGTCTCCTATTTCCATTGAATACAAACAATATACAACTAATACTAGTAGGGATTCATGCTTAGGAGACTAGTTAGTAAGTACAGAACAATCACCAATAACCTTTGCACGAACATTGACCATTAGAAAAACAATGAAACCCAGAAGAATCCCGAAAAATTATCTCCCTCTGGGTGACTAATGTTGCATATTTCAAGAATGTATGGCAATCCCTACATAGAAGGACGTTCTTCACAACCCGAATGGGTTCTCCAGGTCTGGTCTTCAGAAGTCCATAGGTTGCAGCTAGTTTTGCACTGTGATAGAACAAGAAATCCTTCTTTTGCTGCTCCTCGACTTCCTGAAGAACAAAGCTCATGTCTGGCTCATATCCAGCTTTCAGGCATTTCAAGATTAGTATATCTAATCCACTATAGATGTCTTTTGATAGGGGATGGGATTTATCTCTTGCATAGAATGTATGAAGCTGCTTCTTATTTATAACCCAACTTCGACATGGGTGCTTTCGAAGCCCCCTATCCCTCATATTCTCCCTGACCATTTCTGAGCAATGCCACCTCCCAGAAGCAGCATATAGATTTGATACAAGCACATATGTGGAAGGATCCCGGGGCTCCATCCCAATTATGTGCTTTGCAACCCGCTTTCCAATGCTTGTGTTTGCATGGAGCCTGCAACTGTCAAGCAAAGGTCGCCAAACAGAAACCTCAGGGTCAAAAGGCATCTTATTGATCAACTCCTCTGCTTCTTCAAGGAGACCCCAGTACCCCAAGACACCAACTAAGGAGGCGTAATGCTCTGAAGTGGGTTCCAGATCATGAATCATTTTCATTGAGAGAAATAAACTGCGACACTCATCCAGTAAATTTGAGCTAGTGTATTTATATGCTGAAACAATCAAAACAAAAGTGATTGCATCTGGCTTTATGCCTGCCTTCTCCATACTTGACCAGATAGCCAAGGCCTCATTGCCCTGCCGGTGAAGAAGTTGGCATGCAATCAAACCATTCCACGAAACTACGTTGTGTGCCGGCATAGTACTGAAAGCCTTAATTGCATCATCTATGTTGTAACACTTGGAATACATGCTAATAATGGAATTTCCAACCCCTAATTCAGCATGAAACCCAGTTTTTAAAGCTTGACAGTGGATTTGCTTCCCCGCCTCATGGAATCCTAAAGTTCCACAGACGCTGAGTATTGAAGTGAATACAACTTCATCTAGAACCATTGTCCCCTCTGACTGGCTACGGTAGAAAAGACAAATTGCCTCCTCTGGCAGCCCATTTCGAGCATAGCCACATATCATTGATGTTTGGATTATTGAGTTACCCCTATCAGTCGACAAACTTTGAAACATCCTATCAGCATCATCCATCCTTCCACACTTTGAGCACATATCAATCAGGGCTGCTTCAATACAAGCATTTGACCTGAAACCAAACTTGATGATAAACCCATGAATTTGCCTACTGATTTCCAATTTCAAGAGCAATCCGCAAGCATTAATGACACTAGTCAATGTGAAATCTGTTAACTCTGCTCCTTCTTGGACCATTCTAACAAATAAATTGAGTGCCTTCAACCCTTCATTATTTTTGCAAAATCCTGTCAAAAGTGCATTATAAGACACAGAATTCTTTTCGGGCATCTTGTTAAACATGTCTACAGCCAAATCCACCAACCCAAATTCCATATATGCTGTGATCATCTCAGTCCAAGTAATTACATCTCTGAATGGCATTCTCTCAAACAGAGCCGCCACATGGTTCAGACTTCCACACCTGGTGTAGAACCCGATAATGGCATTGCTCACGCTCAAATTGTTCTCTAATCCAGTTCTAATGGCATAAGCATGAATCTCTCTGCCTTGTATCCTAGCATGGCACCTAGCACAAGCAGTCAAAAGAGTTGAAAGCGTGAATTGATCAGCTTTAAACCCCTTATTTTGATTCAAGACACGAAACAGTTCTAAGGCTTTTTCATATGATAAACCTTTCACCAAACTCGAAATCATGGTATTCCATGACGCAATATCTCTTTGAGGCATTTCATCAAATAAATGAATCGCGTGGTTCAAACAACCACACTTTCCATACAAACCGATCAAGGCATTGGCAACAAAAACAAGTTGTGAATAACCCAACTTGATTGCCAAAGCATGAACTTGCAAACCCATTTCCAATTCCAAACTCCGAATACAGGCAGTTAAAATAGCAACAAAACTGTACTCATTAGGCTCAATACCTGAAATCCTCATTCTAAAGAAAAGTTGGATGGCTTCAGTTTCTCGATTCAACTTAGAAAAACTCGAAATTAAAGCACTGTAAGACACCACATCGGGAGTAGACATTCCCATAAACACCCCATAAGCATCAACAACAAGACCCAACTTGATATAAGCTGCTATGACAGCATTGCCCAGATGGGTATCCTCTCCAAGTTTGAGAATGGAAGCATGTAAAGCTCTTGCAAGATCAATGTCAGTGTACTTGACCGACAAACGAAGCAAATTGAATAAATCGTCAACTTCAATGAGACAGTTAGTGTTGGTCTGAGGAGAATGATAATTAGAGTCTAAAGGGAAAGAGGATTCAAGATTTTGGGGTTTAGTGAGAGAAAGGGGTGAGGATAGGAGGAATTGGGAGGTGCAGGAGGATAAATGACGGCGGCGGTGGTGATTGGGTTTAGAGAGAATGTGTGAAGTGAGTGGTTGAGGCGGTGGTTGGCTAGTGGTTGGTGGTGGTTTTGAAGGGAAGTAAAAGGAGTTTTGAGATGGAAGACATAAGGGAGATAGGGTGATAGCGGTGGTAACGGGGGTTTGAGAAATGGAAGCCATGAATAAGAGGCGGCCACCATAGTCTCCTATTTTACAAAATTGCAACTGTTTTAGATACTGTGTTTAATTTGCTAAGAGGCTCTTCTACTTTTTAACTAAATTTTAGTTAAAATAACTTATATATATATATATATTAAATATAATTGCTTTTATGTCCTCTGAAATCAGGTGTAATAAATTTCATTATGACTAGAAAATATACTCCCGCATCATATTAGACATCCAAGAAATAACCATCGAAGCAGAGGCCAGCTATCTCAATATCTAGCACAACAATCGTAGATTCTTCTTTAGCCCGCTTGTTAGAAAAAAATAGCACAAAATAAAAGTATGGAGAAAAGGTATTAAACATGAAAATATATTAAGCTTGTTTTGGAAACGTGTACCACTGGTATTAGAATACTCATATTAAAATAATAATAAAAAATCATGTTTTTTATTTATTATCTAATTGTACTTTATTTGCAAAAACAATTCTTTGTGCCTTTTCTTGCTTAAACAACGAAATTAAAGGGGAAATTTTAGGACAAACTCTAATTAGAGTGTTTTCATTAGGTGCTCAGACACCCTTGAACTTGTTTGAGAAAATAATAAAGTGGGAACAGCAAAAACATGTCCATGTTTGCTTCCATTTTTTTTTTAAATTGTTCTCTCGTTTGATAAAATTTATAAAGTTTCAAATTTTGATAAATTGTGAAGTGATTAAATCAATTTGTTTTAATTTTATTTTTATAAAAAATATACAGCCTTCCATAAAAAAATATATTTTCTGGAGTTTTATGAAAATATATTTTTGACAAACAAGTGATAAAGATATTTATGTTTATATTATTTTTATTTTGTCACTATATATTGTCCTCCCACCGGCCAAAGATTTCGGCTTTAAAGATATTTAAGAATGTATCGGCGGGTGTTTTTTTAAATATTTTTTATTTTAAAATATATTAAAAAATAATTTTTTTATTTTTTAAAAATTATTTTTGATATTAGCATATTAAAATGATCTGAAAATATCAAAAACATATTAATTTGAAGTAAAAAATAAAAAAAAATTTAAATTTTTTTCAAAGTACTTTCCGATTACAGTGCCAACTCTGCTAAACTACATATCGCCGTGTGGTTGTTACATGAAGGTTTTTGTGTTTCATGTGCTGTCGGTACTTTTTCTCCCATTTATTGCCGTGCTAAACCCATATTTCACCGCTATATATTATTAATAGTGTCATTGATGTTTTTTTTTTATTTTTATTTAATAATATATGTATATATATATTAAAAAAATTATTTTTGATACTATTACATTAAAAAATATTAATTTTAAATAAATTTATTTTAAAATTTTTTAATAAACAACAATTTAACTACAATATAAAAAATTAGAATATTTTATTATTATTATGGCAATACTGACCTACCAAATATGAAACAAATCAAACGACTTGAAATCACATGAAGTCTAGAAGCGACTTGAACCTAGATCCTTTTTTACCATCGTCTAGTAACTTTATATTCAAAGGATGCAATATTTATAAAAGAAAAGAAAAACTGAAGGCAGATTTAAAAGTTAACTAATTAATTATAAAGTAATAAATGATTATTTTTTAAAATATTTTTTATTTGAAAATATATTAGAATAATATATTTTTTTTATTTTTTAAAATTTATTTTTAATGTTAGAACATCAAAATAATTAAAAATATAACAAAATTAATTTTAAATTTAAAAAATAATTTTTTTTTTAAGAAACATGGCTGCCGCAAACCGCCTCTAAATAGACCTAGAAAAGCAAAGAAAAAACCTTGAATTAGAAAATTACAGATTTAAATATAAAAAAAAACAGTAAAAAGCCATGAGCAACACAGATCTTGAGAGTTAGAAATTGAAGGTAAGAATAGAACTCTTCTAATGTTGTTATAACTTTCTCCTAAGTGGAGAATATTTAACAATTTGATAGTAGATAATTAAACAGACAAGGGGCACAGCAGCAGTTACAACAAGAACTCACCTCTTCTTTTTCTTGGGAGAATTTACTCAACATGTTGTCTTGAAATGTAATTATACTTATTTTTTAAAGTGTTTTTTTATTTAGAATTATATAAAAATAATATTTTTTATTTTTTAAAAAATATTTTTAAAATCAGTATATTATCTAAAAATTCTAAAAAATATTAATTTTAAACTAAAAAAATAAAATAAAAATTTAAATTTTTTTAAAATATTTTTGAAAACATCGCATGGCCTACAACTGCGATGTTACAGGGAAAGTGAATGGATAAGAATGCTGAAGATCGACGAGAGACAAATAACATTTTTTTTTAGTAAAACAAAAAACGCATAAGAACCCAAAGGTGAAGAGACAGCGAATAGAGTGAGAGAGAGGGGTGCAATTTGACGGAATCGTCAAACATTAAGGTTCTACTTGTTATTTAAATAAACAAATAATGAGAAATGAAAAGTCAATTTTGTTGTTGTGTAATGAAGATGCTAAATAAGAGCTAATAATAATAATAAAAATATTATTTTAGTCTTTTTAATGTTTAATTTATATGTTTCAATAGGAATGATAAACAAAATATTATTTTATCATTTTCTTTTAAAAATATTATTTTTATATATTTTCTAAAAATATTAAAATATTCACTAGTTTTTTTCTTTTGATTTTTTTTAAAATTTATGTTTTTTAAGTTTATTTTTTATGAAATTATTTTGATTTCATGATAATTATTATAAATTTAACTTGTAAACTTATATTATTTTTGTATTTTTTTAATTATATTAAATTAATTAAAAATCATTTAATTATTTTTAAAATTAACAAAGTAACCAAATTATTAAAATAATTATATATCAAATATATTAAAATACAATTTACTCATTTAAATAACCTTTTACAATTGAAGTGCACACGTAAATGAAAAAAAAATCTATGTTTATACTATTCAAAATACTGTATTATCAATTTTATTCTTCAAAATACCATCTCTCATTGGAAATGCTAAATGCTATGAAGAGGAAAAGAAGGTGATGAAAACTCGAGATCGAGATCGAGAGAGAGAGGAATCATCAAATAAAATATCAAGTACAAGTAGTCGTGGTTTGTTGGCATCCGAAAACAGAAGGCCGTGTCACTATTGATCCTATCGCACATTTTCACTACTAAACGCTCATATCATCAGCTCGGATCCAATCCAAGTCCAATGGACGAAACACCATCTCGCAAGCATCAGGTTTTCTCTCTCTCTGTCTTCTTTTGTTTTTTTTGAATTCGTTTCCTTCATCAATCAATCAATCAATCAATATCTGAACTGAAACTGGATTAAAATGTTTGATCTGATGAGGTTAGGTATCTTTAAGAGGAGCAAGTGCAAGGGAGATTTCAAGGGACGCGCTTCTCCAGAAAGTCTCTCACGAAAGAGAGCTACGCAATTATGCTAGACGCGCTACTGCTTCTGCTATCTTTATTCAGGTTAATTAATTAAACAAGTTTTATTTTTTTAGTCATAATTGATTTTGATTATTTTGTTCATATATAGAGGGTTTGGAGACGCTTCATTGTAACAAAGAAAGTAGCAGCCGAGCTTCAATTAGAATGGGAAGCAGAAGCAGCGTTGGTGAAGAATGATTTAACCATAATGAGTGGTAGCTGGATTTCCACTCGCGTTTTGAGACCTTTCCTTTTCTTTGTTCACTGTTTATCGACTCGGCATCACAAGATTCGCGATGCAGATATACCCTGCCTCCACACGTGCTTCAAGCTTCTTCTTGAAAGCATCAATTCTACTGGTACGCTCCGCACCCCCACCCGCCCTGTTTTTCTATTTTCATTTACATCACCGCATTTCATTGGAGTATACTAATAATGCAACATCATAAATTTAATTTTTTTTTCTCATTTACCCATCCTTTGGAAATGCCTCTTTTATACTTGGTATAGAATTGATGTGATGCAATCTCTCGTGCAGATTTAGGCAACAACTTTTGCGCCCTGGCGCTGGGTACACCAGAAGAGAGAAGAACGTGGACTTACCAATCTCAGAAGCTCGTTTCTCTCTGCTCAGTTATCCTTGCTAACTGTGATAAATCTCATCAACGGGCTCAAGATATCCTGGTTCTTACCTCTCTTGCGATGCGTCTTCTTGTTGTCTTAACTGATCAGAAGTGTTGGAAAAGCATTACCAACAATAGTCCTAAGGATGCAGATGTAGCATGGAAGGATTTGGTCAGGTTTATGGCAATACCTAAAAGTGGCTTGTACTTATCCATTAGACGATACATTAACAATTTGGATATTCATTTTTGTCCACAAACAAGCACACTGGCACAGACAGATGATAGATTCTTGATCACTGCAAGTGCAATAACTTTAGCTCTAAGGCCTTTTAACGTGACAAATTTTGATTTTATTGGCCCTGACGTGGTGGACATCAATTCTGCCCCTGCACAGTACTTTTTGTTTCTACTCACAATTCCCTGGCTCACTCAACGTCTGCCAGCTGTTCTTCTACCCGCTCTGAAGCACAAGTCTATTCTCTCACCATGTTTCCAGACTCTACTGGTAAGGATCATTGAGATTCGAGCAAAATCTTGCTAATGATTTATTTCAGTAGATTTGTTTTAATATTTTTCTTTCACAAAATAGTTACTTATTTCTTGTTTTTGCTACTTATCCATAAGCGTACCTACATGTGTGCTCTATGATCAGCCAGTGCCAACTGATTCAGTTTTTATTTGTATGCCTGTGCCTTTTCTGCCCATTTTGATCCACGTAGTAAAATGCTTCAAATAAGGGTAGCTTACAGGTGTAACCTTATCCAGTTTATGGAGAGATGAACTATACAAATTGGATTGTCTGCTATTGAGGTTTAGACGTGGAAAGTACTCTTGAAGCTTTGTATGTCCCAGTACAGACTAAACAATCTTATCTATAATTTTCTAGCTTTCATACTGTATAGCATATCAGAAATACGTGATGATTAGAGAGAGGACATTGCAAAAAGATTGGTCCCTTTAACTTTCCTCTGGATACGCCATCCTTTTGCTTACAGCATGTAAAATGGAAAGTTGTTATATTGTGACCTAAGAAATTCATATCCTGCAAAACAAGCTGCTCTGAAACATGACTTTCTAAATTCTGATCAAACTGGAAATGTTTGTGCAAAGTGTTTGTCAATGGTTCTATTGATTGGATCCATATTCTCTCACTTTACGGTACTATACACTGTTTTTTTCAACTTACCTTGTCTAGGCTGTCTTTATAGATTCAGTCCTGTAAGTTGGTCTATTCTTGATATGGTTCTCTACTTGGAGTTGAGCCTTCAAATCCAAAGTGAGGTCACCAGACAATTTTACATCAGCTCAATCATTAATTTACAAGCCTCTTAAAACATTACACTTTTGGTAAATTTTTTTTAGTCAAATCTCCCTTATTCCTATCTCATTGCTGACCAGAAGAGATTGGTTGAGAATTTTGCAGCAATTAACTATTAATTCTGATCTATGAAACCAATGAAGCTTATCTTCCTATTTTCTCTATATAGTAAAGCATTGCATATTTGAGGTCTTTTGATTTGTAATGCTAGCATGAGAAAAAGAAAATGTTGATCAATTGATAGTCACCCTTTCTTTTGTTGTACGTATCTGAGTCACCGAATAAAAGATGTAGCTTAATGGATTGAACTTTATGGTGTCTGTAGCTAAATTAGCCCATTAAAGCCTGTTAGTTATGCAGCAAATCCTTTTGATAGATTTCCATGCATGCTGAGCTTAAAGTAATAATATGGACATTAACTTGTTTTTAAATTCCTGAAGTCTTTGAAGTCCTAAGGTTCTTGTTTATTGATTTTATATATTATTAAAAACATGTGGGGACTGATCAAACTGTGGCAGATGATGACAGATATTGAGAGATAATATTTTAAAGGAGATGTCAGAGATGGATCAATTGAAAATCCTGCATTCTTCCAAAGCAATTCCGCCAGTTGCTTGGGCTCTTGCAAACACCATTTGCCTAGTCACAGGGGATGAGAATGATTATGTGGAACCTGGAGGCCTCAATCAAGGACTGGACTATGCAGTCTATGTCCATGTTGTGATCATTCTTGCTGAAAACTTGTTGTCATGGCTTGATGATGGTGGATGGACTGAAAAGGAGAACCAATATGCTCAGGTCATTGCAGAAACATCTGCTGAGCCCTTTGGTAAAGCTTTGTGCGAGATTGAAACATGTGCCTTAAAGATGACATATGTGAGCTTACTCAGACCTGTTTGTCAGCAGTGGCATCTTACAAAACTTTTGGCAATGTCAAAGATGGATGCCAATATTAATGGGGATGAGACTTTGCCCACAAAAACTCTGAAATACTCAGGAAAGTTGAACCTTCTTGGTATTGCATATTTCTATTCTTGCATGCTCCGAATATTTGCAATCTTGAATCCTACAGTTGGGTCATTGCCTGTTCTCAATATGCTGTCATTTACTCCTGGGTTTCCTGTTACCCTATGGGAAGCATTGGAAAATTTACTTTTTCCTGGACATGGAGACATTTCTGTGGTTAATGATTTTCACACAAGGAAAGTTTCAGCAAACAAAAATGATGGGTTTCTCAAGAAACAACAAAAGCAACCCAGTAAGGATGGAGGTAATAAGTTGGTCAACGTACTCCATAAACTTACAGGAAAGTCACAAGCAGGGGTAGATCACGGAGATTCAGTTAATGGGAATCCTAGTGCACAGGTTGGTGATGATTTGCATGATGCTTGGGATGTAGAACTGTTAAGGTGTGGTCCACAAAAGATTTCAAGAGAAATGTCATGTCTTCTTCATTTGTTCTGTGGGACCTACTCACACCTGCTGTTAGTTCTTGATGACATAGAGTTCTATGAAAAACAGGCAAGGTTTTTATTTTATTTTGTTATCCCTGATCATTTGTAGTCTATATTATTTACTTGTGCACTTTTGTGGCGATTTAGGTTCCATTTACGTTGGAGCAACAACAAAGAATTGCATCAGTGCTTAATACCTTAGCATACAATGGCTTGGCCCATGGTATAAGTCAGCAGGATAGGCCCCTTATGGATTCCGCGATCAGATGCTTGCATTTAATGTATGAAAGAGATTGCAGGCATCAGTTCTGCCCCCCTGTTTTGTGGCTTTCACCTGCTAGAAAGAGCCGGGCTCCAATTGCAGTTGCTGCCAGAACTCATGAAGCTATGTCAGCTAATATAAAATCAGATGATGCTCTGACTGTTCCAAGCATGGGTTCTGTAATCACGGTGACTCCACATGTATATCCATTTGAAGAAAGGTAAGTACAAGATACCTAATGGCTGTCATCTTGATTTTGTTCACTGTATTCACATCAAACTCCTAGAGTTGCAAATCACCAAAATGGTCAACTTGTGTTTGACCTAACTCTTTCTATAAATGGGCATTTTTCTTTTTGTTCTTTTTTGTATTCTTCTCCATGAAAACCTGTATTTCTTTTGTCTTTTTACCCCTTAGAAAGAAAGCTTTCCACTGTCTTTGTGGAGTTCTCTAAATCAGCTTCCAATTTCATTCCTAGTCTATCGGTTGAATGTTAGTCTTGCTTGTAGCTTCACATCTTCATGGGATCTCTCTCTCTCTCTCTCTCTCTCTCTCTCTCTCTCTCTCTCACACACACACACACACACACACACAGTTTTTGGATGGTGTATTTGCATGGTTTATTACTCCTCTTTCATGCATCCCTGTTTTCACCAAATTTCTTTTTCCCATGGGACCATTTGCTTTGATGGCCTTCACAAATTCATTATTTTTGTTTAGTTTTGGTTTTGTTTCCATGTTCCAAGCTGTTTGCTGACATCATGGATTATCCTCGCAGGGTTCAAATGTTTAGAGAGTTCATAAACATGGATAAAGTCTCTAGAAAAATGGCTGGTGAATTTACAGGACCTGGTTCACGAGCTGTGGAGATTGTAGTTCGTCGCAGTCATATTGTTGAAGATGGATTTCAGCAGCTTAATTCTCTTGGGTCAAGGTTGAAGTCATCCATTCATGTTTCATTTGTTAGTGAATGTGGCCTTCCGGAGGCTGGTTTGGACTACGGTGGGCTATCTAAAGAGTTTCTGACAGATATATCAAAATCTGCCTTTTCTCCTGAGTAAGTTTGTCCTGGTGTTTCTACTTTGTTTCTTTCATTCTTCCATTATGTACTCTCCTAGAAGCAGCCTTTTAACCCTCCTTTTACATGTTATTACTGTTAAAGGCATGGGCTATTTTCACAAACCTCAACTTCGGAGAGACATCTAATTCCCAATCCAACTGCAAAATATCTAGAGAATGGTATCCAGATGATTGAATTTCTCGGAAGAGTTGTTGGGAAAGCTCTATATGAAGGAATATTACTAGATTACTCCTTTTCACATGTGTTTGTTCAAAAGCTGTTAGGCCGATATAGCTTTCTTGATGAACTATCAACACTTGATCCAGAGCTGTACAGGAATGTCTTGTATGTGAAGGTAAACCCTTGTCAGGAATCACACTGTGTGCGCATGCATGTTCCTGAGTTATAATTTCTTTGGTCCCACATTTTTTTAGTCCATCAAACGTACTAATCAACTTATAAACATGAAAGTAATTTTATGGGTTAACTTTAGGTGGTTGCATTAAAATATGCTTTAAATGCTGTAGTTAGATAACGAGATTGTTGATTTCTGGACAACCAGGAAATAAGAAGATGATGCTTCTAGAAAACAGCTTAGCTTAGGTGGATGAATGTTGTCAAAATAAAATTAACCAGAAATTTGCATGCTCTAGATGACCTAGAAGTACCCTTGGGATTAGATGATGAGCAAAGCATTTATTATTGTCTACAATGACAAAATTACGGCACGAATATTATATTCCAATTATGAATACCATACACAATGTCAATAAATGAAGTCATACATGTAGATAACATTTGGTTACTGTTCAGAGATAGAAGAAACGAGGACAATGGAGACATAATGGAGACATGATAGAACAATAGAGGAGACAAGAGTTGTTTTTCTTAGTAAAGTATAAGATAGAGTGACTGTCTCTGTGTCTTGTTTGGTTGATAGTGGCCAAAACATAATAAAATATAAAAAAGTATTTTATCCTTAATATGTTTCACTATCAAACTACACATTTTTAAAAAATAATTAGATATTATTTTTCTATTTTAGTTTAAATCGAGTATTGAAATTAATAATAATATAATAACTCTAGTTATAAAACGAGGATCGACCTGCTAGGTTGCCCTTAAACCTGGACAACTTGGAGTCTGGATCGGTCTATATTTAGGAAAAATTAGAGGAAGGATTGACCCACTCTAACTCGGTCAAAAACCCAGGTTGACCCATGATCAGGTCAGTTAGGGGTAAAACCTGGTTCAACCTAAAAAAATCCTTGTTTTGATGCTTTTAAAATAAAAAATTAGGGTAGACCCTCTCTACTCATGACCCGGGTCTTGCCCTGGGTTAACCCCCATGTCGGATTTTAAAAATATGATAATAATTACTTTTATCTTTACATGCTTTAGTTGGACAAGTTTGGAATTAAGAGGTTTTTACAATTATCGTTTAGGGATAAAAAATAAAAAAATTATCTTTGGAGACATGTTACCTCTGTACCACCTGTTTCCTCCTGTTTTGAAGGTACAAAGGTACAAAAATTCACTCCAAAATTATCTCACAAATTTATTTTTATGTCCTTATCTCACTGTCTTCAACCAAAAACATTTGTCTCCAGTATCTCAATAACCAAATGCCTACCATGTATAGATGCTTTGAACTAGAAATATCTTTTTATATTATTGAGAATACAATTGTGCTGTTTGCTTGAATGCATTTAACCAACGTGAACAAAATCAAGATATTGGCTGATCAAGCTCACTCCTTTAACTGCTATGCTTATTTCTTGGAATATATAGGGAAAAAGTTTTGTTTCTCCATTTCTATATAGTTGGAAAGGAATTGAATTGAAGGATATGAGAAGCCAGTAGAGGGTAAGGATGTGCCACGTGGCAAGTCATAACAGTGCTCTGCTCCATAAGATTCTGGAGTGTTGAGCTGCACTGTTGGATGAGGGCTGCTATAAGTTGTTGAATGACAAAACATCACCTACCAGTAGATCCCAATTTCTTTAAAAGCATACAGGCAAAAAGATAGAGAAGGCTGGGGAAAGGAAGAATAGGTAAAGAGAATTGATGACTAACAAGAGAAGAGAAGTAAAAAGAAATAGGTGATGATTGGAGCAGAACAGTTGGGGGATGGGAGGTAGGGCAGCAGACAACTTGTAATGTTCTTAAGTTCGTTCTATTTACAGGCTTCTAAGCAAGCATTCTTAAACTCAAATTGCCATACTGAGATCATTGTGAAATGTTTAGTGAAATATTATTTAATTATTTTTAAAGCTAATGACAAAACTAGTACAACTAACCTAAGAATACTATGCCATGTTATTTGAGAGTGGCTTCCACATCATGTGTTCTTGTAGAATTTGCGAACAATCCAACTCGTTGCATAGTGAACTCTTGTTGGAAATAAGGTATTGTTGACAACTGACTGCTTGGTTTAACCACATTGATTGTTTGTATGTATGTCTTCAATTTATTAGTTTTTTGTGTTTTCTGCTATACTATAAATGTCTTGCATGTGCTTAGGTGTATTCGCACCACTGGACTTATAAATTCTCAAATCTTGATGTTTTATACTCAGCATCCCAGAGGTCAGTCCATCTAATAGAGTCTCTTAACATGTTGTAACTGCAGCATTATGATGGTGACGTCAAGGACCTCTCCCTTGACTTCACAGTCACTGAAGAATTATTTGGTAAACGGCATGTCATTGAGCTGAAACCTGGGGGCAAGGATGTTTGTGTGTCAAATGAGAACAAGATGCAGTATGTTCATGCAATGGCTGATTATAAACTCAATCGACAGGTCACTAATTTCTACCTTTTGGAAATATGGAATTCTATCAGCTTGTTATGAGATTGACCTTATTATGACTATTTGGATTGCAGATATTGCCCTTTTCAAATGCATTTTATAGAGGGCTAGCTGATCTTATATCACCATCTTGGTTGAAGTTGTTCAATGCAAGTGAATTCAATCAGGTAGCCTCCATTGCATGCATATAGTCGATAACTTTTTCTGTTAATTTTGTAGTTCTTGGTAAAATATTTTATCTGTTGATTTGAACAGTTGCCTTGTTATCACCTCTTTTGAGCATTTTACTCTTTCAAGACCAGAAATTTACTGCATCCTTGAAATCCATGTGGTGTGCGATAGGATGTGAATTCAAATGACAGCTAACAGCAACTGTTTAATGGATTTGGAGAACTCCATTATCATTATTTGGTGTTATAGTGCCTATACTGTCATAATACAATTGGCTGTTACTGTTAAAATTACATGTCAATAATTGCCCAATAATGGTCTACGCATTTATAAAATTTTATGAAAGATTTCCTAAAGTTTGTGTTGTCACACTTCCTTCTTTTGATAGTTACTATATGACATTTAGCTATTAGAAATGTTATTATTGTATATATTTAGTGAAATCATTAGTAAAGAATGCATAATCAAACATTTGTTCAGACTTACCAATGATTAATGACAAGATAGCTGTAACCACTATTTAACACCTGTGAAGTCCACATTCCTGACTGCGACAGGACCTATTCTACCTAGAAGAAGATGATAAGCTATCCTTCTTGAAACTCAATCTCCTGAAATTGGAAGTATGAGTTCAAGCCCTCCCACCGTTCTCCCAACGTAATGTAATTTGCCCGTGTATGTTTTGGAATTGATTTGTAGTCTTGTATGTAATTTATAGCAAAACCATCCTCTTCAATTTTTAAATACTTTCACATTCCTTGCGTTGACAAAAGTAAGTTATTATTTCCTTCATACATTTCTATCTTTAGCATCATTTTTACCAACTCTTTCTTCTGTATAGGATCAATTTAATATTTTGAGGCTGGTGATCATTTTGTTTTTTATGTAGTAGGTTTCTCTTAAATGGATCAAGTGTTGACTTGGATTTCTTTTTTTCAGTTACTTTCAGGTGGTGACCTTGACATTGATGTTGATGATTTAAGAAATTACACACGATACACAGGTGGCTATTCTGAGGGGAGTCGAACAATTAAACTTTTTTGGGAGGTATTGCCCTGTAATGGAAGTTGAATGACTTGATTTTTGTATGTCTTGAACTTCAGTTTGTGTATAAAAGATTAATAAGCATCTGATCCTGACCCTTTCTGCCATTCTTTTCCTTCAATTTAGCATGCAAATACTTTATTGAATGATAGAAAAATCTACTAGTAGCTAGACTGCATTACAAAAAAATAAAAATAGATTCCTTTAGAAAATCACGTCTTTTGGGCATAATCTCGTTAGTCCATGCTTCAGGCCTCGTGAATTCCCAATTTTCAAAGTTTTATCATTTACAATATTTACCTGAAATGATCCTTTAAAAAAAAAAATTGTTGCTTTCTGTTATTTGCTTCAGGTAATTAAAGGATTTGAACCAAATGAACGCTGTATGCTGCTTAAATTTGTGACCAGCTGCTCTCGAGCTCCATTACTTGGGTTCAAACACTTGCAGCCATCCTTTACAATCCATAAGGTATGCTCTTGATTTTTGCATCTTCCAGAAATATTAGATCAAAATTCTTATTGCATAGGATCTATATTATTTATTTTAATTTGTAGTGTCTTTGGCAATAGTAATGAGGCATGCTTTGGCTACATCATGAATTTCCTAACTTCAGATAGCATCTGAAGGCATACCACAGTAACTTGGTTCTTATGTTGTGTGGAATGCATATCCATATTTACAATATTGAAGATAGGATAGTGATAGGATATTTTTTTTTTTTAATGAGCCACATAAAGAAATATTCTGTTTTTATTTTCAATGTCACATTTCAATTTCAAAAAGAAAAACTTTCTGCCTTGGTATGTGCATACAAGATGCCCATTTGTATTGAAAAATGGTTTTTTGAACAAGAAGCAATAAACGGGTTCAGGCTTGTTTTTTGAACAAGAAGCATCCTGGGAACACCGAATAATACATGGGGTCCTTCTGTACAGCTTGCTGGGGCCTTCTGATTAGTAATACATTAAAAATGGCATGCAAAACACGTGTGTTGGAAAAGAATAGAAGCCAAACTAGTAGTTGAACTTGAGCTTTTTCATTTTCCCAAATATTTCATGCCCTCTGAACTAGCAACTTTATATTGAGTACATACATATGGTTTTGGTTCTTAAAGATAGTCCCATGTAGTTTGTCGATATTTTCTGCAACCAATTTTTTCCCATAGCATATAGCTTTGAGGAACTATTGCTGGTTTCTTTGTATCTATTTTTATTGGATTCGCATGCTCTCCTTTTCAAAGCCATCTTCACACTTCAACCCTCGACCTTCTTTAGAAGGACTGAGAGATATATATATATATATATATATATATATATATATATATATATATATATATATATATATATATATATATTTCTTCTTATGAATGATTCCATTACCATGATTGTCAAATCTGATGGTTTTAAATGGGAGTTTTTTTTCTCATTTTAAACACCCCATGACCCTCATGCAAAACCCAATGGGCAGCCAAAATCCATACTGGTTGAATCTGAAATTTGATCTTATACAGGTCTCATGTGATGCCTCTCTTTGGGCAACAATTGGAGGACAAGATGTGGAGCGGCTTCCATCAGCTTCTACCTGCTACAATACTCTCAAGGTACTCTTAGTGCAAACTCCTAAAGTCAGATCCAACAACATCAAATACCTTTTATCTAACCTTGGCTTGTGTCTGCCTTTTTCTTGTTTTCTTGAATGGTTACAGCTTCCAACATACAAACGTGCAAGCACTTTGAGAGCAAAAATTCTTTATGCAATCAATTCAAATACTGGATTTGAACTTTCTTAAGGATCTCTTGATCTTTGACTTGTTTTGGCTAAGGTGAATTTCTTGCCTCTTCTTAAATCCATAGCTTTATACTCAATTGAAACTGGATTTTTGATTGCCAACTGTTACTATCTTGACAAGCTTACTTTATTCTCTAGCTGATCCTTTTGGTCACAATCAGTATTGGCCATAAAACCGAAATTGAAATCTTATTAAGTTGATGAATAAATGTCTTGAAACACGCAGAAGCACTGAATAGCCCTGTTACTAGCTAACAAGGTTTCACATGGCCATGAGAATACTTCAATTGTTAATTTCATTCCATAGTTTTTTGGGCCCTCCAAGGTAATATCTTTTTATGTTTGTCTTTATATTCTTTTGTGATATCATACCTGAGAAAAACATCTAAACCGTTGCATGCAATAAAAAAAGAAAGTAAACATAAATTTGAACATTATATGAAATTTGATATCATGAACCATTTCATTAATTTTGCAACCTATTTTTTTTACATAAGCAGGTATCATGTCCCCGCAATCTTAGTTAAATTATGTTATTTTGAGTATTAGATTAACCTCTGTTTTTTTTTTTTTTTTTTTTTTTGTGAAATATGTTTGTTTATATTATTATTATTATTATTATTATTATTATTATTATCAAAAGATACCACTTGAATGTTTTTCTTTAAAAAGTTGAGAAATAGATTATTACTGGGAATTATAATGTGTAAAATTGGCGTCTTGGATATAATCTTAATGAAAGAAAATAAAATAAAAGGTTAATCTGGTCAAAGCATAAAATAAACCTAATGTGTGTGATTAACAATTCAAGAAATGATAAGTGCCACCCATATATTTTAATAGCGTTTTCATGTATAATGCTTGCAAATGTCATAGGAGTAAATTGTTCTAGCTATGGTAGGTTTAGCTCTAAAAGATGATAAAGCATCCCTGTTCAAATATATCACAGCCAAGGCCTGGTTAGCAGCTTTAGAGGGATGAAACTCATACCAAAAATTGTGCAAACCTGATAATGCAGTATGCAGAGCATCTCTACTATAATAATTCTGCAGTAAGCCTTTCTTGACATGAAGAACCCTGTAACAAAATTATGAATTGAAAATAATATGCATGAAGCTCTGTGTGCCTGTAAATCTTTTTGGACTTTGGTATAATGTTTTCAGCTGTGCATGTTATTTGAGTCAAATGATCAATCATTTGACTGTTGATTCTGTGTTCTGGAATGTGGGTTTCCCATTGCATGATGCATTGACTAGCTACTTTCTGCAGAGGGGGAACCTTTTGATTATCGCTGGCCTCTTGATCATTTTCTAGAGTGTGGTAGATATGTAAGGCCACAGTTTGAGGCAAGGGAGTGCGTTGACCAGGACCTCACAATTGCTGTTAATTTGTAGTTGAACAAACTAGTCTCATGGTTTAGCCACTTAAACCACTGTTGCTTCCCGCATGGGACAGGTTGTGAGCTTCACGCAAACACCTCTTTTTGGCTGCATGGTTGTCACTCCAATCCTTCTTGCTCCAAGTCCTTCAATATTCAGTCTCTACACCTTGTTGGAAACAACTTTGTGCTTCAAAGAAGATAAAGAAGAGGATCGCATTTGTCCAGGTATTCAAATCTCTCTAGTTGTGTGTACATATTTGAGAACAGCATCATGTAATTAATGCTTCTAGTTTATTATTCTGGAATCTCCCATCATTGAATATAGATAGATTGATTTGTGTTATCCGTTGGTGGACTCAATTAATCTTGTTCTGTGCTTGTTTCATTTTCATTTTTTTTAAATCAAAAACATGTTGGAAAGAAATTTGGTGCAATACCTGAATAAAATTGTAGGAATTCGTGAGAATATCTGAAAATCGTTCTGAGTAGAATTCATTAGGGATTCGCATGTAAGAGTTCTGAATAAAATCACTGCTGTATGCCATTAGCTTTGGTTGAGCCCAGTCTTACATAAACAACGCTTTCTCAGCTGATTTTCCATAGCTTGATTTAGACAAAGGAGTGGAGTGTCAGGGAGGTTTAGAAACTTCACTCTCTCTCAATCTCTTGTGCTTAGGAAGGATGGGGACAAGGAAGGATGAAAAGGGTAAAATGACAAGATGCATGTATTGACATCCATCTAGTCTCTTACACACGTAGGGAGGATGGAGAGCGCAAAATAAAAGGATGGATATAAATTAATCCATCTAATAGTTTGGCTGACATAGAGAGAGCAAGAATGGAGATCGATACATATTAGGAATGATAGGACTTTAGGATGGGTTTTTCATCTTCCCTATTCTTCCGAAGGCGATTGCAATATTTTTTTTTTAATGTAAACCAACCTAAAACAGTAACCGTGTTGTAGGTTAAATTAAAAGAGTTGGTGGAAAATAAGGATCAATGTTACAAAATTTACATGAAAATGGGGGTATAATAATACAGGTATTCAACATTGGGTTTTTCAAATTAAAGAGATTAACTAATTATTTCACTAGAAACTAAAGGATTAAATAATAATAATAATTTAATTTAACAATCAAAGGGTGAATATGAGAGAATGCAATTTCTAATGTCCAAGATTGATAAATAGAGACGAAATGGAATATGAGTCCTTGAAAACATTGTATACTGCTTTGGGAAAAGAATGAGGAATACATCCATGTATTGTTTGTGTGTGGGTAAAAAAAAATAAGGAATTTTTTTCTTCAATTAAATGGTTTGGAGTTTCTACTTAGTATTTTAATCACTAAAAATCTTAACTGATCCTCTATTTAGCATTTTAATCACTAGAAATCTTAACTGATCCTAGGACTGATTGTGTATTGGAAGAACAATATTACCCCTAGTATATCTTATAAAAGGTAAGTTGTATTTTATTTGTTTGATTACTAAGGGATTGCTGTGTTTTTTTAATTGTTGGTCTTGCTATTGGTCAAAACAGGCCCATCCCAATAGAGTTGACTATAACTTTATATGTTGAGTTTAACCAGTCTAAAATCCAAAAATATTTTTGGTGTTTTTTTTAATATTCAGGAATATGTCTTACATATAAGTTCATAATTCTTAGTATTACAATAAAAAAATTGATTTTTTTATGTTTTAAAAATGTAAGTCAAGTTCTTATGGTTTTAATAAACTTGTTATTAAATTCAAAATAAATGCAAAAATAAAAAATAAAAACAAATTTTCTTGAATTAAAAAATGCTAATTCATGCCATGATTTTTTTTTATTATTTTTTTTTATTTTAGAGTCTTGGCCATATGCAATGCTAGAAAAAATCAGTAAGACGTGTTTTTCAAACATGGCCTTAGCTAAAATTACCGAGTTAAAATTGTCTAAAGATTGTGTTTGACAATTATATCTTAGTGAATAAAAAATCAGATTTTTTCCTTTGAAAAATTCTGGACATGCCAAACACGTCCTTAAAAGTTAACGGGACATGGCTAGGCTTCTGAGCTTGGGCCTAAAGCTCATAAACAGAATTTACAATCAAAATGTAATTTATGAAGATTAAAAAGAAAAAAAAAGTTTGAAACCGACGAAGAACACAAATAATAAGCAACGAACCAATAAAATAAATCAACGATACATATCAAAAGATAAAGAGAGAGATATAGTATAGATGATATATTCAAATTGAAAAACATGTTGTAGATTTCATGAATCGAACCCAGCAGCTTTTAACCCTAACCCAGGTGTTCAAGGTTGTCAAAGATCAATTGATTCAAAATAAGTAATAAATGGACACATTAATAGCAGAGAATAATTATTATAAGTCAAAGCTTTGATCGAAGCACATAAGATGGACCAAAACTACAGTTTATAAAAAATAAAAAGTGATAGCTATGAACATTCAACCTAAACCCATAAAAAAACTAAGAAACTACCCAGAAAAAAGCTTAACCTAAAAAATGCTTAAACCCATAAACTGACATAAAAAACCTAGACTCAAGTCAAAACTACTCCAAACATACTTGTGTTGACCTACCAAAACTCTCAAGAACATAAAAGAAAACAAATAAAAATACAAACAAGGATTCAATCATTTAAACCACATAAAAATCCAAGATGGATATCCTTAATTACAAATACTATAAGCTTGAAGAGTATGAGGGAGCCATTCATACCAATCTTTATAAGTGACCATCTTATTTTGAACAATCTTCTTTATATTTTTTTTTGGCGGCTTCTACAATTCCATTCATCTTTGGCCTATACGGAGATGAATTTGAATATTTGATCTTTCATTTAACACATAGTTTATTGATTGTTTTTCATTAAAGTTTTGAGCATTATCTGTCACTATTCTTTTAAGTAGCCTATATTGACAAATCAGCTCTTTCTTAATAAATCATCTAACAACCTTCTGGGTCACATGTGCATATGAATAAGTTTTAATCCATTTAGTAAAGTAGTCAATTGCTACTAAGATAACTTTATGTCCATTATTGACTTTTGAATTAATGAGCTCAATAACATCTATCACTCACATTGTGAATGACCAATATGACACCTATTGAATAGAGAAAATGGTGGTGTATTCATTTTATCTCCATGTACTTGACACTTGTGACACTTCCTTATGTAATCTATGCAATTCCTCTCTATGGTCATCCAAAAATACCTAGCTCTCTATATTTGTCTAGTCATCATGTGTTCGTTTATATGTGTAGCAACATTCCCTCGTGTATTTCATGTAGTGTTTACTTTGCTTATTTTTCATTCAGACATCTCAAGAGAGCCCCATCAAATGACCTTTTATATAAAACTTTTCCATCCAAGTAGTAATCCATGAAAAGGCAAAAGAAGTTTGAAACATATGAAAAACATGAAGATCATGCAATGAACCAGAAGCTAAATCAATGATACAGATCAAATTTCATCGATCGAAAGGCATGAAGAGATAGAGCATGAAATATTAGAACAAAATATATCTAAATGGAAAGACATGTTGTAGATTTCATGAATTGAACCCAACAACTTCTAACCCTAACCTAGGTGTTCGAAGTTGTCAAAGATCGATTGATTCAAAATAAAAAATAAATGACAAATTAATGGTATAGAACAATCATCTATGAGTCTAAGCTTCGATCGAAAAATACAAGACAAACCATTACTACATTCAACCAAAAAAAAAACCAAGAAACTACTTAGAAAAGGCTTAAACTTAGAAACTGATCTAAAAAACCCAAAATCAAGTCAAAACTATTTAAAACATGCTTGTACTGACCTACCAAAAATCTTAAGAACTTAAAAGGAAGCAAATGGAAACAAAAACAAATATTCTTCCATATAAATAACAGAAAAATCCAAGAGGGATATCATTAACTACAAATATTATTTTATTAATTCTAACATCTATTCTTGACAGACATTATCATGAAATTAGCTTCATCAACTCAACATTTCATCAAGAACAACACATAGTCGTATTTTGTTTAGAAACAAAAGGAATCAAAATAAATTTAATAGCTAAACTAGACACCAAAACATGTTACTGACTTTTTGAACAACACTAATAACATCAAGTTACAACTCTATAACAACAAGCTATGTATATTAGTTTAAATATAATAAATACATGTAAACTTAATTGTTATCAAACACATTAACAACCAAAGCATTAATGTGTGAACAATAAGTAATCAAACAATAGTTTTTTGTTTAAATAAAATAAAAAAAGAGGAGTGCCCATTGAGTTACCCTCTCAACAAAGGTTGTTGTATACCTCGTAGAAGCAATGCTATTTTCATCCCTTTCCCTCTTTTTCTTGTATTTTCTTGCTTCATCTACCTTTGTTTCCAGCTCTTTTGATCCTTAATTTTGTTTGCCTTTCCCTTTCCCTGAACACTATTTCTTTAGATTTTTCTCTCAATAACTCAAAAAATTCTTTTGATTTTCTCTATGTCTTTCCTCTTTATTTTCTTTATGATTTTATGCTATCTCCTCCCTTTTTTTAGGTCAAGATCACCTGCCTTTTATAAGCAAACCAAAATAGAAAGTTACAAAACCTTGGTGGTCATTCTAAAAGGTTTGTAAAAGATTCTTATTCTTTCTCTTCCAAAACCTTCCTCCTGAAAATGATGGTGCATGGTTATTTCCTGTCTTCTTGTAAACTAAATCCAATCATAAGAGAGCAGCATTAAAGTCTTTTCTTTCGTGAGTAAATTTGTTCTTTAGTCATAACTGATTAGGTTGGGTACTTTATTGATGTCAAAGAACCAATTCAACCAAAAAACTTAAGTTGTTAGGTGAGGTCTCAAGATATGATTTATATTGTTCTCTAACATACCCTCTCAAGTTAATCCATTTCGGCTTGAAACTTGCAGAGGTCCACATTATCTTATGTTTAATTTTTATCAAATAAATGAGGATGCTGAGATTTAAACTTATAATCACTTGGTCATCAAGGCTTTGATACCATGTCAAAAAACCGATTCAACCTAGAAGCTTAAGTTGTTAGGTGAGATTCCAATACAAGATTTATATTATTCTCTAACAGTTAAGATCATTATGGAGATTGAGACATAAACGTACCATTGATGGACCTGAATCTTTTAGAGGGGATGTAGATCTACCATTGAGAACAAACCATACTTGATTTGGAGGCTTAGAACTACCAATCTAACTTGAGATAAATTGTTGGCAAGTACATCAAGCTAAATGAGATATAAACATTTGATGAGAATAGTTGATCCTTATATAGGAATGGATTGGTGCCAATTAAAGCCCTTAAAGTGGTTAGAGAAGTCACATTTATTCATCTGAAATTGCCTTCTCGGTCAGCTTTTTGATTGAAAAAAAAGAAGAAACAATGACTAAACAATGTGTCTCTTATTCTCTTGATTAAAGTTTGAACGACACATCATTTTTCTAAACCCTAAAAACTAGTGTTCTTAAATAGGACTTTTTTAGTAAATTTCACTCTAGTACATGTTCTTTCAATTTTAGCATATTCATCCTTAATTATCTGGAAAACTTCTTACTCTTTGCAATTGCATCCCTCAAAACATTGATTGAGATCATTTGATTTGTGCGTCCTTTACAAATTAGTCCTTGGTTTTCAAATTATGCAATCTGGCCTCTATTTGTCATCAAACTTTCAATTTTTCTTAAATTGACCTCGGTTTGATCAATTTTAGTCTCTGGATTTCCATGCCTTTTGCACTTTGGTTCTTGATTTTGAAGTTTGGGATATAAGTCCTTAATTAAACTTTAAACTTTTTTCAATTAAGCTCCTGATTGCACTAAATTGGCTTCTTAAAGTTTCAATTAGGTCTTTTTTTTCTTCAAATTATTGCAGATTAACTAGAATTAATTCTTTTTATTTTTACAAAATTGACTTCCAAACTTTTTTTTTGCTTGAATTAAGTCTTTTATTAAGTCAATCACACCTACTAGAAGATTAATTGAGTCCTTAAACTTAATTAATTCTTCTATTCTTTTGACATTTTGATATGTTGCATCTCAAAGACTTATCTCATGTCTCGAAAATAATATATTTTTTGTTTTCAAATTTTATTATTATTATTATTATTTGGATTTTTTTATTAAGGTGTATTTTTTATAAAACAATTTGGGGGGACTAAATGTGCTAGCAAAAATCATGAATAAATGAGTTTTTTTTCCCATATTAGCATAATAGACAAAAGTATTTTTCAAACTAGCATACTTGGAAAAATGTTTCACAATCTAGCATAGTTAGGGAAGTCACGCGTGTAGCCCATGCACAAACTATTGAGATGTGCTTGTATTATATGCTTGTATATTGGTTGTGCATATAATACATGCGCAACCTTTTTGTCATCCATGTACTACATGCGTGATCTATGCATTAAAAAGTCACCATGTATTGCATGCACAACCAATGAAAATACAATGCATAGGCACTTCTTAGCTCTTTTAGCCCCTTGTCAATGAAAACACAATTTAAATGGATCTATTGCTCACCGCTGGTGAAAATCTAAACAGAGGCAGTCTTTGTTGCCGCTAGGTTTGCTACATTGTGAGGGATTGCCTTTGTGATAGTGGCCACCTTAACAGTGGCAGCATTGCTTTCATGGGTTTTGCATAGCTCGAGGGGCTACCCTCGCACTACACCGCCTCCAACTCGAGGCAGCAACCTAATGTTGGGTGACTAGGTCGACTCCTCTAGCACGAGGCAACCTGTACTGGACAACAACAACATCAAACACATTGGCACTATTATGGTGAAGGGGAGGTAGTAGCCATGGTTGTTGTCTCTGTCACTAGTGGCAACCTAGCCTAGTTCATCTGGCACTAAATAGGCGTGTCAAATGTGCCGACGTTGATGGTGGTGGTGCACAACCATCACTTTTTTTAGTGTTTTGGATAATTTATATAATTCTAAGATATTTAATAGGGGTTGTTATAATTTAGCATTTTATTCAAGTAATTTTTTTTAAAAAAATAAAACATATGCTTAATGGTTCATTGAATAGATAACCTATAATTGATGGTTATAGTTGAGAATAATGGAATGTGTTGGGTTGTGCCTTAGCCAACTTTCCTATTTATATAGAGGCAGCAGAACACTGCAGTAACTGTAATGATTACAACATCCTATATTAGAATCCTATTCTGATAGATACATGAGTAACTGCAATGATTATAACATCCTATATTAGAATACTATTCTATAATATGCCCCCTCAAGCTGAGGGTGGGGGATCAACCCGAAGCTTGAATCGAAAAGCAGTAAAGGATGCAACAGGAAGCGGTTTAGTGAAGACATCGGCAAGTTGATCCCAAGAGGGAACAAAACGAATCTAAATTTCTTTCTTGGCAACACGATCACGGACAAAGTGATAATCCACTTCAACATGCTTAGTACGAGCATGAAAGATAGGATTTGCTGAGAGATAGGTAGCACCAAGATTATCACACCAAATGGTAGGGGTAGAGACTGAGGGAACCTGCAAATTTGTTAACAAGTATTGAAGCCAAATCACTTCAGCGGTACCATCAGCAAGGGCTTTATACTCAGCCTCAGTAGAGGAGCGAGCAACAGTGCGTTGCTTGCCGGATTTCCAAGAAATCAGCGTTTGACCAAAGAAGACAAGATAACCGCCCGTAGACTTGCGATCATCAATACTACCAGCCCAATCTGCATCTGTAAAGCCATGTAGAGCAAAAGAGGAGCCTCGAGTGATATGGAAACCATAAGATGTTGTACCTTTAAGATAGCGTAAAATACGTTTGACAACGGCCCAATGAGAATCTGTAGGAGCATGCATAAACTGACAGACTCTGTTAACAGCAAAGCATATATCTGGACGGGTGAAGGTAAGATATTGAAGAGCACTCACGATTTGACGAAATTGTGTAGGATCAGAGAATGAATGATCCGGTAATAAAATGATTTTTGAAGGGGAGACTAGAGTATCAACTGGTTTGTAGGAAGTCATACCAGCTCGGGTGAGGATGTCAAGAATATATTTATGTTGACGCAACATTAAACCCATACCGGTAGACTGAACTTCAATACCCAGAAAGTAGTGAACGACACCTAAGTCACGAAGCTTGAACTCAGAGTTGAGTAACTGTATAAGGTGATGGAGCATAGCAGAATTGCTACCCGTGAGCAGAATATCATCAACATATACTAGGAGATAAAAGATATTAGTACCATCAGATAAGATAAACAAGGAGGTGTCAACCTTGGAAGCTCGGAAACCGATGGAGAGCAAAAAATCACTTAGACGAGTGTACCATGCTCTCGGTGCCTGTTTCAAACCATACAATGATTTGTGCAATTTGCACACTTGAGATGGAAGAGAAGAGTTAACGAAACCTGGAGGCTGTTTCATGTAGACCTCTTCAGTAAGAACACCATTGAGGAAGGCATTATGAATATCAAGTTGACAAATCTTCCAATTTCGCGAAACCGAGATAGAGAAAACCAATCGAACAATGGCCTGCTTAATAACTGGACTGAAGGTTTCAGAATAATCAATACCTTCTTACTGGGTAAAACCTCTAACAACAAGGCGCGCTTTATAACGCTTAATACTACCATCAACACAACGTTTGATCCGATATACCCATCTACTGCCAACAACGTTCATCAAAGGTTAGAATGGAACCAAAGACCAAGTGTGATTTTCACGTAAAGCGGCGATCTCATCACACATAGCATTATGCCAAACTGCATACCGGTCAGCATCAGAGAATGCAACAGGCTCAGAAAAAGGGAGAATATAGTACCCATGTGGAGGTAGAAGTAGCGACAGCGGAAGCAACCAGATTAGCTGTCTTCGGCTGCCGCGGTCTAAGATTCATAGGATGTCTGCTGTGTGCTGGTGGAGACGCAGGGGAAGACGGTTGTAGCGAGGAGACCTGTGGCAGCTCAACCACAGGACTGTCAGCAAAGGAGGGGCTGGAAGTAGAGACTAAAGCTGCAGGAGTGCTGGCCAGGGAGGGCGAAGCAGAGGAGGGACTAGAAAGTGCCCCAAGACCATGAGGAGATGAGACCAATTGACGATCTGAACTTGCATCATAAGGGTTAGATAAACAAGCATGGGATAATGGCCAAGGGATGGGTGGAGGCTGTGGTCGGGTGGCTGCTTGGAGTGGCAAAACGGAGTATTGTGGGCTGTTTGGGTGACTAATGAAAGTGGGTGGCGGTGGGTGGTTTAACAAATTTGGGAGGGTGACAGTAGCGGGTGGGGTTGGGGTTGTGGTAGAGACCTTTGCAATCTGTTCAAAATTATCAAATGGAAACACATGTTCATGGAAGCGGACATGACGAGAAATATAAATACGGTGAGATGCAATGTCAAGACATCGATAACCAAGATGCGAGGAACTATATCCAAAAAACACACATGGAGAGGAACGAAAATCCAATTTATGATTATTATATGGACGCAGAAAAGAAAAAAAGAGACACTCAAAGGTACGTAAAAAATAATAATCAGGAGACCGTTGAAATAAACAATCAAACGGAGAGCGATGGGCAAGAATAGGAGTAGGTATGCGATTTATAAGATAAACAGAGGTTTCAAAAGCATAATTCCAGAATCGAAAAGGTGCTTTACATTGCCCTAAAAGAGTAAGACCTATTTCCACAATATGCCTATGACGACGCTCTACTGTTCCATTTTGTTCATGAGTGTGGGGGCAAATCAGACGATGATGAATACCAATGGTCTGAAAAAATATGGATAGTTTTCGGTATTCACCGCCCCAATCAGTTTGAACAAATTTTATTTTTAATGAAAATTGACTTTCGACAAGAGTCTGAAATTGATGAAAAACAGAGTAAACATCAGACTTGGCAACGTGAGGATAATACCATACATATTTAGTATAAGCATCAACAAAGATAACAAAATAACGATAGCCATCTGAAGAAAAAAGAGGAGCAGGGCCCCATACATCACTAAAAATTAATTCAAGTGGAGCAGAAGTTTTGTGACCCGTAGGTCCTAAAGACAAACGTGATGATTTTCCTAAAGGACAACTTTGACATTGAAAATTAAGACGTTTTCCATAAATCGGCAGAGGCAGAAGTGCAGGGAGACCAATAGGCTTGAGGAACTGACGTGACGGAAGACTTGGTAAGGGCATAGATACCATCTTTACTCTGACATGAGAGAAGGATTTCATGGGTGTTGAGATCCTTGACATAAAACACAGGAGGGTGAAATTCAAAATAAACATTATTATCAAGACAAAATTTTTAAACAGAAAGCAGAGGTTTCGTAATTGCAGGAACATGAAGAACATTAGATAAGGTGAAAGAACGATGTGGTGTATATATTTTTGTATGACCGAGATGAGATATAGGGAGGCCCTTACCATCACCAACATGCAAATTATCATTACCAAGATACGATTCTGAAGCAGTCAAGGTGGCAAGATCAGGTGTGACGTGTTGATTGGCACCGGTATCTGGAAAGCAATCAACAGAACCGGTTGAGGAGAGATTGCGCTGCACCAGATTGGCATTAGGCTATTGGCCATAACCTCGCTGCTGGAATTGAGGGCAATAGGGAGCTGTATGGCTGAAATTCTAACACAGTTGGCAGTGTGGATTGTGCCCCCTATTGCACTGCCAAGAGCCCTGCCTATTGTCACCGAAGGAGGAGTTTTAGAAGCTGCGGTGATCAGGTCTGATGCCAGCAAATTGATTGCCTCTATTGTTGGACTGGTTGGGACGCCAGCCACCATTGAAGCGGCCTTTGCTGCGGCTGGAATTACCAAAAGTCTGGCGCTGCGCAACAAGCAGAAGATGGAATGCTGGGTGTGGGCAGCAGAGGAGCATGTATGGTAGTAGAAGATTTGTGAAGAAATTCATGTGTGAGGAGATGGCTGTGAAGATCTGCATATGATAAAGGTTCAGCCTTGGTAATAAGACTGGTAACTAAGTCTTTAAACTCTCCCCGAAGACCACGAAACACATATAAATTGAAATCTTCAAGTGAAACTGGCCGACCAACAGCGGCCAATTCATCAAATAAGGCCTTCGCTTTTTGCATAAATTGAGTTACTGATTCATCAGCCTGTCGAAGATCCTGAAGAGAGCCGTGAAATTGCATAATACGAGAGTTGGAGGTAGAAGCGAGAGCTCGCTCAAGAGTGCCCCAAGCTGAACAAGAACTTTGACAGCCAACAACAAGATGCAAAACTTCCATAGATAGAGAGGAAAGAAGAGCACTTAGAATGAGTTGGTCCTGTTGTTTCCAGGTTTGAAAAGGCGGATTTACCTGAAGAGAGATACCATCATGGGCAAGAACATGTGTTGATGGACATGTGTTGGAGCCATCAACAAAACCAAAAACTCCTTGGCCTAGGAGATAAGGCAGCATCTGCATACGCCAATATAAATAATTGGTGTTTGTTAATTTGAGGGAGATGACTTGATGAGTGTGAGAAAGGGAGATAATGCTTGCAGCAGTAAAGGCAGCAGAGGTAATAGACGTGGGCTGCAAGAGGAGGCGTTCACCAGCCATGGCAGAGGAGAATCCAGGCGGTGACGTAGCAGAGGAAAGCAGAGGAGGCGCTGCAAGAGAAGAGGGCTGCACTGTCGGAGAAGAAGAAAGCTGGATTGCTGGTGTTGCAGAATTTGAAGATGTATGTGGCGGCTGTTCCATTGAAGAAGGGAGGCTGTGAGAAAAGTAGGTTTAATTTATTTTAGGATTTTGTGGCTCTAATACCAAGTTGAGAATAATGGAATGTGTTAGGTTGTGCCTTAGCCAACTTTCTTATTTATATAGAGACAGCAGAACACTGCAGTAACTGTAATAATTACAACATCCTATATTAAAATCATATTTTGATAGATACATGAGTAACTGCAATGATTACAACATCCTATATTAGAATCCTATTATATAATAATTATGAGTTCTTAAATTAACGAAACTATCTAAAGTTTTAAAGATATTACAAAAACCTTTTTTAAAATTCTAAACTTCTTTAATATTGTAAAATTTTCTTACTATGGATGATGGAGGCATTATAAAAATATTAAGGGTATTTTAGAAGAAAATTAAAATAGTAGAGAAAGTAATTATTCGATAATTTGATGTGTATTACATTAACTCATGTAGAGTTTATATAGTTATATGTAATTAAATATAATAAAATAAATTATAAAAAATATGCTTGGTTATTTTCTTTTATTAGATGTTTGAAATAATTTTTTAATTGCTTAAAGTTGTTCAAATACTTGATCTTTTTTTTATTGATTATGAAATAATTAATAATATTTAACTTTATTTTTTTTAAACAAATTTGACATAAAAGTGGTTTTTTTTTTATTACATTACTGTAAACTCAACCTTCATCCTATTCATTTTTTTTAGTTTTTTAATATTATATTATCTCTTTTGTGATTAAAAATATTTTTTTAAAAAATTAAAAATATGACACTATCATCTTATTAACATATCATGTATCTCATGTTTACATTCATCGGATGTATGCTCGAGAGACAGACAAGAGATAACCCACGTAAAATTGGTAGAGCCACTTGTTAAAAGGAAAAAAAAAAATTCAGTAGAATAACATATTGAATTATCTATTGGTGCATTAACTCCCCGAAAATAGAAAGAGAATGATATTTAGAATTACCTAAGTTTTTTTTTTTTTTCATATAACCATTCACGTTATATTAATTTTAAGGAGTTGACTTTATTATTAAAATGATATTATTTTTTTTTCTTGATTTGTTGGCTTCGAATTTTAAGAATAGTATTTGAAAAAAAACTTTTAAATATATCAAATCAATACGAATTAAGTTCATCCAAGAATATATCCTTTACCATCCAACAAAAAATATAATACTAACTGCATGTCATTACTAAAGAAAAAACAAAAAGGTTCAACTGTTATATTGTGGACTATATTGTATATTGCTATAGTATAATGATGTTATTGTCTTAAAAAAAGCTAATGAAGTGATGTATGGAGGTAAAATAGTCTTTTTACAAGATTTAATTGACATTATCAAATTGGATAGGAGTAAATCGGTTTTCTTATTTTTGTAGCACAATAGAATGATTTAATTACATTTAAAAGTAGAAAAAAATCAAATTATCGGGCATGGACATTTTAATCTTTTGACATCTTGATTGCATATTGAAATTACTGAATTATCCTTAAAAGAAAAAAAGTTAAAACTAACATTTAGGGTATTTTCATCGTTTGATTGTGGTTATTTTTGCTATAATCAATCCGAATAAGAGGTGATTTAGTTTTTTTAAATAAATATAAATATAATTAAAAATATAAAAGTGGTTGGAACGTGCGTAGCATACAGTAGTAAGTGAGAGGTATGCGGTGCCTCTTGGCCGTCAAATGCCACCAAACATGTTGGAAGGGTTGCATCATCCTCTTCCTAGTAGTCAAACGTGTGTGAACAAAGGGGAAGAGGTTAGGCTTTGATGACCTTTTTTTTTTTCTTTTCCTCCCTCTTTTCTCTCTCATCGTCTTGGATTTGGTGTCATCTCTCTCAAAAATCAAATATGATTTCATGTCATTTTATATTTATGTCAATTTTGGTATTCATTTTTAAAATTTCTATTTATTTTTATTTTAAGGCTTTTTGAGTTTTATTTTTTTTTAATTTCATATCTCGGCATTTTATTTCATTTAATTTTTGTATTCAGTTTGTTTCTCATTCTTTTGATTACTATTTGTTTTGTTTTTTTTTTTTTATTTTGGATGATTATGAATTTTGCTTCATAATTTTTTCGTGTTTGCTTTTTATGGAGTAATTCCCGTCTTATGAGTTTAAGAAATTAGCCTAATTTAACTTTGGTTTTTTTAGGTTATTTTTTAAATTGATTTTTTTTAATTTCATTACTCGACATTAGGTTATTAGGTTATTGAACCTTGAGCTTTATGATTTTTTTAGCTTTTTCTTTATGTAGAGTTATCCCAATCTCATATCTCAAGTCGTGGATTAGTTGAGTTAACCTGAGTTTACTCCAGTTTTGCCTTTGGTCATTGAGTTTTCTTGAACTTCATTGTTTTATTCAATTTCTTCTTTGTGGGCTTATCCTAGTCTAACAACTAGACTGTAAATTTGACATGCTAACTCAAAGTAATTTTTTTTTAATCATTTTTTAAGATGTCTTTTAGTTCATCCTTCAACATTAACCTGTGTCAACTCAAGTTTTTTTTAATTAATTTTTTTTTAGTTTTACCTTTCATCATTTAGTTTAGTTGAGAGTTGACCTCCATTATTTTATTCACTTTCTTATGTGTGAGCTTATCATGGTTTCACAATCGAGTTGTGAATTTGACATACTGACTTGAGTAATTTTTTTATTTTATCCTTCAACGTTTACTTTGTTGGTAATTAAGTTTCAGATTTCTTTCATTTTTCTTTTTATGCGATTATTCTATTCTCATTCAATTTTTGCTTTGTTAATAAATAAGGTCGTTTTGATCTTTTAAAAAAATTTAGAGAGTATCTTTTCATAATATTTAACAAATATTTATTTTTTTGACCAGTTATTGTTTTATTTTTTTAATAATTATATTATTAAATTAATTGAAATTATTAAATCTATTTAAATAAATGATTTAGGCGTTAAATTTTTCTTGTTCCTTTTAAAATACTATAATTGCTTGGGCATTTTTATTTTTATGTTTTAGAAAAAAATTGATTTGGTTAACGGCGTAAAGCAAGTCATCTCTTTAGTTATTTCTTAATTGATGAAGTTATCAGAAAGCTTAACATGCCATGACATGATTAGGGCCAAATCTTGATCCAAACGAACTACTACTTTGATGTGGCGTTTTTTTTTTTTTGGTTGTATTTAATATTATCATAGTATTTATTTTTTAAATTATTTTTTTATTTGAAAATATATTAAAATAATATTTTATTTTTATTTTTTAAAAAATTATTTTTAATATCAATATATTAAAATAATAAAAAATATTAAAAAACTAATTTAAAATAAAAAAATCTTAAATTTTTTAAAATCACGGTGATATCACAAAAATAAATAATGAGAAAGCTTGCTGCATGAAGTCTAAACATAGAACAGAAAATGAAGATCATTAATCTTATTCACAGGTCAAATTTGCCAGTAGTGTGGTCTGTCAAGTTAAGTTCAGTTAGTTTGTGATTAATGTTAAATGAATGATGATATGTGGATGGTAATGCGCTGACAAATCTTATCCTCTCTTTCCCTCTTCCACTTTGAAAAATACAATTTACCAAACAAAAACAAAGACAACTAAGCTTGCCTCCTCGGCTACAGTTACAGTTCGGATTCCAGTTGCAGTTCCTGCCACTGCCTGGCATTCTTCACTAATAAGCAATAACCAGACCTAAATGGAACTGGTCTCCCTCTTCCCTAGCTATCATCAAAACCCCACTGCCATTCTACTCCGCGAGCCTCTCCTCTCCATTCCCATCACAAGTGATCTATCTCTCTCATTTTATAATTCACTTTTTTTTTATATATGTTTGGATTCTTACTTGCTATGACGACGACGACGACTACTACTACTAATAATAATACCACTAACAAATGCTTACAAAATTTGTTTGAATTGGCAGAGAGGAGGCTGTCCAACGGAAATTCAGGTGCGTTGAAATGTCGCTCCTCACCGTCTTCCTCTGATGATGAGACTACAAAACCAACCCCACTATCTTTGCACCAGGAGGGAAGGAGGGCACTCGTTGCTTCTCTCCTTTCAACTGGTTAGTTCTATTCCATCAATAATATTCTCATATGATGGTTCTTTAATTAATGGTGAGATTTGACGTTCCATTACTTCTTCTTCTTTTAACTGTGACTTAGGTGTTGGGATTTATGTCTGTGATGTGGCCGAGGCTGCTAGCACGAGTAGAAGAGCTGTAAGTTTCTTTCCTTCTATATGGCATATTTTTTGTCTCTTAAGTTATGTATATTTTACTTTCAAATGGGTACTAAAGTTGCACAAATTCTGCAAATCTTTTTGTTCTGTGCAGCTTAGAGCATCAAAAATACCGGAGAGTGACTTCACAACCCTCTCCAATGGTCTGAAGTTAGTACATTAAAGTTTAATTAATGTGAATTCTTTTCTTTGCTCCGGTTTTTACCCTTCCTATCTAATATAGACATTGGTAAATTACCTTTATTTGCTTCTCTCAAATAATTGAATAGCCACTTGTTAGTAAATTCACCAGAAAGCTAGAGCCTATCATGTGATACGATTATGCAAACCTTCATTTTTTTTTATCTCTCTCTGTGCAAGGACAGAGCTACATTGTTAGATTTTGAGAATTCAATATTGAATGATTGTGTCATTAATCGTTTTTTAGTCTCACAGCCTGCCTTTTTACATGCTATTTCATTTGTCAATTTCATACCAAGCATATTTGTCTATATATTTGAAAACAAATCATGCAAATTCTGATAGAGACATTCTTCAGGTACTATGACTTGAAGGTCGGGGGTGGACCTAAGGCCGTGAAGGGATCTCGGGTTGCAGTACGGTTGTGGCCCAGTTAAATTAAATTTTTTGACTAACTGATGTTTAAACTATACCCTATTATATTACACTGATACATCAAATATTAGCACCAACTCTTATGGCTTAATTTCACGTGCTTGTCACAGTACTTGTAGATCACTTGTTTCTTCCCTACATCCTCATCCACATCCATGCTCCCAACTTCTATAGTTTCTATACCTTTATAAGATTATCCAACTTGTACAAACTAGAATTACCTTGCTGATTTTTCAAAACCATTTAAGATGAAGAAGACTTTGATCTCATGATGAACAACCTCATTTCAGAAGAAGGACTGTTCTTCTGTAGCTTCAATAGTACAGCATTATTTTTAGCACATTTACTTTCAGATTTCTAACCGATGGAGACAAGATGTTTAATGCATACTTCAGCATAGAATAATTTGCATGGATGAAAGAAAAACTTAGATAATTTCACTCCTCTTTTAATCTAAATTGCAGAGCCATTATGTTTTTGTGGTCTTTCTGTTACCATGCAGTACATATAGAAATATAGCTGATGTAGTTGCGTTTATTTTAGGTTCACTATGTTGCCAAGTGGAAGGGAATCACGTTTATGACTAGTAGACAGGGACTCGGTGTTGGAGGTGGAACGGTAAGACTAGAGTTGTGCACTTCTTCGGTTATACATCATTCATACGTAACTTTAATCATTCATACATGATTTGACGTATCAACCATCGAGTCTGCAATTTCTTTCCTAAACTTTCTCTGCCTTTTGGCTAATTACATATTCCTTGAATTGTTGCAGCCTTATGGATTTGACGTGGGCCAATCTGAGAGGGGAGCGGTCCTTAAAGGATTAGATCTTGGAGTTGAAGGCATGCGTGTAGGAGGCCAGGTGACTCCTGTTTCTTCCGTATTGTAGCTTTGTTCTATCTTGACAGACTATATGATAAGGCATGCAATAGCTTACATGTATCCATAGTTCAGCGTTGAGTAGGTCTTTTCAGCTCTTTAGTTCAAATGCTATCTATTGAAATATAAAATCTATATGTTAGAAAGCGATTCTAGTGCAAAAAAGAAAGAAATTAATGCAGTTTTTTTGCACTCTCATTACCAATAAGCTGAATTTAATAACTGCATGTGGATCACTTTATTATTGATTTCTGCTCTTTAGCATGCGGGGCACCATGGTTATCATGCTTAAAGTTGAACTAACATTCTATATATAGTTATGTTCGCTGAATCTCAACTGAATAATGTTTCTTTTCATGTGCTGATGAATGACTAATTCTTTTTTGGCAGCGTTTGCTAGTAGTTCCTCCTGAGCTAGCATATGGTAGTAAGGGAGTACAAGAAATTCCTCCAAATGCAACCATAGAGGTAAGAAGTTGTCTTTTTTGGTAAAGGGTAAGGATATATTCATGCAAGTGACATCTGGGAAATCTTACGGTCTCCATGTATCTGAAACATAACTTGTAATCCACCATGGCATATTGATGAACAGGGGAGTAGTTTCAACAAATTATAAGAATATGGTGTTTGATTAGCTGTATGATCCATGGGATGCTGTTACAAAATTCCTTGAGTGTCATATTTCTTGCAGTTATTGCATGGCGTGCACCAACTTCAGTCATGACATGCATGTTTCTTGGAGCAGACCATATAGAAGGGAAAGGAAAAGGAATCCTGAAAACTCATGTTCCTTCTTTTGGTTTTAAACAATTAAGATAGGAGGCAAAATTCTTAATCTTTGGCCATCCATGTTTGTAATTTCAGCTTGTTAGGATTTCTTAGATTGGAGCACTGTACATCATCCAAATTTAAAAGCTTGCTCGGTGATTCCTTTGTCGTCAGAGGTCAAACCACAAAGTAGTTCAAGATACTTTGTTGTTGTCTTATGAACGCCCAGGACCCAGCTTCATAGTTTGTCGGTTTTTCCCTTTTGGAGAAATCTTTTACATGAATGCATGAAAATCTTTTAGCTTTGAAATCCATTTCCCGCATCCGAGTTTCTTGAAAATCATTTGATTGTATATACATGAAAAAGAGATGATGTGATTAATTGTACCCTAGCCTTTTGCGCGAGTCTTCGTGTTAATTTGTAAAGTGTAAACCATGATTTCTGCTGAGAATGGCACAAGTAAAGTAAACCTATATCTTTCACTATTTACTTTCATTCACTTGTGTAATTTAAATTTGAAAAATTCTAAATAACCCTTTCAGTGGTTAAAGGCCAGTTCACAAGGGCCGTATCTTCATCTCCTCTGTTTTGTTCCTTCGTTTCAGTTTATTCTTTCATCTGATCACCTAGTGCTTTGAATATTACTTTTTAAAACTCTCAAGAAAGCCAGGTGAATGCTGTGATCAATTCTTCCACCAAGTCTTCTGAATATAGAAGAGATTAATCAAACCACATCACAACAGGCTTCCATCATATAGCAAGAGATTCTTTTGAATGATACAAACTGGACTGTTGTCGGTTCAAGAACTTGATTTCTATGGTAGTGGCTTTTACATTGTAGAGAGAGTTTCTCGTTTCTGAAATTGCTCAAGGTGGAAAATCAAAAGAAAGGGCTATCTATTCCATATGATTTGCCATCAAGTTCTTAGTCTTATTCTATTTCTTTCCACACAAGCACAATTTATTTAACTGATCTGTCTGTTTGCATTAAATATATAGACATGGAATTTAACTTGCCACTTTCTTTGTTGAATCTGCAGTTGGATGTTGAACTGCTGGCCATCAAGCAAAGCCCTTTTGGGTAAGTGATGGCAGCCCACCCAGTGCACAGCGATTTTGATATTTCTTTGGCAGTTAGTCTTACTCGTTGGTTTGGTATGCAGGTCTCCTGTAAAAGTTATTGAAGGTTAATGCATATATTGCTTGGCATGCTGGTTGTTCATGCTTTGAGCTTTTCTATAGACCAGAGTGCTTCTGCACTTCGCCTCAAAGAGAACTGAATCTGCTGGCATTAACTGGTAAAAATACGTCATCAGCATAGCCATAAACTGAATCTGCTGGATAACTTGTATAAATCCTACTCTCCATCGTATCTTCTCGTTGTGTTCTTTTTTTTATTGTTTTGTTCTCCCAGCAAGTTGCTTGTGCTATTGGGTATGCAAATGTTAGAATGCTTACAATTTTTTTTATATGTATGGCAAGGCAATGTTTACATATCATCAATGTTATGCTCTTGCTTATATGTTATATTAATTTTGTTTATATAAACATATATATTTTTAATAAATATTTTATTTATTTTTAACATTTATCAAATATTTTATTAATGAATCTAAAGTAAAGATAAAGTTTCTGAGACAAAAATGCTTTGCAAAAATAAAAATAAAAATATAGTCATTATAATTATGATTTTTCTATTGCATCAAAACTTTATTCCTAAATATTCATAGTCAACACTCTATTAAAACTGGACATTAATTAGAGTTGTTGAGACTAGTGTATAATATGTTCTTTTCTTTGTGAAATGGAACATTTTTTCACATAAATTGAGGTATGAGAGATATTTAGAACTAATATATACGTACTTGTCAGATGATATGTACATTAAATTAACCTGCATGAGAATTCCTTATAAAGAAATCACTTGTGTCTATGGAAAGACTCACGTGATGGTTGTGTAATAAAAATGTATTTGAGTAATTAAAAGAAGATTCATCACCCTAAGAGATTTAGAAAACATATTTCATATACTCTCAAATAATTGATTGTAAATTCTTGCGTAAGGTGGAATGAGACTTGAAAAGAGTTTCAAATCTTATTTAAAACTCACGTGATGATTGTTTAACTGATCCTTAAACTTAAAATCACCAAGTTATCTTATATGAAGAATGCTATGTTTTGATTCTGATACATGTTGTCATAATCAAGGGCAACAAACAAGTGAATATTGGGTATAACAATAACTATAAGAAGGTATTTGAGTAATTAAAAGATGATTCATCACCCTAAGAGATTTAGAAAAAATATTTCATATATTCTTAAATAGTTGATTGTAAATCCCTATGTAAGGTGGAATGAGACTTGAAAAGAGTTTCAAATCTTATTTAAAGAATCAATAACTATGATGTTGAGAACAAATATAATTTGAAAGAGTAAACATAATTCATGCTATAATGTCTAAATCATAACATTGTTGACGAAGAGATAATAATTGCGCTGAGATAGTTAATAAAAGATCAAGTCAAATCACTTATGACTTTCTTAATATTTGAAGGAACATGATAGATTGTTAGACATTATATTTGATCTTTAAATATAAAACAATCAATTGTTGAATTAAACAATGAATTAATTTGTTTCATTTATTTAATCTTATTTTTTAGCTTTGTGATTTATTTTTTAGCTAACTTATTAAGAAACCTAATGGGTTACATACATAAGAACTATTAGTCAGAAATTAAAATCGGATGATTAATCAAGTGTGACTTGATTGTAAATAAATTTTAGAAATTGAGGACTAAAGTAAATTATACAAGGAATTACAATTTTAGACCTAGAAAAATCAAGTAAGGACTTGATTGAATAATTTTTTAAAATTATCCTGAAATAATGTGTTTAGGAAGAAAAATAATAGTGTTATTTATAGGGTTTTCAGGTTTTTCTATAAATAGAATGATATGCGTCTTATTTTATGGGTAATAAATAACACAGTACAAAACCCTTGAAAAATATAAAAAAAGAAAAAAAAAAGAAAAAAAGAGTTAGCATTTAAAGGCATAACAATCTGTCTCTTTTAAAAGAGTATAAGAGATTTCTCATTAGTGGTTTATGTGGATTACTGTTCGAGGTTGGACACTTCGATGACTTGTGATTTGTGACAACTCAGTCTTGAAGCAATTATTTAAAACAAAAAAAAAACATCTGATCTTTAAGTAATATTCATATAAACCTTAAACAACCTTATATATGTCTAACTGAATTTTCGGTACTTGCAAAAATTCTTAAATTTATTATTTTTGCTATGTGTATGTGTTTCGAAAAACCCAATAAAATCTACATTGCCTTCAAGTTGAACAAATTGGTGATAACTTTTGAATGGAAGACTTGATTTAGTTGTATAATTGAGCCACTATTGATTTGTGCTTAGAAAATAACATATTATTTTCCTGAAATTGTTTCAGTTTTAATTTATGATGACAAATTATTTAAGCGAACCAAGAAGAATTCTATTGCCTTTGTTATTTCTTCTTCTTCTTCCTAAAATGGACCATAGTAGGCCACATTGCTTCTTGGTTTTTTATTTTCCATATGAACTAAAGTATGAACCTTGCTGCATTCTTATACTCGAATGACTATGTCAAAGTGACTATAAATGTTACTGTCAAACTAGATTCATGGTCCGCGCTATATTGCGGGTTAAATTATTTTTTTTAATGTAAAAAAAGGTTCCATGTTAAACTTGGAATTTAAAAAAAATCAGAGAATTAGGTCATTGAATTGTCTGGGTTTAATAATCTCAGCTAATATAATAATACTTAAAAAAAAGATAATGACAGCAAATAAATTGAATTAATAAAAAATTAACATCCAGGATATAAAATAAAAGTGACAACAGAAAAAGATTCGAGTCAACCCATGTCAAAGAAAGGAAAGTGAAAAAAAAATAACAAAGGCTAAATTTTTCATAACCAACTAAATGTTGGAAAACGGAAGAAAAAAATGCTAAAAAATAGAAGTTAACTAAAGCTACATTGACACGATCAAAGAATTGATGTCTTATCCTAAGTGTAGGAGTGTCAAAGTAATAAATAATCCGGCAAGACTGGGGTCGAATCACAGGGAGGTGAACTATATAAATTACAAATTATAAAATGATATTGATATTGAAGAGAACTTTGAGATGTGATAATGATGAAAATATTAAACAAGGATAAAACAATTATCAAGGTTAGAGGATTCACTAATGGTATTTCAAATAAGCATAGTATAAACTTCTTTTTATTACTCAATTGAAAACCACATACAAATGAGGTTCCAATCGGATGATTTATCATTAATGACTCATTATAAAGCATTAATATGATTATATTAATTATCTTATTTAAGTAACACCAATACTTTTAAATATTGTCAGGTATTCATGATGCTAGCTTATGTTAACAACAAATCAAGTTCCTCTTATAACAACGATGTTGGTCGAAGACTATGAATGATCAAACATTTATTGTACTAAGTGTTATACAACATAAATCTAGTTTAACCATTTAATAAACAAGGTATTAAGAGTGAATAAGATAAAAATGATAAGACATGTTAACAACAAACTTTCTTGGATATAAGCATTGAAGTCCATGTTGAGTTTGTATTATACTTATTCTAACCCATTAGTGAAACCTTTTCACCTTGACATAATAAACTTAACTAAACATTATGAAGAAGATAAACATAAATAAACTAGATAAAAACATAGTTATGATGAAAAGCATAAATAAAAGATTAATGAAAGCAAAAAATAAACATTACAAAAATACTAAGAAAGAAAGCAAGAATATGATCTTGATCTGAAAACTAAGATGCCTAAATACATGGAAAATACCTCCTTTTATAGGCTAAAATTCAGAACTATTGATTAGATGATTAATTATTTAGTTGGTGGTCAACCATTGACTTGGTGGCTGGTTATTAACATTGTTGGCTAGTTATTGACTTTGTTGGCTGGCCAACACGTCATTGCTAACATCAGAATTGGAACACATAGTCTTCATGAAAGTTGTGGGCAATTGTCTTCGCTTTTCAGCGAAAGAAGAATAGCTTATGTGGACATCTGGAACTTGAGATATGAGCTGAACGCCGAACAGTGTCTGGGTTGCATGACAGATTCAAACATCTTTTTTGTTACTAAGATTTGAACTTAAAAACAGAATATTTGAATCTTAGACTCCTTATGAAAGTTTTAGGCCTATGTCTTAGCTTTCTATCAAGATAAACCAAACCTAAATCCAAGGTCTACAACTCTAGTTATAATCCAATAACCGAATGGTGTTCTAGTTTGAATTGAACCATCAGCTTAGTCCTCTCTTTGTTTCTTCACTTTCAATAGTTAATCACATCTGTAACAGCCCGACCCAACTTGCCATATATTGTCCGCTTTGGGCCTTACCACCCTCACGGGTTTTTTCTGGTGACGCGAGCCTATTTCTAAGCCTGACGCTCCAAAACGCATATGACAAATCAGCAACCACACTCTTAATAAGGCCAGTTACCACTCCCTCACCAGCCGATGTGGGATATTACAATCCACCCCCTTAAGGAGCTCGACGACTCCGTTGGCACAACTGGACAACCAGTAAGGTCAGCTCTGATACCAAATATAACAGCCTGACCCAACTTGCCATATATTGTCTGCTTTAGGCCTTACCGCCCTCACAGTTTTGTTCCTTGTGACGCGAGCCCACTTCTAAGCCTGATGCCCCAAAACATGTATGACAAGTTAGTAACCAACACTCTTAATAAGGCCAGTTACCACTTCTTCATCCGCCGATGTGGGATATTACAACATCAATCAATCCTTTAAATTGTGAGATATACGTGCATTCAAAATAAGCATTTACCATAAATTATAGATATCTTATATTATTAGACTTGTTATTATAAAACATGTTTTAGTTAGGGAATTTAATGATACTTTAGTGCAATGTGTTGTTATAAAACCTTAATGAAAATGCACTTTTAAGTACTAATCACTAACCTTCTAATCTTGTGGCCCTGGTTATAAGGCTGACACCATATTATAGATGAAAAACTTAAAAGAATCACGAAGCAAAATCCTCAATAAACTAAATACCAAGGGATGAAACAAAAAAACAATAATTAAAAAACCACAATTAAAGAAAATGAGGACTAAATTTTTTTGTTATATTTTTCAAACTTGTTGATTTTATTTGCTAAATCTTTATAAAAAAAATATAATTTGACATTCTTGTAAAATAAAAAAATCAGTCGATGCATGTAACCCTGGTCAACTTACTCGACCTATGACTTAGGAGTTGCTTGGGGTCAACCTTTGGACCAGGTCTAAAAACCAAGATAAAAAAGAATAAGGGCCTAATTTCTTCATTAAATTCTTTTTAATTTTTTTTAAAACTCGTCTTAAAACCCATTGATTTTTTTTTTTGTAAAATTTTGACCAAAATAATCTTATTTTTACATATTTGTATAATAAAAAAAATTAGTTGCCTAGGTAACCTTAGCCAACCACTTGACCTATGCCTCGGGATTGACCTCCGGGCTGAATTTAAAATCCATAATTAAAAAAATGAGGATGCAATTTTTTTGTAATTTTTTTTAAAACCTGTTGAATATTTGTTTTTAGCCAAGTTGATCTGGGTAACTTTGACCAACCCACTCGATTTATAACCGATCGATCCCTAGGTCAGGTTTAAAAACCAGGATTGAAAAAATAAGAATCAAATTTAGCATTAAAATCAAATAATGAGGGATGAATCTGAAAAAAAATCAATTAAGAAAATAAATGAAACCAAAATAAATTATAATGAAAAGAATGAAGGACCAAATTAAAAAAAAAAATCAGGTATGAAATTGAAAAGAAAATCAATTAGAAAAAGGGTGAAAAGCAAAATAAATATCAATTACAAGAAAGAGAACTAAATCTAACATAGAAATAAAATAAAATAAAATGCAAAAGGATGAAATTGAAAAACAAAATTCACAAAAAGAATTTAAAGTAAATATAAAATAATAAAACCTATGAGGATCACAATTGAAATAATACAAAAGGTTATGACATTTTTTGAACTTTGAGTAGGTGGAGGAGAGAGAAAAGAGGGTGGAGAAGAAGAAATTCAGCAGCCGCCTAACGGTGGCCCTTACGACAACACGTGCTGGTTAGGATAAAGCACCACCTCACAATGTTTTGCTTAAGATGGCGGTTGGATATTTTTGGACACCAGAGGAGGTGTCATGCGCCACTTAAATAGCGGGGAAAACCTCCACATGTTGGCACGTTCTTATCACGCGCCAATAGCTTTTTAGTTTTTTTTTAATAAATACCAAAACACCCCTAACCCTACAGAAATTTATAAAAAAACTGGAGTTCAAAAGATGCTAATACATCTAAAGACAAAAACATTTGTTTTAAAATCCATGATTTTTTCGGTAATCTCATCGTGCTCAAGAATAGGAAAATTTGAAAAAGCCCATCTCCTAAAACAAATTGAAATTTTGCTTTCAATGGTATCTAGGACTTTACATTGTGCAATAAAGAGAGTAAAAAACATACATACCCCTTACCAATTCTACAATACCAATTTTATCCCATGTAAAAATCCTAAAATACTAATAAAGCCAGCCTTTGTGTCTTTCTCTTTCAGGGACAATTTGGTAAATTCATTATGCGAATCCATGGTGAATTGTGAGAGGAGCTACAGTAAAATACTAAGCTCTTTTAGTTTTTTTGTTAATTGATAGGGCTGGAAATCTTTTAAGCATGCCTACTCATTTGCACTTCAATAACAATAGGATTCATTACATAATTATCCGGTAACAAATTTTAGTTCTTTTAACGTATGCTAGAAGAACATGACACCCATAAACAAGTGGAGCTCAAATAGCTTGATTGAAACAAAATTTGATCTTGAAATTAACTTGAAACATGCAAACGATACAACTCCTGGAAAGGCAAGAAAATAGATTTGGAGATGTTACACAAAGATTACCTTGAACCTAAGTACCAACACTATTGGAATATAAAACCCCAACCCAACAAATAACAATTCATGAATGAGAAGTACATGATGATGTCACGAAGACAATTGCTTTTCAATAAGCCGATTTAGTTCGTTAAAGAATCAACGTAGGAGAAAAAACTTACCCTCACACATTCACAAAGAGAGATGTGGCAATCTAAATTACTATTAAGCAAAATGTAAAAACTGAAAATTAGGTTACAGAGGTACTTTATGTGTAATAACCTAAGCTAAACCCTAGAATATCCAAGATGTAGACTTGTATAAGGCCTACTTACAATCATACTCAAACTCTTAATTAAACAAGCCAAAATAATGATAATGAAGCCTAAATCATGAAAACAAAAATTAAAATAAAGGTCTAAAGCATGTTGCCATAAATAACAAAGAAAATAACATAAAAGAGACTTATTTCCTAGCCTAAATAGTCTCATTGGTTGAATAATCCTTCCTTATAGCTTTAGGATCGATTGTTGACTTTAGAAATTCCAAATAGACTAAGAGAATCAATTATGACTTGGAAATCTTTGTTGTCGCCTCTAGCTTTTCCGTGTAGAGCTTGGTTTCCTTGCTTTACTTTGACAAAAATAATGTTTATTTCCTCTTTAGTTACTAACTATATTCATTTTCTTCCTTTATAAGGAGAATCATTAAATAATCCTCTTTGGCTTAGGAAAATTTTTTGTCACCCCTTAGTTTCCTTAATGGACTAAGAAACTTCTTCTTTTGAATGCTAATGATTTTCTCTCATTAAGGATTTAATCTGGTATTTTTCCTCTCGTCTCACCTTCTATTGGCTCTTGGAGAATTGAAATCAACACTGTATAAAACCACTTAGTAGCATAATCCAAATGAATAAATATGACTTTAAAAGCAAGAAAATTAAGAAAACAAAAAAAACAAAACTACAATTACAATCTCACGAAATATAGTCGACTTGAAGACACATACAAAAAATAGTTGTGAAATTTATGAAAATGATGTAAATAGCACCTAAATATGCAAAAAAATAAAATAAAATATGATGATAGTATGTTAAAAGATATGAAATCAATAGAAACAAAACAAGTTTTAGAAGTTGACAAGCTTGAACCTGAATCTGGACCCTAAAGCAAAGAATGTCTAAATGATCCTAAAATTAATATATAGTGCGATTAGGACCCCAATAAATAGAATAACAAGTTGGAATTAATTCTGAGTCTTAATATATAAACGCAATACTGACGCTAGACAACCACTTTAATACCCGAATTTAAAACCTAAAGAAACTCATGTCTAAATGACCCTAAATTTAATATATAGTGCGAATAGGACTCTAGTAACTAGAATATCAAGTTTGAGCTAATATTGAGTTGATTTGTTCAAATTTTCTCATGTTTAGTTTTCTACTGTAGAATCTGAAATTAGTCTTTTAAACGACTTTTTTTCCTTCTATTTTATTTTATGCTATTGATATGTTAAAAGACAATAAAAAATTGAAATAATACTTTTTTGTACTAAAAAGATGCTGCTACTGAATTGAAAAGAAGAAGATTGGAGCAAGTAGTTTGACGCGGAACAAAAGAAAAATGAAATTAACAAAAGGATATAATTTGATTAATAAAGCCAAGCTTTGATACTAAATGACGCGAACACAGTGAGCACTTGGTCACGTAACCCATATGCAAATGATACAACTTCTGGAAATCCAATAAATCAAGTTTGGAAGTGTGACACAAAGATTACCTTAAACCTAAGCATCAATACTATTGGAATCTGAGACCCTTATCAAGGAATAACAATTTGCAAACGAGAAGTATAGGATGACGCCACAAAGATATTTGTGCTTTGATAAGTTGATTTAGTTTGTTAGAGAAACAAACAAGGAGAGAAGACTCACCTTCACACACTCACAAAGACAGATGTGGCAATATGAATTTGATACGAACCAAGTCAAGTCCGAATTTGGTCTTAGAATGTTTGCTGACCAGTTTTGCGAGATCGGACATATCTCTCAAACCATACATCGGAATAAGGTGTAATTTTACAAGACAAATGAGACATATGGAACTATATTTTTTAAAATTTTCAGGTCAAATGGAGTTTAGAAATATATTATTTCAGTAAGTCGAAGTTACTAGACAAATCTTATCAAATCTATTAGACTAGACCTTTATGTACTATTTTCTAGAGCTATAGGTGGAATATTTTTACGATTCAGGTTTTGTTAGAAACTAGACATCTCGAGCTTTCCAACCATATATGGTAAACCCAATAATTCATCCAGAAGAGAGAGAAGGACGTGTTTGAAATCAAGAATGAAAATCTGTCAAAAATATGTGAAAATTGGAGATTCGGGCTACATAGATTAATTTTGACATGAAGAATTTGTTGTTATTATCCTATTCTATTTATTTATTTAATATTGAATAATTATTTTTTAATTTGGGTTTGTTCTAGCCCATTATACATTGTTTAGGGGTTTATTTTATTATTGAACTTATGTTAGTTGATTACTAGTTTAGGCCCAATAATTTGCAACTTAAAAGGAGTCTATTAGGGTTAGTTAGAGGATACCATATTATGTTTTCTTAGCTATAAATTGTAGCACCAAGTTGGAGAATAAATGTGAGTTTTCTCTTTGTATGTTTGTGGAAAAATAACCTTTGGGCTTAGGTACATGTTTACCTTTGGGTAAAGGTTCTATCAAACTTGATTTTGGGCTTTCCAAGTTGTTATGTTCTTCGTTGAGGGTTGCTTGACCACATAATCAAGAGGTTCGCATCAGAATTATTATTAAGCAAAATGTGAAAACTAACACTTAGGTTATAAAGATGTTTTTTATGTGTTTATAATAACCTAAACTAAACCCCAGAATACCCAAGATGTGGATTTGTATAAGGCCCACTTACAATGAGACCCAAATCCTTAATTAAAAAATCTCAAACACTAATAATCAAGCCCAAATCATGAAAACAAAAATTAAAATAAAAGTTTGAAGCATGCTTCTGCAATTTACAAAGAAAATAACATAAAAGAGTCTTATTTCTTAGCCTAAATAGTCCCCTTGGTTTAATAATCCTTCTTTGTAGATCTAGGATCAGTTGCTGACTTTAGGAATTCTAAATAGACTAAGAGAATCATTTAATAATCCTCTTTAGCTTAGGAAACAAATCTTCTGCCTTTTAGTTTCTGTAATGGATTACAAAACTTCTTCTTTTGAATGTTAAGAATCATCTCCCATTAAAGATCTGATTTGATCTAATTTACCTTGCATAAAAACAAGAATAATTGTTGACTTTTAATCCTTATAATATTAGAAAATCTTGCCCGAACAAGGTTGTCATAAGGTTGAACACATCAAACCCATGTTGCACATGGATTGAGCCTTTCTTACCAATGGATTAGATGGATCAAAGGCTACTTTTTAAGCTCCATTGGTGCCACTTGTTCCCTTAAGTCCATCGAGGCCCAAACATGCTATATAAAACCATTCAATGTTTCCCTCAGCTTCTTTGCCCTAATCCTTGTAATTGACCAACTATGCACCTCTAAAAGGTCAATGATGTGTTTAGTCATGGTGCTAGGCTGGTCCTCATGGGGGGCGAATCTCAAACCTTTTAATTATTAAACACTATTAGCCATCTTCCTGTGCCATGTTGTTGGTTGAAAAATTTTTTTGGTGTAAAAAAAGTCAAAGAAGAAAAAGCTTAGATGAAAAAATAAAAATAAAAGCACTTAGATTTATAGAAAACATTAACGAGTAATAATAATGTATTTTGAGTTTTAAAAAACCAATAGAAGATATCATAAAGACCTATTCAAAACAAAACAAATGCTTTTTTTAAAAAAACCTTATTATGGCATTTTTTAAAAATATTGAGATAACAACACATTGGATCGATCTAGATTTTGCAACCTACCCCATCAAAACTATGATTAAGATCATGGACTTTATTATAACCTAATTTTAGGTTCCCTAAAAACTATCATTTCTTTTAAATAAAAATAAAAAAGGAAAAAAGGTTTAAAAATAAAAAAAGTATAGGAAGACAAGCGACATGAATGGAAAAAATAAGTTGAAGAATGATCTACATGTATAAATGAAAGATGGAGGGCCATATTATATCTTTGAATTTTTTAGAAAATTGATTGCACCATTGAATGACCTAAATGTGAAAGACAGTGCAAATTCAAGGTTAACTTAAAAAATTGGACAAATTTGCATAAAAATTAAGTCTGAGGACTTGATTAGATTTTTAATAGGCTAATTTGCTTTAATCATAGGTCTAATAAAATGTTTAATTAAGTTTATAAATTAATTTAGGCTGGAATTAAAAGAATTAATTAAGTGCAAGAAGTTAATCAGACTTTTAATTGGTCAAATTATTTTATTAAATACTTAATTGTTGAAAAATTAAGTATGGAAGATTAATTTTGGCTTAATTGATAAGATTAGAATTTTAAAGGACCATATTTAATTTTTACAAGCTTAATTGGATGAAATCAGGGGTGAAATTGCAAGAAAATTAAAGTTTGGGGTCAATTTAGGACCAAATTGAAGGATCTCAAAATTAAGGATCAAAGTGCAAAAACAGTGCAAGTTTAGGGATTGAAATCAATCAAAATCAAGTGTCAAGTTAAAAAAAAATAAAAGTTTGATAGTTAATAGGGTCAAATTCAACAAGTTAAAAACCAAGGATCAATTTGAAAAAGGCGCTCAAATCAAAGGTGCTAAATCAAAGTTTCCAAGGGTGTGATTGCAAAAATTAAAAAGTTTCAGGGTTAATTGAGGGCACATGTCAAAATTGAATAACAGGGGAAAAATTTAAGTTTACAATATCCCAATTAGAAAAACTTAAATTCTACAACTTAATTTGAATGACATGTCACTCATCTTTAATGAAAAGAACAAGTGACAAGTCATCTAGTCCTTATTTGTCATCCTTTTCAACCGAGAAAGTTGATCAAATTGCCACCTTTAGGCGAATGAATGTGGCATTTCTGACCACCTCATAAGCTAAAATAACCACTAATGGACCGAGAAACACCTCCTCCACAAAGATTAGTTATCTTCATTGCATGTTTATACCTCTTTTGGCTCAATGAACTCAAACACCCCCAATGTCCCTGCATTTGACAGTTTTAAGCTGATTGAGAGCTCATTTTCCAATCAATGAATATGGAGTTCTAGACCTCAAAATTAGATAAGATTTGATCCTCATGGTAGATTTAAATTCCCTCTACAAGGATCAGTGACTCCTACCCCATATTTACATCACTTGAATACCATCAACAAACATAACAAAACCCAGGAAAACGACAATGTTATTAAAGAACTTATACTTTTTTTGCAATTAACATACAATTGTTTATACCATAATGATTTAAAAACAATTTGTAGGTGTTCTAAATGTGACTTGTAAGATGGATTGTAAATGAGGATATTGTCAAAGTAAACGACTACAAACTTGCCTATGAATAGTCTCAATATCTTATGCATGAACCTCATGAAAGTGCTAAGAGTACTGGTCAATCCAAATAGTATTACAAGCCACTCATACAACCAATATTGTGTCTTGAAGGTTGTCTTCCCATGTGAATATCTAAATCATAACCAACCACTAACTAGTGATTTTAAAGGAAAACCCTTAGCCTAATGTCTCGCCTATAAACATGAAGGTATAACATCAATTTAATTATATTTTCCTATTCAAGAATTTTGAGCTAACTAACACAATAAGAATATGGATCATATACTACATGTATTGGAGTGGAGATTAATATAATACATATCTCTTGTCACGAGTGATTAAATATTTAAACAATTATTCTAGCAAAAACTTGTATGTTTAATTAAATATTTTTCTAATATCTACCAATATGTTAGGTTTTTTTGTTAGATGTATGACACAAGACTTTATGTAATATTTATATACTATATATATATTATGAACTCTTTCTTTAACTTAATTTTACACCTTCATTCATTTTAAGTGTGTCTAGTCAACTATTTAAAGTCTAATACCCTTAATTATAGTTATTAATTTATGAAAAATTATATATATATATATATAATTTAAAAATGTAAAATGTCATGTGGGCCACTTTTCAAAAAGAGTTGTGGTAATAGGTAAGGATGGGTGATAAAATTTGCATACCATGATACCAATGTTACATAATAAAATTGGTGTTTTCTACTATCTTGCTACTTGAAAGAATCAGTAGATACTTTTATGATAATTATTCTTGTGAGGGTCCTTTCGACACGGAAAAAGCACAGGTAGTTGTTTAAGTTAAACCTATATTGACATGTAAGGAGAACCTCATATGGTGATTATAAACAACATTGAGCTAGCTGGGATATTCTTAATTTTCCCATCATCATAATGATAGCTCCAAAAATTTATGATAGTTGAAGCAACTAAAGAGTTGAATACCCCTACTAGTCATCTCTCATGTATAGTTTTTTTTTGTTTTTTTTTAAGAAATGCAACAAGCAAATTCCATTTATAATGATAAATAATAATAATAAATATTTATTAGATGTAGTGTTAATGGAGATTGAGTCTTATTAATGGTGATTATATTGATACTATATTGCTTGAAGGATTATAACTTTGCTTGCAAGTTTGATGCTTATTCAAGTAATAACTCCCTTTTCTTCCTCATGTAGGTGCCACAACAACAATACTCTATTGCAAAGTTGCTATTTTCTGTTCTTTCTGTAAATTTTTTGTTATTGTTATTACCTATTTTTCAGTGTTTAGTTGCGCACAACTGCAACCTGCAACACTAATGCAATTATGATGGGTCTTGGTTCTAAAATTGGGATGTTGTAATGTTATTAGATTGCTACAGACTATCGTTTCTATTTTTGTTATCACTTATTTGTTTTACAATCGAATCAAATTATTTTATTACAGTAAGTTGTTTAAATAAATCTAGAAGGACTTGAAGGTATGATGAAATTTTATTCCAACACTCCTTAATATGGATCACCCACGAACACCAACAAGGATCCATTACATGTTCCAAATAGGCCAATTACAAGGTCCAAAATGAATGTATTGAAAGAAGCATTAAATGGACTAGTTTTGCAAGTTTCAGCCAAGATATAAATTATAGATCCATTAGGGCTTCAAGAGAAGGCCTTAGTGAATTTAATTCTTGTAAGAGGGACCCAATCCAACCTTATTTAGGTCATGAACTTTTGGCAATAAGGTTGTCAATATCGCACTAGTTTTGACCAACCTTGTTTTTGTATTGATTCCATATGTTTTATGGATTCCATACTAATTGTGGATTTTATATTGTGAGTGGAAACATTTATTTTCTTTATGTATTAAGATATATTATTTAATTTATTTTCATGTTAGGTGAGGAGAATACTTAATAAAAGAAAACAAAGAATTCAAACTTAAAAAGAAAACAAGGTGGCAACAAAGTTTTCTAGATTTGCAAAGAGGAACAATAAAAGCAACAAATTTTCCTTCCAAAAGAAGAATAAATACATGACTACAAATAAAATCATTTTATATCTTTGAAACTATAGGGGCAACATTTTCTCCCTTGGTTTCTAGGATCATTGGGCGGCATTATTGGCTATAAATAAGCCTTATATCAAACTTGTATTGTTTTCTTTTCTTCTCCTCTTCTTATGGCAGCATATAGAATTAAATTATGGGTTTTATTTTTATTATTTTAGCTATATGTGGTCTCATCTTCTAAGACAACATCATTTAGGCTTAATGTCTCTCATAACATATCAAGTACAGTACAACATGTCTTAAACCAAGAAGATATATAATAACGAGCAAGTTCATCATCATCATCATCATCATCATCGAGATCATGAGGATCAGCCACATCACGTCGACCATTATGTAACAGTTGTCTAACCTAATATGAAGCAAATAGAATTTTTTAATCCATAAATAAAATGAAATGGTTTTGTCGAAGCGTATAAAAAAAATAACAAATACTTACAGCATTTTGAATCCAATGTGCATATGGCTCATTCTTCATCTCCTCCTGTAGAGGAACCTACACTGAGTTTGGTGTAATGATTCGTCATGTTATACTCAGGTATCAACCCATGTATTCCTCCTTAGAAATTACAGGAAGCACCTCTCTAAGAATAAAATTTCTTCGTCCATCCCACATATTGATACTGGAGATGGTGGATTATCCAATTATAATTAGCATGCCTACCTGAAAGACTAATGGAAAGCAACTAATCGGTTGTATCTATGTCAAATAGAATTGTTGCTTAGAGCTAAATTATCGCATTTCACAGTCCAGACAATGCATCTCAACAAGCTCAAAAAATATAAGGGGAACAACTAGTGCTGATAAATTCATGGTCAATACATATATAACAAGAGCAGCTATTATATCATCTTTTAAATAAGAATTTCACACAACCTATTAAATCATCAACAATGCAAATTATTTTCTATCATTTACCAACATCAACCTATACAATTTATTTCTCATCATTTACCAACAACATAAAATTTCTACATCAACAATGCGCAATTATTTCTCATCATTTACCAACATCAACCCATGAAAAATTATTTCACAATATTTATCAATATCAAAATATGTCAACATCAACCTATACAATAATTTCCTAACATTTATCAAAATCCAAAAAATTAAACATCAACACAAGCAATTAATTATCATTATTTACCAACATCAACGCAATCAATACTTTCTCATCATTTACCAACATCAATGAAAACAATTATTTATTTATCATAATTTACCAATATACCTTATTTGAATGTTGGTTATCTAACTCGTTGTGATAAAATGACAAAATATGAGTTGGATTATTTTCAAAATATCTACTCTCACACCATCTGTTAATAAATAAATAATAAAACTTATTAAATAAGGTTTTCATGAAAAATATTATTAATCTAAACATCATAATTTGTATGTTTAATAACATATTAACTATATCCTAATGGAAGTTGTAGATCAACCTCCAAAACTTGGATAGACATAAAAGGTTTACAGTAATTTGTGGCCGCTCCAAGTGTAAATGCTCCCATGACCATAGGTTTATGTATAAAAAACATACAACAATTAGTAAACTCGGGCATAAAAAAAAACATAATACAAAAAATAATAAACTTATTACATTTATTTTACTTGTAAAAGTAATAAATACCCTCCAATTTGCTTTGATTTTTCTAAGCTAGCTTGACACAAATATGTATACAAACATGCAAGAACACCTGAACCTCAACTATATAGTGGAATGGATTGAAAATCCTTCAGCAGCAGTAGTAGAACAAAGGCACAACATTCCACTGAGATCCGTGAAAAGTATAATGCCAAATATATGAAGTATGTAAAAGATCAAATAACTGTTCACAAAATTGATAGAGAAACCACACAATTTTCATTATAATGTTGAGTGAAATATTGACACGACCAAAGAGTTGATGTCTTCTCCTAAGTGTAGGAGTGTCAAAGTAATAAATAACCCGGCAAGACCGAGATCGAACCATATGGAGGTTAACTGTATAAACTACAAATAAAGAAATAGATAATAACAAAAAAGGAGTTGAAGAGATCTTTGTGATGTGAAATTGATATAAGGATTAAACAATGATAAAATAATTGTTAATGTTAGAGGATCCACTAATAGTATTTCAAACAAGTTTATACATAAACTCTTTTTATTACTCAACTGGAAACCATACACAAAGGAGGTTCCAATCAGATTATAAATTGTTAACATGATTACATTATTTATCTTATTCGAATAATGCTAATACTTGTAAATGTTGTCAGGTATCCATGATTATAACTTATGTTAGCAACAAATCAAGTTCCTTTCATAGCACAGGTGTCAGTTATATCAAACGGTTGGGCTATGAAAGTGCCAAGTATTTGTTGTACCAAGGGTTATACAACATAAATCTAAATTAACCATTTAACAAGCAAAGTATTAAAAGTGAACAAGATAACAAATACAAAACATGTTAGTATCAAGCATTAAAGTCCATGTTAAGTTTATACTATACTTATTCTTACACCATTAGTGTAACATTTTCACCTTGACATAATAAACTTAGCTAAACATAATGAAACATAGAAACATAAATAAACAAGATAAGAACATAAATAAGATATAAGTTAACTAAGTAAAGGAAAGGAAATGAAAAGTATAAACAAGAGATTAATATAAACAAAACTTAAGCATTACAAAAATATAAAGAGAGAAATAAAGAGCGTGATCTTGATCTGAAAACCAAGATGCCTAAATGTATGGCAAATGCCTCCTTTTATATGTCAAAATTTGAAACTATTGATTTGATGACTAATTGTTGAGTGGGTGACCACATCTTGACTTGGTGACAATCCTTATGTTCTTGTCTGAACAAAACATCATTACTAATGTCAGAATTTGAACAGATTATCGTCATTAAAGTTCTAGGAAATTGTCTCAGCTTTCCAACAAAAAAAGAATCAATGCATTTCTTATAGAACTCGAGATATGGGTTGAACACTGAATAGTGTCAGGGCTGTAGGACATATTCCAACTTCTCCATTGTTGCTAAGATTCGGACTTCTAGACAGCAGAATTAAGTCTTGAACTCCTCATGAATGCTTTAGGCCTATGTCTTAGCTTTCTAGCCATATAAACCAAATTGACATACAAGATCTACAACTTCAGATATGATCCAATGACTGAACAGTGTTCCAGTTTGGACTGAACCATCATCTCTTTTCTAAGCTTAGCCCTCTCTTTGTCTTCTCAATTTTAGTAGTTGAACTCATCAATTAATCAGTTAATTTATATGATACGCCTGCATTTAAGATGAACATTTACCATAAATTAATGGTATCTTATATTATTAGACATGATATTATAAAACATGCTCTAATTAAGGAGTTATTGATATTTAAGTGCAAAATGATGATATAAAACCTTGATAAAAATGCACTTTTAAGTACTAATCAAATATATACAAGAGAAGAGTTTGTTTTTGGTAATGAATACATATGGACATTTGCTATAATTCTGACAGAATAATTTCTGCAATAAATGGAAAGATTTGTAACAGTTGGAATGCTAAACTTTGGTAGGAATCTGTTGCTTGATTTTGGCAGAGTTTATGCAGATTTCCTTAATATGCCCCTGTAAGATAGGACTCCCATCAGTAAGGCCAATCTTGGATCTGAAAAACATGGTACGCTGCCGAGATAACGGTTTGGTTAGCAAATCTGCAAGCTGATCTTGGGTGTGAACATGCTTGACATGAATAGAACCCTTTTGAACTAAGTCATGCACAAAGTGCAGATCAATCTGAATATGCTTCATTCTGGAGTGATGAACCGAATTAAAATTGAGATGAGTAGCTCTAAGATTGTCACATAGCAGAGAAGGTGGAGCTTTGAGTGGAAAGCCAAGTTCATCAAAAAGACTAAGCAACCACATTGTTTCAGATGCTGCATTGGCTAAGGATCTGTATTCAGCCTCTGTAGATGAACGTGCAACAGCCCGTTGTTTTTTTAAACTCTAGGAAATGGGATTGTGTCCCAAAAAGTTGATATAGGTAGAGGTGGAAGTGTGATCATCGACGTTGCCAACCCAGTTCGCATCAAAATATGTTGTGAGATGCCAAGTGTTAGCCTTTTTTATGTGGATACCATAGAAGATAGTTTGCTTCAGATATCAAAGGAGTCGTTTAACTGTTTTCCAGTGTGTATTAGTGGCATTGTGCATGAATTAGGATAACTTGTTGACGGTAAATGAAATATTAGGATGGGTAAGGGAGAGATATTGAAGACTCCCAAGGACTCGATAAAATTCAGTGCTATCAACAGAGGCAGTGTCATCGACCAATTTTAAAGATATGCCAGTAGATAGGGGGTGAAGACATCCTTGGCACCAACCATGTTGGTTTGGGACAGCAAGTCACGGACATATTTATGTTGTGACAAGAATAAACCTGCACAGTTGAGATAACTTCCACTCCCAGAAAATAATTAAGAGGACCCATATCTTTCAAAGAAAATTGATCACCAAGCTACTGAATAAGAGATTGCACAAAACTAGAATCATTTCCAGTAAGCACAAGATCATCCACATATACCAACATATAACACATATCAGAGCCACGATGATAAATAAACAAGGAGGAATCAAACTTAGAATTATGAAAGCCAAGTTGAATAAAAGCATGCTTGAGTATTGAATACCATGCCTGACACAATCAAAGAGTTGATGTCTTATCCCAAGTGCAGGAGTGTCAAAGTAATAAATAACCCGGCAAGACCGGAGTCGAACCAGAGGGAAGTGAACTATATAAATTATTAATAATAAAAGGAGAAAAGTAGAAGAGAACTTTTGAGATGTGATATTGATGTAAAGATTTAATCAAAAATAAAAATAGTTGTCAAGGTTAGAGGATCCACTAATGGTATTTCAAATAAATATAATATAAACTCTTTTTATTACTCAACTGGAAACTACACACAAAGGAGGTTCCAATCGGATGATTTATTGTTATTAGCTCATTATAAATTATTAACATGATTATATTAATCATCTTATCTAAGTAACACCATACTTGTAAATATTATCAGGTATTCATAATGCTAACTTATTTTAACAACAAATCAAGTTCCTATTATAACAATGATGTCGGCCGAAGACCATGAATGATCAAGCATTTGATGTACCAAGTGTTATACAACATAAATCTAGATTAACCATTTAACAAGCAAGATATTAAGAATTAGTAAGATAAAAAGATAAAACATGTTAATAACAATCTTTCTTGGATATAAACATTAAAGTCCATGTTGAGCTTATATTATGCTTATTCTAACACCATTAGTGAAACCTTTTCACCTTAACATAATTAACTTAACTAAACATAATAAAGAAGAATAACATAAATAAATAAGATAATATCATGATTATGATATAAGTTAACTAAGTATAGGAAAGGAAATGAAAAAGCATAAACAAGAGATTAATATAGCATGAAAGAAAACTTGAACATTACAAAGAGAGAAAGCAAGAAGATGATCCTGATCTGAAAAACAAGATGATTAAATACATGGCAAATGATTTCTTTTATAGGCTAAAATTCGGAACTATTGATTGGTTGACTAACTAAATAGTTGGTGGTCAACCATTGACTTGGTGGATGGTTTTTGATATTGTTGGCTGGTTATTGATATTGTTGGCTGATCAAAACATCATTGCTAACATCAGAATTTGAGCACATAGTATTCATTAAAGTTGTGGGCAATTATCTCAGCTTTTCAACAAAAAAAACCGAACAGTGTCTGGGCTGCAGGACAGATTCTGATTTCTCCGTTGTTGCTACCATTTGAACTTGAAAATGACACTTTTAAATCTTGGACTCTTCATGAAAGTTTTAGGTCTATATCTTAGCTTTCTATACATATAAACCAGACATAAATCCATGTTCTACAGCTCCAATTATGATCCAATAACTGAATGATGTTCCAGTTTGGACTGAACCAACATCTCTTTTCTAAGCTTAGTCTTCTTTTTGTCTCTTCACTTGCAATAGTTAATCACATCAATTAATTCTTTGAATTGTGAGATATACCTGCATTCAAAATAAGCATTTACCATAAATTAAAGATATATTATATTATCAAACTTGTTATTATAAAACATGTTTTAGTTAGGGAATTTAATGATACTTTAAGTGCAGTATGATGATATAAAGTCTTAATGAGAATGCACTTTTAAGTACTAATCAATGCCCGAGGGGCTTGTTTAAGCTCATAGATAGCTTTACGCAGCTTACATACATGATGGTGTTTCGTTTGATCCTTGAACCCCGGAGGTTGACTCATATAGACAGTCTTGGTAAGTTGACCATGCAGAAAGGCATTGTTAACATCCATTTGCCTCAAGGTCTAACCTTGCATGACAGCAACAATGAGCACAGACCAAATGGTTGCAGGTTTTACAACGGGACTAAAAGTTTCTTTATAATCAATCCTAGGGCGTTGGTGATAGCCTTTGGCAACAAGTTGAGCTTTGAAGCAATCAATTGTGTCATTTGGTTTCCATTTAACACAAAAAACCCACTTACAACTGACAGGTCTGCAACCAGCTGGGGTGGAACTAAGTTCCAAGTGCCACGTCTCATAAGAGCAGTAAGCTCATTAGACATGACTTTACGCCAATTTGGCATGGACAAAGCCTGGGTAACACATGTTGGTTCTAGACTTTGAGGAAAAGGATGTTTGGTGATAGAATTTATTTGTTTGGGTTTAAAGATGTTATTTATGGATCTGGTAGTTATGGAGTGTGTCCGATTAGATGGTGGTGGTATTATGGTTGTGAGGACTGGAGGAGACACATTATGGGATGAAAGAGACACTAGTGTAGCTAGGTGATCTTGCTGTGAAACAGGGGAGGGTGAATAAGCAGTCTCATAGTTTTGCTCAATTACACACGGGTTTGATAATGATGAAATTAGGAAATTATTTGAAGAGTGTAAAGGAACTAGAGAATGAGAGGAAAATGGGTTACCTGGAGGAGATTATTCTATGGTGATAGCATATTCTGAAAACACTGGTGAAGTAAAGGATACGAGCGGGGCAGCACGCAAAGGGGATGACACAGACGAAGAGGAAGAAGAGCCAAATAAGGCTAAGGTTTGTTGCTCATCAAAGAGTACATGTCTGGAGAGATAGATTCTATTTGTTTTGGGTTCTAGACAATGGTAGGCATTTTGAGTTAAAGAATACCAGATGAAAACACACGGAATGGACTTGGGCTGAATTTTATGTGTGTTATAAAGTTTGATTAGGGGATAACAAATACACCCAAAAGATTTTAATTTAAGATAGTTGGGCTTTTAGAAAAAAAGACTTTTAAATGGTGATTTGTTTTGTAGTAGAGGAGTAGGTTGACGATTAATGAGATACGTGGCAGTATGAAAAGCATGTGGCCAATATGAGAGAGGGAGATTGGCATCGTATAATAGAGTGAGACCAGTTTCAACTATATGGCGATGCCGACGTTCAGAAATACCATTTTGTTGATGTGTGTGAAGGGCAAAGGTATAGTGACTAATCCCATAAAGGGAGAGAAAGGGTTTGAGACTTGTGTATTCGCTACCATTGTCAGAGTAAAGGCTTTTTATTTGTGATTGAAACCATTTCTCAACAAGTTGTTTAAATTGAGGAAAAATGCTCTTAACACAAGATTTTGCATTAATGGGGCAGAACCACATATATTTTGTGTAATGGTCAATGAAAATTAAATAATAGCGCGAATCATCTAGACCAACACAATGAGCAAGTCCCCACACATCAGTATAAATAATATCAAGGGGAGCATGACTCTGAAAACTGGTAGGCCAAAAAGAAAGTTGATAGGCTTTATTGATAGAACAAGATGAACATAGAGAGTTCATTTTATTGTGCGCTATAGGAAGAGAAAAATTATTGACAAGATTTCTAACAATTTTGAAGGACGAATGACCGAGACGTTTGTGCCACCCGTCAAACAAGGTTTGTTCATGCACATTGGCAACAATTTTAGAGGCGGAGCCCACCAGTGAGTTCGGAAAATGATAAACGCTGCTTTCACATACTCCTCTTATTAATGTCGCCCCCGTAGTCTGATCCTTCACAAGAAAATAAAAGGGGTAAAACTCAAGAAAAACATTATTTTGAGAGGTGAAGTGATGAACAGAAATTATATTTTTATAAATATTGGGAACACAAAGAGTGTCATAAAGTATAAATGTTCGTTTTGGTGATTTTAAAGTTAAGGAACCAATATAGGAGACTGTCAAACCTGACCCATCACCAATAACTACTTCATTAGTGTCATCATACTCAGAATGAATAGATAAATTCTTCAAGTCACTAGTAATGTTATGGGAAGTAGGAGAATCAAGAAGCCATTTATGATCTGCTGGTTGAGAGGTAGATGTGCAGTTGGTTGTGACCTTTGATTGATGAAGTTGTGGGAAAGACTTAGATGTATGACCCATTTGGTCACAAAATTGGCATTTTGGTTGATAACGCCTTAGAGTGTACCGGGTTGTTGAAGGCTTCCAATTGTCTTTGAATAGGCCTTGAAGAATTTTATTGTAACTTTGAGAACGAGTATGCCCATTTGTTTTATAAGAACCCTTCAGATAAGATCCATCATAGGAGCCACTGTGTTGTCAGTGATGGTGAGAATAATTTGCAGAGGCAATAAGCTGCTAGGTTGAAGATTCCAAGCATCGCAGGTAGCTGTTATGCCTCACAAGAATGTCATAAAGCTCTTTGAAAGTCAGAGATGTTTCCCGTGCTCGAATCGGGGCAGCAATTTCTCTGAAATTAGCACCCAATCCATTAAGAATGTAAAGGGTAATATCATCATCAGAGATTGGATGATCGATGAGTGCAATCTTATCGGTAAGGGCTTTCATCGCATGCAGATAAGAATGAATGGAGCGATTTCCTAGCTGAATCAAGGTAAGTTCTTCCTTAAGTTGCATGGCATAGGTTCTGGATTTACTAGCGTACATGTGATGAAGTTTTTTCCAAGCCTCATAGGAGGTTTTGGAACTGGTGATGAGAGGGGTAATGGTGGGTGAGGTAGAAGCCAGAATAGCGCTCAGGATTAATTTATCCTGACGAACCCAATGAGTTTTGTTCAACTCAATAGGAGAAGTGCTAGCTAAGGAGGGACACTGGGAAACTCCATGAACATAGTCAAGGTTGTATCCGATGAGGAGGGCTTCAAATTGTGCTCTCTATTGAGGAAAGGTGGACGACATTAGTTTCTCAATGATTTATGTTATGATGGTGAGAGCAATTAGTGCATTTTCAGTGGAAGAGATAGGGTGAGTGTTTGGGTGGATTTTAGAGGTTTGATCTACAGAGGCCGACATTTTTAGAGAAAGGATCTGTTTGCTCGTAAGAGAATTGGCTTTGATACCATAAAGGATCAAACAACTGCTCATAGAATTGATAGAACCACACAATTTTTATTATAATGTTGAGTGAAATATATACAAGAGAAGAGTTTGTTTTTGGTAATGAATACATATGGACATTTGCTATAATTTTGGCAGAATAATTTCTGCAGTAAATGGAAAGATTTGCAACAGTTGGAATGCTAAACTTTGGTAGGAATCTGTTGCTTGATTTTGGCAGAGTTTATGCAGATTTCCTTAATAGTATGTACACTCTAGCATAATTACACAACATAACATCGAGTTCAGATCAAATATAGACAACTCAATATGTTAATTGAACTATTAGTATGCATTAACATATCATAATAAAATCTCATCATCATAATCATCAAGTAATTCATAAAACTTTTTCCAAAGCCATCCCATGCATAAAGTGTTCCCCTTGAACATTTCAGGAGCGAGAACTCGTCCGAATATATGCTCGTATAAAGTGATCTTATTCTAGATACCCATAATTGTATGTGCTCTCCAATCTATAGGCAAGCCAAACATAATAACAATGTCCTACAATGTAGGTGTTATCTCCCTGACACGATGGTGAGAAGTGAGAGACTCTCATCTCCATCTCTCAATTAGTGTCATGAGCAATTCATGATCCATCTTTATGTGTTGAAGACATGTAATGTAATAAAAAAAATTATCTGCATGATGTATGGGATCATAGGATTTGGAAGCGACATCAACTTATGAAATCTATAATACATCTTACTCAAATCCTGCATAATAAAAGAAAAAGTTCAATATATTAACATGAATTATAAGGAAATTAGTACAATAATTAATCGTCTTTGTCAAATAAAAAACAAAAATACATTCCCATTCTATATGGCCTCTGCTCTATGTAACTCGTGCAACCGTAGAATAGAAGGATCAACCGAACCAGGATCCACATACTGAGAAATTTTATGTGTAGATAAAGATGACATGCCTCGTGTACGTTGCATCCTAACCAAATGTACCTATAAAATACAAAATATAATTCAAAATTAGAAAATAAATACTAGAAACAAACAACTAAAATTAAATTACAAACAATAATAAAAAGACATGCAATTGTATATCTTATTACATATGTTATTTGTATTCATAAGCTTTTTTTGTTTTGCCATGTCTGACCGCATATGTCACATCTATATACCTCTCTTTTGCATCCATCGCATTACACAATCAAGTTGACTTTTTCAACTCCAATCGATTTTTCATCTTGAAAGGTCTAGGTATACTTGAGGATCAGTATATTCATTCAACTTTAATTCATTAGGTAAGGAATGGAATGGAGTCTCATATGTGTTTTTATACATCTAAAGATTATAATATTAATCAACATACTAGGTAGTATTAAGATGTCTTAGTGCACAACATGAAAAAACATGGGAACAAAATTAATGACAACTCTACCATTTACAACGCATGCATATTCGATTCGTTAACTTAACTATTCGTCTAACTTCTTTTTTGACACCTAGTTTATATGGGGTGGAACCTGAAAAGTTTCATAATCAACATTGAAAAGTACCACAGTATGATCTCTAGACCTAAATATTTTGGCATCTAATTTTAACTGAACAACAGAAGGCTATAATTTCTCTTGTGCAATGTAGTTATATGCATCCTTTTTTTGTTTAACAAAATAAGCATTAGTCCTACAAAACAGCAGAAACATGCAAAACATGTGTACCTTTCAAAATATGATTAAAAGATTTAGAAATGTTTGTTGTCATATTGCGATATCAATGACCCCCCTCATAAAAAACTGTCCATTTTTCTTTTGGTTCCCGCTCAAGCCATTCTTTCCATTCTAGATGACTATTGCCTATATAATCAAATCATACATCAAATTTATGCTTCAAAGATTCATAACACATCCTAAGCAACTTTTTTTTTGCTGACAAATCTTTGAATTTGTGATTGAAGTTGTTTGTTAGGTGTCTAACACAATACCATTGTTATCCAATCATTTTAGGCCATATTTCTCTCATTCCATGCTTAATATCATCATGCTTATCCAATATTATATATATATATATATATATATTACTACAGTTACCTGTAATGTGATGTTGAATAAGTAATGAAAATCATCTCCAGTTAACATTATGTTCTTCAACTAGTGAATAAACTAAAGGAAAAAACGCATTGTCTGTATAAAAAAACCCCTGCAATCAACAACTTTTCATTGAACCTTCCATACAGAAGGGTGCTATCCACACTAATAATTGGCCTATAAGACTTGAACCCCTCAATTGCAATACCAAATACCTAGAAAACTCTACCAAAAACAATTGTTCCACTATCAAGCTATCCATTATGTTTCCACTCAACAACTCTTCTAGGATTTTATTCTTGTAAAACCACAAACAATTTAAGTAACATTTCAAATGAGTCCTTGTATGTTTCAAAAAGTTCCTGAAGTATCTTTTGTTTTGCAATCAATGCTTTATAGTAAGAAATTTTAAACTTATAGTGCAATTTAATTTCTTCTTGTATGTTGGAAACAATATAGGCAAGGTTATCTTGAACAAAAGTTACAATCGTTGATGCAATGAATTTAGTATTAAGCTGATAATGGTCTTTTTTTATGCATGTATTGGTACATGTGTTTACCTTTCAATTTTAATATCTCAAAGGAATCTGACCTTTTATGGTATCCTCAAATAAGTATCATTGACATTCGAATGCATAAACACGTGTGTTTACCTTTCAATTTTACTTTCTCAAAAGAATTCGACCTTTTATGGCATCCCCAAATAAATAGCATTAACATTTAGGTACATAAACACATTAACACATTGTAGTTGAACAAATATTTGATATGAACATTAAATACGATATTCAAGTAAATGTACAATATGTCATTGCTTAATAATATTTATAAAATTATTTTTAGTTCTGAAATCTTCTACCAATCATTACAAATCATATTATCAACTCTAGTATCATGATCAAATTCTGAAACAAGAAGCCTCATCATCATTATCATCTAATGTTTCAATCCTACATCCTCATCTTCATTATCATTACAATAAAAAAAAAATCCACACTGATCAAATATTTTCATCACAAATTCTCTTCACCCTCACTGGAACAATAGTTTCTTCAGCTCTTCCTCTTCTATTGAATTACCAGTAAAGATCTCTTCTGGAAATAAATTATAAAATTTTCGTTTCAAGGGTTTTTTTATTTAATAAAAAATCCCTAAGTTGTAAAACAAAAAATTAAATATTTCAATGCAAGCATACATTTTCTGACCCAGAGGAAAAGTTCCCAAATGTGAACATTACTACCAGCATTGCTATAAAAGGAATTGAAAATTTTAAAAAATAAGATAATCGACTTTAGTATCTTTAACCATCTCAAAAAACAGCAACTAACTACAGTTAATTTTTCACAAAAGAAAAAGGAAAGAAAAGACATGTAAAACCAAAAATAAAAGGTTGTGTATTCTAGTTTCAATGGCAACAATTACAATGACAACACCTAATCCAATGTGGAGATAATTTACAATTCTTGCACTGCTGAATATGGAGGATCCTTTACAAGAAAATAGAGTTTACCATCAGAAGAATAGAAGAAGCTCCAATCACCAGAACATGAGAAGTACTATGTAACAAGAAACAGCTACCTCTGCAATCCAAATAAACAGCACAAGGCTTTCCGGTCACCATAAATAAAAACCAGCCAAGCCAACGCACACTGAAGACTGAGCAAAGAATTAACTTAAATTTGAGGTTTAGATCACAAAAATTTGAACTCCAACAATAATATGTGCATTGTGAGAACCATAACGGTCAGAGGCAGCAGCTCAAAGAGCATGATGTCCCTTGATGAGCTGCTCACACTCAGCTGTCCTGCATTGATGAAGTCCTTACTAGAAGTTACAGAAACATTTACAGATAAGGAGCCTGACAGAAAGAATTGAAATGTATGGGGTTATTTTCCATGTGTGCAAGGCAAACAGAAAAGGAGTTCACTGAATCATCATAGTTTTTTGAACTTACAGTCATAGTTAGCCCAACCAATCCGTTGTCGTACTAAATCATATACAAAAATCTTATCTTTCAGAACAAGATCTGCAAAGCCAATGCAATCAACAGGATAGTTTAACTCACATGTTTTAAAAGGTAAGAGGTGTGCATAAAGGCATTGAAACACCCACGAGTTAGTTGGTTCAGTGACACAAGATTTGTAAGTCAATGAGGTTCATTACAAAAGAGCAGAATTTGGCACAATCCCAGCCCAGAAAGCAGTCATCCAGTCATGTCATTGTAAAATGTATTTCGAAAAAATAATGATGAAACAAATGACAAGCACCAAAAGCAGGAGTAAAAAGGGTCACCAATGGTGCACTTGAGACAATATCCAGGGCCAGCAGACAGAGACCCCCAATATTTTTCAACTTTGCACAATATTTTTATTTTTTATTTTTAAGAAAACTTATGTTGCCCCCCATAAAGTTGTGCATGTTATATTGAAGTCCCCACCTACTTCATAACTTACCCACCCCCCAGTACTGACATTATGACCAGTTGATGGTAAGGAAAAAAGGTTAAGCCTCTCCCAAGATATACTCATGTCAGTAAAAGAAGTAAAAGTTTAGAGTTCAACCTCCTAAGATAGTTACTCCTTGAACTTTCTGAAAACCAATGCACCACATTGCAGAACCACCCTGCTACAGAAAAGAAAGAGAGGTGGTCCATGTTACAATTCATTCAGTGAAAATGGCAGATATATTCTGATTAAACATGTTCAGTTCAATACTGATGGGAAAATGAATAAGTTAGCAAAAGTGAAGAGCAGCAAATTACACTGGGACCAAAAGGTATAAGGTAGTCTTCAGGTTTTAACACCATAGATGCACCCCCAGCAAAGTTAAAACTGGCCGGGGGAAATATCTGAGATACACTGCATAGAACGAAAAAAAAAAACACCAATTAAGTTATTGAGGAAGAAAAAAGGGAAAGTAAAAGCTAGAAAGAAAACTTTTGGGGTGTAACATAACAGCAAAAACATCATTTGGAAATAAAATAGAAGAATGAACCTGGTTGAGACAAGATAACACTGGTTTCCTTCAGATATTATAGGTGTAACAGATGGCGAGACAATGACATTCACCTGGACATTCACCAATCAAATGAACTTAAGCATGCTGAAAGTAAATTTAGTTGTGATTGTTTAAATCATGCTAATTCAATACTTTGTTACATTCCAGTTCAATAACTTCACTACCATTATTATCTCACTATTAAAAGGCTCAAAACCAGCTCTTTAAGATCACCTTACTGGGAGAACTCAAAATAATTATTTTCGATTTTTTTAAGGAAAAAGCTTGCTAATATAAGAGATTGCATGTGGATAAAACAAACTTTCTTACATTCTCTGATTTTTACTTTAATTGTCCACTTTGTATTTGTGAGATAAGGGTTGCAGAAATATGAATGACTAAGAAGATATAGTTACTGTAGAGAAATGTTTGGCTGACACCAGAGAACAAGAACAAGTCCCTACAAAATATCTTAACAAGTTGCCTCATGCAACACAAAGAGAAAAAGAATGAAACCCTATATAATATCTTAATGAGTTGCTTTCTCATAAAATATTTCATCTTGAAACCATGCAACAAGGTTCTGTATAAATTAGTTATCAAAATGTCAATCATATTGAAGGATTCCTAATATTTTAAATGGAAAAAAAATAGTGTTAGAATAGCTTAAGATTGTCAAAAATAATACATTAAAGCTCATTTCTCTCAGCTGCAAACATCGTTTATTATAACAGGGACCTTTGCATGTATAGATGGTAAAATTACTCACAGCACTAACAAAAGGATCATAAGCTTCTGCCACAAGGTACGCCAAAGTTGTTCCAGAGTCAACAATTGTTCCTTGGCTATTCGATGTTGCAAACACTGATGGATCAATTGGTAACAATTTCCCATTAACAGCAATGCTTTGTAGATTTAAATTATAATGAGGCCTACAATTTTTGAATAGGAAATCACAGCAAATTAGTGTTGTTCAAAATCAAACTAAAGATGCCAGATAGCAATACGCTTGCATGAGGAATGCAAAAAGTAAAAAAAAAACAAATGGTTGTGCAACAGAGCAATAACATTCACAAGAGAAAGATGTGTGATAGTAAGCAGATTTGGTGATAAAATGTAACAACTCTTTGAGTTTTTGAAAGGTTCTTAAGCAGTTAAAGTCTCATTTCTTTCACTGGACTTGTTCACATTGAAAATATCCAATTTCTGTGACCACTTTAAATATCTAGAAAGATTCCTGCAAAATATGAGAAATCCTAAAAGCAAATCTGGCTTGGTACTATTCTAAAAGGTTATTCCAAATACAAAACCAACTGAACAAAACCTGTGAAGTGCTTGTCTACTCCTAAACACCAGTAATATATTGTATCCTAGCTAAAGGTAAAAGTAATGTACAAGTGACTGCTGCAGAAGAAAATGTCTTATCACTGACCAATAAGATGCTAGAAAAAAAATTTTCTTTTAAAAATCCGTGTGCAATATCAAAGCTTGTCCCATTGCCTTGATATTTCTCAGGCAATAAAATTTCAGTTGCTGCTGCTTATACAAAGCAAGGATAACAATCTAAGGAAGTTGGGTTGTTGGGGAAAGAAAAGGTTTCCAAGGAAAAAATGACATACTGTGATGGGACAAGTGGACTATAAACCATGCCTGGCTCCAGAATCTCACCAAGAACCAGTATACCACCTCCAGTGCCCTCTCCTTTCAAGCAATGGGAGAACACTCTGGGTGTTATCCCGTGGGTTGATAATTGTGATATAACAGAGAGTTCCCCCTGCCCAAATCCAAAAATCCCATCAACTGCTTTATCGGTCATAGTCAAGTCCCCAGACTGGTAGGTACTGCACCTGTTTTCAACACCACCATCTAGCGAAATAAGAAACATACAAAAAAGGCAGATCAATCTTGGAACAAAAGAAACTTATTCAAATAGGGGAGTATGAGATAGATGAAGGGCAAAGGAAGCACACAACTCATATTTTGTCATAAGGGGGACTCAGTCCTTTATTCCTTGGCATCAATTAAGTTTGCTGGTTAACTCCACAGGAATGAAATGGCAATAAATCATTCAAATAATCCAGCAACAACAATACTATTTTACAGTAATAGCTGTGTATTTTGGGTGAATATGCCCCTTGCTGTGAAAGCATAAGAATGGTTACCATAAGAAGGTCATGCCATTAGTGAACTGGTTATGATCACGTAGCACCAGGTAGTGAATGATTTGTCATGTAGTCATTGTGCAGCAAAACACCATACTCTTGTGTGGATTCACTGACTGCATATTACATCTTTGACAACAACAATTAAGCAAAATATTAAGCTTCATTTTTTTAGTCTTGTACCTATCCCTTCTCTCTAAACAAATAATCATTGTCAATCTTAAAAATCTGAACACGCCCATACTTATTCAACAGTACAATTTAGAAAACCTACCCAAAGACGATAAGAGCTGAAGAGTTAACGACTAATGACTCCCCCAAAATAGCCTCAAAATAAAGTGTATCAGACACATAATAGCCTGATGTCCCACTTCCATCTTCATATTGGAATGTGTAACTGCATTGATTAGTCTGAGGATAGCATTGAGTTACTGTGGTTTGAACTGCTGAAGTACAGATTGGGTCTGAACAGTGGACCTGTCCTGCAGTTGAAGAGCTGCTGGAATCAAAGAAATTGAGCTGAATCTGCATTAACGCAAACAAAGTACCACGGGGAAGTTGAGGCTTATTTTTTCCAATTCTGCATATGTATAGAAAGACCCGTGACAAGGTAAAGAAAGAGGATTTACTCCAAGGCCACTGGTACGTGGGCAATTATTGCAGGAATTGCAGCAGACCCACAAGACATCACTTCCGGTATCAATCTGCACATTGAATTCTCTAGGAGGAGAGCCCAATTTCACTTTTGTAAAATAAAGCCTAAACACAAAGAAAAGAATTAAACCATATCAACACCTATAATCATCAAGTACTAAAAAATGACTAGTTATCAAATCCCATCCTAAAGAGAATGTGGAAGAGCGCCAAAAAAAAAACTGAAGAGAACCAAGACAGATATATTACAAGGGCTCTGAAGCTCCGGTGACCCTGATTGCAATGGAAACCCAAAAAGAAAGAACAGAAAAATTAGTCAATAATAATAATAATCATCTAAGCATACAACATAAATAACAAAAAAAAAATAATTTTTTGGTTACAAACAAAGGCAAAGAATCAATCTTCAGTTAATATAATTAAAACAATATATTAACACAAAACATGCACAAAAATCCCATATCCTTTCTTTTCCTTTCCTTCCTCTTTTAGAAAGAATAACAAGCAAGCAATACCCACCGCAAGTTCTTTTTAAGTGTGTGCATGTGAGCAAGAAATGCAGAAAATCATGTGCCATAAATACAAATTACCAATTTTAAACAAAACCCATGACTGAAATTAAACTTTTTACCTTAAATAACGCAAATAAACCATATAAAGAAACCTTAAAATTAGGAAAGAGGGGATGCTGAAAAAATTACCCGACGAGGTAAGGATCGGGGGAACCTTGAACAGAGAAGTCGACAACGCCACCAACAAAGCCTTGTAAAAGACGGGCATGTCTGAGTCGGTCTCGAGCTCTAAGTTGGGAGAGTTCAAGACCGTGGTTGTTTAAAGGAAAAGCCCTCTCCAGTTGGAGAAGACTAGCGCAGTAAACCACCGACACAGACATGAATAGTAGTAGTAGTAGTAGTAGTAGTAGTATAGTGATGAAGAAAGGGGGCCATAAACCCCGCATGTTTTGAGGGTTTTTCTTGAGTGTCATGGAGAGTGTTAAAGAAAGAGATCGAAGAGGAGCTGTTCTTGGTTGTGATGGTTCTTGCTGCTTTTGCGCATTTATAGAAAGAAAGAGAGGAGTGGACTCAGGCAGCAGGACAGGACTGTGACACGAGAGAGAGCTTATGATTACGAGGAACAAGTAGAGCTTATTTGTCTGTTCAAATTATATTAACTACGTGTGTTTAAATTATAAACTACGGACCTGAAAGTAAAGCGAACCAACTTGATTTCAGGGCACGAGGCACCATTTAAATGAAGAAGGAATTATTTTTATTTATTTTTCTTGGGTTTAGACATTAAAGAATGAAATAAAAGAATAAAATGTTAAAACAACTCAACCAAAATTTTCAACATTAACTAAAATTACACCATATGATAATAAATAGAATTTAGTCTCGTTTAAATTATAAAATAATATTTAATTATCAATACCAAAAAAGTAAGATAAATATTTATTGTGTTTAAAAAACTCAATGAAAAGTGAATTGTCTCAATAATTTTAATTATATAACAGGTGATAAATATAGATATATAAAATGTATATTATTAAAGTAATTCAAATTAACATAAAAGAAATGTGAATATAAGACAGAAGAATGCTAGAATTTTCATTAATATGTTTATTCTGAAGTACTTGTGTTAACCTAAATACAAAAGGATTATATATAGGTTGAAATGAAAATATTATTCTACTTGTCATAACCCAATTTTTGAACCTTTTATTTTAATTATTATTATTATTTTATTTACTGAAAATGATAAAAAAAAATGATGATGAAAAAATAATAATGATGAAAAACAAGTAAAATGAAATAAATGAAGAATGAATTAAAATTTGGGTTAAGGGCAACATGATTGGAAGTTTTGAGGTTTAATTAAACTTTGGAATTAATCTAATTAATCCAATCAAAGGTTTAGTTGGATAATTGATAAGTTTTGAGACTTAATTGGACTTGGATTTAATTAAATTAATAAAATCAGGGGCTTACTTGAAGAAATAGCAAAGTTTGAGGTTAATTGGAGGCAAAATTGCAATAGATTAAAGTCCAAAGATTAGCTTGTAAAAAGCGCCGAAATACAGGGGTCCAATTACAATTTACCCAGGCGCTTGATTACACGATTTCAGAACTTCAGTGACTAGATTGTAAATGGCCATTCCCATCACACAAACGGCGCCGTTTCTAGAAATCAGCATCGCCTTCTTCGTCTCCTTCCACAGGAACGGTTTCTGCAGTAATGGCTTTGAAGCCGTTTCAATTGTAGAGATGTTTGGCATTCTCTGGCTATAAAGCCAGAGAAGATGAGAGAGCGCAAGGGGGGAAGGAATCACAGAACCGAGGGGCTGAGAGGGACACGAAAAAACTAGGGGGGCGGAGAGAAAAAAGACACAGAGGACCGGAGAAGAAAGAAACAGAAAAAAAACAGAGAGGGGCGAGCAGGAAAAAAACCAGAGAGAGAGGGTATAATGAATGAGGAATAAACGAACATCAACACAAACACAACACAAAACCCAGACCCAAATTTGAAAGGACAAGCCAGCACCATCCTCAGTGCTTCATCACAAGGACTGAGAAAGCAGGGAAAAACAAAAAGAGAAAAGGAACAGCGGGCACAGAAGCAAAGGAAAGCAGGAGGGAAGGCTGTGAGCAGACGAAGGGCACCGCGCTGCCACCATCCCCACCATCTCTAAAGAACAGGTAAGCCATTTTGCTTTCGTTTTTGTACATTCATTTTGAATGTGATGTTGCATGGTGCGAAGGTAAATTAATTACCTTCGCACTGTGCATGATGCACGCGTGGAGCCAATCCACGCATGCTTCTTGCTGACTTGGCCTAGCCGGGTCACTGGCTTGGGCCAGTGACCGGGCCGGGCTGGCTGGGTCAAGCCCAGCCCATGTGGGCTGAGCTGGGCCCAGCCCAAAAAAATAAAAAAACAGAAAAATTGAAAAAATTGAAAATAAAAAATGTGTATGCATGAATAAAAATAATGTAAATTTATTGGTTTATTCACTGACGCCAAAGTCAGGAATAAAAATACCGGTTTAAATTTATATTATTTTTATTCGTTGTATTTTATTTTATTTAGCTAGAAAAATAAAAAAAAAATATATGCATACATAAAAATAAATTTATTTTTATTTATTTATTCATTAGCGCTAGAGTATGGAATAAAAAATATTAATCTAATTTTTTTCATAGCTACGAATTTTTACCAACGCCAGAGTTGGAATTATTCAAGCTCGAATATTCACTGGCGCCAGAGTCAGGAATATTACAAGTAAACCATCAGAGCATAAACCAATAAATATTTAGCAATTTAAGACAAAATCAGTAATGCAGTCTGCCTCAGGCAGAACGTTTAAGGGATGATAATATCTTCCCTTTTACGTAACCAATCCCGTACCATAGAATCTCTGTTGACTAGTTAGGGTTCCTAGTAACCATAATATTAGGTGGCGACTCTTTAAACAAGACTTTTTTCCCCTAAAAGAACAAGATGCCAGAAATCTATTCTTTTTCCATAAATCAAGTTTATTTTTAGGGCCGCCGCAATGTCGGGTGCGACACTACTCTTAATAAATAAAGCTAAATAAATGTATTATTTAACATCTCCCTTCAAACTCACGATGCGGCAGTTACAAGCATCGAGAGTTTGTCAACTAGAAAATAAAAACGAGAAATGAAATGTGACTTGGTAAAGAAATCTGCAATCTACAAGGAAGAAGAAACAAAAAGCAAAGTAATGGTGTCATGTTTGAGATGATGACGAGTAAGATGATAATCGATCTCAATGTACTTAATTCGTTCATGAAAAAACAAGTTATGAGCAATCTGAATAGAACTCTGGTTGTCACAATACATAGGAGTAGGATGAAAAAGTAAAACTCTCATATCTGCAAGTAACCAACGTAACCAAACAATCTTTTTTATAATAGATGTTATAGCACGATATTCTACTTAGATTGAGGATTGAGAAACAATAAATTGTTTCTTGTTCTTCCATGAAATAAAAGAATCACCTAAAAAGATACAGAAACCAGTAACAGACTTGTAGTCTGTGGAATCACTGTTATGGTCAGCATCAAAGTATGCACGCAGCTCCAAGGAAGAGGTGGATGGAAGTAAAAGACTATACCCCGAAGATATCACAAAATATAAAGAATAGCTGCCTAGTGAATAGTGGTAGGAGAAAATAACAAACTAACTAATAACATGAACAATATAAGCAATATCTAGACGAGTAATGGTGAGATATATCAAGCTCCCAATAATAATACGGTATAAAGTAGGATCTGTCAAAGGTAAACCATCAAAAGAAAAATATCTTGCGTTAACTTCAATGGGAGTATCTACAGTCTTGTTATCAGTAAGTCTAGCCCGCTCAAGAATATCTGCAACATATTTTGACTAAGAAAGAAGATAACCTCTGGGTGAGTAAGTTACCTCAATACCCTGGAAATATCGAAGATAACCCAAATCTTTCATTTCAAACTGTGTAGCTAACTCTGTCTTCAAACTGAGATACTATCAATGTCATCACTAGTAATAATTATGTCATCAACATATAATGACATAATGATACGACCTGCATCAGTGCACTTAATAAAAAGATCAAAATCATGACCACTAGAAACAAATCTAAGAGACAAAATCACAACAGAAAATTTCTCAAACCAAGCACAATGTGCTTGTTTGAGACCATATAACGCTTTCTTGAGCTTATAAACATACTTATAGTTATGTGAAACACCATGAGAAGGCATCATATAAACTTCTTCTTGAAGATCTCCATTTAAAAAGGCATTTTAGCATCAAGTTGAGAGATATGCCACTGATAAACCAAAGCTATGACAATTAGAGTACGAATAGTAGTCATTTTTGCAACAACGGCAAATGTCTCCTCATAATCCATATCATATTGTTGAGAGTATCCTTTTGCAACCAACCTAGCTTTGTATTGCTCAATAGACCCATCAGAATTAATCTAGATCTTATACACTGATTAGTACTTAAAAGTGCATTTTTATCAAGGTTTTATATCATCATTTTGCACTTGAAGTATCAATAACTCCTTAACTAGAGCATGTTTTATAATAACAAGTCTGATTATATAAGATACCTTTAATTTATGGTAAATGTTCATTTTAAATGCAGGCCTATCACATAAATCAAAGGATTGATTGATGAGTTTAACTACTGAAATTGAGAAGACAAAGAGAGGGCTAAGTTTAGAAAAGAGATGTTGGTTTAGTCCAAACTAGAACACCATTTGGTTATTGGATCATAACTGGAGTTTTAGAACTTGGATTTAGGTATGGTTTATATGTATGGAAAGCTAAGACATAGGCCTAAAACTTTCATGAGAGTCCAAGATTTAAAAATGTTATTTTCGAGTTCAAATGGTAGCAATAACAAAAAAGTCGGAATCTGTCCTGCAGCCCAGACACTATTCAGTGTTCAGCCCATATCTCGAGTTCTAGAAGTCCAAATTCACCGATTCTTATTGTGTTGGAAAGCTGAGATAATTTTCCAGAACTTTCATGAAGACTATTTGTTCAAATTTTGATGTTAGAAATGACGTTTTGTTCAAACAAGAAGATAAGGATTTTCACCAAGTCAAGATGTGGTCACCCACTCAACAATTAGTCATCAAATCAATAGTTCTGAATTTTGGCCTATAAAAAAAGGCATTTGTCATGCATTTAGCCATCTTGGTTTTCAGATCAAGATCATGTTCTTGCTCTCTCTCTCTCTTTATATTTTTGTAATGCTTAAGTTTTGTTTATATTAATCTCGTGTTTATGCTTTTCATTTCCTTTCCTTTACTTAGTTAACTTATATCTTATTTATATTCTTATCTTATTTATTTATGTTTCTCTCTTTCATTATATTTAGCTAAGTTTATTATGTCAAGGTGAAAATGTTACATTAATGATATAAGAATAAGTATAGTATAAACTCAACATGGACTTTAATGTTTGATACTAACATGTTTTGTATTTGTTATCTTGTTCACTTTTAATACTTTACTTGTTAAATGGTTAATCTAGATTTATGTTGTATAACCGTATGATATAACCGACACCTATGCTAAGAAAGGAACTTGATTTGTTATTAACATAAGTTATAATCATGAATACCTGACAACATTTACAAGTATTAGCATTATTCGAATAAGATAACTAATGTAATCATGTTAACAATTTATAATCCGATTGGAACCTTCTTTATGTGTGATTTCCAGTTGAGTAATAAAAAGAGTTTATACTATACTTATTTGAAATACCATTAGTGGATCCTCTAACATTGATAATTGTTTTATCTTTGTTTAAATCCTTACATCATTATCACATCTCAAAGCTCTCTTCAAATCTTTTCTTTTATTTATAATTCTATATAGTTTACCTCCTTGTGGTTCGATCCCGGTCTTGCCAAATTATTTATTACTTCGACACTCCTGCACTTGGGATAAGACATCAAATCTTTGGTCGTGTCATATACCCAACGACAACCAACAACACTCTTACCAGGAGGTATGATAACCAAATCTCAAGTATATGTCTTATGAAAAGTAGAAAGTTTCTCATCCATACCTTGCTACCAAAGAGGATCAAGAATTGCCTCTTTATAGGAAGGGGGCTTAGAGAGACATTGAATAGAAGCTAAAAAAGAAGTAAATGATGAAGAATAACAAGAATAAACAAAATCTAGTAGTTTTGTGGAATTACAAATACGTATGGATTGACGTAGAGGTGAATCCACAATCTCAGATGAAGCTTGAGGGGTTGTAGATAAGAATGGAGCTTCAAGTGTGCTAGAGAGTAAAGTGTCAGTACCTGCAAATTGATGAGTACAAATTGGTCGAACATAGGGAGAGGTATCTGAGGTACTAGGAACTTATGATGATAAACTATCAGAATCCTCAGAAAAAGAATCTATATGAATAAGATTAGGTCTAGTCAGGCTATGAGCAATGGATGGAATAGAAAAGAAAGGTATATGCTCGAGAAAAACAACATGACGAGACACATAAAGTTTCTGAATTATTAGATCAAAACAACGATACCCCTTTTTACCTTCACTATAACCCAAAAGACATAAATAATAGATCGATAGGACATCTTACTACGTTCTATATGAGGATGGAGAACAAAATAAGTACAATAAAAAACTCTAAAGGAGAAATAATCAGGGACATACACATATAACTTTTCAAAAGGAGATAAACCTGAATTATGATAAAATAGAATTGTATTAATTAAACTTACAACAATAAGGACAACTTCTCCCTAAAACTCACTAAGAACAGAAGCAGACAACAAGAAAGAATGAGCAGTTTCGACAGTATGCCTATGTTTTCTATCAGCAACTCCATTTTGGTCAAGAGTATCTGTACATAAAGTTTGGTGAATGGATTCATCTAAGGCAAGTAACTAACAAAATTTATTAGAGGTGTATTCTCCACCTAAATCACACTCAAAGTATTTGATTACAGAAGAATGTTAAGTTTTGACAAGAGCTCAAAAAGTTGTATATATCTCAAAGAATTCAGAATGATGTTTCATTAAATAAACCCAACAATAACGAGTATGATCATCAATAAATGAAACATAATATCGAGACCCTTCTTTTATGGCAATAGGAGAAGGTCCCCATACATCAGAATGAATCAAGTCAAATGGTGAAGAAGAAACATAAATACTTTGATTAAAAAGTAAAACAAAAACTTTTGCTAGTTTACACCCATTACAATTAGAAATATCACAAGTTTGCAAATTTTCTAAAGCTCCCATGGATGCCAAAAATCTCAACAGATAAGACAAAACAAAACCTAGACAAGAATGCTATAAATAAAAACTAGAAGATGAAGGACTCAAATGAAAAGAAGACAAATTAACAGTAGTAGTAACAGCAGCGACAATTGACATTTTTAACTCATCTAAAATATATAGTTCATTCTCCCTATAGCATGTCCCAATCAGCTTCTGAGACTACAACTCTTGTACACAACAAAAAGAAAAGGGAAAAAATTGACTGAATAATCACCAAAATCATATAATTGACCGACATAAGTGACATTTAATCTGAGTTTCAGAAAAAGATAAACATCAAGGAGAGATAAATGAGGTGTGACAAGAGAATCAACGCTTGTTAAGGGCATGAGAGTGCCATCAACAATCATAACAAGAATTGATGGCAAAGGGAACACAAAGGTAAAAGATGAAGAATCTGAAGTCATATGATATGTAGCACCAGAATCTAAGACCCATTGACATAATTAAGGAATTATGAGGCAACTGATCTACGAAAGAAGAAGTGGACATTTCTTGTGGTTGTAAGGAGAGAAATTTCTAAAATTGCTCAGTCAGAGTACTATAATTAGTGATAAAGCCTGATGAAACTACTACTGCAATATTGTGGTGTGGTGCTCCTAAACAAAGTTAAAAAAAAATATTTTTAAATCAAATAGAAAAAAAAAACCATAAATCAATATGAAAAAAATGGTAAATCCTGAATAGTAATTTATGGACCTTATTTAAAAGTCTTTTCATTTTTCGATTTCTATAAAATCTTAACTCTATAGAAAATAGAGCCTCCAGAATCTTCTAAAAAGTTTTTAGTTTTATTCAATATTCAAATAAAAAATTATGTTCATTAATATAAGGTTGTATGCCAAGAAAAAACCTACTACACGAAAAGGTTAAAGATTAGAAGACAAGTTTAGTGTGATCCAAGGTTCAAGAAAGTTCTAGAATCATTTGTAGATAATTTTTTTAAAAAAAAAAACCATCACTTGTTAGTGTATGCTTTCTGCATTTTTTCAGAACATACAAAATCAGTAAATCCTAGAAATACTTGGAATATTAGGAATAATAATTTCACTTAAACCTAATAGATATCGACCATACCAACCCGAATAGATAGGAAATTTCTAGACTTGATTGAGTTTAGGTACAACCCGAAAGCAAAAAGTCAGGTTTTGGGTTGTGTATGAATACTAATCTATCTGACTTGAACCCAAAACTAGACTCAAAATAAATAAATAAATAATCTTAAGTTTTACAAAATTACATGTAGACCAAACTAAATATATACTAAATAGTTATATATTATGGCATTTAGGTTCGAGTTAGTTTCGAGTTCAGGTTATGGATACCTAATTGGTATTCGAAACTCGATCAGATCAGATTTGGGTATTAAGAATTCATACCCAAACCAGTTCGAGTCAGGTTTAGGTCATGTTATTTTGGATTCAAGTTTTGATATAGATATTATAAAACCTCACCCATGATTATTCATTGTTATCTCTATGGAACATACTTATAATGGCCAAACCCAATTGACATATGATCTTTATTCATTTGGTCAAACCTGACTAGGTCAACACCAAAAAAATTAAAGAAAAAACAAAAGAATAAAATAATGTCACTTTTTTAAAATAATTAACTCAACCCAATAACCAGTTAAACTACAGGTTATCTCTGACAACTACAATCATGATGGATAACTACGATTATAATGCATAGAACCTAGTCAACTGAGACAACTTGACCTTGCATTTATTGAAAGAGAAATGAGGCTAGTTTGTAGCATAAGTGATTTTTTTTTCTTAACACAATTTTAGGTTTGATTATTAATAAAAACATTATATGGGGTGGCTAAATTATTATAATCATTTCTATAAAACATTATTCATTAAAATAATGTGTTGGGAGTGTTTTTTAGTTTTTTTCTTCAATCTAACTCTTCAACAATCTAATTCAATCTTTTCTTTTTATTTAGTTTTTTCTCACTATTAATATTTCATATTAGATTGTTTTAGGAATTGTATTTCATAGTTATTTTTAATTTCTTTTTTGTTGAGTTATATTCCAATCTCTTGGATTTGTTTTCTCAACCTCAATCTTCAACATTAAATTTGTTAGAATTTAGGCTTTATAATCTATTTATTTATTGCATTTTATGAGTTTATCTTGATCTCATGATTTAAGTAATGAATTTTACAAGCTTCTTGAATTGGAAAAGTAAGAATCCCAAATTATTAACAAAACACTAAAAGGTGTGGCTAAGTCTGTATAGCCACACCCACGAAACACCTTTTATTATAATAGTATTTTGTGTTTTGCCTTGTTTTTGTTTGTTTAGTTTTTTTTTTTCAATTGTATTTTTTCATATTAGGAATTGTGTTTTATAATTTTCTTCAGTGTTTTTTTCTGTTGTGTTATATACTAATCTCATGAATTTATTTATAATTTATTCTCGATTTCAACCTTCAACATTATATTTTTTAGAACCGAGGCTTCATAATTTTTTTATTTTGTTTTTTATGAATTCATCATGATCTCATGATCTAGTCATGAGTTTAACAGGTTAAACCAGGTGGACTCATGATTTGTTTTACTACTTTTTCTAATTGATTTTTTTCTCAATTTATCTTCTAACATTGGATTGGTTGGAAATTGAGCTTAATTTTTTTTTTGCTTTTTATAATGTTATCTCGATCTCATGACCAAATCGCAATTTTGACAAGTTGACCTGAGTTGACTTTGTTTATTTTTTTGGGTTTTTTTTAACTAGGCTTAGTATTTTTTTTTTCTTTCCATGAGTTATCTCAAATCAGACTAATCCTGATCACGAGGTTGACAAGTTAACTAAGGCTGATTCTGTTTATTTTTTTTTTATCTCTTTTAATTGAATGTATTTTTTTTTTAATTTCACCATTCTGGCAACTCAATATTTTAATTTGCTCGGGTAGTTTGACAGGTTAACCTGAGTGGAATTGGATATTTGTTTTTAATTTAATATTTTTTTTAAAAAATTATCCTTCAACATTGAGTTGATAAAAAATTGATCTTCATAATTTATTTTAATTTGTTTTTTATAGGGTTATCATAGTCTCATGACCTAATCTCATGACCTAAATTGTAAATTTGACAAATTAATTCAAGTCAATCCAATATATTAATATCTCAATATTTTTTTTTTAAATATCATCCAATATATCATCATATCAATATTTTAAAAAATATTATCATTCAAGAATCACATTTTAAATTCATAATTAATTTTTTATTTTTATTAAAAAATATTAGCAACATTTGTATTCTTATATATAAAGATAAAATTAATCGCCAATAATCTAGTTAAATTACTCATGGTCCATCCAGAAAACTCAAGTCATGTCTCGTTCGTAATCTTATGAGTTTCTACTAGTTTTGAATTCCATGTGAGATTGGTTCTTCGGAAGCATGCATCTTTTGTTGAGTGGCAAAAACCAGTCCCACCATTGTCCAAGCCTTCCATTCTGGTGCACACCTCTAACAATACATATTTCCTTCTCTTCAATAAGTACATGTTCAGGAATTTAAAAAAAAAACCCGATATGGTGAGGCTTTGAATTCAAACCCGTTTGTTCAACGTAGCTGAATCAGATCAGAAGTGAAATAAGGCTCCCTTCCTGGATATCAGTATCCTGAAAACATTGCATTCTACATAGTTAAAAGTTTCAAGGCTGCAGCAGATAATAAAGAACACAAATTCATAAATGCACGTTGAAGAGCTAAGAGGCACCTAAACACTTGCAGAAAGGCAAAGCATGATAATGGGGAAGTTTTGTGCTCCCTATAAATAAACAAAGGAAACAAGAGCAAGCACAAAAATCTCCTTCTCTAAGAAAATTTCAATGAAGCATTGCATTGGTGCCATCTTCGTCACCATCTCCTATGGGTGCTTCATTAAACATGTACTGCTCCTGATACTCCATCAAGTATTGCGTTGATCTCTTCACATCCAGAAACAGATTGTAGACTCGAGTAATGTCCTCACTCTCCACAACCTTTCCTTTTCGTTTCTGGCATGCCAAAGCAGCGGCAGTAATTAGATGGATAGCATATCTCAAGGAAGTTTCAACCCCAATATGAGTCAACAGAGCCTTTGCTTCTTCAGCCATCTCTACATCTTCTTCTTGGCATCTGATGTCCAGAATCTTGCGAATTTCATCCTTTGTATAAGGTTGAGTAGTAATGATAAGAAGGCGATCAAGGAGATCTATTGGAATCCCATGTGGAGATTTATAATTTGTTCCTCGTATAGTAGTAATCCCTCTATTGGTGGCAACAACTAGTATTGGAGCCATCTCATTCTCAAGAGCACGATTCAGGAAAGAGAAGCATTCAATATCAAGCATGTGCACCTCGTCAATGAAAAGAACACCTGGCACAATCTCTGCTTTGCCTTCCTCTCTCCATTCTGCCACCTTTGTGTCAATTTGTTCCCTTACTTCTGCACGGATTTCACCAGTATCACCAGTGAAGAGAGCCAGAAATCCCTGTGTTCTGAAAGAGGAGAATAACAAGTGGTGATTAACATGGAACCAAAAATCCGGGGGCAAAGATGAATTTGAATTACAGCTACATGACCTATTTATTTCCATTACGTTTAAATTGGCAGGAAAGAGTCTTAACAATAAAAAGGGCAATACCACTGTAGACACCAGGAAACTGCACCTGAAGTGAGTCATAATGAATCTGCTGAAACAAATCTACAGCAGAAACAATTCTATCTCCCAATAACTACAATGACAATTTCCTAAAATATGTAATTTCTCCCCATCCAAATGCTCCAAATATTGCAAACAAAATATAAATGATCTGTTTTTTTCCTTTTTTGACCAAAGGCTTGGGACATGTAAAGTGCAAGAATTCTCTTTGAGAAAAATTTCATGATGGATGTCTAAATTTTTTTTTAGAAGCATTGCAGAGGATACAATATCATATTAGGGATTAATTTATTGAGGAAATGAAACTATAAAGAATCTCACGTTATTCCCCTGTTTCTCTATGTGTTTTGAACACACTAGCAGAAAACTCCTCCAAATTCTCATTTTGCGGCATCTCATTGTTTCTCCAAACATTTGACATCTGTGTCTTCATGCTATATCTATCTAATCTCAAATAATCACCTTACACCATGCAAGCTAAAAACATAATTAATAGATTGAGAAGTTAACCGGGGCCAGAAAAGTTTTATTCACCAGAGTGCAAGGCAGTATTTCTATCAATATCTCATCAACACAACATCACTAAAAGTCTTAACACAAATCAATAACCAATTTTTTTGCTAATACAGTGTTTAGGCAACAAGTACTCCAGGGCTTCAATTCTCACCATGTTATGAATTTGGATTTTGAAAAAAAAGTACTCAAAACAGACCAAAGGGTCTATTATTCTCCAAAACTGTAAACAATGCACATTCTTGGCTAACTTAATGAAGAGCTCCATCTTTCCACAAGTATCACAACAAACCAAAACAACACAGCAACTAAGGATAACATGACCTCATAACTAGCAAAATGAATGTCACAAAAGAAACACAAACACGAGGAATAATACAATGGATGTACCTGCTATTAATGACATCAATTTCATGAAGTGTGACACAATGCACAATCTCTTTCCTCTTCTGCAACTCCCCATCAGGACACTGAACAAACCTAACCTGTGGCCCAATGGCATCATATTCCCTCGACCGTGTAAAAGACCTGCCAAGCTTGGTAACTTTCCCAGAAGGCTTATCAATAGCAATAACATCTCCACTCTGCACCTTTTCCTTTCCCAAACTCTCAATCATCTTTGCTCCCAAGTCATAAACCCCTTCCATCTCCGTTGTCTTCATCGTCAATTTCCCTGTTTTCGAAGCAGCACCAGCCACTGCTGGTCTATCAATTTGAATCTCCACAACTTCACCTTCAATCACCTCAGTTTCTTCTTTAATCCTAACCCCAATTGCTTTCCTAAAAGACTGCATTAAAGCCTCGGTTTTCGACATTTCAAGAGAAAATATCTCGCTTGCGGAGATCATTGCAAATGGGGTTTCAAGACCTAGGGATTTTGCCATGCCCATGGCGATTGCGGTTTTACCGGTTCCGGGTTGACCCGCGATAAGAACGGCTCGACCCGCGATTCTTCCTTCCTTTATCATTTGGAGGATGACGCCGGCGGCTTTGCGGGCTGAGGTCTGTCCCACCATTCCTTCAGAAACGGCGCGTGGTTCGAGGGCTGAGTCCAGCCCCAGACCACGGATGTGGGAGTGAGCGCCTATGCGCTCGATTCTCGTTAGGTCTCGAGTTTCTGAGAGTTTGAGGTCTGCCATTGAAGGAGAGAAAGAGAGAGGGTTTAGGGTTTTTCAGGGTTTAGGGTTATCCAGTGTTTTTTTCTATTATAATGAGAGAGTGGTTGGTGCCTTGGTGGTGACTGTGTAGACTTTAGACGCGCATATAAAAACACAACCCACTGACGCGCATATAAAACTGGCTGAACGAGACGGGCTCTTTTTTTTTTTTTTTTTTTTTTTTTAGTTTGGCCTTGGCAATTTGTTGAATGCTTCTTCTTTGAATAATAATAGGAAGAAAAACAAATTGCCATTTTCCATCTATTCCCAAAATAAGTAAATACTAGTCATCTTCTCCATTTGATATGTGTTGCGAATCAAATGATAGTATTTTAAAATGTATAAAATAAAATAAAAAATCTTTTTAAAAAGTTATTATTCATAAAAACTCAGAATATTATTCATTGTAATAATATAATAGTGAAATTGTCCATGAACCATTAAATTTTTGAGTTAGATATTAAAGGTAAGATGACTTTTTTTTTTCATGATAAAATTATCTTCTATAAATTGTATAGGGTTATATTAGTCATTTTATTTTTTTATTGCATAATAAAATTACTAATTTAACCCTATAATAAAACACAAATAATCTCTATCACTTAGGGGCTTTTTGTGTAGCATATGCTAGTGAGTGGATGGGCCCAACACCCTTTGAGCAACACTTGCGTGGTTGCCTGACCACCAAACACCGCATTCAGAAGTGCTGTTTGGAAGGTCCTAACACCCTCTATATGGTAGGATAACGTGTGTGCCAAACATGTCACTAGTTTGGCGTTGATGACCATTTTCTTCTTCTTCTCTCTCTATTCCTTATATCTCGCGCCAACCCCTTCAGAATTTCAGACCAACCATTTTAATTTCATTTTCCTTTAAATTGGTCCTTATCCTTTTAATTACAATTTTTTATTTAGAATAATCTAAACAATTATAAATGTTTTTCAATTTCACCCCTTACCGTTTTTTAATCTATAAATAATCTATCAAATTACAAATGTTTTTCAATTTCACCCCTATCATTTTTTAATCTATAAATAATCTATCAAATTATAAATTTTTTTCAATTTCACCCCTACCATTTTTTAATCTCTCAAATTTGATCCTCATTCTTTTGATTATTATTTGTTTTGTTTGAGGTCATTTTTATTTTTATTTTTACAATTTCATCCTTGTTGGATTTTTCTATCAAATTGTATCCCTATTCTTTTTGTTGCTGCCTTTTTGTTTTGGCAAGGTTTTTAATTGATATTTTTTTTCACGATTTTTTCCTTCAAAATTAAATTAGTTGGGAATTAAGTTTCTTGATTGAGCTCGGGTCTAAAATTTCACTAGTTACAAGTTTTAAAGATTATACTATATTTAAGAGGTTTGCCCGAGGTTGTTTGGTTTTTTATAAGCTGATGTTTTCCTCTCTTTTTTAGAGTTTTGTTTTGGTATTTTTTTATGGTTCGCCTTCTATAGGGTTAGTTATGGATTTATGACCAAAATCACTGATTTCAAAGTTACTCAGGGTTGATTTTTTTTGTTCTTTTTTAAAATTGATTTATTTCAATTTCATCATTGAAACGTTTTTCCCTACTTTTTTTTCCTACGAGATTATCTCAATCTTATGCCAATAGTTGTAGAATTTGAGAGTTCACCCAATTTAATATGGATTTTTTTGTTGTTTTCTAAATATTGCTTTTTACAATTTCACCCCTTCAACATTGGGTTGTTTGATAACTTAGATGGGCTCAAGTCCGGTTTCTTTTTTACCTTTTTACATTGTCATTTTTTTGTTTGTTTATTGTTGTTGTATTTTTTGTTCATATTATTGAAATAACCAAGTCAATGATTTGAGTCTTAGATTTCTTTACCATAACATTCTTTTTTTACTTAGAAATGTTTTTTGTCTAACTTGCAGCAAAACAAACAACGAATCTAGTGGATGACTAAATCATGTATGTGCTATCATAATCTAGTTCTTTTTTATATACATATTAAAATAAATAAAAATTTTCTTGGATATATAAGACCATGCTCATTTTGTTTTGTATTATGAAATACTTCATGAAGTTAGTGGAGAAATAATGCGTGGCTCACACTCCTCTACGGGTGGAACCAATTTTTTATAACGTAAAAAAAGAATGTGCAGACATTACTAACATGTTTTCTAGAATAAAACTTTAATTAATAACTTTGTTAAACCATAAAATTTCTTTATCAGTTTATAGACCTTGATAAGGTTCAACCATGGATTTCTCAAGAAGGGTCTTCAATTTTATGCTTGGGTTTTATGGGGAGGTTTTTCAACCAAGATTATGCTTTTCATTGAAATTTTGTTGGTGTTCCATTCGATCATGATGGGTTTTTGACATGGGATAACTTTAGCCAGTCTTGGTTTATGCATGATGATGGGTGTTATAACCCAATTCTAGGTTATTCCCCAAAAATCATATTTTTTTCAAAATAAAAATAAAATAATAAAATAAAGGATGACAATGTGGAGAAGATTGAAATTTTAAGAAATCAAATTTAATTTTTATCAAGTTAATTGATTGAAATTAGGGGTCAAATTGCAAGAAAATTGAAGTTTTGGGGTCAATTAGGGGTTAAATTGACAAAATTCGCAGCCAATGACCAATCTGCAAAAGGCGTCAAACTATAGGGGTTTAATTAACAAAATCCGGGGGTCAAATTGAAGAAATTGAAAGTTTAATGGTCAATTAGGGGTTAAATTGCATAAATCCGAGACCAAGGACCATATTGCAAAAGGTGTGTAAATACGGGGCTGAAGTTGAAGTTCCGCAAGGGTCTAATTGCATTAAATCAAGAGTTTAGGGTCAATTAAGGGTTCAATTGAAATCAATTGAAAGATGGAGGACTAAATTGAAGATCTACAAAAATCCCTAATTTTAACAAAAAACAACGTCGTTTCTATTTAAAAAAAAAGAGGACCAGACGACGTGTCGTCTGGTCCCTGTTCATTGTCTTCCTCAATTTTTGCCCGAAAATGACAGCTCAGGGAGCTACTTTAAAGGTGCTTTTAATGCCTCATGTGTCCACCAACATTGAAAACTCATGCACCAAAATGGTCACCTGACATCCTTCTATCCCCGAGTATGGTCCATTCAGGCCTATGAACATGATACTGGCCTTGGCGCCGGCCTAAAGAGGCCAATGCAAGCAGCCTTTTTCCTACAGCTTTAACAACTCACGATGCACATTTTGAACCAACGGTTAGGATGCTTACCAACCAAACCAAAGGCCATGATTTGGCAGCATTAAAGACAAAATGTCCCTCTTCCACCTCCTATAAATAGGGGTGCATTTCATGGCTTGAAGAAGGAGAAAATCGGGTCCAAAAAGCGCAAAAAATCAGCTCCCTCCCCTGTTTTTCTTCCAGCCAACACTTCTCTCTTCTCTTTCTCTCCCCGCTCCTTCTTCAGCCTTTAAAGATCCCACAAAAACATTTCTTCTCCACCAACAGCCGACGATGCAGCCTCCCTTCGAACCCAAATCCATACCAGTGGAAGAATAGCCACCGCGACCACCGGTCCCTCTTCCCCTGCATATTTTCTTCTCCTTCTTTCAGATGGCTCTGCCACCGGTCGCCATCTTTGCCACAGCCTCAGCCACTATCCTCACGGCATCCCCTCCCCGTCTCGACCAGCCAGGCCTCCATTTAGGCACTCCAGCGTCAGGTAGCACTGCCTCTCCGTTGCTGCTAACCAAGTTGCTGCATGCAGAACATGAATTCGTTCTGCATGCAGCCTGATTAATTAGCATGGTTGCTGGGTCGGGCCAGCAACCATGCGGGCCTGGGCCGAACCATTTAGGTCCGGCCTGGCCTAAAAAAAGGATATGTTGGCCAACCAAAAGTTCTTGGGCTCGGCCTAGTCGCTGGGCCGGCCCAGCCCACATGTTTTAATAATATTTATTTAATATTAATATTATATATATTTCTTTACAAAAAAAAAATTAAAAAGTCCAAAATTTTTCAAAAATCATTTCAAAAAAATTATCATTTTCTTAAATATTTTTCTATCAATTTTGCATAATATCGGGTTGTATATTTACACTGTAAAATACAAATCCGGTATTAAAATACCCGGTTTTCTCTGAAATATTTTTTTTAAAAAAATTCAAAACATTTTCAAAAAAAAAATCTCAAAAACTTTTAAATCAATTTCCCTTTTCCAAAAAAAGCAAAAAATATTTTGTTTTCATGCATACAGCTAAATTCTAAAAATTTTCCAAGCATATTTTCATTAAAAGATTGCATCTTTCTCATGTTTTGAAAATAAAAAAAAAATGGATATCATAACCAGTTTATGATCATCCATTAGGGTTTGACCAAAATATCAAAAACCTTTTTTCCAATCTTTTTTCTAGGATCCAGATGTAGACTTTAATATTTGTGGGGTGTAAAATTACACGATAAAGTACACTCTCAGGTATTAAAGATACAAGGTTTAATAAATACGATGCTAAAATTCAGACTTTAGAACGGTTAGGATTTAACCCAATAAGATAGAGACACTCTCATGAAGAGAGATATGCCTTGAACTTTAAAAAAGACCAACAAATAGAAACCCGACTTAGAAAAAAAAAACAATCAAACAACAATGCAACTTACTTTAGGTAGGGTGCACTAGGGGTGATGCGTCTTCCCCTTGCACAACCAGTCCCTTACTCAGACTCTCGCAGACCATATGTTCCTAGTGACCATAATACTAGGTGGCGACTCCTAAACATTAATAATAATTTTATGATTAAATCCAAAACCCTTTCCAACACACAACACCATCACACTAGAGGAACGACAAGAGCCTCCGTCGTCGTCAGATGACGTCGCACCAGCTCGCGCCCCCACGACAATAGGTTCGGTCCAATTTCTTTAATGATTCATTCAGCCAAATCAGTTCAGCCCATGTATAGGTCTGATTTGGGCAGTAAAATAGGCATGTTGAGAGCTTGTATCAGGTTTGTTTTAGGTTATATTAATGAGGATGAGTTTGGGCCATGGGGTCCAAAGTTGGCTTGGAATAATTAAGATATTAAGATTCTTTTCTTACAATAGTCAACAAAATATTCTCCTAGAATTAAAAAAAAAAATAGTTCATTAGTGTCCCTGTTATTTAGGAGAATATTTAGCAACAAATGAGGAAGTTTCCTAGTCATGAAATGAAACTAAAAGGGGACTGTCAAATTTGAATCCTAGACTTAGAATGATTATTTAATGCTAAAGATTTGATTCTCCTAATCAAGGAAGGAAAGTGAGGGGCGGCTACAAGGAAAATTAATTTTTAAGATTTTTTTCCATGTTCTAAAGGGAAATACTAGTCCTATAAAGAAAGAAGACTTCAACAATTAAATTCATATTCAAATAATGTTTCCTAGCATCTAAAGGACTTTAAAAGCTGACTAAGCAATCCTAAAGTATCTAGGAAGGTGGATCTCGGCCAAAAGTTATTTAAGCTAGGAAATTAAGATATTTTATCTTTTTTTCTTTCTTTCTATTATATGAGGCATTAACAAGCTACTGTTCAAACTTGTTATGTTCATTAGTATTTCTATGTTTAAGCTTAATTAATACTTTGGTTTTCAGTTAAGTTTCATGGCTTGTTTAGATCAAGGTTTGAGCTTACTAAAGCTTTTTGGTCAGTTTTTGTATGTGGATCAATTCAGCCCACAAGAGTAGATTCATTAAGGCTAATTTCTCAGAACTATTTAAACACATTTAAAGCCTAAAATTCAACACCCTTAATAAATAACACTTTTAAACTTTTCAGTTTAACATGTGAGAGAGATTCTTGTATTTTTTAGTTCTTGAACAAATTAAATCTGACTTTGTGGTGTCATTCGACTTTAGCGAAAGAAAACTAAATTATGAACACAAAAAAAAGAAAGAAATAATGAGAATCACTTGTAGTGGCACCACTAGGATTGTAACCTAAATGACTAACCTTTAAGATGCCCTCAGGCAAACAAATCCTTTCCAGCACATCATAAACATTTGAAGGAGAAGGAACATAAAATTGCACACCCCTTGAATACCTTGAAAAATCTTATTTCCTTTTCCTAACCAATAACCAAAGTTTGGTTAGAAAAACTTTAAATTATTTTTTATCCTTTCACAATATTTTTTTTTGTTATAATTAAAATTGATTACTATAAGCTAGCTAGCTAAAAAATCATAATCTGGATCAAATTTTATATCCACTTGTATAAGATTATACTGATCATATATTGTCATAAAGAAGAAAAGATCTCTTAGAAGTTATAGTGCCAGGCCTTACGACTTTGAAACAACACCTTAACTTGTATATGTCTCATCTTTAAGTGTAAATCTAATGCCTCTGTATATATTAAAGATTTTTGAACTGTATAAATTAATCATTATCAATCCACAAAACATAATTAATTTACTAAAAATATAAAGAAAGAATAACATTTAGTTACAGAGTTTAAGGTGTGTTATTGCTTGAAACTTTCTTCAAGAAGACAAGACTATGTGTTTTTTTTTACAAGGTGGGCCTCCATTAGTGTGTTTTCCTCTTCTTCTTTTTTCATACTTGTTGTTATAAGTATACGACATCACATTGATCATCTTTCCGGATCAGATTCTAGTGTGGAAAAAATAAGAAATTCTTATCCTTTTATTGTTTAAAGGTTTAGAGTCGCCATCAAATATTTTAGTCACTAAAAACCCTAACTAGTCTACAAAATCTGAATGAGAGGACTAATTATATATAAAGAAGACACTAACACTCCTAATACATTATAATTAAGGTAAGTGGCATTGTTTATGTGTTTGATAATTACTAAGGCTCTGTTATGTTTTTTCTAACCATTGGTTTGTCTGTTGGTTAAAGTAGATCCATTTCGGTAAAGTGGACCATGGCTTTATGGGTCAAATCAAGCCATTATAAAGCCAAAATATATTCTATTATATTTTATATTTTTATTTCCCTTAATACTAGGAATATATATTACATATAAGTTTATAATTCTCAAATATTAAAAGTAAAAAAAAGGAGAAAGAGAATGGGGTTATTTTATTTATTATAGGCCTAATTTGCCCCCTTTTATATTAGAAACATGTTTTATGTGTAAGTTTGTAAATCCTGATATTAAAAATGAACAAATTGTTTTTTTAGTGTTTTTAAAATTTAAGCCAAGTTTTTATGGATTTTTATAAACTTGTTGTTGTAAAATCCATACATGCAAAACTATTTCTTTGAATTTTCTTGTTTTTGAAATATGCAATAATATGTAAGCAAATGTTTTTGTTTTTTTCTTTCCTTTTTATGAAAAAAATATGCACAAAATTATTATTTTTAGGACTTGGCCATAATGCAAGTGAAAAAAATGTTTATTTTTTTTAATTTTATTTTTTATCCATTTATCTAACACATGCTAAAAAAATAAAAATTATGCATCTCTCACACACATGCATTCCCTTTCACTAATTAACTCACACACCCTACAATCATACATATTTACACCATCATTATCAAATAATGATTATATACATAAAAAATCATTCAAAATCTAAAATGGACCTTTCAAAATGTTAGGAGTAGATTGGAGTTGTTGAGATCAAACAAAAAAGCTATTGCAAGCGAGTTGGTGTTGTTGGAATTGTGGCGGTGTGTGGGTTCCACACACCATTATCATTTGTGGAGGTTAGACATCTGGTGAATTGAGTAGATCTCCCTTTCCTCTTAATGTTTAAGCTAGTGGTGAGATTCACCATCACTTGTAAAAAATAAAAATTCACACAAACAACTTTAATTTTATCTTTTCTCCACATATCTATTTCCTTTTCTTATTCTCTTTCAGTTTATTTTATTTTCATTGATGGTTGTTTGGTGGTGTGGTTGTGTTCGCGGGTTGAGTGAATGAAGGAGGAAATGATAGTCGTGAGCTGTAGTGGCCTACTCCCATTCGATTGCCATAGTTGGATGATGAAGACAAGTCAGGTTTGGAGATTTTTTTGGTTGTTAGATATGATATGGAGGCTATTTCTAGTCTATTTTAGAGATGGTTTTAGGTTAGTTTTGATTAGATATAATGGTAGTGATGGACTACTATAATTTTTACAGGTCAAAAGAGGAGAGAGGTTGGTTTTGGTATGGTGGCAATCATGGGTTGGTAGAGAAAATAGGATGAGAGAAAGAGAGTTGGAGGTCGTAGCCCATGTGGTGTGGTTTTGGTGGGTGTTAATGGAGACTAGATTTGTTTTCTTTGAAAGAGAGGGATCATAGGTTGGTTGTCATTTTAGGGAGAGAGAAGCCATAAATGCTTTTTTTTTTCTTTGTTTTCAAAGTTTCTGTGTGTATTAGAGGATAGGGGTCATGGTTTTATGGTTTTTTTGTGTTTTTTTTTGGGATTGTTTTGGATTTTTTTAATACTAATTTCCTAACTAATTCTCATCCTTTTTTTATAGCTAATGCTCCCTCCTTCTTGGCCAAGATTTTCTAATATTTATAGGCCAAATATTTTATCTTTTCTTTCCGATTTGGTTTCACTTTAGTCCTTTATTTACTTACTTTATGCCTTTTATCTCTTTGTCCATTTTTTTTTTTTTTTCTAAAAGAGGCAATGTCAACGTCAAATTGATGAGAAAAATTTATCAAAGATTTTGGAATAAAAGCGTTAATAGTTGAACGCGTTTGAAGCAAATTTTTGAATTAAAAAAATATATTTTGATGTATTCACGTCATTTATATCATTTTGAAAGTGTTTTAAAAAAACACATGTATTTTTATTTTTTTGAAAAAATATCTTCAAAAAAAGGTCAAAATTATAACAGTTGCCTCCTCTTTACAATACTTATTGTGTAAAGTCTTGTAAGAGACTTTAGAAATTAAGTTTGTAAAGAAAAGAAAAGTTGTGAAAGTCTTTCCAAGTTAGGAGAAAAATCTTTTGGGGAGTTTTGAAATTAACAAATCAATAGATGATTATCCTTGTAGACGTTTCAAAACTCAATTATTTTGAAAATCAATTTTTTCTCTTTGTTTTAAAAATTGGTGTTGTTGTTTGGGTGACTTATCCGTGATGTGAAAAATATCTAGGATTTTTCACGAATGGTTTGTGTTCGGATGATCTACTTGTAGTATGTGTTTGGGTGACCTGCACGTGGTCTATGATCAAGTTACCTACCCATGATTTATGATTAGGTGACCAATTATGGTTTGTATTTAAGTGACTTACTCATAGTGTGGAAAATATCTAGGATTTTCATGAATGTTTTGTTTTGGAGTGGCCTATCTATGGTCCGTGATCAGGTGACTTGCTTGTGGTTTGTGTTTAGGTGATCTGTCTATAATCTGATATCAGGTGACTTGCTCGTTGTATGAGAAATATCTAGGATTTTTTATGAATGGTTCGTGATCGGGTGATCTGTCTGTGGTATATGATCTGGTGACCTGTATATGGTAAGAAATTCAAAGATTTCTTACAAATGGGTTTTTCAAAGTATTTTGAAATCTAGTTATTTAAAGAATAGGTTTCTTACCTTTTGATTTGAAAATGATTAACTCATGATCTTGAGTTACCCATACCTTTGAGTTGAACTTTTGGATATCACGTCAAATAGTATCCTTGCCAAATCTTTGACAACTTAAAAATTATTGGAGTTTTTTTGGATTTCATTAAGGATTCTTTCTTGTGCAATTCTTGTGTAAAACTTTGCACAATGCTTTAAATGTTATGCATGCATCTTTACCTGGTTTGAAATATATGCCCTTCATTTCTAAAATAAGTCTTCTTTGTTGATTAACTCTCCAACCCACTTTTTACTTGTATTAAGGTGTCCGACTGCTTCTTTATCGTGTAGCTGAGACCTTGTGCAATAAATATTTCCCTTTGGTGTTTGCTACATGAAGCTTTGCTTAGCTAACCTTTGGTGTTTGAGAAGTGACAAACTCTCGTAGTAATGATATTGACCCCTAGTCAAATGGTGCCCTAAATTGTGATATTCTTGCACCATTGCCTACTCATTATATTCTTTTTATCAATGCTTCATTACTCTCACTTTCTAAAGGAGTTTATCAAATCATTTATTGCCAAAGACCATTTCAAATTGCCCTTAGCAAATTTGGTTATGTCCATCGTTTCAACATTCTTCAAAACAAGCTCATGCGATAACATTTTTATAAGGTATCATAGCTATCTTTCAAAGGGTAAACCAACTCTTAGCCATAAAGATTCCCCTATGTGTGGCATTACTCTTAACTGTTGATGGAGTTCATCAAGTCATTCACTTTCATAAACTATTTTTTAGCAACATTGCTCTCAATTGATCTAGTGGTGCTTGTTTTTCTGACTATCATTAAAAGGCACTCATCATTATCATATGTCATTCATGGCTTTGATGGATTTTGCTAAATTACTATTATTATCAAAATGGGTTTGTCTAAACTAACTTGCCCTCAATTGGCCTAGACACACTTATTTTTCCATAAACCTTAAATATATGCAACATCATTTCTTTGTCAAGAAATTTGTAAAATTAGTCAATGAAGATTTTTCAAGAAAAACAAATTTTCATGTTTTAAGACCACTTCATAAACAGATTTTACATGCATAATGTATGTTCTATTGTTGGCTTGAAATCACTAAGATGTAAGTTGGGAAGTATTTCTTTGGTTGAGATCTCAAGACATGTCTTTCAACACCAAGATGCAATTTTGCAAGTATTTTGTTGATGATTAACAATGTTTAGGATAAGAAAGAAGTGCCAGGTTAAAGTTGAGCTAGCCATGGCTCAAATAAGTCTCTTGAATTCTAAAAACAAAAAATTACTCAATGTAAACTTTTAAAAAAATTGTTTTGAGTTTCTTACAATTCCTAGGGGGTTTAATCTTTTTTTAGTAAAATGGTGATTTGATCTCTTATGCAAGTGATATTAAAATGGGTGAAGGTATATGATGATGTGACATTTTACCTTTTTAGTTTCAGTGCAAGAGACTCGAGTGAAAGCTCGATGTGTTGTTTGAGAAAAAAATGTTTCTTTTTGTAGCACTTATTTTATCAGTGTGAATAATAACAAGTAGCTTCTTCGCAATTTCATGATTCCTGTGAAAAAAATCTTTTTATTTTGAGAGTGTTATTTATCATTCCAGGTTGCTTTCTTGCTTGATAAAAAAGGATTTTTAAAGGCACATAATGCAGGCTATGAAAGAAAGGGATTCATAAGTTCAAAGAGAGTTTCAAAGCTTTAACGACTTAGGATCACTGTCATTTACTTGACTCATTGTATCTTTCAATCTTTTTCTCTTTTGTTGTATTTCTTTTATTTGTCCTTTTTTAATGCTTTGGTGGGCATCCTTTTTTTTTTTTTACCGTGATATGGTCATTTTTTTTTACATTTGGTCATGCTCCCCATCATTTGAACTTCTTAGGCTCTTTTAGATTTCATGGTTTTTCTCCACTCTTGATATTTGAGTTTCCATTTGCCCCTAGTGTGGGTATGGTTCTAGTTAGAATCAATTTTTGATCTTTGAAATTTTTATTTTCCCCTAACATAGAGTGTGATCCTAGTCACGATCAACTTTTATCTTTGGAATTTTCATTTGCCCCTAGTGTAGGGTGTGATCTTAGTCAGGGTTTTTATGGAAAAAAAAAACTTATATAGGCTCAATAGGAACCATAAGGGATATGTTTTTAGAATGTGAAAGGAATAAAAAAAGATGGCATTTCATCATTTCAAGTACAAGTGGTTAGAATTGATAGATTTTATCCTCGTCTAATATAATGTTTTGGACTTGCAAAGAACTGCGTTTTGAAGTCTATAACTATCGAATCCATTAGATGTCATTATTCATACCTAAAACATAGCTCAAGAGACATACTGTGAGGATAACTACACATTTTCATTTTATATCTTTTAGTTCAAAATTGTTTGGTCACCTCATAATGAAAATTGCTTGAATGATTTATTTGCCACTCTATGAAAAGGGTGCTTAAATATTGTTTTGAACAAACATCAATATATTTTTGAGATAAAAAAAAATAAATTCAATTTTTCAGGATTATTTTGGCAAGGTTTTTTTACAAAACAAGTTTGGTCACAATGTTTTGAACAAAGCCACGAGATCACTTATGAGGTTCAATTTTATGAGTCTCATAAAGGATGATGATTTCCTTTTAGTGTCTTGTATAGGACACCTAGGGGTTCAACTATTTTTACTATTACATTTATCCAATCATGGACAATAATAAAAATGTTAGTTATTACTTTCCAAAAAATATCTCTTGATTTCAAAACAACAAAGAGATAGAAAATGTATATTTCATTAAAAAGATATGATGCAATCCCAATGCATAGAAAAACATAATTAAAAACAAAAAGTTGAATAACAAAGTTCCATAACAAAAGTCTTGACAAATGCTACACTTTTTATTAGGTTAAATTCCCCAACAACATTTGTGTCTTGTAGTGTTTACCAACCACTTGTTATGCTGAAAAGATCTAGTGACAATGTAGTAGTTACTATTATCATTCACAAATCTGACTAACTCCATTTTACTTTAAAACTCATAGATGAACCTTTTATTTTTCCTATTTTGATAGATTATTCAATCCTTTCAACCACAATCACTAGGTTAGTAAAGTGTTGGGTTGCACTTTTAACAATGAACTCAAAGTAGGGTGCCATAAAAGTATTGGTAAACAAGTTAACCATCTCTTTTTCTAGTTGTTGAGGATTCGCCTGAGCAACTACTCCATTACACCTCTAGGCATACTCCCGGATAGATTCTTTGTCACTTATTTCTATATCTTGTAGGCTCATTTTGTTAGATGCAATATCACTGTTGAATTTATACTGCTTGACAAAGGCCTTCATTAAGTCTTTCCATCTCTAATCTTAGTGTTACCAAATTGCATATACCAACTTAGAGCAGTACCACATAGGCTTTCCTAGAAAAAAAAATGGATCAAGAGTTTTTTTAATCACGGATGACTTCTGTCATCTTATTGCAGTACACTTTCAGATGAGTCATCGGGTACTACGTACTTGTGTATTTAGCAAATTCTAACACTTTGAATTTCTTAGGGACCACTATATTTGGAACCAAACACATTTCAATGGCTTTCATTGGATCATACAGAATTGATTCCTTCAATTTCACTTAATATCTCTTTAATGACAAATAACTTATCAAAATCCTCATCTTCTATCACCTTTGCCAACCAGGTTAAAACAGTCAGGTCTACAGTTGGTGTTGGCTGAGAAAATGAAAAAGGTATAGTGAACTAGGTCTCCATCGAGGTGCCAATCGCCCCCAAAATCTGTGGAATGAAGTGAAAAGAGGTATTTGCATAGGTGCAAGTTGGGCGGTAACTGTAGGCCGAGTAGAAGTTCCTTCTCCAAGTCTGTATGTTAGGATTTGTTCAAGTAAACCAGTGAGCCTAAAAATATCACCTTTAATGTCATTCATCTCCTTGTGTTGGGCTTCTAACTGTGCCTTTTCTTCATTCTCCATGAGCTTTTTTTCTTAAGTTGAGTGTTTATGGATTTCAAGGTTTTGACTTATAGGCGTTGGCCTATATTTCATAAAGCAAATAAATATAAGATGCTTAAAAAAAAGGTAAATTAAATATGGGTTCACTCTTCAAGGGTGATAATGGTCGTCATATATAGATTCGGGAATCAAATGTCATCATTTCATTGATGAGGGAATCCATATCCATCTTAGTCATTTTATAATAGCTTAGACTCTTGTAAAATCTATATCATAACCATTTGCCACTTAAAAGTCCTAAAACTTAGGATGCTATATATTAGGCTTTCTTTGATGCAATTTATAAATGGTATGTACATCTTAAGGATATATTTAATTTATTAAGTGAGCATGGTTAGGTTTTCTACCTAGCCTTAAAAGGGTCTCAGATCTTCTAAATAACAGTCTTTGTAAGAACAATATGAGGGCATTGCAAGAAACTATTAAAACATGTATGCCTACCATTACCAAGCAAATACTTATATTTCAGTTGGGTATTTCACAAGCCTGAACATTGATCTACAGTCATAAGGTAGACTGTTAATCTCCTACCTAACCAAAAAGTTTGTGTGTGCTCTAAAAAATTAAAGCATGTGACGCATAAAGGAATTAATCCACATTCAATATATAATGCATGAGAAATATTTATAAAATATATGCTAAAAATAAATGCATAGACCAACCAAAATATATTTATAGTGGAGTCGTCATTCTATTGTGTGTGTGTGTGTATGATATCACGATAATCATCCTTCTAGATCTAATTCGAGTATAGAAAGAAAAAGGAATTTCTGTCATTTTATGGTTTAAAGGTTTGGAATTTCCACCTAGTATTTTGGTCACTAAGAATCATAATTATTCTATAAAGTCTGAATAAGGCGGCTAGTTATATATAGGGAAGACACTAATGACACAATCAAAGAGTTGATGTCTTATCCCAAGTACAGGAGTGTCGAAGTAATAAATAACCCAGCAAGACCGGGGTCGAACCACAGGAGGTGAACTATATAGAATTATAAATAAAAGAAAAGATTTGAAGAAAGACTTGAGATGTGATAAAGATGTAAGGATTTAAATAAAGATAAAATAATTATCAAGGTTAGAGGATTCACTAATGGTATTTCAAATAAGTATAGTATAAACTCTTTTTATTACTTCACTGAAAACCACACACAAAGGAGGTTCCACTTGGATTATAAATTGTTAACATGATTACATTAATTAACTTATTTGAGTAATGCCAATACTTGTAATTATTATCAGGTATTCATGGTGATAACTTATGTTCACAACAAATCAAGTTCCTTTCTTAGCACAGGTGTCTGTTATACCATACAGTTGGGGTATGAAAATGCTAAGTATTTGTTGTACCAATGGTTGTTCAAGACAAATCTAGAATAACCATTTAACAAGCAAGGTATTAAGAGTGAGTAAGATAATAAATATAAAATATTTTAGCATCAAATATTAAAGTCCATGTTGAGTTTATACCATACTTATTCTTACACCATTAGTGTAACCTTTTCACCTTGACATAATAAATTTAACTGAATATTATGAATAAGAGAAACATAGATAAATAAGAGGAGAACATGATTATATAAGTATAATTGTTGCGATGTCGCGGTCGCATAAATTAATTACCCTAGCTTCAAACACAACACACAAGATAGTATAGAGCAAGCAAGGGGTCGATCCCACGAGGAAGTTCAAGTCAGATTTTTATGCTAGATGATATGCAATTTGGGGGGGTTTGGACGTTATCTAGGCTAAAGCAAAAGAAAATAGAAAACTATCAAATGAAATTTAATAAAATCAGAAAATTATCAAGAGAACAAACCTTGGTTACAAGCACACATCCACCTACAGAAATCAGAACTGATCATGGAAACGAAACATCAATTTATATTCTGAATATTTATCTCTTCTTAACATTGGTTAGTTAACGGATCCGCCGTATAACTAACCCTAACC